>Ga0180220_1000016_pt1 | contig 448564 bp, 374 predicted proteins | sample eDN5th37CBELigBY_FD_151335 | JGI IMG/M metagenome (GOLD analysis project Ga0180220, IMG submission 151335) | Enriched backyard soil microbial communities from Emeryville, California, USA - eDNA 5th pass 37_C BE-Lig BY (version 2) (version 2) | ecosystem: Environmental > Terrestrial > Soil >...
GTGACGCCACGGGAGGCGAGGCCGCTGCGGGCGCCCCGCATCGTCGCAACTGACGCGGGGTGGAGCAGTGGCAGCTCGTTGGGCTCATAACCCAAAGGTCGGAGGTTCGAATCCTCCCCCCGCTACCTCTTCTGGATTGACAATGTCCAACCCTCTAGGCATCGCCTGGAGGGTATTCTTGTATCTTGTCACCCCTTCCTGTCTGGCTACATCAGTGGCAGCTGCCTCGATGGCTCCTGCTGCCGTGCGATCTCGAGGTTGGTTGTCGGTGTGATCCTGGGGAACGCAGTATCGAAGAGGACGTCGTCTCCAATGGCCGGGCGGAACCTTTCGGCCGCTTCGCGCAGCCTGCGGAGCAGGACGGCGGTGTTCTCATCGTTGTTGTAGTCACTCGAGAATCCGAGGCTACCATCCGCTCGCTCGTAGATTTCCACACGTTCCCCATACCGCCACCTGCCGGGATTCGCGTCCAGGAGTGCCTTGAGCCTCGTCCTGCTTCCGATCTTTTCCTCACGAAGCATCGTCCATTGGCTGATCTCGTGAACAGGCAGGGAACGTGACTTGATCGCTTCGGCCAGCTCGAAGTAGAGCGTGCGGGCGGCTTCGATATCCTCCTCCATGAATGCTCGAGCCGCACTGCGGATGAAGTCGAGGAAGCACTGCTCCAGCGCCCTGCTGCGCAACGCGCTGCCGGTCAGCGTCAGAACCCCATCGTGGTCGATGCGCGCGTAGGTCTTCTGCTTGAGGGAGAGCATGTGCCGGAAGCGACCATCATGTGCGAGGTTGATGCCCTCCGGCAGCTGGTCGCTGATTTGCTGGATGAATGCATGCTCGTCCGTCTCGGACGTTACCGATGGTGGCGGCGTGAAGTACACGCCATCGGTATCGACCTCGATCGGCGTGGCGCCGTACTCGCGCAACAGCCCCACCACCTGCTGGATGAGGCGCTGGCCCTCGAGCGTGACGCGCTCGGCCGCCTCAAAGTCGTTGAAGGCGCCGCGTCCGTAACCCAGGTAGCCATAGAAGGAGTTGATCAGGATCTTGAAGGTCGTTTGCAGTGCCTGCCAGGTGGCATGGGACTCACCCCTCGTCTTGCTGGCCTTCCGCTTGGCGTCGATACGTCGCTCGGTCAGATCCCGCAAGAGAATCGGGAAGGCTCGGAGCACATCCCGGTCCGATGCGATCGACTCTCGCAGCATGATCGACGGGTAGAGGCTCTCAACGTCGCACTTCACGACCGGCCCGAACACTCCATTGTGGAACAGCTCCACGTACCCGCCGGGATACGGGCGGCCGGGTGACGGTCGCGGGATGCTGTGGCCAGCCGCTAGATACGCGCGGAACATCAGGTCGTCGATCTTGCGGCCTGTGCCGACCATCGTCGAACGCTGGTACGACATCGGCAGCATCTGCGTCTGGTAGAACTCCGTCGGCAGGATGACCCGGGAGAGGGTATCGACGTCTCGCACGTCGTCGAGGGCGTAGGCTGCCAGCTCGTCCCTCTCTCTCGCACCCTGGAGCCACATATCAGCGATATCGCCACCGGAGACGAACGTGCGGTCCTCCCGCTCGAGCCCCATCTGGCGGATCACGTCCTTGAGGCCGTATCTGGTGAAGTTGCCCGCAACGTCGAACCGCTGGATCTGCGAGTAGGTATCGATCACATGGCGACCGTGGATGTACACGGACTGTGGCCCGCGATGGTTTTCCGCAATCCTCGGAGCGGAGCCGTTGCGGCCGAGCCGAAGCGACACACCCGCCTTGAGTGCACGCGCGACCAGATAGGGGAGATCAAAGCGATAGATGTTGTGCCCCTCGATCACGTCCGGATCGAGCTTCGCAACCAGTTCGTTGAAACGCTCGATGAGATCGGCCTCGGTCGCATCGCGAACCAGCACGTCCTCGAATGTCCCCTGCCGGACGGAAATCATGATGATGCCGGCGTCTGGCTCTCTCGGGTCGAGGCTGAGCGTCTCCAGATCGATCTGCATTCGCCGGAGATCGGGGTAATCCATGCCCTTGAAGAGGGTCACCCCGGCGCGCAGCTGGAACTGCGCGGTGAGCGAGCCAGGTCCGATGACGGTCCCCGACCCGACATGTTCCTGCCGTGTCGCCGCCCGGTAGGCCTCCCACGATGCGAAGGTGACGATGTAGCGGAACGGGTGTGGGCCCCGCAGCTCCAGCACGTCGGCGTCACCCATGCCCCGAAACGGGCGGAGATCGCTGGTGATCAGCCACGGACTCGTGACGCGTCGCTCCGTGACGGTGCGGTTTCGCTGATCCCGGCGATAGAGGACGACCTCGTTGGAACCGAACGGCTCGATGGCGACGACCCGCTCGGTCTCGTCGATACCGAAGAGGAGTGCATTGGCATCTTCCGGATGGAATACGTCTCGTTCCGCCAGCACAGGGTGGAATCGGTCCGCAAGCGGATCGTACATGGGGTTTCCAATCGTGAGTGTGGTCGGCCAGGGCACCCTGCATGTCCGGCTATCGAACAGAGATTTCCGGACGGTTGCTCCCTCAAGCATATTGCGTTCGCACGCGTTCGAACATGAGGCTGGTGTACGCTAGTTACTGCTGCGTGATGTGACCGTCGCGCGGCCATATGGCGATTGATCAAGGCTGAAGGTGGATCATGACCAACTACACAGGCAACCAGGGCGGATCCCGCTCCACATTGGCTGCAGGCGTCGTACTCGGAGCAGCCGCCCTGGTCTGGGCCGGCAAGCGGGTACAGGAATTCGCCAAGACCGACCGGCCCGCCGGCATGGTGAACTGGGACCGTGCCCTCGAGATCGCGCTTCGGATGAACAAGGAGAGCGCGCTCACCGCGACCGAGCGTGCCGAGCTCTCCACCTACTACGGGCGCCTTGTCGACGAATGTGTCCCGCTCATCTCCGAATACACTCAGACCACGCTGCCCGAGAGTGCTCGCGAGACGTTCGCATTCGATCGCGTCGACTGGATCCATGCCAATCTCGCAGGATTCCAGCGCATGTTCGCACCGATCGAGGACCTCGATGCCGGACCGGGGCGAAACAGGAACCCGGTCTCGAAGTTCGTCGGCGGGATCAACCAGACCGTGTTGAGCACGGAGATCGGTGTCCTGCTCGGCTATATGGCGAAGCGTGTGCTCGGTCAGTATGACCTCGCTCTCCTCGGACGCGAGCCGGTAACCTCTGGCAAGCTCTACTACGTCGAGCCCAACATCCGTGGCATCGAGCGCAAGCTCGACCTGCCCAGGGACGACTTCCGCATGTGGCTGGCGCTCCACGAGACCACCCATGCCTTCGAGTTCGAGGCATATCCATGGGTGCGAGAGCACTTCAACAGCCTGCTGGAGCGCTACATGGGCTTCATGCGGGACGATGCCGAGTACCTCAAGCAGGGCATCGACGGCGTCAAGATGATGATGAATCGTCTCCGTGAGGGGCGGAACGGAGAGGGCGACGATTCCGGAAGCTGGATCGAAACATTCATGAATCCCGACCAGCGTGCGCTCTTCGTTGAAATGCAGGCCCTCATGTGCGTGATCGAGGGGTACTCGAACCACGTCATGAATGCGGTCGGACGGGATCTCCTGCCGACCTACGACCTTATCTCGAAGCGGTTCGAGGAACGCCAGAAACAGCGCTCGACGGGGGAGAAGCTCTTCGCCCAGCTCACCGGGCTCAACGTCAAGATGGAGCAGTACCGGCAGGGCGAGGCATTCGTGAATGCCATCGTGGATCGGCATGGCCGGGAGGCAATCACGAGGCTCTGGTCGGGTCCGGAGTCCATGCCGTCCATGCAGGAGATCCGCGATCCGTCGCAGTGGAGCGACCGGATCTTCGCCGGCGCCGCGAGCTGATACATACGACTGACGTTATCTCAATTCTGGGCAGGTGGAGGCCATGCTCCGCCTGCCCATTTGCCTTGCGCGTCCGGTACACGGCTAGTCCACCGGCGAGGCCGTGCCTGTGGGTGACGATACTCCAGGGGCGCCACTGCCTTCCGGAATCGTTCGCTCGGGCGCAGGATCAGTGCCGAAAGTGGCGACGACCCGTAAACACCATCGCGATTCCCGCCTCGTTGGCCGCTGCGATGACATCGTCATCCCGTACCGACCCGCCCGGCTGGATGACAGCGCGGATTCCGGCCTGGACCGCGGCCTCGATGCCATCCGCGAAGGGGAAGAACGCGTCGCTCGCCATCACCGCTCCTCGGGCCTTGTCGCCGGCCTTTCGCGCGGCGATCGCGACGCTCTCCAGGCGGTTGGGCTGACCTGCGCCGAGCCCTACCACCGCCTCATCCTTGACGAACAGGATTGCGTTCGACTTGATCGCTGGTATGACCTTCCAGGCGAATTCGAGGTCCCGATACTCGGCGTCGGACGGGGCACTGCTGGTGACGACCCGCCAATTGACCGACGACTCGAACGCGATGTCCGGCTCCTGGACCAGCAGCCCGCCGGAGATCGGGCGGAGGTCCAGCTCCGGGACCCGAGCGCCTTCGCGGTTCGGGAGCCGCAGGATCCTGGTTCCCTTCTTCTTCTGGAGCAGCGTGAGCGCATCACCATCGAAATCTGGGGCGATGATGATGTCCAGCTTCAACTTTCGCATCTCGCTGGCAGTCTCGAGGTCGACTGGGCGATTGAGTGCGACGATCCCTCCAAACGCGGAAATGGTGTCGCCCTCGTAGGCGGCCCGATAGGCGTCCGCAAGGGTATCGCGCACGGCGAGCCCGCAGGGCACCGTGTGCTTGATGATCGCAACGGTCGGCCGGTCGAAAAGCTGCGCGGCATTCCAGGCGGCGTCGGCGTCGAGGTAGTTGTTGAAGGAAAGCGTATCGCCCTTCAACTGCTCCGCGCCGAGGAGACCCGGCACGCCGGGGCCGGGACGCAGCCGGGTATAGACCGCCGCTGCCTGGTGCGAGTTTTCGCCGTACCGTGGGGTTACTGAGCGCCGGAGCCCGATCGTCAGCTCCTCGGGAAATGTGTCGTCATCTCCACGCAGCCAGGCCGAGACAAGGCTGTCATAGGTCGAGACGTGGGCAAATGCCTTCGCCGCAAGCGACCGCCGGAATCGCTGCTGCTCGTCAGGCCCCGCATCGAGCGTCTCCAGGAGCGCATCGTAGTCGTGCGGGTCGGTCAGCACGTAGACGTGGTCGAAGTTCTTGGCCGCCGCACGGACCATTGCCGGACCACCGATGTCGATGTTTTCGATGATGTCGTGTGGCGAGGCGTCGCTGCTCGTGACCGTTCGTTCGAACGGGTAGAGGTTGGCCACAAGGATCGAGATCGGCGTGATTCCTGCGGCTTCAATCTGGCGCACATGCTCTGGGTTCTCCAGCCTGGCGAGCAACGCGCCATGGATCGCGGGGTGCAGCGTCTTCACGCGGCCGTCGAGCATCTCGGGAGATCCGGTTACCTCGGCCACAGGGATCACAGGTATCCCGAGATCGGAGATCGCCTTCGCCGTTCCACCGGTCGAGACGATCTCGACTCCTCGTTCGTGCAGAGCCCGTGCAAGGGTCTCGATACCGCTCTTGTCCGATACGCTGATCAGTGCTCGCATCGCTTCGCGCCTGTCTCCTCGCCCGTTTGGACTTACCTGGACGCCCGTCGCCCAGACAGGGACAAACGTAGCACGAAACCGCGCGGGCGAGATTGCCGTACCGATGCGACGAGCCGCTACCCCTTCACGGCTCCGGTGGTCAGTCCGGCCACCAGCTGGCGCTCGGCCACCAGGTAGAAGCCCACTGCCGGGATCAGCGCGAGCGTGACGAATGCCAGTACGCGGGCCCAGTCGGTCAGATACTGCCCCTGGAACTGGGTGACGCCCAGCGGCAGCGTCCACAGGCTCTCGCTGTTGAGCACCACAAGGGGCAGGAAGAAGTTGTTCCAGCTGGTGACCATCGTGATGACAGCGACGGCCGCGAGCGCAGGGCGCACGAGTGGCAGCAGCACGCGGATCAGAAACTCAAATGGACCTGCCCCGTCAACATAGGCGGCATCCTCGAGGTCGCGAGGGACCGAGAGGAAGAATGATCGAAGCAGGAGCACGTTGAGCGGAAGCCCGAAGGCGACCTGGGGCAGGATGACGCCCCACAGCGAATCGACCAGGTTGAGCTGCCGAAGGAGGATGTAGAGTGGCAGGATCGCTACCGGGAGCGGGAACAGCAGACCGAGGGTGATGAAGTTGAAGAGTGGCTCGCGTCCGCGGAACTTCATGCGCGCCAGCACGAACGCGGCCGAGCTGGCCAGTGAGAGCGCGATGATGGTGGTGAGCAGCATGACGGTGACGCTGTTCAGCACCTGCCGCCAGAACGATCCGCGGGACAGGACGTCGGAGTAATTCGAGAAGACGATCTCGTCCGGGATGGAGATCGGGTTGGTGAGGAGCTGCTGGTTTGTGCGAAACCCGCCGACGAGGGCGACGACGAGCGGCGTCAGGACAATGACGGAGATCAGCAGGAGCACCGCATAGCGAGCCACATTGGGCAGATCGATGCTTGCGCGCTGGCGCCGTGGACTTGTTTGGGTTTGGGCGGCCATTTAGGTCAACGCTCCTTCCATGTCTCGCCGCATCACCCATCGCTGGTAGGCGATCGAGAAGGTGAAACAGATCAGGAAGATCACGAGTGACACCGCGGCTCCGTAGCCGAGCTGGAATCGCTGGAAGCCAAAGGTGAACATGTAGGTCGCCATCGTGTTGCTGGCATTGACCGGTCCGCCTTTCGTCATCACCCAGATCAGGTCGAAGAACTGGAGTGACCCCAGTACGGAGAAGAAGACGGAAACCCGAACCGTCGGCCCCAGCAGCGGAATGGTGATGTCGCGAAGCACCCGGAAGCGGGTGGCGCCGTCGACACGTGCCGCGTCCTCGATCTCGCCGGGAATTCCCTGGAGACCGGCCAGGTAGAGAATCATGTGGAAGCCGAAATAGCGCCAGGTAATGACCACGAAGACGGCGATCAGTACCGTGTCGGTATTGCCCAGGTACCCCTGAGGCTCGTAACCGGGGATGATCGCCCCGAGGACAAGGTTGACCAGGCCGTTCTCTGGCCGAAAGATGAACATCCAGATGATCGCCGTGATGACCTCGGAGAGGACGTACGGCAGGAAGAAGACGGTTCGGAAAAAGGTGCGCCCCGGGATGTTGTCGCGAATCAGCAGTGCCACGGCCAGCGCCAGGGGCAGCTGAACCAGCAGGGACAGCACGAGGATCACCAGATTGTGCCGGATGGCCATCTGGAATACGCTGTCCGTGAGGATGCGCCGATAGTTGTCGAGTCCGACATAGTCCTCGAGGGCACCTAGGCCATTCCAGTTGTAGAGGCTGTACCAGACGGCCTGGGCGATCGGATAGAGGACGAAGAGGACGTAGACGATCAGTGCCGGCGACATGAAGAGCACGATCGTGGCGGCTCGGCCAAGGCCGCCACGCATCGCTTTCTTCGCTTCCCGACCCGCCAGCGAGGCCTCTGCTGTGGTTTGCATGGTAGCCAATCCAGTTCACGCCAGCGCGATTTCGCGCTGGCGTGAACGCTGTCCCTAGCTGCCCATTTCCTGCTGGAACGAAGCTGCGATCGCTTCCGCGACCCCTTCGGGTGACTGTTGCCCGGCGATCAGGGCCTGCGTCTCGTCCAGCACCACGCCGGCCACCGCGGGCGGCAGGAACTGGTCGTAGTACAGCTGGAAATAGGTGGCGTTCGCGAGCGCCTCCATGACGGGGATCAGGTTCTGATCCGTGACCGCGTCCTCCGCGCCCAGCACCGTGGGCGGTACCGCGAATCCCTGCGCAGCCCAGTCCCGCTGCATCTCGAGCGATGTCATGTAGCGAACGAACTCGACCGCGAGGTCGTCCGCATTCGCACCGATCGCAAAGCCGTCGCCACCACCGAGCACATCTGTGGGGAGTCCGGCACCACCCTCGACGACCGGGAAGGGGAACCATCCCAAGTCCGCCCGCATCGCCTCGGGATCCTCGGCGAGACCGTCCATGTTGCTCGGCGACCAGTGACCCATCAGCTCCATAGCCGCCCCAGCGTTCGCGAAGATCGTCGATGCATCCGGGTAGGTCGCGCCCAGGAACCCGGACTGGAACGGCTCGAGCTCGATCAGCTGTTGCAGGTCCTGGCCGGCCTTCACGAACGGCTCGTCGGCGAAGGAGCCCTCGCCCGAATACGCGGCCTCGAAAGCCTCCTGCCCGCCGTTTCGGATCGCCAGGTAACACCAGTAGAAGTGTCCTGGCCACTTGTCGCCCTCGCCAAGGCTGATCGGGGTGATGCCCGCCCCCTTGAGCGTCTCCACGGTTTCGAGGAATTCGGTCCAGGTTTCGGGCGGCGCCTCGATTCCAGCCTGCTCGAACAGGGACTTCCGATACCACACGCCGATCATGCCGGTTCGCCAGGGCACGCCGAATGTCTGTCCGTCCTGGCCGTAGAGGGCCAGGGCGGACGGAACGAACGAGTCGCCCCAGCCGTCCTGCGCGAGCTGCTCGGTGATGTCGCGCACGAGTCCTGCATTGGCGTACTCGTAGAGCACGCCGCCGCCCCAGCTCTGGAAGACGTCGGGAGGCTCACCCGACTGCATCGATGTCGCCAGCTTGCTCTTGAATGCTTCGTTCTCGAGCACGGTGATCTCGATCTGGAGACCCGGGTTCTGCTCCATGAAGCCGTCTGCGGCGGCCTGCATGATCGGCTGCAGATCTTCCTGGGTCGTGATGTGCCACCACGTGATCGTGGTGGAATCCTGTGCGGTCGCGGGCGACGTGTGTGTCCAGATAGCCGCGGACGCGGCCAGCGCCGACCCTCCCACGACGAAACGACGACGGTTCGTGGAAATGGACATGGGTGCGTTCCTCCTTGCAACCGTCAGCAGCGTCAGACGGGTCGCGACCGGCTGAAGCCAGTCGCTTTTCGCTACCACGGCGGTGATTGCACATGACCGGATCCGACAGTCGAACCGGCATGAGACGACGATTTGGATACACTCCTGCGCTCGGGTGGCCAGCCCGTCGCAGGCGGTGACCGCCGGCGTTCGTCAGGCGCTAGCGATCGTTCACCGCACGACACGTCGATCGGACCACGAGCTCCGTGGGGAGCTCGATACGCTCGATCTCACGATCAGGATTGGCTATGAATTCCAGCAACATTCGGGTTGCCCTCTTGCCCATCTCGCGCATCGGCTGGCGGATGGTGGTTAGGGGCGGGTTGCTCGTCTGGGCGTCAGGGATGTCGTCGAAGCCGATGACGGAGACATCGTCCGGTATGCGCAGACCCAGATCGCGAACGGCATCCATCACGCCGAAGGCCGACACGTCGTTGGCCGCGAATATCGCTGTCGGTGGGTCGGGCAGTCCGAGCAGCTCACGAGTGAGCTGGTAGGCGAGGGGCTTGTGGAAGTTGCCCTCGCGCACGAGTGATTCGTCGTACGGGATGCCGCGGGCCTCGAGAGCCTGCCGGTAACCGGCGAGCCGCTCGATGGCGCAGTCCATTTCGAGATTGCCGGTGATGAAGCCGATGCGGCGATGTCCGAGCGACAGCAGGTGTTCCATGGCCTGGTGAGCGCCGTGCCGGTTGGTCGCCCCGACGGATGGCCCCTTGTCGTCGAGGCCCTCGTGGTCGATCAGGACGAACGGAAAGTCACGCCGGCGGATGTTGTTGACGTAGGCCGCAGGATCCATGGGCAGAATCATGAGCAGGCCGTCCGTCATGCCGTTGGTCAGCGAGGAGACGAAGATGGACTCCCGTGTCTTGCGGCGATGGGTGGTGTAGAGCATGAGGTCGTAGGACGCCGCTGCGAGCTCCTCATCGATCCCGCGAAGGATCTCCCCGACGTAGCTCGTATCGAGCTCGGGAACGAGGAGACCGATCACCTGGTGCCGACCGCCGGCAAGTGCACGCGCCTGTCGGTTGACGACGTAGCCGGTCTTCGTCATCGCCTGCAGCACCCGCTCCCGGGTCTGGGCACTGACATATCCCTTGCCGTTGATGACGCGTGACACCGTCGCGAAGGAGACGTCGGCTTCGCGAGCCACGTCGATGATGGTGACGCGTTGGTTGGCGCGACCGTGATTCATGAACGCCTCGGAGCGGCGAAACGTCGGAAAAATGGTGCAAGCGTTTGCACCGGTGCCCTGGCGGCACCGCACTATTCCGACAGGATCACCATTCGTATGTGACAACGTTTACAGATGTGTGCAAGCTATCACACCGTCGGGCAGGTGTCAATCCTCATCCCGGATTGACCTGGGACCCTGGCTTGCCGAACGCGCATCAGGGGTGACAGGCTGCACGTTGCGGGGGAGGGTCGAATGGAGCTTGCGTCGGGCGGGAGGTCAGGATGCCTGGGCCCTCTGCCGGGCGGCCGCTCCGCGGGGGACCATCGTGTTCGCGGCATCTTCGTCGGGGACCCGCCGGGCGATGAATGCGCCGACGATGGCGATGGCGCCTGCGGCGATGAACGCTGCCCGATAGGCGATCAGGTTTGGCTCGGTTGTGCCGTCGCTGGTCGTCACCACCGCTCCGGCCGCCGACAGCACGGTGCTGAGCAGGGCGACGCCGAGCGCGGAGCCGAGCTGGCGCTGGACATTCGTGAGGGTCGTGGCGCGGCCGGTGTCACGCCGGCTGATGGTGGCGAGACTGGCCGCCTGGTTCGGCAGGAACAGGCAGGCCATGCTCGCGCCCAGGGCGAACATCAGCAAGCGGAAGATCCAGATGCTCGTGTCGAGCTGCATCAGCGACATCAGGAAGATCGATACGGCAACCCCGCTCAGCCCGAACGACATGAGTCGTCGTGGTCCAACGCGTGGGTAAATGCGGGCCACGATCTGCGTGGACGTCACCACGCCAATGGCTTCCGGGGCGGTGGTGATGCCCGCTTCGAAGGGTGACAGCTGGAGGGCTTCCTGCAGGAAGAGCGGCACGAGGTAGAGCACACCGATGAAGGCGGCCGAGCCGAAGAAGGAGACGATCAGCGTCGTGCGGAACAGTCGGTTCTCGAAGAGACGGAGCTGAATCATCGGCTCATGCTGTCTCAGCTCGGTTCGCACGAAAAGCAGCAGGGCGACGACACCCGCCGTCAGCGTGCCCGCGATGATCGGCGACGTCCAGCCGCGCTGTGGGCCTTCGCTCAGCGCGTACATCACCGCGGCGAATCCCAGACCGCCGAGCAGAAACCCGGCGAAATCGAATCCACCCGCATCGTCCTCACGCTGCTCCTCGAGGAAGAGCAAGCCGAAGATGAGGGCGGCGAGTCCGACGGGTACCTTGACGAAGAAGATCCACGGCCACGGCCAGTTTTCGAGGATCACGCCACCGATGATCGGTCCGAGGGCGGGGCCGAGGATCGTCGCGAACATCAGGATGCGGCCCACGCCGATACGTTCCTGGGGTGGGAAGGTGCGGTACAGCATCGCCATCCCGACCGGCGTGAGCATACCGCCACCCACGCCCTGGAGGATGCGGAAGAGGACGAGCTGCGGGAGGGATTGGGCGAATCCGCTGATCAGCGAGGCGAGGGTGAAAACGGCGAGGGCGACGAGGAAGGTCCGCTTCATGCCGAACCGGTCGCCGACCCAACCGGAGACAGGGATAAAGACCGCCAGACTGACGAGATAGCCGATGACCACGGATTCTATCGAGGCAGGGCTGACGTCGAACTCCCTGGCGAGCGTGGAGAGCGCGATGTTGATGATCGTGGTGTCGAGCGTGTTGAGCAGCATCGCGCTCACGTATACGATCGCGACGACGACCTTCTGATTGAGCCTCGAGGTGGATGTCAACGGAGTACCTGACGTTGCGAGCGAAGGAAAGGCCAGCGTGGGGCGTGACCGACCCCAAGGCATTCTAGCCCTTCGCTCGCGCTTGGAGTGCGAGAATCGTGATCCGTCGCGAATGTACAGCAACGCGCCGAGACGAGGCGAACGGTCTATCAGCGTGTGACCCGATCTCGTGGCCGACACATCAGAGCGGGACGAGCTCGACCGGTACCCGCTGGAACCAGAGCTCCCGACCCCGCCAGATGCCGTCCCGGTCCCGCGTCAGATGACACGTCGCCCCGTCGTCGCCGCCGAAGGTGAGTGACGATATGCGATGACCATCTGCAACTCGCCACCAGCGGCAGTCAATGGTGGCCCCAGTGCCGATACTGCCGTTCGGCAGGAGCGTGATCGTTCGCTCCTCGACACCAACCCGTCTCAGCAGACAGTGCTGTGCGGCAGCGGACGCACCTGACATCTCCAGCTTCGCTCTCGGCTCGATTCGCCGCATGCGACCGTCCCATTTCGTACGCAAATCCGCGAGCGCCGCGCGACAGACCTCGTCCAGCTCCGGTCGACCCGTCGACGGGTTGTCTCCGAGCAGGGACCACTCCGCGCCGGTCCGGTGGTGGAAGATGGTGCGCCCTTCGAAGTCGCGTTGCTCGAGAGCGGCGGTCATGCGCTTTCGACCCTGCGGCGTTTCCCAGTGGCAATGGACGATCGTCGGGCGCCCCGCTGGCATCGCGTAGGGCTGTCCCAGCTGGCGCCACGCGAAGTGGAAGGTCTCCTTGTCGCCGTAGACGAAGCGGTAGTAGGCATCCGAGTGCTCGTTGAAATGCTGGGCGAGATTGAGGGGGAGCCAGCATCGCTCCTTGTCGACCACCAGCTGCCCGCTCTCGACCTCCAGCTCCTGGCGATACGCAACGCGGAACAACTCCCAGACAGGCGACTCCTTGGGGTGACTCTGGTTGTCCGGCCAGAAGATCGCACCCGTTGCTCGATATTGCGGCGTGTCGAGGAGCTCCGCGGGATCGGTGAGGGGCACGTTGTCGGCGTCGAGCAGGATGACGTGGCGGTACGGAGTGTGTCTGATAGCGAACGGCTTGCATTCCCAGCCGCCCGGATGGCGCACGCGACTCCGATTCGCCACATCGTAGGCGTCGACCACCTCCACATCGAAGCGGGAAACGAGGTGACGCATCTCCCCGGTCAATTCGTCCGGACCGAGATGCCAGATCTGGATTGGGAGCGTGGTTCCGACGACGTCCCGTAGGCAGGTCAGCGCGACCCAGGCATTTGTGAAGTATCTCGGCCCGCCGGCGACGATCACGATGCCGCTGCCATGGAAGCGCGGAGGGGAGCTTGCCTTCGCGGCCTCGATGGCGGCGTCCTGCAGGCGATGGAGGTGGTCGAACCCCTTGGACAACGAGGGGGTGTCAGGGGGCATGACAATCCGTTGCGATCAGCCGGCCGCGTCAATCGACGCGGCCGGTCGTGATGTCGTGTGAAAGCCAGCTAGACGCGAAACTCAACGATCCGCGTCGGCACCAGTGTCGCGGTGAGGCGAATCTCGCCCGGTTCGAGATACTGGGAGAGATCGTCGCCATGTGGCGCTGCAACTCGCTTCGCGAAGCTCAGGTCGGTGTCGGGCTCCAGCGAGACCGTTCCTCGCAACTCTACCGTATGGAGCGACGTCGCAGGATCGATGAAGAATAATGTGGCGTGCGGGTCCCGTTCCAGATTTCTGGCCTTCTGGCCACGACTCGCGATGGACACCCTCACCGCGCCATCCTCCCCGAGCTCGAACCAGGTTGCCGTGAGCTGCGGACAGCCATCGGGGCCCTGCGTCGCCACGATCGCCACGCGGCATGACTGGATGAGCGCTCGCTGTTCGCTTGTCAGCTTCATGGTGAGCAAGCCTCCTTTCTCGATTTCGGTGAGAGAATACGGACGATCGCGGACAGCGAATGGCCGTGTTCCAGACGGCTCCTGGGTTGATGATCCTTGAGCAGCTGTACACTCTGCGAGAACATGGCGTTGTTGGCGAAACCGCCTCGGGGCAGGCCCAGCAGCGCAGATCTGACCGGATTCCCAGTCGCGAGGGCAGGCAACGATGGGATGGGAAGCCATCGCCACAATCGGTGACGCGGCAGGGGAGTGGTGGATCGGTCCATTGGCGACCTACCTCGACCGTCCTACCCCGCGCACGGTTTGCGGGGCGATCGGGCACGACGGGACGATCCTCGCGTGCGAGTTCGACCACGAGACGGGACAGGCGGGACGTTATCGCATCGCGCAGGCGGGTGCCGACGATCACAACACACCTGCCCTGTGGATCGCGCCTGGGCGACGGTCGCTCATTGCCTGGTCGAATCACAACGCTGATCACTACCTCCGGCTGAAGGTCGGTGCGCCGACCGGCACGCTCGGCTCACTCACCGTGGCGCCGGAGATTGCGATCGATACTGGCGGGCCGGCATCGTACGCGCAGATCCACCGAATCAGGCACCTCTCGAACGAGGAACAGGACACCTTCTGGGCTTTCTTCCGGCGCCACAACGTTGAATGGCTCATCCTGACACTCACCGTCGAGCAGGAGGGCGGCACCGTGAGCTGGAGTCCGGCACGGCCATTGCTCCGGACGGCCGGAAGACAAGCGTATGTCTCGACGGCCGATGCCCACTGCGATGATGGGAGTCAGGTCATTCGCATGGCCTGGGGATACAATCCGGCGCAGCCGGTGCACGCGATTCGCTATTTCGAGATCGACTGCGTAACGGGCGAGATCGTCGCTCCGACCGACCCGGAGTTCGCCGTGACGCTCGACCAGCTCGGTGGTGAGCGGTGGATCGATGACGCCGCGGTTGGGCCGCTGCTCCCGGAGCCCCCTCCGGGATGGTCGCGGCGCCTCTTTTACGTTCGACCGGGCCCCGACGCTCCGGCGGTCTCGTACGCCGAGTGGGATACCCAATCACCCGATACCGCCATCTATCGGGTTGTCGAGCTGGGACCAGACGCAGGTCTGTACACCCATGATCTCGGTGTCGCAGGCAGGCGTGTCGGCTACACGCCGGAGGCCAACTACATCGCCGGTCTGGCGTTCGAAGACCCAAGTCGACATCGGGCAGTCGTCTGCGCCAGCGGTGACGGCGGGGTTGAGTGCATCGAACGGGTCCTGCTCGGAGACGTCGGCGTCGCCCGGACACTCCTCAGGAGTCAGCCCACGGCCGAGGGCCGTCTCATTCGACCCGTCTCACCGGTCAATGGCGGTCCGCTCGCGGCGGTGGTCACGAACATGAGGCGGTACGGGGATGACTATCGGGATTTTCGTGGAGATCTCCTCGGAATCATTGCCCCTCGGCTGCCGCCGATATCCGGCCAAGATGCCGAAGTGCCCGAGCGGTCGTCCATGGGTTGAGTGTGGATCTCAGGGTGTTCCTGCGGATCTCAAACGCGGTGCGGACCGTGTCGGCGACCTGACGTGGGAGTGCCCGCCACAGTGGGCGGGCCCGTTCATCCGTATCTGCGCTCGTAGAGCGAGCCGGCAGGCACAGTCGCGAGTCGACGAGGCACTCGAGATGATCGACGTCGAGTGCCTCGGCTGCGGCCCGACGGACGTCCGGGAGCGAGCGACGGGCGCCGCTGGTGTCGTCCAGTGAGAGAATCTCCGCCAGCGAGACTTGCTTTCGGTCGACCGAGACCTTGATGTCGGCGGGTACCGGCCAGACCGTAATCCTTGACGAGACGGCGTCAAGCTGGGCAAGCGCCAGCCTGCCCCTGCCACCTACCAGGATGTCCCGAACCGGACTGCCGAGCAGCATCGCCAGCTTGCCCGGCTCTGGCCGCAGGATCTCCCACCACTCTCCAGCCACGGTGGCGAAGGCTCCGACTGCCACCAGGCGTCGGTGGCGACGGTACACGTCCTGGAGGTCACGTGAGGTGTCGGCGACGCGCGCATCGAGCTGACGCAGCCGCCCCGGCGCCGCGCGGATGATTGAAGGGAGGAGGCCAGGTTCACGCAGCAATCCACCGTGATACCGATGCTGCGCCAGTACCAGCCTGCCATGCCCACGGCCCCTGGCAAACTGGCGCGCGAGCAGGCCAAATACGGTGCGCGGACCGTGTTCGATGACCTGAATGCGAGGATCCCGGAATGCCGTGTACCCGCGGTCGAAGATCGCCTGGTTGGCGAAGATCTCCTCGCCGAGATTCACGCTCTCCGGGAAGCCACCCACCTCGATCAGCGGCATGCGGGTATAGGAGCCGTGCGCCCCTGCGTCAATGGTCTGCTCGGCAGGCAGACCCGGAAAGGCAGTGCCGTGCTCCAAGAAGTACGACGCCCAGCCCGCCGGTGTGGTGGTGCCGTTGACCACGGTGCCCGTGACGATCGCACACCCCCGCCGGTGCGCTTCCACCCGGGCGGCGATGCTCCCCGCCGGCAGCTCGACGTCGGGTGTGAGGAATGTCGCGATGTGCCCCTGAGCCGCGATGAGTCCCTGATTTCGCGCCCGGCCCGGCGTTACCGTCGCTGGCAGTGGGACCACATTCACCGAGGGAAATGCATCGCGGACGTTTCGCACGGTCTCGCTTCCCGCCGGCGTGACCACGATGACGTCAATCGACCCTTCGAACACCTGTTCAAGCACCGAGTGGATCGTCCGGTCGATCGACGCCTCGCCACGGGAATCGATGATGATGGCGGATACTGTCGGCGCCGATTGCCCAAACCCTGCCTCAGGATCATCGATGTCCTCGGGAGCCGCGTCCCCCAGGATCACTGGCATGCTCGGCGGCCTCGGGAGCCATCGTCCGAGCTCTTCGGCGGAGCGCGTGGCGAGGCACTCGGCGTAGAAACTCTCATACCGCCGATCCGGATCGGCCTCGAGGTACTTGCCGAAACGAGTGAGGCGACGCTCGGCGGTGAGCTCGCCGAGATGCTTGATGCGCAGCGATGTCTTGACCCAGCGGTGTCGCGGGATACTCGTCGGGATCGGGACGAAGTGGAGCCGCGAGATGGGGAAGCGTTGGCCGGGCGCCGCGCTGAACAGGCGGTATGCCCACCAGTACCTGGGCAGGAAGTGGCCCTCATCCTCTCGCATCGGGACGTGTCGGAAGCCGTAGGCGAGACCGGGGACGGCATCCGTCTGAAGGAACTCCCGCAGGGCGAGGGCGTCGACCTCGTCGAACCGCTCGTCGGCATCGAGCGAGATCAGCCACTGGGGATCGAGGTCGGCCGCCGCGTCGATGAGTCGATTTCTGTTGGCGGCGTCGTCCCACCCTCGATAGTCCTCGCGACGCGGGTTCCGCAGCAGGATCTTCACCAGCGGGTGCGCCGCCAGAACGTCGAAGGTGTCATCGGTGCTGCCGTCGTCGAGCGCCACGACCGCGTCGCTGAACCGGGCGACATTCTCGAGATAGCCGGGCAGGTCCGCTGCCGCATTCCTGGCCGGCAGCAGCGTGACGAGCAGCGGTCGACCCTTGTTCGCTTCTCCATTCTGCGTCTCGCTGGTGGCAGGCAGGTCGCAGCTGTGACTCATGCAATGCTCCGTGTGCAGCTCGAAGGATGTCACGACAGCAACAACCGTACGACATCCGCTCCTGCCGTGCGTTGGGCGCATCCGGCTGGCGGCCGGGTTCGCTGCGACACGGAGGAGCTTGTGGTCGTTCGCCCGATCGATCAGACCCGTCAGAAGCTGGGCATGCCCGCACTTTCGAGGAAGCGGATTCATCGATTTCGTGGAGTTGATCGGGGTCCGGGCGTGTCAGGATTGCACGCCGTGGGGAGGTGACCACAACACTGGAAAGGAGGAGACATCGAACGCACCAGCGTCACCGCGCTGGAACCCCAAAACATGATCACCTGCCGCCCGATGTCCCTGTTCTCCAAGGCATCACCCCGCCAAACAGGGGACGTACGTGGACGGCAATCGCACGAAGGAGCGATCCCGTGCCTGGACGAACTCGACGATACATTCGACTGCCGTTTGCCATCCTCACGGTGGCGTTGACCTTGATCGCGCTGCAATCCACGCTGGCGACAGCCCACACCAGCGTCGTCAACCAGGGAGACGATCAGGTGGTCACCGATCCGGACCACATGTCCGGTTCCGTGTGCGACCTGGAGAAGGACGGCAACCGCGTCATCGCCCGTTGGTACACGGATGAAGGTGGCGAGATCGCCTCCGCCGATATCGGGGGCCAGTACTCCTGCGAGGAAGAGAGCTGGGGCGTGGAAGCCGACTACGTCACCCTCTGCGAGTACGGCGCCGGGGAGTTCAAGTGTACCGGTCGCCACAGGGTCTAGCGAACCGATGAGGTCCCATCGCTGAAGTTGGCGCGACGTCGCCGCGAGCGCTTGAACGAGCCGCCATGGGACGCGAATAGCGTCGCCAGGATCACACGACCCTGGCGGCGCGCTGTTTGCCGGATTATCTGCCGAACTCGAACGTCTGCGTGAATGCAGAGCCTTCCGCATTCGATTCGGAGATGAGTCGCCCGGTCACGCCGAGATACTGGCCCGTACCACCGGTGATCACGGTCACGGAGGGCTGGCCTTCGTGCTGGACGCCCTGGGCAGTGATCAGGCTGCCATCCGGGAAGACGAAGGTAATCGAGCACTGTTGGTGACCCTCGCTGGTCAACCAGACGCACTCCCCGTACATGGTCGCACCGGTGTCGGTCTCGTTCGACGCGTCATACAGCGGATTCGGTCCCCAAACGAGCAGGTCTCCGGCCGAGGGCCCCGGCTCACCCGCGTCGATCGTTTCGGTGTGCTCGTTCCGCTCGACCAGCACGAGCGTGTCGGGCTCGATCACCGGCGTGGCTTCCTGGGCGGCGAGGCGACTGACGCCGAGCGTGGAAGCAAGCAGCAACAGGGCGAAGGGCAGCAACAGGCGAACGTGGCGCATCGGGTAAGTCCTCCTTCGGCCGCTGGCCGGACATGACAACCAGATCGGCCGCTCGTCCTGATCGAGTTTCGACAGGGTATACAGCGATATGGTACCGCAGGGGATGACCGGGGACGAGGCGTCGGCCCACGCAGACGTAGCTGACCTCTTCGCGATCCATACCCGTGTGCGATCACCAGGCACGTCGCCCGCCAGCAGGCTTCAATCAATCCATGTGGCAGGCGCTGGGACAGCACCTTGCCGCCGAGTCGCATGGTGAGCTTGCCCTGATGAAAAAGTACCAGGCACACGTGCTGGGAATATCACTTCCGGCCCTCGTGCTTGCCCCCCCATCCGGGGTTGCTGCGAGTACCCCGGCAATTGCCACAGGAGCCTTCACAGAGGCCTCACGCGTCGCCGCCAGGTGAGAGACCGTATCGGTCGGGTCCCAACCGCTCATGATGACGTTCCGATTCCGGGTAGTAACCCTCGAGGGTCTCCGCCACCAGCTCGTGGCGCTCGCCTTCCGCCGCAATCCCGGGCGTCTCGAGATCCGTTCCGAGCCCTGCCGCCAGCTTCGCGAATCGCTCCGAGCGCATGTCGATCCGATCTACCGCCGAGTTGCCGATGATCGGGGTAAACACTCGTGTCTGCGACACCATTGACGCGTCGATGCCCCTGGATTCGACAAGGCGACGTGACCAGGGATCAACGTGTTCCCGGGATCCGGATCGAGGTGGACATCACATCGAGTCGAACGTGCCCGCTGGTCGTACCGGCGACCTCGACCGCGGAGCCGTCCGAGCAACCGCCAGCGTCGCCGAAGTCGATCGTTCCGGTCACATTTCCGCCGAAGATCGCTAGCGGCCGGATCCCGAAATGCCGGCGTGAGCGGCTTCATTGCGCTCGATGAGCAGCCGCGTCGACGCCTCGTCGAGCGTCAACGTGTGGCCCTTTTCATCGGTGCAGGACCCGTTGGCGGTAGCGGTGGTTGCCTGACGAGCGCGTGACCCATCGGGCAGCCCTGCGAGGGTGGCCAGCGCTGCGCTGCCCGTGAGCAGCTGCCGACGTCCGAGGCGCTGGAGCAGCAGGTTGCGCGGGGGTGGATCAAGGATCGAGCAATCACGGGAAGAGGGGGAGACACGTTGTCTTGCTCGTTGACGACGCAAATGGCTTCCCCGAGGATGAGCGGGTGGATGTGTCTATAGACAGAGGACGACCCCCATGCTACGGTGAGCCGCACACGGATCACTCTAAATATTCCGCTCTCTCCGCTGGGAGTAGACCAAGGAGTAGTCACATGGCCGGTGGATCATTGAACCGACGTCAATTGCTCCAGGCAGGTGCGGCTGCAAGTGTCGGCGCGGCGGCGGCATCGAGTTCCGTTTTCGCCGCCCCGGCGGTTATTCAGGGAGGGCCGGTCACCCTCCGATTCATGACTCACAACACGCTGGAGCAGCCCGCCGGGGACGTCCTCAAGGAGATCATCGCCGAGTTCGAGCAGGAAAATCCGGACATCAAGATCCAGCTCGAGGAAGTCCCCAATGCAGACATTCTTACCAAGCTAACCGCCTATGCGGAGGCCGACGACCTCCCGGATATTCTGGACGGTCAGTTCGGGCTCGCCAGCTTCATCAACCTCGACGCTGCGCTGGATATCACTGACCGGGTGGACGCCGAAGGGTTGCGGGACTCGTTCATCCCTGTCGCGTTGGAAGCGGGGATGGACAGCGAGGGCCGAATTCTCGGCTTGCCGTTCTACACGGGGACGGACGCACTCTACTACCGCGTCGATCACTTCGAGGAAGCGGGGCTCGATCCCAACGCGCCGCCGACCACCTGGGATGAACTGACCGAAGCCGCCATCGCACTCACCAATCCACGGGCGGGGCGGTACGGGTTCGGGATGTACGGCAAGACCCATACCGAGCGTTGCATCCACTTCATGCAGAACAACGGTCCTGACGGAGAGATGCTGCGGCTGGATCGCGACACGGGAATGTGGACGATTCTCGTGAACAGTCCCGATTCGATCGGGGCCATCGAGTACATGGTCTCGCTGGCGCTGGAGCATCAGGTCGTTCCGCCGAATGTGGTGGAGATGGACTATCCGGCGAATGTCGCGGCGTTCGCAGGCGGAAACATCTCGATGCTCACGACGGGGCCATGGGGGGCGCAGACGTTCATCGGCACGAATCCCGATATCGAAGGCAAGTTCGCCGTCGGTATCCACCCGACCCCGACTGGGGAGACGCCGGTGCTCCGCCAGGGATCGCTGATCTACGCCGTGTCCAGGACCAGCCAGTATCCTGACGAAGCATTCCGATTCCTGAAGTGGTTCACACACGATCGCCAGCCGTACTTCGCCGCGAATGCAGGGTATGGTCCGACGACGAAGGCTGCACTCGAAGATCCGGCTATCAGTGAAGATCCCTTCCTGTCGGTCTTCCTCGAGCAATCGCTGACCGCCATCGTCGAGCCATACCAGGTGCAGCTGGCGGAGTGGAACGAGCTCAAGGACCGATTCGATCCGGAGTGGCAAGCGGCCCTGATCGGAGAGAAGGACGTGCCCACCGCGCTCAACACGGCGGCAGAGCACTTCGCGAACATCCTCGGCGATCGTGCCGAGCTGAAGTACCCGGTCTCCTGATCGCCACGCCGCGCAGACGATTCGAGGATCTGGTGCGCAGGAACGACGGGGAGCCGATCTCACTGGCTCCTCGTCGTCCCGTTAGCCATCGACGCATGGAGTTCCCAGTTTGGCAGTTGAGAGTCAACGTGCTGGCGTCCCGTCGCGCAGGCGTGCTGCGCACGGGCACCGCAAGACGCAGATTCATCCATTCCTGTTTGTAGCCCCATCTGTTGTGCTGCTGCTCGTCCTGCTGGCTCTGCCTATCGGTCAGGCATTCCTGCGGACGTTCGAGTCGGATGCAGGGTGGGGCGTGGACAACTACGTACGCGCCGTGCGCGATGATCACCTCGCGCGTCTTGCCCTTCGGCACACGTTCTACTTCGCCTTCTTCTCGGTGATCGGCCAGTACATCATTGGCTTCACCGTCGCGCTGCTGCTGAACGGGCATCTGCCGTTCCGAGGGCTGTTCCGCGTGCTCTTTCTCGTGCCGTGGATGCTGCCGGCGGTGGTACCCGGAATCGTCTGGCGATGGATCTTCGACGGATTGTTCGGCGTCTTCAACGAGCTGCTCTATCGCGTCGGCTATTACAGCGAGACTGACATACCAATCGCATGGCTGGGTCAAACGAGTACTGCCCTGGGCGCTACGATCGTGGCGAATATCTGGCGCGGATTTCCCTTCATGATGGTGCTCCTGCTCGCGGGGCTTCAGGCAGTCAATGATGACCTGTATGAAGCCGCGTCGGTCGATGGCGCGAATGCATTCCAGCGATTCCGTGACATCACCGTGCCAGCGATCAAGGGCATTTCCTTCGTCGCTGCGCTTCTTGCATGGATTGGCAATTTCATGAACTTCGCGATCGTCCAGGTAATGACCGCCGGCGGGCCGGCCAACTCGAGCGAGGTCTTCGCCACGCTGATCTACAAGAACGCATTTCTCTATGCCGATGCCAACTATGCTGCGACCCTCGGCATCATCCTCCTGGCACTGCTCATGATCCCCGGTGCGCTGTATGTGCGGGTAGCAACCAGGAAAGACTAGCGGGCACGAGCCGAGTTACGGCGTTCAGGGAGGGACGATCTACCACATGGCGACTCGAATCGCAGATGCCGTCATCGACTCACCAGGCAGGCTCAGTCTCAGCAATCGACGACGACTTGAGGTGAGCTTCAAGGTCCTTGCGCTTGTCCTGATCCTTGTTCCCACGCTCTTCCCGGTTGCGTGGATTGTCATCTCTTCCATGAAGACAAACCTCGAGACGCACACGGTGCCGGTGACGTTGCTGCCTGAGAACTGGTCGATCTCGGCCTATGAGCAGATCTTCGAGCGGCGCAACTTCGGACGTTACATGTCGAACGCCATGATCGTGGCCCTGCTGACCACTGCCTGGGGGATCATGGTGGCTGCCTGGTCCGGCTACGGCTTCGCGCGATACGACTTTCGGTTCAAGCCAGCCGTGATGGCGTTCGTTCTGATCGCGCAGTCGTTCCCGCGGATACTCCTTGTGATTCCGTACTTCCAGTTCTCGAACCGGTTCGGTCTGACCGATACCTATGCCGGACTGATCCTGGCCTACAGCACATTCATTCAGCCACTCTGTCTGTGGATCATGAAGGAGTATTTCGAGCAGATACCTCGGGATCTGGATGAGGCGGCCATGGTGGATGGCGCATCCCCGTATCGGGCGTTCTGGGATGTTGTGCTGCCCCTGGCTCGTCCAGCCCTTGGCGCGACTGCCATCATTGCATTCCTCACCGCCTGGAATGAATACGAGTTCGCGCTGGTGCTCACGACGACCGAGCGGGTGCGGACGATATCGGTAGCGATCGCTTCCCTGATCGGCGAGTTCACCACCGAATGGAACCAGGTGATGGCGGCCGCGGCGATCGGAACGATCCCCGTCATTATCGTATTCACCTTCTTCCAGCGGCAGCTGATGCAGGGGATGATGGGGGGCGCGATCAAGGGGTAGGTCGGTCCCCGCCAGTATCGGGAAAGGTTCACGTCATGACGTCGTCACGGAAGATAACCGCTGTCCGAACCGTTACGGTTGGGGCAGGCTGGCGCAATTATGTCTTCGTACTGCTCGAAACGGATATCGGTGTCACCGGGCTTGGAGAGGCGTCACTGGGCGGGCAGACGAACGCGGTGGTTGGCGCAATCAGGGATCTCGAGCCACTTCTCATCGGTGCTGACCCATTTCGAATCGAACATCTGTGGCAGCAGGCGTTTCGCCATGCGTTCTGGCGAGGCGGTGTGACCTTCCTCAGTGCGTTGTCCGGAATCGAGGTGGCATTGTGGGACATCAAGGGAAAGGCGTTGGGTGTCCCCATTCACACCTTCATGGGAGGGCTGGCACGCTCCAGGGTTCGAGCGTATGCGAACGGGCCAAGGGGAAATACCCCCGAGGAGCTTGCGGAGTCTGCAGCGAGGCTGGTTGAACGGGGGTTCACGGCGCTGAAGTTCACACCGTTCGACGCCACCCCCATACTGGCTGGAACGCGGACGATCGATGCGGCTGTGGCCAGGGTGGCTGCGGTTCGAGAGGCAGTCGGGCCCACGATCGACCTGATGATCGACGCCCATGGACGATTGTCTCCAAACGTGGCCAGCAGGGTGGCCGTCGCCTTGGAGCCGTACGGGGTCATGTTCTTCGAGGAGCCATGCCTCCCGGAACATGTTCCAACACTTGTCCGTCTGGCCAGGAAATCTCCGGTTCCGATTGCCGTGGGAGAACGCCACTACACACGTTGGGGCGTTGCGGAGTTGCTCGCCTCCCGGACCATCAATGTGCTGCAGCCGGACATCATTCAGTCAGGAGGCCTTGCCGAGGCTCGCAAGATGGCCGCGCTTGCGGAATCCTGCTTCGTCTCCGTCGCTCCACACAATCCGTGGAGCTGGGTCAACACCGTTGCGTCACTTCACCTCGACGCCGTGATACCCAACTTCCTCATCCAGGAAGTCATCACCGAAGAGGAGCCCTGGAGAGACGCAATTGTGAAGAACCCTCCGGCGCTGGATGCAGATGGCTACCTGCCTGTGCCCATGCTGCCGGGACTTGGAATCGAGCTCGATCTCGAGGCAGCAGAAGCTTTCCCACCTGTCCGTGACCGACCACCCGCATTTTGGCATGAGGACGGTTCGGTAGCAGACTGGTAGGCCAGATTCCACGCAGGCGGAGTGTCTCACCATGCAGGACCAGAGTCAGCAAATTCGCTTGGCTGCATCAGCGTCGGATTCGTCAACGCTTGGACTGACGGTCACCGACGTCATTCCTCACGTGCTCTTCGGCGGCCGCACCAACCTGATCTTCGTCGAGATCCAGACCAACCACGGCATTACCGGTGTCGGTGAAGCAAGCCTGGAAGGAAAGACAGAGGCCGTCGTTGGGGCGATCAACGACGTCAAGGAATACCTGATTGGCAAGGACCCGACACGAATCGAGCACCACTGGCAGACGATCTACCGCCACTCCTTCTGGCGTGGCGGGGTCGTGATTGGCACCGCCATCTCGGGGATCGAGCAGGCGTTGTGGGACATCCTCGGCAAGGCGCTGGGCGTGCCTGTCCATGAGCTGCTCGGTGGGCGGGTGCGAGATCGTGTGCGGCTGTATGCGAATGGTCCCAGAGGGAACTCGCCGGAGGAGATTGCAGACTCGTGCCTTCGGCTTGTGGAGCAGGGATGGACGGCACTCAAGCTCGTTCCGTTCGATCGCGTGCAAGGGGTCGCCAGCCAGGAAGATCTCCGCTCCGCCCGACATCAATTGTCCCTTATCAGGGACAAGGTAGGACCGGATGTCGATATCCTCATCGACTGTCACGGTCGCCTGTCGCCCACGTCGGCCGTCCAGATGGCCCAGGCCCTCGAAGAATTCGGTATCTACTTTTTTGAAGAGCCAGTGCTGCCGGAAGATCCAGCGTCGATGGCGATGGTCGCGGAATCGATTTCCATTCCGATTGCGACTGGCGAACGCCTGTTCACGAAATGGGGCTTTCGCGATGTGCTGGAACTGGGGGCAGCGAGCGTCTTGCAGCCGGATTTGGCGCACTGTGGGGGCATTTGGGAGGCGCGGAAGATCGCTGCCGCGGCAGAGGTATCGTATGTGGGCATCGCACCTCACAATCCCTATTCATGGTTGCTGACCACGGTCAGCGTGCACCTGGACTTCGCGATTCCCAACTTCGTGATCCAGGAGTTCCTCGTGGACCATCCACCCGAGGTCGAGCAGCTCTTTGCCGAGAGGTTCGTGTGGCAGGAAGGTGGTTGGGTCGATCCGCCGACCGCACCGGGCCTGGGGGTGGAGCTGGACTGGGACGCGGTGAGGGCTCACGAGCAGCTTCCCTATACGCGCACATATCAGCCATCGCTCTGGCATGTCGACGGCTCCGTGGCCGATTGGTGATTCGACAGGATAACCGCGGACAAGGAATCGCTCGCGGCATCGGACCCCACCGCCGTCGCGAGCCCGGCTGCCAGGCCCATGAGCGCAGTGTGGTCCTCCTGCACGTCTGACCTTCCGCACCGTTACTGTGCGTAGGCGCGTGCCGTTGGTGGCGATGGAGCAGGAGTCCTGGACACCGCGAGGCGAGTGCGCAGACGTGGCGATATCGATCGATGACTCTGGGAAACCAGGAAGGGTACAGCCAGTAGACCGACACTCAAGTAAAGCGGTCCTAATCCCGCCACCCCTTAGCGAGCTTGAGCGTCTCGCCCACCAGTCGCGGTTGCTGCAACCAGACACTGCTCTCGCTAACGTTTGCGGCGGCGAGATGAGGAATCTTAACCGCCGCCTTGCTCCTCAAGCAATCGAGGAGCTGGTGACCCGTTACAAGGCAGGGGACAGTACTCCTGCCTTGGCCCGCGACTATGGCATAGCGAAAAGCGCGCTCCTTCAGCTGCTGCACAACGAGAGGGTTACCTTGAGGAAGCAGGCCATCACCCCACGGGATCCCAAGCGAGCTGCGCGGCTCTACGAGAGTGGGCTTTCGATTACCGTGATCGTGGAGCAGGTCGGTTATTCCTACAGCACGGTGCGCAAATCACTCCACGAGAGTGGAGTAGCGATGCGGCCGAGGGGGGCAAGAGGAAACAACAGGGACGGAAGTTTCGCGAAGAGCCTTGAGTTGGCGCGCGCACCAGTCGCTGTTATGATCCTCACAGCGCATGAGGGACGGGCGCGGCCCACTTCCACATGAGCGTCGCAGGTCCGGTGAGGTGACAGCCTTGCAGAGCCTCGGCCAGCCGATTCTTGGCGGTCGCGCACCGGCTGGGGAAACCGGCTCATTCAGCCAAAGTCCCGTTCGACCACCCACCGCCGTGGCAGCAGTACGAGCCCGCGTTAGGTCTCGGGCAACGTGACCAACTCCAACAGTAGCTGGACGCACGCCGTATCGGCAAGACGTATTCGCGCTTCAGGCGGGGTGCAGTTTACTCTCGCCAAGCAAACGGCGCAGCCGTTTGCGTTTCGAACAGCCCGAACCGACCACGGACCGGAGTTTAGCACTTGGTTTACCAAGAAGCTTGCTGAGCAGCAGATCGAGCACCGCTATACCAGCGTCAGGAAGCCTAACGACAACGCCCACATTGAACGGCTTAACCGCACTATTCAAGACGAGTGTATCTCCCGGCTCTGGCAAGACTTGGCCGTATGGCAGCGAACCATGCCGCGGTAAATCCATTACTACAATCATGAACGGTTGCATATGGCTCTCGACTGGCTAACGCCAGCCGAGAGCCTGAACCGTACATCACAAAAAAGCAGTGAAGTGATTCCAAGGTATTGATTGGAGAACGACATAGATCGAGATGTTACGCAGATCCATGCAGCGCAGCGCGACCCCCGAGCCTTTGGGTCACTCTACGAAGCGTACGTGGATATGGTCTGGCGGCATGCGATGAGTCGGCGTGGGGACATTGAACGTGCGGGTGATGTGACGAGCCTGACGTTCTCCAAGGCGCTCAAGGGCAAGCCGCAACCAGAGTTGGAGGACTCGTCCTTTCCCGCCTGACCAATGACGCTCGCCCGCAACACCGTGATCAGCGATCTACGGCACCACCATCATGCAGACCGAACAGAGTTGCTCGACAGGAATGGGATACAATTTTGCACTGCCGATGCCTTCCTTTACGCCGACAGAGCCGGACCAAACGGACAAGGATGTTATACTAAGCAATGAAAGACATGATGCTCCCTAAACACTCACTTGATCGGGCCCGAGCGCTACACAAACTGTTCCTTGCAGGCGAAGTTCCTGGGCCGGTCCAGCATGAAGTATATCCCTCGATTCCACGCGACTCGAGGGAGAATGTGTTGTACTTCACCCTCCCAGCGGCAGTGAACTTTCAGAGAAGCTCTCCTGCCCTCTGGAAGAGCGCTCTCTCGACTTGGGAAGACGTGGATACGTCGTACTTATTTCTTCCCGAGCTCGTCTCTGTCAAGCCGTTTGAAATTATTCGATCTGATTTATATAAGCATCGCTTGGCAGTTCAACCGAACCGTCATGCAATCATATGGACGAAGCTATGTGAGACCTTTTTTCGGTACTATGGAAGCGACCCGCGAAACCTCCTGGAGGAGTGTCAGTTCGATGTCCCCACTATAATTAATACGCTTCAAAGAGAGAAGAAGCATCTCTTTCCTTATTTGGGCGGGCGAAAGTTATCAAACTACTGGTTGTTCATGCTCTCGGAGTTCACTGATATCGAGCTGCGACAGGTACATGAAATCTCCATTATTCCTGACACGCATGTGATAAGGGGAACTATCGAGCTAGGGTTGCTGTCGGGCAATCCTACTCCCCTTCAAGTAGAGGAAGTGTGGCGCCACGCCCTCCGTGAGCTAGGGGTCCCTCCAGGAGAGATGCATTCCGCTCTGTGGCGCTGGTCGAGAAACCAGTTTGATCCGCCCGTGAGTGGCCTTTGACGGTGAAAGATCTGAGGACTGGTGGCCCTGAGAAGGTTACCGGCTTAAGGCCCACCACTTTACAGGGGCGTGGCTCGGTGACAACCGCTTTACGTATCGTTCGGCCTTTACGTGCCGCGTTGTAAGGTCGCAGTCGTAACTGATCCCATGATCTTCGAATGTTCGTTCGACGAAGTCAGTGATTTTCTCCCTAGCCTCGGCTGCACTGTGAATGTGGTGTCGATCAAAGCTAGAGTCTGGCTGAAAGACAATGAATGCTGTCGAGGGCGAGTGTGAGAAGCGTGAGTGCGACTCTGGGTAAAGTGGCGCGAAGGTAGACACAAAGAAGTCTTTGTCTTGAAAACGAAAATCCCAGTCTGAGGACTCGATCTCGGCAAATAGATTCGCCCCTTGTCCGTCCTGGTGGGCCGCGAGACCCTCCAGAATAGTCCGAAACAGGCCGACAAACTGGACAAGGGACTTAACCCGCGCGGAGTTAATGACTTCGACAACTAGCATGTCAAGATTCTCGGCCTCCTCGCGCTGAATAAACTCGTCAAAGGCTCCCGAAAGCAACACGAGGTTCGTATTGTAGTCGCCCTGATCGTCCCAATCAGGGGCGAATACGATGCTGGCCCTTGGCGCGAATGGGCATGCAGTTCTATCTCTGACCGGCCACTCTCCGTTCTTGGAAGAGAGGAGAGTCGGAACAGTTCCTTCATCGGTCCGCACTTCCTGCTTCCTTCGTTTTGTACGCAGTTTCGACCCCAAGCGTCTCGAAGATGTTCAGCGCGTCTCGGTCCCGTTCTTGCACCTCATCTCGGTGTTTCAGAATAAAGACGGGGCATCCAACAGTGATGGAGTACCCAATTGCAACGGCATCTTGAAGTGCCTGATGCTGAATCACCTGAGAGAGCGTAGGGGTTTGGCGTCCGGCGGAGTCCTCGAAGTGGAGCGAGTTCATCTGCGACCATCGCGGGCCAGGGTAAATCGGAGCGACCGGCCAGTGCTCGAGGAAGAGCTCCTGCAACTGGTGGGCGATGCCCATTTGCTCGGCTTCATCCGAGGTTCCGGCGAATGCGTCGACGAGCTCGGTGGCCTCATCGTTGCCGAATCGGTGCCAGTTCGTCGTGGCGGTCTCGCCCACTGGCCGCAGCGTGCGGTTGGACATGAGGTTGAGGAAGTGGTCGAAGGGCGTGGCACTGGCGCCGGTGCTCCCGAGCGAGAGGTCGAACTCGCCGGTGTAGGTCTGCTCGTACCAGGTCGTCGACTCGATGCCCTTGGGGGAAACCTTGACACCGATCTGGGTCAGCTGCTGGCCCAGGAGCTGGCCGGCCTGCATCCAGTCGGACCAGCCGGACGGCATAATGATCTCGTACTCCATCGGTTCGCCGTCGGGAGTGCGGCGAACGTCGCCGTCGAGGGTGTATCCCGCCTCGTCAAGCAACCTGTTTGCTTCCTCGATGTCGAGAGAAACCAGCTGCTGACCGGCTTCGATGACTTCGGCGCTCTTCCACTTGTCGTAGAGATTGCTCATGCCGGTCGCGTCTGCGGGGACAGTGTAGTCGTACATGGCGATGGAGCAGATCTGCTCTCGATCGATAGCCATGCTGAACGCCTTGCGGACGTTGACGTCGTCGAACGGGGCACGGGCGTAGTTGAAGAAGATCCCGATGCAGCCGCTGTTGAGCGGGAACCAGTACGAGTAGTGTTCGGGATCAACAGAGACGAAGGTGTTCTCGATATCGGGGATGAACATGCCCATCCAGTCGAACTCGTCGTTTATGAGTCCGAGGGTCCCGGCGTCGTTGGAGCCGTAGGACGGATAGGCGAGGCCGGCGATGGCGGGCTTGCCCTCCTGCCAGTAGTTCGGGTTCTTGAGCAGCTCAAAGTACTGCGGACGGAAGTCGCCGACCTCGGTGAACGGGCCAGTGCCGACGGGATTCTCATTGGCGAAGGTAACGGGGTCCTCGATCTCGGCCCAGATGTGCTGGGGAACAATCGATTGCGCGCCGATGAGATAGAGGCCCGGGGTGAAGACTTGCGAAAAGTTGACCACGAATGTTGTATCGTCCGGCGCCTCGAAGCTAGCGACCGAATCGAGAACACCTCGGATGCCACCGGACCCGGAAAGCCCGCTGTGCTCGTTGAGCAGGTTGAACGTGAACGCAACATCATTCGCGGTGAACGGCTCGCCATCCGACCAGTTGACACCATCACGGATGGTGAAGGTAAGAACAGTGTTGTCCTCGTTGAACGCCCACTCGGTGGCAAGCCATGGGGTGGTGGTGCCATTGGTCGTTGCATAGACGAAGAGCGGCTCGTAAATCCCGTACTGCGTCGGCCGGAGCGAATCCTGCACCAGTGGGTTGAAGTTCCGCACCCATGACGCGGCCTGTCCCCCGCCGACGCGAAAGAGGCGATCGGAGCCAGAGTTCTCCTGTGCAGCCGTGGTGTGTGTGGCCAAGGCCGACGAGGCAAGACCTGCTCCGGCGACGCTGGCGGCGGCCGTGCTCTGGATCAGCCGGCGACGATCTACGCGGATCCGGTCATTCAGAGCCATTTCTTGAGTTCGCTGCTCGTTCGAAATCATGATTGGTTCTCTCCAGTTCATTGCCCGTGACGCCACGTTGCTTGTGACGGCACCGGCCATCGGTGCACCGATGGCAATCGAATGTGATCTAGATGGTTGTCAGCACATCCTTTACATAGGCGATCGCTTGCCTTGCAGCCTGAGTTTCGTCCGCCTCCACGCCGACCTCGACGCAGAGCGGTCCCTGGTAGTCGTTGGCCTTGAGTGTTGCGAGGATGGAGCGAAGGTTGACCGTGCGGTCGGTGCCGTCGGCGCCTGTGCGGGGCTGCCACCCGTCGGCGGAGTAGGTCGTAACCTTGACGTGGACCGAGTGGGCGCAAGGCGCCATTACCTTGACACCGTCCTCCCAGGTCCCGTTTGGATAGTTGCCCGTGTCAGGGCAGGTTCGGAACCAAGTGGAGCCAACCTCGTCGAGGAAGCGCTGGACGTTCGCCGGCTTGTACGAAGCGCCGCCGTGGTTCTCGATAAGCAGATAAACCTCATTGGCCTCAGCCTCGCGGGCGAGCTCACGGTAGCCGGCGACGATGCGGCGGAGCTCGGTGTCATCGGCATCGACTTTGCCACCGCTATTCACGCGGACGGCGCCCGCACCGATGGCTCGGGCCACGTGGAACCACTGCTTGATCGCCTCGATGTTGGTTTGGCGCTCGGACTCGTTTTCGACCGAAATATCCGCCCGGTCGACGGCGATGCTGCGGATGGTTACTCCTTGGTCTTCCGCCGCCTGCCTGACCTGGTTCAGATACGCGGCGGACTGGCTTTCGAAGAACACGGAGCAGAGTTCGAGCACTTCGACGCCGGCGGCCCGAGTAGCGGCCGGCAGCTCGAGCATGGTCATCGTCTTGTCGTGGAGAATCGGCCGATGATAGAGGTAGCCTGCTATTCCGAACTGTTGCATTCAAGCCGTCCCTTTCCGAAGATCGTCGATGTCAGAAGGTGGTCTCGAGGTCGAGAACCGTGCCGGTGCGGGCCGACTCCACGCTCTTGTTCATGATTTCGAGGGCGTGACGAGCGTGCTCGGCGCTCAGGACCGGTTTCGTGCCGTCGCGCACGCACTCGGCGAGATGCTTGACGAGCACACCGCGATGGAGACGATCCCACTCGACCTGATGCGGACCTCCGCGCCCGGTATTCCGGGGCGTGATCCAGCCATCGAGACCGGGAGCTGCATCGAGGCGATAGAGCTCGAACGGTGGTGCTGACGGATCGTTGTGAATGTTGTAGAGATTGAGCGTTCCAGCCCTGCCACAGATCTCTATCTGCGGGCTTCTCGCGGCGTTGACATTGTAGGTACCGTCTATGACGGCAAAGACGGAGTCTCCGAAGTCGAGCATCATCAAGGTGTTGTCTGGCGTGGTGACCTCGATTTGCTTGCCGGCAAAGGGGCCGCCGCGGACGACACGTGTTGGCTCGGTGATACCCGAGAACGCCACGACGCGCTTCGCCGGGCCGAGCAGGCCGGTGATGTCGTGGATCCCGTAGACACCCATGTCGAGCAGCGGGCCGGAACCCTCCTGGTAGAACCAGGTCGGGTCGAGCGGCCAAGCGCCGGATGCAGGTCCACCGTGGGAGCCACGCACGCGGGCGAAACATGGCTGGCCAATGGCGCCGTCGGCCAGGAGACGTCTGGCGTCGATCCGGTTCTGATAGAGCATGTTGGGTGGGGCAACGACGTACACGAGCCCGCTCTCGTTGGCGATGTCTATCAGGGTGTCTGCCTCGGCGACGGTACCAGCGATCGGCTTCTCGATCACGAGGTGTTTGCCTGCACGGAGGATTTGCTCCGAGGTGGACGCGTGAAACGGGATCGGAGTCAGGTTCACGACCAAATCGAGGTCAGCCCGGGAGAGCATGTCTTCCAGGCTGGCGTAGACCTCCGGTATGCCATGCGCCGCCGCTACCTGGCCGGCGCGATCCACGACGGGATCCGCGATGGCAATGGTTGTGACCAGCTCGGGGATCAGGGTCATGCCGGGGAGAAAACCCGAATGAGAAGTGGCGATGGTCCCCGCGCCAAGGATGCCAGCCTTTAACGGAAAGGTTGCCATGCGCTACCCCCGCTCGCTGCCGGAGAGTGCCTCAGCCGGATCCTTGGCAGCTCCTGCTTGTGCATAGAGGTTTCGGAAGTACTCGGCGGCCATCTGTACCTGGTCATCGACGAACTCGATGCCCTGGAGCTCATGACGTTCATCGAGTGCGAGGTGGCAATACTCGAAGCAGAGGTACCCATCGAAACCGATGTCGGACATCGCGTTCACGAAGGCGGGGTAGTTAGGCACGGTAGAGGGGAAGCGGAAGTTGTGCTGAACGACAACTCCGCTGTCATCTCGACGGAACTCACCGGACGCGTGCGTATGAGCCTGGAAGTTACCGGTGGCCTGGGCGGCCTGGCGTAGCCAATTGCCACTCTGGCTCGGCTCGAGGGGGGCGTCCAGGCAAGCCTTGAAGGCGGGTGAGTCAACCTCGGAGATCATGTCGAGCATGTCCCGGTAGTGATTGATGATCGGCCCGTGGTTCTGCAGGGCCAGGACGACACCATTGTCCTCGGCGATGCGAGCGAGCTCACGGAACGCGGTGCGGGCCTGGGTCCAGATCTCGTGCCGAGTGGTGTCGCGCCAGATCTCCTCCCATCGGCGCCGAGCGACGTCATAGTTGGCGATGCCGTCGCGGTAGGTCAGGCCGGGCCAAGCAAGGAAGACGCGGAGCACCGGGATACCGAGATCTGCGGCAAGGAGGATCTGCTCGCGAACCATAAGTATCTGAGCTTCCAGGTGCTCGGGGATCGGGCTGCTGAAGTCATTGTTGGCAGCGAGGGCGGCCAGCTCGATGCCCTCGGCGTCGGCGCGGGAGCGGATTTCCTGCCGGGCAGTCTTGTCGAGATCCATGGGGTTGGCATGGGGGCGCTTGCCGTCAAGCTCGACACCGTCATATCCCATCTCTCTCGCGCGGCGGAAGAATGCTGGCAGATCGAGCGCATCGCCGACGTACCAGATTCCTGCGTAGGAGACACTGTAGAGCCCAAGCTTCATGAACCACTCCTTCACGACCGGCAACTACCGGTGCAATTCCTGGCAGACCGTGAGGCGACACACGACTGACGCGTGATGCACGGGGAGACAGGGAGCCCTTGCCGGGAGCCGAAATCTGCCACTCCGAATGCAAGATTGCACCAATTTTCTGTACTTGCACCTGTCTTTTCAGTAAGCTACATGCAAGATTGGACGCTGTTAATAGTGTCGCTGCGGAGAATTTTCGAGGCGGGGTACTCTAGTAGGCATCATGTGCCGGAACCAGTCGGCCCGACAAGAGAGCGAGAAGTGATGGTGACGAAGCGAGCCACACTGCAGGACGTCGCGGCGTCTGCTGGCGTATCGACGGCGACGGTGTCCCGTGTGATCAACCAGAAGGGGCCAGTGAGCGAATCGACGCGTCAGCGGGTAGCCGAAGCGATCAAGGAGCTGGAGTTTCGAGTTCCCGAGCGACGCCGGTCTACCCATTCGGCGCGTACAAGGACGGTGGCGCTGGTCCTGAACCACCTTGACTGGCCTGTGGTGCCAAGCTGGCTTGCGGAGCTTCATCAGATCATCACCAACCACGGCTACAACACGATCGTCGCAGCATCCGAGGGGGGACCATCGACGCGCCGGCACTGTGTGAACCTGATCGTGAACGAACAGGTGGACGGTGCGATCTTCTACAGCCCTCACGGGGATACATACATGGAGATCGCTGAGCGTCTGGGGATCGATGACCCGTTTCGATTCGGACGTGGGTTGTTCTGCGTGGATGTAAGGAGCCGGCGGGGCTTTCATGTACTCACCGATGAGGAGCAGATTGGCAGGATTGCGGCCAGCCATCTGGTTGGTGCGGGTGCGAAGAAGCTCGGTGTGATCAGTGGGCCGAGCAACTTGCCAGCGGCCAAGTCCCGCGAACAGGGATTTCTTAACGGGATTGAGAGCCTAGGGATAGCGCCGGACAGCGTGGTCATGGAGCCGGCAGAGTCTTGGAGTTTTGACGGTGGCTATTCTGCCATGGAGTTACTGTTGGCCCGGCAGCCGGAACTCAATGGGGTGTTCGCGACGAGCGACAATGCGGCAATTGGTGCGTTGCGCCTGCTGCACGAACGGGGAATTCCTGTTGAGGGCCACATTGCGATGGTGAGCGTGGACAACATGCCGCAGTCGGCGTTTTCCATGCCCTCCTTGACCACTATCGACACGCATCTGCATGTGCGAGCAGAGACCGCCGTATCAGAGTTGATCAACCTCCTTCACGACGAGGAGGCACACATCGATGACATCACAGTGGGCGTTCGTCTCATTGTGCGCGAGTCGTCCCGACTTATCGGCGTCAACCGACAGCAACCATATGGTTCCAAGATCGCTGATCCAACCTAGTGGCCTCCAACTGAATGTTGGGCTCAGCACACGTGGCACGTTGTCTGGACCGCTTGTTCGCGGGACTCGAGGAGCAGGGCCCCAGGTTCTGCGAGTATCGCTCGACCGGGCCCATCTAGGCATGTAGGTCGGTCGATATACGGAGCCAGTGCCACAAAATCAGAAGAGATTAACTATGAGCACGGTGCTATTTGCACGTTACGACTTTTGGCTGTTCAACTGGTATGCGAATCAAGTGTTCAACGGTGCGAGTTTCTCTCGGCACGGGCAAGCAGGTGGAATAATGGTCCTAGCGGCATGTACCTAGCGCTGAAGGTGCGTGATTCTAGCCTTGACAAGAGGGGACCAGTTCTCACAATAGAAAAGCAGGTGATTCGCTGCAATTGCCGCGATCGATCAGATGGGTGTCATAACGAATCAGCTACGCCACAAACACAGTGGGGTGGCCGGAGGAGTTATGACAGAGTCTGCACGAACCCTATCTGATCTCGCCGAGGTGTGCGGGAAGAGCGAGGTTCAGATCGCCCAGTACTCGGGGCTCGATCCAACGTTTGTTCGTCAGCTTTTCGATGGTGAGAAGCGCGCATCAAATCTCACCATTATCAGGCTGACGATCGCGTTGGTGATGGATTCCGAGCTGGCCCGCCGGCACCCAGCGACGGTGCCGTACACCCTGAACGCGCTCAAGGATGCACAACTGAGTGACGCGATTGTCGAGTGGACGTGAGTCTCGGGCGCGGATTCGCTGGTCGGCTAAGGCCAGGCTGAACCGACGTAAGACCGAGCGGCGGATCACCACGCAATTGGAGGCAGGGCAACCCTGCCTCCAATTGCTAATCCCATCAGGGTGCTGAGCTCATTAACCTGTATGGGCTGGGTGTCACGATGCTATGTAGGCGACCTTATCGCCAGTCATGACCGCCTGATTCGCCTGTAGTGGGTATGCGATCACGATGCCGTCAACTGGTGAGGCGACAGTGTCCACTAGCTCGCCCCAGATCGTTCGGAGTTCGGCAATAGTCTCGCCACGGTTCACCAGGTCGCCGCAATCCTTTGTGAAGTAGCAGACGCCGCCCTTCAGAGCGCTGACTGACTGGTACGAACGAATCTCTGGAAACGCCCCCGGTACTTCGACTGGTTCGATGTCGCCACCTAACATCCCCAAGTGCCTGAGTACGTTCAGGATACCGATGGTACCTGTCTCGATGGATACAGACTCGAGCCGTCGGGAGAAGACGAATTCTGGAGTTATCGTCGGTTTGCCGATCTCCATGCAGTATCCAGATAGAGTCCCCTGGTAGTTGGTGCCCGCTCGAACGATTGGATACCCAAATGCCTTCGCCATCTCGATCGACTGTTGCTGCGTCTGATCATTGCCTTCAACCCCTACGATGGTGAAGTGTAGCGAGGGGGGGTTACAAGAATGGCAGTCGACGACGTAGTCTGCAAGCTCGATTAGCTGCTCTGAGACGACTCGTGCGACCTGGTACGAGAGCGTCGTTCCCTGATTCCCAGGGAACACACGATTCATGTCCTGCAAGTCCTGCGGGGTATGGCGCATCGAGGCATTGAATGCCCATGGATTCAATTGAGGAGCCAGAATAACAGTTCCCGCAATCAGAGAGGGATCAAGCAGCTCGAGGAGACGTCGACAGATGGCAATCGTCGCGATCTCAATACCGTGAAGCCCGCCCTCAATGAGCACTGTCGGACCAGATTTGGCTCCCTTCACCACTCCCACGGGGATACAAGTGTCTCGGCCGTCCATTGCGGTCGCGATTCGCAACTCGCCCACGCCCTTGGCGCCTGTGGCAACCTTCGCCGAACCGATCGTGATACTTGGCATGTTCTTGTCCTCAGGCGTCGTGACGGTAGATCGTGCCGTTCTTCATAACGAACTGAACAGAGTTCAGTGCTGTCGGGTTCTCGAGGGGGTTGCTCTCAAGGGCGATCAGGTCTGCGTACTTGCCCGATTCCACCGTTCCTAGGTCAGCTTCCATGCCAAGCAACTCTGCTCCTCGAAGGGTCAGTGCCTGAAGCGCCTCCATTGGAGTCCAACCGGCGTCTATGAGCGCCTGCATTTCCATATCCATACGCGCATGGTTCGTATCGGTGCCGACCGCCACCTTCACTCCGTGGGACTTAGCCCACTGCCGTACCTTGAGGCGATGCTTCTGTCCCGCCTTTGACTTGCGCTTGTAGTGCTCTGGAGCATCAGGCAGCTGGGCAGCCACCTGTCCAACTCCGTCTGTGGAGACGAGCCACACATCATGTTTGGCTAGGTATTCGACGTCCTCTTCCTTAAGAAGCGCGCCGTGCTCGACTGTGTCGACGCCTGCATCAACCGCAACCTTCAGTCCGGGACCGCCGTGGATGTGAGCACAGACGGGCAACCCCGCGCGATGTGCCTCGTCCATGCAAGCCCGAATTTCTTCATCCGAGAATTCTTGGCCATCAGGAACCGAACCGAGTGTTGACATACCGCCACTAACCATGATCTTGATGAAGTCCACACCTCGCTTGACTTGTTCCCGGACTGCCTTGCGCATGTCGTCCACACCATCAGTCTCGCGGCCCAGGAAATGGGCGTGTCCTCCGGTTCGGATGATTGGTTGTCCGCTGATGACCAGTCTTGGTCCCGGTATCATTCCCTCGTCAATCGCCTTCTTGATCTCGACGTCGAGAAAGTCCTTCTCGCCACAATCGCGAATCGTCGTGATACCGCTCTCGAGAATCGCTTTGGCGTTGTGTGTCGAAATAATTACCAGTCGAGCATAGGGTTGAGCACACTGAGCCGCTTCGTCGCCTACGTCGAGGCAAAGATGCTCATGGCAGTCAATCATGCCCGGCATCACGGTCATTCCGTCGAGGTTGATAACGCGCGCGCCGGCTGGCGGCGGGGTGGTAGCCTGATCCACGACCTCAGTGACCCGCCCCTGCTCGACAATCACGGCCTTGCCATGCTGCGGCGATGTCCCTGTGCCATCGATCAACGTTTCGCAGGTAATGTAATCCACGGTTACCTCCACCCTGGGTCTTGTCAGATAGACGGTAGCCCGTCGCTGGGACGCTTCGAGTCCATTCTGTGTCTCCTCTGTTGGATGTCACTTGGGGGCTCAGCATACCATCGACGGGCTCCCAGATCCTGGGGACCTACTCTTCGTCTGTCTTCGTCACGTTGGTAACGATCACGTATTCATCGAGTCTCGGCTCAAACCCCTGAATTCGCTTGTTGATGCCGATCAACTGTGGCTCGTAGTAAAGCGGGATAGAGCCATACTCTTCACGCTGCAGTTGCTGGCCGCGAAGGAACAGCTCGATAGCCGCCTCGTCGTCAAGGGTCTGCGCAGCTTCCTCGATGACTTCGTCCATTTCGGGGTTGGCGTAGTTCCCATAGGTGCTAGAGCGCTCACTGTGGAACATGCCCCAATGCTGGACCGGGTTGAGTGTGAAGTCGGTAATACCGATGAAGAAGACGTCGAACCCGCCTTCCTCCCTCTTGCCATTGAAGGATGACCACTCGAGTACTTCAAGATCGACGTTGATCCCAACATCTTCAAGCATCGCAGCCATAGCTTCACAGACTTGGCGATCCATGACATATCGCCCTGAAGGACCGCCCATGGCGATGGGGCTGCCGTCATATCCAGACTGCTCAATCAACTCCTTGGCGCGGTCTGGATCGAATTCGTAGACTGGTGCCTCACTGTCGTAGCCAATCGTACCCGCCGGTGAGATCGAGTTGGCTGGCTCAGTCGTGCCTGAAAGCAAGCTGTCGACGATTGCCACTCGGTCGATCGCCAACGACATCGCCTCACGGAAATCGCGGTTCTGCATGATCGGCGTGTTGTGATTGGGAACCAGAAAATCGACTCGAAGTGTTGGGGAGGAGACCACTTCAAGGTCATCGGACCCATCGACCTCTTCCAGTTTGTCAGGGGGAAGGGCCTCCGCGATATCGACCTCGCCGGCTTGGAGCGCTGCCAAGCGTGTGGCATTTTCAGGAAGGATGCGGAATGTAATCGCAGCCGCTTTGCCCGGTTCTCCCCAATACCCATCAAACCGCTCCATTGTCACTTCGCTGTTTGGGGTATAGGACGTGATGCGGTATGGCCCAGTGCCGACCGGTTCTCGGTCAAAGGCGTCGCCGAGCTCCTGGGCTGCTCCCGGAGCGACGATCGGAATCTGAACCAATGAGTTGATCAACCCACGGATCTGCGTAGGAGTCTTGATCGCAACTGTGTAGTCGTCGATCGCCTCTACCGACTCGATGCTGTTGGTCCACGTCTTGAGACTGGTTGTAAAGTCCTCCTGCCTGATGGTCTCAATTGTGAATACAACCGCGTCCGCAGTGAAATCCTCACCGTTATGGAATTTCACCCCTTGCCGGAGCGTGAACTGCAGTGTGGTTGGATCTACCTGTTCCCACGACTCTGCCAGTACCGGATAGATCTCGATTGACCCATCATCGAGTTCACGCCGAAAGGCAAGTGCCTCAAACGCATGGGCGTTGATGCTGTAGCCGGGACCAACAAACGTCTTGCGCGGATCCAGACTGACCGGATCGGCGCCTGAAGCGACAAAGAGCTCGAAGTCGCCTGGCTCCGAATCCTGTCGACTTACAAGCAGGTCGAGTCGATCAGGCCGCGCGTAGGCCGTCGGAGAGCCAGTAGTCACAGTTCCTACAGTCGCCAGCCCAAGCATGGATGTGCGGATAGCGGATCGTCGGGAGAATTTCGCTCGCGTCACCCTTGAGAGATCTGTGTTCATGAACCATCCCATCGTAGGCATCAATCGCCGATTCCGGGCAAAGGATACCCAGAGCACTTTGGCGCCCGTCTTCACCGGAGGCGATTGACCCAACTCACGAATACAACCGATCTGGCGAGTAAAGGGGTTGTTCTGGGATCCGATGTAAGCGCACCTCCTTGCTAAGAATTCCTGCGAACGACCGCATGGCGGCCACGCGCCGAATCGATCACTCTTCGTTCCTCGCATCGGGATTGTCGAGTGACGGCGTAGAAGTCGCGGATGGATCCAGGGGCATCAAGATTGGTCGTTGCTCAATTGGGGATTGGGCGTAACGTGGGTCCGGCTGACGGAAGGCAAACGTGCGCCGCATCAGTCGGATGATGTGGGAAGAGTGTGTCCCACGGATTCCCTCCACTTTCCCAAGGGTGTTGGCAAGGAAGTCGTAGAGCCGAGCATCGGATTCAAACGCTGCAGTGGCGATTATGTCGTATTCACCAGCTGAACACGCTACGTACGACAACTCCGGCATGCCTGCCAGTTGTTCCGCGACGTCGTTCAGCTTGTTCAGATCCACATTTAGACCAATCCACACCTGAGTGCGAAATCCGAGGTGATACGGGTTGCTAACGCCAATGATGGCCAACGTACCTTCCGAAATCAGCCGTTCGACACGTTTTCGCGCGGTTGCCTCGGTACATCCCGCGCGGCGGGCAATATCGCTGTATGACATCCGTCCATCTGCGTGCAGCAGCGAAAGAATCTTCTGGTCCAGTTCGTCCGGCCGTCTAAGGGGCCGAGGGTGGTGTGTGCTCATGGGCGCAGTCTAGCGTCTGCGTCAGGATTGTGTCAATATTCTGGCGAATCAGTCAGAAATGAATTACTACTTGTTTGCAACACTGACGGAATCCTGTAATATGCTCCGGTAGGCTTAGGTCAGCGTGCGAGAACTCACAGGTTTGGAGCACGAGAAAACGGACCACAGCCCTTCACAAACGGGTGTGCGCAGCACCGGGGGTCATCATGGGGCCGCGACGTGGCACCAAGGGGCACAGTGGCGTATGACACAGTACTTGATCAGTCGGCTACTCCAATCTCTGCTCGTGCTGGTTGGGGCACTTGTCTTTTCTTTCATCCTCCTGCGGGTGGTGCCTGGCGATCCAGCCCAGTTGATGCTTCCCGAAAACGCATCACCTGAGGACATCGAAGCAATGAGAAGGGCTCTCGATCTTGACGATTCGCTGCCAATGCAGTTCGTGACCTTTGTTGGGGAGGTAGCTCAAGGCGACTTCGGTGACTCATATCGACGAGGAACCAGTGCGCTTTCCGTGACTCTCGATTACCTGCCTGCAACATTGCGTCTGGCAGGCACCGCCATCGTCATTACCGTCGTCATCGCAATACCACTCGGTGCGATCGCAGCCTGGTGGAAGGATTCGTGGGTTGACAATCTCGTGAGCCTGCTCGCGCTAGTGGGGCAATCGATGCCGTCATTCTGGCTCGGGATCATGCTGATCCTCTTCTTCGGCGTGCAATTGCGACTCCTTCCTACCTCTGGATACGGCGACTGGCGCCATCTGATCCTGCCTGCCATCACCTTGGCTGCTAGCCAGATCGCGCTGGTTGCCCGGCTCACTCGATCGGCAACCCTCGACGTGATCCGACAGGATTACGTTCGCACGGCACGATCCAAGGGACTTGGGGAGGTGGCGGTCTACGGCGGACACGTGCTCAGAAATTCGCTCATTCCGGTAGTGACCGTGCTAGGACTCCAAATCGGGAACCTGCTGAGCGGAGCAATCATTACCGAGACCGTGTTTGGCTGGCCCGGAGTGGGCCAACTGTTGGTCAGCTCCATCTCATACCGTGACTATCCGGTGGTACAGGTGATGGTGGTGTGTTCCGCTGTGTTCTTTGTGTTCATTACGTTGATCGTTGATCTCATTTATCTCGTGATCGATCCACGTATTGCGTACAAGTAACCTACCTTGCTTGGAGCTCGCCGATGCCATTTCTTCGCAAACTTGTTAGACGCAAGACATCGCTGTTTGCCTTTGTGTTTCTTTGCATCGTTGCGTTCGCTGCGCTGTTGGGGCCAGTGGTTACACCCGGAGACATCGATTCCCAAAATCTGGGTGCGCGGCTCAAGCCGCCAGGATGGACAGACAGTGACGGCACGCTTCATCCTCTCGGGACCGATCAGCTAGGCCGAGACGTGCTTGCCCGGCTCGTTGCCGGTTCCCGGCTATCGCTGAGTGTCGGCCTAGCCGCCGTGTTTGGCGGTGGGTTGCTCGGTCTCGCCGCAGGGGTGATAGCCGGGTATTTCGGTGGCAAGACAGACGTAATCATCATGCGTCTGTCCGATATCCAGCTTGCGTTTCCATTTCTGCTGATTGCGCTGGCTCTGGTCTCCATCCTTGGCCCGAGCTTGGCCAACGTCATCATCGTCCTCTCTATTACAAGCTGGATCAATTACGCCCGGGTAGTGCGTGGTGATGTGCTGAGCGTACGAAACCGAGAATTTGTCGAGGCGAGCCGGAGCAGTGGTGCCACCTCGTTGAGAATCATGGTGCGCCATGTAATTCCCAATATCCTCTCACCATTCTTGGTGGTGGCCTCGTTTCAAGTGGCAGCGTTGATTATTGCCGAGTCATCTTTGAGCTTCCTCGGGCTTGGAGTACCAGTAGGAACGCCGACATGGGGCGGCATGTTATCCGACGGCCGCGAATACCTCACCGATGCTTGGTGGGTGGCATTATTTCCTGGTGTCGCGATCATGCTGACTGCACTCAGCTTCAATCTGATCGGCGATGGCATTCGAGATGCACTAGATCCAAGTCTCAATCAATCGGCCGGACCTTCGAAGCGGAGTTCGGTATTCGCTCGGTGGAGGAAAGGAGGGTCGGTAAGGGCTTCAAGGCAGACCCTGACCAAGGTGCAATAACGGTTTTCGGCCAAGACGGGAGAAGTCATGCGCGTCGACCCGCGATGTGCGGTTGTCTGAACGAGTCCGTAAGAATGTGAGCCGACAGATACAAGGCTTGCATTGAAACTGGAGTAGATAGATGTCCACAACAATTGGCACTGTTACAAGTGAGCGAGGATCTGTAGTTCGCGGATACATCTCCGCGGGCAGTTTGGCGGATGGTTCACCTATACGGGTTCCCGTGTTGGTGGCCGAGGGACGTAGCGAAGGACCGACGGTTTGGATCGGTGCCTGTGTCCATGGCGAGGAGTATGGCGGAGCAGCGTCAATCATTAGGTTTTTTGATGAACTTGATGTGGACCAGCTGAGCGGCACCATAATTGGCGTGCCGGTTGCCAATCCACCCTCGTTCAACGCCAAGTCACGCGTGTCCTGGATCGATGGCGCCAATCTCAATCGGATTTTCCCTGGTGACAGAACAGGCAGCTACAGCTATCAACTCGCCACAATTCTTGGCGAGGAGCTTGCACGGACATCGAACTACGTGCTTGACCTGCATTCAGGAGGGATTGGCGCCGAGGTTCCGTTCTATGCCATATACAAGGACGACGGTACAGAAGCCGTCGCCAAATCGAAGGAACTGGCGAAGAAGGTGGGTTGTGACGTTCTTTGGCGTGCGAAGGGTGAAGCCGGACTCGGGGGCACTTTTACGGCCGAGGCGGTGCGCTCTGGTATTCCAGCCGTGACCGTCGAGGTTGGTGGTGGCACCTTTGTACCAGAGCATCTGCGGGACTACACTACAGCAATTAAGAATTTTCTCGTTGCGCTGGAAATGATTCCGGGTAAGGTGGTGATGCAGGAGCGGTACACCATCATCTCCGACGGTGCGTTCCTGCACAATCGCGAGGGCGGGTTGTTCGTTCAGGATTGCAAAGTTGGAGATATTCTGCCGAAGGATGGATTACTGGGGCACATCATCAACCTCCACGGGGAAACTGTTGAGGAGATTCGTTCGCCCTACGACAATGCGTACATCGCCGCACTCCGCCTGCCGTATTTTCCCACCCATGCGGGTGAGATCGTTGGTGAGGCTATTCCCGTCGAATCGTACGAGTAGGGGACCCTCGTTGAGGACCTCTTCCGCGTTTCCGGCAGAGTGCGGGAGCAAACCATTATGTCTTCCACCGGGGATCCGTAAGTCGCCCTAAATCAGGCTGAACTGACGTAAGTCCGAGTGGCAGATCACCATGAGACCGGGGTCTTCGGGCAGCTCAACCCCGGTCTCGTGTTCCTGCCCTGCTGCGCACTCAGTGGAGCGAGCTCTTGCGCTAAGTGGCCACCATCAAAGGCCTCTCGGTATCGCCTGCGGGCTGGGCGGAGCTACACGAGTTGGCGCAACGCTTTGGTGTAGACCCGCTGGACCACCTCCGTCAGATAGCCGAGATCGCCAGGTCAGGCAGCCCGCTATCGGCTTAAGGAATGGACGGGAGCTTCTCGTCAACGCCAACTGAAGCTGTCACCATTCGGTGTCGGGTTTTGTCACTCTGGATGGGCCGATACGTCGCACTGAAGTAGGCGAAACACACGATCAAGAGCCGGATATATTCCGGCTCTTGATCGTGTGCTGGCCTCCTTGACTGCATCGTGAGCGCAAAGACCTGTCCAAGCGCGCCATTGCGCTAGTTTCGGGTTATTTGATGCTGCCCACGGTCAGGCCATCGATGAACGACCGCTGGAAGGCCAGAAAGATGATGATCACGGGCACGACCACCAGTGACGATGCCGCCATCAACAGGTTGAACTGCACATCGTGCTGGGAGCGGAAGAACGTCAACCCGATCGAGAGAGTGTAGCGGCTCTCGTCCTGCAGATACAGGAGCGGCCCGAGAAAGTCGTTCCAGGCGGAGATGGCCGCGAAGATCGCCACCACGGCGAGTGCCGGCTTGGCCAGTGGCAGGATGATCTGATAGGCGATCTGGAGCTCGTTCGCTCCATCCAGGCGCGCCGCATCCGAGATCTCTGCCGGTATCTGCAACAGGAACTGCCGCATCAGGAAGATCCAGAAGGCGTTGCCCAGGAACATCGGCACCACCAGCGGCAGATAGGTGTTGACCCACCCGAGCTGAGCGAAGATGTCGAACAGCGACACCATAATCACCGGAAACGGGATAAACACTGTCGCGATGACCACGTAGAAGATCTTGTCTCGCCCCGGCCACTCCACGCGGGAGAATCCATAGGCAATCAAGGTGTTGGAAAGGACAGCTCCGATAATGGTCAAGGCGGTGATCAGCAGCGTGTTTCCGAGGTACTGGCCGAAGGGGATGGTAGTCACTGCCTCGCGATAGTTGGCGAATTCGAACGACCGGGGAAACAGCGTCGGGGGTGTCTCGCCGAGTTCCTGGTTTGACTTGAACGAGGTCACGACCATCCAGTAATAGGGCACCACGTACAGGATCGCCATCGGGATGAGAAGGAGGCGGGACATGGCCCGGTCCCGGCTGGCTCGCGAAAAGCGTCGCTGCGCTGGCCGGGATGATTCGGCTCGGTGCGGCGTGATCGAGGTTGACTTGGCCTCACTAGCTGATCTCATAGTGCACTCGCTTGCTTGCCAGTCGGAACACCGCGACGGCTAAGACGAAACTGATGATGAAGAGCACCCAAGCCATCGCGGAGGCGTACCCGAACCGGCTGTACCGGAAGGCATTGTTGTAGAGATAGTAGACGTAGAAGGTGGTCGCGTTGGCCGGTCCGCCGTTGGTAATGATGTAGGCCTGAGTAAACACCTGCAGCCCTGCAGACAGTCCCAGGATGAGGTTGTAGAGAATAACTGGCGTCATCAGCGGAATCGTGACGTTCCAGAACTTGCGCCACGGTCCCGCCCCGTCAATTTCGGCAGCATCGTAGAGCGAGAGAGGAATGGCCTTGAGGCCAGCCAGGAAGATGAGCGCTGTCTGGCCGGCGCCCAGCTGCGCCAGCATCACGAGTGCCAACTTGGCATAGGCAGGATCGCCGAACCAGTTGATCGGCTCAACACCAAACCATGAGAGCACGGTGCTCAGGATGCCCCGCTGCGGGTCGAGCAGTGCGAGAAAGATGAACGACAGGGCAAACAGAGGCAGCAGAGAGGGCAGGTAGAACGCCGCCCGATAGAACGGGATCTCGGGAACACGCCGGTTCATGGCTAGCGCCAAGAACATGGCCACGACCATCCCTATGGGAATGCTCAAGCCGGTGTAGTAGAGCGTGTTCCACAGGGATGTCCAGAAGAGGCGGTCATCCCACATCTCTCGATAGTTGGCCAGACCGATCCACTCGGGCTCGCCGAACCCAGTGTATTGGGTGAAGCCCAGTCGAAATGAGTAGTAGATCGGATACGCCAGGAACACGACGAAGCCAACAATCCACGGGCTGATGAAGGCAAGGCCAATGGCCAGCTTTCTGCGCTCGACTCGGGTAAGCTTGAATCGTGATCTGGGGTGCGGCAGGCGCTGCGTGGGGGCCGTAGCAGCCATATCCCTTCTTTCGTAACGTGCGGGGGCTCCTGAAGTGGGTTCCCCAGGAGCCCCGGAATGAGGACGACCTAGCAGTAGCGATCCATCTGCGACTGTACGCGCGACTGGACCTCGTTGAGCGCCTCTTCAGGCGTCGCCTCATGGAGGGTGACCCGCTCCTGAGCCGAGGTGAGCTCGTCCCACAGCAGCGCCCCCACCGGCACCGTCGGCAGAGACGTCGAGTATTGCAGGACATCGTTGAAGAACATATGGCGTTCGTCGTATAGGTCAGCTTCATCCAACAGCGCTGCGATCGTCGGGAAGTGCTGGGTCTCGCGGGTGTAGATCCGCTGCCCCGGTTCCCCTGCCATGTAGCGCATGAACCGGAAGGCCGCTTCCGGCTCCTTGGCCCCCTGCGGCATCACCAGAGAGAATCCGGCAGACCAGCTGGACGGTTCGTCGCCCTCGTTCGGTACGGGAATGTACGTGATGCCGTAATCGATGTCCGGTGCGTATTGCGCAATGGACGCGATCTCCCAGTCGCCGCTGACCATGAAAGCCACCGCACCGGTCATGAACGGATTTTGTGCCGGCGGGGCATCCGGTCGGTTGACCGACGACATGAATGTTTGCGTTTCGGCCGGGCCCAGGCGGCCGGCTTCCTCATACAGGTAGGTGAAGCCAGCGACAACGCCCTCATCGGTGGCGGTGATGGCACATTCCTCGGGCGAGTAGAAGGAGCCGCCGAAGTTGAATCCCCAGGTGTAGTGCCAACCTTGGGCGAACCACGGTACGAAGCCCATGCGGGTGTACGCGCCGTTGGCATCGCGCTGATCAATCTGCTCCGACATCTCGCGAATGCGATCAATGGTAACGGGGCCGTTTGCTGGATCGAGCTCTGCCGGATCGATGCCGACTTCCTCGAGGATGTCCCGCCGGTAGTAGAGCGCACGGGCGTCGGTATCGAACGGCAGGGCAAAGAGCTGGTCCTGGAACTGGCACTCGGCAAAGGCGAAGTCGAGGTACTCGCCGGAGATGTCCTCACCGTCGAGGAACGGCGTCAGGTCCTGGAGCACGCCATCGGCAGCCCGCTGACTGGCGAAGGGTCGGTTGAACAGGTACACGTCCGGCCCCACACCCCCACGGACCGCGGTCATGAGCTTGGTGACGTCGGTCTCGGACTGGCTCGGTACCTGGACGACTTCGACCGCTATTTCAGACTGACTCTCATTGAAGCCGTCAGCAATGGCACGGATTGCGTTGAGCTCAAGGTCTCCGGTGAACGAAGTCCAGAGCGTGACCGTGGTTGCGTCCTGGGAACGGGACAACACTGCTGGCGCGGCATTGGCCTTCAGTGCCGAGGTGCCGGCAACGCCGAGCGCCGCCGCTCCGACGGCCGCGTTGGTCAGGAGCTGGCGTCGAGATTGACGAGCGTCTATCGGTCGTCGTGACGATTCGGCTGATTGGGACATGACCTGTATCTCCTGCATCAACTCATTCGAGTGAGAACGTCGCGCGTCGGCGCGTTGCCGCCTGGGGCGGCGGGATGGAATGAAGCCCGGTCACAAACTTCGACCTGCGTTGCGCCTCCCTTCCGTGAGCAGTGGCCCGTAGAGTCGGAGATTGGTGTGCTGACATCTTAGGGGTCAGACAGAATCACTGTCAACCTATCTGACAGGTAGACAGTAAGGCTCTCTACTGTTACAGTGGTCACCAAGCCACTGGAATCGTGGAGGATCAACGATGAATTCCGAACTTCGACGGGAGACCTTGCCGGAGCAGCTTGCTGATGAGCTGATGGATCGAGTTGCGCGTGAGCAGCTTTCGCCCGGTGACTACTTGCCGCCTGCCGGCACCTTGGCCGAGGAGTACGGCGTCAGTCGTCCGGTGGTTCGAGAAGCTCTCCGCATGCTCGAGGCGCGGGGCGTGATCCGTACCTTGAACGGTCGCGGTGCGGTTCTGCAGCCCATCAGCCATGAGCAGCTATCCCAGTTTTTCGCTCGCGCCGTACTCATGCGCGAAGAATCTCTTGTTGAGCTCCTTGAGGTCCGCAAGGGGCTCGAGGTCGAGAGCGCATTGCTGGCGGCCCAGCGGGCCACAGCGGGCGACCTCGATCGCATCACCAAGCTGGTCCATGACATGGGCCAAGTGGTGGGCGAGGGGGAGGCCTACGCCGAACTCGATGCTCGACTGCATCTCGAGATTGCCTCCGCTGCACACAACAAGATGCTGCTGTTTCTGATCGAATCGATTCGCGAACCGCTCAAGAAGTCCATCGAGGCCGGACTTCGCAGCCGGGAAAACATCGCCCACCACCAGCGTGTGCAAGAACTGCACGAGGATCTGGCGGTGGCGTTGAGAGCAGGCGATTCACAGCGGGCGGCAGCAGTGATGACACTGCACTTCGATGAGGCGGTCATGGCGATCGCGACCGCACCCAAGCCCAACGACTATGAGGGAGGGGAGGGCGACACTGCATGAAACTGGGCCTTGGACTCTACCGGCACATGTTGACGCCGGACAATTACCGGTTCGCCAAGCAGGCTGGCGCCACCCATATCGTGGCTCACCTGGTCGACTACTTCGCCGAATCTCCGGCACTGCCGGCAGCATCGAGCTCTGGTCCGGGATGGGGTGTGACCATCAAGAACAGGCCAATTTGGACCGTTGACGAGCTTGCCGCGCTGAAAGGCGAGATCGAGCAAGAAGGGTTGCGATTGGCGGCAATCGAGAATCTCGATCCCGGCTTCTGGTACGACATCTTGCTGGACGGGCCGCGCAAGGTCCAGCAACTTGAGGACGTTAAGACAATTATCCGTCGCATGGGCGAAGTTGGTATTCCCTGTCTTGGCTACAACTTCAGCATCGCCGGGGTCTGGGGGCATGTAGTGGGACCGTTCGCCCGAGGGGGCGCCGAGTCGGTGGGGTTCTGGGAGGAGGACTTACCAGAGCAGACGCCGATTCCCAACGGGCACATCTGGAATATGCAGTATTCCGACACCGAACCTCCCGGAACGGTACCGACTGTGTCGTCGGATCAATTGTGGAGCCGGTTAGAGGAGTTTCTCAAGGAAGTCGTGCCAGTGGCGGAAGAGGCAGGCGTTCGCCTGGCCGCCCATCCCGACGACCCGCCGGTGGAGACGCTCAGGGGGCATGCTCGCCTCGTCAACCAGCCCTACCTCTACCAACGCCTGCTTGACATCGTGCCGAGCCCGGCCAACGCCTTGGAGTTCTGCCAGGGCACGATCGCCGAAATGACGGAGGGGGATGTCTACGAGGCTATCGATCAGTACAGCCGTCAGGGCAAGATCGCCTATGTCCATTTTCGAAATGTACGAGGGAAGGTACCTCACTACCACGAAGTGTTCGTTGATGAGGGTGACGTCGATATGGTCCGCGCGGTCGAGGTTTATCACCGCAACGGCTTCGATGGTGTGATGATCCCGGATCACACCCCGCAGATGACCTGTGCTGCGCCGTGGCACGCCGGCATGGCGTACGCACTTGGGTACATGCGAGCTGTTATCACCTTGGTCACCGGGCAAGCCCCCAGTGTTGTGTAGGAGCTGAAAGACCAATGGACCATGTGTCGGACTCTCCTCTGGACGTGTTGGCCAGGGAGCTCAATACGTGTGTTGTCGGCGACATCCTTGACCAATTCGGGTACTACCACCAGTTCCTGCCGCCAGAGATTCGCGCGATGCCCGGCCCGTCGACAGTTGTCGGGCGAGCGATGCCGGTCCTGATGGCCGATGTCTTCGGGCCGCAGGAGCGTCCCTTCGGCAAGCTCACCGAGGCGCTTGACCAGATTCAGCCAGGTGAGGTGTACATCGCCACGGGAGGAAGCCATCGATGTGCCTACTGGGGCGAGATTCTGACCCAGACGGTACGCCGCCGCGGGGCAACCGGAGCCGTCATCGACGGGTACCACCGCGACACCAAAGGGATCATTGCCCAAGACTGGCCCGTGTTCAGCCGAGGCAGCTTCGCCCAGGATTCATCGGTGCGGACTTGGGTTATCGACTACCGCTGTCAAGTTGAGATAGGGGCCGTACGCATTCAGCCAGGCGACATCGTCTTTGGTGACGTTGATGGCATCGTCATCATCCCCAAGGAGCGAGAGACCGAGGTCATTGAGGCGGCGTTGGAGAAGGCGCGAGGTGAGAAGACGGTCCTGCTTGAGATCCAGAATGGGATGTCGAGCACCGAGGCCTTCGCCAAGTACGGGATTCTGTAGCATGGTGTCTCTCGACCCCTCACGCGCAATGGATCTGTCTGGCTGCGTGGCCTTGGTGACTGGTGCCAGCCGTGGCATCGGTCGAGCAATTGCCATCGAATTGGCACGGCATGGGGCCGCGGTTGGCATCAACTACACCCAATCGGAACCGGACGCGGAATCGGTGGCAGCAGAAGTTGCCGATCTTGGGGCGGAGGCAGTCGTCGTTCAGGCCGACGTCAGTGATGTTGATGCAGTCGATCGCATGTTTGCGGCGGTGGAAGGACGTCTCGGACCGGTGTCCGTGCTGGTCAATTCAGCAGGCGTCGAGACGTACGGCACCATCTACCAGCTCAGTATTGAGGATTGGCTACGCGTCCAGGCCGTCAACCTGAACGGGCCGTTCTACACCACCCGCCGCGCCTTGTCGCACATGCCCACTGGTGGATCCATCATCAACATCTCATCCATCCACGGCAGTGTCGCGCGTCGCGGTGCTGCACACTACTGCGCCTCCAAAGCGGGCCTGGAGATGTTCACCAGAACAGTGGCGTTAGAGGTTGCATCGCGCGGAATACGAGTCAATTGCATCGCTCCGGGGGCGATCCTTACCGACATGAATCGGGACCTGATTGAAGAGATCGGGACAGCCAAGTGGCGCGAGTGGATCCCCCTCGGCCGCGTCGGCACCACCGCAGAGGTTGCCGCGCTGACCACCTTCCTTGCATCCGGCGCCGCATCGTACATCACCGGTGAGGTGATCACGATCGATGGGGCATACAGCTTGAACCTGGTTCGTTACGACTAGTGTAGTCACCACCGGCGACTGGCTTTCGCCTGAAGGAGTCACGATGTCTGCGCGCACGACTTTCGCGTATGTGCCGTCCTCTCACCTCGATCTGTTCTGGCTGGGCAACTACAACACCACCCTGGAACGAGGGGCAGAGGTCATCAAGGCGTATCTTGACCGGTGTCTCAGCACCGAAGATGAGACCTTCTTGCTCGAGACGACGGTATTTGCGGAGTATTTCTGGGATCGGTATCCCGAGTATCGAGAGCCGCTGCTGCAGCTGGTGCGAGATGGGCGCGTCGAGGTGGGGACCGTGTTCGTCGACCGGTGGGAACATCTCACCCCAGGTGAGTCGATGATTCGCAATATCCAGATGGGCATCCAATGGTGTCGGGATGTGCTTGGCATCGAACCGGTCCTCGCTACGCATCCAGATCTGCCTAGTCTGGTGCCACAGACAAGCCAGATCTATGCACAGGCGGGTATCAAGTACTATGTCACTTCCCGCAAGGTATTTGAGGATGGAGCAGTTTGGCGCCATGTCGCTCCCGATGGCACCAGACTGCTGTACCTGAACTGGCCGCGGCACTATATGTATTTTCCGCTCAATTCGGATGACCTGCCGCGGACGATGGATGGTTGGGGAGCGACCGGGATTGACGTTGAACAGACAAGCAAGGCCTTTCCGCTTGGAGTCATCCCCATTAACGGAAGCGCTGCCGATCTGACGGAGCCTGAGTCATTCAAGGCACGCTATGGTGACTATCTCTGGAACCTGGTCGAGGAGAACCGGAGGAAGTATCCGCAATTCGACTTCACCTACACCGTTCCGAGTGCCGTGCTCGAGCCGTACCTTGAGGTCGAGGGGCTGCCGGAGCGTCATGGAGAAATTCCTTCGGTTTGGGGTGTTGCCTGTGACGAGGAAGTTGGCTTCTTCCGTCGCAACCGTGAGCTCGAGAATCTGTTGTTGACTGCCGAGACCGTGGCTGCGGTGGCAGTACTGAACGGCGTGGACTGGAAGCCGGAATCGGTCGATACCTGGCAGGGAGCGCTGTATGAGTCGGCGTTCTATGCTCGGAAGGATCCCATCCCCACCGATCGACTCTTCGAGGGGTTGTGGCGAATGCACATCTTCAGTGAAGACCACAACGGGGGTGGCTACGAAGGAGCTCTGAGTTCCTTTCAGAAGCGTGTGATTCAGGAGCGAGCGCTCGACTATGCCAACGAGATCATCACGACCGGACTTCGCGGGCTTGCCCAAAAGGTGTCGGCGCCCGAGTCTGGAGGAGTGCTGCTCTTCAACCCCCTCGGACGACCTTGGACCGGGCCGGTAACGCTCAGTGTCCCTCGTGCGGCCTGGGATGCTGGTCGTCGACCGAGCGATACGAACGGCAAACCATTGTCGGTACAGGTTGAAGAGGCCGGACCGAACGACGTGACCATTCAGGCTTGGGTGGAGCAGGTCCCGTCGGTGGGCTACGACGGCATCGGCTTCGAGGTACAAGACGAGACTCCTGCCTCAGGTGGTTCACTCATCCATCGGACTGCGAACGAACTTGTCCTGGAAACTGACCACTTCCGACTGGCGGTTGATCTGAACACTGGGGCCGTAACCCACCTTCTCGACCTCGAGACAGGTGCAGACTGGGGACATGACACGCTCTTCAATATAACGGCGTTGCGAGAAGTCGGCAGCGACGTGACGCTTCGCATGGATCCCGAAGCTGTGCCTGAGTTTTCGGAGACCGGTGCTGTTGACATTGCTGCGCACGGTCCGCTCTTCACCAGAATTCGGCTCGCCAAGACGATCCTCGATGCGGCGGTCAGCCAAACGATCACGCTCTGGTCAATGACCGGGCGAATAGACGTCGAGACCAATCTGCGATGGTGGGGTGCGCGTGACTGGCAGCTGCGGCTGGCCTTGCCAACTGCGGCGACAACGGCCGACATCGCCTGCGGAACCCCGTTTCATGGCGGTGCCTGGACCGACGTGGTGCAGGATGCCGCTCCACGCAATCCGGATGAGATCCTGATCGAGGATTATCACGCCTACCGTGAGATCCAGCAGTGGCTCCATGTTGGGCGGCCTGGTGCCGGTCTCTTGATGATCACCAGTCACCCGGGAGTTCACTATGACAACGGAATCCTCTCTGCGGTGCTGATGCGGACCTCACCCTCATGTGGAGACAAGCGGCTGTACTGGGAGAACGCCGGCGAACAGGTCTATCGCTTCACCATCTTCCCAACCGATGGGGCATGGCAGGCGGTGCGACCGTTCGACCTGGCAGCAGCCATTCTCCGTGCCCCGGTGCAGGTGCCGGTGGAGGCACGCGATGGTGGCATGCTGCCGAGCCTGCAAAGCTTCCTCGCCATGGAAGCAGACACGGCTGTCCTTTCGAGTCTGTCGTGGGACGAGAGCGACCAGGCGATCCGGGCGCGCATTTTCGAGGGGAGCGGGGCAGGCGGCCAGGTCACGCTCGGAGGACCTGTCGTGGAGAACGCGATCGTCGAGGCAGTTGATCTCATTGATCGCGTTGTCGATCAGCTTGACGCGAACAACATGTCGTTTGAGCTTTCGCCATGGCGCATTCAGACTGTACGTGTCAGGCGAAGCCACTCGTAGGGTAACGATACTCGTCGGGTGGCGGGCAACAGTGTACGCTGGCAGCCGACGCAGGATAGGGCCGGGAGGGGTCCCGGCTCTGTGTCGTTTCCAAGAGGGGGTGGTCGTGGCGCAGGAGGTGTCAATGCACCACGGCCCGGGTGCGCTGGCTCTCAGACTCCCAAGAGTTGTGGCGCACGCGCCAGTCCACGCCAACCGAGGAGTTTGAGCCAAGCCAAGGTTGCGGGATTGGTGATCACTACTCTATCGAATCAGGATGCGAAGAATCAACAGACACTAACTAGAGAGGAAGGACATAGATTCGCGATGCGCAGACTCTATACCTCCGCTGCGGTGACAGCGATGCTGGCTCGATTGCGAAGCTACTGGTGATTCCCACTTCCAGCGGTAGTATCATCGCTGCCCACTGGCATCGGTTGCATCTCTACGCGGCTGTTAACGAAGTCAGCCCCACCCTAGGCGCGAGCCGAGGTACATGTACACGTGATAATTGGATCACACTAGTTAATTGACGCTGGCTCCCAGTTGTTCCGGTCGTGAGGATCTTCGAGGCACCCGATCGATCTCAGTTTGCGACGAATATTGGCCGCATGCACCTTCAGCGTGTTTTCGGACATGTGGAGTGTTGCTGCCACCTGTGAGCGATTCCGGCGATTGCCACTCGAAGTTAGGGTCCCTTTTGCCGATACATAACGGAAGTAAACCTCGATTTCCCGCCACGTCAGTCCAACTCTCGTTCGGAGGTGAATCAATTCGGCCGGCTCCACCCGCTCGGCAAGGACCAGCTGCACGAGCCGCTTGCGCAGATCTGTATCCGTACACCCGTTGAGGCTCGCTTCAGCCTGTACCACTCGTGGCAGTCGATTCGCAGGGATGGCCTTTACCATGTCAAAGGCGAGCGGGTGTTTCCATACCGAAAGTCTCTCCACAGTGAAGGCGTTCCCTTTCTCCGCCTCTAGTCGGAGTAGCATGGCCAGAAAGTCGCGATCACCATTTTCTGGACTCGCGGCCTCCAGCCCGGCGATGAGGATGTCTACGTCGCACCATAACATGTGAGTTATAGAGTTGGCCCGAGCGGTTGAGGTGGCTTGGTGCAGGGATTGCACTGCACGATCCTGGAGCGAAGCGTCCTGCGATTCGAAGATTCCAAGCAGGAGCCAGGCGCTAGCAAGGGCTTGCACGGCCAGGTGCTTTGAAAAGATATCGATCGCAGAACGTACAACGCAACTCGCCGCGCTTAGGTCACCTGTTGCAGCGTGGACTCGTCCACGGATAACCAATGCGGCACCGAAATCAACCGGGCTCTCGCGTGTTGCAAGATCATGCACCGCGCGTTCTGCGTACTCCCGGGCTCGCTCATGCTCACCTCGGAGAAGCGCCGCATATGCGACGAGATGGCGTCCGTTGCTGCCACATCGTTTGAGCAGCGCTTCTGCCCGATCAAGATCGTGTTGTTCCAACGCGATGTAGCCCCGGATCAGGTCCAGTTCGCGCTGTTGCAAGGGATTATCTCGCTGACCGCATCGATCAGCCTCATCGAGTGCCGCGAGTGCGTCGTCGCGTTTGCCGCCGATAGTCAAAGCAAGCGCAAGACTGTGTAGTGACCACACCCGCTTATAGTTGCCGAGACCAAACTCGTCACACAGTCTGAGCGATTCCTCTGCCTCTCGCCGGGCGGCAAGGTAATTGCCAGACCGAGCGTGGGCGCGGGCGAGATACTGGCGCGTACGACTTTCAAGAATTGGTCGGAACGAATTGGTCGGAATGTGCTTCAGCGCCTCGAGGGAGGCTTGACCGGCACGTATGGCGGCACCGTAGTCGTCTTTTGCTGCGCAGCTCATGCAGATGGGAACGAGTAGCCGACTACGGAGTGCGTGATCCTCACCCACCATCGGGATCGCCCGCTTCGCGACGACAATTGCATCAGTGAATCGGCCCAATCCGTTCATGCCGAGAGAAAGTTCGTAGCAGGTAAATGCGATCCCGTATGCGTTGGATTGCTTCTCGAAGAGCTCCAGAGCGGATTCCAACAGCGGCAGCGCCGCGTAGATTTTCCCGAGACGTCGAAGGGCCTTGCCCTGATATGCAAGTATCCACGGGCGACTGTGTTGGACATCCTGTGGTAGTTCACTGGACCAGTTTCTGACCGCTTCGAGCATGTATGCCTCGAGGTAATCGTCTGCGACGCGCTCGAGGAGGTCAGCGGCGGTGTGGAATGCCCCGGCCAGCATGTAGTTGCTGCGGGCATCATCCACCAAGCCGCGCGTCTCGCAGATCTTGGCGGCATGAAGCGTCAGTTCCTCCAGCTCTCGACGAGGGAGCATGGTATTGGCCGTGGCGCGGAGGAAGGTACGGAGAATTGGGTTGTAGCGATACCTGGGAATGTCGTGTTCGGATACGTGAAGTAGGCCGTCGACATTCCTGATGCTCGCCACCTTCACCGGTTCGCGGTCATGTCTGACAAAGTCGTCAAGGTCGAGTTCCGAAAAGTTGGGCAGGAACGATGTTTGGAACAAGAGCTTTCGACTTGTGTCTGCTTGCGCGTGTAAGACTTCATCCATCAAATACTGTCGGAGCAGCGTGTCTGACGCGAGCAGGGAGGGCAGCTCTTTCGTCAGACGAGTCGGCGACAACCGAATCTTGCGAAGACCATGACTCACCGCAAGAGGCCAACCCTCGGTGAGTTGGTGAAGGGCAGTGGCCGCTCGGTGACCGACTCTCTCGAGTGTCGCCAACTCGAGCGTTTCCTCCGGCGTGAAGGCAAGATTGGATGATCCTAACCGAAAAAGGAGCTGAGAGAGTTCGAGCCGCGCCCAGAAGAATGAAGGTAGATCCCGCGCGCACACGACAAGTCTTGCCCCCAACTTCGGGAACGAGAGCATACGCCCGAGCTCCATATGGAGGTCTTCAGCATCCTGGGGCAGGTGGTCGAGGATCACTAGTGGGCACGACCTATTGCGGGGGTCGGTCGGCGTTGTCGCCGTGTCATGTGACCAGCCACGGGCAGCCATCCTGGCAGACCGGCCGTCCTCCGTATGCTGTTCACCGAGACTCCGGTACTTGACCTCACTGAGATGTGCAAGAAACGATAGGGCCTCGTCGCTCTCAAACTGAAGATCGAACCAGTACACGGCGCCATGCTGGCGAGAGGCGAGTTGGCGAAGCAGCGTTGTCTTTCCGAAACCAGGGCCACCGTGAACGAGGACATGCATTGATTCCAATGCTGTGCTGAGGTGGCTCAGTAACCGGGTGCGGACCAATTCCTTGTGCAAATGGCGTTCGAGTGGGGCCGAAGCAACGGTACCCATGTGAAGTCCCTGCCAATCCCATAGTTGTCGTTTGCCTTGGCCCGTTTGTATCCGGTCTCCGACTCGTCGTCAACATCGTTCGGGTTATTGGGGTCCTGAAAGATAGACCGCAGTGGCCCAGTGTGGGCGATAGCGGTTCAATAGAGGTCACGATAGCATCGAGCCAATCGTTACAACTTGCCGAGCCTAGCCGACTCCGCAGCCCACATGCTGGTCCGCCGGAGGGGCATCGGTTCAAGAGGAGCAGGATGCGCAATGGCTCGAATGACTAGCTATCGACTGAGTCGACGTCACCTCATGGCCTCCGCCGTCGGTGCCGGTATTGGCATGGGAGCGTTCTCGGTGAACGCAGCCATGGTCAACGCCGGGTTCCCCAGTCGCGGACCGGCTCACTGGCGGGCCATTACGGAAACTGTGGGCACTGAGCCGGTTGACGATCCGGCCAGTGATGCCGCCGATTCGCACGCGCCACTGTGGAAGCAAGAGTCCGATCCCCCGGTTCGTGGCGGGATTCTACCGACCGCGTTGGGCAAGGACATCGAAAACTTGCTCGTCATGCACTATGTGAATGGACCGCTGCGCATCGCTGCAGGATTTTGCTACCGCCGTCTGGTCCAGTATCGGGCACTCGGGTACCACGATCTCGAAGTGGCTCCCGATATGGCCGATTCGTGGGAAATCCTCGATGACGGCAGAACATATGTGTTTCACATTCACCCGGGCATCCACTGGCACGATATCCCACCTGTGAACGGCCGCGAGTTCACCGCCGATGACGTGGGCTGGACGATTGATTATTACCGAAACCAAAACGACGAGTACGGATACCTCTGGGCCTGGGTGTCGTCCTGGGAGGCGCCTGACAAGTACACGATCGTGATCCATACGGACCAGCCGAACGCGGAAGCGCTTCAGATGATGGCCGTAGACAACAACGTCATGCTGGCCCGAGAGGTCTTCGAGCAGGACGGCAGCTTCAAGGAGCGCGTGATCGGAACCGGCCCGTTTATATGGGACTCCTGGGATCCAGGCGTCAAGGTTCAGGTGCGACGAAACCCCAACTACTGGGAGATTTCTGAACTTGATGGCGAACGGCTGCCATACCTGGACGGCGTCGACATGTTTGTCATGCCGGACTACGCCGCACGGCTGGCAGCGTTCCGAGCGCAGCGAGTGTCAGGCAATGTTTGGGGATTCCAACCGGAGCCTGCCGACGTGGATTCCCTAGTTGAGTCGCTGCCCAACTTGCGGCGATGGGATGGTGTGCGATTCCTGTCCGGCTCGGGCATCATCCTCAACGTGACCCGTCCCCCTTGGGACAACGTGAATGTTCGGCGTGCGGCATCGATGGCGCTGGACCGAGACGCCATGATCGCCGACATCATGAACGGTTCAGCTCGTTGGGGCGGGTTCATCACCGCTGCATTTGAGGATTATGCGTGGTCGGAAGAGAAACTTCGGTCGCTCCCGTATCTGCAATACAACCCGGATGAGGCGCGCCGTCTGATCGAAGAGGCCGTTGTCGGCGATACGCCGATTCCTATAGTGACCTACACCACGTCGGGCACGGCGAAAGTGCTGGTCCAGACGATCCAGCAGATGTGGCAAGCTGTGGGGCTGAACGCCACGCTGGAAACCACCGATGTTCCTACCGGTTATCAAAAGCGGGTAACGGGCGACTTCAGCGTGCTTGGCGAAGGAGTTGGATTCAGTTCGGGGTCACTCGACGCCGCGACCAGACAGCTCTTCCATAGCGAGGGAGACCGTAACTACGGTCGTGTGTCAGACCCTGAAATAGACGAGCTGACAAATCAGCTCTTCGTTGAACTCGACCTCGAGAAGCGGATCGAGATCGTCGACAAATTCCAGCAGAACATGGCGGAAAACATGTGGTTTATTCCGCACTACGATGAGATCGAGACGATCCTCGACCATGCCTGGGTTATGAACAAGGCATTCCACTGGCAACTTGCCTGGCCGTACCCCGAGCGCATCTGGTACGACTCCTCACGAAAAAGCGCAGGCTAAACGCAGGTTTATCGAGCCGTATCGGCGGTACTCACCGCCGATACGGCTCATGATTCCATATCGCCGAACCGGGTCGAGGTATGCGCCATGATCGCTTTTATAATTCGTCGTCTTATCTATTCTATCCCAGTGTTTCTGGGCGCAGCGACTATTGTGTTCCTCGCTATTCGGCTTGTTCCAGGTGACATCATCATCGCCAAGATGGAAGGGGAGTTCTCCGCAAATCCTGAGCAATTGGCTGCGGCGCGGGCTGAGCTCGGTATTGATCGTCCGATCTACGAACAGTATTTCGTGTGGCTCGGGAACCTGGTCCGCGGGGACCTGGGCGAGTCCATGAACACGTACAGACCCGTGACGGAAAACATCGCGGAAGCCTTACCAGTGACTGCTGAACTAGCCGTGCTTGGCATGCTGTTTAGCATCCTGATTGCCATCCCGGCAGGCGTGCTTTCTGCGGTCTATCGCGACCAGCCTCAAGATTTCATACTTCGAGTTCTTGCTATTCTGGCTATCTCCATCCCATCGTTCGTCATCGGTACGTTGATGTTGCTTCTACCAGCCATCTGGTGGGACTATTATCCTCCACTTGGATACCCAGAAATCTGGGTAGACCCAGCCGCAAATTTGAAGATCATGATTCCAGCTGCCATTGCCATCGGTGCAATCCAGGCCGGTCAATCGGTTCGAATGATGCGGACGATGACGCTAGAAGTGCTTGGTGCAGAGTATGTACGCGTGGCGCGGGCCAAGGGACTCAAGGGGTCGACTGTGCTCCTCCGCCATGTACTGCGCAACGCGCTGGTTCCAGTCATCACATTGTGGGGTGCATCCTTCGCGGGGCTTCTGGGCGGCACCGTTGTAGTTGAGCAGATTTTCTCCTTGCCAGGGGTAGGACAGCTCACTCTACAGGCAATCCAGCTGCGGGACTACACACAACTGCAAGGAAATGTCCTGTTCTTCGCGGCGGTACTGGTCGTGTTCAACCTTCTCGTTGACCTCGGCTACGCCGTGCTCGATCCCCGTATCCGGTACTCCTGATTCTGCATCAAGCGAAATGAGGCATCGAGCCATGGCGATCCAAGAAACCGCCCAGATAGCCCAAACCGTACTTGACACTCCCACTCGCCGTGAGCGAACGAAGGCCAGCAATGTGCGCTGGATTATCCGACGAAATCCCCTTGGCGTCATAGCGCTCACCGTGGTGTTGGTAATCATCTTGACAGCGATTCTCGCCGATGTGATCGCGCCGTACAGTCCAACTGAGATCCACCAGGGCTATACGCTCGCTCCAATCGGAACCGAGACAGAAGATGGCCGCGTCTTTCTGCTTGGCACAGACGAAGCAGGTCGGGACGAGTTCAGCCGTCTGGTTCATGGGGCACGCGTCTCCTTGATCGCGGGTGTCCTGTCGGTGCTGGTGGGAACGCTCAGTGGTGCGCTCATAGGTCTGGTGAGTGGGTACTACCAGGGAGCCCTCGATTCTGTCGTCCAAAAGGTCATGGAGAGCTTGCAGGCAATCCCCACGCTTATTCTCGCGCTGTTGTTTGTGGCCGTCGTTGGAAGGAGTTTCATCAATGTCGTCATTGTAATTGGGTTGGTCCAAATACCCGTGACAAACAGAGTAGTTCGGTCGGTGGTGCTGAGCTTGAAATCGGAGACCTACATTGAGGCGTCACGGGTAGTGGGTTGCTCTGATGCTCGGATCATTCTTCGCCACATTGCGATCAATGTGATGGCGCCAGTCATCGTGGTGGCAACTGCCAGTCTGGGTGGAGCGATTACGGCTGAGGCATTTCTGGCCTTCCTTGGCATGGGGGCGCCCCCACCAACGCCGTCGTGGGGAGGCATGATCAATGATGCGCGTCCGTACATGATGACGAGTCCACACCTCATGATCGCTCCTGGGGTGGCCCTGAGTGTGACTGTTCTTGGTTGGAATCTCGCCGGTGACACGTTGCGAGACATTCTCGATCCGCGGGCAAATCGCTCGTAATGACCCGCTTCATGAGTCCATCTGCCAGGTGGGATGGAACAGAGGAGGAGTACGGTGGAGTACCAGCACGTCATTTACGAGAAAGCCGATGGTGTAGCGAAGATCGTCATGAATCGTCCTGAGAGACTCAATGCACTAAATGTTCGCATTGGGGTGGAGATACTGGATGCTCTAGATGATGCGGAGTTTGATGAATCGGTTCGTGTAGTGGTCCTTACCGGCGCAGGGCGCGCGTTCTGTGCCGGGGATGACATCAAACGAGTTCCTGAAGAGGACATTAATCCTCCCCGTTACCCTGATCCGGCGAAGCAATACGTCTACGGTGTCGGTCGATGGGTCACCATCGTTCGGACGATGATGCGACTCCCGAAACCTGTTGTGGGAATCGTCAATGGTCACGCCCATGGAGCCGGCTTCAATCTGGCGTTAGGCTGCGATTTCCGGATCATTTCCGAGGACGCCACGCTGTGTACCCCATTTGTAAAGCGCGGTTTGGCCACCGGTAGCAATCGACTTCAGCAGTTCGTTGGTATTGGGAAGGCGCTCGAATGGACCATGCTGGGCACGGTAATCACGGCCCAGGAAGCCGATCGTTGGGGCCTGGCCACCATGGTCGTGCCTGCCGATCAGCTCGAGGCAGCCTCCTCGAAGTTCATCGACTCATTGAAAGGGGCTCCCACGGCCATCCTTGGCTACACCAAGTCAGCAGTGGTCCATGGATGGGAGCAAGAACCCGATCGTGCATATGAGTACCAGGGAACAGCTCTGGGCTACTCCCAGCGTACTGACGACTATGAGGAGGGAAGACGGGCATTCAGGGAAAAGCGAGAGCCGGTGTTCAATGGTCGCGGGTTTATGGAAGAGACGGGTGAGTCATGAGTCAAGCGACCCTGTTGCAGGGCGTGTCAGTTGTGGAACTGGGGGATTTCTTCTCAGCCGCATACTGCGCCAAGATCTTGGCCGATCTTGGCGCCGACGTGATCAAGATTGAACCTCGGGACGGAGATTCAGCTCGCCGGCACGGGCCGTTCCCTGATGATGTTCCACATCACGAGCGTAGCGGTCTGTTCGCCTATCTAAATACGAACAAGCGCTCACTGACGCTGGACCTCGCGCATCCATCAGCCAGGTCGGTAGTGATCGACCTCCTGAGCGAGGCGGACGTGCTTGTCGAGAATCTCGGTCAGGATTACCTCAGCACACTTGGGCTGGATCAGCAGCTGCTGCACCAATCGGTGCCGGATTTGGTTGTGACGTCACTCAGTGCCTTCGGCCACAAGTGCGGCGAGGCCCGCCCAAAAGGAGATGACCTCATCGCCTTCCATGCCAGCGGTTACGCGCAAATTGTTGGTGGCCTCGTCGATGACCCGTCAGTGAGCGCTCCAGTGAAGGCGGCAGAGTATCAAGCGGACCTCCTTGCTGCCATCAATGGCGTAACGGCGACGCTGGTGAGCCTCTGGTCGAATGAGGACCCGGGGCGCCCGTTGTGGAACGATGTGTCGGCTCGAGACAGTCTGGTCCCCTTCATATTCACCGAGATCGCTCGATACCTCGAAACCGGGACGATTCCCAGCAGACGCCGAGACCAGAACCCTCCTAACAGTGTTGTGGTGATCCTCCCGACGCTGGATGGGGAAGTAGCGATTTCACCGCGAGAAGAGCATCTCTGGCAGCGCTGGGTAGGGGTGATGGGAAACCCGGAATGGGCCTCTGATCCTCGTTTCGAGAACCGTGATGGGCGGGCTAACCATTGGGCGGAGATCTACCAGCATCTTGCGACGTGGTCAAAGCAGCGAACGAAGGATGAGGTTGCGCGTCTTGCCCAGGAGGCCAGAGTGCCGTCATTCCCTGTCAACGATATCTCGGCTTCGTTCGCATCTGAACAGCTGGCATGGCGAGGGTTCTTCCAAGAAGTCGATCATCCCGAACTGGGTTGCGTGAACATTCCGACCGCCCCATACAGTCTCTCCGGCCATACGTGTGGAGCGGAAACAGACGCGCCGGCGCCGCTCCTGGGTGAGCACACAGCGTCGATTCTTGAGGGGCTCGGATATTCCCGCGATCGCATCCTGGCGCTGTATCGGGCGGAAGTGATCTAGGGGCCGCCGTCAACCGTTGAATAGTGTCACAACTTGGCACTGCACCAAGCGAAGAGTCTGACTGCGGAGGTCGGAAAAATTGGAAAACCAACTACCTCTTCATGGCATCCGGATCGTGGAATTTACCTGGGTCATCGCCGGCCCCATGATGACTAGGACACTCGCCATGCTCGGCGCGGAGGTTGTCCGCGTCGAGTCAGCGAAGCGTGCGGAATTTCGAGCCCGGGATAGTGGATTTGGACTGCTCAACAACAACAAGAAAAGCTGCAGCCTTGACCTTTCCACAGACTTGGGTCGAGAGGTTGCCCGTGATCTAGTCAGTCGCTGTGACATCGTGGTGGAGAACTTCAGTTACGGCGTCATGGACAAGCTGGGTCTCGGCTACGAAGCCATCCGCAAGGTAAATCCCAACGTCATCATGCTGTCCTGTTCCGGGATGGGCCGAACCGGACCAGGACGTACGATGCTAGCTTATGGAACCCTCCTTCAGTTGAATTCGGGGTGGAGCTCTCTGCAGGGAGGTCCAGATTCGAGCGAAACCGTGATTGGCGGTGCATGGACTGACCCGCTCACGGCTGCGACCGGCTCAATGATCCTGATGGCTGCGTTGTACAACCGCCGGCTGACGGGCGAAGGGCAGTATGTCGACCTTTCTATGGTTGAGGCGACCATGTGCGGCGTGCCGAACGCATTACTTGACTACGCATTGAACCGACGGATCGACAGACCAACAGGCAACCGTGATGTAAGCAAGGTTCCCCACGGTTGCTATCCCTGTCGCGGAAATGATCGCTGGGTCGTCATCAGCGTTGGTAACGAGGCCGAATGGCAAGCACTTGTACATGCCATGGGCGACCCGGTCTGGGCTAACGAGAGCCGGTTCATGGATAAAGCCTCCAGAAAATTAAACGAAACCGAAATTGATGAGCACATCGCTCGATGGACCACCAAGCACAGCGCCGAGGAGATCGTGGAAAGATTGCGCGCGCATGGTGTAGCGGCGACTGTCTCATTGACGGTGGCCGAAGTGGTCAATGACAAGACGCTTCAAGAGCGTGGCTATTTCCACAGGTATTCATCCGAGTACGGGAGCGACGGTAGTTTCGCTCTTGGCTTGCCATGGGTATCCGAACCGTGCCTTGACCTGGCAGTCACTCCTGCACCTGCACTGGGTCAAGATAATAGCTACGTTCTGGAGTGTGTTCTTGGATATAGCCGTGAACGAGTTGCCGAACTGGATCGAGGAGGAGCCTTATTCTAGACTAGGCGGCTCTTCAGAAATCAAATAATAGTCGATCCGTATCGACGAAGGGAGTGGACAATTGGTTCGACTCATCCGAGAACATGAAGTTGAGTCCACGCTTGAGATGCCCGACGTTGTAGCGTCTCTTCGGGAGGCATTTGCTGATTACGCGAACGGAAATGCCTTCAACCAGCCGAGGAGTAGAGTCAAACTCAATGGAGAAATTCTCCATGTCCTCCCTGCTGCGCTGCCAGCACAGGAGGTCCTCGGACTGAAGGCGTATACCGCATTCCGAGCGGGCATCAGATTTCATGTCCTGCTGTACGATGCTCGAAATGGTGAGTTGAAAGCCATCATTCAGGCGAAGCGCCTAGGGGAGCTGCGTACGGGCGGCACCACCTCCTTGGCGCTGGATGTGCTTGCAGCGGAAATGGCGGCCACAGCCACGCTCTTCGGCGTTGGAAATATTGCTTCGGCCATGCTCGATGGCATGCTCACTGCCCGAAAGCTCCGGCGAATCTATGTTTGCTCTCGCTCACTCGAAAAGAGTCAGCAGTTCTGTGAGCAATCTCCTAGCGCTTCGGAGGTCGAACTTGTGGCGTGTGCTGATAGCCGCAAGGCGGTGGAGGAGTCAGACATTGTGGTGACCGCGACCACCTCAAAGACACCGGTGTTCGATGGAGAAGCACTCAAGCCGGGCGTCACCGTGGCCGCGGCGGGATCAAATCTTCTGCAGAAGCGCGAGATAGATAGCCAGGCTGTCAAACGGTCGGATCGTATCGTCGTCGAGTCAATCGATCAGGCTCAACTTGAGGCGGGCGACCTGTTCCCGGCTATAGACGCTGGTTTCCTGCATTGGAATCAGGTTGAGTGCCTTGGGGATATTGTTGCTGGCATCCGTCCGGGTAGAGTGTCTGAGCGGGAGATCATCTTGTTCAAGTCGGTTGGTCTAGGTCTTCAAGACATGGCGGTTGCCGCCAAAATGTATCAACTGTCACTCGATCACGATTTGGGTGAGGACGTTAACATGTAACCCCACGCCATCGGTGGGAGGTACGTGTGAGGAGGGTCGATGGCCCCAGTCCCCAGTGGGCGACTGCAGCAAAGTGGTCGAGACGGCTTTGCCGAGGTAAACGGCAATCGAATTCACTTTGTGGAATGGGGGTCTTCTAACTGCCCGCCGCTGTTGTTGCTACATGGCTTTGCCATGCATGCACATGTGTGGGGCAGTTTCGCCCCAGCGATGAGCTCCAATTGGTGGATCGTAGCTATGGACTTCAGAGGCCATGGCGACAGCGACTGGGCACCTGATCATCAGTATGATCGGCTAACTCTTGCATCTGATGTGGCTGAGTTCAGTGCGACACAGTTTGATTCGCCGCCGGTAATCGTGGGCCACTCCATGGGTGGAGCGGTCGCGCTGCTTGTGGCCACTCGATGGGGTGGGCTTGTCACACCCCGTGGAATCGTCATGGTGGACAGCTCTTTGACGCTTCCTTCCAAGAAAAGCGAATTGGGACGGTTTCTAGATCAGGCGCCCACGACCTTCCCAAGTTTTGATGCAATGGTCGACTACGCGGGTCGCCTTTCCAAGGCCCGAGCAAGGGTCGACCTGGCACGATCCGTAGAGCGCAACGCCGTGCAACGCCCTGATGGCACATGGGCATGGAAGTACGATCCTGCACTCCTCACCTCACGCCGCAGCACATCCTCAGATACCTATTCGATGTTATGGACGGCGCTCGAAGCGATAACATGCCCGGTACTGTACGTTCGTGCATCTCACCGGAGTCATCTGCACGACGATTACGTCGACCGCCTTCGAAATGTTAACCAGCTCGTAGATGTAGTCACCATTCCTGACACGTCCCATGCGGTCATGCGAGATAACCCCACTGGGTTCAAGAACGCAGTGGAAGCGTTCCTCGAAAGCCTGCCGTAAACGGTTGTTGGCCGGGCATCACGACAGGCAATTCACTGTGAGGCGTCGCTGTCCGTCTGCAGTACGACCGATGCATGTTCGCGGAGTACGCTGGTTCGCGGGACGGCCTTCAGCAGCTTCCACTCGGACTTGGGGAAGCTGCGGTCCGGCCCGTTGCGTCTAGACTTTCCTGACGAACAACTGGTTCTGCACTTCATCTGTCCATGATTCGATGGTCAGCCCATTGCGCGAAGCGACTCGGCCGACGGCCGTTTTCAGCCCCCGCATGCTCTTCCCGGGATCCGGAGTCAAGCGCAAGGCTTCGTCTTTCTTCAGGGAAGAGATGGCAGTAATAAGCCGGTGACTGCCTTTTGACATATTCTGAGATGGCGCTGGAGCGTCAGTGGCTTTGATCACGGAAATGACTGGCATATTGTATTCCCTCCTGGGGCATGTGTATACCTGACGGCAGGTCGTGGTGATAATAGGAGAAGTTGACCATATCAAATCCTAGTCTAGAAGCGTCCCCTTCACAATTATGCGTCGCAACTCTTCATATCCAGCATGACCTATGGGATTCCAGCCATAGATCTTGATAGCTTTGTTTTTCATCACAAACTCCGAGGTGTCATCCAGCAATTCCTGAGTATATCGGAAGGCGGTGTCCAGATCGATCCGCTCGGTGAACCCCAGGTGATCTTCGATGTGGGTGGCGATCCCAATATCAGACCCCGTGAAGCGATAGATTGATTGCCAGACATCACCGACCACGAAGACCCGACTGTGCGGCTGCTGGCCTCTCAAGTCTTGGATCAAGCCCAGTCGATTGGCGGAAATATTCTGAAACTCGTTAATCACGATATAGTGGTACGGGCTAAGGTACTGCTCTGTCTGTATATAGGCGCGGGCACGGGTGATCATGTCGTTGAAATCAATCCGCCCGGAAGCGGCCAGCTCCGCCTCATAGGCGTGGTAAAGGCGAAAGAAGACCGACAGAAAGACCCGGTCCCGTTCGGTTTCAGCTGCGCGCGTGACGTGCTCACGTGAGAACCCACCGGATTTGTAGAGCGACGAAAACTGATAGAGGCTTGCTGGAATTTTCAATGAGCGCTCGGACCTCTTCAGCGCTAACTGGTTGGATGGCGACCTGGTGAGCCAGGAGTTGCCGGGGGAGTTCCTGGACCCAGACTTGTTCGGTGAACATCCAGGAGTAGGTCTGTATCAACGGCGTCCCATGGCGTTGATGGAGGTCCTGCTTCCATTGCATGACTTGGATATAGCCAGCCTGATCGATGTGTTCGGCGATTTGATTGTTTCGATCGATCCCGAAATGCTTGAGGTGGATGCCGTAGTCGGGCAAATAGAAGTCCGGTCGGTACGCTCGCTTCCAGGGCGTGGCGGTTGGATGCTCCTACTCCCGCTCGTATTCCCATCGGATGCCGTGCAGCGTCAGCCAGTTGGCCATGGCCACCTCTTGGCGACTTCTCAACCGAGTGTCTGTCAGGTCTCGTAAACCCTGCGCCCGCAGTGCTGGACCGCTGAGGAATCCAGAGGCGGGGCAGGATCCTCGGTTTCGTCTAGGAGATCTGAAAAGAGCCGAATCAGGTCGTGGGCAATTCGTGTGTCGCCGAGGCATTCGACGATCTAATTGGAGATGAACTGGCCGAGAGCGCGGTCATCCTCGGAGTAGACAGACAGTGTCGGGGCCTTGCCTACAACGGACGCAATGATGCGCCGACCCAAGGCGTGAAACGTGCTCGCCTCTACTGCCCCGGCAGTCGGAAACTGACTGAATCGGTCCCGCAGTTCCGCGGCCGTCTTGGAACCGAAGGCCAAGACCAGGATCTGACCTGGGACAGCCAGGCCGCGTCTGGTCAAATAGTCGACCTTGCCCACGATAGTGGAAGTCTTGCCGGTGCCGGCACCGGCTACCACGAAGATATTATTCTCGTCCACCACGACCGCACGCCGCTGCCGCTCGGTCAACGGGGACTTTCCACCTTGATCAAGTGCTGTCCGGTCTGCTGCCAATCGCTCCTCGACAAAGGCCTCGTTCAGCTGTTGGACATATGCATAGATGTCGCGCAGGTCAGACCGAAGCCTGGCGTACTGGAGTCGCTGCGGCTTGGGCAAGAATTGAGCGTGTTTGGAGCCATGAGCCAATGTGATTGTGTCGGCAAACCGGGTTTTCCACTCATCCACGACCGAGCGCGGGATGTACTCTCCCGTCGGTAGGGCGTTGACGGCTGCAGTAAAGGCGACCATCTGTGCCCGAGCTGCCATTCGGCCTCGACGTACGACAACCACTCCGATCGCGGCTCCAGTCAGAACGACGGCCGCCACAATGAGGTAGAAAGGAGACACTTAATCATCCCTCGGCTGGATGCAGGTCTAGCGCCGGTGAGGTACCGCAGAATTTGAACCGTGAGACTTGATCCCAATGCCAAATATTGTATGGATTTGAGGAGGACAAGTACAGAGAGGTCGCCCGTTGAAGCGTGTGGTCACTTGGAGGACGAGATGGCGACGAGCGAACGAAGGCCCCGATACTTGAGGCTCTGGCATAGGGGGCGACTTACCAGTTGCATGCGTGGATTGTCTGGAGGAATAACAAGCAGAGTGCTCCCCGCGGGCAGGAGTCGAGCGCGGATCTGCCATTCCCAGATGGCCGCAAGCTCACTTGCCGGTACCAAGGTGATATTGTCACCATGGGGGGCGCGGCGCACCTCACGAGGCGGCCTGCTCCAGGAAGACAGGGCGCGCATCTCAAGCTGGTGGCCTCCATCACCTTGCGCGCCGACTGCTTGGCCATATGCACATAGATCGAGGTTGTGTCCAGTCGGGCATGCCCCAGCCACTCTTTCAACTGAAATGGGCTGACCCCGGCTTGAGCCTAATACGAGGCGAAGGTGTGGCGAAGCGAGTGCGGTGTGATCTTCTTGGTGATACCTGCCTGTTCACAATATTTGTGCAGTAGATCTCGTACGCCCCGCTCCCGGAGGGGTTCCTCGTCTCGATTGAGGAAGAGATGATCGTAGTGGGTGTCGGGCCGCACCTGCAGCCACGTCTTGATCGCGCGACTGCCCTTCTTTTCCAGCTCGATCGTCCGGGCGACCATGCCTTTGCCGAGGCGCACGGTCAGGGTAGCCTGGGACAGGTCAATGTCGCCAAGTCGTAGCTCGCAGAGCTCCGATATGCGGATGCCGGTCTGGATGAACAGGGTCAGGATGCAAAAGTCCTTGGGATGAGCTCCGGCTGCGGCCAGCAGGCGATTGTACTCTTCCGGGGTCAGAAAGGTCCGGCTCTTGCGTTCTCGATTAGGTGTATCATTTGGGTCAAACGGTGATCGGTTAATGACGCCAGTGTTTGTCAACCAGCGGTAGAACTCTCGAATAGCAGCGAGCTTGCGAGCACGGGAGACGCCGGAAAGGCCTCGATCTGCCAGTTCCGCGAGGAAGTCGTTGACGTCGTCAGTGGTGACGTCGCTCGGCTCAGCTAGGTAGGAGTTGTCCGCAAAGAGCCAACCGGCCATCTGGTTCAAGTCAGACCGGTAGGCACGCAGCGTTTGAGCCGATCGGTTTCGGCCCTCCTGGACTCGGATGAACCGATCTATCGCGCCGGCAAAGGACGGGGGAGCGAGGAGTGAATTCGATTGTGCCATAAACCTACTTTGTTTGATGGAGCTACGATACCAGCATCCGGATTTTTGCGCCTTAAAGAGGCCAGCAAAACTATGGCATGATAACTTGGGATTATAGCCATATCTTGGACTGCCCCTATAGGTTGTCAAGGGGTAACGGTAGCAGGCTGGCCACGATAATGAACGTTATCTGGGGAAGGGAGAATTTGTTCAAATCGAGATCGGAATTGAGGGTGTAATGGCACTTTTTGTCGGATATTATGTGGAATTGATATAGCGCCAAATACTTGGATAGAATCGACTTGCACAAATCATATCGTATTACTATAGATGCAAAGACGTTACACTCAACTATTACCACCAAAGGGCAGATCACCTTACCCGCTGTCATTCGTCGTCGGTTGAATCTAGCGGCGCACGATCGTGTGTTGTTCGTCTTGGATGATTCCGGGCGCGTCGAGCTTCAAGTGCCGCGCTTTCAATCAGTATCAGATCTGACCGGTGCGGCTGGCTCCATCGGCCACCCTATGTCCATGACTAACATGCGGCACATTGCCTACGAGGACCGTGTGGCAGCCGGGCCGGAGGGACATGCCTGACGCCTTCGTCGATACCGATGTCCTGATCCGACAGCTGACCGGAGACAATGTAGCCTAGCAGCAGGCTGCCGCCAAGTTGTTTTCCGCGGTGGAGCAAGGAAAATTGCGGCTGCACGCTCCAGTCACGGTGATACCCGACGCAGTCTACGTGCTGTCATCACCGCGACTGTATGCCGTGTCTCGGGAAGATATTCGTGACATGCTCCAGACCCTAATTCATCTAGCGGGATTTATTGTTGACAACAAGCCAGCCTTGTTGCGGGCGCTGGACCTTCATGCCGACAGTCACTTGGATTTTGGGGATGCGTTCAGTCTTGGTTCGATGGGAAATATCGGCAGTGGCACGCTCTACTCGTTTGATCGTGATTTTGAAGCTTTTTCTGCCATCCAACGACTGGAGCCGGCAGCTTAATTTCTGTTTGCGGAAACCATGAACAATCCTTGCAGTTCAAATGAGAATCAGGAGACCGTTATCCATGCGCCTTAGTCGCCGTCGTAAGACGCTGAGTGGTCCCACGTGACTTCGCACTCAGTCTGCCTCGATGGTCACGGCCTACTAATCGGGTGAGCGCTAGGGACCAGCCAGGCTAGGGCTCAACGACTGACTTGATAAACCCCTCGGGCTTGTCGACCAGCGCCTGGAACGCCGCATCAACTTCGTCGAGCCCGAAGCGGTGGGTGACAAGTGCGCCGGTGTTGATCAGGCCCGCGCGTTCCAGCTCCAGCCCGATCCGCATCGACTCCAGCAGATCAGCCCGCCTCCGTACGTGGGCGTTGACCACATCGATGGCCTTCCAGTTCCACATGCCCACATCCACCTGACGCGGTGCGCCCTGGTGGTATCCCAGTATTGACAAAGTGCCGTGTGCTTTGACCAGCTTTCCGGCCAATTCCAGCCCGGCTGGAGTCCCAGAGGCTTCCACCACCACCTCCGCTCCGGCATCCGAGTCCCACTTGGCGAACTCGGTCAAGAACAGGTCAGCCGGTACCTCATCCAGCGTGTAGGTTTCGGTGGCTCCAAACTGCTGGGCGTACTCGAGCGACTTTGGGCGCACATCGATCGCCACAATGCGGGCAGCTCCGCGCAGGCGCAGTAGTTGCAGCAGCCCTAGACCCATATACCCCAAGCCAATGATCACCAGCGTGTCGGCGTAGTCTACGGGTGTGCGGCGAGCCGCATTGACTAGACACGCTAGAGGCTCGCCCATGGCACTCTCATCCGACACTTCATCGGGCACCGGCAGCAGCAGCTCCTCTGGCACCGTACAATATTCTGCGAAAGCTTCCCTGAACAATCCGGTTACCCGCTGGCCGGGGCGAAACCGCGCCACCTCGGATCCGACGCATTCCACCACACCAAACGGCTCATGCCCGAGTCGAAACGGCACCTGCCGGCTGGCCGCCCTCCAGACCGGCAGTTCCGACGCACACACGCCGGACAGGACGACGCGAACAATGACCTCTTGCGGGCCAGGATCGCCCACGTGCCCCTCCACTACCTGAGACGTCTGTGGGGCTACGATCTCGCTGAAACGCACGACGCGTGTCCTTCCGTGTTGCGTTCGTTCGGAGAGACTGACCGGATTAGCCTTTGAGCGCTCCAGCGGTCATCCCGCTGACGAAGTCGCGCTGGAAAATCAGAAAGAGGATCGTGATTGGGACTGAGAGGATCAAGACGCCGGCACACATCAGGCCGTAATCTACAGTGAACCGGCCCTGATAGAAGAGCATGCCCACCGGCAAGGTGCGTCGCTCATCGGTGATCAGAAACACCAGTGGCAGCAGCAGTTCGTTCCAGCTCCAGAGAAATTCCAAGAGGGCGACCGTTACCAGCCCAGGGCGGGCCAGCGGCAAGAAGATACCGGCAAAGATCCGCAATTCCGACGCGCCGTCAACCCTAGCGGCGTCCCCCAGATCCTTGGGAATGTTCTTGAAGAAGGCCCGCATGATGAAGGTGAAGATCGGCAGAGCAAGGGCGATGCTCGCTAGAATGACCGAGCCGTAGCTATCGAGCAGGCGCAGATCCCTCATGGTCACGTAGAGGGGAATGATGATCGAGGAGACCGGGATAGTCAGCCCGACCAGCAGCACCACCATGATCACCCGTTGACCGGGAAATCGCATTTGGGCCAGAGCGTAGCCGGCCAGCGATGACACAATCAGCATGCCCACCACGTTGGTCGTGGCGATAATGGCGCTGTTCTTGAAGTAAACATCGAACTGCCCCACCGTCCACGCCTCGCGCAGGTTGTCGAACGTTATCGGCCAGGGCGGCGCAAATGGCGACATCAGTGCCTGCTCGCGAGTCTTGAAGGCTGTAAACCATGCCAGCAGCAGCGGCCCGACCGAAAAGACAAACAGCAGGTTCAGACAAGCGTAGACGGCGATTTTCTCTGTCGGGAACGGTCGTCTGGATGAGGTTACCACCGAGCTGACGGTGTCCTGAGACAATGACTTAGTGATCATCGGCGCGCTCCTGAATGGTGGCGTAGATGATGGAGGTGACCAGGATAATCAGCGATAGCACCACGGCGATGGCCGAGCCATAACCGTACTGGTTCTTTTGAAATCCCTCTTTAAACATGTAGGTGGAGAGCACTTCGGTGGAGCGGATGGGACCACCTTCCGTGGTCGCCCAGATCAGATCAAACACCTTAAAGGCATCGATCAGGGACAGAATCACCACGATGGTCACCACATTCCGAATCGAAGGCAGGGTTACGTGGAAGAACATTTGGCGTCGATTGGCCCCATCAACTTGGGCCGCATCGTAGAGTTCACGGTCTACCCCCTGCATCCCAGCCAACAGAATCACCACACTCAGACCGAAGGTCATCCAGCCGGAGGAAATGGCCAGGCTGGGAAGCGCAAAGGTGAAGTCACCCAACCAGCCGCGGGTCAGGCTGCCCAGCCGAAAGAACTCTAGGAGCGAGTTGACCACCCCATCCGGAGCGTACATCCATTTCCAGATCATGGCGGTGACAATCGAGGCCTGGACCACAGGAAGGAAGAAGCCCAGCCGAAACAGCAGCCGGCCCCGGATCCGCGAGGCCAGCATTGCCGCCGTGCCCAAGCCCACCACCAGGTTGAAGCTGACCACAATCGCCGTCCAGACTAGATTGTTTTGCAGCGCCTGCCAGAAGATTTCATCACCTCCCAAGCGGCGGAAGTTGTCCAGACCCACCCACTGCTTGTCGGCTGACACCCCATTCCACTCAAAGAAGGCCAGACGCAACGATTGCAGGGTCGGGTTGAGCACAAAAATCGCGTAGAGGATGATGGCTGGGGTCAAGAAGGCATAGGCCAAGCCATACTTCCGCAGGCGGGCGCGTCTGGGAGAAAGTCGTGAGGATTCGATCATGCGTGCCGAAACCGTGCTCGCCATGGTGTTCGTCCTTAGGGCAGTCGACGGGAGAAAGGGTCTGGTGCCACGAGTCACCAGACCCGGCTTGGTGTCTGCCAGTCCTAGCAGGTGACCCCGCCTGGCTTGAGTTGGAGATCTTGTGCCTTGGCTTCTTCCCAGGCCGCCTGGACCGCGGCGTTGAACTCTTCCGGTTGCATCTGGCCGGCGATGAGCGCCTGCAAGCCGTCGTAGGTCACATCCGTCATGTTGGCTGGGGTCACGGTATCGAGGAAGGCGTGGATGAGGCCGTTCTCGCGGTACTGTTCCTTGCTTTCCAGGACCTCCCGGGACAGATCTGGCAACTCCACGGACTCCAGATCAAGAGGGCCGACGGGAACGTTGTCGCCGCTTTCAAGCATCAGCTGGCGGCTCTCCGGACGGAACAGCATGAAGTCGAGCAGGGCGGCCGCCACATCCGGGTGTTCGAACTGGCTATTGATGTACCACCCCTGGCCAATGCCTTCGGTCGGGTAGATGACCTGATCCTCGGTCAGCGGCGGGAACTGAAAGGTGCCGAATTCAGCGATGCCCTCGCCGAGATCTCGCACGGCTTGGCCGATAATCCAGGGACCGGTGTAGACCATGGGCACGTCGCCCCGCCAGAACTGACCGATCAGGTCATCCTGGAACACGGCCAATGGCTCGGGCCCGAAGTATCCTGCCTCGTTGATCTCCGCCAGCTTGCGAGTCGCTTCCACAAAGTGGTCCTCGTCCCAGCGGCCTTCGCCGAACATCACTTCGTCCAGCCCCTCTGGACCGGCGTAGCGACCCCAGAACATGGTCTGCCAGTGCGAAATCGGCCAGCGATCGGCGGCCCCCAACCCAACCGGCGTGCTATAGCCAGCCTCCACCAGCTGGCTGCAGCATTCCATGAAGTCATCCCACGATTCCGGCACCGTGATGCCGACCTCATCGAAGATGCGCTTGTTGTAGAAGGTTGTGGTCGTCTCGACGCTATCGCCTACCGCCCATAGCTTGCCGTCACTGGAGGTCAGTGACACGATCTCCTCAGGGATCTTCCAGCCGTACTCGCAGTAGTACGACGTGATATCAAGCGGGTGTCCGGCCTCAATAATGGCCGCCGGCTGACCGGGACCGGTGCCTCCCATCCAGATACTGGGTCCCTCGCCAGCGTTGAGGGCCGGAAGCAACGTGGGGTTGAACAGATCGCTCCCGACGAAGGTAGCCTTGATCGTGACATTGGACTGCGAGGCCATGAACGCCTCGAAGATTTCGGTGTACGAGTTGACCGTGCCGGGCTCGCCACCAAGCCAAACATCAATTGTCACTTGCTCGTCCTGGGCAAGGGTGGGCTCTAGGCCCGCCGGGCCACCAAGTGCTCCGGCCGCAGCAAAGGCTGCTCCCGATTGCATCAGCCGGCGGCGGCTTATCGATGGAGCATGTGGTCGTGAGAAATGGGAAGTCATTAGGTTACTCCTCTAGGTGACGTTGCACTCGAATCCGCTTGCTGGCCTCATCGGCTCCTATGAACAACACCTCCTCTTCATCCTGGCCTGATGCGAACTGGTTAGGCCGAGTCACGAATGACGAGTTCATGGGGAAGCACCTCGGAGCGTCGCTCACGGCCAGCATTCCCGGCGAGTCGTTCCAACAGCAACTCGGCCGCCCGAGCGCCAATTCTCTCGGGATGAAGGGCCACGGTGGTGAGTGCCGGACGCAACAAGCGGGCGGCGGGAATGTCGTCGTAGCCAACGATGGCCAGATCGGCAGGCACCCTCACGCCGCGCTCTTCGGCTCCCGCCAGTAAGCCCATCGCAATGAGGTCATTGCCGGCAATCACCGCCGTGGGGCGAGGGCGGAGGCGGAAGAGGCGATCCATGGCGGCATGGCCACCCTGCTCGGAGAAGTCCGTTCGCAGGATGAGCCGCTCGTCAACAGAAAGCCCTCGCGCCTCCAGCGCCATCTTGTAGGCAGCCAACCGAGGGTTGGAGCGCGCCGGGAGAATGGGGCCATCGACAAGGGCGATGGCGGTGTGTCCCCGCTCATGCAGATAGCCCACGACGTCTTCAATGGCCCGAGGGATATCGATCTCGATGAGGTCAAAGGGCAGGGGGGTGGGGGTATCGATCATCTCGCCATACGCCACAACCGGGATGTCTCTGGCGAGGAGGAAGGCTAGGTCGTGGGTGGTGGTTTCAAACAGCGATACGAGGAGGCCGTCAACCTTGCACTGCAGGGCAGCCCGAATGCTGGCCAACTCGCGGTCTCGGTTGCCGTCTGAGTTGAAGGTGACCAGCGAATAGCCAGCCGAATCAGCCACATCCTGCATCCCGCGTTGAAACGCCGGATAAAACGGGTTGGTGATATCGGGAATAACCGAGCCGATTAGCATCGATCGGCCGGTGCGCATGCCGCGAGCGACGCCATCGGGGACATAACCGAGCTCTTCGATGGCTGCCAGAACCCGTCGACGAGTCTCGCTCGACACCGAGCCCATGTTGGTTCCGTTAAGGACATAGGACACAGCGGCTTGGGAGACCCCCGCGCGTTCGGCGACATCGCGTTGTGTCAAACGGGGCCGTTTCACTCGTGCCTTGCTCCGTGTCGGACGTTATACGTATAACCCGGATTCAACCAGCCCCTGGTCACCTCGTCAAGTCACGCAGACGTGTGGTTCTAGCCCAATGGGGCTAGTATTCTCGGTCAGGTCTGTCGGCTGAGGCGGAAGCGCCAACGGGCCAAACACGCGACATGGCTGTTGGGTCTCCAGAGTGTGGGCGCTTGCCAATTGCTTTCACGGCAGCGATTGCCACATAATGGAGCGCATGACTCTTACACATGAATTCCGGTCGCCGTGATGAGGAGTTGAGTGGACCCAATCTGTTTCGCATTAAGGGCGACACGGTGGTCAAACTCACGCCGAGATCCTTGACGGACGAGCGATCGCTCCAACGACTTTTCGAATTCCACCTCCGCAAACTGCTCGAGGTGAATCTGCTTGCCACCGAATACGCGACTGGCTCACGGCACGGCGGCCGGATCGACACCTTGCGGATAGATGATCAGGCCACGCCGGTATTTATCGAGTACAAGCGCCGAACCACCAACAATCTGATCAATCAGGGCCCGTTCTACCTTGATTGGTTGCATGACCATCGGGCCGAGTTTCACTTGCTTCTGCAGCAACGATTCGGTTCTCGCCCGCCCGGCTCGGTCAGCTGGATGGCTCCGCGCCTGATTTGCATCGCCCCGCGGTTCCATCGCTACGATTCTTGCGCCGTTCGTCAGATCACTCGGCGGATTGAACTCGTTCGCTACCGCTGGTTCGGCCGGGATCTACTTCTATTATTCAAAGAAGTGGCAGAATAGTGACCCTTCTTCGAATCCGCGGATACGCAGCCAAGCCTCGAGCAGGGGCTTCACGGATGTGGAAAATGGGACACGGCGCTGCTTGTTCCCCTTGCCGGTAACGGTGAGCAGGCAGTCATCCAGGTCGAGTGATGCCAACGTCAGCGCAACGACCTCGTTGCGGCGAAGCCCGGTGTCGAGCATCAACCCAATCAGGGCACGGTTGCGAGTTGCCAGTGACGAGCGACCGGTCAGGTAGCGGCTTTGCCAGACCTTGCACAACTCCTCGTCCGACAGAATTGGAAAGAGTGTCTGTGGCAATCGGGGCAGAGGCAACTTGAACCGGCGGTCAAGGAGTTCTTCCTCGTCGAGCCATCGCAGAAACGCCCGCAGATCCTTCAGGATGCCAAGGGTTCCAAAAGGACTGCGTTGCGTCGATCCACGCCGTGGTTTTGGTTGGCGTCTCGCGTAACCAAGTGGAAAAGCGCTGCATTTGCTGGGTCGTGAGCGATCGGGTGCGTGCCGGAATGCCGGTCTCATCCAGGAAGCGGCAAGAGACTCGAAAGTTGGTTTCGTAGTGGGCGATGGTCTTAGCCGAGTGATCGAGTGCACGGTGATGATCGAGGTAGGCCTCGAACCATTCTTGGAGGGGAACGTCTGGATCCATCGGGGCGGTCCTTTCCGAGAGCGTAAACCGATGGCGGGAGAATGACATGATCACTGCCTTTCGCGTAAGGGGCCGCGAGGCCGACGCGCAGACCAGCTGTCTGGCGCGGCTCAAACCGACCGTCTGGACACGTCCGAGGCAGGTGGTTCAGGGAGGGGGATGGACCGGCTGTCGTTTGCACATGGTTGGGGATTCAAGGAGGGTACCCCAGGCAGGAATCGAACCTGCGACCAACCGCTTAGAAGGCGGGTGCTCTATCCGCTGAGCTACTGGGGCGCGTGGCCAGCGAGACCAACTGACCAATTGTTCGCATCAATTGTAGCAGTCACCCTCAGTTCGTTCAGCGCTCAAGGGGCGATGATCGTGTGAATCCGGGCCTCGGCCAGCGGTGAGCGCGACGTTGGGAACGATCCACGAACGACCCTCCGGACGGGATCGTCGCCCCATCCGGAGGGTCGTCTTGCGATCCGCGTGCACCAATCGCAGGCGATCAGCCGAACCGCGCGAACACGGTCGCGACGATTCCGGGCAGCTCCGTACGCGTCAGTGCGGAGATGACCATGCCGATCGCAAGCGCGGCGACGCCTGCTGCCAGCAGCGGCATTCTGTACCGAGGCCGAGCGGTTCGCCAGGCAGTGAGAACGACCACCACGCCGAACACCAGGAGCAACAGTCCGGACGTCCCTCCGCGGGAGCTCAGCACCCAGGAGGGCGTCGACTGCGCCGGCGTTACGTCGACGGAGCCGATCGCCACGTTGCCGTAGCCTCGCCACTCAAACGCATCCGGAGGCCGCACGATCAGCTCGAAGTCCCAGTCGCCGGCGAGGCTGAGCTCGCTGCCCTCGTACGTGTAGACGTTGGCGTCTCCATGGGCGAACGCGATCTCCTTCTCTCCCGTATCCTGGTCAGATGACGACAGCCGCAGCAGCACTGCCGCGTCGTGGGAGAGCGGCTCGCCGTCGATGTCGATCCGGAACCGGTTCGGCCCGGGAGTGCCAGGGTCGATCGTCAGTGTCGCGCCACGCTCGCCGCCAGTGAGCTCGACCCGGACTTCTTCGCGGGTCTCGGTACCGAGCGACTCTCTCGCCGGTGCCTGGGCGGTGAGTGTGCCGACAACCAGCATCACCGCCACCGCCAGCGCGATCTCCGCGCTGACAGCGATGAGGAACCGCCTGATCCACGTCATGATCCGATCCGGATTGCCCGCGAGGCGCTCGAGCCGGCTCGTGACGACGAACAGGTTGAACGCGGCCAGGGCGAGGATCGGGATCAGTAGCAGCAGTTTGCCGAGAAGGGCATTGCCGTAGTCGGTGTCGAGGAGCGCATCGATGCTGCCGACATGCAGCCAGGCACTGTATACCCCGGTTAGGGCCAGTGTGGTCCAGGCCATGAGCGCGAGCGTCGAGAACCGCGCAAGTGCCCGTGACAATGCCAGTCTCGCCGCCTCGTCACGCCTCCCGCGAAGCGATGGCAGCAGCACGACGACGATCACCAGCAGGCCTCCAGCCCAGATGGAGGCAGCCAGCAGATGGAGGATGTCGTTCAGGATCGCGGCGCTCCGACCCGTAGTCTGCGCCGATGCGTGCGCGATGTAGCTGAACGGCACGACCAGCACCATGGCGAGCACGAGTGCGCCGAGGGTCAGGGCGAGTCGGCGCTTCGGCCACCACCATGGCACCCACTGCAAGACGATCGCGTACGCTCCCAGCAGTGCGACGCGCATGTACCAGAGCTCGCCGTACCGGGTTTCCCCCAGGGTGGAACGTATACGATCGATGAGCGAGCCGTCGGGCAGCCCGGCCGCCTGCACGCCGATGCTCAGGACGTTTCCGAGGAGGGCGAACAGGATCGCCGCCCAGGCGAACACCTGGCTCCGACGGACCAACCTGCGCGCTTCCGAGCGAACCGGCTTCGCGGCGGGTCGGACCACGAGGAGCCATACCGGCCATGCGGCGACGGCGGCAGCCAGGCCGAGATAGGCGGTCCACCTGGCCACGGTACGCAGCCAGAGCGGCGTGTCCAACGGCTCGGCATCGGCATCGGGGCCGTCGACGGCTGCGACGTCATCCTCGGAGCCGATGGTGAAGGCGAAGTAGTTCTGCGCCGTGTGGCCGTCCGCGGTCGAGAGAGTCCGCCACAGCACCGAGTAGGTGCCGTTCGGCAAGTCTTTCGGGAGCAGCAGTCGCAGCTCGTACTCATTCGCGCCCGCCTCGACCGATGTGCCGGACACGACCTCGCCTTGCTGGTCATAGAGCTCGGCGGTGCTGTAGGAGCGCTCGAGTGGTTCCGTGAAGCGAATCGTCACCGCTGCCGGGGGGGCGGCGACGACAGCATTGGGCTCCGGATCACTGTCCGCGAAGCCGGCATGAGCGGCGGCTGGGGGCGCGGACATCCAAGGGATCATGAGCAGCAGGACTGCGAGAAGCAGGCCAATGACTGTTGGGTGCTCGGACCTCCGCAACTGCGAGCGTCGGTTGGAAACCAGGGGAAGCATCACATTCCCGTTTCATCGTGCGACGACATGCAGCGCCCCTCGACAGGACGCTGCCAACGTCGCTCGGACCGGCCGGTCTGAGTTACCGGCCGGCCTGTTTCCGTCAGGCCCGTGAGTGCCTGACGTTTGCGGGAGCCGGCGAGGCCTGTCAGGCGCCCGCCGTGGGTCGGAATCGTCTGGCTAGCTGGATGGCTTCGGGAACAGGAGCGGCTCGATCGGCTCGACCTCCGAGAAGGTCTCCGGTCCCGACGTGAACTCCTCGTCGATCTCGTTTCCCTCGATCTCACCGGTGATGTGGAAGGTGTATGACCCCGGTGCCGTGGGGAAGAAGATTGCGCGGTAGTGTCCTGGCTGGTTGAACACTGGCTCCAGCTCGAGCTCCATCGACTGGTCGCCGTAGATCACCTCGGCGGTCAGCGTCTCGGCCAGCCCTTCGACGGGCTCCTCGCCCTCAACCGTGAAGACCCGCAGGTCGAGGCCGTTCTTCTGGTTGACCAGCGCGGGCTCGTCGAGGAAGCCAATGGTGATTTCGTACTTGCCGTCCGCAACCTCACGGTGCTCGTGGGCGCTGGCCGCGAGGGTGAACCCGATCGTCAGCAGGAACACGGAGCCGAGGCTGACGACTGCCTTGAGAAAGCGATGCATGAGCAATAACCTCCGTTCCGGGCGGGCCCGGCGGATTGAGCAATGGATAGGATCATCTGGGAGGAGGCATGGGTCAGACTCGCGGCGGTGGAGGCTCCGGGGTCAGGGCGAGACCGCGAAGCAGCACGCCGGACCGCACCCCGACAAGGCGCGAGACCAGGGAAGGCGGTACCAGCGTGATCGCTGGCATCAAGGCAGTGAACAGCTTGACCACCACCGCGAGCGATACGTCAGCCTGCTGGGCTACATCGACTCGGTGACCGGAATGATCAGGGCCGATGTGTGGCGCCCTCGGGTCATGCGCGGCCATGCCGACGTTCGATCGTGTCCGTTCCTGCTGGCTGTCGTAGGAGACCGCGTGGTGGTGCGCGGGAATGCCCCGACTCGCCTCGTAGATGAGCTGGAGCATGGCGTGGGGGTGGGGCACACTGGCGCCTGCACGGTACTCGACAGGCGTCATGAAGACGGCGATCGCCGCGACGGTGATCGCGAGTAGGCGGAATGACACTCGGTTATAGCGATGCCCCTGCGCTCCCATGTGTCACCAGGTGGTTGCCAGCCGCTCTCGGTGGCGGCTCGCGTCCATCCTAGCACTCGCAGATGTCGGCATGGGAACCGCTGCCGGGCAGGATGATCCCGGTGGCGCGAACCCGCCACCGGGATCATCCTGTGGGGGTGGGCTATTCGGCCTGGAGCAGGGCGATCGCGCCGTGGGCGGCGTGCCCGAAGGCGTGGTTCACGGCCGGGTAGAGACCCGGCTCGTTGAGCGTGAGCTCGACCGCGATGCCGTCCCCAGGTCCGACGGTCATCGACTGCAGTCCGACGATCTTGTTTTCGGGGTTGGCGTTGAAGTATCCGGCGTCGAAGATGCCGCCGACCACGTGGAAGGTCGAGTAGACGTTCGGACCTGCATTGACCAGGAAAATCCGGATCGGCTCGCCGACACGGACCTTGATCGGCTCGTCGACGTACTGTGTCGCATGACCGTTGAAGACGGTGTAGTTCATCGGCCCCGCACCCATCATCTTGTCGTAGTCGTGATGGTACACGCCGTTTTCGTCCGGCTCGTCCTGAAAGTAGAAGTCGCTCTGGACGAAGACGAGCTCCTGCGCCTCGGTAGGCCAGCCGCCCTCCGGGTCGACGATCATCGCACCGTACATGCCCGCCGCGATGTGCATGAGGATGGGTGGCGTGCCGCAGTGGTACATAAAGGCGCCCGGATAGCGTGGTGTGTAGGTGAACTCGAATTCCTCGCCCGGGTTGATGGTTGGGTAGTTTTCCTCGGGATTGCCCTCGGCGGAGTGGAAATCGACCGAATGGGCGACCGTCGCCGTCTCCTGTACGCGGAACCGGAACGTGATCTCGTCGCCAACTCGGGCGCGGAGCTTGTTGCCGGGCACGGAGCCGTCGAAGGTCCAGGCAGCATACGGGACGTCCTTGGCTACGTAGAGGGTGCGATCGCCGGCGAACATGTTGATCGTCTTGGGGCCAGGTTCCACGGGCTTGAGATAGGGATCGTATCGCTCGAAGGGGACGATTGCCGTTGTGACCGGTGCGGCGGTTCCCGTCGTTGGCGCATCCGGGTCGGAGCCGACGTATCCGTCGCTGGGGCTTTCGGGAGTCGCTCCATGGTCATGGTCCTGTGCAGCGGCGATGGCCGGAACGGCGAACGGAAGTGTGAGCCCGGCGCCAATGCCTCCGCGGAGCATGGTTCGGCGGTCGATCAGCGAGCCAAACTGCCTGAAGCTACCCATGGAATACCTCACTCTCGCACCGTCACTGGTGCACTGTCGGACAGGCCGTTGCCGTGGACTCGCAACCCCTGTGCCGGTCTCTGCGTCGAGTACCGTCCCACTGGTCTTGCAAGTCATGGTAGCAAGGCAGATCGTTATGATGGCCGATTATGCGTTGCATCTCCGTGTCAGTAGCATGCCAGAACCATGTCAACGCCCGCTCGGGCCCTGCACCTGGCTGCTCGCTGCATCCTCCTCCGCGGTCGGCTCCCGCCGGGCGGCTCTGGACTGCGCCCGCAGCTCCTCGACGAACTCGGCCATACAGGCCGAAAGGCGCTCGCCGACAGAGTTGAACGTGAGCATGGTGACCTTGCCCTTGCCCACGTTCGCGACGGCGAGGATGTCCCCGTTGACCCTGGGCAGCAATCCCTCCTGCCCGCCCATCACGAAGATCTGGTTCGGTCGCCCCGAAGGCACGACGCGGTAGCCGCGCTCCTGAAACCACTCCTTCGCGATAGCGAATACCTCGCGGTGGGGAACGCGGCTGACCACCTTCTTCCGAAATGCGGTGCGCTCCATCTCGGCGTTGAACGCCGCCCTGGAGTTGGTATCGCCCATGTCGCTACAGGTCCGCCAGGTCGATCGTCGCGCCGGGCTCGATCACAACGACTCGGGTCGCGGTTTCGTCTTCAACTCGCTCCCGGAACTGCTGCGCGTCCTGCCTGATGAGCGGGAACGTGTTGTAGTGACACGGCACGACGACGCCCGGTTGGAGCATCCGGATGGCCCGCAGGGCGTCATTCGGTCCCATGGTGAAGTGGTCCCCGATCGGCAGCAGTGCCACATCGAGCCCCTCTTCGCCGATGAGCTGCATGTCGAGGAAGACCGCCGTATCGCCGGCCGCGTACGTGGTCTTGCCCCCGAAACGGATCACGAATCCCACCGGAAGGCCGGGTGCGGCCCAGGTCCCGTCGTCAAGGAGGTATGACGAGGTGTGCCAGGCCGGAGTGAGCTTGGCGGACCCGCCCGGGAACCTGACGGTGCCGCCGAAGTTGGCTCCTACGGCGTTCTCGATGCCCTGTTGTCCCAGCCACGTTGCGATCTCGTGAGTCGCGATCACTGTCGCGCCGGTGCGCCGGGCGATGTCGATGGTGTCGCCGACGTGATCGTTGTGCGCGTGGGTCAGCAGGATGGTGTCAGCTTCAAGTGAGTCCGGATCGACCGTCGCCAGTGGGTTGCCGGTGATGAACGGGTCGATCAGGATCGTGTGCTCGCCGTCGTCGAGCTGAAAAGCCGAGTGTCCGAACCAGGTCAGCTTCATCGAGAAACCCTCCGTTCTGTCGAGTCCTGGACGCGTTCCATGGACACTGCAACATCGGTGCCGGTCGGACCATCAGGCTTCGTACACGGTGTTGCCGTCCAGGATCGTTCGCAGGACCCGGATCTCCGGTATCGCTTCCGAGTCTATCGCTGTCGGATCGTGCGATACCACGGCCATGTCCGCGAGCTTTCCGGGCTCAAGCGTCCCCTTGATCCGTTCCTCGAACGACCCGAAGGCGCCGCCGGCCGTGTAGGCGCGCAGAGCCGACTCCATCGTGATCGCCTGTCCGGGGGCCATGTCGTCACCGTCCTGGGTCTTCCTGGTGACGGCCGCGTGCAGGTTCACCATCGAGTCGCAGGGAGTCACTGGAACGTCCGAGCTGAGACTGAAGGGGATGCCCTCCTGCTCGTAGGCGTGGAGCGGGTAGGCGAGGGTGAGCTGGCGCTCGGTGAAGTTACGGAGGTACGAGTCGCCGAGATAGTGAACGAATGTCGGCTGCGGGGCCGCAAAGACCTTCAGGTCGCGAAGCTTCCCGAGGATTGCGGGTGTGCACATGCCGCAGTGCTCGATTCGGGCACGATGGTCTGACGTCACCGCATTCCCAAGTGCATGCTGGTAGGCGTCGAGGATCATCATGATCGCGCGGTCTCCGATCGCGTGGGCGGCGAGCTGGAATCCCGCGGCGTGCGCCGACTCGAACCGTTCGTTGAGCTCCTGCTGGTCGTAGTAGGTGATGCCCCGGTTCTCGGGCTGGTCGGGGTACGGCTCGAACATCGCCGCGGTGCGCCCCCCGCCGCTGCCATCCTGGAACACCTTCGCCGGGCCGATCCGCAGCCATGCGTCACCGAACCCCGTCTGGATGCCGAGCTCGCGGAGTGTATCCAGCATGTCGTCGATCAGGTGCATGGTGTAGACGCGCATCGGCAGCGCACCGTCGCGAGCCAGTGACTGGTAGGCGGCCAGCTGCTCCGGCCTGGTGACTGACGCGTCTGCGACACTCGTGATCCCCTGACTGCGGAATACCTGACCGGCGGCACAGGCATACCGGCGCAGGTCGTCAAGCGATGGCTCGGGGATCACGCCCTGCACCAGCTTCAGCGCAGTCTCGCGAAGCAGGCCGGTCGCCCGCCCGCGGGCATCCCGATCGATCTGGCCACCTTGTGGGTCCGGTGTGGTGTCGTCGATGCCGGCCAGGGCGAGGGCGGCACTGTTGGCGACGCCGAGATGGCCACAGGTCCGGACCAGCAGGATCGGACGGTCGGCGGACACCGTATCGAGCTCGTCCCGGGTAGGATGTCGCTGCACGTCCAGCCTGGTGTCGTCGTAGCCGCGACCCAGAAGCCAGCCGTCAGCATTTTCGGCGTGCCGCGCGCGGAACGCTTCGAGGATACCGTGAAGCGTCGTCACCGCTCGTGGCGAAGCATCGACCTGTGACAGGCTCTGCCCGAAGCTGAGGGGATGCGTGTGATTGTCGTTGAATCCCGGCAGCAGGCAGCTCCCACCGAGGTCGAAGATTTCGGTATCCGGGCCAGCGATGGCACGCACGTCGTCGAGGGCGCCCACGGCGCGGATGATGTTGCCGGTGACGAGGACGGCCTCGACCCGCGGCTGGGTCGGGTTGCTCGTCAGAATCGGACCACCGGTGAATATCGTCGCCTTCACGCTGATCTCCCACGCTTCAACTGGATCGGTCGGATGTGATGCCGTCTTCCGGCAGTGCCCTCCAGGCTGGCTCAGTCCGCCGCGTTCGCCCGGTCCCACACGACCTGCCCGTCGGCGATGGTGAAATCGACCTTCGCGGTAATGATCCGGTCCGGGTCGAGCGAGCGGAGATCCTGATCGAAGACCGTCACGTCGCCGACCATGCCTGGGACCAGGCGGCCGCGTCGCGCCTCTGCGAATGCGGAATAGGCCGCGTTGACGGTGTAGGCGCGAATGGCATCCTCGACGGACACTCGCTCTTCGCTCCAGGCGTCGACACCGAGGCGGTCCCGCCTCGTCACCATCGTCTGGATGCCGATCAGGGGGTCCACCGGCACGACCGGTGCATCGCTGCTTGCCGCCGCAATGATGCCGTGTTCGGCATAGGTTTTCATCGCATAGGCATACCGATACCGGTCACGTCCAAGGTTTTGTTCGTAGGCGGGGCGGGTGTAGTGAAGGAAGCTCGTTCCGGGGATGGGTACCACACCGAGGCGCTTGATTCGCGCGATGGTGTCGAGGTCGACGATGGAGCAGTGCTCGATGCGGTGCCGTGTATCCTCACGAGGGTTCGCGGTCTGAGCCTCCTCGTAGGCGTCCAGCACGAGGTCGATTGCGGCATCACCGATCGCGTGGATGCCCAGCTGAAAGCCGGCATCGTGGGCCCGCCGCACCTTGGCCTTGAGGTCCGCAGGATCCATCATCCACAGGCCGACATTGTCGCTCTCGCCCTCGTAGGGGCGTCGCATCCTGGCGGTCCGGCCGCCGATCGATCCATCGCTGAAGAGCTTGGCTGGGCCGATCCGGAGCCAGTCGTCACCGAACCCCGTACTGATGCCGAGGTCGATCATCGGGTCGAGCGTGTCGTCGATGATCATCATCAGGTACGACCGGACTGGCAGTGTGCCGTCGCGCCAAACCGTCTGATATGCGCGCAGCTCCGTGTTGGTCCGGATGCCCGCCTCGCCGACCGCAACCACACCGTGTCGGACGAACTCCCGACCACCGGCCAGGATCGCTTCCTCGATCTGGCGCTGGCTCGGCTCCGGCTGGACAGCCTGGATGAGCCCTGTCGCGCTTTCGCGCAGGACACCGGTCGGCTCTCCATGTTCGTCTCGATCGATGGTGCCGCCATCCGGATCAGGGGTGTTCCGGTCGATCCCGGCGAGCTGCAGCGCCTTTGAATTGACGGCCATGATGTGGTGGCAGCTGCGCCAGATCGCGACCGGATGATCCGGAGCGGCTGCGTCCAGGTCGTGCCGGTTCGGATGGCGTTGCTCGTCGAGGGATGCCTGGTCGTACCCCTGCCCGACGATCCAGTCGCCGGCTGCGGTCTGACGCGCCCGGGCAGCGATCCGCTCGCGGATATCCGCGATAGAGGCGACGCCGGGCGCGGTGACGTCCACCTCCAGCAACGAGAAGCCGGTCATGAACGTGTGCGCATGTGCGTCGAAGAGTCCCGGAGTGGCGAGTCGCCCGTTGAGGTGAATGGACTCGGCGTTCCGAGGCAGGAGTGACCGGACGTCGCTTTCGGTGCCTGCCGCGACAACGACACCGTGGTGGATCCCCACCGCGTCCACGACGGAATTGTCTTCGGACATGGTCAGGATCGGGCCGCCATGAACGATCAGAGCTTCCGGCATGTGGCTCCCTCTCAGTGATTCCCGCTCGAGCGGACGAGCTCCGCGACGCCCGAGAAGCTGGTAATCCAGACGTCACCTGCCCCGATGCACTCATCGAGGAATCGCTGGATCGTCTCGACGTGGCCCGGCTGACCGCCGATCTCTGCCGAGAGTCGAAGCGTCATGAGCTCCCCGTAGGTGCGGATCGACCCGAGGCTGACCGACCAGTGCTCGAGCATGGAGCTCGGCGGCGACGGGTGTGTCGGAGTGAGCCAGGTGACGTCGTGCCACCACGGGTTGAGTGGGATCACGACGGTATCGTTCGATCCGCGGAGCGGAAAAGGCGCGATCGTGCCATCCGCCACCCACAGATCCGGTCCGCCGGTGGTGCCGTCCTGACCGGCGCCTTCGAGAATGACCCCTCGCGGCTGCCTGCCAAGACGTCGTTCGCAGGCCCTCATCGCATCAACCAGGTCCACCTGAGCGTCGAGCCGGACCGCGGGGTCGACCTCGACTCCTTCAGGCAGCCGAACCGTAAGGTCCTGCGATGCATCGACGACGACAGTAGGCGTGATGTCGAGATCCGCGAGCATCGCAAGCAGCCGATCGGTGCCGGCGTCCAGGAGTATGGAGGATGATCCCGGTACCTCGCCGGTCGTGTCGAGGTCGACCAGGACAGCCAGTGCTGCACGGAGACCAGCTGGCCACTCCTCGGGTTGCAACAGCTCGGGAGACGATGTGGACACTTCGGTCACCTCCTGTCGGTGTCAGTCGTCGGCGGTCATGGCATCGAGCGCCTGGGAGATGTCGCGAACGATGTCGTCTGGCGCCTCGATTCCAACGGAGAGGCGCACCAGACTGTCGGAGATGCCGACGGCCGCTCGCTCCTCCGGCGTGAGAGCGCGGTGTGATGCCATCGCCGGATAGAGCATAAGCGTATAGACGTCCCCAAGAGTGGTCGCCGGCACAACCATCTCGAGCGCGTTCATGAGCCTGAACACCTCTGCGGGGCCAGCACCCTTCACCTCGAAGGAGATCATCGAGCCACGGTGACCGGAGCGGAACTGCCCACCGGGGTTGTCATCCGTGTCGGGGTAAATGACACGGGCGATACGATCGTCAGCCCGCAGACGGTCAGCGATCTCCGCGGCGGACTCGCATTGCCGGTTGTAGCGGAGCGGGAGTGTCTTGATGCCCCGCAACGAGAGCCAGGCGTCCATCGGGGACGGCACCGCGCCCAGCATCTTCGTCTGCTCGCGCAGTGCCGCGATCGTCTCGCGGCCGCCGGTGATCACGCCGCCGATGATGTCTCCGTGTCCCGCGATGAACTTCGTGGACGAGTGGATCGACATGTCGGCGCCGAGCTCGATCGGGTGGACGAGCAGGGGCGACGCGAACGTGTTGTCGATCAGGACCTTCGCTCCCACGGCACCGGCGATTTCGACCAGCGCAGGGATGTTCGCGACGCGGAGGAGTGGGTTGGAGATCGTCTCCGCGAGGATCGCCACCGGGCGGTGTTCCCGTGTCGCCGCAGCGACTGCGTCCAGGTCGGTGATGTCCACGAAAACCGGGGTCACCCCGAGCCTGCGATAGTGGTCACGAAGGACCGAGAAACTCGCCCCGTAGATATCACGTGAGGCCACAATTGCCCGACCCGCCTCGGCATGCAGCGCGAGTGCGGCGTAGATGGCGGCCATGCCGGACGAGAAGGCGAGCGCATCCTCGCTTCCCTCGAGCCTGGCGATTGCTGACTCGAACGCGCGAGTCGTCGGATTCGCGTACCGCCCGTAGGAGTACCCCGGCGCCTCGTTGCCGAGGACGCGATCGAGCTCGTCGGTGGATTCGTAGTGGAAGGAGGAGGCCATGAAGATCGGGGTCGTCGTCGAGACAGCCGAGGACTGATAGGTGCCCTCGCCGGCGTGGACGGCGAGCGATTCAATGGACCATTGGGAGTCGTTGCGATGCTGTCGAGACAATTGCCAAACCCCTTGGATAGCGCCAGAATGGCCGCGTTTGCGTTCCGCGATATTGTCGCAGGAACCGACACGACCGAAAACCGCGGAAAACCGGCTTTCACCCGGCTTTCCGGCATTCATACCCTCGCGGAGGTACACCCGCATGACGAGCTCGCCCCAGCATTGGCTGGCCGAAGGTCCGGAGTTCCGACCGGATCGCTATTACCGCTATGACGACCTGACCGCGATGCTGCATCACTGGGCGGACGCCTACCCGAGCCTCTGCCGGGTCGAGAGTGCGGGCAAAACGTGGCAGGGACGGGACATCTGGGCAGTCATCCTCACAAACGTGGAAACCGGCCCGGATCTGGAGAAGCCGGCGACGTTCGTCGACGCCAACATCCACGCCGGCGAGGTGACCGGCTCGGCGTCGATACTCTGGCTGATCCACTACCTGCTCACGAATCACGGCTCGGATGACGACGTCACCCGCATGCTCGATACCTCCGTCCTCTATGCCATTCCGCGCATCAACTGCGATGGCTCGGAGGCGTACCTCACCTCTGCGGCGTTCATGCGGTCGTCGCTCCGACCGTGGCCGGAGGAAGAGCAGCAGGACGGGCTCTATCAGAAGGACATGGATGGAGACGGATGGGTCACCACCATGCGGATCAAGGATCCCAACGGGCCATGGAAGGTCTCATCGAAAGATCCCAGACTGATGATCCCGCGCCGTCCGGACGAGTTCGGTGGCGAATACTATTTCGTCATCCCCGAGGGCGAGATCAAGAACTGGGATGGTGGCGAGATCCCGGTCGCGCAGGCGCTGATGGGACTCGACCACAACCGCAACTTCCCTTTCGAGTGGGCACCGGAGGATCTGCAACCTGGAGCGGGACCATACCCGCTATCCGAGCCAGAGACGCGGGCGGTGGCCGATTTCATGCTCGCGCATCCCAATATCTGTACGAGCCAGCACTTCCATACCTTCTCGGCGGCGATCCTGCGACCGTCATCCCAGGTATCGGATGACGACATGCCGAGATTCGATCTGCAGGTTTACAAGGCACTCGGCGAGCTGATGTCCGAGGACACGGGCTATCCGTGCATCTCGATCTTCCATGACTTCGCCTACGATCGCCGGAAGACGATCAAGGGCTCCGTACTGGACTGGGTGTATCAGACCTTCGGTGCCTACGCGTACTCGACGGAGCTGTGGAGCCTCTGGGGGCAGGCGGGGATCGAGCCGAAGGACCTGATCGCGTACATGCGCGAACGGCCGGAGGACGACGATGTGGCCATGCTGAAGGTGCTCGACGAGCGAGCGGATGGCCATGGGTACCAGGACTGGCGCCCGTTCGATCACCCCCAGCTGGGACCCGTGGAGATCGGCGGCTTTGAGTTCAAGTTTTCGCTGCAGAATCCGCCGGGCCCGATGCTTGAGGATGTTGCTTCCAGGAACGGACGTTCGGTGCTTCGGCTCCTGGGCGTGTTGCCACGCATCACTGTCACGGAGGCGGTCGCCGAGCCGCTGGCGGATGGTGTCTACCGTGTGTCGGCGCTGGTGCAGAATACCGGCTTCCTGCCAACCTGGCTGAGCGATGCCGGCAAGAAGACCCGGAACGTGAAGGACGTGAAGGTGACGATTGGCTGTCCGGACGGCGTCGAGCTTCTCTCCGACCGCGACGAGATCAAGCTCGGCCACCTCGATGGGAGGGCTTCGAGCTACGAGTCCTTCAGCTTTTTCCCGCGCTACGGAAACTCGACGCGAAAGCGGGTATCGTGGATCGTGAACGGCCGTCCGGGTGCTGTCGTCTCGCTCGAGGCGGAGGCGACCAAGGGCGGTGTCGCCCGCGCCGAGATTACACTTCCGGGCTGACGTACATGCGGCGGGTGCCGGCAACGGCCCCAACGTGCCATGGCATCCGCCGCGCGATCTTTCCACCAGAAAGGCAATCCATTGGTTTCGGCCCGCGAGCTCGAAAACAGGTTCCTCGGCACGCTCCTCGGTCTGGCGATCGGGGATGCACTCGGCATGCCCGTGTCCGACCTCCCGGTCGAGCAGACCCGCGAGCGATATGGCGAGATCCGTGACTACCTGCCGCGGGATCCCGGAACCGACGAGCATATCCCTGCCGGTGAGATCACGGACGAGACCGAGACGGTTCTCTGCATCGTCGAGTCGATGACCATGAGCAACGGCCAGGTCGATGCGGAGAACATCGCCGCCCGGCTTCGCTACCTGATCGAGGGACCATCCAGGCACTGGATGCCTGAGGACATTCGCTCCCGGATCGAAGGAGCGTCTCTCGACGATGGCCTCGTACCGGAGAGTGCAGAAGAGGGTGGCACCCTCGCCGTGGCGGTCCGCGGGGTGCCGATCGGGCTCATGCACAGTGTCGGTGCCTTCGATCGCGCTGCCCTGGTCGACGAAGTGAATCTCGTCACCCGACTCAGTCACGGCGGTGCCAGTCAGCGGCAGCTCGTGCTTGATGTCGCCCTGGCGGTCATGAACCTGATTCGCGACGAGCAGGTGGCAGCGTTCGACCTCGAAGATGACACGACGTCGGTAGCCGAGCAGCGGGCGGTCATTTCGGACCTGCTGGCCGCGGTGAGGTCCGGAACGCCGTTTCAGGAGGTGGTACTCGGCGCCGTGAATCGATTCCGGCCCGCCGACAGTGCGGGTGCCATCGCCGGTGCGCTTGCCGGTGCGGCTGTAGGTGCCGCAAGCATCCCGCAACCGCTGATCGACGGTCTCGAGGCGCGAGTCTATCTCAGTCTGGCGGCGCCGTGGTTCTATCGGACGGCGACGCGTCGGGCGGGCACGCTCATCGACCTGCGCCAGGTTTGATCGTGGTCAGTGACGGTGTTCATGGGCACCTTCGACTGCATCGCCCACGCGCCATCACGGTTGCGACGGTGTACCGTTTAGCAGTCGTGATCGCTGAGTGCTAACCTTCTTGCCTCGCCCGGTATACTTTCCATTGGACCCTCCTGCGAGCCTCCATCGCAGGCTACTGGACGATGCGTTCTGGATGACGAACTGATTTATGGCTGAGAAACGAGACTATTACGAGGTCCTCGAGCTCGACCGATCGGCGACCGAGGTAGAGATCAAGCGCGCCTATCGTCGCCTTGCGCGCAAATATCATCCCGATATCAACAAGGATGAAGGGGCCGAAGAGCGTTTCAAGGAGATCAACGAGGCCTACGAAGTCCTGTCCAACGCCGAGCGAAGGGCAGCGTACGATCGTTTCGGTCATGCCGCGACGGGCAGTGGTGGCATGGGCGGCGACCCCTTCGGCGGGTTCGCCGGCTCGACGTTCAGCGACCTCTTCGACACCTTCTTCGGGGGCGGAGTAGGGGGCACCAGAAGTGCGGCCCCTCCGCGCGGTTCCGACATCCAGGTCTCCATCACGCTCACCTTCGAGGAGGCGGTGTTCGGCACGGAGAAGGACGTCGAGGTGGATCGCCTCGAGACGTGTGACGTCTGTGGCGGCACTCGCATGAAGGACGGCAGGCAGCCGCCGACCTGTTCCAACTGTGGCGGATCGGGCGAGGTGCGGCGCGTACAGCAGACCATCCTCGGACAATTCATGACCTCCGGCCCGTGCCCTACCTGCCAGGGTGAGGGGGTCATCATCACGGACCCGTGTGACGCGTGCCGAGGTCGGGGTCGGCGGCGGCAGTACCGTACGATCACGGTCACTGTCCCGGCTGGCGTGGACGACAACGCCACGCTGCGGTTGACCGGGCAGGGTGAGCATGCCCCGGGAGGACGAGGTCAGCCTGGCAATCTGTATGTCAAGGTGCACGTCAAGCCGCACAAGATCTTCGAACGGCACGGCAAGTCGATCCACTCGCAGGTCGGTATCAATGTCGCCCAGGCTGCCCTGGGTGACGAGGTGGAGATCCAGACGATCGACGGTCCGGTGATGTTCCGGATTCCCGCCGGCACGCAGTCGGGCCAGCAGTTTCGGCTCAGGGAGAAGGGGGTGCCCGATCTGCGCGGGGGCACGCGCGGGGACCAGATCGTGACGATCCAGGTCGTGACCCCGACACGGCTCACGGACGAGCAGCGCGAGCTCTTCGAGGAGCTTGCGGCGAGTCTCGGGAGCGACATTCAGCAGCAGCCGAACAGCAAGGGGTTCTTCGGCCGCGTCAAGGACGCTTTTGGCGCCAAGGTGTAGTCAGTTCGGTAGCGCCACCTGTTGACGAGATTTCGGTGGTGGCGCTACGATGACTCCAACATAGCCTTCGGGGTTTGGTGAGACCGTCGAGATATGACGGTCAAGTCCTGACCGGCGGTACAGCCCGCAAGTGGACGTGAGCTTCACGCACACACGATCCGGTGAAACTCCGGAGCCGACGGTAAAGTCCGGATGGGAGAAGGCGTTCAGTTGAGATCGCACCCTGTCGGGGTGCGCATGTCTCGATTGCCGCTCCGCAACGATGTGAACCCGAGGGCCTTCGGCCCCCGGGATTTTTGTGTCCCGGGAACGTACCGCACAGGTCGAAGGTCCTTGTCGGGTGCCCCATCGGCGGGCGAGCCAGGCGAACCGCCGCTCGCGCGTCGATGGTGTGCACGCCGCAAGCCTTCGCTTCGGGAGCCACATCATGGTCCGCCTGCTTGTCCGGGCACTGGCAACGCTGTTTGGAACCATCCTTCTCGCGTCGAGCGGCATCTTCATCCTGATCCACCTCTCCGGCGATCCAACCTATGGGTTCCTGCCCGTCGATACCTCGCCGGAGATCCGCGACGCCGTCCGGGATCGCCTCGGGCTCAATGAGCCCCTCTGGCGCCAGTACGTCTACTTCCTCCAGGACGCCTTCACACTCGACTTCGGCTATTCGTGGTCCATGCGGCAATCCGCGGAGCAGGCGGTGCTGCAGGCCCTTCCATCGACGATGCTGCTGGCCGTGCTCGGGACCATCTCTGCGGTCGTGGTGGGGGTCGGCGTCGGGGTTGCATCGAGCCGGCCTCGGCGCGGACTCGGCGAATGGCTGATCTCAGGCGCAACGCTGATCGGTCTGGCGATCCCGGGGTTCTGGCTGGGCACGCTCCTGATCCTGCTTGTTGCGGTAGAGCTCAACTGGCTACCGTCCTCCGGGAACTCGGGATGGCGCTCGCTGGTGCTGCCGGTTGTCGCACTCACCCTGCACCCGGCTTCGATGATCGCCCGTCTGGTCCGCGCCAACATGCGCGAGGTCAGCGGGGCGGCGTATGTCCGGACTGCGCACAGCAAGGGGTTGTCGCCGCGCGTCATTCAGTGGCGACACATGCTGCCGAACGCGATCATGCCGGCCATCGGCTATGTCGGGCTGCATGCCGCGTCGCTCATCGGCGGCACCATCGTGATCGAGTCCGTCTTTGCCTATCCGGGTGTCGGTCGCATGGCGCTCCAGGCGGCCCTCGAGCGTGACATGCCCGTCATCCACGCCTTCGTCGTGTTTTCGGCCGTGATGGTGATCGCGGTCAACCTGGTTGTTGACCTGCTTGCTGCCGCGATCGATCCTCGACTGCGCATCGTGCCAGGAGTGGCTCATGCAGCCGGATGACGCGATGCGCCTCGGTTCGCTGGCCCTGGAGGCCCCGGTCGAGGACGAGCATCACGAGGTGGGTCGCGCGGCGCCCCGTCGGCTGCCTGGCTGGCTGCCGCTGATCCCGCTCGGGCTTTTCCTGGGCTTCGCCTTGCTGGGGCCGTTGATGATCCCGATCTCACCCACGCAGCAAGACCTGCCGGAGCGCCTGCAGCCGCCCGCGTGGGCGGGCGGTAGCTGGGATCACCCGCTCGGTACGGACGGCCTCGGTCGGGACCTGCTGGCGCGGCTCGCCCAGGGGGCGAGATTCTCGCTCGGGGTGGGCCTGATCGCCGCGATCAATGCCGGCGTCATCGGTGTGCTGCTCGGTTCGCTCGCCGGCCTCGTCGGCGGCTGGATCGACCGTATCGTCACCTCGGTGGTCACCGTCAAGATGGCGATACCTGGCATCGTGATCGGCATCGTCGTCACCGCTGCTCTCGGCCAGGGACTTCTCAACCTGATCATCATCCTCCTGCTTGGCGGCTGGATCGTCTATGCCCGTATCGTCCGGCTCCAGGCGCATTCGCTCGCCCGGTCCGAGTTCGTCGAGGCTGCCTACGCCCTCGGAGCAGGACGATGGCATGTCCTTCACCGGCACCTGCTCCCCAACCTCCTGCCAACGGTACTGGTTCTCTTCGCCCAGGGGATCGCCTCGGTGATGGTCTACGAGGCAACGCTCACCTACCTCGGGCTGGGTCTCTCCATCGAGACCGTAACGCTCGGCAGCCTCGTGCGGGAAGGGCAGCAGGTGCTCTTCTCGGCCTGGTGGGTAGGACTCTTTCCGGGACTCATGATCGCGCTGGCGATCATCGGCTTCAACTTCGCGGCTGATTGGGCCCAGGCGCGCCTGCGTGTGAACGGCATTGCGGAGGGCTACGGTGAGTAAAGGAATGTGTGTGACGTGGTGAGAGATATGAGGTTCGATCGTCGGGAGCTGGTGTTGTCCACGGTCGCGGGTGGAACCGCGGCATTCGGGCTGATGACGTCGAGGGTTGCCGGGCAGACACCGGTTCCGGCCAGGCGTCGTATCGTTGTCGACCTCGATGGCGAGGTCAGCGTCTTCGACCCCGCCCAGACGTACACGACGCGAGGCTGGTCGATTGTCCATTCGATCTATGATGCCCTCGTCGACTTCGGTCCGGATGGCACGGTGATACCGCTGGCGGCCGAGTCATTCACGACAGAGGATGCGGTGACGTTCGACGTGACGCTCCGTCCCGGCATGACCTTTCATGACGGCTCGCCCGTGACGACCGCGGCAATCACTCGGTCGATCGACCACATGAAGGCATCCGACTCGCAGGTCGCCGATACGATCAGTGTGGTTGACCACGTCGAGGAGATCGACGAGCTCCACGCCCGCATCGTCTGCTCCGAGCCGGCGGCTTGGCTGCCGAGCCAGCTGGCGGTGTGGCAGGTGCTGTTGCCGGAGGACTTCACGCTCGAGTCACTCGAGACCAACCCCATCGGTTCGGGGCCGTACCGGTGGGGCGGGCACGAGCCCGGCACGCAGGTGACCCTCCTTCGGAACGAGGGCTACACCTGGGGGTCTCCCAAGGGCGAGGCGCTGGCGGACGAGCTTGTATATCGCTTTGTGCCCGAATCGTCGACGAGGGTTGCGGACCTGTCCACCGGGCAGGCGGACATCATCGTGCGGATTCCGCAGGAGCAGGAGGCCGGCGTCGTTGGCGGTGGCGGGCGGTTCGTGGTGGCCGAGACACTCGCGACCGCGTTCGTCCGGATCGCCACCGATGTCGAGCCCTTCGACGATCCGCTGGTCCGCCGGGCGCTCAACCACGCCGTCGATGTCGAGACGATCGCGCGTGCCCTCGAGTCCGAGTCCAGCAAGCGGCTGGCATCGTTCTACCCCGATCCCCGGGCGATGGGATATGATCCCGAGCTCGAGCCATTCACCTACGATCCCGAGCTGGCGCGCCAGCTCCTGGCCGAAGCGGGACATCCGGACGGATTCAGCACGACGTTCGAGGTGTCGCAGCCCGCGACGGCCATCTACGCCGAGGCCATCGCCGCCGACCTGGAAGCGGTGGGGATCGACGTCGAGATCGTCGTTGCGGAGCCCGGCTCATTCAACGCTGGGTGGCCCGATCCGGCGGCGCCGCCGCTTCGATATGCCTCCTGGCGACCGATGTACGATCCGAACACCTTCCTCAGCCTGGTCATCGACAGCGATGGGTTCCTCTCGCGGTACAGCAACCCCGAGGCGGATCGTCTCATTCGTGCGGCGGCAGCCGAGAGCGATCCGGAGGCGAGAGCAGATCTCTACCGCCAGGTCGGCCGGTTGCTGAAGGAGGACCCGCCAGCGATCTTCCTCTGGAATGCCGTGACCAGATACGGCGTCAGCGAGGCACTTGCCGCCTGGCAGCCTCGCGGCGATGACTATGTGCTCCTCACAGAGGGACAGCTGGGCAGCTAGCCCGTCGACATGCACGCCGCCCTGCGGCTCATCGCGCCCCAGTGAGTTTTCCGGGCGCTATCCGCGAGAGCTATTCGCGGGTGAAAGGACAATCCAATGCATTCCCCCATCGCATCGATCTCCCGTCGGCGGCTCCTTGCGGGCGCCGTGTCGATGGCGGCCACCGGTGCCGCGATTCATCTGCCGCATGTCGGCCGGGTCGCGGCGCAGGATGGGGTTGCCGATTCCCTGGTGATCGACCTGGACGGAGAGCTCGAGAGCATCCATCCATCGCTCGCGTATTCGGGGCGTGACTGGTCGGTGGTCCATTCGATCTACGACTCGATCGTGGCGATCGACGCGAGTGGCGCCGTTGTGCCGCTCGCCGCCGAGACGTTCACGACAGAGGACGCCACGACCTTCACCGTTGTGCTGAGAGAAGGGCTCGAGTTTCACGACGGCACCCCGGTGACAGCCGAGGCCCTGCGCGGGTCGTGGCAGTTCCTGATGGAGTCCGGTTCGTCTGCGGTTGACCTCTTCACCGTCATCACCGATGTGACCGTCGACGGCGAGCGGGAGGCGACCATCGTTTGTGACGCGCCCGCCCCATGGTTGCCCGCCCAGATTGCGACCTGGATGATGCTCGTGCCACCGGGGTACACCGAGGATCAGGCGCTCAACGAGCCCATCGGGACCGGACCCTACATCTTCAACTCGTACGCGCAGGGGCAGGATGTGCAGCTGCGCCGGTTCGAGGGCTACAGGCTCGGCGAGGTCAAGGGCGAGGCGCTGGCCGAGACCGTCACGTTCCGCATCGTTCCGGATCCGGCGACCCGAGTGGCGGACGTCGCCACCGGCACTGCGCACATCGCGGACCACATCCCAGAGGATTTCCGCGCCGAGGTCGAGGGGCAGGGCGCCACGGTGATCGACGATCCGCTCGTGGGGTCTCAGTGGGTGCGGATCGCGACCGATGCGCCGCCATTCGATGATCCCCGCGTCCGTCAGGCGCTGAACTACGCAGTGGACAACCAGACCATCGCCGAGGCCCTGCTGGGACCGGGGACGACGGCCCTCGGCTCGATCTTTCCGGACAAGCGTGCTCCAGGGTATCTCGAGTCTGTGGAGCCGTATCCGTACGATCCGGATCGCGCGCGTGAGCTGCTCGCCGAGGCTGGCGTGGAAGAGGGGACCGAGGTTCAGCTCGAGATGACACAGTCATCCCGGCGCGACATCGCCGAGGCCATCGCGTCCAACCTTGAGGATGTTGGGTTCTCCGTGGAGATTGTCGCCTCGGATCTCGCGACGTTCAACGCCGGTTGGAGCGATCCCGAGCGTCCCGCCCTCCGCCTGGCGACATGGAGCCCACTCTTCGAGCCCCACACGCTCCTGAGCCTCGTGTTCGTGTCGGAGGGCTTCTTGAGTCGCTATGCCAACGCGGAGGTCGATGACCTGTTCGCACAGGCGTCAGTAGAGGCGGACGACGATGCACGCCGGGCATTGCTTGAGTCGATCAATGAGGCGATGCACGGCGACCCGCCCGTCATTTTCCTCTGGAACCTGACGGCCACCTATGCGGTGAAGGATGCGGGCGCAGCCTGGCAGCCCCAGGGCAACGAGCAGATCGTGCCGGTTGCTGTCCCGTCGTCATAGAAGAGGCGACCCGGCAGGACAGTCGCATGTCGGGTGGTGTGCAATCCCAGCAGGCTGCTGGGTGGGATGGGCCGGCAAGGCTAGAAGAGCAGCCAGCCACCCAGCAGACCCACTCCGAGCAGGAACAGGGGAACGGAGGCGACGCCAATACCGAGGGTTGGGATCAGGATCGCCGAGATCACGAGAAGCGCCACCAGCAGGAGCACGTAGTTCCGCTGCAGCGGTGTGAGACCGAGGGGGCCGGTAGGGCGAGCCCAGGGGTCTGCGATCGGCTCGACCTGGTCACCGGCAAAGACCTGCCGGCTGGCGCGGATCCGCTCGATCTGTTCGGGATCGTAGGAATGGGACATCGTTTCCTCCGACGGGCAACGAGGTTGCGTCAGCTGGTGCGCTACAGTCCGGCGACCCGTTGCCAGATGTGCACGACGGCGATCTTCACCACACCGGCGATCACGAGGAACATCCCGGTGACGAGCCACATCGCGGAGAGGTCGGCAACGGCACTCGCCGCCAGCAGCAGGACGCCGAGAATCGTGATGCCGTAGGAAATCATCGCCAGCTGTTTCATGTCGTTCCTGAGGAATTTCCGAATCGAGGGCCGGTCGTCGACCTTGCGTTCACCCTACCACGCGTCGCGTGTGCAAGGTGTATCTATGACGGCGTGAGCTCGGCAAGAGCGATCAGGCGCTCGGATGTGTCTTCGAATGGATCGAGGTCGTAGGAGCCATAGAGCTGCCACTCGACGAAGCCGGCCTTCTCCAGCATCAGCTCAAGCTCGGCGGCGTGGATGTAGCGCAGGGTGAACGACGTGCGCACACGCCGAAGTGAGCCATGCTCATCCACCCGGTCGTACCAGATGCGGGTGTCGAGCGCCTGGGCGGCTGGCCGCAGTGTTCGATGCGACCATTTCTCTACCTCCCCCTCGACGGTGGTCCATACCCCCTCGAGCTGAGGACCGGACGTTAGCTGGGTGAGGTACTCGGGGGTGGGATTGAAGAGATCGACAACCAGCTGACCTCGCGGGTCGAGCACCCGTGCAGCCTCTCGCAGCGCGTCGACTTGCTCTTCCTGCGTTTCCAGGTGCATGAGGCCGTTGAGGGAAAAGATCCCGACTCCGAACGTGTCCGCGGGGAGTGGCAGTTCCGTTCGCATGTCAGCCTGGACAACGTTGACGGAGCCGCCGTCGAGCTCCCGTGCCCGCTCCTGCAGACGGCGCAGCATCTCCACCGAAGTGTCCACGCCGGTGACGGCATGACCGTCGGCGGCGATGGGAAGCAGGATACGGCCCGTCCCGCAGCCGAACTCGATAATCGGGTCACCGACGATCGAGGCGATGTTTCGCATCAGGGCCACATCGTCGTCGAAGCCCTCATGCTCGATGTCGTAGAGCTCGGCGATGTCGTCGTAGGGATCCGCCCGGTTCGGCGAATCACCCTGGTGCGATGGGTGATCACTGGCTGATGGTGGGGGTGTTCGTGTGTTGGTCAACCGTTCTGTCGTCCCCGTATACTTTGCGGCATGACGAAGAAGCGAGGCGCCGCGGGTCAGGATACTCCCAGTGGAGACCGGATCGTGACCCAGAACCGGCGCGCATTCCATGACTATGCGATAGGCGACACGCTCGAGACAGGAATCGTGCTGACCGGATCGGAGATCAAGTCGATTCGCGAGGGCAAGATTACCATCAGCGAGGCGTACGTGCGCATCTCCGACGGTGAGCTGTGGCTGATCGGCGCAAACATCAGCCCGTACGCCCATGGCGCCTATGCGAACCATGACCCGGACCGCCCCCGCAAGCTCCTGGCACACCGGCGACAGATCCAGGAGCTCGCGGAGCAGGTCGAGCGCAAGGGCATGACGCTCATCCCCCTGCGCGTGCGGCTGCGGCGAGGCCGCGCGAAGCTGGACATCGGCGTGGCACGAGGCAAGAAGCTGTACGACAAGCGTCACGCCGAGCGGGAGAAGGACGCCAGGCGATCGATCGAGCGTGCCATGCGTGAGCGCGCCTAGCATTGGACATCCAACACTTCATTGTGTATACTATTGGTTCCCGAGGGAGCGACGCAGATTCGTTCTCTCAGGGACGCAAGGGGATGTCTGGTTTCGACAGGGTCGGTAATCAGGCCATTGCACGCCGGAGGTGCTCGAGGCTCCGTTATCAACGAGCAACCAATGTAGCTGCGAACAATGAGTCTCAGCTCGCTTACGCTGCCTAAGTCAAAGACCTCTAGGTAGCGCGTCTGCCCGGACCTCACTCCGTCGGGATCGGATGCAGGCGACACCAAGACGGAGTGCTGTGATCTAGTCCGTCAGTGCGCGATCACAAAAGACAGTCTGACTTACCGTCTGTCTGCCCTGTCGGTGGGGTTCGCAGGCGGGACATCCAAACACCGACTAAGCGTGTAGTAGATGTCCGATAGCCGGTTCTGGACGGGGGTTCGACTCCCCCCATCTCCACCGGAAGGCGAGGCGGCGGTCCACCAGGACCGCCGCCTCGTTCCATGTTTGGGCGAGATCCGCTCCCACTCGTGCCAGGCATCCGACGCGCTGCAGGTCGAGACGGAGCTAGACCGTCGCGCTCTTCGCATCTCGAATGGAGGTTTCAAGCGCCTGCCGGATCAGGTCGTAATCCTCTACGCCTACCTGGTGAACATTCCCCTGGAAGGCGAGCGCCCAGTGCTCTGGGGGCCACTTTCGGGCGTACACCATCTGGCGCGCGATCGGCTCCGCGTCGATCCACGCATCCTCCTCGGCGACGAGCTCCGGCTCGATCCTTACCCTGAACGGATAGGTTTCGGGCTCTCCGGAGCGCCTGGTGTTCTTGCTGGCCCAGATCGGCTCGTCGCTCTCGAAATACTCACTCGTCACGGTCGCCGTCGCGGCGAACACCTTCTTCCCGGTCAGGTAATAGATGAGCTTGTCTCCCGGCTTCATCTGCTCAGCCTTCCTGCGGTGCCGCGACTTGATGCCCTGTACCGTGAAGCCGTGCTCCTGCGTCGCCCGCAGGTTGTCGGCAGAGCTCACCAGAATCCAGTACTGACGTTCAGAAGCCATCTGTCCTCCCTCTCGAACACCGATCTCACTCCACGCAGTGTAGCCGGGCATGGTTCAGCATCAAGGTGGGCTAGAATCGTGACGGGTAGGGTGGCCGCAACGATCGGGTGTCGCTGTTGACGGGGAGGGCAGCGGTACCGATACTCGCACTTCAGCGGCTTCGTACACGTACGACGCGGAAGGGTCAAAACGTCGTGGATCGTCAACGTTTCATCGCCGAGCTCCAACGAATTTGCGGCGAGGCCGGCGTCCGCTCCGACCCCGCGGACCTCCTTGTCTACGAGTACGACGGGTCGGTCGACGGAGCGGTTGACACCGAGCGTCCGCTGGCCGTGGTGCTTCCGACCACGACGGAGCAGGTTTCGGCAGTGGTCCGCCATGCCAGCCAGCATGGCGTCCCCGTGGTTGCCCGAGGTGCCGGGACGGGCCTCTCCGGTGGCGCCGTGGCCCGAGGTGGCGGCATCATCGTTGCCCTCACGCGCATGGACCGCACCCTCCGTGTCGATCCGGTGAGTCGCACGGCCCTCGTCGAGCCAGGTGTGATCAACCTCGAGCTTTCCCAGTCGGTGAGCGGCCAGGGGCTCTTTTTCGCTCCCGATCCTTCGAGCCAGAAGGCGTGTACGATCGGCGGCAACGTGGCCGAGAATTCCGGAGGGCCGCACTGCCTGAAGTACGGCGTGACCACGAACCACATCCTCGGGCTCGAGGTCGTGCTCGCGGGTGGCGAGGTCGTCTGGCTCGACGCCCACGGTCCCGGTGCCGCCGGATTGGATCTGACCGCAATCCTGGTCGGCTCCGAGGGGATGCTGGGCATCGTCACCAAGGTGCTGGTGCGCCTCATGCCGTCGCCGGATGCCGTTCATGTCCACCTGGCAGCCTTCGGCACGATGGAGGATGCAGCGGCGGCCGTCACGAATATCATCGGCGCGGGAATCCTGCCCGCCTCGCTCGAGATGATGGATCACCTTACCATCGAGGCGGTCGAGCCGGCCTATCACGCCGGTTATCCCATGGATGCGGCTGCGGTGCTCCTCGTCGAGGTCGACGGCACGCGCGAGGAGGTCGCGGAGACCAGCGACCATATCGGAGAGATCGTGCGAGCCACGGGCGCGACGTCCTTCCGGTCAGCCGACAACCCCGCCGAGCAGGAGTTGCTCTGGAAGGGACGCAAAATGGCACTCGCAGCGATGGGACGGCTCGCACCGAACTATTACCTGCATGACACCGTCGTGCCTCGAACCCGCCTGACAGAGACCCTCCAAAGTGTCAACGACATCTCCCGCGAGTTCGGGTTGCCAATCGCGAATGTCTTCCACGCCGGCGATGGCAATCTCCATCCGCTGATGCTCTTCGATCGGCGCAGGAAGGGTGACGTCGAGAAGGTGCTCGAGGCCAGCCACCACCTGATCCACACGTGTATCGAAAAGGGTGGCGCCCTTTCCGGCGAGCATGGCATCGGCTCCGAGAAGCGCGGGTACATGGAGCTCGTCTACACTCGCGAGGATCTCGTCGCCATGGCGGGTATCAAGGATGCCTTCGATCCGCGCGATCTGCTCAATCCCGAGAAGGTGCTGCCAAAGGGGTACGTGTGTGGGGAGGTTCGAGCGTTGCACAACAAGGCAATGGCGGAAAAACATGGCATTCACCCGATGTAGGGGAGCAACCATCGCATGAGCGGTCATCTTTCGATCGACGGCGTCACGCCCGCAAGGATCGAGCGACCCACCACTGCCGAGGCCGTTGCCGAGGTCATCCGCGAGACCGACGCGAGTGGTGCCTGGGTGCTGCCATACGGTGGCGCCACAGCCATGTCCGGCGCGAATCCGGTCGACGCGATTCCCGTTGCGCTCGACCTGTCCGGGATCTCGGGGGTGGTCGAGTACACACCGGCTGACCTGACGATCTCGGTCAGTGCCGGCACGCGCTGGGGTGAGCTCCAGGATGTGCTCGCCGCGGAGGGGCAGACCATCCCGCTCGACATCCCCTTTCCGCGACAGGCAACCGTGGGCGGAGTGGTGGCGACCGGATACGCCGGACCGAGGCGGCTTCGGGACGGCACGCTGAAGGATCTCCTTCTCGGTGCCACTTACGTCCGTGGCGACGGTCTCGTCGCGAAGGCGGGCGGAATGGTGGTCAAGAACGTGAGCGGATTCGAGGTTCCGCGTCTGCTGCACGGCTCGTGGGGCTCGCTGGCGGTGATAACATCGGTGAACCTGAAGGTGATCCCGCTGCACGACCACGAGATCACGATCCAGTCCGATCAGGCAGACACACTGGCAACCGCCGAGCGTGTACTCGCTCTCACGCGTTCCCGCAGCGCCATCGCGGCAGCTACCGTCGACGGCACGCTGGAGGCCGCGTCCGCGTCGATTCGCCTTGCGGGTCGTGAGGCACCGACGCAAGTGCTCGCGGAGGAGATTCGTTCCGAGCAGGGGGTTTCCTGGGGTGAGCGGATCGACGGCCGAGACGTCTCGTCCGCGTGGTGGCAGGAGCGTGAGGATCGTCTCGCGACCGACGTGCAAGACCAGGTCGTGATCGAGATCGGGTGTCAGCCTTCGCAGGTTGTTCAGATGCTCGACAAGCTCCGCGTCGCCATGCCCGACGCAGCATCGGTACGTGTGCACGTCTCACCTGGCACCGGGGCGATCCTCGTGGGGTTCGTGGCCCGTGTGATGACCCTCGATACGTGGGTGAGAGTGTGGCTGGAACACGAGCTCGGCGCCACCGCCCGGTTCGTGGTTGTCTCGGCGCCACGGGAGTGGCGAGCGGCTCGGGACGTGTGGTTCATCCCGCCCGGACCGCGCAGCATCATGCAGTCGCTCAAGCAGCGATTTGATCCGAACGACGTACTCAATCGTGGCAGGCTGTGGACGACCCCGGCCGTCGCCCGCACATGACGCCGGAGATCCTTACGCATGGCTACCCAGGCAAGCTCGATCGAACAGACAGTCGCCGAAGCGGAGCGCACGCTCCACACGTATTCGGGGCGGGACGTCCCGGATGACCAGCTGTTGCGCGACTGCGTTCACTGCGGCATGTGCCTGCCTACCTGCCCGACGTATCGGCTGACGGGCAGCGAGGCATCATCGCCACGCGGACGACTCTGGATGATGCGGGCCGTTGCCGACAACCGCCTTGATCTGCTGGACCCCGCTTTCGACGAGCAGATGTACCAGTGCCTCAACTGCCGTGCCTGCGAGGCGGTGTGTCCGTCCGGTGTCCAGTACGGCCCACTCGTCGAGGCTGCTCGCGCACAGCTCGAGCAGCACCGGCCGCGGCCCCTGTGGCAGCGGACGCTCCGCACGGTTGCCATGCGATTCCCGTTCGACGATATCCGGCGCATGCGGCTGCTGGTAAACGGCCTGCGCATCTACCAGAAAACCGGCCTGTCGACATTGTTGCGGCGGACCGGCGTGCTCCGCCTGCTCAAGTTGGAGACCCTCGAGGCGATGGTGCCGCCGCTTCAGGAGCCGGCCCTCGTTGCCGGCACCGAAGCCTGGATGCCCGCCGACGCTCCCGCGCGCGCCCACCTCTTCAACGGGTGCGTGATGAGTACCGTGTTCTCCAACGTCAATCGATCGGCGGGCCGGGCCCTTGCCCATAACGGGTATGCCACCGACGTACCCGAGCGTCAGCAGTGCTGTGGAGCCCTCTACGTGCACGCAGGCATGATGGAGGAGGCGAGACGCCTCGCGCGCATCAACATCGACGCGTTCGAGGCAGCCGGGGAGGGGAAGATCGTCGTGACCGCGGCAGGCTGCGGCGCCGCCCTGAAGGAATACGATCATCTGCTCAAGGATGACCCGGACTACCGCGAGCGTGCCAAAGCCTTTGCCGAGAAGGTCGTTGATGTGAGCGAGCTTCTGGGAACGCCGGAGCTGGTGCCGCCGAGTGAGAACATCGAGCTCAATGTCACCTACCAGGAACCCTGCCATCTCGCCCATGCCCAGCGGATCACGAGGCAGCCGCGCAACATCCTCGACGCGATACCAGGTGTGTCGCTGACGGAGATGCGCGAGTCCTCCCTGTGCTGTGGAAGCGCAGGCATCTACAACATCATCAGGCGGGAGATGGCGGACGAGCTTGGTGACCGCAAGGCGGAGGCGATACGCGACACTGGCGTGAAGACGGTCATCACCGCCAATCCGGGTTGCCACATGCAGCTGCGCACATCGTTGCGGCGCAATGGTATCGACTCGGAGGTCAAGCACATCGCGCAGCTGCTCGACGAGGCTTACGGGGGTGAGGCAGCGGCGCGGCGCAATGACTGGGCCTTTCGGAAGCTGAAGTCCGGGGACACTGCCGCTGACTAGCCCGATGTGGCAGGTTACAGTCCGATCGGGTCTGGCAGGTCGTCCGCGATGCGGGCGATTGGGAAGCGAATCGTCGCGACGGTTCCGTTCTCCGTCGGCCTGATTGTGAATTCGCCGCCGAGGTCGGCAGTCACGAGTCGCTGCGTGATGCGCATGCCGAGACCGTTGCTCTTCGCCGGATCGAATCCCTCGGGGATCTGCTCACCGTCGTTTTCCACGCTGATCACCGCAACACCGTTCTCCTCGTGGGCGGAGATTCGAACCTTCCCTCGGGACCGTCCACGGAACCCGTGGTGGATCGCGTTGGCTGTGAGCTCGTTGATCAACAGGGCGATGATCGTCGCCTGCTTGGAGGGCACCCGCAGCGTTGATGGAGGGATGTCGTAGCTCACGGTCAAGCCCGGCGGTGTCAGGGTGCTGTGGGCATCCTCGGCCACCATGCGGGCGAGCACATCGACGGTGGTGCCTGCCAGCCGGGACTCGTCGCTCATGAGGTCGTGTACGCCGGCGATCGCCTGGATGCGACTGACCGCCTCGCCGAGCTCGAACGTCCACGGTGCGTCCGGCTCAGACCGCAGCTGCAACGAGAGCAGGGCCGCGACTGTCTGCAGGTTGTTGCGCACGCGGTGGTGCATCTCCTGGACCAGCGCCGACTTGGTCTGGATACTGTTGACCGCTTCCTGGTAGAGTCGGGCGTTGTCGATGGCGATCGCCGCGGCGTCCCCGAAGGCCTGCAGCAGGCCAAGCTCCTCTTCGTCGAGCTTCGTTCCCTTGCCCATTCGGAAACACAGCGCCCCGAGGGTCTCCCTGGCCGTGTTGAGCGGCAGGCAGAAGACGCTGCTGAGACCGTCCTGATAGGCGATGTCGCGTGTTCGCGCCGCGCCGCTGCGCAGGACCTCGCGCACGATCTCGTCGCGCGCCGCTTCGTTTTCGTGACTTCGCATCACGCCGACCCGGTATTCGATGGTCGGCCGCGGGTCCGGATCGGCTGAGGAGTCGCCCGCGAGCCGGAAGATCGCCGCCGCCTCGGCCTGGATGAGGTGGACCGCCTGTTCCGTGATCAGCTTGAGTACCTCGGTGAGATCGAGACTCGACGCGATGACGCGTGAGACGCGCTGGAGTGTGGCAAGCTCGTTGACCTTCTGCTGGAGCTGGTCGTCGGTGCGCGCGGACTGCCGCGAGCTGTCGATCGCGACCGCCAGCACCCCCGCGACGGTCTCGAGAAACTCGATGTCATCCTCGCTGAACTCTCGCGGCTCGATGGTGTGGACGCTGATCACGCCGACCAGTCGCTGCTGCTCCTCAACCACCAGCGGCGTCGACAGCTGCGAAGCGAACATCTCGTCCATCATGCCGGGATGGTTGAGGTAGCTGCGATGTTCCTGTGCGTTCGGGGCGGCGATGGTGTGGCGCTCAAGGGCGGCCTGGCCGACGATGCCGTTGCCGATTCGCAGCGTGACCGCGCCGACCGTGGATGGGTCCATGCCATGCGCCGCGCGCAGGGCGAGGATGTCCGTGGCTTCGTCACGTATGAAGACGGTGCTGGCGTCCATCTCCATGGCTTCGGCAACGAGCTCCATCACCTTCGGCAGGCGCTCGGCGAGCGGCGTGCTCGCCGAGGCCGCCTGGACGATCTCCTGGAGGTGGAGCAGCTGATTGCGCAGCTCGGCCGGGGCAGTCAGGCGCCCCAGGACGATCGTGGACACCGAGGGATCGAGGCCATCGTTTGCCTCCGCATCCGCCAGGACCGAGGCGACCTCGCTCACGAAGCGGGAGTCGCTCAGGGAAGCGTTGTCTCGGAGCTCCTGCAGGGCGTCCGCGAATGCGACTGCTGCGCCCGCAGGGTTATCGTCGCTGGCGAGACGGGCCACCAGGCTGCGGATGTTGGCACGGAGGTCGTCATGTGATGCTGTCATCGCCGCAGCCTACAGGTGATTGTCGAACCAGCCGATCAGGTGCTTCAGTCGCGCGACTCGACGGCTGGGCGTGCCGGACCGTGAGAGCTCGTGGGACTCTTCGGGGATCCGGACGAAGGCCACCTCCTTGCCGAGGTAGCGAAGTGCGGTGAACATCTGCTCCGCCTGCTCGATCGGGCAGCGGAAATCTCGCTCGCTGTGCAGGATCAGCAGCGGTGTGTCGATTCGCTCGACATAGCTGATCGGAGAGTGCTTCAACAGCGTTTCCGCATCCGACCATGGTGTGCCACCGAATTCGTAGATGCCGAAATCGAAACCGATGTCGCTGGTGCCCACGAAGGAGTGGAAGTTGGACACGCACCGCTGGGTGACAGCCGCCTTGAAGCGATTGTCGTGGCCGATGATCCAGTTGGTGAGATACCCACCGTAGGAGCCGCCCGTGATGCCCAGGCGATCGGTGTCGACCCAGTCGAGGCGCGAGGCTGCATCAACGGCAGCGATGACATCGGGCATGTCACTCTCGCCCCACTTGCCCCGGGTGACCCCGGTGAACGCTTCCCCGTACCCGGCCGACCCACGGGGGTTGCAGAAAACCACACCATATCCGCGTGAGGCCATGACCTGCATCTCGTGGAACATGGCCCGCCCGTACATCGCATGGGGGCCGCCATGAATCTGCACGATGAGCGGGTATTTGACCTTGCCGTTGGGATCCAGGCCACGCGGTGGCAGCACCCACGTCTGGACCTTGCCGCCGTCCGGAGCGGTGACGTCGAGCTCGATCGGCTCCGCAAGGTACACCGAGGCGACCAGCTCCTCGTTCGGGTCGTGGAGCACGCGGACCTTCTTGCCCTTGGCGTTCGATACGCACAGCCTGAATGGCCGGTTGATCTCGCCGGCGACGTAGACCATCGTCTTGCGGTCCGGCGTCACGTCGAACTGGAGAACCCGTTGTGTCTCCGGGGTAAGGGGCTGCGCCTTGCCCGTTGAAAGCGATACGCGGTAGATGGATGTCGCGCCGCGGTTCGATCCCAGCACCAGCAGCTCGTTGTCGTCGACCCAGACAGGTGAAGATGATCCTCCGGTGGCGAGGTCGCTCATGCCGACGTCGGAGAAGGTGATGTCGACGTCCTGCGTGTGATTGCGAGGATCGTCGCCTTCGATGTCGACGGACCACACGCGATTATTGCGTGAGCTCCCCGTGGTTGCATCCTCGTGCCCGATGAACGCCAGCCGCTTGCCGTCAGGTGACCAACTGATGGCTCCGAAGGAGGCGTCGTCGGGCCCAAGCGTTCGAACCTCACCACCCGTAGCGGGAACGATCTGGACCGCCTGGGCGGAGCGGCTGCGCCGATCGGGTCGCCTGTTGCCGATGAACGCGATGAGGCGACCATCGGGCGACCACTCCGGGTTCGAATCATTCGCATCGTCGCTGGTGAGCTGTACCGCCTGTCTCGATGCGATGTCGATCGCCCAGATGTGGGTGTACTGCTTGAGAAATCCCTTGCCATCACCCCGGTATCGGATGTCGTTGACGATCACCTCGTCGGCATGCTTGCCGACAGTCACTGGTGCGGTGAAGGCGTCGTCCGCATCGATGTCGTCGGCCGCCGTGAACGCGATGCGTCCGCTGTCGGGCGACCAGGAGATGCTGGACGCGCCGTTGGGATGTGAGGTGAGCTGGCGCGCCTCTCCGCCGTCGGGGGCGATCAGCCAGACCTGATTCACGGTCTTGCTGTCGCTGTCCGTCCCATTGGCCGCATCTTCGTCACGCGAGATCGTAGCCGGACGGTTGGAGATGAACGCGATCGTCGTGCCATCCGGGGACCATCGCGGTGCGGTGTCACGGTAGTTCCCCGATGTGAGCTGGCGAGGTGCCGAGCCGTCCAGATCGGAGATCCAGAGTGCGGCCTTGTACGTGTCTGCGTCCTCGTCGATCGTCGTCACGACCCAGACGACTCGCTCGCCATCGGGCGAGATGGCCGGCTCGCTGACGAGCCTGATTGCGAAGAGGTCCTCGATCTCAAGAGCACGTTTGGAAGATGCTGCCATGGGTGGGAACTATCCTCGATTCAATTCGGCGCAAACACGGCGCCGGGTCGGCGAAGGTGCGGCATGTGAAGGAAAGGATAGGGTATCTCTCTGACGCTGTCCCCTATACTTCATCATCGAGTTCGCGATGGGGACAGCCATCATCGCGTCGTGGCCCTTCCCGAGCCTCATTGGAGCTACCCTGCCACTTGTCCCGTCGATATCCGCTGGAACCGCCTCCAGAATTGCCGCCGGAATCGCCACCTCCCGTCGGACGGGAGTCCCTTGCGCTCCGTGCTGCGCGGGTGGTGGCAGGATGGCTGGTGGAGATTGGCAGGTGGAGGCGTCGTCACGTCGATATCAGCGCGGCGATCTCCGGGATCGTGTTGCTTGCCATCGGGATCGGTCTGGCCATCGGGGGGCTGACTGCCGATACGTACATGCACCGGGGGGTGGAGGACGGTACCGACGAGCCCTTCGTCTTCCAGCCGACCGGCAACGGATTGGCGACCAACGCGGATCTGCGCGTTTTCATCGGCGGTGACCTCACCGAGGTGGCGGATGCCCTCTCCGCGGGTGGGTTTCGTTATGTGCGCCAGCCAGTGTCCTGGGCCGACGTCGAACCGGAGCAGGGCTCCCTCAACTGGTCTACGTATGACCAAATCGTGAACGAGCTCTCGCGCCGGGAGATCAAGATGGTTGCCGTCGTGGTCGAGGCGCCGGATTGGAGCAGGGACCCCGCCACGCTCGACACCGCCGACGGGCCACCGGTCGACCCGTCCACCCTGGGTGCCTTCACCGAGGAGCTGACCGGTCGGTACGGTGACGCCGTACCCTATGTCCAGGTATGGGACCAACCCAATCGGCCGGCGCGCTGGGGCGGGGAGGAAGCAACGGCCTCAGGGTTCCTGCCGTACCTTGCCGCTGCCTACAACGGGGCCAGGGCGGGCAACCCGGAGGTGAGGATCGTCACCCCCGAGCTCGCCTTTCGCACGACCGCCGAGCCCGACCGCGCGGACCTCGACTTTCTCGATCAGCTCTATCGGGTGGGGGCCGAGCCCTTTTTCGACATCGTCGGGATCCAGCTCGAGGGAGGTTCGACGTCACCCGATGACCGGCGCGTCTCGGCCGGTCGTCACAACTTCTCGCGAGCTGTGCTGACCAGGGAGCTGATGGTCCAGCACGACGATGCCGAAACGCCGATCTGGGCCACGTCATTCGGCTGGGCCAGGAACGAGCAGACCTCGGAGTCCGAGCAGGCCGAGTTCGTCGTGCGGGCGCTCGAACGCTCCTGGGTCGAGTGGCCCTGGATGGGCCTGATGTTTCAATGGGCCTTCTACCTGCCCGAGGGATCGGGGGCGGAGCCATACGCACTTGTGCGGTCCAACGGTACCGCGACCGAGCTCTACCGTCGATTGGCAAGCAATGATGTTCAGGAGCGGGCGAGCGTCGCCGAGACCGGGTACGCCCCCATGGACGCTCCGAGTGTGTCCTACGGCGGGTCCTGGCAGGATCAACACCTGGAGGGGCGAACGTTTCGAACGACCAGCCAGGTCGATGCCGAGCTGGAGGTACGGTTTCGAGGGACCGGCGCGATCGCGATCATGCGGATCGGACCGGAGTCGGGAAATATCATCGTCGAGGTGGATGGTCGCGTTGTTTCCGGCGGGGCGGGTGACAGTGGTGATGAGTGGGATCTCTACTGGCCGATCACCGTCGACACACCGATCAAACTCGTGTCGGGGCTCGACTACGGCGACCATACGCTGACGGTTCGGCTCAGCAGTGAGGGGGCGCTGACGCTCGGTGGTATCGTGATCGAGCGGAAGCAGCCGTTCGTCTGGCCGGTCGTCCTACTGACGGTGGGTACCGTCATCGCACTCTTCTTCGGCATTCGGTCGCTCATCATGCTCGTTGGTCGACGATCCGGATATTTGCCTCGCCCCGAAGACGAGGAGATCGGACCGCCGCTTCCACGCATGCCAGATTGGCGACCAGGGCGGAGTCCGTGATGCGCTGGGTTGGACCGTTCGACGCCGATCGAGAGACCTCTGGTGCATTGGCGGTCGTCATGCTGGTGGTGACCTCGGCGCTGATGGCAATCGACGCTGGCGAAACCGTTCCGGTAGGTGCGCTCTTGCTGGCTCTTGGCTTTGCCGCCGCCGCCATCTCGCCGATCGGCGCGGCCGCATACACCCTGGCGGTGGTGCCGTTCGCATTTCACCTCCATCCGCTGCCCGGCGGGAGCTTCAGCCTGCTGGAGCTCGGGATCGTCTGGACAGTGGGTGCCATTGGTATCCGCCTCGTGCTGTCACCCAGGCAACTCCCGCGCCGCATTGCGACCGCGGTGACTCGTTACCCCTGGATCACCGTGGCGGCTGCGGTGTTGATAGTCGCTGCACTGGCGTCCATCCGGAGGCTACCGCCCGATGCGCATCACGCGGAGGCGCTTCGAGAGCTTCGCCTGGTCGTGCTGGAGCCCATCGCATTCGTTGCCGCACTCATCATCCTCGACCTTCGGCGGAACGGTGCTGCCTGGCTGGTGGGTGGCCTGGTGGCTGGAGGTGTGGTTGCTTCCGCAGGAGCCCTGATGCAGCTGTTCGATGCCGACGCCGGTGTGATTGCCGACAATGTCACCCGTCTCACCGGCCCGTACAGCCATCCCAACAACCTGTCGCTCTACCTCGAGCGGATCGCCGCGTTCGCGGTGCCGTTCGCGATCATGCTCTCTGGGCGTCGAAGGGTGGTGATTGCGACCAGCATGGGAGCCATGCTCCTGGCCCTCGTGCTCACGTACTCGCGTGGGGGATGGCTCGGGATGGCGGCGGCGATGGTTGTCATCCTGGTGGTGCTGCAGCGATATCGCCTGCTCGCCTTGATGGGAGTGGCGGGCCTCGTCGCCGCGGTGCCGGCCGGCGTCCTGCTTCGCGAGCGAATCATGGATCTCGGCGGAGCGAGCGACGAGCCGACTCGCTTCGCCATCTGGCGCTCCAGTTGGGACATGATCCTCGACCATCCCTGGACCGGAGTTGGTCCGGACCAGTTCCTCTATCAGTACGGGCGTCGGTACGTCGAGCCGATCGGTTGGCCGGAGCGATACACATCGCATCCCCACAATGCCATCCTCGACTTCGCCGTGCGCCTCGGCGCAGGGGGACTCGCAGCGCTGGCTACGATGGTCGGCGCGGTCATCGCCGCTGCCGTTTCCGGGTTTCGTGAGCTGCGGTCCGATCCTGTGCGCCTGGGTGCCTTCGCGGCCCTGGTTGCCGGGGCTGTTCACGGGATGATCGACAACAGCTTCTTCCTGCCCGACCTGGCGGTGCTCTTCTGGACGTTCCTGGTGCTGCTCTCGATCGCACCGGATAGCACCGCGTCGAGCGAGGTGGCAGCGTGACCGACGCCGGCATCGTCCCCGAGCAGGCGGCACGTTCCGCCAGATATCTCGTTGGAACGATCCTTGCCATTGTCGCCGTTCCGTCCGCCGTCGCCGCGCTGCCCGAGTGGACGGGGCTCATGTCATTGCTGTGGCCCGTGCTCGTGCTGGTGAGCCACCGATATCCCGCCTTCGGCGTGGCCCTGCTCGCCTTCACGATTCCACTCCAGGATGTTTTCTGGATCGAGACGATTCTCGGCGCCTCGACCGTGACCAGGTACCTGGGTTGGGCGATCATCGCGGGCTGGCTACCGAAGGCTGTGCGCGGTGCTGGAGTGGTGATCGATCATGTCGCGGTCATGCACGCCCTGATCGTTATCACCCTGGTCGCGTCCATTGGTGCCGGCGGGGTGCGGGTGCTTACCTGGTCCATCGAGGTCTACCACTGGTTGCTCCCGCTGGCGATCTACGTCGCCTGTCGCTCGCTCGGATTCGGCGCCCGGGACAGGCTGTGGGTGGTGTTCGGCATCGCGTGTGGGGTGATCGTGGCCAGCATCCGGGGCATCGAACAGTTCGCGACCGGGGCGGGGCCGGAATCCTACCAGGTCGGCGGTATGGTTCGGGTCTATGGGACATTCGGCCATCCCAACACGCTGGCGGCCTACCTGGTGCTGGCGCTGCCCATGATGGTGGCGGTCTCGGCACTTTGGTCGAAGTCAGCACCTCCTCTGGTTCTCTGGACCATTCGAGGGTCAAGCGTGCTCGGCTCGATCGCGCTGATATTGACGCAATCCCGTGGGGGGTGGCTCGCAATGGCCGGCGCGGTTGGCGTCCTGCTTTGGTACTCGCCTCGAAGCGTTCAGCGGGCGACCGCAGCAACAGTGGCCATCGTCGCTGTCCTGGTGGTTGCCAGCGGTCTGGCAACCACACTGCCGGGCATGACGCGGTTCTCGTCGGTGATCGCCTCCGAGTTCAATCGGACGCAGGTAACGACGGAGACATGGGGGCAGCTCGAGCGCCAGGCGCACTGGGGCGCCGCCTGGACGATGATGACGGATCGCCCGATATTCGGCGTTGGGGCGGGCGAGTACAACGACAATTTCCGTGAGAACACGACGGAATGGCGGTTCCGCGTTGGTCGTGGTCAGGCGCATAACGGATACCTGCACATGGGGGCGCAGGCAGGTGTGCCTGGCATGCTCGCGTTCACCGCGTGGGTTGGTACAATCCTTGGCGCCCTGGGGCTCCGGATGCAATTCGTGCGCGGGCCGGACCGGGTGCTGCTCGTTGGCGCCCTGGCGACGGCGGTGGCCTTCACGATCGAGAGCATCTTCGAGTATCTGGAAGTGTTGAGCCTGCCGGTATTGTTCCTGGTGGTGGTGGCGATCGGCATGGGAGGCCAGGGCCGCGGTGATGTGGTGAGCGAACCGTCGGGCATGCAGCGGGCAACAGGGGACGACTCGTGACGCACGCAGATCGGGATCGTGACCGGGCCCCGGACGTCGACTCCCAAGCCTCACCCAGCCAGGCGCTGACCCTTGGGCAGCGTGTACGTCAGCCTCAGACGCTCCTGTCGTTCCTGTTCGCGATCCTGATCGTGACGTTTCTGGTCCGGAGACTGGACATCGATCCAGGTGAGGTCTGGAGGCAGATCAGGTCCGCCAACCCACTCCTGTATCTGTGCGGCCTGCTGGTGTACTACGCCGGCTTTCTCGTGCGGGTGGTTCGGTGGCGCCGAATGCTGGACCAGGCTGGGGTCGCGGACGATCCCGAGGTGTCGATCCCATCGAACGCGGGGCTCCTCGAGATCCTCCTCCTCTCCTGGTTCGCGAACTGTGTCGTGCCGGCCAAGCTGGGCGACGTGTACCGCGCGTTTCTGCTGAAGCGTCGGGGCAACGCGCCGTTCACGACCACCATGGGCACGATCGCGGCGGAGCGCCTGATCGACCTCGTGGTCCTTGTAGTGCTTCTCCTCGCGAGTGGGCTCATCGTTTTTGGCAGGCACTTCCCCAGCGGCACGCGGAACGTGCTGGTCTATGGGAGCGCGACGGTCCTGGTCGGCGTAGTGGGCGTGGCGATCGTGTGGTTTTTCCGGGATCCGATCATGCGGAGGCTGCCAGACCGGATCGCGGCGCCGATCGATCGCGTCCAGTACGGCCTGTTCGAGAACCTGCGGAGCCCGTGGTCGAGCGTGGGGCTCTCCCTCCCCATCTGGGGCGCGGAAGGGGCGCGATTCTTCTTCGTTGCATGGTCCCTGGACGTCGTGTTGCCAGGGTCCACTGCCTTGTTCCTGGCGCTGCTCAGCTCGCTGGCTACGGTCTCACCGATCACCCCCGCGGGGTTGGGTGTCGTCGAGGCCGTCATCATCTCCGTGTTGCCACTGGTTGGTGTCGGCGAGGACTCCGCCGCCGCGATTGCCTTGCTCGACCGGAGCATTTCCTACTTCAGCCTCATTGTCGTCGGGCTGCCGCTGTACGTGCTGTATGTTCGTCGCGACGTCGCGGCGTCGGTGCAGCAGGAAGGCAGCACGGCATGAGCAGAATTCTGGTAGATGCCTCGGCAGCTTTCGACCAGGGGGCAGGCATCGGCCGGTATGCACGCAACATCCTCTCGCGCCTCGTTCCGACCATGCCGGAGATCGAGTGGACGTTCTTCCGCGCTCCGGCAGGAGAGCGGACTCCGGTGGAGTCGTGGAAGGTGCCGGAGCTATCCCGTGTCGTGACCTATCCCTTGTCTCGGCGTCGATTCGACCAGCTGGGGATCCGGCTGGGGTTGCCGCTGCCAATACGACCATTGGTGGGCCGGCAGGATCTGGTGTACAGCCCCGATTTCACCGCTCCACCGCTACGCGGTACTCCGCGCGTGGTCACCATCCACGATATCGCGTTCATCACGCACCCTCATCTGACGACACCCGGACTGGCGGCCTACCTCCGGACCGCACTGCGGAGAGAGCTGCGACGGGGTGCTACGCTCGCGACCGTGTCCGAGACGACACGCCGGCGTATGCTCGAGCATCTTGGCGTCTCGCCCGATCGGGTGTTCGTGGTCCCGAACGGTGTGGACGATCGCTTCCTGAAGGCATCCCCGCTCACTGCCGAGCAGCTCGCGTCGCTCGGTGTGCCGGGGCGCTACCTGCTGATGGTCGGAACCATCGAGCCACGCAAGAACCACGCACTGGTGCTTCGAGCTCTCGAGCACCTGAAGCCGAGCGACTGCCGACTCGTGGTTGTGGGGCGGCCAGGTTGGGGGACCGATGACGTCGTGGCGGCACTGCGCGAGCGACACCGTGCAGGTGATCTGGTGTGGCTCGACGATCTGCCGGACCATCTCCTGCCCGGGCTCTATGCCGGAAGTCGACTCGTGCTCTACCCTTCATGGACCGAGGGGTTCGGACTACCGGTGCTGGAGGCGCTGGCCGCCGGGCGACCGGTGATCACCGGTAGCGATCCGGTGTTCAGGGACGTGGGCGGTGAGCACGTGTCGCCGGTCGATCCGACCGACGATCATGAGCTGGCGAAGAGCGTCCTCGAGGTGCTGGAACGCGAGGATGACGGTACGGCGCCGGCGGCACGCCGGAGCCATGCGGCACAATACTCGTGGGACCGATCGGTTACCATGCTGGCGAGCCGGTTGCGACAGATCCAGGGGACCTAGCTTGACCGACGATGGGCAGGACAATCGAGACCTACGAGGGAGCTGGCTGCAATGGCCACCCACGCCACGCATGCAGATCGTGCTGATCGCGCTGGCGTTCGGCTTGATCAACCTCATCCTGCTCGTCATTTGGGTGATCGCGCTCGTCATGACCCGCTAAGGTCACATCCGCACGAAGGAAGCAGCCATGGCCGTCGAATCGCACATCGCCCCGATGCCGCCGACCGCGTTCCAGGATATCGCTCGGCAGATCACGGACGAGGTCGGCAAGGTTATCGTCGGGCAGCGTCACCTGGTAGAGGAGATCCTGATCGCGTTCTTCGCCGGCGGTCACGTGCTGCTCGAAGGCGTTCCGGGTCTCGGCAAGACGCGCATGGTCCACGCCTTCGCCCAGGCGCTCGATCTCGAGTTCTCGCGGATCCAGTTCACGCCGGACCTGATGCCGGCGGATATCACCGGCACCTCGATCCTGAAGGAAACCCCGGGCGGGGGCCGGACGTTCGCATTCCAGCGCGGACCGCTCTTCGCCAACATCATTCTGGCTGACGAGATCAACCGTGCCACGCCGAAGACGCAGTCGGCCCTGCTCGAGGCCATGCAGGAGGGCACGGTCTCGGTCCTGACCGACATCCACCAGCTTCCGCGACCGTTCTCCGTGCTCGCGACCCAGAACCCCCTGGAGATGGAGGGGACGTACCCCCTTCCGGAGGCCCAGCTGGACCGGTTCTTCTTCAAGAGTCTCCTGACCTTCCCGGACAACGAGGATCTGCAGGAAATCCTGAGCCGGACAGTCGGTGCCCAGGACGCGAGAGCCGAGCGCGTCATCGATCGCGAGACGGTCGAGGTGATGCAGCACACGGTGCGCAGCGTCGTCGCTGCGAACTTCATTCTGGATTACGCATCGCGCCTGACGCTCGCCACGCACCCTGAGAACGAGCGGGCACCGCAGTCTGTGCGGGAGAACGTTCGATATGGCGCCAGCCCGCGTGGAGCGCAGGCGCTGGTGTTGGGTGCCAAGGTGGTCGCCCTGCTCGACGGCAGGGCCAACGTCGATTTCGACGATATCCGGCATGTCGCGCCGGCCGCGCTCAGGCATCGAATCCAGGTGTCGTATGCGGGACAGGCGGAGGGGATCACGTCAGATGCCGTGATCGAGGATATCCTGCGGCACGTGTCGGCAGAGGGTATCTAGGACCCTTCCTTCCTTGACGCTCTCGACGGAGCATGGTAGGATTCCATGCGTTGGAGGCGTGGTGTAGTGGCCTAACATGCAGCCCTGTCAAGGCTGAGATCGCGGGTTCGAATCCCGTCGCTTCCGCCAGATGAGAGACCTGATCGCCAAGCGGTCGGGTCTTTTTGTTGCGTCTGTCAACCGTGTGCATTTCGGTGCGCGGGACGGCCGACCGTGTACACGATCATCATTGCGGAAGTCAGCAAACAGAGCTGTGACTTGCCGATCCCTCTCAACCAGGACGCAATCCACCCGCACGGCAACCTGGACTCGGTCGGTGGAAGCGTCGAAAGTGCATCCCGTGGATCGGCCAGGTTCGAAATCGAACGGAGGGAGTCATGTCAGTTCAGGCCTATGTCTTCATCGACACGACCAATCCGGGACCCAAGCGCATCGTCAGGGAAGTGCGGGAGATTCCCGGTGTGGTGCGCGCGGACGCACTTTTCGGTGTGCCGGACATCATCGCGCTTGTCGAGGGGGAGGACATCGCAGCGATGGATGAGGTGATCGACCGAATCGTCGAGATCGAAGGTGTCCTCGACACGGAGTCGAAGGTCGTTCGCTGGGTGTAAGGCCAGCCTGGCGACGCTGGTTTGTGCCCGTTGGGATCACGATGCCCGCAATCGGTGACCTCCGGATCCCGGCGACACGACGTGATCGCGGCCACTACGGTCCGATGGGGAAGGCAAACGCGCCCTCTCGTTCCATCGCATCGCGTACCGGCGACCGTGGTATCGTCGATGAATCGCGGTGACGCCCAAGTCGAGCCGCAGGCATCCCGAACACGTGGAGTGTTGCCCGCGTTTGCGTGCCAGGTTCAGGAAGGCGAGGGTCGGCAGTATAATTCTTTCCATTGGGTAGCTGCTTTCGGCATGCAGCGGTTTTCTGGCGCGTTGGCTCCGGCCGATCGCCTCGCGTCGTCGATCACCAGGCTGTTCGTCGACGGCAAGGAGCATTGAGATGAGCACACCGATGACCAGCGACGATACCGAGCGATTCAGTCAGTATGCACACCCCGACGTCCTCGTGAGCACGCAATGGGTCGCGGATCATCTCGATGACCCCAACGTCAGGATCCTCGAGTCAGACGAGGACATCCTTCTCTACGACATCGGGCACATCCCTGGGGCACTGAAGCTGGATTGGCAGACCCAGATGCAGCAGCAAGTCGTCCGCGACTTCGTCGACAAGGCCGGGTTCGAGAAGCTCGCCAGCGAGCGAGGCATTTCCAATGACACGACGGTCGTCTTCTACGGTGACCGCAACAACTGGTACGCCACCTACGGATTCTGGCTGTTCCGCTACTATGGCCACAAGGATGTCCGGGTCATGGACGGCGGCCGTGCGAAGTGGGAGGCAGAGGGCCGACCCTACACGCGAGAGGTGCCGACCTATCCCGCAACCGAGTACACCGCCCAGGAGCCAGATGCGTCGATCCGTGCATTCCGCGACGACGTGATGGCTCAGTTGAAGTCCGGGAGCCCCACCCTCGTCGACGTCCGTTCGCCGCAGGAGTACACCGGTGAGCTCCTGCACGCGCCTGGGTACGACCAGGAAGGCGCGCAGCGGGCCGGACACATCAAGGGTGCCCAGAACATCCCCTGGGGAGCCGCGGTGACGGAGGATGGAACCTTCAAGCCCGTCGAAGCACTCCGCGAACTCTATACCAGCAAGGGCATCACCCCCGACAAGTCCGTAATCGCGTATTGTCGCATCGGCGAGCGTTCGAGTCACACCTGGTTCGTGCTGAAGTACCTGCTCGGCTACGATGACGTGCGCAACTACGACGGATCGTGGACGGAGTGGGGGAGCCTCGTTGGCGCGCCGATTGCGGTCGGTGAGTCGCCGGAGTAGGCAGTTGCTTTCGTCGACCTGATTCCAGAAAGAACGAGCTCTTGGACCGACAGGAATACATCGAGATCATCCTCGATCACTACGAAAATCCGAGGAACAAGCACCGAATGGAGGATGCTTCCGTCCAGCTGGGTGGGGGCAATCCCGGTTGTGGCGACCTGATCACGGTCTACCTCAAGATCGGGGATGGCGAGCGCATCCAGGAGGCCAGCTTCGAGGGTGAGGGGTGCACCATCTCTCAGGCTGGCGGCTCCATCATCGCGGAGATGATCGAGGGCATGACGCTCGACGAGGTCAAGGCCCTTGGCAAGGAAACGATGATCGAGGAGATGGGCGAGGACGTCGTGAAGAGCCGGGTGCGCTGCGCCACGCTCGCACTTGGCACTGCCCAGGCGGCGGTCGACGCATACCGCCGCGAACGTCTGCATCGCGAGCAGGGCCTCGAGCCCGCCCCCGTGCCGCAATCCTTCGAGAACTAATCGACTACACGTGGACTGAACGACGCACCCGCAGCCAATGGCTGCGGGTGCGTCGTTCAAACTGGATCTGGCTCTCGGTCAGGCTCGATCCTCAACGGTCTCCCAGCCAATACCGGGAACCTCGGGTGGTGAGATCGCCCCGTCCCGACCGATTCCCGGTTCGACCTCGATCGGGTTGGAGGTGACGAGCGACTCGTAGTAGGTGGTGTTCGGGATCGCGCAGGCCAGGTGCAGATTCGGTAGTCCACCTCCGTGCACCTCTGCTCGCATGTTGAACGCCTCGGCCAGGTGCGCCACCCGCAGTCCGCCGGTGACACCTCCCTTGAAGTGGGTGCTGGTTCGCACCAGGTGAGCCCCGCCGAACGCGATGTAATCGGCCACATTATAGTGAGCTCCGTCGCTCGTTTCGGCTGACAGCAGGGGGATGTCGACGGCCTCGGCGAGGCGCCGGTACGCGTCGATGTTGAACTCGCGCATCGGCTCCTCGTACCAGAGGAACCCCGCCTCGTGGAGTGCCCGTCCCACGTATATCGCGTCGAGCAGGTCGAATCCGGCCGAGCCGTCGTACATCAGCGCGATGTCGGGACCGACATGTCTTCGCAGCTCCTGGGCCAGCTTGGCATCCTTCCTGGGATCTCCCCAGGCATGGAGCTTGATGGCCCGAAAGCCGTAATCGAGGCATTGGTCGGCTACGTCGAGATACTCGGCGATGTCGCGGAACGTGACGGTACTGGCGTAGGCGGGAATTCGGTCACGGGCACCACCGATGACCTGGTAGAGCGGCAGGCCCGCCACCTTCGCGGTGAGATCCCACAAGGCGATGTCGATCACACCCAGGGCGTATATCGGAAGCTCCTCGATGCGATCAATCTCCCAGACCTCTCGCCAGAGGTGCTCCTTCAGCAGCGGATCCCGCCCGATCAGCATGTCGCGCAGCCGGCGATCGATGAGGTCGACCATGATCGGGCCACGCGCCGCGTAGGCGATACCGTCGATACCGGCGTCGGTCCGAATGGTCACCCTGGTGGAGACGGTGTGGGTGCCGGATCCGGGCAGGCCCTTGCGCCAGACGAACTGGTGCCTGACGGGTCGATCGATGATCTCTGTCTCAACAGCCGTGATCTTCATGGCGAGGCGGTTGCTCCTGACTGGCGCGGCGCTGGTTCTCGGAAACACCTGGCAGGGAATAACGATCTCTGGGCGGTATCCGGCTGTCAAGAGCGAGTCCGCAATGCCATTCCGCTGCGGGTCCAGATATTGCGACCTGCAGGATGATGCGAGGGTGTTCGATTCAGGAGTGAGCAGATGACGGAACAGCCCGGGGAGGCTTCATGACGATATTTGGGTATCACGCGTCGCACGAGCAGTTCGCTCCGAGCGAGCTCGTGCGATACGTGCGGCTGGGGGAGGAAGCCGGTTTCGGGGCGGCGATGTGCTCGGACCACTTCATGCCTTGGAGCGATGCACAGGGGCAAAGCGGGTTCGCGTGGTCCTGGCTGGGGGCCGCGCTGCAGGCGACATCACTTTCGTACGGGATGGTGACGGCCCCCGGCCAGCGATACCACCCCGCCATCCTTGCCCAGGCGGCTGCCACCCTGGCGGAGATGTTCCCCGGTCGCCTCTGGATGTCCGTGGGCAGTGGCGAGGCGATCAACGAGCATATCACCGGTGACCCGTGGCCGGTCAAGCACGTGCGGAACGATCGACTGAAAGAGTCGGTCGAGGTGATGCGTGCGCTTTGGGCCGGCGAGACGGTCGACCACCACGGTTATGTGCGCGTGCAGGAGGCACGGCTCTACACCCGACCCGAGCAGCCACCAGCCGTCCTTATAGCGGCCATTTCGCCCCAGACAGCGGAATGGGGAGGGGTCTGGGCCGACGGGCTGATGACCGTAGCACAGCCTCCAGAGACGCTCCGCCAGGTCATCGATGCATTCCGACGTGGCGGTGGTGGAGGAAAGCCGATGTACCTCCAGGTGAAGGTCTCGTATGCGGAGAGTGACGAGATCGCGCTCGCGGGAGCCATGGAGCAGTGGGGCACCAACGTGCTCACCAGCCGCCTGCTTGCTGACCTGCCGATGCCGGCCCACTACGAGGACATCGCACACTATGTGCGTCCGGCAGACCTCGAGGGGGCGGTACTGGTGTCGGCCGATCTCGACCGGCACATTGAGTGTCTTCGCGGCTACGCCAGCATGGGGTTCGAGCGCATCTACATTCACAACGTCAACCGCGGGCAGGAGCGCTTCATCGATGCCTATGGACAGGCTGTCCTCCCGGCTCTGGGATAGCTGACCCATGGTAGCCCGAGGCGGCTTGGCAGCTAACTGTTGTTCCTGCCGCAGCATCGCGAGGAGACCCCGCCATTGAGCATCGATGACCTTCGCTGAGCGCAACGGCAACGCAGACGCCGTAGCCGATTGAACCGGCGACGGGCCACTTCGCGTAACCAGTACGCGCCGGTACGATCGGACCCGGACGATATCGCTGGGGTCTCAGGGGCGCCCCCGCCGTGCCCGTCCAGCTGTCTGTATCCGCGGCGCCGTTCCTCGTTTCTCACATCGTCGATCGGCGATGGGTCCGAGCTTACTCATTCCACCGGATTGGGGAAATCTCACACATACGACATGTCAGCGACGCACCTATCGTGGAGACACAGTGATCGGTCTTCTGGTAGGGCGGTGTCGCGTGAGGATCGTTCCATTTGTCCGGGTATCCGGGGTGCCGATCATCTTGGCTCTGGGGGTGCTCGCTCTGCCAGGCAGCGCATCGGGCCAGGCCACCCCTGTTTCTGGCGGCGGGTGGCAGGTTGACGAGCAGATCACGCTGACCCCGCAGGTGCTGGGGCCGGTCGATGAGTTCGTGGCGCTCTCGTCAACGGATCGTCGGCCTCGTGACGGATCGGGAATTCCAGCAACGCTTCTGGATCTGGACCGTGCCGGGTCTGGATCGGAGTGTACCGAAGCGGACTGGCCGATCGATTCGAAATCCATCCAGTGGGCTCCGGACAGCACGGCGCTTGCGTTTTCCCTGACCGGGCTGCCAGACATGGTCGACTCCGACATATTCGTCTATGAGGTTGCCACGGGCTACCTTTCGAACCTGACCGACGATGATCACGATGGGGCGCTTCCACTCGAGGTCGACGAACTCGACTCCCTGCCGATCGACACCTTGCCCGTCTGGAGCCCGGACAGCCAGACACGCACGTTCGTGCGAATCGACTGGGCGCTCGATCAGCCACCGACCGAGCTCTGGACGGTTGATCGCCGTGGAGGAGAGCCGCAGCGGCGTCATGTCGCCAGCGAGGACACGCCGTTCGCGATCACGACTCCCATGTTCCTCCTCCTCGACGACGGTGCCCTCCTCCATACGATCTCAACCATGTTTCTTGTCGATTCCGCGGATGGTCTGGGGCTGCTGGACACCGACGGCAGCATACGGATGATCATGCCTGGCAAGATCGACGTTGCGTTTCCCATGCCCGTGGCCACGGACGCTATCAGGAGGGGCGAATACACCCTCGTGCCGGGCTACTCTGCGCAACGCCTTGCTCTGGGACACCTGAAGGACCCGTTGGTCTTCGACCTCGTTGTCGAAACGGGCGAAACTCTCCCACTGGGGACAAGGAGTCTTGCGGACGGAACGTTGTCACCCGTTCGGTTCACGCCGACGGCGGGATCATCGGGCTGCAGTGGAAACGTGGCGAGTCTCATGTGGTGATTCGAACCGGTGTCCACGAGACGGACCTGGCGATGGTGCCCATCTCACCCGTTGGGCTGTGTCGCGGTCCACAGTGGGCGGACAATGGCGTGGTCATGGTAGGCACGACATTGCTCATATTTCAGCCGATGAACCCTGATCAGACCTGTGAGCCGACATCCTGGATCGAGCTGACCGGGACTGGCTGATCGGACCGGGCCCGGGCTCGAACGTGTCATGCCTCGCCGATCAGCTCGCGAAGGAGTGCGGGCAGATCAGTGAAGACGTAGTCGGGAACGACCTCACTGCCGGACAGGTCGTCGCGTGTGGCGACACCGGTCAGCACCAGGGCGGTTGTCAGTCCGGCTCGCTGCGCGGCGAGGATGTCGGTATCGAGCCGGTCACCGACCATGATCGTGTGGCTGGCGCGTACCCCGAGCTGGGCGACCCCGGTCGTCATCATGAGGGTCTCGGGCTTGCCAATGACGGTTGGCTGCTTGCCGCTGGCGGTCGCGATTGCCGCGATGATCGTCCCCGCTCCCGGGAGCACCCCATTTTCCACCGGAAGCGTTGCGTCGGCATTCGTCGCCACGAAGTGCGCCCCGTTGCGTATCGCATTCATCGCGCGTGTCAGCGTGTCGTAGGTGAAGTTCTGATCGAGTCCCGCCACGACGGCGGCCACGTTGTCGTTCGGATCGTCCGTAATCACGAAGCTCGTGCCGGCCTGAAGCTGTTCCCTGAGCGCGGGCATGCCAACTACCAGGAGCCTCGCGTCGTCTGGCAGCTCGCGCCGGAGAAAGTCTCGTGTCGCTGTAGCCGATGTCTGGATCTGGCTCTCGTCGACGGTGACGCCGTAGCCAGCCATGCGCTCGACGTATTGCGCCGGGGTCGCCATCGAGTTGTTCGTCGCCAGAAGGTACCGAACGCCCCGGGCCTCGAGCGCATCGAACAACTCGTTGACACCGGGCAGCGCCTGCTTGCCCCGGTAGAGAACGCCGTCCATATCGAAGATGAAGGCCTCGGCATCTTTCAGCGCAACGGCGGCACCTGCGCCGGCGACGGACTGCTGTGTCACTGGTTGCCCTTTCGTTGTCAGGCATAGCGCATCCCACACCGAGACCCAGCGTCCGGTGTGGGATGACGGTGAACGATCGTGCTTAATCGGCGAGGGCGTCGACGAGCGCCTTGTTGAAGGCGGGGAGATCCTTCGGCACGCGCGACGTGATCAGGTTGCCGTCGACGACCAGCTCCTCGTCGACGTACCTTGCCCTGGCGTTCTTGATGTCATCGCGGATCTTGTTGACCGCGGTGACGGTCTTCCCCTCGAGGACGTCAGCGGAAATCAGGAGCTGTGGGCCATGGCAGATCGAACCGACCGGCTTGCCGGACTCCACGAATGCCCTGGTGAACCTCACCGCGTCATCGTTGATCCTGAGGTTCTCCGGAGAGCCGCCACCGGGGATCACCAGCATGTCGAAGTCGTTCGGCGAGACACTCGTGAACGTCTCGGTGGCCTCCAGGACCGCCCCCTTCTTGCCCTTGATCGGGCCGCGCTCGATGCCGATGACGGTCACGGTCGCGCCCGCCTGCTCGAGAGCTTCCTTGGGTTCCGTGGCCTCCACATCCTCGAAGTTCGCCGCCAGTACCATCGCAACCTTCTTCCCAGAAGTGGCCATCTGGTGCATCCTCCTTGTGATCGATCGCCGGGCGACAGTATCGTCGCCTGATCCGTCCTGCGCCCATCATGCCTGTCGCCGAGTATGGCATGCAAGGAGAGCCAATGTCCGAAACGACGCACAGACACCAACTGGCGGACCTCGAGGAGCGCGTCCTCTCGGAGATCCGGGAAGACGAGGTCGTCGCTTTCCACCGCGCCATCGTGCAGGCGCCATCAGTGAATCCGCCTGGCGACGTTCGCGAGGCACATGCCGTAGCCCTCGAGAAGACCCGTGAGGCCGGCTTCGATGCTCGATCAGTCGGCGACCTCGAGGAGATGCCGAATCTGGTCGCCACCTATGGGGATCTCAACGGGCCAACCCTCTGCTTCAACTCGCACCTTGACGTGGTCCCGATCGGCGAGCGATCGGCCTGGCGCCACGATCCGTGGGGCGCGGAGATCGATGGCGGTCGCATCTATGGCCGAGGGGCCGGCGACGCCAAGGCGAGCGTCGCGGCGCAGGTGATGGCGGGTGTCGCGGTCGCACGCTCCGGCATTCCCCTGAAGGGGAACCTCGTCGTCAATGAGGTCGCCGATGAGGAGGTCGGGGGCGTTCACGGGGCCGGGCTGATGGTGAGGGAGCGCTACTTCACGCCAGACTGGGTGATTATCGGAGAGCAGACCCGGAATCAGGTGGCGGTCGGTGAGAAGGGCTCTGCAGGCACCGAAGTCGTGGTCCACGGCCGAACGGCGCACGGCGCGCTGCCATGGGAGGGAGCGAACGCGATCGAGGCCATGGCAGAGATCATCGTGGCGCTTCGCCGGGAGCTCTGGCCCCGACTTGCGGAGCGAACGCATCCCTTCTTCCACCCATCGTCCGCCTCGATCAACATGATGGAAGGCGGGGTAAAGGCGAACGTCGTGCCCGATCGGGCGTCCTTCTACATCGACCGACGACTCGTCCCGGACGAGAATCCCGAGGAGTGCGTGGCCGAGATCGACCGGATAGCCCGGGCCGCCGTGGACGGGATGCCCGGCATACGGGTTGAGGTCCGACCGGCCTATCCAGGCAACTGGTCGCGTCCAGTGCCGGTGGAGGACCCGCTCGTGCAGGCGATGATGGGTGCCAACGCCCGCCTCGGGCTCTCCACCGAACCCACCGGGTTCAGCATGGCTACCGACGGACGCTTCTTCGCAAAGGCGGGATTCCCGACGATCATCTACGGGCCCGGCGATCCCAGCACGGCACACATTCCCGATGAGTGGGTCGGGATCGACGAGATCATGGAGGCAACCAGGGCATACGCGATTGCCGCGGTTCGGCTCATCGGTGCCTACGACGACGTAGTGGAGTGATACCGTGTCCAGCGATCTTTCAGATGTCTACGCCTATATCGACGAGCACGCCGACGAATCACTCGCCGAGCTGCAGCGACTGCTCCGGCAGCCGAGTGTCGCTGCCCAGAATCTCGGCATGGCCGAGACGGCTACCCTGGTCGAGGAGATGCTTGCCAGCATCGGCTTCGAGCCGCGCCAGATCCCGACGGCAGGCTTTCCCGTCGTGTACGCCGAGAAGCCCGGCGTATCCAGCAGGGTGCTGAGCTTCTACAACCATTACGACGTGCAACCCGCGGATCCCCTCGACGAGTGGGAGAGCGATCCATGGGCGGCGGAGATTCGCGACGGGCGCATCTACGCCCGCGGTGTGGCCGACAACAAGGGCAACATTGCCGCCAGGGTGGCTGCCATCCGAGCCTGGCAGGCAGTCCGGGGTGAGCTCCCGCTCGGCGTGAAGTTCATCATCGAGGGCGAGGAGGAGATCAGCTCGCCAAGCCTGATGGACTTCGCGCTCCAGAACAAGGACCTGTGTGCCGCCGATGCCTGCATCTGGGAGTTCGGCGGTCGCGACATCGACGGGCGACCGCAGATTCATCTCGGTCTCAAGGGCATCTGCTACGTCGAGCTTCGTGCGAAAGGCGCGCGTCTCGACTGGCATTCCTCGGTGGCGACCAGCGTACCGAATCCTGCGTGGCGCCTCATCTGGGCGCTCAACGCGATTCGGAGCGAGGATGGTCGGGTCCACATTCCAGGCTTCTACGACTCCATCAAGCCTCCGACCGAGGAGGAGATCGAGGCCCTGAAAACACTGCCGGACTACGAGGCAGCACGACTGGAGGACCTCGGTATCGATGAATTCATCGATGGACGGACGGGACTCGACCTTCACCTGCAGGACTACTTCCAGCCGACGTGCACCGTCTCGGGGTTCCTGAGTGGCTACACCGGCGAGGGAGCGAAGACCGTGCTGCCCGCGCGCGCGAAGGCGAAGCTCGACATGCGTCTCGTCGCCGACCAGGATCCGATCAGGATCTACGAGTCGCTCCGTGAGTTCCTCGACAAGAACGGTTTCGAAGACATCGAGACGGAGCTTCTCGGTGCGCAGTACCCGTCCCGCACAGCGTCGGATGCCCCCATCGTGAAGGTCGTGGCAGATACCTACACGGAGCTTTATGGCCAGGAGCCGGTCTTCTACGCGACCTCCCAGGGATCGGGGCCCTGGTATCAGCTCTGCGGCCAGTTCGGAATCGACGCCTGTACCGCTGGGGTTGGGCATGCCAAATCCCGTGCACATGCGCCGAACGAGAACATCTACGTTGACGACTTCATCCTCGGCATCAAGCACATTTGCGCGATCATGGATCGATTCGCATCGACGGCGAGCGAATCGGCGTAGTCGGCCGACCATGTCTGCGGGTCTTGTCAGATTTGCCAGTTCCAGGCCAGCCTCATGCGCCGCGCCTGTCCAGCGACATCCGTTTCAGCGTTTCCAGGAGTCACCATCAGATGACCGATCGATTTGGGATCGAATCCGTACTGGCCTATGTGCCGCAGTACCTTTCGTTTCAGCGAGAGTACATGCCGTTCGTGGGCGCACAGGTGGCAGTGAGGCAGGACGGAGAGCTCATCTTCAACCATGCCGAGGGGCTGGCCGACATCGCGAACGGCACCCCGCTCACGGTCGATCACCTGTTTCGTATTGCGTCTCACTCGAAGACCTTTACCGGTGTCGCGTGCATGCAGCTTGTCGAGCAAGGCCGGTTGCGCCTGGATGACCCGGCGGGTGACCACGTTCCCGAGCTGGCAGGGACACCCATAGGAGAGGTCACCGTGCGCGAGCTGCTCGCGCACGGTGCGGGCGTGACGCGGGACGGCGATGATTCGACGTTCTGGTCGCTCGATCGCACATTCCCGGACCGGGCCGAGTTGCTGGAGACGATCAGGACTCACGGCAAGGTGCTCGAGCCCAATGAGCACTTCAAGTACTCCAACATCGGTTATTCGCTCCTGGGTCTGATCATCGAGGGCGCATCCGGAACGTCGTATCGCGACTACGTGACGAAGAATATCGTCGACAGGCTCGGCCTGCTGAATACCGGCCCCGACCTGAACATGGATCGCATCGACGACTACGCCAAGGGGTATTCCAGCCGCGCCCATGGGCCCGAACGGGTGGAGATCGAGCACATCGACACCTTCGCCGAGAGCGCCGCGACCGGTTTCTACGCCACCGCCTCGGATCTCACCGCCTACTTCCAGGCCCATCTCGACGGCGACGACCGGATCCTCAGCGACGCCTCCAAGCGGCGCATGCGACAGGTGCAGTGGACCGTCACCGAAGACTCGATGTATGGACTCGGCCTCATCATCTCGAAGGTGAACGGGCGCACCTACTATGGACACAGTGGTGGGTATCCGGGACACATCACCATCTCGAAGCTCGACCTCGAGCGTCGATTGTCGATCTCGGTCCTCACGAACACGAACGACGGTCCGGCCGCGACCCTCTGCACCGCGATCCTGTGCCTGTTCGACCTTGCCCTCGACGAAAAGCATGAAGCGAAGACGGCGGTCCAGCCCGCCGAGAAGCTGCGACCATTCGAGGGGCGGTTCGCGGCACTCTGGGGCCTCACCGATGTCGTCAACCTCGGTGGCAGGCTCTACATGCTCAACCCGACGCTGGAGAACCCGGCCGCGGAGGCCATCGAGATGGAGGTCGTCTCGGACACTGAGCTCAAGCCAGTCGGGGACAAGGGTTTCGGCGGGTACGGCGAGCTCATGCGTTACGTGTTCAACGACGACGGCAGCGTCGACTGGATTCGCGGCGCCAGCGGCATGCGGATGGTGCCGGCCGACACGTTCAGACTACCGGAAAAGGTCACGCGTCCTTCCTAGGGTCGGAGGCGCCCTCCGGGTTCCCGGCGCGGGACTCAGCCTCGCGCTGGCACCGGATGGTGGGGAACCGACGGCCAACGCAGCGCGTCGGTCCCCCACCATCCGGTGCGAATTCTCGGCATCGATGAAGGCTGGAAAGGTCTGATGCGTCCGGTTGACGCGACTATCGTATGTGCGCGGAGATGAAGAGGTCGGAACGAGGTGGCCCGAACGTCGTCACGTGCGAACGGGCCCGGCATTCGGGCTGTCCAGATCCCTCTATCCACAACGTGTGAAGGAAAAGGGGCTCGACTGCATCACGCCTTGCGGCATCGTCAAACCGGGCCGGGCGACGTGCTGAATGGATCGAACCCCATCGCCAGCCCACAACCCACATACCGAAAAGGCCCGGCAGTCCGCAAGGGACGCCGGGCCTCGGAACAGGTGAGGCGTACCTAGGTGGCGGTCGCCCGAGGCTGCTGGAGGTCGAGCGACTTCGTTTCGATCACCGGCCGGATGAGATCCAGGAACGCATCGACTGGCATAGCGCCGAGATCCTCGCCAGAGCGCAGTCGCACCGACACCGAGTCCGCCTCAGCTTCGCGCTTGCCGACGACCAGCATGTACGGCACCTTCTGGAGCTGCGCGTTGCGGATCTTCGCCTGCATGCGATCGCGGGAGCTGTCCACCTCGACGCGGATGTCAGCGTCCTTGAGGCGCCTTGCGACGTCTTCCGCAAAGTCGAGCTGCTTGTCCGTGATCGGGATGATCTCCGCCTGTATCGGCGCCAGCCAGGCAGGGAAGGCCCCGGCGTAGTGCTCGATGAGGCCACCCACGAACCGCTCCATCGAACCGAGCAGCGTTCGATGGATCATGGCGGCGCGGTGGCGCTCGCCGTCCTCACCGACATACGTCACATCGAAGCGCTCTGGCAGGTTGAAGTCCACCTGGATCGTCGGTCCCGTCCACGCCCGTCCGAGCGCATCGAGCCACTTGATGTCGATCTTCGGTCCATAGAAGGCGCCCTCGCCCTCGTCGATGATGTAGTCCAGGTTGCGCTGGGCGAGCGCCGCCTTGAGCTTGTCCGTCGCCTCATTCCAGATCTCCTCGCTGCCGATCGCCTTCTCGGGCCGTGTGCCGAGGTACACCTCGAAGCCGTAGCCGAAGATGTCGGCCATGTGGAGGGCAAGGTCGATGACCGCCCCGACCTCGTCGACGACCTGGTCGTGGGTGCAGAAGATGTGCGCGTCGTCCTGCGTGAACCCGCGCACGCGCAGCATGCCGTGGAGCGTGCCCGAGCGCTCGTACCGGTACACCGTGCCGAGCTCGGCGAGTCGAATCGGGAGCTCGCGGTAGGAGTGGACACGGTTCTTGTAGATCATGATGTGACCGGGGCAGTTCATCGGCTTGAGGTAGTAATCGACCTCCTCGATGGACATCGGCGAGTACATGTTCTCGCTGTACGTCTGGAGGTGCCCCGACGTCTGGTAGATGCGCTCGGAGGCGATGTGCGGTGTGTAGACGAGGTCGTAGCCGCGTCGCAGCTGCTCCTGCTGCTCGAACTGCTCGACCAGGAAGCGCACGATCGCGCCCTTGGGGTGCCACAGGATGAGTCCCGGACCGATCTCCTCCGAAACCGAGAAGAGGTCGAGCTCCTTGCCGAGGCGGCGATGGTCGCGCTTCTGCGCTTCCTCGAGCATCTCGAGGTAGGCGTCGAGCTCCTCCTGCGTCGGCCAGGCCGTACCGTAGATGCGCTGCAGCATCGGGCGGCGCTCATCGCCACGCCAGTATGCGCCGGCAACGCTCAGCAGCTTGAACGGCCCGATCTTGCCCGTCGACTCGACGTGCGGGCCCTTGCAGAGGTCGAGGAAGTTCCCCTGTCGATATGTGGAGATCGTCGCATCGTCTGGGAGCTCGTTGATGATCTCAACCTTGTACGGGTTGTCCTTGAAGATCTCCAGCGCCTCCTCGCGTGACACCTCGGATCGGACGAAGCGCTCGTCCTTCTCCTGGTGCTTGCGCATGCGTTCTTCGATCTCGACAAGGTCTTCCGGCGTGAGTGGCCGGGGAAGATCGAAATCGTAATAAAACCCGTTGTCGATCGCTGGCCCGATCCCGAACCGGGCGTCCGGGAAAATCTCCTGGACAGCTTCCGCCATCAGGTGAGCCGTCGAGTGGCGCATCCTGGCAAGCTCGTACTCGCGGCTGTTTTCCGTGTCGACTGCAATGTCCATATCTTCGATGACAGCGTCGCTGCTGGCCATGTTTGTGCTCCTTCGTACCTGTTCGCGCCGGACGGAACAACACAAAACCCGGCGTCCCTCGAAAGGGACGCCGGGTTGGCGTGGTTCCACCCTCATTCCGAACCTGGCGTCGACTGGCGGCAGGTTCGCTTGTTGTGCCCGATAACGGGGGCTACCGGAGCTCGCTAGACCGATCGAATCGGGTTCACGGCTCGGCTCGTGGATGGTTTTCCGCCTGTTGTCATCCGACCGCTCGCACCAACCGCGGCTTCTCTGAGGCGACTGGACAGGCGTACTCGTTCCAGTCATCGCCGATGACTTGCTAACCCGCAGTCTAGCCTCGCGAGCGTGGGCAGTCAACAGCGAGGCTGTATCAGGAGACCTCAAGGGCTATGCCTCTGCCTCCGGAGCCGCAGCAGGAGGGCGGCCCCGCCCGAGTGGCCACCGCCTGAAGGCGATCGCGCCACGGATGCCGAGAATGGCGAGAAAGGCGACGATGGTTGCCGGCACGCTGCCCTCGGTTACACGCTCCAGCGTCTCCTGTGGTGTCAGGTCGGGTGCCTGTGCCACGTCGACGGCTGCTACCTCCGGCCTGATCTGGAGGGGGGCGCCCGCCAGGTTGACATCAGTCGACGCCGAGCGCTCGACCATGGCGATCGACGGATTGCGCCACGTGACTAGATCGCCGCTCCAGTTCGCCGTGGGGCCGTCAGTCTCCTGCTGAAAGCCGTACTCGAGGAGCACCCGATTGTCGTCGTACCAGTCGTCTGGAGCGATTCCGTCCAGCGTGACGGCGATCATCCGCCGCTCGCCGTACTGGGCGACACTCACCAGGCACCAACCCGCGTCGAGATCGTACCCGGTCTTGCCGCCGACCAGCGCGTCGTACGTGGTCAGGAGCTTGTTGACATTCGTGATGGTGAGTGCGCCGTTCGACGTCGTGTATGTCCGAGTGCCGATCGCCTTCTCGATGACCGGATACTCGAGCGCGTGCTGCATCATCGCGGCGACATCCCATGCGGAGGAGTAGTGGCCGGGCACACCCCATCCCGACGGTGTGACCAGGTGGGTGTTCTCCAGTCCCATGTCCTTCACCCGCTGGTTGAGCAGGTCCATGAACCGCTGGACGGCCTGCTCGGGCGTGTCGCCGGGTTGCGCACCGAGGCTCCGGGCGATGGCGTACGCTGCGTCGTTGCCGGAAGGCAGCATCATGCCGTAGATCAGATCCTCGAGCGTGTAGGTCTCGCCAGGACCGAAACCCATGAGGGTGTGGGAGGGACCGAAGAGGTCGTCCTCAGTTGTCGTGATCAGCGTGTCTGGCGGCGCCATCTCGAGGGCCTGCACCGCCGTGAACACCTTGGTCAGGCTGGCGATGGGGACCTCGTCGCGGGCGCCCTTTTGGGCGTAAACGTGGCCCGTCTGCGCGTCCATGACGATGTAGCGCTCGGAGTTGACCTGGAGCTCGGGGACCTCCTGCGCGGCAGCGGGAAGGGCGGATAGCAGTGTTGCGAGGAGGAAGGTGATGATGGGGAATGATGATCGCATGTGTCCGGCGAAGCCCTCACCGCGGGTCGTGGTACTGACCGAAAAGAGCCGGCTCCTCGCAGTGAGGACCGGCTCTGTGGCGGTGGGCGATAGTGGACTCGAACCACTGACCTCCACGATGTCAACGTGGCGCTCTAACCAACTGAGCTAATCGCCCGACAGCAAGCGAAGTATAGTCGCAGGCCAACACCCGGTCAAGCCTGCGTGGTCGCCGATGCACCCGTCACTTCACCGGTGTCTGCACCGGACCGGGCGCACATCCGGTGCTCGAGAACGTATCGCTACCGGGGGCATGCACCCACCATATGGTGGGTGCTTGACCGGCCCGGCATGATTACGATGGCTGAAGCCGAGGTGCTTCGGGGTAGCCCCACGGCCAGCCTGGCGGGTGCGGATTCACCACGATTGGAGGAGGCAGGTGACGCGTCACGTCACCGCCATGTCGATGAGCGGATCGACGCATCCACCCGTCGTGGACGAACAGGCATGAATCGTCGACGGTTTGTCATTGTCCGTCCGGCATCAGCTTCCATACTGGTGACAGGGTCAACGCCCACTCGGGCGCAACGTCAGGATTCACCAGTGAGGAGTACGACATGATTGCTGTGATGGGAGCTACGGGTAACACGGGCGGAAAGATCGCTCGCGGCCTGCTCGACCGGGGTGTCGAGGTCCGCGCGATCGGACGCGACCCGTTGAAGCTCGCCGAGCTGGAACGGGCGGGTGCGCAGGTGTTCGTCGGAGACTCGCGAGATCCCGAGCTTCTTGCGAACGCGTTTCGAGGGGCAGCAGCGGCGTACACGTTGCTGCCGACCGACCGCCGCGCCAGCGATTATCGAGGAAGCCAGCGGGAAGAGGGCGAGGCGATCGCGGAGGCAATCCGGCGAAGTGGAGTGAAGCACGTGGTGGCTCTCAGTTGTCTCGGCGCGGATCTGGATGCCCCGACTGGTGTCATCCAGGGACTCCACGAGCAGGAGCTTCGCCTGAATGGCATCGACGGTCTGAATGTGCTGTTCCTGCGGCCAGTCTCGTTTTTCGAGAACTTCTACGATGCCTTCGAGTCGATCCGCGACCACGGGATGATCGTCGACTCGGTGGTGCCCGACCTCAAGATTCCGATGGTGGCGTCCCGCGACGTGGCCGATGCGGCCATCGATGCGCTGGCTGCGCCGGACTGGGACGGTGTAGCCCATCGGGAGGTGATCGGACCGCGCGACGTGAGCTATCGCGAGGCGACCAGGATCATCGGTGAGCGAATCGGGAATCCCGACCTCCAGTACATCCAGCTTCCGTACGACGAGATGGCGGGCCTGCTCGTGGACGTCGGCATGTCGGAGAGCTTTGCGATGCAGTACGTCGAGATGACGCGCGCCTTCAACGAAGGCGTCGTGGTGCCACGCAACGGGCGTACGACGACCAACTCGACGCCCACGACGTTCGAGCAGTTCGCAGATGGGTTTGGTGAAGCCTACAGAGACTTCTCGGCGCCGGCCATGGCCTAGCCGCCGAGTGTTCATGAGGGGGAGCGAGCCGCATCGCTCCCCCTTGCGCAAACACTTGTGTCGAGCTTATCGCTCGTGTGCCGCGGCGAACTCACGTGCAAGGTCCACGAACGCCTCGATGTCCGTGACGATCCGGCCACCGCTCTCCAGGATGAAGTACTCGACCTGGAGGTTCACGATCGAACCGGGGTTGTCTCCGGCGAGTCGAAAATCGGTCCGCAACCCTGAGATGTACTTTCCTCGACCGAACGCGTAGCCGATCTCGGCAGCGGTTCCGGAGTCGACGTCGACGCCGTCGAGAATTGCGAACAGCGCGTCGGATGCGTCGATGCTTTGGCGGTTGAGCCGGCCCAGCATCCGGTTGACTTCCGCGAGACGCCGTTCACGTTCCCGTACGCTGTCGATTTCGTGGATCCCCTCGAATGGGTCTCCGTCGCCAGCGGGTTCCCACGGATTGTTCACGATGACGTGCTCGCGGAGGCGCGCCACAAGGTTGTGCATGAATCCGTGGGTCGAATGGGCGAAACCGAGCGGTGAGGCCAGGTAGATCGATGGCCGTGTGCGGTTCACGGCGTCAATGCCCCAGCCGGGCGACGGACTTCGCGCGCGGATGCCAGGTGAGGGTGACTGCGCCGAATCGAGCCATCTGCATCCTCGCGTCAGTTGCCAGTCCACGCAGCGTCGCATCCTTGATCTTCCATTCGCCCTTGAGCTGACGTATGACCAGCTGACTGTCGCCGTTGACGACCACCGACGCGTTCCTGGCCGCGTCGCCCAACTCGTCTGCCAGCCAGGTCAGGGCACGGATGAGCGTCATGTACTCAGCCTGGTTGTTCGTGATGTTGTCGCCATATTCCATCGCCGTGTGGGCAATGACGTGGTCATCCTTCGTGACCTCGTAGCTTCCGTAGCCCTTGCCGGGATTTCCCTTCGAGCCGCCATCGAACACGATTTCATATGTCGAGGTCACAACACCATCCTTGCGAAAGATCGGTCGATCGTTCCGCAAGGATGGTACACGGTTCGCGAGGTATCTGAGCGGACTATGCCGCTGCGGCCTCCTCTGCCTCCCGGCGGACGGATTCGGCGATGTTGTCCGGTACCTGCTGGTAGCGGGTAAAGGTCGACGTGAAGCTCGCGCGCCCCTGCGACATCGATCGCAGCTCGGTGGCGTATCGCAGTACCTCGGCCAGCGGCACCTCGGCCGAGATCTGGCTCCAGCCGCTGCGCACGGCGTCGACCCCAAGTACCTGGCCGCGCTTGCTGTTGATATGTCCGAGGACATCACCCATCAGCTCGTCCGGCACGGTGATGGTCAGCGTGTGGATCGGCTCAAGCAACACCGGATTGCCGGACGCAATGGCCTTGCGAACGCACTCCTTGGCGGCAATCTTGAACGCCATCTCGTTCGAGTCGACGGAGTGGTAACTGCCGTCCACCAGCGTCGCGTGGACGTTGACGACCGGGAAGCCGGCAAGCGGTCCCGACTCGAGTCCCTCGCGGATGCCCTTCTCCACGGCGGGGAAGAAGCCCTTCGGTACCGAGCCGCCCACCACACGCTCGTCGAACACGAAAACGTCCTCGGTGGGAGCGACCTCGAGGATCACATGACCGTACTGGCCAGCACCGCCGGTCTGCTTCTTGTGCTTGTATTCGGCGGTGGTGGGACGGGTGATCGTCTCGCGGTAGGCAACACGCGGAACGGTCAGTGTCACCTTGATGCCGGAGCGCTGCATCATGCGCTCGGCGGCGAGGTTGATGTGCTGCTCGCCCTGGCCGAGGATCAGGGTCTCGCCCGTGCCCTCGTCGCGGCGCACCCGGATGCCGGCGTCCTCCGCAACCATGCGTTCCAGAGCGCTGGCGAGCTTGTCGACATCCGTCTTCGACTCGGGGTGAACCGCCATCGCGATGGTGGGCTCGAGCGACTCCATCGGACGGAGCATCGGGCACGACTCGTCGGAGACCAGCGAGTCGCCAGTCTGGACGTCGGTGAGCTTGGTGAGTGCGCCGATATCGCCGGCCGCAATGCACTCCATCTCGATCTGCGTCTTGCCACGGAGTGTGAATGGCTTGCCGATCCGCTCCTTGTTGCCAGTACGCGGGTTCAGCAGTGTATCGTGGGGCTTGATGCTGCCGGAGAACACCCGCACGAGAGATACCCGCCCAACGTGGGGGTCGCTGACCGACTTGAACACGAGCGACACGGTGGGGGCATCCGGAGATGGGGTGAGCTCAATCTCCTCGTCTCCCCTGGTGGCGATCTCGACCCGCTCGGCGGCGCTCGGCAGGTGCGTGGCGATCGCCTCGAGCAGCGGCGACACGCCGTGGTTTCCGTCGGCGGACCCGCACAGCAGAGGCACGACCGATCCATCGTCCACGCAGGCATGAAGCTCACGGATCAGCTCTTCATCGCCGATCGGCTCCTCCTCCAGGTATCGCATGAGCAGATCTTCGTTGTGCTCCGCGATCGACTCGATGAGCGCCCTTCGGTAGGTCTCGCATTCGTCCTTGAGCTCGTCCGGGATGGGCTGTCGGTCGTACCCGCCATCGCCGTTCTCGTGGATGATGAGCGCTTCGCCCGTCAGCAGGTCGACGATGCCTCGAAAGCTCTCCGCAGCACCGATCGGAAACTGGATCGGCGCGATTTGCTTGCCAAAGGCGTCCCGGAGGGCCGACAAGGTGGCGTGAAAGTCCGCGTTCTCGCGGTTCATGCGGTTGACGAAGACCATCCTGGCGAGCTTGTGCTCGTCGGCCATCTCCCAGACCTGGGTCGTTCCCACCTCGACGCCGGAGGCGGCATCGACGACGATGATGGCCGAATCCACGGCCCGCATTGCGGCGTAGGCCTCGGCCTGAAACTCGGCATAGCCGGGTGCGTCGATGATGTTGAACTTGTAGTCGTTCCACTCGATCGGGAGGAGGCTCATGTGGATGGAGACCTTGTGATCGATCTCCTCAGGCTCGTGGTCGCTGACGGTGGTGCCATCGTCCACGCGCCCCATCCGGTTGATCGCACCTGTTTCGTACAGCATCGCTTCGGCGAGCGTCGTCTTGCCCGCACCTGCGTGCGAGAAGAGTCCAACATTGTGGATTCGATCTGCTGAATAGGTACGCATCTGCCGTCTCCCATACGAGCGCGGCACCGACCGAATGGCCGATGTCGCCTAGTGTCGGCCGAACGTGGTTTGTCATTGTGCGGACAGTATAGGCGGGATATGCACAATACGTAAATGTTCACAACGGGAGGGCTATCACGATGAAGCAACGCGTTTCAGACCTGGTCGGCCGAGTCTCGCTGGATGACCTGTTCGAGTTGACGGCAGCGTACGCGGCGATCGACGCAGTTTCCGGTCATGAGCAGGATCTGGTGCGCAGACTGCGCGATGACCTCGAGCCGCTGGTCGACGAGACCTTCGTCGATCCGTTCGGAAACGTCGTGGGCACGAGACACGGCAGCGACCCTGACGTATCGCTGATGATCTCCGCGCATTCCGACGAGATCGGCTGTCTGGTGAAGTCGATCGAGCCGACCGGCGCCGTGCGGATCGCTCCAATCGGCGGTGTGTCCGAGACCTTGCTGGTTGGACGCCACGTACGCGTACGGGGACGTGCCGGCGTGATCGGCAACAAGGCGGGCCACATCTCAACGCCGGAGGAGAGGCGGACCGCTCCTAGGGTCCGGGATCTCTACATCGATTTCGGCTTCGACAGTCGCGAGGAGGTGTTGGATGCAGGTATTCACGTCGGGGATCCTGTTGCCTACTACCAGCCGGTCCAGAGGTTGGCCAACTCGAGTCGGATTGCGGGCAAGGCGGTGGACAACCGAATCTCCTGCGCCTTGATCGTCCTGCTGGCCCGTGCGCTGCACGGGGAGGAGCTGCCCGTCACCGTCCATCTCGTCGTGACGGTCCAGGAAGAGGTAGGTCTGCGGGGTGCTCGCATGGTGACGCACCGACTCCATCCGACCGCGGCGATTGCCGTTGACACGATGCCCGCTGGCGGTACACCCGACGTGTCCGACACGCAGGATCTGACGATGCGAATCGGTGACGGACCCGTGATCACGCTCGCCAGCCAGAGCAGCGGCGGCGGCGCACTCGCGCAGCCAGGCATGGTGCGGTTCCTCGACAGGTGCGCGGCGGAGGCAGGTGTCAGAACCCAGCGTGGCTTGTTCTACGGTGGCAACTCGGATGCGGCGGCGATGCACCTGGTCAGGTCGGGCGTGCCGGTTGGCATCCTCAACATAGCCCGGCGCTACTCACACTCGCCGGCGGAGATGCTGGACCTCAACGACGCGCTCGGCGCGTTCGGCATCCTCGTTGCCGCCTCACTGGGATTCTCGGCCGACACCGACCTGTCATTCCTGCCCGAGGCTTGACACAGTCTCGACGAGCTCAAGATGTCCGGTGTCGTCAGGTCCGATGCATGTATTGCCACGCCAGCTTGAGCCCGTACAGGGTGAGATACTCGTCATGGTGGTCGATCAACGTCGAGTGGTCCGCGAATCGCCGGCCGAGTCCGCCGGTCGAGATCACCACGGGGTCGCCGCCGAGCTCCTCGCGGAGCCTGGTGATCATGCCTTCGATCAGCGAGAGGTATCCGAACATCAAACCCGACTGCATCGCGTGCACGGTGTTCTTCGAGAGCGCGCGGTCGGGGAACTCGAGCTCGACCGCGAACAGTCGAGCCGCTCGGCTGGCCATGCTCTCGAGTGCGACAACCAGTCCGGGAGCAAGCGCACCACCTACGTACCGACCGCGCGCATCGACGACGTCGAAGTTCGTCGCTGTTCCGAAGTCGATCACGATGGCGGGCGATCCATAGCGCTCACGAGCCGCGAGTGAGTTGACGATGCGGTCCGTTCCGACCTCAGCGGGTGAGTCCATGATGATCTCGATGCCCATGTCGCGCGTGGACGACACAACGGTCGTCGGTGCCTGGAGGATGCCGGAGCCCATCTCCCGCAGCCATTCGGTGACGCCAGGCACGACGCTCGAGATCACGATGCCCGTGATGCTGGACGGGGCGATGCCCTGGCGACGAATCCCGGGCTCGAGGATGGCGTACCATTCATCGGGCATCCGGTCGCGACGTGACGAGGCGCGCACGGTGACCGATGGTTCGTCCTCACCCTCGTCGAAAAGCCCGAATAACGTGTTGGTGTTGCCCACATCCATCGCCAGAAGCACGGGGCGCATCTCCTCCCACGGAATCGCAATCGTCCCAGCACCATGAGGAGCAGGTAGCAGCGCATGGCTCCACCCACAGTCCACGGGGAATCATACGACTCATCGGCAGGGTCGCGTGGCATTCCCACATGGCTCAAGATCGCCTGGGGTATCGGATTGGCCGTCGTCGTCTTCCTTGCGGGAGTAACCGCCGGGATCATGCTCGAGCGCAGGCAGATCGAGGACGCAGTCGTTCTCGACAGCTCCTGGCGCGAGCTTGGAGAGGTGATCGATCGGCTCGAGTCTGACTCGTATTACCGGCCCGAGGACGTGGAAGGCATCGAAAAATGGCGGGCTGAGCTCGAGCGCCGCGCCATAGACGGACTCCTGCAAGGGTCCGGGGACGACTACGCTGCCTTTCTTCCTCCTGCCGAAGCCGCCGAGTCGTCTCGGCGGCTCACGGGGGAGTACGAGGGAATCGGTGTCACGATCGCCAGGAACCACGAAGGCGAGGTAGAGGTGGTCAGCATCATGATCGACTCGCCGGCGGATCGCGCCGATGTGCGAGTCGGCGACATCGTGAAGGCGGTCGAGTCGACACCCATCCCCAAGGGCGACCTCGAGCTCGCTTCGAATCTGCTGCGGGGCGAGGCAGGGACGTCCGTGTCGGTCGAGTTCGGCCGGGAAGGGCAGGAGAGCTACGACGTCACTCTCACGCGCGAGAAGATCGCCACCGGCGAGAAGACCGTTGGATATCGTTACTATCCAGACGACGACGTTGCGGTGATCCAGATCACGCTCTTCGCGCTGACGACCACCGACGAGCTTGACGAGGCACTGGCGCAGGCGCGGACGGATGGCGCCTCGCGTATCGTTTTGGATCTGCGGGGCAACCCGGGTGGCTGGGTGTCGGAAGCGAAGGACGTGATCGGGAAATTTGTTGATCCTGAAGCCGGTCCGGCGCTGCTCGAGGACACGTGGCCCGCTGGTGACGGCATGGTGCCGATTCCCATCGGGGATTCCGACGGCGCGCGCTATGACGGCGAGCTGATCGTCCTGGTCGACGAGAATACCGCAAGTTCCGCCGAAATCGTGGCCAGCGCACTTCAGCACTACGACCGGGCCGTCGTGGTGGGGGTGCCGACGTTCGGGAAGGGATCGGTCCAGCGAGTCTACGACTTCGACACCGGGGAATCATTGCGTCTGACCGTTGCCGAGTGGTTCACTCCGGCGGGCCAGCGCCTGCAGGATGTGGGGGTCACCCCGGACGTGGAGCTCGACCCCGAGGGTCCTGTCGAGGATCTCCTGCCGACGTTGGTTCCGGCATTCCAGAGTAGCCCCGCGCCCGACGCGTCCCCGGAGGCTGCGACCCCGGCGGCCTAGTGTGTCCCGAAGTCCCGAATTCCTGCGGCTGCGAGATTTTTCAGCGATTTTACATTCGGCTTACCTGGGCTTAACCGCGGCTGGCTACCATCGAACTCGTGGACCGGCTGCACGCCGGTTCGCGATGGACATCGGGCTCGATCGGGGAGGTCACGTCGCCGGTGGATCGTACGGAGCGCCCAACGGTTCTGCTCGTCGAGGACGACCCGATACTTCGCAGCACACTCGCCTTCAACCTCCGTCGGGAGGGCCACCAGGTCCTCACTACCGACAACGGCGAGCGCGCCATGGATGCCGTCCGAGATTCGGCCGACGCGCTGGATCTCATCATCCTCGATGTGATGCTGCCGGGCATGAACGGGTTCCAGGTGCTCCGCAACATCAGGGCACGGGGCTTGCAGGTCCCAGTGGTGATGTTGTCGGCTCGTGGCGAGGAGCAGGACAAGGTCGACGGGCTCGAGCTGGGCGCCGACGACTACGTGGTCAAGCCGTTCGCGTTGCGGGAGCTCCTCGCCCGTGTGCGGGCCGCGATCCGACGTCGCGCCGTTCCGGCAGCGCGCCCCCCGGCGGTGTTGATGCGTGGCAGGTTGCGCATCGAGCCTGACAGACGTCGCGCGACGGTCGATGGTACCTCCCTGCAGCTGAGACCCAAGGAGTTCGGCCTGCTCATGGTCATGGCAATGGAGCCTGGTAAGGTGTTCGGCCGACAGGAGCTGCTCGACTTTGTCTGGGGGAGCGACGTGGTCGTTGACGAGCGAACCGTGGATGTCCATATCTCCTGGCTGCGGGGCAAGTTGCAGGACGCAGGGATGGATGACACCTGTATCCGCACGGTCTACGGGGCCGGGTACTGTTTCGAGGTCGGAGACGAGTCGCGGCCCAACGTGTCGTGACCCTGATCGTTACCCGACCTGGGGCTCCGGGCTGCACGCAGCACGTGCGCGCTGGCTCGGGACCCGACCGGTCTCCATGCCACGGCGTGGAGGGAAGGTGGAAGGCGACACACCGCCGCCACACGTTTCCAAGGGAGGGAACAGAGACATGACGATGAACACCCTTTGCATCAGTCGGCGGAGTTTCGTCGTCACGACGGCTGGGGCATTTGCGCTCGTTCCGGTGTCTCGAGGATTCGCGCAGGATGATGCCGTCGTCTACGACGAACCTGACAATGTCTCCGATCTCGATGGCGAGTTCGAGGCGGACGGTTCCTCAACGCTGGGTCCGCTGACGGAGGCGGCGATCGAGGAGTTCTCGTTCGTGGCGCCGGATGTGCGCATCACGAACGGCATTTCCGGGTCGGGTGGCGGCTTCGAGCGATTCGCGAACGGAGAGATCGCCATCTCGAACGCCTCCCGCCAGATCAACGACGAAGAGGCTGCGCTGGCAGCCGAGAACGGTGTGGCCTGGTATCGCTTCGACATGGCCTACGATGGCATCACGGTCGTAGTCTCCGCGGAAAACGACTTCGTCGACGACCTCACCGTTGAGGAGCTGGCACGCATCTGGTCAGCAGATGGTGGAGTGACGACCTGGGCCGATGTTCGCGAGGGGTTCCCCGACGAGAACATCGAGCTCTACGGGCCGGGCACCGCGTCGGGTACGTTCGATTACTTCAACGAAGAGATCCTCGGCGAGGGTGTCGCGGTCCGAACCGACTACACGCCGAGCGAGGATGACAATGTGCTCGTCCAGGGGGTGGCCGGCAGCCCCTATGCCCTCGGCTACTTTGGATTCTCCTACTTCGAGGAGAATCAGGATTCCCTGAAGGCCGTTGCCATTGACGCGGGCAGCGGTCCGGTTGCGCCATCGATCGAGACGATCGCCGACGGCTCCTACCAGCCGCTCAGCCGAACGCTGTACATCTATGTGAACGCCGATGAGCTCCAGAGCCGACCGGAGATTCAGGAGTTCGTTCGATTCTACGCTGCAACCGCGGACGAGATTGCCCCGTCGGTCGGATACATCGCCCTGCCGGACGAGGCGGAGCAGGCCACGGTCGAGCATGTCGCCGGAGCGATCGACGGCTCCATTCCTCCGGACAGCGAATGGTTCGGTCAGGAAGCTGCGTCGCCAGAGGCGACCCCAGACTCATAGCTCCGACCAGCGCGTGAGCTGGAAGGCTGTATCCTGACCTTCGGGCTCACGCGCCGACGGGTCGCGGGGATCGTGTGGAGGAGTTGAGTGGCAGGTTCCAATCCATCAGCAGGGCGGATCGAGCGGCCGCCCCTGAACCTGTCGGGACGCAAGAACCGACGCTTCATCGAACACCTGGTGCGCTACGTGCTGATCGGCTGCTCACTGGTTACCGTGGGCACGACGATCGGCATCATCGCGATACTGCTGTTCGAGGCCTGGGCGTTCTTCTCTGAGGTGGCGGTCACGGAGTTTCTGTTCGGCACGACCTGGACCCCACTCTTCGAAGGTGAGCAGCAGCAGTTCGGCGTGATTCCGCTGGTCATGGGTACCCTGATGACCACCATCGTCTCCGCATTCATCTCGATTCCGCTCGGGCTCGCCGCAGCCATCTATCTCAGCGAGATCGCCAGTGAGCGAGCGAGGTCGATCCTGAAGCCGGTGCTGGAGCTGCTCGCCGGCGTTCCGACGATCGTGTATGGCTTCTTCGCCCTTACATTCATTACCCCGACGCTGCTGGATCCGATCGTGCCGGGCCTCGGTACGTTCAATGGGCTCTCGGCCGGTATCGCGATCGGTATCATGGCCCTTCCGACGGTCGCCTCGCTCTCCGAGGATGCCATCCGGGCGGTGCCGCGATCGCTGCGGGAGGCTGCCTACGCCCTGGGCGCGACGCGCCTGGAGACCAGTGTCCGGGTCGTGTTGCCGGCGGCGATCTCCGGGGTCGTCGCATCGTTCATTCTGGCGATATCCAGGGCGATCGGGGAGACCATGATCGTGGCGGTCGCGGCGGGTCAGGCTCCGGCCGGTCAATCGGGCGCCAGCGGTGGCTGGTGGGACCTCACCCAGAGCATGCAGACCATGACCGGGTTCATTGCCTATACCTTCAGCAGCGACATCTCCCGCTCGTCGACCGCGTTTCACTCGCTCTTTGGCGTTGGACTGCTTCTGTTCGTGATGACCTTCATGATGAATCTTCTGAGCCAGTGGGTCACCAGACGCTATCGGGAGGAGTACGACTGATGGCGACGACCTCCGCACCGCGCACCGGTCCAAGACTCTATCGACCCCAAATCGCATTTCGGAAGCGTGTCAGCCAGATCTGGATCTGGATCTTCTTTGGCTCAACCGCCCTTGCCATCGTGCTGCTCGGGATGCTGTTGTACTCGGTGCTGGTGCCCGGTGTGCCATGGCTCAGCTGGCACCTGATCACCAACATGCCGTCCCGGATCCCGGAGCGTGCCGGGATGAACTCGGCCATCTGGGGATCGCTCTGGGTGGTGCTCGGGTCGGCGATTGTATCGTTCTTCCTCGGCCTGGGTACGGCGATCTATCTGGAAGAGTACGCCGAGAAGAACTGGTGGACGGACCTGATCCAGACGAATATCTCGAATCTCGCGGGCGTTCCGTCCATCGTCTACGGCCTGCTCGGTCTCGTGGTGTTCGTAGACGGCCTGAGCATGGGGCGTTCGCTCATTGCCGGCATCCTGACGATGGCCCTGCTGGTACTGCCTGTCGTCGTCATTTCGTCACGCGAGGCGATCAGAGCCGTGCCACCGAGCCTGCGGGAGGCAGCCTACGGCGTAGGGGCAACGAAATGGCAGACCGTGAAGGACCATGTGTTGCCGGCGGCATTCCCTGGCATCCTGACCGGTGTGATCCTGTCGATGTCCCGTGCCATTGGGGAGACGGCGCCCCTGCTGGTTGTTGGCGGTGCCAGCCAGGTCCTGTTCCGACCGGAGTCCCTCACTGACCCGTTCATGGTGATGCCACTCCAGATCTTCAACTGGACAGGGCGTCCACAGGAGGAGTTCGAGCAGCTTGCCGCCGCCGCGATTATCGTGCTGATGATCGTGCTGCTGCTGATGAACTCGGTGGCGATCTTCTTGCGGCAGCGATTCTCGAAAAGGGCAAGGTGGTAACCGATGGTAGTCGGACCCAACCAGGAACAGGTACAGACCCCGCGTGTGCAGGTGCCACGTACGACGGTCGAGCGGCCCGAGCGCCGGAATGGTGAGGCACCTGAGCAGCCGCGGACGGTGATCAGCCTTCAGAACGTGAATGTCTATTATGGCGACTTTCACGCGGTCACGGACGTAAACTACGACGTCCGTCAGAATGCGATCACGGCGTTCATTGGCCCCTCCGGCTGCGGGAAGAGTACTGTGCTGCGGTGCATCAATCGGATGAACGACCTCGTGCCATCCGCGCGAGTGGAGGGTCGCATCGAGTACCACGGACAGGACATCAACGCGCGCAACGTCGACCCGGTCGAGGTGCGGCGCCGGATCGGCATGGTGTTCCAGCGCCCCAACCCGTTTCCGAAAAGCATCTATGAGAACGTGGCCTGGGGTGCGAGGATCAACGGGTACAAGGGCGACATGGACGAGCTCGTGGAGCGTACGCTCACCCGGGCGGCATTGTGGGACGAGGTCAAGGACAAGCTCAAGGAGAGTGGACTGTCGCTTTCCGGAGGGCAGCAGCAGCGACTCTGTATCGCTCGGGCCCTCGCTCCGAACCCTGACGTCATCCTCCTCGATGAGCCGGCGTCGGCACTCGATCCCATCTCCACCCTCAAGATCGAGGAGCTCCTGAAGGAGCTTGAGTCCGAGTACACGATCATCATCGTTACCCATAACATGCAGCAGGCGGCGCGTGTTTCGGATCAGACCGTCTTCTTTTCGCTCAACGAGAAGCGGCAGGGGATGCTGATCGAGGCTGGCGACACCTCGAAGATCTTCACCAATCCCGACGACGAGCGGACGGAGGCCTACATCACCGGCCGGTTCGGCTAGCCACATGTACTGTTGCCGCGTCCTCGGCCAGGACGAGGGCGCTGGGCATTCCGGTGGACCTGCATCGATGACCAACGTTCTGGAGTGAACAGATGACCACGCGCGCGGCGTACACCCAACAGATTCAGGAGCTCCGTGCCTCCGTCGTTGCCATGGCGAGCATGGTCGACAAGGCGATCGCGCGCAGCGTCGATGCGCTCAAGACGCAGAACGTGCAGCTCGCTCGACAGGTATATGAGGACGATCACCAGATCAACGAGCGGCGCTGGGCCGGTGAGGAGCAGGCGCTCACCATCATGGCCACTCAGGCGCCGATGGCTGGCGACCTTCGAAAGATCGCGGCCTCGATGCAAATCATGACCGACCTCGAGCGCATGGGCGATCATGCCGCGGGGATCGCGAAGATCGTGCTGCAGACCGCCGACGAGGAATTGTTGAAGCCACTTGTCGACATCCCGCGCATGGCGCAGATCGCCCGGGAGATGCTGGACGGTGCGATCACGGCCTTCATCGAGAGCGACGACAGGGAAGCCTGGGCCGTCGCACGGCGTGACGATGAGATCGACACGCTCTACAACCAGATCTACCGTGAGCTGTTGACCTACATGATGGCCGACCCGTCGACAATCAATCGCGCAACGCACCTGCTCTGGGCCGCGCACAACGTCGAGCGGATCGGCGATCGCGTCACCAACATCTGTGAGCGCACGGTCTTCACGGTCACGGGGAAGTTCGAGGAGCTCGACGGCTTGCCGCCCCGCTAGAGGCCCGATGCTTCGTCAGCGAGAGGCGCGTCCGGGTTCGCCGCCCGCCAGTCTGCAAAGATCTGATGCAGCCGCTGCACGACATCTTCGAGCTCCACGGGAGCCTGCATGATCGCCGAGATGCCCAGACGCCGCTGCTCCTCGGGCGAGAGGTCGGGATCGAAGGATGCCATGATCACGATCGGTGCGGTCGTCCTCACATCTCCCGGCGACGAGTGAGCGGAGAGTCCCCTGAGGCGCTCGATGAGCTCGATCGGGTCGAAGGTGCCGAGGTCGCGATCGATCACGATCAGGTCGAAACGACGCAGCCGGAACACCTCGAGCACCTGAAGGCCATGGTGGATCACCGAGGTCCAGAACCCTCCGAGGATCAGACCCTCGCCGAGAAAATCGGCAAGACCCTGGTCGTCGGTGACGATCAGGACGTGGGGACGCTCATGTTGCCGGCGAGCATCTTCGCGGGGTCTGAGGGTTGACACGGCGTTGACTCCGTTATGCCGTACAGGAGATTGTGGACGAGAGGCGCGGTCGCAAGGGTTTGCCCGCGGAACAGTGGCTTGAACGCAAAGGCGTAGAGGCGTCCGCTGCCGACCGCGACCCGCACCACCGCCGGCGCATCTCGCAGCGGCTTCACATCGGACATCCATCCGCTCACCAAGGTATCACGTGCGCCATACCGTGCCAGCACGTCAACGCCGATCGCTCCCGCCTCGATCTCGAATCTGCCGTCACGCTGGAACATCGCCGGCATCGCCTGGTCGAGGCCAAGTGCGAGCGGCGTGCCGGGAGCGGGGACGATGCGGATGAGTGCGCCGGGAGCGTGCAGCGAGCTGCCGGCAGGGTAGGCGATCGGGGTGATCGCCGGTGACAAGGCTCCGGCCAGTGCGAGTCCTGAGGCTCCGAAAGCGATGACGTCGGCTCCGGCAGCGACAAGCGTGTGTACCGCGTCGATCATGCCTTCTGGCAGCCTGCCGTCGTCCGTTTCGGCGACGATCACCGCGGTGGACGAGGCGACGCCACGCAGATTCGGCGCCACACGGACATTCGCTTCGACGTAAGGGACCCCGCGCGCGTCAAGCCACCAGCGCACCCAGCCATGGTCCGTGCCGTGATCCTGCTCGGGGTCGAGAAGAACCACATCGCGTCTGCTCACCGGCAGCGCGTTTTCGGGAAGTGACGGGATGGATCCAGAGGCGATGCACATGAGCGCCGATTCATCCGTGGCCCGCTCACGGTCGACGAGCCACGTGCCGGGCTCAATCAATGTGCCTCCCACCAGCGTCCTTCCGGCTGCACGCCAGACAGCATGCGTTTCAGACGGGCAGGTGGATTCGAACGATTCCGGAGCGGCATGACAACGAGCGTCGATGGTCAGGAATCGATATCGATGGTCACGTGCCCGAGCCACCGGCTGCATACCTGAGCTTTCGAGGAGCTGGAATGTCGCGCCCAGATAGAGTGGCAGGTGGTGGGTGGTCACATCATACGGGGAACGCGTGGCGGTGACGGGATACCGTTTCGGAATCAGCAGGGCGGCGGCAAGGCGGCCCATCGGTTGATCGAGATCGAGCGTCGCGCCGTTCCCGTCGCTCGTGGTCGTCGTGCCTGCATCCTGCAGTATGTTCGCGAGACGCCTGTTGGCAGCGATGTCGATCGCCGATCGATCGAACGGTATGTGCACAGTGAATCCAGGATGAGCCGGAGCCGACAGCGCCACGGCCTGCAGCGGTGCCCACCGATTGGCACGGAGGCTCACGCGGCGCAGCAATGCCCTTGCCGCCTCGATGTGGTAATCCATGATGTCGCGCAGGCGCCATCGTCCGCCTCGCCACGGCATGGGCGTCGATGTCGTTGGTTGTGTCTCCTGCGGCAGGGGCGAGTTGCGCAGGTGGGCTGCGCTGACGTCGATCGGATCGGCGAGGTTGGCACTCGCCGCTTCCGCCAGGATGCGCACACCGCCTCGATAGTGCTGGATGCATCGTGACGGCTCCCATGCGTCGAAGTACTTGCCGGTGGTCACGCCAGGCATGCCGGCAAGGGTGAGGTCCGTGGCGATCGCACATCCCAGCTCAGTGGTGGCGGCGATGACCGAAGGATGCACGTTCGGCTCCCACGGCTCGGCGTACGGTGGGAGTACGAAGCGAGGCCCGTACGTGTTCATCTGATGCTGGTCGAGCGTGACATGAGGCATCCACACGTCATGGACGTTCTCGACCAGCGATCCTGTTTCGTGCAGGTTCCGTACGATCCAGTCCCTGTTGTTGTCGTGGCCGGCATAACGATGGTAGAGAAGGGGAGGCGGGGATCCAATGACGTCGGCGCGTCTCGTACGCTCGTGCCACGCGGTGACGAGGTCCATGCCGTCCGGATTGAGCGTTGGAACGATGATCGTCAGCACGCGCTCCCGAATCATCTCGGCCACCGCGTCTTCGGACATGCTGAGCCAGTAGACGAGCTCGGGAATCGACTGCGGCCCACCGATCTCGGTCGCGTGGATGCCGCTGGTGATCAACACGACAGGCATCGACCAGTCCGAGCCACGCGGCGAATGCACCATCGCCTGGATGCTTTCCCGTCGCCGTCGAGCGAGCAGCGCAAGGTCCGTCCTGGCGAGGTCGCGTCCCACGAACACGGCGTCGAGCGGGTTTCCTTCGGTCGATACGCCGAAGGTTGTCAGTTGGAGGTGGGGGCTGATCTTCGCAAGCGCGTCCAGCCACGCCCGGATGGCGTAGCGATCGATGATGGCGCCATCGCTACCTGGCGGCGGGTCGAACCAGGATTCCGGTGAGAGGTCATTCACGTAATGGTTGCTCCTGCTCCGCACATCCGCAATGCTGCTCACCGCCGCCGGATGGCCGGGCGGCGACATACCGGAGTCATGATGCAACAGATTCCTGAAAACGTGCGTGTGCTCGTGGAGCGTTACCTCGAGCGGCTCCAGCTCGACGGCGAGGACCTCCTGATCACGGTGGAGCGAAGAGAGTTCGAACGGTGGCTCGGTCGTCGAGTCAGTGCATCGATCGGCGGTGCATACGTCTACATTCCCAGGCTCGCGAAACACGCGGTGCTCATCAATCTGCCTCGAATCGACCTGGAGCAGCCTCGCGCCCTCGAGGTCGTGGTGGCCGAGGAGCTCGTCCACATGCGCGACTGGATCGATGGGGATCGCCGCCGACACGCCCACCACGGCCACGACCGCATCGCCTGGCGCGTCGTCGAGCTGACCGGTGCCACGATCGAGGAGGTTCGATCGGCGCTCCTGCCGCCCAAGCGGCGTCCCTATCGGTACCTGTATGGCTGTCCCGCATGCGGCAGGACGGTCCCGCGTCGACGCAAGGGGCGGTGGAGCTGCGGCAGGTGCGCACCGACATTCGATCCGCGCTACGAGCTGAGAATCGTGAAGCGCCTCGATGGGTGAGCCTGTCCGGTGGCACGGTTGCCGGTACACTAGCAGAGATGGATGTTTCACACCCGTAGAATCGGGACCATGCTGCCGAGAGTAGGGATTCGTGCGCTTTCTGAGATTGTTCCTTCGCGGGTTGCGGGATGCCTATGACCAGTTCGTACAGGTCATGGTCGTCTCGGTGTTGTGGTGGATTTGCGCGTTGCTGATCGTTCCGGGGCCACCGGCGACGGTGGCACTGTTCAGAATGATGGATCCGCGAAACCAGGTGTCGATGCCAGAGTTTCGCGATTTCTTCAGGATCATGCGCGAATGGTTCGCGACCTCCTGGGCGATCGCCGGTTTCACCGTGCCCGTCGTCCTGATCCTCGCCTGGAATTCGTTGTTCTTCAGGGGATCGGACTCCGTGTTCGCGCTCATGGTGCCGCTGTGGTTCGTGATGATCGTCATCACGATCATGCTCATGCTGTATGCGTTCGCGACCGTGGCTGCCATGGAGTCGAGAACGCGCAATGCATTCCGGGGTGCGACCTATCTCATGGTGATGCGGCCCTTCACGGCTGGAATCCTGTTTGTGTTGCTGGTCTTCCTGTCATCGCTGTTCGTCGTTCTGGTGCTCCCGCTCTTCCTGTTTGGGCCGGGCGTCTCGGCCGCGATCATCAACCGGTTCGTATTGGATGGCTACGGCGTCGAGGTCTTCGATCCATCGAGTCCGACGCAGGAGCGCAGCCACGAGGTGGCGCAGGGCATCGGTACTGATGACGGTATCAAGGGGTGGTTCCGGCGTGCCCGTGGAGGTGCGAAGCAGGAGAGGGGGAGGTAATGCCGGAGCCCATCGATCGCCGATCGGCAGCGTTGCTCCCGGCGCATGGCAGGAAGACGTCAAAGTGGCCACGGACCTCCAGGCGTCAGGAACGAGTCCGGCAGGTGCTTCAGCGTCGTCGCACGACGCTCACGGTAGTCCTCGAGGACGTCCATGATCCCCACAACGCCAGTGCTGTTCTGCGCAGCTGCGATGGAGTCGGTATCCTCGATGTCCATCTCGTGTACGTCAACGAGGAGCCACCACGGAAGTCGTTCGCCCGCAAGACATCCGGATCCGCCGCGAAATGGATCCGGCTCCACTTCCACGATTCCATTGAGGCGTGTTACGAGCGGCTGCGATCGGAAGGGAAGTCCATCTATGCGACGGCACTCGGGCGTGAGAGCAGGGATCTCTACCAGGTCGATCTGGTGAAACCGGCGGCGCTCGTGTTCGGTAACGAGATGCGTGGCGTATCCGAGGCCGGAATCGCCGGCGCTGACGCGACGGTGTACATCCCGATGCAGGGAATGGTCGAGAGCCTGAACATCTCGGTCGCCTGCGCGGTGTCGCTGTATGAGGCGATGCGGCAGCGTCGCGCGGTCGGGGCGTACGACACGCCCGAGCTCTCGCCCGAGGAGCTTGCCGAACTCGAGGCCGAGTGGCTCAGGAAATAGCGCGACCGGATCGGTTCCTCCGCGTTCATGGAGGAACCGATCCTGCTGCGTGATGGGGTTAGTCGGGATCCGAGCGCTCGACCTGCATGCTGCCGGCGAGGCTCTCGGGGATGCGGTGCGTGGCTCCGTCCAGACCGATCTGGAGATCCCCCGAATCCGAGTCGGATTCCAGCACCGTGAAGGTCACGCCGGGCGACATGCCAATCTCCGTCAGGAACCGCAGGTGGTCGGAATCCCGGTCGCTCACCCGGCGGAGCACGACGGTCGATCCTGCCGGCTCCTCATTGAGAGGGTGCCACTCGGAGCTCGGGAGCTCGCCCTGGCGGCTTGGAATCGGATCCCCATGCGGATCGTACTCTGGGTGACCGAGTAGCTCGTCCATGCGCGTCTCGAACTCGGTCGAGACGTGGTGTTCGAGGCGCTCGGCCTCATCGTGTACCTTGTCCCACTCGAAACCCATCGCCTCGGCGAGATAGAGCTCGAGGAGTCGATGGTGGCGGATCACCTCGAGCGCCACCTTGGTCCCAGCCTCGGTCAGGCGAACTCCATAGTATCGGTTGTGTTCGACCATGGAGAGGTCGGCGAGGCGCTTGACCATGTTGGTCACGGACGCACTGGAGAGTCCGAGCTCCGTCGCCAGCGCCTGGGTGGTGACGCGATCCTGATCCTGCTGGATCCGGTAGATCGCCTTCAGGTAATCCTCCATGGCCGCACTGATGGTCGGCTGGCTGTGCTGCCGCGCATGGTTGTCGGCTGGCGATGCGTCGGACATCGCGGCCACCTCCTCGGGTACCGGCGTCCCTGGCGCCGGCGTGCCCTGGCTATCCGAGATCGAATGGCAGGTTTTTCGGCAGCTTGCCCTTCTTCGCCATCTGGCCGAACTGGCCCATCATCTTCTGCATCTCCTTGAACTGGGAGAGCATCTGGTTGACTTCCTGCCTGTCCTGGCCAGACCCGCGCGCGATGCGCCGGCGACGGGCGTTGTTGATCTTGTCCGGATGGCGTCGCTCCCATGGAGTCATCGACTGGATGATCGCCTCGATCCGCTTGTAGTCGTCATCGGATACCTGCGCCTTCGCCTGGCGAAGCTGTGAGCCGACGCCCGGGATCATCTCCAGGAGCTGGCTGAGGGGACCCATCGACTTGATCTTCTGCAGCTGCTCCAGAAAGTCCTCGAGGTCGAACTGGCCCTTCAGCATCTTGTTCTGGAGCCGCTCGGCGTCTTCCTCGGTCGTCTGCGCCTGTGCGCGCTCGACCAGCGAGAGCACATCGCCCATCCCGAGGATTCGGCCGGCGAGACGGTCGGGGTAGAAGGGTTCGAGGGCGTCGAGCTTCTCGCCGGTGCCGATGAACTTGATCGGGACACCGGTCACCGCTCGGATGGAGAGGGCGGCACCGCCGCGAGCATCGCCGTCCATCTTCGTCAACACGAGGCCCGTCACGTCGAGACGGTTGTTGAACTCCTCGGCGACGCCGACCGCTTCCTGGCCCGTCATGGCATCAGCCACGAGCAGGATCTCGGTGGGGTTGACAGCGGCCTTGATGTCGACCAGCTCCTGCATGAGCCGCTCGTCGATCTGGAGCCGGCCGGCGGTATCGATAATGACGGGGTTGTACCCTCGCTCAAGCGCGTACCGGACCGCATTCCTGGCGATGTCAACCGGGTTGCGATCGGTGCCCTCTTCATAAACGGGCATGTCGATCTGCCGGCCGAGCGCCTGGAGCTGGTTGATGGCGGCCGGCCTGTAGACGTCGGCGGCGACCATCAGCGGATTGCGGCCCTGCTTGCGCAGGTGAAGAGCGAGCTTGCCTGTGTGGGTCGTCTTGCCGGCACCATTCAGGCCGACCATCATGATGATCTGCGGCGGTCGGTCGGGCGTGCGCAGCTGCTCGCGCTCTTCGCCAAGGATGCGGATCAGCTCCTCATTGACGATGGCGATCGCGGTCTGTGCCGGGGTCAGGGATCCGAGCACATCCTGACCGAGCGCTCGCTCCTTGACGTTGGCGACGAACTCCTTCACCACCTTGAAGTTGACGTCCGCTTCGAGGAGTGCCCGGCGGACGTCGCGCATCGCTTCGTCGACGTCCTTTTCCGTCAGCCGGCCCTTGCGTCCGAGCTTGCCGAACGTTTCGTTGAGGCGATCAGACAGGGTCTCGAACATGGGCTAGAATCCTTCCCCTTCACCGAAGAAGAGCGAATCGACGTAGGTTTCAGGGTTGAACTCGGCCAGATCGGTGGCCTTCTCTCCGGTGCCGATGTAGGCGATCGGAGTGCCGATCTCCTTGGCGACCGAGAAGGCGATACCGCCCTTGGCCGTGCTGTCGAGCTTGGTGATCATCAGGTCCGTGATCTCCACAGCCTTGGTGAACTCCGCCGCCTGGACAAGACCATTCTGGCCGGTGGTCGCGTCGATCACGAGCAGCGACTCCTGCGGTGCGCCCGGAATCTGCTTCTCGATGATGCGGCGCAGCTTCTGCAGCTCGGCCATCAGGTTGTGCTTGGTCTGAAGCCGGCCAGCGGTGTCGATGATGAGCACATCGATACCGCGCTGCCGTGCGGACTGCACCGCGTCGAACACCACCGCTCCAGGGTCGGCGCCCTGCTGATGGGCGATCACGGGAACGTTGAGGCGCTCTCCCCAGACCTTCAGCTGGTCGATCGCCGCCGCGCGGAAGGTGTCGGCGGCCGCCAGCTGCACGGTGCGGCCGAACTTCTTGTGGTAGGCGGCGAGCTTGGCGATGCCGGTGGTCTTGCCGGTCCCATTCACGCCGGTGACCAGGATCACGAATGGCACGCCGCGCTGCATGAGCTTGATCTTGCGGTTCTGTGTGGCGAGCTCGAGGAGCTTGATCATCTCGAGACGGAGAATCTCGCGCGCGTCCGCGGGATTCGTGATGCCGTCGGTCCTGATGCGCTCCTGAAGCTCGGCGACGAGCTGCTGACTCACGTCCCAGCCGACGTCGGCCTGGATGAGGAGCATCTCGAGATCTTCGAAGAGCTCGTCATCGAGCTCGGCTCGATCGAAAAGGCGAGTGATTTCTCGAAAGACACCACGTCGTGTCTTTTCGAGACCTTGTTCCATCTGCTTGTCGGGCTCTTGCCGACGCTTGAACATGCGCTTCAGTATCACGAGCGTTCACCTTGTCACGTGCTGTGATGCAGGACAGTTGGAGTCGTTTGAGGGGGTCCTGATCCGCGGAAAACGGGCTCAAAGGCACCTTGTCAAGTATACAACGGGGCCCGTTTCTTCCCGGCAGCACGCGACAACCGCCGCGCATGCTGATAGCATGCCGTTCGGAGGCGGTGTTCCCGATGAGGAGGGACTGATGCGGGCAGGGGCGACACGATGAGTCGTAGGGAGCTGATCCTCGCGGTCTATGTCCCCACGATCCTGCTCGCCTTTGGGCAGGGGGTCATGGTGCTCTCCCTGCCGCTGCTTGCCAACGAAGCGAGCGACGCCTACAGCTTCGCCAGCATCATCGTCTCTGCCGCCGCGTTCGGCACCCTGATCGCAGACGTGCCGACGGGCACGATCATGATCCGCCTCGGGCTTCGGCGGACCATGCTGATCGGCTCCACGATGGTCGCTGCGTCCACGTTGATGCTCGCCCTTCCGCTCGATCCTGGCGTGCTGCTCGTGCTGCGATTCGTCGCTGGCATCGGCACGGCACTCTGGGGGTTGTCTCGATACACGTTCATCACCCAACAGGTGCCTCCCGAGCTGCGCGGCAGGATGATCGCCGGCTTCGGTGGCATCAACCGCATCGGTACCTTCGCCGGACCGCTCATTGCCGGCTCGCTCGTTACCGTTGTCGGGCTCTATGCGTCGTTCCTGCTTGCGGGGGCGCTTGCCGCGATCGCGCTCCTCACGGCCTGGATGTGGATTCCGGCAGACGCATCGGCCAGACCCGCTGGTGCCCAGGCGACCGGGCATGCAGGGGAGTTTCGCGGTACCTGGCGGGCGATCGACGGTCGACGGCTGGATATCCTCTTCGCATCGCTCGCGCAGATATTCGCCCAGGTCGTGCGGCAGGGGAAACAGTTCCTCATTCCCCTTTACGGTGTGGAGGTACTTGGTCTCGATGCCTTCGAGGTCGGGTTCGTGATGACGGCATCCGCTGTCATCGACATGTCGATGTTCGGGCCGGCCGGCTACATCATGGATCGATTTGGGCGCAAGTTCGCCATGGTACCCAGCTTCTCCCTGATGGCGATAGGCATCGCCATGATTCCGTTCGCGGACAGCTTTGCCGGTCTCCTGATCGCCGGGTTGGTGGTCGGCTTCGGCAACGGGATCGGCTCCGGAACGATGATGACGCTCGGTGCGGATTTCGCTCCCGCTGCGTTCACCAGTACCTTTCTCAGCATCTGGCGGTTCATTGGTGACAGCGGTCAGATGATCGGGCCCCTGCTTGTCGGTATCGTGGCGCAGACGTTCGACCTGGAGCAGAGCTCCTGGGTGCTTGCTGGTTGCTCGATCGTCTGCGCGCTCATGCTGTTCTTCCTCGTTCGCGAGACGAGGATCGATCGGTCACAGATGGAGGAGGCGGAGCGGCCGGCACCCGGTCGTCCCGCACTCCACAAACATGGAGGGTGACAGATGCCTCTCGTAGCCGCGGCAATCGCGCCGCATGGGTTCCCGATCATTCCGGAGCTTGGCGAAGACGCTGAGGGTGCGATCGAGACGCGCCAGCAGATGATTGAGCTCGGCAAGCTGTTCAGCGAGCAGGGCGTCGAGGCCGTGGTTGTGGCGGGGCCGCACGGCATTCGAGCCGATGGGTTTTTCGCGGTGGTCGACGCCGCACGCGCGTCCGGCACGCTTCACTGGCAGAACAGGAGCGTGGAGGCGAGCGTACCCTGCGATCGACCACTGATCGAGAGCATCTCGTCACAGGCTTCGGGTGATGGTCTGCCTGTGGCCCGGGTAAGTTTCGCCGGGAACCGGGCTGACCAGGCCGTCGTGCCCCTGGACTGGGGCGGACTGGTGCCGTTGTGGTTTCTCGGTCACAACCAGAACGAGCCCGGGACCGGGGATGTGCTCGGCCCCGCCCCTTCCAGGCCCGGTGGACCGCCAGCGGTGCTCATCACCCCATCTCGATCGCTGTCACGGGAGGCAATGGTCGCCTTCGGCACCAGCGTTGCCCGCGCCATCGCCAGTGACCGGCGGCCAATCGGATTCATCGCGTCGTGTGACTGGGCACATACCCACCGCGAGGACGGGCCGTATGGTTTCCACGAGGCCGCGGAGCGTGTCGATGCCATCGTTGTCGACAAGGTCCGGCGCAATCAGCTCATGGATCTCATGGATCTTCCTGACGGCGAGGTCCAGAACGCGGCAATCGACGGGCTGTGGCAGACCCTCATGCTTGCCGGAATCCAGGAGGTCACACCGTTCTCGCTCGAACTCAAGTCGTACGAGGCACCTTCCTACTACGGGATGATCGTGGCATCGTCCGTGGTCACACATGGCTAGCCCTGAAGGAGGATCCGCCCCGGCGTACTCTCCGATGATGCGCGAGATCCTGCCCGAGGAACGACCGCGTGAACGGCTCCGGCGCCAAGGGGAGCAGAGTCTCAGCACGACCGAGCTCCTGTCCATCCTTCTGAATACCGGGATCAGGGGAGAGAGCGTGGTACGCCTGTCGGAGCACCTGATGCGGCAGAGCGGAGATCTGCGCGGGCTGTATCGCATGGATTTCGAAGTGCTCGCTCGTCAGCGGGGAATCGGGGAGGCCAAGGCATGCAGGATCAAGGCGGCGCTCGAGCTGGGGCGTCGCCTCGCCGCACTGGGACCGGAGGAGCGGATCGCCATCGAGGCTCCCGATGATGTCGCCCGGTTGCTCGGGGTCGAGATGGAGGCGCTCTCACAGGAGCAGCTGCGGGTCGTGCTACTTGACACAAAGCACCGCGTCATCCGCACCAAGGTGGTGTATCAGGGTACGGTCAACAGCGCGCAGGTACGACCGGGCGAGCTGTTCCGCGACGCCATCAGCCACAATGCAACGGCACTGGTTCTGGTCCACAACCACCCATCGGGTGATCCGACGCCATCCGCCGCCGACGTCTCGCTTACGATCGATGCGGTCCGGAGCGGAGATCTGCTGGACATTGCCGTCCTGGATCACCTGATCATGGGACGTGGTCGCTGGGTATCGATGAAGCGCCTCGGCCTCGGATTCGGGGCCGGGAGCAAGCTTGGAGGGACCTCATGACCCTTGGATTCGGCGTGACCGGCTCCACCGACGCGGGACTGGTGCAGCGCATCGCCCCGAAGGTCGAGGAAGCCGGATTCAGTTTCTTCTGGTCGAACGACATCCCGGGAGGGTCCTCGTTCGATGTGCTCGCGGCCGCCGCCGGCGTAACGCGCGAGATCAACCTCGCCAACGGAGTCGTGCCGATTGATCGTGTGCCGGCCGATCTCTGGAAGGATCGCGTGGAACGAGCTGGCCTCGCCCCGGATCGATACCATGCCGGCATCGGCAGCGGACAGCTGAAGGCACCGCTCGAACCCGTGTGTGAGGCGATCGAGACCATCACGCGGGAGACAGGGTGTCGGGTGATCGTCGGCGCGCTTCGCGCCCGTATGCGTCGTCTCGCGGCGGAGCACGCGGATGGCGTGCTGCTGAACTGGCTCACGGCAGAGGCCGCCGCCGACCGTCGTGATGAGATGCGAGCCATTCGGCAGGAAGCTGGCATCTCGGAGCCGTTCCTTGCCGCTGCGTTCGTCCGGGTGGCAATCGGCGACGCGGCGATCGCTCGCCTGCGGGACGAGGCATCGAGATACGAGTCCTACCCGAGCTACGGCAAGCATTTCACCGAGATGGGTGTCGGTGCCTTCGACACGGCGGTGTCGGCATCGTCTGTCGAGGAAGCCGCGGACGGTCTCATCCCGTTCTTTGGCGCGCTGGACCACACGGTGCTGCGGTGTGTCGTGGCCGAAGAGACCAATGACGAGTACCTGCGGCTGATCGAGGCGGGGCGGCTGGCACTCGAGCGAGCTGGATCGGTATAGGCCAATCCCGCGGAAATGGGGCCGGATGCTATCCTTGTTCGAGTGAATCGGCCTCGTCCACCGAGGTAGCAGGCCGCGAGTCTTCCGAAATCTCCCAAGGTGAGCCACCGATCGTCGATCGGGAGGGTTTTTCGTGTCAAAACAGATTGGAATAGACCTCGGAACCGCGAATGTGCTGGTCTACCTGCGCGGGCGGGGTGTTGTGATCAATGAGCCATCCGTCGTGGCGATATCGGCTCGGGACGCCAAGGTGAAGGCGGTCGGTCTCGAGGCGCGTGACATGCTGGGTCGTGAGCCTCGCGAGACGATCGAGGTCGTGCGCCCGATGCGGGAAGGCGTGATCGCCGACTACGTGGTCACGCAGAAGATGCTCGAGTACTTCATCAACAAGGCGTGCGGGCGCTTTTCGTTCGTGCGTCCCGAGGTCATGATCTGTGTGCCCGCCGGCGTCACGGGGGTGGAGCGGCGCGCCGTTCGCGATGCCGCCCTGAACGCGGGAGCGCGACGCGCCTACCTGATCAGCGAGCCCCTGGCGGCTGCGATCGGGGCGAAGATCCCGGTGGCGGACCCGAGCGGCAACATGATCATCGATATCGGTGGCGGTACCACCGAGGTAGCGGTGATCTCGTTGAACGGCATCGTGGTCGCTCGGTCGTTGCGCGTGGGTGGCAACAAGTTCGACGAGGCCATCAGCCACTATGTCCGGCGCAAATTCAATCTCCGGATCGGCGAGCGCACCGCCGAGGAGGTCAAGATCGCCATCGGGACAGCGATGCCGCTCGAGGAGGACATGACCATGGAGGTGCGGGGCCGCGACGAGGTGGCCGGTCTGCCGCGGACCATCCAGATCAGCGCCAACGAAGTGTCCGATGCGATCACGGAGCCGCTGGAAGCCATTATCGGCGCGGTTCGCGCTGTCCTGGAGGAGACCCCACCGGAGCTTTCATCCGACATCATTGACAAGGGGATGATCCTTACCGGTGGAGGAGCAATGCTCAGGAACCTCCCGGAGCTGCTCACCGAAGTGACCGGTGTGCCCTGTTACGTCGCCGACGATCCGATCTCGTGTGTGGCCATTGGCACCGGGCTTGCTCTTGAACACATGGACATCCTGCGGGACAGTCTTGAGGAATCGTAGGATAATCTCATTCAAGGCAGTTGATTGCGACGACCGGTTCCGTATTGGGAGAGACGAATGGACGAGCGAAGACAGCGGGCGATGTGGCGAGCCATACTCTCGATTTGCTCACTTGCGCTGGTAGCGCTCGTCCTCTCGGCATGCACGGTCGGCGGTGACGATGATGAGGGTGATGCGACCGAAGAGGCAACCGAGACCGTCGTCGCCGAAATCAGTACGCCGACAAGCAATCCAGGCGCCGATCAGCTGGCGGACTCGACGCCTGACGTCGCTGACTCGACCCCGATGGTCGACCTCTCCACAGGCGCATCTCCCGCAATAGCCTCCGGATCACCCACGCCGGAGATCGTCGTGGCCGCACCCACGGTGCCAGTTCCGGACAATGCCTCGGTCCAGGACGTCGCGCAGGCGTCGCCTGAAGCTGATGCGGGGTCGCTGGTGGGCGTGCTCGACGAAGTGGTGACCGGTGGCGGTGGCGAGCAGCCGACAACCGATTTCGGCGCATCGACGCCAGTGGCCGGCCCAACCGAGGCCGAAACCACCGTGACGAGCTGTGATGACGTCGCGCCGCCGCTGGAGGATGGGCCGGCGAGCTACGTCACCACCAGTGATGTGAACTTCAGGAACGGACCCGGCACCGACTGCGACCCGATCTTTGACGAGCCCCTTGGCGAGGGCGCGATCGTGGAGGTGCTGAGCGAGCCCGTGGTCCGGGAGGGCGACGACGAATACCTCTGGGTGGCGGTCTCGGTGGACGGCACCGAAGGGTGGATTGCGACCGAGTTCATCGAGCCGGCGGAATAGCCTGCACCGCTCGTTACAACCCAACCCAACGCTCGAGGAGAGATGCGTGTGACAGAACTGTTTCCCCGAGAGAGTGGCGTCCTCCTGCATCCCACCTCGCTGCCGGGTCCCCATGGAATCGGTGACCTCGGCGATGCAGCATTCCGGTTCGTGGACTGGCTGCAGCGGGCAGGTCAGCGACTTTGGCAGGTGATGCCGCTGGGGCCGACAGGATTCGGGGATTCGCCGTACGCGTCACCCTCGGCATTTGCTGGCAACCCGTGGCTGGTATCCCTGTCCTGGCTTGGCGGTGATGGATTGCTCGATGCGTCCGATTGGGGCGAGGTGCCGCAGTTCCCTGATGACGCTGTCGACTTCGAGCGGGTGGTGCCCTTCCGGCGCTCATTGCTGGAAAGGGCCTACAACCGCTTTCGCCGTGGGGCCGGGTCGGCTCTTCGACAGCCGTTCGCAGCCTTCTGCGAGCGGGAGCAGCGATGGCTCGACGATTTTGCACTCTACATGGCGCTCAAGGAGCACCACGGTGGCGCGGCCTGGACCGAATGGCCCGAGGACGTCCGCCTGCGACGGCCAGACGCCCTGGAGCGTGCTCGCCAGGACCTGGCCAGCGAGATCCGATTCCACCAATTCGTCCAGTTTCAGTTTCGTCGACAGTGGTCGATGCTCAAGACCTACGCGAACGAGCGGGGCATTCGCATCATCGGCGATATCCCGATCTTCGTGTCGGGGGACAGTGCCGATGTCTGGACGAACCAGCACGAGTTCAGGCTGGACGAGAAGGGGCGGACGGTCGAAGTGGCGGGCGTGCCGCCCGATCCGTTTTCGGCGACTGGACAGATCTGGGGCAACCCCGTCTACAACTGGAAGGCCATGCGGGAGAATGGCTATCGCTGGTGGGTGGATCGCATACGCGTGATGCTCGACACCGTGGACATCGTCCGCATCGACCACTTCCGTGGCTTCGCCGCGGCGTGGGTCGTGCCTGCTGACGCCGACAGCGCGATCCACGGTCACTGGGAGCGATCGCCTGGATCCGAGGTGTTCGCCGCCATCAACCGGGAGCTTGGCGATGTGCCGATCATCGTCGAGGATCTCGGCGTGATCACGCCAGACGTCGTGTCGCTTCGGGAGGCGCTGGGGTTCCCTGGCATGAAGGTGCTCCAGTTCGCGTTCGAGAATGACCCCGCGAACATGTATCTTCCCCACAACTATGATCGGCACTCGGTCGTCTATACGGCCACGCACGACAATCAGACCACCGTCGGGTGGTTCAGCACGCGCGGCGAAGCGGAACGCGACGCGGTCCGGGCATATCTCGGTCGTGATGGTTCCGATATTGCGTGGGACCTCATACGTTTGGCACTGGCGTCGGTTTCCAACACGGCGATTGTTCCCATGCAGGACATCCTCCGGCTCGGCGACGAGGCCAGGATGAACGTACCGGGTCAGGCGTGGGGCAACTGGTCATGGCGGATGCGATGGGACCAAATGGATCCTGGCCTGGCGGATGGGCTTCGAAACCTGACGACCATCTACGGGCGTGGTGAGGCAGCGTCGTCTCGGGCACCCAACCCCTGGGACTACACGGCACCCAATACCGAACATCCCGCAACGGATCCTTTCGCCTAGCGCCGGTCACTCCTCCCGGGAACCGACCACCGAAGAAGGAGACTCCCATTGACAGACGGAGCGTTCACGTTCGTGCTTCACAGCCACCTCCCGTATGCGCGGGAAGCTGGCATGTGGCCCCATGGTGAGGAGTGGGTACATGAAGCGATGTCAGAGACGTACATTCCGCTCCTCAATGCGCTGTACGATCTGAAGGAAGAGGGGATCCGCTACCGCATCACGGTGAGCGTCACCCCGATCCTCGCTGAGCAGCTGGACGACGATCTCGTCAAGCGTCACTTCGAAACGTTCGCCGAGGAGCGGGCGACTTGGTCCGCTGCGGACATCGATCGCTTTACCGCCAACGGCGACGATCGCATGCGCAAGCTGGCCGAGTACTACCACGACTGGTACGTCAAGACACTCGAGTCTTTCCGCAATCGATACAACGGTGACGTCATTGGCGCGTTGCGCACGCTGCAGGATGAGGGCTACGTCGAGATCTCCACGTGTGCAGCGACGCACGGGTATCTGCCGCTGCTCGATCGCGACTCCTCGATCGTGGCGCAGCTGAGCACGGGCATCCGTTCGTACGAGCGGATGTTCGGGCGCAAGCCCACCGCCATCTGGCTACCCGAATGTGCCTACCGACCGGCACGGTCGGCAGAGGAAACGAGCGACGGCATCGCTCGACCGCCGCTCGAAACCTACCTGAAGAATCAGGGGTTGAAGGTCTTCTTCAGCGAGACCCATACCGTGGAAGGTGGGAAGCCAGTCGGCAAGGCTGCGGGCGAAGCTCTCGGCCTCTACGGTGAGGTCGTGCGTCGCTTCCGCGTGCCGGAGACGGGCGAGCTGCAGGACCAGCCCGGTACCACCTACAAGGCCTACTGGGTGGGTGAAGCCGCCGGTGATGTTGCCGTGCTCGCCCGGAACAACCGGACCGGTCAGCAGGTGTGGTCCGGAACCTACGGGTATCCGGGTGATGCGGCCTACCGGGAGTTCCACCGCAAGGACGGGGTCTCCGGCATGCAGTACTGGGCGATTGGGGAGCCGGGCACCGATCTCGGCGACAAGCCGCTGTATGATCCGGCGCTGGCACAGGAGCGCGTGCAATCACACGCCGACCATTTCGCACATCTGGTGGAGGATCTGCTGCGTGAGTATCGGGAGGCGACCGGCACGCCTGGTGTCATTGCCTCAAACTACGACACCGAGCTCTTCGGTCACTGGTGGTTCGAGGGGGTGGACTGGCTCAGGCTCGTCCTGCGGCGACTTGCGCAGAGCGACACTGTCGAGCTGCTCTCCGCCACGGAGATGGTCGAACGATATGAGCCGGACACGGTGGCTGAGCTACCGGAATCCAGCTGGGGTGCTGGCGGCAACCACTTCACCTGGTTGAACCAGGAGACCGAGTGGATGTGGCCCGTGATCCACGGTGCCGAGCGAAGGATGGAGCAGCTCGTCGCCGCGCATCCGGATGCAACCGGAGATCGTCTGCGCGTGCTCAACCAGGCGGCGAGGGAGCTCCTGCTCCTGCAGAGCAGCGATTGGCCCTTCCTCGTGACTACCGGCCAGGCGAAGGAATATGCGACGAAGCGCTTCCGCGAGCACGTGGACCGGTTCGAGGAGCTGGCGTCGATCGCCGAGCGTGACGAGATCACACTCGAGGCGCTGGATCGGCTGGCCGCGCTGGAGAACCGGGACAATCCGTTCCCGAACATCGACTACCGGGATTTCGCCGCGCGGCAGGGGAACGCAACATATCCCCTCAGATGACAGGCTTGCCGCCTGCCCGGACGCCGGAACAAGCGGGAGAGCGGCATCTGCGGCATCTTCGGGACACCAGCGTCCAGTCGCTAGCCCGTCGGTGTGCTGGTCGTGGGCGTGAACGTGACGGCCTCGTCGAGCACGAGCGGAACATAGCCGGTGAAGGCCCCCTGTCGCGTGCCCGCGAGCGAGCTCGATTGCACGAACCGCTGCACCCAGTACCCCAGTGGCACGAACACGGCATTCTGGAGGAGGATCTCCTCGGCCTGAGCGAAAAGTTGATTTCGCGCGTCGTCGTCCATCGTCGCCTGTGCCTGCTGGATCGACTCGGTGAATGTCCGGGCCGCTTCGGCAACCTCAGCGCTCTCGGCATCTTCCGACCAGTTGAACCAGCCGTCCATACTGCTGGAGTCAGGCAGGGCGAGGTCTGCGAGACCTGACGGTGAGCTCGTGAGTGGCCACCACCATCGCACGGCAAGCTGCAAGCCGCCGTTGTCGTTGCGGAGTGCGTCGATCTGCTCGGCGGTGAGCGTCGTGTCGTGCTCGATGACGAGCCCCGAGTTCTCCTGGATCATGGCGATGAGCGCCGCAACTTGCTCGATCTCGCTTTCGGGCGACTCCGCCGGCTGGTAGAGCGTGACTTGCGGCATGGTGTCCTCGGTGATCCCCGCATCCTGCAGCAGCTGGCGCGCCGCGTCTGGATCGAACGCCAGAGAGTCCGGTGCCTGGTAGCCGGCTGTCTCCGCAAGTACCGGCGGAGTGATGGATTCGGCCGGCATGAAGGTGCCGCCCATGATCTCCGATGCCCAACGCTCCCGATCGATCGCCCGTGCAATCGCGCGGCGCACATCCGGGTTGTCGAACGGCGCCTGGTTGTAGTCCATCCCGATCAGCATCGTCGAGCCTGGAGACGACACGGACTGAAGGTCTGCTTCGAGGCCTTCGCCGGCCGAGCTGTCCAGGATCAGGGGAGTGACATCCGCGACGGGGATTTCGCCGTTGCGATAGGCCTCGATACCAGCTTCGACGGCTTGCGGGCCCTCCATGGATCGCCAGACGACGGCCGAGAACGACTCGGGGAGCCCCGTTGCATTCTCGTTCGGTTCCATGCGGATGGTTCCATCCGCGCCGCTGTCAACGAATCGCCAGCGGCCAGCCGATGCGTTTGCGAATGCCGTCTGCGAATCCGGCACGTTTTCGAGGGCCTCAACATCGACGGCGGCCCAGACAAACGTGGCGAGATCTTCCCGGAAGAGCGCGTATGGTTCTGACAATGTGATCGCCACGGTTCGCTCGTCCCGTACCTCGAAGCCAATCTCTTCGCTTTCGCCAGCGAGGTAGTCATCGAATCCTGCGACGCGGCGCATGTAGTGGGACAGTGGTGCTGGGCGTTGCGGCCTGATGGCGCGCCTCCAGCCGTCGATCATCGCCTGGGCCGTGACGGGATTTCCGGAGGCGAACGTGGCATCCGGGGCGATCGTAGCGACCCATACCAGCCCGTCCTGCTCTGGCTCGACCGACCTTGCCAGCACCGGAACGACTGCACCGTTCTCATCGAAACCGAGCAGTCCGGCCCAGACGTGCGGAAGGATGACCCAGTGCGGGCCCCAGTTGGTCGCCCGGTGCGGGTCGAGAATGAGCTGCTGCCCGTGTGGATAGACCGGCAGCGTCAGTACGACACCACCCTCTGGATCATCCTGAGCCCGAGCGGCCAAGGATCGGGGGAGCTGCCCAGCCGCCATGACGGATGCGACGCCCCCTGCCGTCGCCCGCATCGCTGTGCGGCGACTGAGGCGGACCGACGATGCCGACTGACCGTTCCGTGCCTCGGTTGACGTGGTGGAGCGCATGCGATTCCTCCGGGTATGACTGACGCCGGTGCGTCCCTGGGGCCATCGATCGACTCGTCTGACATTCTGAAACGCGCGGCAGACCGTATCGGTTCCGATGCGACTACCAGAGCCTCAGGCTCCCGAGATCGACCTTGTCGATGAAGCTCGCGAGCAGCCTCACACAGGCGTCGATATCTGCCTCGCGAGCGGTCTCGTTCACCGTGTGCACGTAGCGGCACGGTATGGAGATGGTGCCCGCATATGAGCCAGTACGTGAGCGCTGCATGGCCGCAGCATCGGTTCCGCCGCGGGGAAGGATCTCCAGCTGGTACGGAATCCCCTCCTGCTCGGCGATGGAGCGGAGCTGCTCGACAACCTCATGACTGGGTATGTGCGAACTGTCATAGACCTTGATGGCCGCTCCGTTGCCGAGGCGGGTGACCGCGGCGTCGGCGGGCATTCCGGGTACGTCGCCGGCGATGGTGACATCGAGCGCGATGGAGATGTCCGGTTCCAGGTCGTACGCCGCCGTCGTCGCGCCTCGGAGCCCGACCTCCTCCTGTGTGGTCGCCACCGCCACGATGTGGGCATCGGTCCGGGTTGCGGCCCGGATACCTTCGATCATCACGTAGACGCCCAGACGGTCGTCGAGCGCCTTGCTGGTGACATTGTCGCCCATTCGGACGGTGTCCCGATCGAGCGTGACCATGTCGCCGATCGAAATGGTCTCCTTCACCGTGCTCGCCGGAAGACCCGTATCGACGAAGAGGTCCTCGAGCTTGATCTCCTTCGATTCGCCGCCGGCTTGCAGATGTACTGGCTTGGTGCCCGGTTGCAGTGCGCCCGGTACCGGGTCTCCGGTGCGACGGTGGACCAGCACGCGCTGCGCAATGAGCACCTTCGGGTCGAAGCCACCCACAGGCTGCAATCTCAGGAAACCGTCGTCGTCGATGTGCCTGACGAGGAATCCAATCTCGTCGACGTGGGCCGCCACTATGATCCGGGGGCCCGAGCCGTTGCGAATGCCAATCAGGTTGCCCAGCCGGTCAACCCGCACGTCGTTCACCAGTGGCTGGAGCTCCTGGCGCACGATGTCCCGGACGGCGTGCTCCCGACCGGCGATACCCGGTGCCTGGCAGAGTCGTTGCAGCAGTTCGAAGTTCATGCGAGACCTTTCGATCGTTTGTGACGTCCACGAACCCGGTCCGAATTCTGAAACAGGGTGGCTGCCTCAGGCAGCCACCCTGGTGACCTCGCGATCTGTCCTAGCTCGGCAAGCAACTACTCGCCGATAAGCAGGAACGTCGTCGTGCCATTGACGCCATTCTCCTGCGTTGTCACCGTCGCGAGACCGAGCACGTTGCTGTACGGGTTCTCGACAGCGGTGGGAGTCGCGGCGGAAGGCGAGAAGTAGTCCTCGCAGGCCTCGCCGTCGAAGTCCTGGTCGAGCATGAAGTTTTCGAACTGGTCCTCATCGTATGCGGCCTGTGCCTCCGCCTGGGAGGCGAACTCGCCGCAGGACGGATCGGCATCCACCATCGAGCCGGAGAACGAAGCGGAGAGCTCCATCACCAGGCCAGTCAGGACCGGCATGTTGACGTAGGTCAGGCTGCCGTACTCCGAGGGCATCAGCTCCAACACTGCCTGGAAGTTGGGATCCTCGGAGAGCGGCGCGGCCGGGCCGTTGACGTAGTCATCGAGGCCGTTACCAACCGAGACGATCACTTCGTCGCCGACGACGCCGAACTCGACCTTCGTATCGAACTCGGTATCGCCGAGGTCGACGACATTCACTGTCGATCCGTTGACGTCACGGCTGTCGACCACGGCCTGGTCGCCGAGGGCGGCGCCGACGATAAAGGCGATCTTGGAGATCGCGTCCTGAACGACCGTGGGGTTCTGGACGTCGCTGACGACGATCGCATCGACTTCCGGCAGATCGGCCGTCAGGTCACCGATGGTGACCGCGATGCCGAACTCACCAACCAGATTGTCGATAAGGTCCGTCTTGAGGTTGAAGCCAAGCAGCGACTCGGCTCTGGTGAACACCTCGTCCTGCGCGGTCGCAAGGTCGACATCCGCGACGGGGGTCGCGGTCAGGTCCTCACCGATCAGGGCGCTGGCAAACACCAGTGCCAGCATGGTGACGACGCCGTTGGAGTCGATGTTGGTGCCCGAGGTGGCGAACACCGCGTTGGCGGGAACCGAGTCGAAGAACGCACCGTCGATCGGCGTCAGCTCCGCGAGCTCGCCTGCTGCCGGGATCGATCGGGACTCGAGCCGGAAACCCTGCTCCTCGGCGGAGAAGGTGAAGCCGGTCCAGGTATTCGCGTTGGCGAGCGCCTGCTCGTCAATGCCTTCGAGGGCATCGGGGTCCGATGCCTCGATCTCGGCGAGCATCGCCGGACCGTTGATGAAGCCGCTGCCGATGTACTCGCTCGGCAGAAGCTCGAAGACGGTCTGGTACTCCTCGTTGGTGGCCAGTCCTTCGAGCTCACCGTTGAACGTATCGATGATCGGGTGGATGTCCTCCGCGGCCATCGAGATCACGAAGACGTCACCGACCATCGCGAGCGACACGGGATCGGTGTACATGTCATCCGCGGCCGGCTCAAGCGAGGTAATGGTGACACCACCATACTCACTCTCCACGACCTCGCCGCCGTTGAACTCGGCATCGTCGTTGAGGCGCGAGACTTCGGATTGGTAAATGCCGTCGACTCCCTCGCCGGCGACGGCGACCGCAAAGCCACCTTCGTCCAGCGATTCGGAGGCAGAGAGAGGATCGACGCTGACGTCCGCCACATCGAGAGACGCTGTGTCCGGGAGAGACGTCACCACCAGTGCCACCTGCGCGTTGGCAGGCAGCGACTCGGCGCTGTCATCAAGCGACTGGTCCTCGAGGATATTATCCAGCCCAGCGCGTTCGAAGAGCTCGGTTGCCTGCTGGGCCTGGTCGCTCGACATGTCGAGATTCGCCTGGGCGAACACGATCGAGCTCGCCGGGGCGATGTCGATCAGACCACCCTCACCTGATGATGCAGGGGTCTGCGCGCCGACGGTCGCGATTGGAGCGGACATGGCTCCGACGATCGCGAACACGATGAGGTAGGCCATCCACCTGATGGGGGTGTGTTTCCGCACCATGTGACCTGATTCGTAATGCACGAATGACTCCTTGTACGAGTGAGCACGCCAGCCGGCGGATCATGCAGATGGTCTCAATGCTGGGACCCGTGACAGCGCAAACGCCTGCGAAGCCCTGGCCACAAGCGTTGACTTGTGCCAGGCGCGACTATTCCTCCTCGGGCTGGATCGAGCTGTCGATCCCGGTCGCGAGGGAAAGGACGATTATGAACAGGGCGGCCATGCCGACTGCAATGGCGGCGATGACTCCGATTGTGATTGCCGCCTTGATCAACTCGACCAGGATGTCCACGTTGCTTCTCCATTTGGTCCGATTTGGACGAGTACCTCGTTCACACTGTCGTTGGCCCAAGTATATCGTGCCTCGTGCGAGCCATCGGTCGAAAAATCTGTCCGGATTGCCGGTCGAAACGTCGACTCGGCCGGCATTCCCATCTGGATGGCAGCGTTCCGCGCGAGTCGCCTGGCTGAGGGGCGCGCTGTGCACCAGCCATGAGCGAAGCCGGGCTCGATCGCTTCAGGAGTGAAAAGGCGGGAGTGTCGTTCGACACTCCCGCCTTTTCGTGTCCAGGTAGGGATCGGACGCCTGGCTACGCGACGACCGGAGCCTCCGTGAGCTGTCCCGTGAGGACGAAGTCGTTGTTCTCGACGGAGAGGGTCACCGTCTCGCCCTCGTGCAGCTTGCCACTCAACAGCCCCATCGCGAGCGGGTCGAGCACCCGCTTCTGAATCACCCGCTTGAGCGGTCGGGCGCCGTATGTTGGGTCGTAACCCAGGGTAACGAGCAGGTCTCGGGCCTCATCGGTCACCTCGAGCGACATGTTGCGGTCGGCGAGTCGCCGGCGAACGTCGTCCAGCTGGAGATCGACGATTTGGGCGATCTGATCCCGCGAGAGCTGCGTGAAGATGATGATCTCGTCGACGCGGTTCAGGAACTCCGGCCTGAAGTTCGCACGGAGTGCCTCCATCACCTTGCTGCGGATCTCCCCGACGTTGTGCTGGTTCATGGTCATGATCGCCTGAGAGCCGAGGTTGCTCGTCATGATGACCACCGTGTTGGTGAAGTTCACCACACGACCCTGACCGTCGGTGAGGCGGCCATCATCCAGCACCTGCAGCAGGATGTTGAACACATCCGGATGCGCCTTCTCGATCTCATCGAAGAGAATCACGCTGTACGGTCGTCGACGGACCGCCTCGGTAAGCTGACCGCCCTGGTCGTAGCCGACGTACCCCGGGGGTGCACCGATCAGGCGACTGACCGAGTGCTTCTCCATGTACTCCGACATGTCGATGCGTACCATCGCCTGGTCGCTGTCGAAGAGGAACTCCGCGAGTGCCCGAGCGAGCTCCGTCTTGCCCACGCCGGTCGGGCCGAGGAAGATGAAGCTGCCCATCGGCCGGTTCGGGTCGGAAAGTCCGGCCCGGGAGCGTCGAATCGCGTTCGAAACGGCCTCGATCGCCTCGTCCTGGCCGATGACCCGAGCGTGCAGTCGCTCTTCCATGTGGACGAGCTTCTCGATCTCGCCCTCCATCAGGCGACTGATGGGGATGCCGGTCCAGCGACTCACGACCTCGGCGATGTCCTCGGCGTCGACCTCTTCCTTCAGCAGCTTGCCACTGGCCTGCAGCCGCGCCAGGCGCTCCTCCTCTTCCTTGAGCTTCTGCTCGAGCTCCTTGGCGCGACCGTACTGCAGCTCGGCAGCCCGGTTGTAGTCGTAGTTCCGCTGCGCCTGTTCGATCTCGACGCGGAGCTGATCCATCTCGTCGCGGAGCTCGGAGATGGCGATGATCGCCTGCCGCTCCTGATCCCAGCGGGAGCGAAGCGCGTCGCGCTCCTCCTTGAGGTTGGCGAGCTCTTCCTCGAGCGCCTGGAGGCGCTGCATCGACGCCTGATCGGTCTCCTTCTTGAGCGCCTCACGCTCGATCTCGAGCTGCATGATTCGCCGCTCGGCCTCGTCGAGCTCGATCGGCATGGACGTGATCTCCATGCGCAGGCGAGAGGCGGCCTCGTCGACGAGGTCGATCGCCTTGTCGGGGAGGAACCGATCGGAGATGTATCGATCCGAGAGCGTCGCAGCAGCGACCAGCGCCGAGTCGAGGATCTTCACCTTGTGGTGGACCTCGTAGCGCTCGCGCAGACCGCGAAGGATCGAAATCGTGTCCTCGACGGTCGGTTCACCAACATACACCGGCTGGAACCGTCGCTCGAGGGCAGCATCCTTCTCGATATGCTTGCGGTACTCGTCGAGCGTCGTCGCACCGATCGCATGGAGCTCTCCGCGGGCGAGCATCGGCTTCAGCATGTTGGACGCATCCATCGCGCCCTCGGCCGCGCCAGCCCCGACAACGGTGTGGAGCTCATCGATGAAGAGGATGATCTGGCCGTTCGACGACTCGACCTCCTTCAGTACCGCCTTGAGGCGCTCTTCGAACTCGCCCCTGAACTTGGCGCCAGCGACGAGTGCGCCAAGGTCGAGCGAGATGATGCGCTTGTCCTTGAGTCCTTCCGGAACGTCGCCACGCACGATCCGCTGGGCGAGTCCCTCGGCGATGGCCGTCTTGCCGACTCCAGGGTCACCGATGAGAACAGGGTTGTTCTTGGTTCGCCGCGAGAGCACCTGGATCACGCGGCGGATCTCATCGTCACGGCCGACAACCGGGTCGAGCTTCCCGGCACGGGCGAGCTCGGTGAGGTCACGGCCGTACTTCTCCAGCGCCTGATAGGTGTTCTCGGGATTCTCGTCGGTCACGCGCTGGTTTCCTCGGATCTCGGTGAGGGCGCCGAGCACGCGATCCCTGTCAACGCCGAGGCGGTTGAGCAGCGACGCCGCAGGCGTGCGCTCGCCATTGAGAATGCCGATCAGCAGGTGCTCGGTGCTGATGTACTCATCGCCGAACTGCTGCGCCTGGCGTTCCGCCTCCTGAAGCGCCTTGCGAAGGCCACCGCTGATGACAGCCTCCGAGCTGTACTGGAGCTTGGGGGCCCGATCCAGAAGCGCGCGGGCCTCTCGAAGCACCATCGCAGGGTCCACGTTCAGGCGCTGCAGGATCTGGGGCACGATGCCGTCCGCCTGGTCGACGAGACCGACGAGCAGCGCTTCAGGTTCGTACTGTGCGAGATTTCGTTCCTGTGTGAGTTGCTGCCCGACGATAATCGCCTGGCGAGCCTTCTCCGTGAAATTCTGATTCGTTGCCATGCATTCATCTCCTCAACATGGTCGCCATTGACCTGAGGTCTGGTATTTCCTCTATCTCAGCAATAATTCAGGATCTGGCCCGCCGATTGGATTCGCGGACCTGCTGCTCATCGACAAACCCAAGCTCGATCAGGATGCGATCGATGTCTTCCTTCCAGGACCGCCCGTTCGGCGAGTTCTCCATTTCCGTGCGAAGCTTGCGGAGGGACTGCGTGAGCTCGAGCGCGAGCTGTACGCCGGCGAGATTGAGCCCCCGCGTCTCCACGAGGTACTTCACCTGCCTCAGTCGTTCGATGTCCTCGTCGGAGTAGAGGCGGAGGTTGCCCGATGTGCGCGAAGGCGCGATGAGCCCCTCACGCTCATACTTGCGGAGCGTTTGCGGGTGCATCTCCACAAGGCGCGCCGCAACGCTGATCACGAACAAGGGTTCTGAGTACCGTGCTGCCATGCTTCACCGACTCCTGAGTCACAAACTTCTGCCTGAATAATAATTCTTGATACGATCTGTGTCAAGTTTGATCCGCATCATTCTGGTTGCCCGAAGAATGCGCGTCGAGCGGTTGAGCGCATTGTCGCCGGTGGTGGATAATCCCGGTACGTTCGATGCTCGAGTCCAGGTCGCCTCATGCCCGGGTGAGATCGGAATGTCCTGCAACGAAGGGGTAACTGCGTTTTGGCCAACCTGATTACCGTGGCTCGCCTCATCCTGCTCTTCGTTGTGGTCTGGCTCATCTATGTTGGCAACGTCCAGGTGATCACCGCCTGCATGCTGCTGGTCATCGTCGTGTTCGCGAGTGACGGACTCGACGGCTGGGTGGCGCGCAAGCGCGGCTCGGCGTCGACCTTCGGGGCGGTGTTCGACATTCTGGGCGATCGTATCGTGGAGAACGCGCTCTGGGTGATCTTCGCCGATCTGGACCTCATCCCGGTGTGGATTCCGCTCATGGTCCTGACTCGCGGATTCATCGTCGACGGACTCCGATCGATGTCCTATTCCGAGGGGAAGACGCCGTTCGGCAAGAACAACATGATGAAATCGCCGATCACCGAGTGGCTCACGGCCGGTCGATTCATGCGGGCATTCTTCGGCTGGGCGAAGGCGGCCGGCTTCGTGTTCCTCACCGGTCTTGCCGGGTACGAGCGGCTCGACACCGACGATACGTTCCTCGGCTGGCTCTACGGTCAGGACTGGTACACCTGGATCGGATGGGCGATGGTCTGGTCGGCGGTCGCGCTGACCATCATCCGCGGGGTGCCGGTTATCATTGACGCGATGGAGTACATGCGGAACGACGCCAGGTCGACCCCGTCGCAGTGACTGTCCACAGATAGCCAACGAACAGAGTGATGCGTGTCTAGACCGAAGGATACGTCCAGAGCGTCCACACCCCAATTCCGGAAGGAGGATCGGCGTGAGGTCCGGTACAGGCTGAGCATCGCCTGTGCCCTCGTGTTGTCGTGGACGTTTTGGCTCGTGCCTGGCCCGATCCGCGGCTGGATAGCCGATCGATTCGGCGATGCCTTCTACCGTCTCAGCTCCACGTATCCTCGCAATGTCCGTGACAATGTTGCGACGGTTCAGCGATATATCGGTGACACCACGAACGATCCTGAGCCGCTGGTGCGTTCGATTTTCCGGACCAGCGCCAGGAACTTCATGGACCTGATCACGATCCCCCGTCAACCCGACAGCACGTTCAATAACTCGGTCAAGCTCGTGCGCGGCTCGTGGGAGACGCTGGACGGCGCGCTGGAGGGCAACAAGGGAGCGATCCTCGTCACCGGGCATGTTGGGTGCTTCGACTTCATCGGGCCGGTGATCACCACCCGTGGCTACAGGATGACCATCGTGACGGGCAGGACGACCTCGCGGTTCATTTTCGACGGCGTAACGTGGCTGCGCGGGTCGCGAGGTGCGGAGCTGGTCGAGCCGACCCCGTCCGGCGTGAGAAGCGTGATGCGGGCGCTGCGTCGCAATGAGCTCGCTGTGTTCCTCACGGACCGGGATTTCTTCCAGAATGGTCACGATGTGGTCTTCATGGGCGAGCCGACGACCTTGCCGCCTGGCCCCGTGCGAATCGCGCGAGAGACTGGCGCCCCGCTGGTCCCAATCTTCACCCGTCGTACCGCGAAGGGACATGAGCTGTCGATCGGTGAGCCGTTCCACGTCGAGCGGACCGACGATCTCAGGGCCGACGTGGCAAGAGGGATGGAGCGCCTGGTGCGGGCGCTCGAAGCGGGCATCTCGTCGTCGCTCGACCAGTGGGTGATGTTTCAGCGGGTCTGGCCAGAGCAGAAGCGGGTGCCGGTGCGGGTATTCCCAGTTGGGTCGCCCCTCGAAAGCGAGCTGCTGGAGCGGGTCGCCACGGCACTGCCCGAGATCGACCGGAAGGGACGTTCCTCCAGCGAGACGTCACCACCTCGTGAACATCGGGCTCCCGGCGGCTGATACCAGGCCATCAGCCCCGGGATCGCGGTCGGTAGCCACGAACGCTCCCTATGTCTCCAACCTTGGGATAGGCGAGGGAATCTCGGTTCTCGTCATCCGGGAACTCGAAGAGATCGACCATCAGCTGTAGGGGATAGGCGAGGCGCTGGGGCGATTCGTACACGATCTCCCTGTCGACGAAGAATCGCACCCCGTCAGGCGTCCACTCCGCGCCGTACGTGTGCCACGCTCGGGCATCGATGCCGGGTGACAATTCGACCATGTCGTCCGCAATGCGGGAGTCGTTGTGGGCCTTGATGCCCATGCGCAACGTGCTGCCGTGCGACGACACGCCATCGCCCGGAATCTCGACAATGCAGATCTCACCTGAGTCCTCGGCGGAGGTGCCCTCGTGCCCAACCAACCAGAAGGCAAGCATGGTCCTCGGATCGTCAGACGCCCGCATCTTGGCCTCGATGTACCCATGGACAGGCGTGTAGAGTCGGAGACTCGGCTGTTCGGTGCGGACCTCGAGATCAGGGCGATGACGATGTTGCCCGATCGAGCTGCCGAGCGGTCCGGCGAAGACGCCAGTCTGGATGTTCGAGACTCGCATCGGACCGTCTTCTATCCGCCAGGCGGGCTGATCGACATCGATGCGGAGGCGCAGAAGTCCTGGTCGGAGATCATAGCGAGCAAGGGTGCGATCGGGCGTCGACCAGTGCGGCAGGTAGTGCGGAATCCACCGATCGGTAATCAGCTCAGGTCCCTCGAATTGCTCGTCGAACTCGATCTCGTAACGATCCAGTTCGATCTCGTGGTGATCTGCGGATCCGAGAGCGGCACCCATGCGTGATCTCAGCGATAGTTCACGAACTGGAGCGCGACCGGCCAGTCCCCGGATTTCAGCAACTGGATGACTTCCTGCAACTCGTCGCGACTCTTCGCCTGGACCCGGATCGTGTCGCCCTGGATCTGTGGCTTCACCTTCTTGAAGTTGTCGCGAATCTCCTTCGAGATCTTCTTGGCGATCTCGTCGTTGAGACCTTCCTTGAGCTTCACGACCTGGCGCACCCGCGCACCCGAGGCGTCTTCCTGCTGTTGGTAGTCGAGGATCTTCAGCGAGAGCTTCCGGCCGATCAGCTTCGACTCGATGATGTCCCTGACAGCGTTGAGGCTGTACTCGGATTCGGTCGTGATCGTGAACTGATCATCGGCCTCCTCGATCTGGGTGTCGGTGTCCTTGAGGTCGTACCGCGTTCGGATCTCACGCCGGGCCTGGTCGATGGCGTTTCGGAGCTCCTGGCGATCGAACTTCGAGACGATGTCGAATGACGAAGTGCTTGCCACAGTCGTGTCCCCCTTTCGGCATGCTGGCAGACGTCCCGCAGTGTATACCATAGGGTATGGGAGCCGTTGTCGCTCGCGGCGACGTGGTTGGCTCACCTGGGGATACCATGACACGAATATTGCCTCGCACATTCATCCAGCGAATCTTCGGGATCCCGCTGCTCTACAAGATCCTGCTCGCGAACGGTGCGATCGTGGTGGTCGGGGCGACGATTGGCACATTGATCACCGCCCACACGGTGCACGGTGTCGATGACCCCACCAACTTCGGCCTGATCGCTACCTTCGCGCTCGTCGGTTGCGTCCTCAGCCTGCTGGTGAACTTCATCGTGCTGCGGGCCGCCTTCCAGCCGCTCGACCGTCTTGCCGAGGTGGCAGAGGGCATCAGGCTGGGGGACTTCTCCCGCCGTGTGCGGCCCTCGACGTTCTCGGACGCGCAGCTGGCGAAGCTCGGCGCGAGCTTCAACGAGACGCTCGATGAGCTCGAGGCCGACAGAAACCAGCTGCGGGAGCTGACCAGCCAGGTGATCCATGCGCAGGAGGACGAGCGCAAGCGGATCGCACGTGAGCTTCATGACGACACCGCGCAGGTTCTGTTCGCCCAGTTGCTCCGCTTGACGGCACTGAAGGGGTCAGAGCACGAGGAGGTTCGAAAGGTCGCCGAGTCGCTGGAGAGCTCGACCGTCGATGCGATCGAAGGCGTTCGGCGCCTCGCCCTTGAGCTGCGGCCCCCGACCCTCGACGATCTCGGACTCGAGGCCGCGCTCGGTGGACTTGCGCAGCGGTATGGTGAGCAGCACGGCCTCACTGTGGCGTACGAGTGGCGTGGCTCGCGTGAGCGGCTACACGAAGAGCTCGAATTGATCCTCTATCGAATCGCGCAGGAAGCCTTGACCAATGTCGTCAAGCATGCAAGGGCGACACATGTGAATATCGTCCTGGATCGCGGGCAACACCATGTCGCTCTCAAGGTCACCGATAATGGAATCGGGTTCGACCCGGCGGCCCTCACTGCGCGAGACGAGCGCGGTCTCGGCCTCGGCATTTTCGGCATGGTCGAGCGCACGGCGCTGGTTGGTGGCACGCTCAAGGTGATACCGGAGGTGCCCCGTGGCGTATCGATCGTTGCCGTCGTGCCGCTGGCGGTTGCCGGCCGGCGCACAGAGCCGCTGACCAGCGGTGCCGTGAACGGCAGTGGAAGACTCGAAAGGGTGGTCCTCGATGACAGAACGTGAGACGTCCCGGATACGAATTCTGCTTGCCGACGATCACGGTGTCGTCAGGGCAGGATTGCGCGCGCTGCTCGAGTCACAGGCCGACATGGTCGTCGTGGCGGAGGCCGAGGATGGCACCACGGCAGTCGAGCTGGCGGCGAAGCACCGGCCGAACGTGGTGGTGGCCGACCTCTCCATGCCCAACGGCGGCATGAAGACCATCTCCGCGATCACCGATCTGGACATCGGGACGCGGGTGCTGGTGCTGACCGTCCACGCGGAAGAGCGATACCTGCTGCCGGTGCTGGAGGCGGGCGGCTCCGGATACGTCAGGAAGTCCAGTGCCCACACCGACCTTCTCAACGCGATCCGTACCGTCGCTCGAGGTGAGGTCTTCCTCGATCCCGCTGCTACCAAGACATTGCTGCGTGGCTACCTTGGCCGGGCACACAGTGGAGACGAGCTGGATATCGGTGAGGTGCTTTCCGAGCGCGAGCGTGAGGTGGTCAAGCTCACCGCCGAGGGCTACACGGCTCAACAGGGGGCGGAGATGCTCTCGCTCTCTCCGAAAACGATCGAAACCTACCGCCACCGTGCGATGCAGAAGCTCGGTCTGACCAATCGAGCCGAGCTCGTCCGCTACGCCCTGCGCGCCGGGCTGCTGTCCGACATCGAGGTGTAGGGGTAATCCCCACACGAAGTCGGGGTTATCCGGGAGCCATCCGCCGGAAACTGCAAGACTTCCCCGGCACCTTAAGCTTGGTGAACTATTTACACTCAACATATACATGGAGGTTCTTGTGCAGACCTGACGTGCACACCTCCGAAGGGAGCTGTCTGGTCGCATTATGGACCGGACAAGAATGTAGCGGCGAGAGGAATAGCCATGGCAATGCGCAGCCATTCACTAAGTGACCGGCAGTTCTCGGTGGCGCGTCGGCCTGTCGGGGGCGCGAAGGTACATCCCGGTTGGTACACCTCTATCGGGGCACTCGAAGAGGAGGCGCTGCAGGCGGCGCCCGATGTCCTGTTCGATGTCTTCACCCAGATCCTCAAGATCGCGGGGGCACTCGATCGGAGCGCATCCGAGGCGCTCGAGGATCTCAACCTCACGGCAGGGGCGTTCAATGCCCTGGTTGAGCTTGGGAAGGTTGGCGATGAGGGAATCGCTCCGTCCGAGCTCGCACGCCGGCTCGCGGTCGCACGACGCACCGCGACGCTCTACGTCGACATCCTCACCCGACAGGGATGGGCGATCCGCGAGGCGCACCCTGGCGACCGCCGGATGGTCCTCGCGCGGCTGAGTGACAAGGGCAAGCAACTCCTCGAGGAGGACGGCGAACGGTACCAGCGGCGGCTCGCGGAGCTGCTCGGCGACATCGCGCCGGTGCAGGCGGAGCGATTGCGCCAGCTTCTGTCGCAGATCACTGCCGAGATTCGGGTGTAACGGCCTGGGTCTTCACGGTCATGTACAAGGGCGAGCGGCCGGATCCCATCGGGATCCGGCCGCTCGCCCTTGTACATGACCATTGAAACTGACTAGTCGCCTGAGCCTCGGAACACCATCGTCGTGCGTCCGGGGACGGTGATCGTGGTGCCCTGCTCGAAGCGAGCTGGCTCGGCGTGTCCCCTCGCATCGTCCGTGGTGATGACCAGATCCCACGCAGCCTGGTCCATCTCCCCGTTCGGCTCGGGCAAGGTGACCTCGATGTCATCCTCGGCGGCATGCATGATCACGAGGAGCGAGGATGTCCTGATCTCGCCGCCGAACTCATCGGCCTCCTCGAACGCTGTGCCAGACAGCCGGAAGATGAGGGGCTCCTCGGAGGGGGCCGCCCAGTCGTCATGCTCCATCTCGCTGCCGTCCTGACGAAGCCATGCCACATCCTTGAGGGCATTGGGAACATCCGGCTGACCCCGGAAGTATCGACGCCGTCGCAGCAGAGGCTCGGCCTTGCGCAGCTCGATCATCCTGCACGCGAACTCGATGAGTGCACGATCGGCCTCGGAGAGCTCCCAGTTGATCCAGGTGAGCTCGTTGTCCTGGGCATAGGCATTGTTGTTGCCCTGCTGGGTGCGATTGAGCTCGTCCCCGTGGGCGATCATCGGCACGCCCTGGGCCAGCAGCAGGGTCGCCAGGAGGTTCCGCTGCATTCTGGCGCGTAGTGCGTTGATCTCGGGGTCGTCGGTTGGCCCTTCGACCCCGAAGTTCGCGGACTGGTTGTGGTCGTGACCGTCCTGGTTGTCCTCGCCGTTCGCCTCGTTGTGCTTCTCTTCATACGAGACGAGGTCGCGAAGGGTAAACCCGTCGTGAGCGACGACGAAGTTGATGGAGGCTCGGGGGCCGCGGCCGCTCTCGCCGAAGATGTCCGAGGATCCGGCCATCCTGTACGCCATGGCGCCGCGATCGAGGCCGCCCTTCAGCCACCACTCGCGCGAGTCGTCGCGGAAGCGATCATTCCATTCTGACCAGAGCGTCGGGAAGTTGCCGGTCTGGTACCCTCGCGGACCGAGGTCCCATGGCTCGGCGATGAGCTTGACCTCCGAGAGGACAGGATCCTGGTGGATGGCATCGAAGAAGCCGCTCCCCGGATCGAACGAAGGCCACTCGCGACCGAGTGTCACCGCCAGGTCGAATCGGAATCCGTCGACGTGCATCTCCTCGACCCAGTACCTGAGACTGTCGAGCACCATCTTGAGGACCTGGGGATTGGCGAGATCGAGCGAGTTCCCGGTGCCGGTGTAATCGATGTAGAACTGCGGATTGTCCGGGCTAAGACGGTAATATGACGCGTTGTCAATCCCCTTCCAGCTGAGGGCCGGCCCGAGATGGTTTCCTTCGCAGGTGTGGTTGAAGACAACGTCCAGCAGCACCTCGATGCCGGCGCCGTGGAGATCCTTGACCATCCGGCGAAACTCGCTCGCCTGGACGAGCGGGTCGTTGCTCGATCCATAGCGGGGCTCTGGAGTGAAGAAGTTGAGGGTGCTGTATCCCCAATAGTTCGTCAGGTCGCGTTCGGTGAGAAACGCGTCATCGACGAACGCGTGGACCGGCAGGAGCTCGACAGCGGTGACACCAAGCTTCTGCAGGTGCTCGATGCTGGCCTCGTGACTGAGACCCAGCCAGGTGCCACGGAGAGGCTCCGGCACGGCGGGATTGAGTCTGCTGAAGCCGGCCACGTGGACCTCGTAGATGACCGACTCGTTCCAGGGAACGTTGGGTCGACGGTCACCATCCCAGTCGAAGTCCCAGTGAGCCACGACGCCCTTGGGGACAAAGGCGTCGTTTGGCCGGTCGTCCGGCTCCAGATCGTCCTGGTTCGCGAGGACGTACGGGAAAACGGACGGATCCCAGGTGACCTTGCCGTCGATCGCCTTCGCATACGGATCCAGCATCAGCTTCGCCGGATTGAACCGGTGCCCGGTGCTGGGATCGTAGTCGCCGTCGAGGCGAAATCCATACCGGGTGCCGACATGGACGCCCGGAATGTAGACATGCCAGACGCCGTGGGTGTGTTCCTGCATATCGACGGTGTGCCACGGTTCGGATTCGCCCGGGTCATAGAGGCACACGGATACGGCGCTGGCATGGCGCGAATAGACGGCGAAGTTCGTGCCTTCGCCGTCCCAGGACGCACCAAGTGGCGCGGGACGTCCAGGTCGTGGCGTCCCCGGAGTTTCACGATGTGTCATCGATGCTTCCCTACCACCCCTGGCGCGTGACGCAGTTCGATGGTGTATGCGACTGGTCAGGCAGGTTGTCCCTGAGCGTCCGCTTCCTCCAGCTCGCCCTCCTCGACGAGATGGACCTCGAGCAGCTCGAAGCGCTCGTCCTCGTGCAGGTAGCGCTCTTCGATCTCGCGGGCGGCCGAAGCGGCGTTCTCCGCCTGAAGCTCGTCGGTGTGTTCCTCGCCGCCAAGTTGATAGCGGACAGTGTAGGTATTCATGCTCGGTATCTCCGTTCTCCGGGTTCGCATCGGCAGTGTGGTCGAGGACCTGGTCGAAACGATTCCGAACCCGAGCGAGCCGTCGCCACCTCAGGTGACGCTCAGACCAGTGTACGATGAAGCGCTCTCCTCATGGTCACGCAGAGAACGGAGGGCGGCGTCGATCTCGCTCGTCCCCTCGGAGAAGACCGGGATCATGTCCGGTATCGCTGAGAAGTCGAACCGGCGAATGGCGTCATAGGCGGCTTCGATGGCCGTGAGCACCTTCGCAGAGCCGTCCTGGTACTGCTGAACGAGCGACTCTGCCCACTCGGGGATTTCCGCGCTTTCCAGGTAGGTGTCGATTTCCACGACGATCGTCTCGATGCGCTGACCCTCGGCCCGAAGGGCGAGCACGTTTCGGGATCGCTCCGACACCATGCCCTCCACGGTCCGCGACGATTCGAGCAGCGCTGCCAGGCGAGGCTCCATGAACCTGGTGAAGTCGTCCGATCCAGCGGAACGTGAATCCGGTGTACGTGGTGACAGGGGAGCGAGCGCGACTCCAATGATCGTCAGGATGATCAGCGGGATCACGACGCGACGGATTCCGGCTGCGAGATTCACACGGCCACTCCTTGCTGTGCCGCTGACGAGGAAGCTGGCACCACTCGTGCTGAGTACGAATGTATGACAATGATCGTATCGACCAGCATTCGTTCGAGAAGGGATACCTGAATGACCGTGGCGCCCGTTTCATTTGGTCCCAATGCACCCGCCCCGTCGCCGGTGGTGATCGAGCGGGTCGAGCCAGCCATCGACTGCGGCCGCTACCCGGTGAAGCGCGAAGTAGGGGACGTCCTCACCGTTTCGGCGGATGTCTTTCGCGAAGGACACGACAAGCTGGCCGCGGTGGTCAAGTACCGCACGTGGGACGAGTCTGCCTGGCACGAAATACCGATGCACCATGTCGACAACGATCGTTGGTCAGGCACCTTCGAGCTCACGGAGAACACGCGGTACGTCTACACTGTAGAGGCATTTCCAGACTTTTTCGAAACGTGGCGTGACGAGATCGTCAAGAAGCGAGACGCAGGTCTCGACGTCTCGCTCGAGATTCGGGAGGGGCTCCTCCTCCTCGAGGAAACGCAATCGCTTGCTGCCGGCGAGGATGCGAACGTGCTGGAAGCAGCCATCGCCGCGGCACGGCAGGCATCGTCCCAGCGCGACGCCATTGAATCAATGCTGCGGGAGGATGTGGTCGGAGCAGCTCACCGCAATCGGCCGCGAACCGGCTCGGTCACCTACGAGCCGGAGCTGACGGTGGTGGTCGATCGCGTGCGAGCCAGGTTCGCCTCCTGGTACGAGATGTTCCCGCGATCCGCCGGTACCAACCCGAACGCCAGCGCGACCTTCAAGGATGTCGAGCGGCACCTGCCCCGCATTCGCGACATGGGGTTCGACGTGCTCTACTTCACCCCCATCCACCCCATCGGAAAGACGAATCGCAAGGGCAAGAACAACACTCTCAACGCGCAGCCCGGTGATCCGGGTGTGCCGTATGCCATCGGGAGCGAAGAGGGAGGTCACGACGCGATCGAGCCGGGCCTCGGAACGGTAGACGACTTCCGTGAACTGGTGGCAAAGGCGGCCGATCACGGACTGGAGATTGCCCTCGACATCGCGTTCCAGGCATCCCCGGACCACCCGTGGGCGAAGGAGCATCCCGAGTGGTTCCACATTCGTCCGGACGGGTCGATCAAGTACGCCGAGAACCCGCCGAAGAAGTACGAAGACATCTATCCCATCAACTTCCAGAACGACGACTGGCAGGGGCTCTGGAATGAGCTCAAGCGGATCATCCTGTACTGGGTCGATCTCGGGGTCAAGACCTTTCGGGTCGACAACCCGCACACCAAGCCGACCGTGTTCTGGGAGTGGTTGATCACGGAGGTGCATCGCGATCATCCGGACGTGATCTTCCTGTCCGAGGCCTTCACGCGCCCCAAGGTGATGAAGGCCCTGGCCAAGGCCGGGTTCGCCCAGAGCTACACTTATTTCACCTGGCGGAATTTCAAGCAGGAGATCATGGAGTACGCCACTGAGCTGACGCAATCCGAGATGAAGGAGTTCTATCGAGGGAACTTCTTCACCAACACCCACGACATCCTTCCGTACATCCTGCAGGAAGGTGGGCGGCCCGCATTCATGTTCCGTGTCGTGCTGGCGGGCACACTCTCTTCTGTGTACGGCATCTACAGCGGATACGAGCTTTGCGAGAACACCGCAGTGCCCGGCAGGGAGGAGTATCTGAATTCGGAGAAATATGAGTTCAAGGTGTGGGACTGGGACCGCCCGGGCAACATCGTTGACTACATCTCCCGTCTCAACCAGATCCGTCGCGAGCAGCCGGCGTTGCAGGAGTACGACAATCTGCAGTTCGTGCGGGCCGACGACGACAATGTGATCGCGTATGTCAAATCGCTGCCCGCCGAGTCGAACTACATACTCGTCGTCGTCAATCTCGATCCCTTCCAGCCACATCAGAGCGCGATTGAGATACCCCATGACATCCTGGGCTCGACCGATCAGGATCAGATCCGTGTGACCGAGCTCTTCTCGGGTGAGTCGTTCCTGTGGCAGGGAACTACGGAGACTGTGTATCTTGATCCACAGCAGAACCCTGCAATGATCTATTCGCTTAGGGTCTGGGAGCACAAGGACTACGAGGAGCCGTGCTTCTAGGAAACCCGGACATGAGCGTGTGCGTGGAGTTCGGGCGGCGATGGCCCGGAACTGAGAGGAATCGATGCTGAACCAGGATCAGCTGTGGTTCAAGGATGCAGTCTTCTACGAAGCCCCGGTGAAGTCGTTCTACGATGCTTCCGGCGACGGCATTGGCGACTTCAGAGGCATGACGGAGCGGCTCGACTACATCCGCGAGCTGGGGGTCGACTGCATCTGGCTGCTCCCAATGTACCCCTCTCCAGGCCAGGATGACGGGTACGATATCTCCGATTTCTACTCGATCCATCCCGACTTCGGCACGATCGACGACTTCAAGGAGTTCCTCGATGTCGCGCATTCGAAGGGGCTGCGCGTTGTCGCCGATCTGGTCATGAACCACACCTCGGATCAGCATCCCTGGTTTCAGGAGGCTCGGTCCAATCCGGACTCCCCGAAGCACAACTACTACGTGTGGACCGATGATCCCAGCAAGTACAGCGAAGCGCGGATCATTTTTACCGACACGGAAACGTCGAACTGGACGTATGACCCGGTCGCCGGCAAGCATTACTGGCACCGGTTCTTCAGTCATCAGCCGGACCTGAACTACGACAACCCGGACGTCCATCGAGAGATGTTCGAGGTCGTCAGATTCTGGCTGAACCTGGGGCTGGATGGGTTCCGGTGCGATGCCGTCCCATACCTCTACGAGCGAGAGGGCACGAACTGCGAGAACCTGCCGGAGACGCACCAGTTTCTCCGGAACCTCCGACGCCTGGTTGACGAGGAGTTTCCCGGAGCCGTGCTCCTTGCCGAGGCGAACCAGTGGCCCAGCGATGTGGTCGAGTATTTCGGTACGGAAGATGAACCCGAGTTCCACATGGCGTTCCACTTCCCGCTGATGCCCCGCATGTTCATGGCAATGCGGCGCGAGCAACGCACCCCCATCGTCGAGATCATGGAGTCGACGCCCGACATCCGTCCGGATACCCAGTGGGCGATTTTCCTTCGCAACCACGATGAGCTGACACTGGAGATGGTCACGGATGCCGAGCGTGACTACATGTACTTCGAGTACGCCAAGGATCCCCGTATGCGGATCAACGTCGGCATCCGCAGGCGACTGGCGCCGCTGCTCGACAACGGTCGACGCCAGATCGAGATGATGAACTCGCTGCTCTTCTCCATGCCCGGCACGCCTGTCATTTACTACGGCGATGAAATCGGCATGGGTGACAACATCTACCTTGGTGACAGGAACGGCGTCCGCACACCGATGCAGTGGAATGGGGACCGCAATGCGGGATTCAGCCGCGCGGATTGGGCGCGGCTCTATTCGCCCGTGATCATGGACCCGGTGTACGGGTACCAGGCAGTGAACGTCGAGGCCCAGAACCGTCTGCCGACATCACTGCTCAACTGGATGAAGCGGATCATCGCCGTGCGGAAGCGATATCGGGCGTTCGGACGAGGCACGATCCGGTTCCTCCATCCTGAGAACACCAAGATCCTCGTGTATCTGCGCGAGTACGAGGATGAGATTCTCCTGTGCGTGGTGAATCTCAGCCGATTTGCACAGTTCGCCGAGGTCGATCTCAGCGAGTTCGCGGGGTACACCCCGGTTGAGCTCATGGGAGAGACCCGTTTCCCGAAGATCGGCTCCCTGCCGTATCTCCTGACGCTGGGACCTCATGCATTCTTCTGGTTCCGTCTGGAGATGCACGAGGACTGACGATCCCAGGCAAGAGCAGGCTTGACACATCTCTGCCCCAAGAACCGGCATGACGCGTCACGACCGGAGCGACCATGGCTGACTACGATGACCAGAACGTGAGAAGCCTTGAAGCCTGGCTGGCGCAGCGTCGTTGGTACGGGGACAAGGGGCGCACGATCATCGCGGCCGAGCCCGTGTTTCGTATCGAGATCGGTCTCAAGCAACTCGATCTGATAGTCGAAGTGGTGCAGCTCTCATATGCTGCGGGGCCGCCTTCCAGCTACCTCCTGCTTCGACGTGACGGCGACCGGGAGACGGATGCGATCGAGGCTGCAGCCGTTCGCAGCTGGCTCCTGGAGGGGCTGCTGGACGAGCGTGCGGTGGAAGGTGAGGAGAGTGGGCGACTGCGCTGGCGGCTCATCGGAACCCCTGAGGTGATCTCCGTAGCCAGCTCAGGTCCGTCCCACGTATTTGGTGGCGAGCAAAGCAATTCGTCGATCGTTTTCGGCGATGCCGCGATCATGAAGATTTTCAGGAGGATACGGGAAGGCATCAACCCGGAAGTCGAGATCGGCGAGTTTCTCACGCGCTACACCTCGTTCACTGCCTTTCCGCGACTCCTCGGGACGATCGATCTGGAGCAGGACGACGACGTGACGACGATCGCAGCCGTTCAGGAGTTCATCCCCAGTGTCGGCGATGCGTGGAGCTGGGTGACGTCCAACCTGGCGGAAGGGAGCCACCAGGCCGAGATGGTCGATGCGGCGCACCTGCTCGGTGTCCGAACGGCCGAGATGCATGTTGCATTCGCGACGGGTAGGGCCGAGCGATTCTTGCCAGAGGTTGCGTCCGGTGCGTATGCCGAAGCCGTCCGCGCTGAAGCTCGGGCGGAGCTCGAGGATACCGTCGATCAGCTCGAGCGTCGCGGTGTAGGAGGCGCGACGATGCTCGGTGCACGGCTGGAATCGGCGCTCGATGCGTTGCTCGAGCTTGAAGGAACCATGATCACGCGCATCCATGGCGACTATCATTTGGGTCAGGTCCTTCGGACCACCGATGATGACTTTGCTATCCTCGACTTCGAGGGCGAGCCAACCCGTTCGCTCGCAGAGCGGCGAGCCAAGGCATCGCCGTTGCGCGATGTGGCCGGGATGCTGCGCTCGTTCGACTACGCCGCCGAGTCGGCACGACGCACACGAGGCACGCCGTCGAACGGCGCGATCGGAGACTGGTACGAGGCGGCCCGCGCGTCGTTCCTCGACGGATACGATTCCATTGCTCGCGAGAGCAGTGTCCTCATGCGGGGGTGGGAGCAAGGGGCGCGGCCAGCCGTGCTGGCCGCGCTCGAGATACACAAGGCTCTCTACGAAGTCCGGTATGAGCTCAGTAACCGGCCGGACTGGCTCGAGATCCCATTGAACGCGCTGAGACGAATTTCTGCTGACTCCTGATTCAGACGTGCAGCCACACGATTGCGACGGGCCATGATCGAGAGCATCTTCCTGGACATTCTGCTCATCCTCATCGTGCTCCTGATGATGGCGATCGGTGCCTACCGAGGTGGCATGCGCGAGGCCTACTCGGCTGCGGGCGTTCTGCTCGGCGTCCTGCTCGCGCGAGAATGGGCGGAGTCCTGGGGGGGCTGGCTGGAGCGAAACACCAGTCTCACCGAGGGCGGCGCCCGGTTCTCGGTCTCCGTCGCCCTGCTCGTCATTGCAACCGGTGCGGTCGGCTATGGCGTCGGGTTGGCGTTCAACTACCATCCAGGTCCTGGCGGACGCATGTTCGGTGCAGCCCTCGGTGGTGGCGCCGCCCTGGTTGCCGTTTCCTACGTGCTGTCGTGGCTCCGCGTCGATCTGTTCGATGGCGAAGAGCCCGACGTCGTCCGAGACACGTTCTTCGCCAGGTTTCTCGACGGCGATGCAGGTCTTGTCCTCCTGATGGTGAGTGGACTTCTGATCATTTCGGCTCTGTTCGGGTTTTTCGTCCGCGAGCGCGAAGACGAGACTGTTGGGACGGCGGTATCGACACACCCGCGCACCACTGCCTCCGTGCCTGACAAGCTTGAGCCGCCCGCCGAGCGCACGCATCCGTCCGTACCTGTACAGGTCCATCCGACGCGTCAGTGGGACGACCGGGCTGGCTCGATTCCTTCCGCTACCGACCGCCAATGGTCGAACACGTGGCCCAGTGACGCCCCTGGCATCCCCAGGGACGAGGGACCAGCTCGCTCGAGTCAGGTACAACAAGCCCGCGAGCGCCTCCGAAGTCAGAGACGAACCGACGGCTCGGGCAACGGAACATCGAGGTAAACCTCCTAGAGGGCAGCCGCCATTTCGATCGCCCGGTCGGTCAACCTCAGGGTCATGGGGGAGAGCGTGCGAAAGGGGATCAGCCGATCCCGCTCCAGTGGTGTGCGATTCTCGAACACCTCGGCGGTGTCAGATACCACGATCGCATCGGCTGCCAGTGAGGACGGGATCCGCTTCAGGTTCCCATCTGCGCAAACTACGACTGTGGCATGTCCGGGAGTCGGCGCGAGGTGGTCGAGCGCGATCGCGTCACTCACCACAACGATGCGGGAAGCCCCAAAGGAGGCGGTCAGGTGCCATGCGGATTGCTGCGATGGCGTGTCCGCCTGCCAGGCGCCCGGGGCGACCCGGTCCGCAGTGAGCGAGAGCTCGCCGACCCGGAGCTCGCGATCTCCCAGCGAGAGCTGTGGATGACTGCCGTGAGCCGGAATGACCCGGATCACCGTCGTGCGCCATCGTTCGCGAAAGTCCGGCGGCAGGTTACCGAGTGTTCCTGAGGTCGCGAGCAGGATGTCGATGCGCTGGCGAAGGAATCCGGTGACCAGCTCAGCCAGGTCGCGGACAGCATTCTCGGAAGCACAGTCGACAAGGAGGACACGACGACCCTGATATTCAAACAGTCCTGCCAGGTCGGCATCGTTTCGCGCCAGCGTCAGAGTGGGCTCCGAGCGACTTCCGCTGGTCTCTCTGAGCGTGATCGCCCACGCGGACCCCAGGAACGCACCGCTGACCGCCGCGCCGATGAAGTGCCGTCGTGTCTGGCGTGCTCGCTCGGGATCGGACTTGGTGGCGGGTGGCGATGCCATCAGCGTTTCCAGCCCACCCTGGCGACGTTGACTTCGATTCCGGCGGTCCTGATACGCTCCGCAATCTCGCGAGCGTCTTCCTCTCCGGGCACCAGGCCGTAGAAGGTTGGGCCGGCCCCGGTGAGTGCGGCAAAGGCGACACCTGCGTCGACCATGGCTCGCGGGATCCTCTCGAGCTGTGGATACATCCGCAAGAGAGCCCGCTCGAAAACATTGAATGGCGCTTTGCTGGGAAGACTCGGAAGCGCGCTGGCTACCGCCTCGACCCGTGCACCAGAGGACCACCATGCCGGATCGACTGCGGCATACATCCCTGAGGTCTTGTTCTCGATCGCAAGTCTCGGCGTCGCGAGAACGATCCACCGATCTGGATCGGGTGGTGGCAGCGGTTGGATAATCTCTCCCCGTCCGCTCGCGAGCGCGGCCGGCGAATGAAGAAAAAAGGGGACGTCGCTGCCCAGTCCGGCGGCCAGGGCGTCGATATCAGCACCGTTCGATCCGATCTCCTCTTCGAATATGAGAAGTGTGGCGGCCGCATCGCTGCTGGCACCACCCAGGCCGGCAGCCGTGGGGATCCGCTTCCGGATGGTGACGCGTTGGGGCGGGATGCCGACCCCTGCACGACGCATCGCCTCGAGCGTCCTCGCAACGAGATTGCTCTCGGTCGGCACGTAGCTCGTGGCCGGCTTGAAGTCGAACTCATCGGCGTCCGCCCCCGTCGGCTCGAAGGAGATCGTGTCACACAGCGAAATCGTGCACATGACGGTGCGAATCTCGTGGTACCCATCCGGTCGCCTGCCGAGGATCTCGAGACCAAGATTGATCTTTGCTGGTGCTTCGATCGTGCGCCTGGTCATGCTGGAACGTCGAGATCCGCGCGTGCGAGGCTCAGCCAGTCCTCGAAGTCGAGCGCCTGGGGCCGCTGGGTCCCGTCGATTCCGATCATCTGCAGGCGGGATGCGAGCTCCTCCTTGCCGATCCCGAGTCCGCGAGAGAGCGTGTTGAGCAGCGTCTTGCGCTTCTGCTGAAACGCAAGCGTTGCGAGCTCGAAGAGGCGGTGTCGTTCGGCGTCGTCGAGCAGTGGCTGCTTTCTCGAACGGAGGCGGACAACGGCTGACGTTACCTTCGGGGCCGGATGAAACGCTTCTCTCGGTACCGTGAACAGGTATTCCGGCTCGGTGTAGAGCCGTGTCGCGAGCGTGAGCAGGGAAAGGTCACCCGCGGTCGCGGTCATGCGTTCCGCGACCTCCTGCTGCACCATGACGATCAGCTCCGAGGGAGGCAGGGCTGATTCGAGGAAGTGCCGCACGATCATCGTCGCGACGCTGTACGGGAGGTTCGCGACGATGCGGTAGCGTTCGTCCCTTGCGAAGAGGTCTGCCGGGTCCACCTGCGTGGCATCGGCGTGGACCAGTCGAAACCTTGGTTCCTGCGTGAAGTGCTTCTCAAGTCGAGGAGCCAGCGAGTCATCCAGCTCGATCGCCGTGACATCGGCCCCCCGACGGAGCAACTCCTCGGTGAGGATGCCGAGACCGGGTCCGATCTCGAGCACCTTGTCGCCTGGCTGCAGGTGCGCCTCGTCGGCGATGCGCGCCACGATCTCGGCATCCAGCAGGAAGTTTTGTCCCTTGGATCGAGACGGTCGAATCCCCCAGGCGCGCATGCGCCGGAGCCAGGTCTCCGAATCGGTTGGGTGGGAGCTTCCCATCGACAGCCTCAGTGGTTCGCGCTAGACGGTTGGTCCCGAGAGGTGGACTCCGCGGCCGTGGGAGACCCGGCCGATTCTCCAGATCGACTCGCCGGTAGCCTGAAACGCCGATTCGAACTCGTCGGCAGCGTCGCCGGGGATCGCGAACATCAGGCCACCTGATGTCTGTGGATCAAAGGCAATGGCCACCTCTTCATCCGCGATGCCGACACTGATCGAGACACCGTCGGTGAGTGAGCTGAAATGGTCTCGGTTGCGGTGCAGTCCCCCAGCCATGACACCGGCAGCGACGAGCTCACGGACGTGTGGCAGAACAGGAAGCGCGCTCATGTCGATGTCTATCGCGACGCCGCTTCGTGTCGCCATCTCCCAGGCATGGCCGGCCAGACCGAATCCGGTAATGTCGGTGGAGGCGTGGACGATGTGGTCCACCGCGATATCCCGTGCACGGAGGTTGAGACGGAGCATCTGTTCGATGGCAGGCTCAAGTACGTCGCGGGGGATCTTCTGCTGTTTCGCGGCGGTGGTGAGGACACCCGAGCCGAGCGGCTTCGTCAGGAAGAGGACATCGCCAGCCCTGGCGCCCGATTTGGCCCATATTCGATCCGGGTGAATCGTTCCGGTGACGGCTATCCCATACTTGGGCTCGTCGTCCGTCACGGTGTGACCCCCGGCGATCACGCCACCAGCCTCGGCCAGCTTGTCCGCACCTCCCCTGAAGATCTCGGAGAGGATCCCGATGTCGAGGTCGTCCGGGAATGCGGCGATGTTGAGCCCCATTGTCACACGGCCACCCATGGCGAACACATCGCTCATGCTGTTCGCCGCCGCGATCGCACCGTACTCGTACGGATTGTCCACGACGGGCGCGAAGAAGTCGACCGTCTGCACGATTGCAAGATCGTCGTTGATGCGCAACACGGCGGCATCGTCCGACGTCTGGAGGCCGACGATGATGTCAGGGTGTGATGCGATGGTGAGTGGCTGCAGAACCTGCGCCAGCGTGCCCGCGTCGAGCTTGGATGCTCAACCGGCGCAATTGGCGAGTGTCGTCAACCTGATGCGCTCGCGATCGTCCACGTCGTTACTCATACGGTACGCTCTCCTCGACGCCGAAGACCGGCGTCGCTATGGGGACGATAGACCACATTCGCTGAAGCGTCCAACGGAGACGGCCACGGAGGTTGCCAGCGATGGAGCATCGATCGGCGGAAGCGAGTCGGAGTGCGGGGATCGCGTATCACCTGGTTCCAGTACCGGTCTGGGAGGAGCGTGGAGGTGCAGCCCTGTACGTTCCGGATGCGTATGAGGCGGATGGGTTCATCCACTGCACGAACGGGCTCGACCCACTCCTTGAGGTGGCCAACATGTTCTATCGGAGCGACGACCGTGCCTATCGTGTACTGGTGCTCGACGTGAGCAAGATCGCATCCGAGGTTCGATACGACGATGAGGGGAAGGTGTACCCGCACATCTATGGCCCTCTCAATACCGATGCCGTTATCGGTGTTCTGGAGGTGAGGCGACGCGAAGATGGAACGTTCGAGGGGTTCACGCGGCAGTGAGCAAGGGAGCACCGACGCTGGCTGGACGGGTGACGTTCCGTGTTTAGTGCGATTGCACGCCTTGCTATCCGGTATCGTTGGCCGGTGGTGACAGCCTGGCTGCTCCTGGTCCTGGTTTCGGTGCCGTTCGCGCTGAACGCGCAGGATCCCCTGAAGGTCGGTGGCTTCACATCGGATGACACCGAGGCGAGTCGCGCGTTCGACGTCGTTCAGGAGCGGCTTGGCTACAGCCCGTCCAATTTGATCGTCGTGTACGAGAGCGACGCACTCCTCGCGACCGACCCCGCGTTTCTCGAACAAGTGGAGGCCTCACTCGCCGAGATAGCCCGTCTGCCGTTCGTTCAGGACGTCATTACGCCTTCACTCGATGCATCGCTGATTTCGAGCAGCGGTGAGATTGCCTATGCGATCGTCGGTCTCGACCTGCCGCCAGAAGAGGCGCAGCGAGACGTGCCGGAGTTCGAGCGCGCCCTCGTTCTCCAGCCGGACATCGACTTCCTGGTCGCCGGCGGCCCGGCCTTTTACGCGGACATCGAGACGGCGAGCCAGCGAGACCTGCGACGCGCCGAGGTGATTGCCCTGCCGGTCGCGCTCGGTGCGCTGTTGATCGTCTTCGGAACCGTGATCTCGGCGATGGTGCCTCTCGTGACAGGGGCGGCCGGCGTGGCGGTCGTGCTCATGGCGATCTACGTCCTCGCCCATGCTGCCGACCTGAGCATCTTCGTTCTGAACCTTGCGACCATGCTCGGTCTCGGTCTCGCGGTCGACTATGCGCTGTTCATCACCAGCAGGTATCGGGAAGAGCTGCGTCGGAACGGCAACGATGTCCCCGCAGCCGTTCAGCGAGCGGTCGAGACAGCGGGCAGAGCTGTCTTCTTCTCTGGGCTCTCGGTCCTGATCGGACTGTCGGGACTGATCATGTTCCCGATGATGTTCCTGCGCTCCGTAGGTGTGGCCGGCGTGGTGGTGGTGGCGATATCGACGTTCACGTCACTGACGCTGCTGCCGGCACTGCTGGCGATCCTGGGGACACGGGTAGAGTCGCTGTCCATCGGGCGACTCGGTGGGGTCGCGGTCGGTGGTCAGAACGAAACAGGCGGATGGTACCGCATCGCGCATCTGGCGATGCGCCGGCCGATCATGGTGACCATGGTGACGCTGACGATCCTGATCGGCCTGGGGCTGCCGTTCCGGCACGCCAACATCTCGTCGCCAGACGCAACGATCCTGCCGGAGGACCTGCCGAGTCGGCAGGGGTTCGACCTCCTGAGCGCCCACTTCTCGGGGGGTGAGATCTCGCCCTTCCTGGTCGTGCTCGAGTTCGACGAGGGGATGGAGCTGTCCGATCGGCTCAATCTGGTGGCGCGACTCGAGTCGCTGCTGGCGCAGGACGAGCGCATCGAACGGGTGCAGGGACCGACCTCGTACCTCGAAGCGTTGTCCGCACTGCCTGTAAATCAGCGGTACCTCGCGAGGACCGCGCTCGAGCAGGTCGGTATCGACACGCAACTGGAACGCTTCTGGTCGGATACGGCGGCGGTGATTTTCGCCTATCCGGTTACACCGGCGAATCAGCCCGAGAACAAGGAGCTGCTCGCCCAGCTTCGTTCGATCCCGGATACCCAGGCCGTCACGGTTCTGGTCGGCGGCGGAACGGCGGAGATCGTCGACGTGGTGGACGAGATCTACGAGCGATTCCCGATCGCGGGCGGGTTCGTCGTGTTGATGACGTATACGATCCTGCTGGTGCTTTTCAGATCGGTGGTCCTGCCACTGAAGGCCATTTTTCTCAACATCATGTCGATCCTCGCCTCCTACGGTGCTCTCGTCTGGGTATTTCAGGACGGGCATCTGCACGAGTGGCTCGGATTCACGCCCCAGGGTTTTGTCGAGGCTTCCCTTCCGGTCATCATGTTCTGCGTGCTGTTCGGATTGTCCATGGACTACGAGGTGTTCCTGCTCACCCGTATCCGGGAGGAGTGGGAGCGAACCGGTGACAACCGCGAGAGCGTGGCGCACGGTCTCGAGCGAAGCGGCCGGATCATCACCAGCGCGGCATTGATCGTGGTCGTGGTCACCGGGTCATTCGTGACGGCGGATGTGGTGCTCGTCAAGGCCCTTGGCCTGGGCATCGCCATCGCCGTCGCGGTGGACGCCACCATCGTTCGTGGTCTCCTGGTCCCGGCCACGATGGTGCTTCTGGGGCGGGTGAACTGGTGGGTGCCGGCCTGGCTGGACCGAATCCTGCCTCGCCAGCTCATGCATGAGGAATAGGCAATTGTGACTCCGTGTGGAGTACACTGGGGGCAGCATGCGGGATGGAGGGTCTCGCATCGAAACACACGCACGCAATCTGGTTTCAACGCACGACGATCGCCCGTTCAGCGATCGTCGTGCGAGTGGCATCTGGATCCCGTGAATCAACGGGTGGCTTGTCGGGGCACGGTGCAACCGGTCCTGACGCGAGCGCGATCGTGCTCCGTCATCCGAACTGGGGGAGAATCTTGGCTACGTTCGACTTTGCCTTCACGCGCTCCGGTCGCTCGCGGCGCGTCGCAGAGTGGCTGCAGGCATTGCGGGGAATGTTGATGGCTGAGCACACTGCTGAAGAGGAAGATGCCTTCGTATGGCGTCGAGGCAGGGATGTTGTACGTCTCAAGCGGGATGGTGACGGTTGGTATGTGACGTACCAGACCGTCGGCAAGCTGATGGGCCCGCAGCGATGCGTGTACGAGGCACGCCACCGACAGGCCAAGCATGCTGCCTGGGACATGATGGCTCGGGTCATCAACGCGTCACGGGATGAGCAGGAAGGCGTCGAGGCAGCCAGCATGGCCGCACGCTGGATGCGGCGAGTCTCCGCGAGCTAGGGCACGCAATCCGTGCCGGAGCTTCCCGAGGTCGAAACGATACGTCGACTGGTAGAAGCGCACCTGCGAGGACACGTGGTGCGATCGTTCGACGTGTATCTCGCCAAGCTGCTGCGCCAGTCAGTCATCTCCGATCCCCGAACGCTCGTTGATCGGCGCCTGATCGGCACCCAACGGCGCGGGAAGGTACTGGACATCTCCTTCGACGGTGGGGTCGACCTTCTCGTTCACTTCAAGCTGGCGGGCCAGCTCGCGATCGAATTGCCCGATGGCGAGAGGTTCGTCGCAGGTCATCCCGTTCCTCGCCCGGACGGGGCATACCCACACAAGGCCACGCACGCGAAGATGGTCTTCGAGGACGGCCGCCTCTTCTGGTACAGCGACATCCGGCAGTTCGGCTGGTTCAACATCCTGCCGACCTCCGACCTCGATCAGGTTCTCGACGGGCTCGGGCTCGGCCCCGAAGCCACCGAGCCGGTCGACGCCGCACGGCTGCATCGACTGTTCTCGCGTCGATCGGCGCCGGTCAAGGCCGTGTTGCTGGACCAGCAGGTGATCGCGGGACTGGGCAACATCTACGCTGACGAGGTGCTCTTTGCCTCCCGGATCCATCCGGCTGCGCCTGCCCGGTCACTCGGCGAACACGAGGTCTCGGTGATCGCATCAATGATCCCACCGGTGATCGCCGAGGGGATCAGCCAGGGCGGAGCGACCATCATCCACGGCAAGGCCATTCCGGAGAACGGGTTTCCGGCTGTCCATGGGCGCGAGGGTGAAGCCTGCTTCCGCTGCGGCACGGCGATCGTGAAAACTCGAGTGGCCGGCAGGGGAACCTACTACTGCCCCACCTGCCAGCCACTCCCGATCACCTCTTCCGAAGGGCATACGTCGACAGCAGCCGAGTCCACGGGCTAGTCGCGAAAGTCCACCTGTGACGGAAGATCCGCGACGAAGCCGGCGATCACGTCGATCGTGCGCTCGACGTCATTCAGGCTGACCACTTCATTCGGACTGTGCATGTATCGATTGGGCAGCGAAATGAGTCCAATCGCCGTCAGCACCCCGGAACGCCGAAACGCATCGGCATCCGTTCCCGTCGATCTGCCCGCGCCCTGCACGGCAACGGGAATATCGAGTCGTGATGCCGCCTGCTGGAGGGCGCGGAACACCGAGTCGTTCACGGCGGCTCCCCGCGTCAACACCGGGCCTCCGCCCAGCTTGACATCGTTGTCGGCCTTCTTCGCGGCTCCGGGATAGTCAGTCGAGTGGGTCACATCGATCGCGATCACCACGTCCGGCTTGATTCGGTGGGCTGCATTGACGGCTCCGGCCATGGTGATCTCTTCCTGACTTGCGGCGAGCGCAGTGACCCGGTGCTCGGTTGTCGTTCCGATCTTTCGCAGAGCCTCGAGGGCGACGAAGGCACCGATCCGGTTGTCGATGCTCCGGGAGACCAGTAGATCATCAGTCAGCTGCAGTGGAGATACGTCGATCACCGCCGGGTCGCCGACCTCGACGCGTCGCTGGGCGTCGGCCTTGTCGGCTGCCCCGATGTCGATCCATACATCACTCAGCTTGGTCACCTTCTCGCGGTCAGCTGGCTGCAGCAGGTGCGCTGCCTTCTTTCCGATGACCCCATGCACCGGACCTTCGCGTCCGACGATGACGACCCGCTGACCGACCACGACCTGGTCGTCCCAGCCACCGATGCGGTCGATCCAGACAAATCCGTCGTCATCGATCCAGGTCACGATGAAGCCGATCTCATCGATATGTCCCTCGATCACGATGTGGAGGGAGCCGTCGTCCCGGTTGGACGCCCAGGAGTTGCCTGCCACGTCGTGGTCAACGATGGGTGCGAATGTCTCGGCTTCCTGGCGCCAGCGTCGCGCGGCGCTTCCCTCGAACCCGGATGGGGAGGGGGTGGAGAGCAGCTCGTGCAGGAATGTGGTCTGCGTGGAATCGAAGGGCACGGATAGTCCTTTCCGGTGAATCGGCGTCGACTCGTTGCTATGAATCTTGACATGTCGGGACGACCTCAGGTAGGTTGTTGGGTACAACCGAGTGGCTGCGTTGATCAGAACTAGTACGCACCGCACGTGGATCCAAGCGAGCCGGGTAGGGTGAGATGCCGGTGTGAAGCGGGTGCGGAATGGATCTGTGAGCAATACCCCAAACGTCCTGCGGGACCAGTAGGCGGTATCGGATCTCCACCGTTACAGGGAGCCGCGTATCGGCACATGATCGCATGTGCCCGTACGGTCGAGTGGATGCCGGCAACGGCATCAATGAGGGTGGCACCGCGGATCGAGCTCCGTCCCTTTTCAGGGATGGAGTTTTTTTGTTTGTCCAGCGTGCCGCCAGGAGGATCAGGACATGGTCGGGATCAGGGTTGAACAGCAGCGTCGGTATCGGACGCTGCCTGATGTCGAGGGGGTCAGGAGCATCGCAGAGTCCGGTGCCGGCCGGGGGCTCAGGCGGGTAGCGATCTATCAGGAGCTGCCTGCAGATCTGGAGACGCCGGTGACCGTCTACCTCAAGCTCACGGACGGCGCGCAGCGTCCGGGGTTCCTGCTCGAATCGATCGAGGGCGGGATGAGGATCGCCAGATACTCGTTTATCGGAGGCGATCCGACCTATTCGATCACCTTCAGGGACGGCCGGCTGATCGGCCTCCCTGACGATGGATTCCCTGACTCGTATCAGGATCCGCTTGCGACCCTGGAAGAGGTCCTTGCGCACTTTGCCTCCGAGGATCAGGGAGGGCTCCCTCGATTCACCGGTGGAGCCGTGGGGTATCTCGCCTACGAGGCGATGGCTCGGTTCGAGCCTCGGGTCGGTCGAGCCAAGGGGCCGGGGCTCGGCGCTCCCGACGCGCGATTCCACATCGCCGAAACGCTGGTGGTGTTCGACCATCTCGAGCGAGTGATGAAGGTCGTGAGCCACGTCGACATCTCGGACCCTGCCCGCGTCGGCGAAGCGTACGACGAGGCGGTGGCCCGGATCGACCGTGTGGTGGGACAGCTCGGCGGGCCGATCACCATGCCTGCCATATCTCCGGATTCGGAGGTACGCCCTCCGGTCAGCGATCGGTTCATCCTCAACACGTCACCGGAGCGCTACCGCGAGATCGTCGAGCGGGGCAAGCAGTACATCCATGACGGCGACATCATCCAGGTCGTCCTGTCACAACGAGTGGACGTGCCGACACCTGCCCATCCGTTCTCGCTGTATCGTGCCCTGCGGATGATCAATCCCAGCCCGTACATGTTCTACCTGGACTTCGATGACCATCAGGTCGTCGGTGCCTCTCCAGAGCTTCTGGTGCGGCTGGAAGACGGCGTGGTGACGAACCATCCGATTGCAGGTACGCGACCCCGTGGTGCGAACGAGGAGGAGGACGAGCGCCTTGCCCAGGAGCTTCTGGCGGACGAGAAGGAGCGAGCGGAGCACATCATGCTCGTCGATCTCGGTCGCAATGATGTCGGGCGCGTCAGCAAGCCCGGCAAGGTACGAGTGCCTCAGCTCATGGAGGTCGAGAAGTTTTCGCACGTGATGCACATCGTGTCCCATGTCGAGGGAGACCTGCGCGACGACCTGAGCGGTCTTGACGCGCTGCGGGCGTGCTTCCCGGCTGGCACCGTCTCGGGTGCCCCGAAGATTCGGGCGATGGAGATCATCGCCGAGCTGGAGACGGATGCTCGCGGTGTCTACAGCGGCGCTGTCGGCTATGTCGATTTCTCCGGAGGCATGGATACCGCGATCGCGCTGCGCACGATGGTGGTACATGACGGCATAGCGTCACTGCAGGCTGGTGGCGGGATCGTCGCCGACAGTACCCCCGAGGGCGAGTACGCGGAAAGTTTCCACAAGATGCGTGCGCTGATCCGGGCGATCGAGCGGGCGGAGGATCTCGAGCGCCTCGAGGGCGCGCTCAGCGACAGGGGAGGCATCTCATGATCTTCATGCTCGACAACTACGACTCGTTCACCTACAACCTCTACCAGGCCTTTACATCGATCGGCGCGGACGTCGAGGTCGTGCGCAACGACCAGATCACCGTCGATGAGGTGCTTGCCCGGGTCGACGAAATCGACGGCGTCGTGGTGTCGCCGGGACCCTGCACACCCGACGAGGCAGGAATATCCGTCGAGCTCATTCGCCGCATGGCGGGAGTCCGACCAATACTGGGCGTGTGTCTGGGGCATCAGGCCATGGCGCAAGCGTTCGGCGCACGGATCGTTCACGCGCCGTCGCTCATGCACGGCAAGACGTCGATGATCGAGCACGACGGTCAGGGTGTCTTCGAGCGGCTGCCGAATCCGTTTCCGGCCACGCGATATCACTCGCTGACCGTGGATCCCGCTTCCGTGCCAGGATCGTTCAAGGTGTCCGCCAGGTCCGATGACGGCGTGATTCAGGGGTTGCGGCACAAGGAGCTCGATCTCGAGGGCGTGCAGTTCCATCCGGAGTCGATCCTGACGACAGCCGGTCCCGCGCTCCTCAGAAACTTCGTCGATCGCATCGGACTCGCCGCCGACCGGGAGACCGAGCGGGTGCAGGTTCTGGGCTACTAGCTCCCGGACGTCGATCGACAATTCGTACACGAACCTGGTAAAGGCAGTACCTATGGTCGAGATCAAGTCAGTCATTCAGCGGGTCGTGGAGGGAGAGACGCTGTCGCGCGAAGAGGCGGCTGCCACGATGGATGCCGTCATGAGTGGCCACGTCACGGGCGCGCAGATCGGCGCGCTGGTGACCGCGTTGCGCATGCGAGGGGAGACGATCGACGAGATCACCGGATTCGCGTCGGCGATGCGCGACCACGCGCTTTCGGTCGAGATCGACAGTGACGAGCGCCCCTTGCTCGACACCTGTGGGACCGGTGGTGACCACTCGAACTCGTTCAACATCTCAACGACGGCGACGTTCGTGATCGCTGCTGCCGGCGTTCGCATCGCCAAGCACGGAAATCGTGCCGCCTCCAGTCGATGTGGCTCTGCCGATCTCCTGGAGGCGCTCGGTGTGCGGGTCGAGCTGACGCCGGAGCAGGTCGCGAAGTCGGTCGAGGAGGTCGGCGTCGGGTTCATGTACGCGCCCGCGTTCCATCCGGCCATGAAGTATGTGGGACCAACCCGCAGGGAAATCGGCATCCGCACGGTGTTCAACTTCCTTGGCCCCCTGACCAACCCGGCCGGGGCGAAACACCAGCTCATCGGCGTCGGCCTGCCAGAGATCGCCGTCAAGCTCGCCGAGGTCCTCTCCCAGCTGGGCAGCAAGCGGACGGTTCTGGTCCACGCTGAGGAGGGGCTCGACGAAGTCGGTATCGTCGGTGCCACGCAGATCACCGAATGGGACGCGACCCGTGGAACCGTCGAGACGTCCACGGTGACACCTGCGGATTTCGGACTGGAGCCTGGCAGGTTCGAAGATATCGTCGGTGGCGACGTTTCCGACAACGTTCGAATTACGCGAGCTGTGCTCGCCGGTGAGGACGGGCCACGTCGAACGATCACGTTGATGAATGCCGGTGCCGGTCTCTACGCGGCCGAGGCCGCGGAGTCGTTTGCGGACGGAATCGAGATCGCGGCGCACATGATCGACAGTGGTGCCGCCGCACGGAAGCTCGACGAGCTCGTCGAGTTCACAAGCCGCCTGGAGCCGGCTGACGTCAGGGAGTCGGCATGACAACGGGGGTGGTGCACACGGACACGGTTCTCGACCGGATCCTGAAGCAGACCGCGATCGATCTCGAGGAGCGCAAGCGTTCTGTATCGCCGCGCGATCTCGAGGCGCAAATTGCAGGCAAGGAATGGCAGCCATTGCCGCTCAGCCGGGCGATCGACGCTGAAACCGTCCGGGTGATTGCTGAGATCAAGCGAGGCTCTCCCTCACATGGGGTGTTTCCCGTGGAGGTCGATGCGGCGAAGGTCGCCGAAGCATACGTTACCGGTGGTGCGGCAGCGATCTCGTGCCTGACCGATGGGCCATTCTTCAAGGGCTCTCCGGATGACCTGACGGCGGTCGCGTCCATCGCGCACGCTTCGCAGGCTGGTGTGCCGGTCCTCCGCAAGGACTTCATCATCGATCGATACCAGCTGCTGGAGGCGCGAGCCTGGGGAGCTGATGTCGTGCTGCTGATCGTGGCGGCCCTCGAGGATGGGCTGCTGCGCGAGCTGTACGAGGCCGCTGTCGACCTGGGACTGTCGGTGTTGGTTGAGGTTCACAACGAATCGGAGATGGACCGAGCCCTGCGTCTCGAGCCCGAGGTCGTCGGCGTCAACAACCGCAATCTTCACACCTTCGAAGTCGATCTGGCGGTAACGGAGCGACTGGCAAGGATGGTGCCTCGCACCACGCTCCTCGTCTCGGAGTCGGGTATCTTCACTCCGGAACACGTTGAGCGAGTGGGGGCCTGCGGCGCAGCGGCGGTGCTTGTCGGCGAGTCAATCATTGTACAGGAGGACCGTGCTGCGGCCGTACGGGCCCTGGGATCGGTGAAGCGGGCACCTCGAGGGTAACGCGATGGTGGACATCGAAGGTGGTTCGGTCGTCAAGATCTGTGGCCTGATGAGCGCGGAATCGGCCCATACGGCCGCTCTTGCGGGGGCGGACATGCTCGGTTTCATCCTGGCCGAGAGTCGCCGAAGGGTGACGCCTCAGTTCATGCGCGAGGTCCGCCGCTCGATCGTGCAGGTGACCGAAGCACCACCGGCGCTGGTGGGGGTGATGGTGAACCCCACAGCGGATGCAGTCCATTCTGCGGCCGAAATTGCCGAATTCGACTATGTGCAGCTGAGTGGAGATGAGTCACCCGATATTCTCGACGAGATCGATGTCGCGGTGATCAAGACGATCCACGTCGCTGCAGGGATGCGTTTCGACGAGGTTCAGCAGATCGTCGAGCCGTGGCTCGAACATCGCCGACCGGCGGTTGCGCTCCTGATCGATGCGAAGGTCGAGGGCGTCTACGGTGGTTCCGGGATGCAGTCCGATTGGGAGGTAGCGGCCATGATCGCTGAGCGATATCCGGCGCTGCTGGCCGGAGGTCTGAACCCGGGCAACGTCTACGAGGGGATCCAGGTCGTGGGACCGGCCGGCGTGGATGTCAGCAGCGGTGTCGAGATCGCTGGTGTGAAGGACCACGCCCTGATCGAGGCATTCATCGCGCACGCTCGCCAGGCGTTCCGGGCCAGGGAGGGAGGGGGCGCGTTGCCGGTGGGTGGCTAGCGCTGAGCATCCACCGCGGCGGCGATGAGGGATGACAGCCATGAGTGCTCGTCGCCCGTGATTTCCTGAGCCACTTGCTTCGAGCGGGGTGGGGTGGAGCGAGCCAGCTGGTAGATGCCTCGCTCCCGGGTCATGAATCCATAGTCGACGAGCTCGCGACGAAGTGACGCCACATCGTCATGGGCGACGCGCAGGATATCGTTCACCTCGCGCTCGGTGTAGGGCCGATTCGGGTCGAATCGCTCCATGAGGTGTTGCAGCACCACCACGCGCTGCTTGCGTCGTGCGGGTATCGACCGCAGGCGATCCCCATCGAAGAAGTTGCGAATCACCCTGGCACGCCACGCCTCTTCCTCGGAGCCTTCCGGTGAAACACGTGCTTGCTGCGAGGTGTCGTCCGCAAGCGGCGTTCGCTTCATGTCCAGCAGCAGGTCGGCGTTGAGGGTATACCGCTGCAGCTGAGCGTCAGGCGTTGCCGTGACGATCCCTGCGTCGACGAGTTTTCTCATGTGATGGCTGACGGTTGGCGGCGTCAGGTCGAGCGCGCCGGCGATCTCCTTGCCGACGTATGGACGCTCGGCGAGCAACCCCAGAATCCGCAGACGTGTCTCGTCGGCGATGACCTTCAGCATTCTGGCCATCTCTGCTGTCGAGGTCGATGTGTGCTCGGTCATACAGGATCTCCTTGTAGTTCGATATACATGAAATTAGACTATCATCGAATTAATTCGAGTGCAAGAGCAGAGCCATCTGACGGGCGTCCGCGGCGATGGAGAGTTCGTGCTTCAGGACGAAGGGGCGAGCCGGTGCGGTGGCCGACACCGGCTCCTTGCGGTCTGGAGCTGAGATGGCATGACGAGACTGCTGGCGTTGGGCTAGTCTGGGTAGAGCGGTACCGTGTCCCAGGTCTCACCGAAGCCGCACACCCAGTTGAGTGCCAGCAGATTCGCTTCGGCTCGGTCAGCGATGGCGGTGCGTTCATCAGCCGAGAGTGCACGGAAGGGCCTGGTGTCGACGGCAAAGTCACCCTCAACAACCTGGATGAGTCCGGCAGTCGCAGCTTCGCGGGCGACATCTGCAACGACCGCGTTCAGGTCTTCGTTCGGGTCGTGATCGGTGGGATCCAGCGTTGATCGCCAATGCCAGAGCTCCCACCGCTCTCGCTCTTCAGCGAGTCGTTCGTCGGGTCGAAGGGTGTGACGGCGGGCGAACGTCGTCACGTCTTCCCAGGGAACGGGGCACCAGGACATCAAGGGTTCGACAAGAGCGTCGGGGTCAGCCAGGAGGTCGAGGCGCTCGGCCAGACCGAGCGCCCACCGCAACGCTTCGGCTGGCAGAATGGCTGCCAGACAGGTGTCGATCGCCTCTGGCGAGAGTCCCCCTGCGGGGGTACGAAGGAGCTCCCGCTCGTCCTGCAGGATCGTGTCGCCGAACTCCTTGACGGCCCAGGAGTAGAGCTCGAAACGGTCCGTCTCCCGTTCGAACGCTTCCTGCTCACCGCCGTCAGGATTCCGTTCCTCCAGAGCCGCGCGGCGCACCAGTATGGCAAGCGCTACCGCGCGCCTGGTGACCTCCTCGTGACTACGTGGCTCGATGTCGAGGGCATCATCCGGCTGACCCTGTACGGAGGCATCCATCTTCAGTCCTCGAGCTCCGGCAGCGGAGGCTGGAGCTGCGGGATCGACCCATGATCCGGGATCGAGATGAGCCCGCCTCGCATGTATTCGGAGAGCTTGCCGCGAGTGTCCTCGATATCGTTGTTGCGCATCGTCAGCTGACCGATGCGGTCCGCCGGCGTGAAGGACGACTCGACCTTCTCCATCGAGAGGCGCTCCGGAGCATAGGTGAGGTTCGGCGACTCGGTGTTGAGGATCGAGTAGTCATTGCCTCGCCTCAGGCCGATCGTGACCTCGCCCGACACGAGGCTCGCGACCCATCGCTGCAGCGATTCCCGAATCATGATCGCCTGCGGATCGAACCAACGACCGTGGTAGAGCAGCTTGCCCAGCTTGCGACCGCTCTCGCGATACTGATCGATCGTGTCCTCGTTGTGGATACCGGTGACGAGGCGGTCATACGCGATGAAGAGGAGAGCCAAACCGGGCGATTCGTAGATGCCGCGACTCTTCGATTCGATGATGCGGTTCTCGATCTGGTCACTCATGCCCAGGCCGTGGCGCCCGCCGATCGCATTCGCCTCGGTCATGAGCTCGACGCGGTCGCTGTACTCCACCCCGTTGATCGCCACCGGGTACCCGTGCTCGAACGTGATGCGAACTTCCTCGTAGGCGACCTCAACATCGTCACGCCAGAAGGGCACTCCCATGATCGGGTTCACGATGTAGATGGTGCTGTCGAGCTGCTCGAGATCCTTTGCCTCGTGTGTTGCGCCGAGGATGTTCGAGTCGGTGGAATACGCCTTCTCAGGCGACATGCGGTAGTCGAAGCCAGCACGCTGCAGATACTCCGACATCTCCGCCCGCCCACCGAGCTGATCGATGAACGCCTGGTCGAGCCACGGCTTGTAGATCCTGAGGTCGGGGTTGACCAGGAGGCCGTAGCGGTAGAAGCGCTCGATGTCGTTGCCCTTGTACGTGCTGCCATCGCCCCAGATGTGGACATCGTCCTCCATCATCGCTGCGACCAGCATGGTGCCGGTTACGGCACGACCCAGGGGAGTGGTGTTGAAGTACGGCACACCGGCAGTGCTGATATGGAAGGCTCCACACTGCAGCGCCACCAGACCTTCGTTGACGAGCTGCTGGCGGCAGTCGATCAGGCGCGCCTTCTCGGCGCCGTACTCGCGTGCCCGCCTCGGAATGCTCTCGTAGTCGCTTTCGTCCGGCTGTCCAAGGTTCGCCGTGTAGGCATACGGGATGGCACCGTGTTCCCGCATCCAGTAGATCGCGGCGCTCGTGTCGAGACCACCGGAAAAGGCGATGCCGACCTTCTCTCCGACTGGCAGCGACGAAAGAATGTTGCCCAAGGGATCCTCCGATTCAAGTCCTGGCGCTCGTCAACGTGAGCCGATGCCGATTCAAACCTCGTGGCGAATGAATTCGATGCTGGATTGCCTGTCATCCGTCCCGCGGAGGGGAGGACGTCTTGATTTCTCCGTGAACATGCCGCGGACCGGTGCCCTCCTGGCGTCGCTCGACCCCCTCGCCATGCACAATCTTGCAGAAGGGGAGACCCTCGTCAATCGAACGCTGTCGGGCCGCGATCACGATCGCTGCGTCTAGACATTGAACAGGAAGTTGATGATGTCGCCCGACTGAACCTCGTAGGTCTTGCCTTCTCGGCGAAGCTTGCCCGCCTTGCGGACCTCCGCCATGGAGCCAGCCTCGATCATGTCGTCATAGCTGACCACCTCGGCGCGAATGAACCCGCGCGCGATGTCGGTGTGGATCGCACTTGCCGCTTCGACGGCGTCCGCGCCGCGACGGATGGTCCAGGCGCGGCACTCGTCCTCGCCGACGGTGAAGAAGGCCATCAGGCCAAGCAGGTCGAACGAGGCGGCGATCACCCGATCCAGTCCGGACTCGGTGATGCCGAGATCCTCCATGAAGGCGGCGGCATCTTCCTCGTCGAGCTGACCGATCTCCATCTCGATCTTGCCTGCAAGAGCATGTACCGCGACGTTCCTGCCGCCGAAGCGACTTCGTGCCTCGTCCACCAGCGATTCGTCGCCGATCTGGCTGTCGCCGATGTTCAGGAGGATGAGGAGAGGTTTCGCGGTGAGGAAGCCGAATCCCCGGAGAATCCGCTTGTCATCCTCCTCGAGCTCGTCGTAGTGCTCCCTCAGCGGCACGTCGGCCTCCAGGTACTCCTTGAGCTGGGAGAGCACTCGCTGTTCGCGCTCGAGCTCATCGCGTTCCTTGCCCCGCGTCTTGCCGATTTGAGCCTCGATGCGCTGCAGGCGCTTTTCGATGATGCCCAGGTCGCTGAACAGCAGCTCCATGTTGAGCGTCTCGATGTCGCGCATGGGATCCACCGTCTCCTCCGGATGGGGGACGTTGGGATCCTCGAAGGCGCGCACGACGTGGACGAGTGCATCGGCCTGGGCGAGGTGTCCAAGCAGCTGGCCGCTCATTCCCTTTTCGGCGATGCCCTTGGCGATGCCTGCCACGTCCAGATACTGGACGTCGGCAGGCACCTTCCGTTGGGGCTTGAAGATCTCGGTCAGCTTGTCGAGCCGTTCGTCGGGCACCTTCACGGTTGCCAGATTTGGCTCATCCGCACTCGCGCCGAACGTGCCCGTCTGGGCCTCGGAGCGGGTGAGGGCGTTGAAAACGGTGGTCTTTCCCGAGCTGGGAAGACCGATGATGACGAGCTTGGTTGCCACGCTGCAGCCTGTCCTCTTTCATGTCGGGGCGCACGATTGTGCCCCTGCCGGGCCCTGCGGTCCGAACCTATGCGGAAGTCGTCTCCTCGGGCGTGATGGTCACCTTCACCGTGGAGTCGCCTACCTTGACCTCGACGGGCTCTCCCTTGATCTCGTCGACCCGGTCGATCGAGGTGGCAAGCACCTCCCTGGCGATGAACTCCTGGTTCGCCGCGATCGCTTCGGCCAGCTCATCGGTCGTGGCATAGGCGAGTTTGATCGTCTGCTCGATCCGGAGATCGATGCGTTTGCGGGCATCCTGGACACCGCGGACGAAGTCCCGGGCCATGCCTTCCCGGATCAGCTCGTCGGTCAGCTCGGTGTCGAGCGCAACGGTGGCGCCCTCTCCCTGGGCAGCGGCGAAGCCTTCGCGCTTGCGGAGGCTCACGAGGATGTCTCCCGGCTCGAGCGAGACCTGCTCACCGTCGATGGTGCCGAGGTCAACCGGCTGGCCGCTGTTCACCGCGTTGGCGACCTGGGCCGCGTCGAGCTCGCCAAGCGCCTTGCGCACCGCCCCGAGTCGCTTCCCGAACTTCGGGCCGAGCACCGGCAGGTTGGGCTTCACGTCCCAGGTCACGACGTCCGAGAGCTCTTCGAGGGCACGCACATCCTTGACGTTGAGCTCGTCGAGGATCTGGTCCTTCAGTCGGACAACGGCCTGGGCATCACGCGGATCTGACGTATGGACGAGAATCGCCGGCAGCGGCTGCCGAACCTTGATGTTGGCTTCGGAGCGGGCTGCGCGGCCAAGGCGCACCACCTGGAGCACCGCGTGCATGTCGCGGGAGAGCTCCTCGTCGATCAAGGCGGCGTTCGCTTCCGGGAAGTCGGTGAGATGGACCGACTTCGGCGCATCCGGCTGCACCGACGCAACGAGATTCTGGTAGATCGCTTCGGTGATGAACGGGACGAACGGCGCAAGGATGCGGACGACCGTCGTGAGGGCCTCGTGCAGGGTGGCATAGGCCGCCACCTTGTCCGCATCGCTCTCGGGCTTCCAGAATCGGCGTCGGTTGCGCCTGATGTACCAGTTCGACAGTTCCTCGACGACGAAGTGCTCGATCTCCCGGGCGGCGGCGGTAGGGTCATACGCTTCCATCCGCTCGCGAACGTACCCGGCAAGCTGGTTCACCCGGGACAGGATCCATCGGTCCAGCAGGGTGCGATCCGACGGATCGGGTTGCTGCTCGGGCGTCCAGCCGTCGATACGGGCGTAGGTCACGAGGAACGCGTAGGAGTTCCACAGCGGCAGGATGAAGCGACGACGAACCTCGTCGGTCGTGTGATAGCCGAAGTTCAGGTTGTTCGACGGCGTCACGGTCGTGAAGAGCCAGCGCATCACGTCGACACCGATCTCTTCGGCGGCGTCATCGAACCAGATCGCGTTGCCCTTGCTCTTGTGCATCTCCTCGCCCTTCTCGTCTCGCATGAGGGCGTAGGTGAAGATGTTGCGTGTCGGCTTCTCGTCGGTGACGACCGTACTCTCGGTCAGCAGGGCGTAGAACCAGTTGCGGAACTGTCCCGGGAAGCTCTCCGAGATCATGTCGGCCGGGTACCACTTTCGCCAGTACTCGCGGTCATGCCGATAGTTGAGTGTCGAGAGGGCGACGATGCCGGCGTCCAGCCAGGGGTTGCCGACGTCCGGAATGCGTGACGCGGTGCCACCGCACTTCTCACAGGCGATCTTGACGTGGTCGATGTACGGGCGGTGCGGCGTGTTGCCTTCAAACTCATCCCACCCCTCGATCGCCCGATCGCGCAGCTCGACCTCGGAACCGATCACGTCGAAGTGGTCACACTCTTCGCAGACCCAGATCGGCAGGGCCAGACCCCAGTAGCGCTTCTTGGAGATCATCCAGTCGTCCATATTGGAGAGCCAGTCGAGCTCGCGCTCCATGCCGAACGAGGGATACCAATTGATCTCCCGCGTGATCTCCTTGAGACGCTCCCGGAAACCGTCGACGCCGATGAACCACTCGTCCACCAGCCTGAACACCAGATCCGTGCCGCAGCGCCAACAGACGGGATAGCGGTGCGTATACTGCTGCGAGCGATACAGGAGCCCCTTTTCGCGGAGGTCCTTTTCGATCCGGGCGGCGACATCGTGGACGTATTCGTCACTGAGCCAGTCGTAGCCGTCGATATAGTGACCGAACTCATTGATCGGGGCGATCACGTCGAGGTTCTCGGTCTTCGAGAGCGCGTAGTCTTCCTTACCGGCTCCGGGAGCGGTGTGGACGAGGCCGGTACCTTCGTCGGAGCTGACCTCATCCCAGGGAATCACACGGTGTGTCACCCCCTGCTGGGCGGGAAGCTCGTCAAACGGGCCGGTGTACGTCTTGCCGACGAGCTCGGCTCCCTTGAGCACTCGCTCGACCTCGTACTCCCCCTTCAGCGCCTGCTTCGCGGCGTCCCTCGCGACGTAGTACCGCTTGCCATCCTGCTCGACGAGCAGGTAGTCGAGATCGGGGTTCACGGACACTGCCACGTTGGCGGCGAGCGTCCATGGCGTCGTCGTCCAGATCAGGAGCGAGGCATCTTCGTCCTTCAGCGGGAAGGCGACGAATACCGCGAGGTGTGTACGCTCCTGATACCCCTCGGTGACGATCTCGTGTTCGGAGAGACCCGTGCCACAACGCGGACACCAGGGCATGACGTCGTGGCCCTTGTAGATCCACCCGCGCTCGTGACACGTCTTGAGGAAGTGCCAGATGGTGTAATTGTTCTCATCGGACATCGTGTAGTAGGAGTTGTCCCAGTCCATCCAGTACCCGAGACGGATCGACTGCTCCGTCTGCCGGGCGGAATAGGTCCAGACACGCTCCTTGCAGCGCTCGACGAAGTTCGCGATACCGAACTCCTCGATCTCGCGCTTGTTCTTGATGCCGAGCTCCTTCTCGACCTCGACCTCGACCCACAACCCCTGGCAATCGAAGCCATTCTGGAACCGCTGCTCCTTTCCGAGCATGGCGTGGAAGCGCTGGAAGAGATCCTTGTAGGTGCGCCCCCAGGCATGGTGGACACCCATCGGGTTGTTGGCGGTGATGGGACCGTCGATGAACGAGAACCGGGTTTCGGAACCATCATTGCGGTGCAGATACTGCTCGACGACCCGATGCTCCTTCCACCATCTGAGCAGGTCGCGCTCGAGCTTCGGGAAGTCGACCGTCGTTGAGACCTCTGAGAACACTCGCTTGCTGTCGGTTACCACGTTGTTCACCTCACCATGCCGTCTGGAGACTTGAGCTCAATCACAAAAAAGCCGTCCTCTTGCCTGAGGACGGACGGAACCGCGGTACCACCTCGTTTGCCCGGCACCGAGCCAGGCCACTCGGAATGCCAGGGATCCCTGGCATCACACGCGGTAACGGGCGCACCCGGACGGTCCTACTGGCATGTTTCGTTCGGGCATCGGCTCGGGAGGGATCGATGTCTGGCGGGAGATCTCCGGCTTCCATCATCCCGGAATTGCTGGCATTCCCGCACCAGCGTCGGTGTCTCCGTCAACGCCTCATATCAGCGCCAGTTTACCATAGCGGCGGGCGTTTCCGGCCGAACTTCAAACGTCGGGCTACCTGCAGGTTCTTAACCCGGCGGTAGGCCGAGGTGATCACGATCAGCCAGCTGAAGCCGAGCAGGTACGAGGCGGTCACGTCGGTGAACCAGTGGTGTCCGAGATAGACCCGGCTCGGTCCCACAAGGGCGATCAGTGAGCCCAGCAGGGCCACCACGGCGCGGCGGACCGCGGCAGGTCGGATCCAGGTGTGGGCGAGGTAGGCCAGGAATCCGTAGACGCCGATGTAGTTCAGCACGTGGCCGCTTGGAAAACTGGTCCCGCCAATGCGAGCAACAACCACCCGAATGCCGGGAACATCCGGGCCCGGGCGGCTGCGGCGCATGATGCGCTTGAACGTGAACGAGATCCCGCCGGAACCCCAGGCGAGCAGCTGAAACATTCCCTCGAGCCGGAATCCGAGCGCGAACAGGGCCGCCGCGATCGATGGCGGAAGGATCCGACTCTGGGGCGGGAACCCTGGCCACGACACGATGTGCATCAATCGATCGAAGATAAGGTGGCGCTGACGCTGGAGTCGGAGGGTAATGGCGGCATCGGTCGCGATGCTTCGGTTGCGACGGACCAGTGTGAAGATGATCCCGAATATGCCGAGCAGGATTGCTACAATGATGACGCCGTTCCTGCCGCGGACGAATGCCAGCTGATCCTGCTTGTATTCGGATCTCAGGAGCGCACGTCTGACAGAGCTGCTTGCCACTTCATCCCTCATCGACTGAATGCCACCGATGTGCCTCTTCCTCGAGCAAGGCCAGTGTACCGAATGAGCACCGTGTTGCGACCAGCACAGTCGATCTACGCCGCCTTGCTTGCGGTAGGCAAGGCGCTTCGCACATGGCCGATGTTCTGGACGATGGTTGCGGGAGTGGCGGCGCTCTTCTACGTGATCGGGGCGGACTCCCTGTCCTCGACCACCAGGTCGGTGCTGCATGGGCTCTGCGCGCAGCGACCGTCCCACTCCTTCACCGTTGGAGGCGAGCTGCTTCCATTCGATGCCCGCATGACGGGCATCTACGCCGGCACACTCTGGGCATGGGGTATTTTCGCGGTGCGACGCCGGGTCCTCGCTGCAGGCACGCCTTCATGGTCGGTGATCGCTCTCCTGACCGCGGCGGTGGTGGCGATGGCACTGGACGGCTTCAACGCCTTGCTGGTCGATCTGCAGCTGTGGCACCCCTACGAGCCTGTGAACGAGGTTCGTCTCCTTACTGGCTTCGGCATGGGTGTGGGGATCGCGTCCCTGCAGGTGTGGCTACTCGGCGGAACGCTCTGGAAGCTTGCGCATCGCCGTCCATCCTGGGATCGACCGGCCGAGCTCTGGTGGATGGTACCGGCGGCACTTGCCACCCTTTCGTTCATACGCCTGGATATCGGATGGTCGTATCCGGTCATCGCCACGCTGCTGGTCGCGTCAGCCTGGATTACGGTGACCGGGCTCGTGCTCGTCATGGTCCTTGCTGCGCTGCGAATCGAGGCGAGGATCGGCTCGATCCATCGTCTGGAGACTCCGCTGGTGGTCAGCGCCCTGGCGGCATTGCTGATCATCATCGGCCTGGCTCAACTGAGATTCTGGCTCGAGCGCACGCTCGGGATTCCGCAGGATCTCGATATCGCCGCCGGCCTGACGTTGCCGACTATACTGCTATCAGTGTTTGAACCTCTCCCGTAATCGGGTCGCGCTAGGACACATCACGGTCGATGCGGATTATTCGACATAACGGATACATCAACTCCCGGAAGCGACGTGCACGCTGGATGGCGTTTCTCGGGTTTCTGGTGCTCACCTCCACGTTGTGGATCGCCCTCAACCCAGACCTGCTGCTACCGGCATATCTCGCCATGTTTGCCGGTTTCATCCTTTTCAATCTCGGGATGCAGCAGGTTGGCAAGTGGTCGCGCAACCCGCGCAACGACCAGTTTCTCGATGCACTCCTGCGAGAGAAACTCAGCGATCGGTACGCCCTGATCCACTTTGCCCCAATTGGGAAGCGCAAGGCCGAGCACCTGCTGTGGTACCCGGGCGGGCTCCTCGTGATCACCCTGCGTGAGCTCGACGGCACCATCGTCGAGCGCGGTCCTCGATGGTCTCGCAAGGGCATGGGGTTGCGTCGACTGTTCTCGTTCAGCGGGCCGCAGCTTGGGAACCCGAGTATGGAGACTGACGAGGCCATCAAGGAGGTCGAGGCGTATCTCGCCGAGCGACAGCTCGAGTTCGACGTCAACGGCGCGATCGTGTTCTTCCACCCGCAGGTTGAGCTCGACATCGAGAATCCTGAGTATCCCGTGCTCCTCGGGGACGAGCTGGCCGACTTCATCAAGAATCTGGAGCCGGATCCCTCGATCAGTCAGGCTGAGCAGAACGCATTCCTCGAGCCGCTCATGGAGGGCGACGACGTCGAGATGCCTCAGACCCAGGTGCGACGGCGCCCGGTTCGGCGGCGCGCCGCCTAGAAACTGTCCATGACGACCAAGCTGCCTCCGTGGGGACTCTATGGCAACGCAGCGGTAAGGGAGCGGCTGCAGCGGGCGGTCGCTCAGGGGCCCCGGCATGCCTATCTCCTCGCCGGCCCGGAGCACATCGGGAAAACCCACGTTGCCACCGCCTTCGCTGCGGCGCTGTTGTGCCCGGATCCACCCGAGCCTGGCCTGTTTTGCGGCGCCTGCTCTACGTGTCGTCGGGTGTTCAAGCGTGTGCATCCCGATGTCGGCCGGTTCGACCTCGAATACCAGGCGAGCCAGGACGAGGGGAAATCCAGAAACCTGACGCTCAACATCTCCACCGTGCGGGCGATCGGTCGGCACGTGTCGCTTCGGCCCGTCGAGGCGAAGTGGCGCGTCGTCATCGTCGATGACGTCGAGACCATGCAGGAGACGGCACAGGAGGCGTTCCTGAAGACGCTGGAGGAGCCACCTTCCTACGTGGTGATCATCCTGCTCTCCACTGACGCCGAGCTCCTGCTGCCGACCATCCTCAGCCGATGCTCCCTGGCTACGATGATGCCGGCCTCTGACGGCATCGTCCGGGAGGCGTTGCTCGCAAACGGTGCGAGCGAGGCAGACGCGGACCGGATCGCTGTCGCGACGAGAGGCAGGGTGGGCCTGGCGCTACGAGCGCTGAACGACCAGGAACTGCTCGAGCAACTCGGTGAGCATGTGAATGGAGCGGTGAGCTGGGTGACTGGTGACGAGTATTCCCGCACCGTCGAGGCGATTCGTCTGGCGGACCGCTTCTCCGCCGAGCGGGAATACGTGTTCGACCGCCTCATGGCCGCTCAATCGGCATGGCGTGACCTGATGCTGGATCGCAGCGGAGTAGCGACCGGAAGCGAGCACCCCATCACCCGAAGCGGGCGCCTGAGGACTCTGGCCGACGGAATTCGAGCGGTGGTCGCCACCGACCGGTGCGTGCGGGATCTCGAAGCGAACGTGAGACCGAGGGCGGCCTTGGCCGCGATGGTGCAGGGATGGCCCGAACTGGAGCCGGCAGAGTGACAAGCGACATATCCCGTGAGCAACGGCGTGTGGGAGCAGCCCGAACGGTTGTCAGCCCCTGGGTTGTGCCATTCAAACATGTACCGGAGACCGACGTGCATGGCGCGGACGTGCTGGTGCTTCAGCGCTCCGATGGTACGCGACTGGCCGCAAGGTATCTGGGCAGCAGAGTCTCGACGACGTTCGAGAGCGAGGCCCTGAATCTGATCGGGGGGTACATCGTGCATCCCGAGGGAGAGCCGCTGTCGTCGTTCATCGACCTTCCCGCTGGGAAGGCGCCGCACACCGGAACACATGACTGGGGTGCGATGGGCCTGCCCGACGGACCCGACACGTGCGTTCGGCCGATGCGGTCGGAGAATCGGGTTCGCGACGATGTTGCCATCGCCAGGGCGAGCTACGGCAACCACAGATACGCTTCGGAGCGTGCCCTCTCGCTAGGAGCGGGCGATGTCGTGAAGGTCGAAGGACAACGAGCTCGCGTGCTGTCCATCGACCGTCGAAAGGGGCTTGTCGACGTTGAACACGAAGGCGCAGTTCATACGATCTCACTAGAGGCGATCGCGTATCTGGAGAACGAATGATGACACGGTACATGGTCATTCACGAGATGAATGAGGAATCGGAGAACCACGTCAAGCCACCCACCCGTCTGCGGGAGCTCGCCCGAGACCTGGGCAAGGAGGGCGCCGAGCCGCGCTGGATCACGACGTTCACGCCCGACCTTCACGATGACCGGATGATCTCGATGTGGGAGGCAGCGAATGCCGAGCAAATCCGGAAGGCGATCGAGGACTATGGGTTCCTCGACCATCTCACGCCAAAGGTTTTCGCCGTGCGGGAGTGGGGACCGAGCGACGTTCTCGCGGCCGACGACGAGTAGCTGACGCGATCTCCCCTTTTCAGGATTGGCCGGGTATGGGAATCTGGCTGTATTGATCGACCTGACGATGGGATTCCGCGACGCATCGCGCGAAGGAGTACCGGATGGCAACTACCTACAAGTCGATTGGCAAGCGGGTCAAGCGCCTCGACTCGCCTCCCAAGCTGACCGGCCACGAGAAGTTCACGGGGGACCTCCGATTCCCGGGGATGTTGCGCGCCCGCCTGATCGGCAGCGACTACGCCCATGCGCGCATCGTCTCGGTGAATGCGGAGGAGGCGCTGCAGGTTCCTGGCGTCGTCGCAGTGCTTACCTCAAAGGACCTGCCGGTAGCCCGGGCCGAGAACGGCGCGTCGCCGATCTCGATTCTCGCCGACGGTGAGGCACTCTATGTTGGTCACCCGGTCGCAGTTGCGCTGGCGGAGACGGACCAGGCCGCGCGCGATGCGGTTGACCTGATCACGGTCGACTACGAAGAGCTCGATGTCCTCATCGATCTCGAGGCGGCAGCCGCCGAGGACGCTCCCAAGGTCAGCCTCGGTGTGGCCGGCGCGTTCGCCGACGAGGCGGAGATGCACAATGCCGACGCGGCGGTAGGAGGCACCGACGAAGACCTGCCGCCCAATGTGTCGAGCTCGATCAACTTCCAGCGTGGTGACCTCGAAAAGGGCTTCTCGGAAGCTGACGAGATCGTTGAGCTCGAGATCTCGTCCGATGTGGTGCATCAGGGGTACATCGAGCCTCAGGTAGCACTTGCTGTCCCGGAGCAGTTCGGTCGCATCACGCTCTACACGAGTACTCAGGCCGCGTTTCACGGCCGCCAGAAGACTGCCGAGTCCCTCGGCGTCGATCTCGACGACATCAAGGTCGTGCCGATGCCGGTCGGCGGTGGCTTCGGCGGCAAGTTCGTGCTGATCGAGCCGCTCGTGGCTGCGCTGGCCAAGGCGGTGAACCGTCCGGTCCTGTTGCAGTTCACGCGCGAGGAGGACCTGCTCACCGGCAACCCGGCGCCGGACTGCAAGATCCAGATCAAGCTCGGTGCACGACATGATGGCACGATCACGGCGCTCGACGCCTTCCTGCTGTTCGACTCCGGGGCGGCTTCCGGCTCCCCGCTGAGCATCGGCGGCATGCTCCTGGGCGGCTACTATCGCTTCCAGAACTTCCGCGTTCACGGCTTCGAGGTTCAGACGCACCGGCCGAGCTTCGGGTCCTACCGGGCTCCCGGGGCCCAGCAGGCGTCGTTCGCGATCGAGTCCGCCATGGATGAGCTGGCGCGCAAGCTCGATCTCGATCCGCTCGAGTTCCGGCTGCAGAACTGCGTGGTTGAGGGCGACGAGCGCCCGAACGGTGGTGTGTGGCCTCGAATCGGTCTGATGGAGACGCTGGAAGCGGTGCGCGAACATCCGCTCTGGAAGGAGCGCGAGCAGCGTCGCGCCGAGGGGTCGGGGATCGGCATCGCCGTCGGCGGCTGGCCGGGAGGTCTCGAGCCTGCGACCGCCGCGTGCCGGCTCGATGCCGATGGCAAGCTCACCGTGATGCTGGGCTCGGTCGATCTCAACGGAACGAACACGAGCTTCGCCCAGGTCGCCGCCGAGTCGCTCGGCATCAGCCCGGAGGACGTCCGGGTGCGGACCGCCGATACCGACTCCGCACCATATGCAGGTGGCACCGGTGGCTCGAAGATCACCTACACCGTCGGTGTGGCGGTGAAGAAGGCCGCTGACGATGCCGTCGAGCAGATCAAGCAGATCGCGGCGCAGCAGCTCGAGGCGTCGGTCGAGGATCTCGAGCTGGTTGACGGCTTCGTGCGCGTGAAGGGCGTGCCCGACTCCGGCATCTCCCTCAAGGATGTCGCAGGTCTCGGCATGCGGACGGCCGGCGGGTTCGGACCCGTGCTGGGCCGCGGCGCCTCGGCGATCAGCAACATCGCCCCGGGCTTCGCCGTCCACCTCGCCGAGGTGAAGGTCGACGAGCTCACAGGTGAGGTGAAGGTGGTCAACTACGTGGCGGCGCAGGATGTCGGGTTCGCCATCAACCCCGCGGCCGTCGAGGGGCAGATCCATGGCGGCGCCGCGCAGGGAATCGGCTGGGCCCTCTACGAGGGCATCCACTACAACGAGGACGGTTCCCCGGACGCTTCGTCGCTCCTGGACTACACTCTGCCGCGTGCAAACATGATCCCGCCAATCGACGTGGTGCTCGTGGAGGTGGCCTCGGCCGAGGGGCCGTACGGAGCCAAGGGTGTAGGTGAGCCGCCTGCAATCCCTGGGCCGGCAGCGATCGGCAATGCGATCCGCGACGCGATTGGTGCCCGAATCACGGATCTCCCGATTCGTCCGTCGGCTGTTCTCGAGGCGATCCCGGAGTAGGGGGTCCGGTCGTACACAAACAGCAAGCGACGGTCACAGCGATGGTATCTTTTCCTCGATACCATCGCTGTGTCGTTCAGTCGACGACTTCCTGCAGATTGGGCCCATGCTGATCGAGATTGCCGTAACCGACTTTGCGATCATCGCGTCGACCCGCATGGAGTTCGGGCCGGGGATGCACGTGCTCACCGGTGAGACCGGCGCGGGCAAATCGATCCTGCTGGATGCACTCGGACTCGTGCTTGGTGATCGAGCCTCTGCGGATGTCGTCCGCACCGGAGCCCGCCGGGCCCGGATCGAGGCGTTGTTCGATCTTTCGGATGCTCCGCAGGAGCGCATCCGCACGCTGCTGGAGGAGCACGGGGTGGAGCCCGACGGTGACCAGCTCGTGATGACCCGGGAGATCCAGGCGGGAGGACGCTCGATCGCGCGCATCAATGGGCAAGTCGTGACGGTCGGCCTGCTGGGCGAGATCGGCGGGATGCTGGTCGACATCCACGGGCAATCCGATCACTTCGCGATTCGACGGAAGGATGAACAGCGGCGGATCCTCGATCGCTATGCAGGTCTCGAGTCGCTGATTGCAGAGGTGCGTGAGCAGGTCGATGCGGTGCAGTCGGTGCGGAGCCGGCTGGCGTCGCTGACCACCGGCGAGCGCGAACGGGCCCAGCGGCGTGATCTTCTCGAGTACCAGGTCCAGGAGATCGACGAGGCCGCTCTCCAGCCTGGCGAGGACGAGGTGCTCGTGCAGGAACAGCGCGTGCTTGGGAACGCCGAAATGATCCGGGAGGAGGTGCTGCGTACGCTGACGCTGCTTTCCGGTACCGATGTCGCGGACGACGGCATGGATGTCGCCTCCGCGCTGCGCCTCGCCGAGCAGGGAATCCAGCGGGTGGCCGAAATCGACCAGGCGATCTCTCCCCTCGCGGAGCGCGTCTCCGAGCTCGCCATCCTGGCCGACGACCTCGGTCGGGATCTCCGCGCCTACCTCGACGCAGTGGACGTTGACGAGGAGCGTCTGGCGGAGGTCGAGGAGCGACTCGAGCTGATTCGGACGCTCAAGCGAAAGTACGGGTCCTCGATTGAAGAGGTGATCGCCTACGGGGACGACGCGCGGCGCGAACTTGAGTCGTTGAGTGGCGATGAGTTCGATACGGATGCGCTCCAGGCACGCCTGATCGGGCTGGAGAAACGGCTGGCGGAGCTCGTCGTGACGCTTTCAACCGAGCGCCAACGAGCGGCCGAGCGCCTCTCCGCCGAGATCGAGGAGAGCATCGCTTCCCTGCGCATGGGAAACGGTGTCGTCCGGATCGAGGTCCGTCAGGTCGATGATCCCCGCGGGCTGAGCGTCACGCTCGACGGTGAAACTCGCTCGGTTCATTTCGACCGGACCGGGATCGACGATGTCGAGATCCTCGTAGCGCCGAATCGCGGTGAGGTGCCGAAACCGCTCGGAAGAATCGCCTCGGGAGGCGAGACGGCACGCATCATGCTCGCGTTCAAGTCGGTGCTGTCCGAGCACGATGCCACACCGACGCTGGTCTTCGACGAGATCGATGTCGGGGTAGGAGGTCGCACCGGACAGGTGGTTGGCGAGCGCCTGCGAGACCTGGCGGAGCGCCACCAGGTGATCGTGATCACCCACCTCCCGCAGATCGCAGCGATGGCACATCGGCATGCGAAGATCTCCAAGGCGGAGCAGGGCGATCGCGTGGTTTCGGTGGTGGCGGACCTGCATGACGGCGAGGTCGAGCACGAGATCGCTGCCATGCTCGATGGCGAGCCGGTGACGCCGGCGTCCATCGATACAGCCCGCGAGATGATCGCGCGATCGCTCCGCTACCGGCCGCGCACACGGGCCTCCTAGGGCACTCCGCTATACTTTCAGCACCGATCCGGTCGATCAAGCTGCCGGTGACTGCGCATACTCGCGAACAGCAAAAGGAATGACCATGCAGCCCAGCATGAAGATGATCCAGCAGATGCAGACGCGGATGGCCAAGATCCAGAAGGAGCTGGAGGAGGCAGAGGTCGAGGGCACTGCTGGTGGTGGGGTCGTCAAGGCGACCGCAAATGGTCAGCGTGAGCTCAAGGCGATCAAGATCGACCCGTCGGCGGTCGATCCCGAGGACGTCGAGATGCTCGAGGATCTGGTGCTGACCGCGGTCCAGGACGCGCTCGAGAAGGGAGCCGCGCTGGCTGAGGAGAAGATGGGCGCGCTCACCGGCGGGATCAAGATCCCTGGCCTGATGTAGTGACACGGCGGGGTCCTGCGACAATGGTCTTGAAGGAGCCGATTCCCTTCTACATGGGCGACATCGTGCGTCTGCGCAAGCCGCATCCGTGCGGGTCGTACGAGTGGGAAGTCGTGCGCCTCGGAGCGGACATCGGCTTGCGGTGCCAGACCTGCAAGCGGCGCGTGCTCTTGCCGCGTCGTACCGTCGAGCGCCGCCTCAAGGCCTTCGTCAGCCGTGGCCCTGACGCGCCGCCCGAGGCCGCCGGAGCGGGAGCATGAGCAGCCCGGATGCGGCACAACGAGCAGATTCGATTCGCGCCGTTCTCGGGAACGGCGCGTTTCTGCGTCTCTGGATCGTTCAGGCAGTCACCCAGGTTGCCCAGAACATGATCAACTTCGCGCTGCTGTTGCGGGTGCGAACGGTGGTAGAGACGCACGACGTCGCTCAGGCCAACACCGCGATCAGTCTGGTCATCCTCGCCTTTTCGCTGCCAGCGGTTCTGTTCGGGCCCGTCGCCGGGGTCGTGGCGGATCGTGTCAACAAGCGCTTGTTGATGTCGATCCTCAATCTCGCCCGCGCCATTGCGGTTCTGCTGTTTCTGCTGATCCGGCCCGAGTGGCATCCGGAGACGATCCTGCTGGCGTACTACGTCGTCACCTTCATCTTCGGAATCGCGGGTCAGTTCTTCGCGCCGGTGCTTGGTGCGACAATTCCGATCGTCACCCCGCGGCATCAACTCGTATCGGCGAACGCGCTGTTCAACCTCACCTTCACGGCGGCACAGCTGGTTGGGTTCGCGGCCGCCGGACCCATTCTTTCGAAACTGCTCGGCATCGACCTGCTGTTCGCCGTGACCGTGGTGACCTACCTGGCCTGTGCCGGCCTGGTAATGACGATCCCGCCTACGCCGACCCGTGCTGTTGCCGTACCTGGAGCGAGCTTTGGCAGGCTGCTCGTCACCGACATCAAGGACGGTCTGGTCTACATCCTGCAGGACCCCGCTCTGATGCGTGCGATCGGCTACCTGACGCTGGCGCAGACGACGTTCCTGATGATCGCGGCGCTCGGTCCGGAATTCATCTCCGGCGTGATCGGTCTCGCTCAGGAAGACATCGGGTACATCGTCGCTCCGGCCGGTATCGGTGTGTTGCTGGGTGTGTTGCTGGTGCCGAGGGTGCTGCGGAGATTCGGTCGGGGTTGGCTCATCGACATCGCATTGACGACCGCGGGACTCATGCTCGGTGGCCTTGCGGCCGTGCGCTATGTCCTCGACTGGATGTGGACGGGTGGTGCGTCGCCGGTCTGGATCGTGACGATCGTGGCGGCTCTGCTGGCGGCGACGCTCGGCATGTGCAATGCCTTCATCCTGGTGCCATCTCAGACCATGCTCCAGGAGCGATCACACGAGGGTGTAAGAGCGCGCGTCTATGCGACCTTTTTCACCATCTCGAACACCGCATCGTTCATCCCGATCTTCTTCGCGGCCGCCTTCGCCGACCTCTTCGGTGTCGTCCAGGTGCTGGCGGTGCTGGCGATCATCATCGTCGGGCTTGGTGGATCGGCGCTGTTGCATCGTCGGCAGGCGGAGCGAAGTCGGTGGGAGCGGGTCCGGACAATGCATGCACAGGGGCCGGACGTGCTCCGTCCCTGAGTCAACCGGCCATCAGTTCGTGTAGCAGCGCCATGCGAACATAGACGCCGTTCCGAGCCTGACGGAAGTACGCGGCGCGAGGGTCCGCATCGACGTCCGGTGAGATCTCGTCGACGCGAGGCAGCGGGTGCAGGAGGATGGCGTTGGGCCGCATGAACTGCATCGCCTCCGGACCGATGATGTAGTGGCCCTCTGCCGCCCGTGCCTCGGCGGGAGTCGCAAAGCGCTCCCGCTGAATACGGGTCTGGTAGACGACGTCCGCCTGGCTCAGCGCCGTCGGCAGATCCTCGAGGTCTTCCCACGTGACGCCGTGTTCGTCCAGATAGCGCTTCACGTCGTCGCCCATAGGGACGGCGGGAGGCGCCACGAACAGGAGCCGGGTGTTTCGGGACATCCCGAGCAGACGCGCCAGGGACCGGGCGGCTCTGCCGTATCGAAGATCGCCGACGAGCGCGACCGTGAGGTCGTCGAACGTGCCGAGCTCGTGGTGGATGGTGTAGAGATCGAGGAGCGCCTGTGTTGGATGCTCTCCCGGACCGTCCCCGCCGTTGATGATCGGGACCGGAGAAACGTTCGCGGCTCGGGCAGCGGCCCCCTGCTCGTGATGCCGAATGACGATGCCATCGGCGTAACCGGCCACGATCCGGATCGTATCCTCGACCGATTCACCCTTGATCGCCGATGAGAACTCACGAGCGTTTTCGGTGGAGATCACCTGACCGCCCAGACGGAGCATGGCGCTCTCGAAGCTGAGCCTCGTGCGGGTCGATGGCTCGTAGAACAGCGTTGCCAGGATACGGTCGGCGAGCAGGCCGTCGGCGGCTCGCACCGTCCGCATCTGGTTCGTGCGCTGGAAGAGGTCCTCCACCCACGCGCGTTCAAACTGCCCCACTTCGACGATGTGCCGCACCGTTCCCTGCCTTTCCCGCGAGCCTGCAGAAACGCCTGTGGTAGATTGCCCGAGAAGTATACGTTCATGGAGCGAGGTGATTCTGCAGGTGGGAGTGCAGCGATGTACGAGGAGCTGACCGACCGGGTTGGAGTCTTCACCGGCGGCGTGAATGTCGGTGTGATCCGGTCCCCAACCGGTGGGGTGATTCTCGTGGATACCGGCGCCAATGAGGGGAACGCCCGCAAGGTCCTGAAACTGGTGCGGGAGGAGCTGGACGCGGACGTCCTCGCGATCCTGACGACCCACGCACACGCGGATCACTTCGGCGGACACGCCTTCGTCGTAAAGCGGACGGACGCGGCAGTGTACGTGCCGCCGTTCGATGCATCGTTCCTGCTGCACCCTGAGCTGCAGCCGATCTTCCTGTTCGGAGGGGCGGCTCCCCCGGCTGCACTTCGTGAGCGCTTCATCCTGGCGCAACCGTCTCCCGTGGATGCCCTGGTCGATCCTGGACCGCTCGAGGTGGCCGATGTGCCGATCGAGGTGATGTCCCTGCGCGGCCACTCCCCCAACCAGGTCGGATACATCGTCGACGGCGTGTTCTTCTGCGCCGATGTTGTGTTTCCGGCGGCGGCGATCGGGAAGTACAGAATCCCCTACCTGTTCGACCTCGGGGAGCATCTGGCGTCAATGGAGCGCGCCCTGACGGTCGACGCCGACCGATTCGTGCCGGGGCACGGCCCGATCGAGCAGTCGCTCGACGAGGCTGTGGCTCGCAACCGGGCGATCGTCGACGAGACGCTGAACGTCATCCGGCATTCGCTGTCAGAGCCGCGCACACTGGAGCAGGTCGCAGAGTCCGTGTTCGAGCGCATGGAGGTGCCGATGGCCGGACATGCCTCGTACTACCTGCTGCGACCGACGATCGGCGCATACCTGACCTACCTCGAGGCTCAGGGAGAGGTCGAGCACGACGTGCACGGCAAGGTGGCGACGTGGCGACGTGCGTGAGAGGCAACGATTCGGACGACACAACGCCCGTACAAGCGACTGCTTCGAGAGGCGCTGTCACATTCGTGTACCCGCCAGGGCCAGATCAGACCGAGCCAGCCGGATCGGCGGAGGGGGCGATTTCGACCTGGAGGGCACGCTCAGGGAAGCTGGTCTGGGCAAGGGGCTGAACGGCAGGTCGGATCGTATCGGTCAGGATCTGGCACGCCCGATGGCCGGGCCCTTACCCGCTTCTGCGCATGTCCTGATCGACGAGCTTCGCGATGTCGTTCCCGAGCCGGACGCTGTAGTTGGTGCCTCGGTCTTCAGGGTAGATCTGCGTTGTGTTGGCCAGATAGAGGCCGGTGAGCGGCGTGCGATGCGGCGGGATGATCTCCGAGTAATTCAGTGGCACGATCGGTTGCGCGGCGCGCTCGCGGAAGACCCACGTGTTCTGGATCCAGGAACGGTCGAAGTTCGCGTTGACCTTTTTCAGGTGCGGGATGTACTCGTTCAAGAGCTCCTCGTCCGGCATGGTGAAGTAGGGGTGGTCCGGCTCGAGGTACTTGCTCAGGTAGACGAACCGGCGTCCACCGTAGACCGCCGGGTCGATGAAGTTGGTGTGCTCGATGATGCCGGTGAATGGCATGTCGTCGTCCGCGACGTTGAGCCAGTAGATGTCCGAGAGTGGTCGATCGAGCTCAAGGATGGCCACGACGGCCGCCTCGTAGTCGAGCGCGTTGAGACGACGCGTGTAGTCTTCCGGGAGGTTGGGCACCATCTTCTGGAACACTGGCGATGGCACGGTGGCAATCAATGCGTCGAAGGTCTCCTGTTCGCCTCGGTCGGCAGTTGCCACAATCCACTTGCCCGTCTGACTGGACTGGCCCAGGTCGGTAATGGTGGCTCCGAGGCGCATGTCGACCCCTGCCTGCTCGCACCCACGCACCAGCGCATCGACCATCGTTCGGAAGCTGCCATCGAAGTACCCCAGCTTCTCCTGCTCGAGCGGGTTCGATCGCGACGTGGTACGGAGCCAGATCTTGCCCCAGAACCACACCATCGCTACGTCCTTGTAGCGCTTGCCGAACTTCGCACGAAGCTGAGCTCCGAGCGTCTTGTCGTAGGCGCGCTTGCCGAGTGCCCGCTGGAGCCACTCGTGGGCGGTGATTCGCTCGTACGGCTTCCAGTTCTTCTTCTGCTGCAGGTAGAAGGTGACGGCACCGAGCCTGACTCGGTCAATGAAGGGGATCGAGCCGAGCTTGAGGACGTCGACAGCCCCGTTGAGGGGGTAGATCTTGCCGTCGGTGAAGTAGCCAACATTCGATGGGTGCCAAACCAGCTTGTCGCCGATACCGAGCTCCTCTGCCAGCGAGGCGATCTCGCGGTCGCTCTTGAAGAGGTGGTGATAGAAGATCTCCAGCTCGGTGTCGCCAACCGGGAATGTGCCAGCCTGGCCGCCGTACTGGTTGCGCTCCCAGAGGGTGACGTCATAGCCGGCGCGGGCGAGTCGATAGGCCGCGGTGAGACCAGCGAATCCGCCGCCGATCACGCCGATACACTTGCCGGTGGACGATGTAGGACTGTTCTGCAACACGCTGAATACTCTCCTGAGTGTCCCTGGCGATCAGGCTGAGGCCCGCGCCTCTGGCTCCGGTCGCCTGGTGAGGCGTCGAAAGGCTCGCTGGATCTCGCCTTCATTCCAGGCAACCAGCAGCTGACTGGCATTGAAGATCGATGAATACGTGCCCGCGATCACCCCAAGCAGCAATGCGAGCACGAAATACCGGGTGGAATCCCCGCCGAAGAGCAGCAACGCAGTCAAGGTGAACACCACCGTGACGGAGGTGTTGATGGAGCGTACGAGTGTCTGCACCAGCGAGCGGTTCACGATTGTCTCGAGCGAGGTCTCGGGATCGAACTGCCGGTTCTCTCGCATGCGGTCGAACACGACGATCGTGTCGTGCACGGAGAACCCGATGACGGTCAGCATTGCGGTCACGAACAGGGCATCGATCTCAACATCGGCAACGACGCCAAGGATCGAGAAGACTCCGAGCACGAACAGGGCATCGTGGAGCATCGCGACGATCGCGCAGGTACCGTAGAGCAGCGGATTGCCGGTATTCCGGAACGCCCAGGCGATGTACAGCAACACACCTATCGACGCGGCGGCAACGGCGATGACGGACCGGTTGCGGATGGACGTCCCGACGGATGCTCCAACCGTTTCGAGCGACTCACCGTCCGGCTGCATGGGCGCGAGCGTCTCGAGCGCTTCTGTCAGCCGGGACTTTTCGGGCGATGACTCTGCGAGCTCGTGCATCCTGATCAGGTAGCGGTGGTCCTCTTCGTCTCCGACCTGCTGGACCTGGGCTTCGGGGCGACCCGCCTCCGCGAGCGTGGCCCGGATGTCGGATACGTCAACGGACTCCGTGAACTGTATTTCCCAGGCCGAGCCTCCCGTGAAGTCGATGCCGAAGTTGAGTCCGAACACGACTAGCGAGACGATCCCCGGCAGCAGGAGGACCCCCGAGATGAGAAACCAGAGATTGCGGCGCTGGGCGAGCCTGTTCATCCCTCAACTCCCGGCGACGGCAATGGCGTGCCGGGTTGAGTACCCGGATGCTCGTCGCGATCCAGACCGAGCCACCAGTAGCCGGGTGCCCAGCGGCTGCCGATGACCACCTGGAGCAACGTTCTGGAGACGAAGATCGCGGTGAACATGCTGACGGCCACACCGACGAAGAGCGTGAGCGCGAAGCCCGTGATCATGGTGGCACCGGTGAAATTGCCGAACCAGTAGAGGATGATGCAGGTGATCATGGTCGCGACCTCGGAGTCGCGGATCGAAGGCCAGGCATGGTCGAATCCCGCATCGACGGCACGCGCCACTGGCCTGCCGGCACGAAGCTCCTCCTTGAGTCTTGCAAAGATCAGTACGCTCGCGTCGACGGCCATCCCGATCGAGAGGATGAACCCTGCGATGCCGGCAAGGGTCAGCGTCACCGGGATAACGCGGAACAGCGCGAACGTGAGCGTGGCATAGATGAGCAGCGCGACCACCGATACCACGCCGGGGATCCGATAGAAGAGGATCATGAAGAGACAGACGGCAGCGAGACCGACTGTCCCGGCCACGATACTCCGGTCGATCGATGCCTGGCCGAGGGAGGGGCCGATGGTGCGGCTCGACACCACCTCCATCGGCACGCCGAGCGCGCCGGCGCGGAGCTGGAGGGCCAGCGTTTCGGCCTCCTCGGCGTTGACTCCCTCGATCACTCCGTTCGTGGAGATGGCCGCCGAGATTTGGGGTGAGGAGATGACCGTCTTGTCGATCAGGATCGCCATCGGAGCCCCGAGATGGGTGCTGGTGTATTCGTGAAAGACGCGGCCCGCGTCGTTGGTGAGCTCGAACGCGACCGCAACCTGCCCCATCTGGGTCGTCGTGACATACGCATCGGTGAGATCGCTGCCGCTCACGATCGTCTCGTAGACAGTGTCGCCTGCAGGTGGCTCCTCGTCAGGCCCGGCAGCTGGCGACGCTTCGGGCGTGGCACTCACGTTCGACGGACCGCCCAGCGATGTCGTGACCACGGTGCCCGGAGACAGGATCTCACCGCGGGTATCGATGATTTCCAGGAGGGCGGTGTCCTGGAGGACCTCGATGGCGGTGTCGGGGTCTTCGACACCGGGCAGCTCGACGACGATCTGGTCGTTTCCGCGCGTCTGGACGAGCGGCTCATTGACGCCGAGCGCGTTCACGCGGCGCTCGAGCGTGTCCCTCGTGCCGTCGAGCAGGCGAGAGTCGACCGACACCCCCTCGGGCGGGCGGGCCTCGAGGGTAACCTGGAGGCCACCCTGAAGATCGAGTCCCAGTCGGACGGGGTGCTCTTTCCGGAAGCTGCCGATGTCCCAGGAGTCACCTGGCAGCGCGATCCATCCGGCCACGACCGTGATGAGGATGACGATGAGCAACTTGTGCCACGGACGCAAACCAACGCTCCAGCCTTGTCGGACGGTGATGCCAGCGAACCCTGCCGCTTCGAGCATGCAAATCAGCCCCGGCAAGTATAGAGCACCGGTCGAGTCGCTCTGACTAGCGCATGCGGTAGAGACCGTGCTGATCGATATAGGCTCGCACGCCGGCCGGGAGCAGCCAGTCCACCGGCTTGCCATCCCGAATACGCTCGCGGATCAGGGTGGATGACAGGTCCAGCGGGACGCTGCTGAAGGCGTCCACGCGATCCTGGAGGTCCGGGAGGCAAGAAGATCCGATGGCCGCCTGGACGTCCCAGCCGGGCCTGGTCGCGACGGCCAGCCTGGCGAGCTCGAGGATGCGTTCGGGCTGGTGCCAGGTGCCGAACTCGGCGAGGGAGTCGGCGCCGATGATGAACCACAGCTGATCCTCGGGGTGTGCATTCCGAATCCGTGCCAGGAGCTCGCTCGTGTATGACGGTGTGTCCCCCGAAAGATCGATCGGGTCGGGTCGGAACCCCCTGATATCCTCGACGGCAAGCTCAAGCATCCGCCAGCGGTGTGACGAATCGCTCACAGGTCGGTCTGGCTTGTGCGGAGGCGATCCTGCCGGGATGAAGCGGACCTCATCGAGCGCGAGGTCATGCATCGCGCAGGCCGCGATGTGGAGATGGGCGATGTGGATCGGATCGAAGGTGCCACCGAGGAGGCCGATGCGGCGTGGATGCGTCACGACGTTGTCACCTCGATGGTGTCACCTGGCAGGGCGTCGATGAGTGCCTGGGTCACCGCATTCTGCGCATCGTCGGAGCTGTCGATCACGAGCGTGCACCGTGCGACGATCTTCGTCGGATTGCTGGAAACGATGTGGGGAGCCGTGAATGGATGGCGCACACCCTCGACAGACTCCAATGCGTCCCGGATTCGCGCGCCGATCTCCTCGATCCTGCGAGTCTCCGAGTGGATCGTGAAGGTGAGTCGGCGCTCGCCGTAGAAGGACTCGTTTCTCAGGATCTCGGTGAAGATCGTCGCGTTCGGGATCAGCACGAGCTCGTTGTCACGGTTCTTGATCAGGGTGGTGCGGATATCGATCCCCTTGACCTCGCCGACCACGTCCTTCACCACGATGCGGTCTCCGGCGCGAAACGGCCGCTCGAGCAGCAGGTAGATGCCCGCGAAGAAGTTCTTCATGACGTCCTGGAGGGAAAGGCCGATTGCAACCGTGAACGCGCTCACCACCGCGAGCAGGCCGGTGCCGGACACCCCAAGGATATTCAGGACGACGAGGATGGCGGCGACCTTGATCGAGATCGAGACCAGCCGGCTGAGGAGAACGGATCCGTTCCAGTCGAGCCGCCGTTGCGACAGCGCTCGCTTCACCCAGTTGGCGGCAAGGCGCGACAACCACCAGCCACCCGCCAGCCAGAGGGCGATGGACAGGATGGTCGTGCCGGCGTCGATCAGCAGATCGACAAGCGAATCGTACGTGATCTCCATGTGGTCGCTCGTTCGGTTCCCGATGCCCCAGACCCCGGAAGTCTCGGGCATACTGACGGGAGTTGCCTGCGCTTCGGCAGGAATCATCGCATACTGTGGAGCCATTCGCTGTCATGTTCGATTATCACGTACACACGACCCACTCCGCCGACTGCAACACTCCGATCGAGGCCTCATGTGAAGCCGCCATCGCCACGGGTGTCACCGAGGTCGCATTCACCGATCACATCGACCATGAGCCGTCGGGCATGTGCTACGGCTTCTACGACTACGAGAAGTACATGGCGTCGATTCGGTCGGCCAGAGACCGGTACGGGGACAGGCTCACGATCCTCGCAGGTGCGGAGGTCGACTTCAACCGCCGGATCAAGGATGACGTGGAGCGCTTCCTCGAGCGTCACGAGTACGACTTCGTGATTGGCTCGGTCCACTATGGAGAGGACGGCGTGCTCATCTTCCCGGAGTACTTCGACCGTCGCTCGATCGATGACGTGTTCCGCGAGTACTACGAGGAGCTCCACGCTGCCGCGGATACCGGATGGTTCGACACGATCGGGCACATCGACCTTCCCAAGCGGTATGCCCCAGCCACAGCAGGGGAGTACGATCCGATGCGCTACCGGGAGTCGCTGGAGGCGATCTTCAGGACGTTGATCGCCAATGGCACATCGTTCGAGATCAATACCTCCGGCATACGGCAGGCTCCGCGGGCCTCGATGCCGTCGGCGCAGATCGTGGAGCTCTACGCGCGCATGGGCGGGAGGCTGGTCACCATGGGCAGCGATTCCCACGTTCCAAACACGATTGGCGCCGGCTTCGTACGTACATTTACCATGTTGGAGTTGGCAGGAATCACCGAGGTATCGCGCTTCCGCAACCGTGTTCGGGAGCAGGTACCGATCAGCAAGCTCCGGGCCTAGGCTCGAGCGACACCCATGGAGGGCCGATCCCCGCATGCCGCCTCGCCCGTCGGAACAGCCCCGCTACTCGCCCCAGCCGATTCGGCGTCCGCGCCGACAACCGCGGATTCGACCGTGGGAGGATCGTGTCACCCAGGAGCGACCGGCGCGCCGCAGCGAGGCGGAAGATCGCGTAACGAGCATGCGCATCGCGCAGGAGGCCCCGGTGCGGGCTCCGCGTCCGGCGCCGCTGGTCCTGCCAGGGTGGCGACACATGGCGACCCTCGCGGCACCCGATCTCGTGGCCACGCTGTCGTTCATGCTCGCCTACGTGGTGGCGTCGATGCGGGGTGAGTTCTCGGCCTTGTTCGTCCTGCCACTCGTGATCCCGAGCCTCATCCTCGGGGCGTTCAACGGCACGCAGGTGGGGCAGGGATGGCGCTCGGCGGTGACCGTGAACCTCGCCACCATGCTGGTGCTCTTTCCGATGCTCGTGATCCGGCAGAGCACCGTTCGCGTGCCATATCTCGATGCCGCCCACGGTACCGTCTTCGCGGCGGTGGTGTCGACGATCGCCGTGCTGGTCGTTCTCGTCGGCATCGCGCTCTACGTAGCCTGGGCGTCCCGGGAGGACCCCGAGTCGGCACCGTTGCTGTTCCTGCCGGCCGCCATGCTGGTACCGCTCCTCACCAGTGCGACCGAGTTCGCAGGGATCGGCAATGCGCTCCCCGCAGCGGGCCTGATCTTCGCACTCGCGGCGGGTCTGACGCTGGTGGCGTCCATGTTGCCGCCGGTCTACACCGTGTTCGTGGGACCCGTTGCCGTGGCGGCGGAGGTGCTCTTCGTGACGCTTGTACGTCAGGAGCGCATCTTCCCGGTCGGGATCGGCGAGGCGGGCATGGTGCTGTTCGCATCGGTCGTCGTCGCCGCGATCGGCCTGGTGGTGTTGCTGCCGGCGATCAGCGCGTGGATTCAGCAGGTCGAGGTTCTCCGCCTGCACGCGGAGCAGGCTCACTCGTGATCCGACTGCGCTGTGGGTAATGCCCGCACTGCAGGCGTCCGCATCAACGTCAGCGACCAGCGACGAGAAGACCGGCTGGCATGTGCCAGCCGGTCTTCTTTTGGTGTCACCCTGCGGAGCGGTGTCAGGCGTTCGGCTCCGCGCCCTCGGCGCCGAGGTCGGATTCCTCGAGGTCGCCGAGCTTGGCGCTGCTCGTCGGATCCTTGGGCTCGATGATGGTCATCGAGGCGACTTCCTCGCCCTCACCGAGCTTCATCAGACGCACCCCCTGGGTCGTGCGGCCGATGCGGGAGATCTGGCGCGCCGCAATACGGATGGCGATGCCCGATGTGTTCATCAGCATCACGGCATCCTCGTCCGAGACCATGCCGGCGGCGACGATGTCGCCGGTGCGCTCGGTGAGGCGCATCGCCTGGATGCCCTTCCCGCCGCGGCTCTGGACGCGGTACTGGTCGATGGCGGTGCGCTTGCCCATCCCGTGACTCGAGACGACCAGGAGGTCCTTGTCGTCCTCAATCACGTCGAACGCGATCACGCGGTCGTCCTTGTCGAGGCGAACGCCGATCACGCCGGCGGCGGTGCGGCCCATCGGGCGGGCATCCGACTCGTGGAACCGGATCGACTGCCCCTTCTGCGTCACCAGGATCACATCGCACTCACCGTTGGTGATGCGGACCCACGCCAGCTCGTCGTTCGGATCGAGCGTGATGGCGGCGAGGCCGTTGGAGCGTACCGCCCGGAACTGGTCGAGGCTGGTTCGCTTGACACGGCCCTGGCGGGTCGTGAAGAAGAGGTACTGGCCAGGATCGTGGTTGCGGACCTTCAGCAGCGTCGCGACCTTCTCGTCCGGCTGCATGTTGATCACGTTGACGATCGGCAGGCCCTTGGCGGTCCGGCTGCCATCCGGGAGCTCGTAGACCTTGATCTGGTAGACACGACCGCGGTTGGTGAAAACCAGCAGCGAGTCGTGCGAATTCGCGCTGAGGATGTGCTGGATGCCGTCCTCGTCGCGCATCGTGACCCCGGTCACGCCGCGTCCACCGCGACGCTGGGTGCGGTAGGTCTCATCGGCGATGCGCTTCACGTATCCACGGTTGGTGATCGTGACGAGCACATCCACCTCGGGGATGAGGTCTTCCTCGCTCATCTCACCGGAGACGTTCTGGATGCGCGTGCGTCGCTCGTCGCCGTACTTCTCCTTGAGGTCGGTCATGTCGTCCTTGATCAGACCGAGGATCAGCTCGGGATTGGCGAGCAGCTCCTCAAGGCGAGCGATTTCCGCCATGACCTCGCGGTACTCATCCTCGATCTTCTGGCGCTCGAGGGCGGCGAGGCGGGCGAGGCGCATGTCGAGGATCGCATTCGCCTGGATCTCGGTGAGGCTGAAATTCCGGCGCAGGTTGCGGCGAGCCGTCTCGGTGGTGCGTGAGCGACGGATGGTCTGGATGACTTCCTCGATGTTGTCGAGGGCGATCTTGAGACCTTCGAGGATGTGTGCGCGGTTCCGCGCGCGTTCAAGCTCGAACTCTGTGCGACGCGTGAGGACTTCCTGGCGATGACCGATGAACTCCTGCAGCGCACGCTTCAGGGTCAGAACTCGCGGCTGGGTGCCTCGCTCGACGAGGGCCAGCATGTTGACCCCGAAGGTCTGCTGCAGCGCCGTGTGCTTGAACAGGTTGTTGAGCACCTTGCGCGGCTGCGCGTCGCGCTTGAGCTCGATGACCATGCGCATGCCGGAGCGGTCCGACTCGTCGCGGAGGTTCGAGATGCCGTCGAGCTTGCCATCGCGGACCATTTCGGCGATGCGCTCGAGCAACACCGCCTTGTTGACCTGGTACGGCAGCTCGGTGACCACAATCTGGTTGCGATTGCCGCGATCGGCCTCCTCGATGAACGCCTTCGCGCGGATGACGACACGTCCGCGACCGGTAGCGTAGGCCGCCTGGATGCCCTCGCGACCGAGAATGGTGCCACCGGTCGGGAAGTCGGGCCCGGGCACGATGGCGATCAGATCCTCGATCGTCGCATCGGGGTTGTCGATGAGGTACGTTACCGCGTCGCAGATCTCGCGGAGGTTGTGGGGTGGCACGTTGGTCGCCATGCCAACGGCGATACCGGCGCTGCCGTTGATCAGCAGGTTCGGAATGCGGGATGGCAGCACGGTGGGCTGCATCATCGTCGCGTCGTAGTTGGGGTACTCGTCAACGGTGCGCTTGTTGATGTCGGCCAGCATCTCCTCGGCGATGGGCGTCATGCGCGCTTCCGTGTAGCGCATCGCCGCGGCGCTGTCGCCATCGACCGATCCGAAGTTGCCCTGCCCGTCCACGAGGGGGTAACGGAGCGAGAAGTCCTGCGCCATGCGGACGAGGGTGTCGTAGGCTGCGGTGTCGCTGTGCGGATGGAAGTTCTTGATGACCTCACCGACGATACCGGCGCTCTTGCGGTAACGCGTGTTCGATCGCAGACCCATCTGGTGCATGGCATAGAGGACACGGCGATGCACCGGCTTCAGCCCGTCCCGAGCGTCCGGCAGGGCTCGCTGCACGATCACGCTCATGGCGTAATCGAGGTACGACTGCCGCATCTCCGACTCGATGCTGGCAGTTCTGACGTTTCCAATATCCACGCTGCTCTGCTCCTGGTTCTAGGCGTACTGGTGCGTTCGCGGGGCCGCGTAACGCCTAATTTTACCAGAAATCCCGGGCCTTAGGCCCGGGATCATGCGCGTGCGACTACACTGGATTTGACCGGAAAATCACTGCAATTTGGTGCCGCAGTTGGTGCAGAATTTTGCGCCCGGCTGATTGGAGGTATTGCACTCGGGACAGACCTTCGCCGCGAGGTTCGTGCCGCATTCGGGGCAGAAGCGGGAGTTGGCGGGAATCGTGGCCTGGCAGTTCGGGCACTGCCGCGTTTCGGTCGCCGGCTGTGCCTGCTGGCCTTGCTGTCCCTGCTGATAGGCGCCACCGATAGCGCCCGCCATCGCCTGGCCGATTCCGAGACCCGCGCCAAGGCCGACGCCGGTCGAGGTCGCGTCACCGCCGCCTCCCTCGTTGCGGGCTGCGTCGCCGATCGCCTGGGCGGTCTTGTACTGCGTGTAGGCCGACATGTCGCCGATCGCCCCCATGCCGGAGCGCTCGTCGATCCGCTGCTGGACCTCCTCGGGAGGCGTCACTGCACTGATCTGGAAGGTGATCAGGTCGAGCCCGAGTCGCGCGAAGTCGTCCGCGAGGGCGGCGCGGGTGGCGTCGGCAAGCTCTCGAGTCATTCGCTGAATGTCGAGGATTGACGTGTGTACATCCCCGAGCATGTCGTTGAATTCATTGAGGATGATGCTGCGCAGGAAATCCTCGATTGCCGACGTCCGATATGACCCGCGCGTACCGACCACTTCGTTGATGAAGACCTGTGGGTCCTTCACCTTCATGCTGTAGGTGCCGAACGCCCGCAGGCGCACCATCCCCAGCTCACTGTCCCGGTACACAAGCGGTTGCTGCGACCCCCACTTCATGTCGGTGAATTCGCGCATCGAGACGAAGAAGACCTCGGCACGGAAGGGGCTGTCTCCGCCGAACGGCAGGCCGAGAAGACCTGTCAGGAGCGGAATGTTGTTCGTGGAGAGAGTGTGCCGGCCCGGGCCGAACACGTCGAGCGCCTTCCCGTCCCGGAAGAACACCGCGCGCTGGCTCTCCCGTACGACCAACTGAGAACCAAGGCGGAACTCGCCGGAGTCGTTTTCCGGGATGCGATGGGCGATCTCGCCGCTCGCTTCGTTCGGATATTCGATCAGGTCGATGATGGCCATGGGCAATCCTTTCCGGCGTGGTACCGGAACGAGGCGCCCGGATGAGAGCCCGGGCGCGAGGAACGACTAGGCGTTTCCTTCCTCAAGCGCCCCGGCCGTGCTGGACGACGACGAGTCGGAGCCGCCCTTGAGCGCCTCGAGCTCCTTCTCGATCTCGAGGTCGTAGTCGAGCTCGCGGAACTGGGAGTCCAGCGATGTGTCCTCCATCTCGATCGTCGCCGCGGCTCGTGCCTCATTGCTCCGGATCTTGCGTTCCATGCGCTCGAGCTCGGAGGAGGCGTCGAGCGGCGAGAGCGTCGTAACGCGCTCCGCGACCGCCTGCTGGGCCTTGGCACGACGCTGGCGCGCGATCAGACTGTCGCGCTGGCTCAGGGTCGACTGGTACTTGCTCTCAAGGAGCTGAAGCTGCTGCTTCAGTTTCTCGACCGTGTGCTGCTGGGTGGTGTACTGCTCGCGATAGATCTCGAGGTTGGCCGCCGCGTCATGCTTGCGCCGCAGCGCCTCGCGGGCAAGATCGTCCTTGCCGGCCTCCACCGCGCGCTTCGCCTTGGCGTTCCACTCGTTGACCAGCTGCTCCGACTCCTGCAGGTCGGCCTCCAGCTCCTTTTCCTGCGCGATCATCGAGGCGACCTGGGCGCGTGCTGTCGTGATGTTGGTCTGCATGTCGCGCAGGATCTGGTCGATCATCTTCTCCGGGTCTTCGGCCTGGTCGATCAGATCGTTGATGTTTGCGCGGATGAGGCGGGAAAGCCGATCGAGAATAGCCATGAATCTCAGTCCTTTCGCTAGGAAGTACCTTCCTCGCTGAAAATCTGGACATCCAGCAACGGTACCTGTGACCCCTCAAACGCACGATTGCTGCCAGCCACGGCCAGCGAGATGCGAACCGTGGCGATGTCGCCCGACCCGGCGGTCGTTACATGATACGTTGCTGGCACATCCTGCTTGTGCCCCTGTGGACCGGAGACGTCGGCGGTGGCCGATGCCCCCTGCGTTGGCACCTCCGCTCCTTGTGTCTCCATGACCTTCCAGAGGTCAACGCTGGTGCCGTTGTCGTATGCCGCCAGCCAGGTGGGGCCGCCGTCAACCTCGACGAGGGTGAGGACAGGATTGCCGTCCCTCGACTGCAGGGCGACATGTGCCGTGAACTGGTGGTTGTCACCGAGGATCGCACCGGTGCCGCCACGGCGGAGTCGCAGCAGCTGGCGCTCCTGCGGGCTGAGTTCCCGCGGCTTCTCGAGCAGCTTGAGGACATCCGGATCTTTGGTGGGAGCCGCAGTCTCGATGACATCGCCGCGCGTATCGAAGAGCTTGTTCAGGTCGCTGATCAGCGCATCGACGTCCTGCAGGGCCGCATTGTCGATGTCGGACGTCATCTCCGTCGCCGCGATCTTTCCGATGAGCTCGTCAACCTTCTCCTGGAACGCAACGTCGAACGCCTTCAGCTGGGTGAGTGCATGCTCGTCGACACTCCTGTCGGAGAAGATGCCGCCGTAGCCGTACGATGCCGTCCTGACTCGGCTCTCGAGGTGTCGCACACGTGCAATGGAGTCCTCCACCTTTGAGATGGCGTCGAGCCGGCGTTCGGCAGCCAGATACCTTCCCAGCGCCGTGAGGTCCGTCACCGCCTGCTGGAGACCGCGCGCGATCCCGTCGCGAAGCCGGCGGTCATCATCGCGCATCGACTCCTTGCGGCGATACCCGGTGTACCCCGGTATTCGGTTGAGCAGGTTCCCGATACGTTCGACCATGTCTGTCCCTCCTGCGCCCATCGACGCCTAGATGAAGATCTCGGCGCCACAATACGGGCATTTGATGAGCCCCTTGCCGGCGAGCTCGAGCTGCCCACCGCAGTTCGGGCAGGTCGATCGGTTGGAAAGCTCCTTCGCGTCAACCGAGTACAGCGTGCCCTTCTCCCAGTCGACATAGCCACTGAAGAGCCCGCGGCCCACAAGGGCGTGCAGGTCGTCCTGCACCTTGTCCCGCGTCGTGTTGAGCTCGAGGACGGCGTCGTCGATGTCGAGCTGGCCGCGCGTCTTCACCATGTCGAGCAGCTTGCGCTGCTGGTTGATGTCCGCCAGCTCGCGAGCCTCGGCGTTTCCGCGGATGAACAGAAACGCCCCGCCGCCGACGAGCGGCAGCACGATGAGGCCCAGGAGGAGCGTCAGGCCGAGCGCGGCACCGGAGCCTCTGAGGTTACCTTCGTTGACACCGAACATGATCCAGGCCGTGATGGCGATCCCGAGAACGATGCCAGCACCGACCAGGACCAGCCCGATTACTCTCCCGGAAGCTGCCACACGACCACTCCTTGCACGGCTCACGTCGGAACAAAATCAGAGACAACCTGTAGATATTCTCTCATATCACGGTTGATTCATCGCTCGCTCCAGCACGTCGAGCGTCGCGTCTGCCGCCCGGCTCCAGTTGAACCGTTTCGCACGATCGATTCCTCGGCGCGCCAGGGTGACTCTGGTGTCGGGTCGTCGCCGGAGGAGAGAGAGGCGATCGGCGAGGTCCTGGGCGTTTCCGGTTTCGAAAAGCATGCCGGCTGCTCCCGCCACCTCGGGCAGGGAAGAGGAATCGGCGCAGATCACCGGCGCTCCACAGGCCATGGCTTCGAGGATCGGCATGCCGAACCCTTCGAACCTGGACGACTGGACATAGGCGAATGCACCCGAATAGAGCGCCGGCAGGTCCGCGTCCTCGACAGTCGTGAGGATCGAGAGTCGGGCCGCCTCCCGAAACGGCTCGACGTGATCGAGCACGCGTTCCACCAGCCATCCAGGACGTCCGACGACCACCAGGTGCAAGGGGATATCGGCTGAGTGGCGGTTGTGAATCGCCACCGCCTCGGCAAGAGTGGGGTAGTCCTTGCGCGGCTGGATGGTGCCGACCGAGAGCACATACGGGGCCGTAACACCAAGGCGGTTCAAGGTGTCGCCGATGGATTCGGCCGAGCGCGGTCCGAAGTCCGCACTCACCCCATGCGGAACGACGTCGATTTTCGATTCCACGCGGGGGAAGCGGGCGGCGATATCGGACGCCGTGAATGCCGACGGAACGATCACGCGCCGCGCTGCGCGAAGGTTCCACCGCGTCGTCGCGTCCAACATGAGCCGTTGGCGTGCGGGATGGTCATCGGCGCGATCCAGGTATCCGAGATCGTGGATGGTCACGACCGAGGGCGGATGCACGATCGGGATGACATGCGCTGGTACGAACAGCAGGTCGACAGGGGATCGCCGAAGCGCGCGGGCGAGGTGGATATGTGTCCACAGGCGTCCGCCGCGCACCTCGCGATGGTCCACGTCAGGTGAAGCCGGTGGGAGGCGGGAACCGTCTGATCCGGCGCGATAGTAGAGCCGGATCACTTGATCGCGATCGAGGTCGCAGAGCGCGCGAATGAGGTGCAGCGAATAGTTTTCGGTGCCGGTGCGCCGATTGGACACCGCGCGACTGGCGTCGATACCGATCGTGGGCATCAACCTGCGTTCGGGTCGGGTGCGATCGCGAACATGAACTCGCCCTTGCAGGCGACCTCGCCATCGACGGTGGCGACACCTTCACCGGAGCCGATCCCGCGGCGAATCTGCTTCAGCTCGACCTCGAGCCGCAGCGCGTCGCCTGGCTTGACCTGCCGCTTGAAGCGCACGTTGTTTATGCCGGCGAAGAACGCGATCTTGCCCTGATGCTCGTCGAGGGACAGGAGCGCCACAGCGCCGACCTGGGCGATGGCTTCCACGATCAGGACACCCGGCATGACCGGATAGTCCGGAAAGTGCCCCTGGAAAAACTCCTCGTTGGTGGAAACGTTCTTCAGCCCTACGGCCCGCTTGCCGGGTTCCAGCTCGTCCACCCGGTCGACCAGCAGGAATGGATATCGATGCGGAATGATCTTCCTGATGGCGACGGTGTCGAGGGGTAGCTGGATTTCCATGGGACGTGCTCCGGGTTCACCTTGTGAGGTCGAATACACTCTCCGCAGGATTGTACCGGAGAAGAGATTCCGCAGCAGACGATCCGAGGTGCTGGCATGAACGTGGTCATCATTGGGTCCGGGGCGTGGGGGACCACCCTCGCGGGGCTCGTGACGCGGGCCGGGTCGAAGGCGACACTCGTCGTTCGCAACCCTGAGACCTACCGGTCGCTGAGCAAGCGGAGACGGCATCCGGTGTCGCTGCCCGGCTACACCTTGCCGACGGAGGTGCAGCTCGCGCGGAGTATCGAGGACGCGCTCGATACCGGACCGGATCTGGTCATCGTGGCTGTTCCAACGGCGGCAATCGACGACGTTGGGGAGGTGCTGGCGCGGAGCCACTACCGAGGCCCCATCGTCACCGCCACGAAGGGACTGGACCCGGACACGCTCCGGACGGCCAGCGACAGGATCTGCGACGCGATCGAGGACGAGCTGCGCCTGGCCGTGTTGTCCGGTCCGAACCTGGCAAACGAGATCGCGGCTGGTCTGCCGGCGGCTGCCGTCGTTGCGGCCCACGACGCGCCTGTGTCACAGGTGGTGAGACGCGCGCTCATGTCTGATGGATACCGTGTGTACACATCCTCCGATGTCACTGGCGTCGAGATCGCCGGTGCGCTCAAGAACGTGATCGCCATCGGGGCGGGTATCGCCGACGGCATGAATGCGGGTCAAAACGCCAAGGCGGCCTACATGACACGAGGGATCGCGGAGATGGCGAGGCTTGGCGTGGCGTGCGGCGCCAACCCGATGACATTCGCCGGACTGGCCGGGATCGGCGACCTGATGGCGACCTGCAACAGCGAGCAGTCTCGCAACCACACCGTCGGCCGGGGTCTTGCCATGGGGCGGCCGCTCGAGGAGATCCTGGCGGGCATGCATGAGGTCGCGGAAGGGGTGCCGACGACCAAGGCTGCGCTCCGATTGGGCAAGGTCAAGGGGGTGGAGATGCCGATTGTCGCTCAGCTCGCCGCCATCATGTACGAGGGCCTCGCACCGGAGGACGCCATTGCCGAGCTGATGGCCAGAGAGGCAACCGGCGAGCTGAACTTCTGACGATCTCAGGCGCCGCGGTCGATCAGCTGCTCCCGCGCCGGACCGACCCCGATGTACCGGACCCTGGTGCCGAGCACGTTCTCGATGTGACCGATGTACTTGGCCGCCTGGCTCGGTAGCTCGTCGTAGGAGCGTGCGCCCGTGATGTCGGTCGACCAGCCCTCGTGCTCCGCCCACACCGGGTCGGCGTTCTCCGCATCCTCCAGGACCGCCGGGAGGTGATGCAGGATCTCGTCGCCTCGACGGTAGGCCGTGCAGGTCCGGATCGTTTCGAATGCATCGAGCACGTCGAGGAGCGTCAGGGCGACCTCGTCGACGCCGTTGAGGCGCGCAGACTGTCGGGCCACAACCTCGTCGAACCATCCGGTTCGGCGCGGTCGCCCCGTTGTCGTTCCGTATTCGTTGCCACGCTGGCGAATCAGCTCGCCGGTCTCATCGTGAAGCTCCGACGGCATCGGCCCCGCGCCGACGCGCGAGCTGTAGGCCTTGAAGACGGCAACGACGCGCTCCACCTGGCGAGGCGACACGCCGGCACCCTGGCAAGCACCGGCAGCAGTGGGTGAGGACGACGTCACGAACGGATACGTGCCGTAGTCGATGTCGAGGAGCGCTCCCTGAGCGCACTCGATCAGCACATGCTCATCTGCAGCGAGGGCATCCTGCACGTCGACCTGCGTCGGGCGGATGTACGGTGCCAGGCGCTCGGCCCATTCCTCTGCCCGCGTGAGGACGGCGTTGCCGTCGAGTGGCTCGGCACCATAGAGTCGGGAGAGAATTTCATTCTTCTGGTCGACTTCCCACCGTACCCGGCTCTTCAGGACCCTGGCACTGAGCAGGTCGCCCATCCTGATGCCGTGGCGAGACATCTTGTCGGCATAGGCGGGCCCGTTTCCGCGAAGGGTGGTGCCGATGCTGAGATCCTCGCGCCGACGCTCCTCGAGCCGGTCGAGCTCGGGGTGGTAGGGCATGACGATGTGGGCCCGGTCAGAGATTCGCAATCGCGAGGTGTCGATGCCGCGCGCCTCGAGGTCGTCCAGCTCCTGGATCAGCGTGTCGGGCTCGACCACGACCCCCGCACCTATCACGCAGAGGCAGTCCTCATTGAGGATGCCGGAGGGCACGAGATGGAGCTTGAACGTCCCGGCATCGGTCTGGACGGTGTGGCCCGCGTTGCTGCCGCCGTTTGCGCGAACCACCATCCGCGCTGTCGAGGCGAGGGCGTCAGTCAGTTTGCCCTTGCCCTCGTCGCCCCACTGGCCACCCATAATGATTGTCGCGGTCATCGCCCTCGCCTATCCGTGCTCGTTGCGTCCTGCAACACATGGGAAACGGACGACCGGAATTGCCGGATCGTCCGTTAACCTATTGTCGCAGATTCCTGAGCTCCGTAAAGCGCCGCTTCTCTTCCTCGGTGAGATTGGTGGGGATGGTGACTTCCACCTTCGCCAGCAGGTCACCGTACTCGTTCGGCTTACCGAGCTTCGGCATGCCCTTGCCGCGGAGGCGGAAGACCTTTCCGCTCTGCGTCTCGGGCGGCACCGTGAGCATGACGCTGCCGGACATCGTCGGCACGCGGACCTCGCCACCGAGGAGTGCGTCGTACAGGGGAACCTCGACGGTGGTGCGGAGGTTGTCGCCAACACGCTCGAACCGGCTGTCCGGATTCACGGTAACGTTGATGTACACGTCACCCGCGGCCCCGCCATTCTGACCTGGGCCGCCCTGGCCGCGGACGCGGACACGGGAGCCCGTGCGGACACCGGCGGGGATTATCACCTCGATGGTCCGTGGCTCCATGATCTCGCCGGAGCCATCACATCTCGGGCACATCGCGCCTCTGACGATGCCGTTGCCATCACAGAGATCGCAGACACGCGGGGCCCTCACCGTCACGCGGCGCGTGGTACCGCGATACGCCTCTTCGAGACTGATGGTTGCACCGATCTCGAGATCCTGGCCACGAATGGGTCTGGCGGCACGCTGGAATCCCGTGCCCCGCGCGCCATCCCGGCCGAAGAGCAGGTTGAAGAAGTCCGAGAAGCCGCCGGTGTCTCCAGTGCCTGAAGATGTCGTGTAGGTGAAGGTTGTACCACCTGGCGATCCGGTGAACCACTGCTCGAAGTCGCCGGTTGTCTGGTACGCCGAGGGATCCGGTCCGCTCGCGTCGAAACCGGCATCGCGGTATCGCTGCCAGTCGGCGCCGTACCGATCGTACATCGCGCGCTTCTCGCTATCGGACAGCACCTCGTAGGCTTCATTGATGTCCTTGAATGTCGCCTCGGCGTTCGGGTCGTCGCGGTTGACGTCAGGGTGGCTCTCCCGAGCCTTCTTGCGGAACGCTCGCTTGATCTCCTTCTGGTCCGCGTTGCGGTCGACGCCGAGGATTGCGTAATAGTCCTTGAACTGTACTGGAGACATATGTACACCTTCCTCGTCCTTATGATCTTCCAGTAGTATATAACTTGATACGGATCGACGCAACTATCTCGCGCGCCGAACCGCTGCGCGCAGACGTTCAGAGCCGCGTCGCAACCGCTTCCAGGTCGAGTAGAGACCGAAGCCGATCAGCGGGAGGATGATGATCAGCAGCAGTGGGACGAAGATGGCGATGATCGAGGAGATCGCCGAGGCGGCGTCCTCGATGATGCTGGCGACCGGGTTGCCAACGCCGCCGGTGGAGGCGGTAATCACCGGTCGCGTGGTCATCTTGGCAGCGTGAGTCGCGCCTGCGCACCCGACACCGAGGAAGGCCGCGAGCCAGATGTTGAGGTCGTGGGATGCATCGGCCACGGCGGCGGCGAGGATGGCGCCTGCGATGGGGCGGATGAAGGTGTGCGCCAGGTCACTGACGTGGTCGGCCCCGGGGATCTTGTCGACGAGAAGCTCGATCGGCAGCAGGAGCAGGATGATGATGAGGCCCGGTGTCGACGAGATGAAGTCGAATGGCGCGTCGAGCTCAATCTGGTTGGTGTAGCGATCCGCGAGCGCGAGGATGAGAAACGGGAGCCAGGCGTTGAGACCCGCGGGCAGGGCGAGGCCCAGCGAGGAGAGCAGGGCGGCTAGCACGTTGGAGAACTCCGATCCTATCGTCGACGGTGCAGGTCTGCACCGTTGTGAAACATAGCAAAAACCCCGCATCGGAGTGCTGCGGGGTCATCTGCGTTGTCTCCGCGATGTGGAGCGCCTATTTGACCGAGCGAACCACACCGACGAGCTTGCCCTGGATGCGGACGTTGTCGGCAGAGGTATAGATCGGCTCCATGGTCACATTTTGTGGCTGGAGACGGACTCGCGAACCCTCAAGGTAGAATGTCTTCAGGGTCGTTTCCTCTTCGGCCTCGAGCCACACGGCAACGGTCTCGCCGTTTTCGCAGGTCTCCTGGCGCTTGAGGATGACGATATCGCCATCGCTGATGAGGGCGTCGATCATCGAGTGCCCGCGTACCCGAAGCCCGAACAGATCGGCACCACCGTCGGGCGCGAGATCCGGACTGAGCTCGATGATCTCTGCGAGGTCCGAGCCCTCGAGGTCACCCGGTACGGGGATCGGCTGACCGGCGGCGATGGTGCCGATCACGGGCACCTCGACGGTGCCAGGTCGGCTGTTGCTGCGCCCGACGATCTCGATGCCGCGGGAGATATTGCGATTGCGCCTGATGTAGTTCCGCTCTTCGAGAACCTTCAGGTTGTAGTCCACAACACTCGTCGACGAGATACCCAGCTCGTGCTGGATGTCCCGGATGGTGGGAGGATAGTCATTCTCGTCGAGGAACCGACTGATGAAATCCAGAATTGCTTGTTGTCGATCAGACAGCTTTCGCATGTGCCATCCTTCGGGTGTGTCGGGCGGGAGCGGGTAAGGATGGTAGCCTAACCCGACGTTGTAGCCCGAGTATAATTCGAACATGTGTTCGTGTCAATTCAGGCCGGTTCGGGTCCCTTCCATGTGCCAACACCTATCGCTCGAGCGCCCGTGCTGACCCGTTCGCACGCGCACGCCGCAAGGATCGTGAACCCCGTGATCGAAGACGCCGTTCTCACCAAACTCGAGTTTCCCGAAGTGCTGCGCAGACTGTCCGTGCACTGCCAGTACAGCGTTGCCGCCGACCTCGCCCGTGAGCTGCGCCCAACACCTGACAGACGCGTGGCGGCGTTGTGGGTGGCGACGACCGCCGAAGGCGTCGACCTCCTGAGGAACTTCCCGGAGTTCAATGTCGGGGGCGCCCGTGACATCCGCGAGCTCGTGCTGAGAGCCGAGAAGGGCGCGCGGCTCCAGCCGCCGGAGCTCCTGCTCGTCGCCGACACGCTGCACGCCGCGCGGAGGCTGAAGCGGACCTTCCTGAAGCTCCCTGATTGCGAAGAGCGCTTTCCGAATCTTCTCGAGCTGATCGGGTCGATCGAGAACGTCCATCGCCTCGAGACGGGGTTGGAGAGATCCATCGGTCCCCGTGGCGACGTCCTCGATACGGCGAGTCCCGAGCTCGCCCGCCTGCGCAAGGCGGTGCGCATCGCCCACTCGCGGGTGACCGAGCGTCTCCAGAACCTGCGCGCGAGCGACCGCGTCGGTGCCGCGCTCCAGGAGAACATCGTCACGGTGCGGGAGGGGCGCTACGTCATCCCGGTGCGGGCCGAGGCCAGGAATGTCGTGCGCGGCATCGTGCATGGTACCTCGTCGTCTGGACAAACGCTCTTCATCGAGCCGTTCGATGTTGTAGAGCTCAACAACGCGTGGCGGGAGCGGCAGGCGGAGGAGGAGCAGGAGGTCAACCGAATCCTGGATGATCTCAGCGAGCAGATCGCGGAAAACGCGGACGTGCTGCGCCGGATGGTGCAGGCGGTCGCGGAGGTCGATCTCACATTGGCGAAGGCGCGGTACGCCACAGCGCTCGACGCGTCGCGGCCGACGTTTCACGACACGTCTGGCGGTGAGCGGCGGGTCCGGGCTGACCATACAGGTCATCCCACGCACCGCATCAAGCTGGTCGAGGCGCGTCACCCGCTGCTGGACCAGAGCAAGGTCGTGCCGCTGTCGCTCGAGATGGGCGAGACCTTCCGCGTCCTGCTGATCACCGGGCCCAACACCGGTGGCAAGACGGTCGCGCTGAAAACCGTGGGTCTGCTGACGTTGATGGCACAGGCGGGGATGTTCATCCCGGCGGCGGACACGTCTGTCCTGAGTGTGTTTCCGCAGGTGTTCGTCGATATCGGAGATGAGCAGAGCATCGAGCAGAGTCTTTCGACCTTCTCGTCGCACATGTCGAACATCGTGCGGATGCTGCGGCAGGTGCGCTCCGACAGCCTCGTGCTGCTGGATGAGCTCGGGGCGGGAACCGACCCGCAGGAGGGCTCGGCGCTCGCCCGGGCACTGATCAGCAGGCTCCTCGCCGCCAGGGCAATGGTGATCGCGACGACGCACTATTCCGAGGTCAAGGCGTATGCCTATGCCACCCCCGGTGTGGAGAACGCAAGCGTCGAGTTCGACGTCGAGACCCTGTCGCCGACCTATCGGTTGACAGTCGGGATCCCGGGCCGATCCAACGCACTGGCGATCGCGCAGCGGCTCGGCGTGCCGAGCGAGGTGATCGAGGAGGCGCGCAGCATCCTGCATGCCGGGGACCAGCAGGCGGACGACCTCATCAACGACATCCGGCGCCGGCGCGAGCAGGCACAGGCGGAGCTCGCCCACGCCGAGCGGACCCGCGCCGATGTGGAGGAGCTTCGACGGCGTGCCGCCAGGGCCCTTCGCGAGGCCGAGATAACGCGGCGTGAGGCTCGGGAGCGTGCCACCGCCGAAGTCGAGCGGGAACTGGAGGAGGCGCGCGAGCTCGCGCGGCGGCTGCAGCGACCTGTCCGGCCTGGCAGCGGCGAGGCACCCACGCCTGACGAGGCTCGCGAGGCGGCGACGAAGATCTCGGCGGCGCTGGATCAGACGCGGCGGATCAGGCGGAAACGCCAGGCGTCCGCCCCGGCGCTCCAGCAGAAGCGTCCGATCAGGGCCGGCGATCGCGTCCGGGTCCACTCCCTCGACATGAACGGCGACGTGCTTTCGGTGTCCGGCGACCACGCGACCGTGCAGATGGGCGCTCTGAAGACGCGATTGCCGCTGTCCGATCTCGAGCGCACGTCGGGTGGCGGCCAGGATGACGAGAATGGCAGCCGGTCGAGTCGCGAGCGGCAGGAGCTTCCGAAGCCCGAGGTCAACGTGTCGGTCGAGATAGACCTTCGTGGGCTGCGCGCGGCGGAGGTCGAGGAGCGACTCGAGCAATACCTCCACGATGCCTATCTCGCGGGTCTGCCGTGGGTGCGCATCATCCACGGGAAGGGCACCGGCGCGCTTCGCAAGGTCGTGCGGGATGTGTTGCAAGGCCACCCGGTGGTCGAGCGGGCCGAGACGGCCAGGCAGAACGAGGGTGGAGACGGGGCGACCGTCGCGTACCTTCGCACGGGTAGCTGAGGCAGAAGCGTACGCGGGCCTCGACGATGAGGTTGTGGACGACCCTCACTCCGAGGATCACTGGCCACGGTCTGGAATATCAGGAGTGCCCGCGCATTGCGCGAGCACTCCCGTTTGCTGCGAGCTTCTCGGTGATCGGCCGTTTCTGCAGGTGATCATCGGGCCGGGATCAGGCTGTTCGGGCCAGTGTGGACGACTCGAGCTCGTCCAGCACCTCGTCAAGAGCTTCCTGCCAGGTGTTGCCGAGACGCATCAGCCGCAACCTGATGGTGTTCCGGGTGACCTTGACGGCATCTCCCAGACGGCGCTCGAGACGGCCGGTGTCGATCGCAGCCGTGTCGACCGGACGCAGGATGATCTCACGTTCACGTTCGACCATCGAGTCGAGTCCGAGCGCGGCAGCCCGGATACGGAGCCGGATCAGCGCCAGCAGGTGTTCGATCTCGATCGGCGGATCTCCGAACCGATCGGCGAGCTCGTCGCGCAGCTCGTCGACCTCTACAAGGGTCTCCACACCGGCGATACGGCGATAGAGCTGCAGGCGGAGCTCGGTGTCCGGCACGTAATCCTCGGGGATGAGTGCCGTGAGCGGGAGATCGAGGGTGATCGGACCCGACTCGACGACCGGCCGACCCGAGCGGATCTCGTCGATCGCCTGGCTGAGCAGGCGCATGTAGAGGTCGTATCCGACAGCGCCGATATGACCGCTCTGCTCGGCCCCGAGGATGTTGCCGGCACCGCGGATCTCGAGGTCACGCATGGCCACGCGAATACCGGCGCCGAGCTCGTTGGCTTCCTGGATGACCTCGAGGCGCTCGCGTGCCTCAGGTCGGAGGGCCTTGTGGGGCTGGTAGAGCAGATATGCGTACGCACGGTTGCTGCTGCGACCGACGCGACCACGGAGCTGGTAGAGCTGTGTCAGTCCGAGCGTATCGGCGTTGTCGATGATGATCGTGTTCACGTCGGGGTTGTCGACACCGGACTCGATGATCGTCGTGGCGAGGAGGATGTCGAATTCCTTGCGGTAGAAGCCGAGCATCACCTCCTCGAGCACGCGCTCATCCATCTGACCGTGGCCGATCCCGATTCTGGCTTCCGGGACGATTCTGCGGATTCGCTCGGCGAGGATATCGATGTCGTGTACACGATTGTGGATGATGTAGATCTGGCCGCCTCGGTCCATCTCGCGGAGAACTGCCTCACGCACGAGCTGGTCGGAGAAGGGCGCCACGAAGGTGCGGATCGGCAGGCGTGACTGCGGCGCCGTCTCGATCATGCTGATGTCACGGATCCCGGCGAGCGAGAGGTGGAGCGTTCGGGGAATCGGCGTGGCCGAGAGCGTCAGCACATCGGTGTCGATGCGCAGCTGCTTCAGGAATTCCTTGTGGCGCACCCCAAAGCGCTGTTCTTCGTCGATCACCACCAGCCCGAGGTCCTTGAACTTCACGTCGTTCTGAACCAGCCGATGGGTGCCGATCACGATGTCGACCTTGCCCGCCTCGAGATCCCGGAGCGTCTCACGCTGCTGGCGCTGGGTGCGGAGGCGGGAGAGCATCTCGATCCGCACGGGGAAGGCGGCGAGTCGCTCCCGGAACGTGTTGTAGTGCTGCAGAGCCAGCACGGTGGTGGGCACGAGGACGGCGACCTGCTTGCCGGCGTTGACCGCCTTGAAGGCTGCTCGCATGGCAACCTCGGTCTTGCCGAAGCCGACATCGCCGCAGACCAGACGGTCCATCGGGCTGCTGTCCTCCATGTCGGCGGTGACCGCCTCGATCGCGGCGGCCTGATCGCGCGTCTCCTTCCAGGGGAAGGATTCGGCCAGCTCGATGTCCCACTTCGTGTCAGGAGGGTAGGCGAAGCCACTGCCTGCCTCGCGGCGGGCGTAGAGCTGGATCAGCTCGAAGGCCATTTCGCGGACTGCCCGCCGCACGCGACGCTTGGCGCGCACCCACTCGCCGGATCCGAGTCGGTTCAGCGTGGGTGTCTGGCCTCCGCCGCTGTAGCGGGTGACCCGATCGCTCTGGTCGATGGGAACGTAGAGCTTGTCACCACGATCGAAGATGAGCAGCAGGTACTCGCGTTCAACACCGCCCGTCTCCATGCGGGTGAGTCCCTCGAAGCGGGCGATACCGTGATCGATATGCACCACGTGCTCGCCTGGGACGAGGTTGAGCGCGAACGCTCGATGCTCGGCGATGCTCCGTTTCGACGTGCGACGCGTGCGCTTGCGGAACCCGAAAAGCTCGAGGTCGGTCCAGACGCCGTACTTGCCCTGGTCCCAGACCCACCCCATGTCCAGTCCGGACGGCTGCACCTCGATCGTGCCGGGAAGCAGGGGCGCGGGCCTGGACGTGCGCGTTTTCCTGCTCCGGCGCGGATAGATGCCTCGTTCCTCGAGCAGCTCCGACACGCGCTCCACCTGATCGGTCGCGATCGTGACCCGCCAGCCGGCGTCGAGGCGAGCGCGCAGGTCCTCCGCCATTTCGTCCAGGCGGCCGGCGTAGACGGGTGGGTTGCCGAATGCCGATGCGCTGAGGGTGGTGCCCTCGACGCTTTCGCCGAGCAGCAATCGCGGATGGCGAGTCAGATCCTGCCGGACATCGGCCCAGTCGCTCACCGGTACGGTGATGCCCTGCGGCATCTCGCCATTGCGTATGAGTGATGCCTCGAGCTCCGCCGCCTGCTGCTGCCACTGGCTCGCAGCAAGATCGACGGCCTGAGGCTGATCCACGACCAGCACGGAGCTGTCGTCGAGGTACCTGAGGAGGGTATCGGTGGCTCCGGTGATGTACCCGGCGAAGAGGTCCGGTGACGTGGGCGTGCCACCGCTGCCGATCACGGCCAGCTGGTGCTCCCAGTCGTCGCGAACCTCGTTCCGCAGCGTCGAGGTGTCGATGTCGCGAAGGGCAGGGAAGCTGTCTCTGAGCCTCCAGAGCGGGAGATCGAGCGTGGGCAGCACGGTGAGGCTGGCGAGCCGGTCACGCGACCGCTGCGTGTGCACGTCGAAGGTCCTGATGCTCTCGAGGTCGGTGTCGAAAAGATCGAGACGGATCGGGAGCTCCATCGACGGTGGGAAGATGTCGATGATTCCGCCACGCACCGCGAATTCGCCTGGCTCCTGCACCATCGGTACCCGCCGGTAACCGATACGGCCGAGCCACTCCTGGAACTCCGAGGTGCTCACCTGGGTGCCGGGTTGCAGTCGGCGCGTGGCCTCTGCGAGCTCGGCCGGACTGATCAGGCGCTGCAGCAGTCCCGTGACCGGCGTGACGAGGATGGTGCGCTCCTGGCCGTTGCACAGATCATCGAGGATCGACAGGCGACGGATACGGACGTCCGGATCGTTGGCGAGCTGGTCGAACGGGTGGGCATCGGGAGCTGGCCAGATCTCCACCGACGTGTCGGGGTCCGTGTACTCGCTGATGATGCTGGCGATGTAGTGGGCCCGGTCCATTTGGGACGTCACCACGATGACGTTCCCGTTCGTCCGCTCCACCGTGGCCGCGGCCAGCAGCGGTCGAACCGCGTCAGGAAGGTCCTCGACGGATACAGTGCGTCCCTCGCCGACGGTGTGTCGAATTTGGTCGATCAGGTCCAGGGAGTCGAGATGGTCGAGGACATGGCTGAGTGTCACGAATCACTCCCGTCAGATGCAAGGCAGGATGAGCACGGGCAAGCAAAATGCCGGACCGGAGTCTCCGGACCGTTGCCACACATACCGACAATGGTAGCTGGATGCTTCGGAACGTGCGAAACGCGTGCACGGGGATGGTAGGATGCCGGCATGCGGTCGGATTGGCATGTGTGCGTCGCGAGGGAAAGAGCGGTCCAGATGAGTGAAGCCAAGGAACAGATGCTGCGCGCCACCGTGCGGGAGCTGGGGTCCGTGGTCGTGGCCTTCTCGGGAGGCGTGGATTCGACCTACCTGCTGAAGATCGCCCATGACGAGCTGGGGGATCGCTGCGTGGCCGCCAGCGGGCTGTCCGCGACCTACGCCAGGGAGGAGATGGACGAGGCCCGGGCACTCGCCACCGAGCTCGGAGTGCGCTACGAGCTGCTGCCGACGATGGAGCTGACCGATCCCCGCTATGCCGACAACACCCACCAGCGGTGTTTTTTCTGCAAGCAGGAGCTGTATGGCACGCTGACCGCGTTCGCGCAGCGGGAGGGCCTTGCCTGGGTCGTCGACGGCTCGAATGCCGACGATCTCGACGACTTCCGGCCCGGCCTGCGCGCGGCACGCGAGCTGGGGGTGCGCTCGCCGCTGCAGGAGGTGGGGCTGACCAAGACCGAGATCCGGGAGCGCTCGCGGGTGCTGGGGCTGCGGACCGCGGACAAGCCGGCGGTGGCGTGCCTGTCGTCGCGGTTCGCCTACGGCGACCGGATCACCCCGGAGAAGCTGCGCCAGGTGGCCACGGCGGAGACGGGGATCCGGGCGCTGGGGTACCGGGGGTTCCGGGTGCGGCACCACGGGCGGGTGGCGCGGCTGGAGTTCCGGCCCGAGGAGCTGGAGCGGGCGTTCGCCCAGCGCACCGAGCTCACGCAGATCGTCAAGGCGGCGGGGTATCGCTACGTGGCCATCGACCTGGAGGGCTATCGCCCCGGCAGCCAGAACGACGACCTGCCCCAGGCCCTGCTCCGCCTCACGCCTGTTTCCTGATTCGACAATCCATGAAACACTGGCATCGCCCTTCCGGAACGAACGTTTCAGGTGGGGCGATTGCGTTGTGAATGATGTATGCGACGGTGAGGTGGGTGATGGCGGACAGGACGGCGGATGCGATCGTGATCGGAGGCGGGGTAAACGGCACCAGCGTGGCGTTCCACCTCGCGCGAGCCGGACTCAAGGGTGTCGTTCTCCTCGAGCGGTGGCACCTCGGGGCTGGAGCGACAGGCAAGAGCGGCGCCCTGGTGCGAATGCACTACAGCAATGAGCCGGAGACGAGGCTGGCGTTCGAGAGCCTGACCTATTTTCAGAACTGGGCCGACATCGTTGGCGGTGATTGCGATTTTCGTCAGGTCGGCACGCTTGTTTTCGCTGCGCCACACCACCGAAAGCACCTGGAGGCGAACCTCGCGATCCAGCAGCGAGTCGGGGTGAATTCCCGCATGGTCACGGCCGAAGAAGCCCGCGAGATCGACCCGGCAGTGCATGTCGCCGAGGGTGAGGCCGTGGCCTGGGAGCCGGAGTCAGGGTACGCCGACCCGAACGCCACCACGTTCGCATTCGCTCGCGCGGCCATCGACATGGGGGTCGACGTACGGGAGGAGACACGGGCGCTGGAGATTCTCGTCGAAGGCGGGCGGGTCACTGGGGTGCGGACGGAGAGCGGGATCATTCTGGCGCCTCGCGTCGTGGTCGTGGCCGGCGCGTGGGCGAATCAGCTGCTCGAGCCACTCGGTATCGACCTCGGCCTATTTCCAAGGCAATCGAGGATAGCGATCTTCCGCTGGCCGATGGATCGTCCGATGGGTCACCCGACGTTCATCGATCACGCCCATCACACATGGGGACGACCCATCGACGGCAACTGCACGCTGGGCGGCGCCGAGATGGGGTCGCCGGTGCTCGTCGACCCGGAAGACTATCCGGAGGCCGTGACGCAGGACTACATCGACGTCACTCGGGAACAACTCGCCATGCGGATCCCGTCGATACGACGAAGTACTGTTCGAGGCAACTGGGCATGCGCGCTGATGGGGAGTCCGGATTCCCGTCCGCTCATCGGGGCGCTCGAGCAGTACGACGGTCTGTATTGCATGGCAGGTGACAGCGGCACATCCTTCAAGACCGCGCCGGCGATCGGCAAATCCCTGAGCGAGCTCATTCTCGAAGGCAGGGCGGCGACCGTCGATCTCACCCCGTTCCGGCCATCACGTTTCGCCGAGGGCAGGCCGTGGGTGGACGACCACGACTACGACCTCGTCGACGCCTCCGTCTCTCGATAGCCATCTGGATAGCTCATTCCGTGGCCGATCAACGGAGCCCGGCACGATCGCGATGTGACAGGGTTATCGAGCGAATGCTCCCTCGACGTCTGGGAACCGTGCTCTTGTCGAATCGGCATGTGCGGCATGGATGGATGGGACCGGGTACATCACCGATCTGCTCGCGCCAGAGCTTCGTTGGACGATCGCCGGGCGATCCGCCGTGTCCGGGACCTAGACGAGCCGGCGACAGTTCGGCGATGAAGCTCTACATCCGTTCGGCCAGCGATTCGCCGAGCGGTTTCGGCCGGTGGCCATCCGACAAGTACTCGCTGACGGCGACGCGGTGGTGATCACCTGGGACGGTCACAATGTGGCTGTCGACGGAGAGCCATACGACAACACCTACGCCTGGTTCCTGACGTTCCGGGGTGGAGGAAAGATCGTTGAGGCAATCGTCTAATTCGACAGCACCGCCTTCGACGATCTCCGGTCACGGATCGTTCCGATACCGGAGTGGAGGCATGTGGAGGTGCGTGGTAAACGGTCCCTCGGCGACCCGACGAGCAGCGAGCTGCACATCTCCGGACCATGCCGGACGTGTGAGGACAGGTCCGGATCGGCCGGGAGCGAAGACGGGACCTGCCTTCGCTCACGTGATGATGCGCGGTCGATCGGGGCAGGGGGCGTGACGGGTTCGTCCGACTGACCTTGGCAGATCGACGAGCGGATCAGGAGGGACGTGACTCCGTTTGGGACTCGGGTGTCCGCCCAAGGGCGTTTCACGGGACAACGAGCCCCCGCCGCGAGTTCTCGCGGCGGGGGCTCGCTGGAATGTCCATTCCTGGGATCGAGTCTGGTATGGCTACGGGGCAATCTGGCCCTCATCGATGCTGCCGGTGTCGATCTGCGCTCGCTGCAACTTGCCGGAGTAGTCGACGTAAATGACCTGCCATTCGGTGTAGAAGTCCAGCGCGGCAGTTCCGGCCTCGCGATGTCCGTTGCCGGTGCCCTTGGTTCCACCGAACGGCAGGTGGATCTCGGCGCCAGTGGTGCCGGCGTTGATGTACAGGATGCCGGTGTAGATGTCCTGCATGGCCCGGAAGGTGTTGTTCACGCTGTTGGTGAAGATCGAGGCCGACAGTCCGTACTCGACCGAGTTGGCGATATCGACGGCTTCGTCGAGCGAGTCGACCGGGATCAGCGAGACGACCGGCCCGAAGATCTCTTCGTTCGCGATGCGCATGTCGCGGCTCACGTCCGTAAAGATGGTCGGCTCGTGGAAGAATCCCTTCGAAAGGTCGCCATCCGCCCGGATCTCGCCGCCGACCACGAGTCTCGCGCCTTCATCCTTGCCGATGTCGACGTACCGGTGGACGTTCTGGAGCTGGGTGTCGCTGACGAGCGGGCCGACGTCCGTGTCGGGGTCGAGACCGTCACCGAGCTTCATCCGCCCCGCCCGTTCCGCGAGGCGGTCTTCGAGCTCCTGCTTGACGGCGCGATGGACGATCACGCGGCTGGTTGCCGTGCAGCGCTGACCGGACGTCCCGAACGCACCCCAGAGGATGCCCTCGACGGCAAGGTCGAGATCGGCATCGTCCATCACGATCACGGCGTTCTTGCCACCCATCTCGAGGGTGACACGCTTGTTGCGGCGAGCCGCCTCGGTTGCCACCTGGACGCCCGTCTCGGTCGAGCCGGTGAAGGAGAGGAGGGGAACGTCGGGGTGGGCGACCAGCGGGTCACCGACGTCGGACCCGGTGCCCAGCACGAGATTGACGACACCGTCCGGGATGCCTGCCTCCTGGAGGATCTCGACGAAGCGGATGGCGAGCTTCGGCGTGTACGTGGCCGGCTTGAACACCACGGTGTTGCCCGCGATGAGCGCGGGAGTCATCTTCCACGAGGGGATCGCCATCGGGAAGTTCCAGGGTGTGATCAGTCCAGCCACGCCGAGTGGCTTCCGCACCGACATGTTGAACTTGTTGCGGAGCTCGGATGGCGTCGTCTGACCGAACATGCGCCGACCCTCGCCGGCCATGTAGTAGGTCATGTCGATGGCTTCCTGCACGTCACCGGCGGCTTCCGTGAAAACCTTGCCCATCTCCTGGGTCATCTCTCGGGCGAGCTCTTCCTTGCGCTCCTCGAGGATGCGTGCGGCTCGATAGAGGATTTCGCCTCGCTTCGGAGCCGGGTACAGACGCCAGCTCTTGAAGGCCTTGCTGGCGGCTTCGACGGCGGCGTCGACGTCAGCGGCGGTGCTGCTGGTGAAGGTGCCAATCAGCTCACCGGTAGCAGGGTTGCGACGTTCGAACGTCCTGCCACTGCTCGACTCGACCCATTTGCCGCCGATGAAGTTTCTGAACAGCTCCGCCACGTCGCTCGTGTCCTTTCGATTCTGTAATGCTGGTGTCCCGTCCAACCGACCGTCGTCGTTCCTGGCCGAATACTACCAAACGCGGAATACGGGCATGAGAAAGGCCGTGTCCCTGCTGGGACACGGCCATGGCTCCCCGACGAGGATTCGAACCTCGAACCTACCGGTTAACAGCCGGGCGCTCTACCGTTGAGCTATCGGGGATCACGTTCGTGATCGAACGGAGGGGATTGTACCAAGGGCCACCGGCTCGTGCAAGGGCGTGCCGTGCATACTTGTCGCACATGGTTGACGGTGAGATCGAGAGCGAGCTGGATGATGTGGAACCCCGACATCTACCGAGACACCGACTACGGCCTGGAAGACGACGACACCTTCGAGCCCGTCGATGACATCGAGGACGACTTCGTTCCGGCTGAGGGTGAGCCCTACATCCAGACCGTGCTCGGTCCGATCCGGCTCGAGGAAGCAGGCGTCGCGCTCATCCACGAGCACCTGCAGTGGGATCCTGCAGGCGACCCACAAGCCGATACCGACAACCGGATCAATGATCTGCACGCTACGCTCCTTGACCTGGAGGCGTTCTTCTCGGCGTCGGGACGCACCATCGTGAGTGCCACCCCGGCAGTGGCCGGTCGTCGAGCGGACGGCCTGCTCTGGCTCGCGCGCCATGCTCCAGTACACATCGTCGCGGTCACGGGCTTCCACACCCAGCGGTATCTGGAATCATGGTATGGGGTGAATGCCGCCGATGCGATGCGTGCCGACATCGAGCGAGACCTCAACGAAGGCATGGACGGCACGGAGGCACGTCCCGGGCTGATCAAGGTTGGCACGAGCGAGGGCATCATCACCGACCTCGAACGCCATAGCATCGAGCTGGCGGCCGAAGCTCACCGCAAGCATCACCTCCCGGTAATCACCCATGCCGAACATGGCAGCATGGCCCTGGAGCAAGTGCAGTTGCTGTCGGATCTCGGCGTAGACGCCAGTCGGGTCGTCGTCAGCCACCTCGATTTCATCGAGGACGAACGCCAGCTCAGGGCGATCGCCGACTCCGGCGTGTTCATGTCGTTCGACCAGTTGGGCAAGCCGTATCGCGGTCCGGACCAGCCGAAGGCACGGCGGATCGCCAGGCTCGTCCGGGATGGCTATCGTGACCAGATTCTCATCTCGCACGATTTCGCCCGCAGGTCCCTGCTGACTGGATACTCGGGCCGACCCGGTTTGTCGTATATCGTCGAGCAATTTGCCATTATGCTATTGGAAGAGGGGCTCGAGGCGCTGGATGTCCGAGCCATTCTGGTCGACAACACAGCCCGCGCCATGGCGGTCATGCCACCGGGCAGCGTCGTCTGAGGCGAGGCGCGATCGGAGGGAAGATCGTGACGACACGGGTCTATCTCGCGTCGGCCACGGTGCGCGATGAGCCGATGCAGGCACGAGACCTGCCTGCGGAGCGCTTTTTCGTGAACGTGTCCGGCCTGAATGAAGTCTGGGTGGAAACCGAGAGTGACAAGGTGCCTGAGATCGGCAGGGCGGTCGCATTCTCGCTCGTGAGCCAGATCGATATCGGATTTCGGCGGATCACCGGGACCGTCGAGCGGAAGCTCGACAAGACCCGGCGACCCTGACATGCGCGCCTTCAGTCCTCTGGAGGTGTGAGCGCTCCCAGCACAGCCCCGAGCACGACATGTCTCCAGGTCTCCTGGGCGAACGCGGTCCAGCTCTGGAAACTGTCCATTTGTCCGTCGCGAAGCGCCGGATGGAAGTCCTCGAAGATTGCGATCGGATAGAGCAGCGTGTTCTCGACGGTCGCGAACACGACGCCCCGCCACCACATGGGTCCGCTCAGCAGGTCGCGTCCCACAAGTCTGAACACCGTTGAGAAGATCACGCTGTTGGCCAGGTGCATGGCCGTCCCGAACGCAGTGGCTCGGGATGGCGGCACCGGAAGGAGCCGCCCGAGCAGGACGCGATCATCCACCTTGTTTCGCACGATGGAGCGATCAATTGCCTGGGCGACGAGGAAGGCTGCTCCGGATACCAGTCCGGCTCCAATGATGCCCGCAACCCTTCTCATCTGGCGCGACCTCTCCTAGACGCTAGTCGGGAACGTACTCAGGCACCGGCTCACGCTTGTGCTGCGATGATGCGATCATCGCGGTGACCTTCGCCAGCACCGACGGATCCACATCCTCCGTGTTGCCGGACTCAATGGCAATGAGGGTGCGGTCGAGCTCCGCGTAGGTGATGCCGATCTCATCCTCGTCCGTCTGCCCCTGCCAGAGGCCGGCAGAAGGCGGACGCTCGATCACCGACGCAGGGACCCCGATCTCGCGGGCGATCGCCCGGACCTGGTGCTTGTAGAGATTGACGATGGGCTTGAGGTCGACACCGCCGTCCCCGTACTTCGTGAAGTAGCCGATCATCGCTTCGCTCTTGTTGCCCGTGCCGAGCACAATCCCGCGACACAGGTTGGCGATGTAGTAGAGCGTGGTCATGCGCAGGCGCGGCTTGACGTTGGCGTTGGCCAGCTGCTGACCCTCCTTCGCCGCCGACGCATCGATGTTGAGCGCGCTGGCGACCTCCTCGGGTGTCGGAAGGGTCGAGAGCAGGGAGGTGGTCACGGCGGAAAGATCCACCAGCAGGGTAGGGAGGCCGAAGGCGGCCGCAACCTTTTTCGCCGACTCGAGATCGTCGGGATTCGATGCCGAGGGCATCATCACACCGAGTACCTTGTCATTGCCGACCCCTCGGGCGGCCAGACCGGCCACGACGGCGGAGTCGATGCCACCGCTCAGGCCGACCACGAACCTCTCGGCGCCGCTGTTCTCAAGATGCTCTCGGAGCCAATCGGAGATGCTGGTGGCCAGTTCGCTGACCGAGGTCGACTGGCTGGGCTGGGTGGCGGTGTCCATATGGATGCCTCCGTAGACGTTCGGGGGCAGCTGGTTCGCTGCCCCCTGTCACATGCGCTGCTAGATGTGGATCGCGTGTCCGAGTGCGTCGTGGGCAGCCTCGCCGATGACCTCCGCGACCGTCGGGTGCGGATGAACTGTCCAGCCAAGCTCCTGAACGCTCATGTTGAGGAATCGTCCGAGCGCCGCCTCCGAGATGAGCTCGGTGGCGTGGGCGCCGACGATGTGCACACCCAGTACGTCATCCGTGTCGGCATCGACCACGAGCTTCGTCATGCCCTCGGTGAGACCCTCGATCGTTGCCTTCGCGTTCGGGCGCATCGGGAACGTGCCGATCTTGACCTCGTAGCCGAGCTCGCGCGCCTGGTCCTCGGTTAGCCCGACCGAGCCGATTTCCGGATCACAGTAGGTGCAGCTCGGTGAGTTGAGAATATCGATGGGCTCCGGGTTGAGACCGGCGATATGCTCGGCCGCCACGATGCCCTGGTGCTGCGCCGTGTGAGCGAGCATCTGCTGCCCATTCACATCGCCTATGGCGTAGATGCCATCGATGTTGGTTCGCATCATGTCATCGACCGGGATGATGTCCCGCTCGGTCTTGACGCCGACCTCTTCCAGGCCGATGTTCTCGATGTTGCCCTGTCGACCGATGGCCACGAAGAGCGCGTCGGCCTCGATGGTGTGTTCCTTGCCCCGGTTGTCGACGGCGCGCATCTTCACGCCCTTGCTGGTGACCTCGATGTCGTCAGCGGTGGGACGGGCGCCCTGGATGACGTCCATCTTCTGCCGACGCAGCGATCGCTCGACCTGGGCACGAATGTCCTTGTCCTCGTTCGGGACGACGTTGCCGACGAGGGTTACCTTGGCGCCGTAGCGATGGTAGATGCTGGCCCACTCGATACCGGTGGCACCGCCGCCGCGGACGATGACGCGCTTCGGCATTTCCTCGAGCACCACGGCGTGGTCGCTGTTGAAGACGCGCTTCCCGTCGAACTCGATGCCCTTGATGGGACGCGGGCGGGAGCCCGTGTTGATGATGATCTTGTCACCTGTGATCCGGAAGGGATCGCCGCCCTCCTTGGGGGTGACCTCGACCGTGTGCTTGTCGAGGAGCTTGCCCCGACCCATGAACACGGGGATCTTGTGCTTCTTGTCGAAGAGGTAGGTGAGCCCGCGGAACTGGCTCTCGACAACATCGAGTGAGCGCTTGAGCGCCACGGAGTAGTCGAACGAGATCTCCCCGACGTTCACGCCGAACTCAGCCGCTCGCTTGGCCTCATCGAGCACGCTGGCCGACTTCAGCATCGCCTTGGTCGGAATGCACCCGCGATGGAGGCAGGTTCCTCCGAGAATGAGCTCCTCGATGACGGCCACATTGAATCCGAGCTGCTTGGCGCGAATCGCGGCAACGTACCCGCCGGTACCACCACCGAGAAGCACTACGTCGTATTTCTGATCCTTGCCGGAGTCAGCCATTGATCGTGTATCTCCAATCTACAACGTGAGCCACCATGCGTGGCCCATCCACACGCGCCTATTATCCACAATCCGGCGATTTGGAGGGGATTCCGAAGTGACGCCATCTTGATCGTGAGAGAGGTGCCGTCACGAGCGACATGGCACGTTGCGCAAGCGAAAACGCCGGCTCCCGCGAACTGCGGGAGCCGGCGTTTCTCACTCTTCGGAGGCCGTGACATCTGATGCACTACGCGGCGTTGCGGTTCGCCTCTTCGGTGTTGGCCTCGTTGATGTAGGCCGTCAGTGCGTCGACATCGACCTCAAGCGAGTTGCGGCCAAGCGAGCGCACCAGGTTCTTCGACTGCATGTCGAGCAGCTTGCGCGTCACCGTGACGCGGTTCGACCCGATCATGTTCGCCAGCGCCTGGTGGGTGGCGGAGCGGGTGATGCGCAGAACGCCCTCGGTGCCGGTGGGCTCACCCACGGCCTTCGCCAGATCCAGCAGAATCGAGGCGAGTCGAATCGAGGTGTCCTTGGTAAGGACCTGCTCGATGAAGTCGTGCGAGGCGGTCTGCCTGCTCGCAATCGCACCGAAGAGCTTTCGCGAGAGCGCGGGCGACTTCACAAGCACGGCGCCCACCCGCTCGAACGGGATCTCGGTAACCTCACAATCGGTGAGGGCGTCGGCGGACGTGGTAGGAGCGGATCCGCCCGTCCGGACGTCCTGCATGAACACCTCACCTGGACCAAGCAGGCCGAGCACGAGCGTGCGCTCGTCCTGCAGGATGCGATAGAGCCGCACCCAGCCGCTCCGGATGAGGAAGAGGGAACCCTCGTTCTCACCCGCGAACATGACGGTATCGTCTGCGGCGAACTTGTGGCTCACGACCTTGGCATCGCGATCCTCGCCATGGATGGATTGAACGGTAGCAGTGTTTCGTGGTCGGTCGATCAAGCGATACATCGCGTGTCCTCTCATTCTCCGGCTTGCATTATGGCGGTCAGCTGCCTCGCTCCGGATGTGCTGATTCGCGGAATATCTCATGCCCTTACTGTAGCCTTAAGCACCATCCTTGTCAAGGTTTTGCACAGCTTTTGCCGGGTGGTGTGCCGAGACCGCAGGGCACGATTTGGGCGGTATCAGCGGGAAGGACAGGCTGTGCGGGCGACGCCGTCGCGGATACCGCTCGGCACTGCCCTGATCTCTGAAGGCTCCAGTCGCAAGACCAGTGCCTCGACAATCGCGAGGCTGGCGGGGAGGACCTGCGCACGCTCGAGCTGGACGGGGATGCGGGCCATCGTCTCGGTCGCGGGTCGGCTGGAAAGCCACTCGTGCAGCACGGGAAGGCTCCTGGGTGTGAATGCTGGTACTGGATCGAGGGAGTCGAGGAGCAGTCGAAGAAAGTGTCCCGTTCCACCCGGGAGCAGGATGAGATCGGCGGGCCGCGGTGGTGTGCTCGCGTCATCCAGAATCGAGGCCACCCGGTGACGCGCCCGTTCCATTGAGCCCGGAGGGGGAGGGGATGCGGCGATCTCCTCGTCGAACAGGAGGCCCGAGCCTACGGGCAAGGAGCCGCCCCACTCGACCGAGCCGTTCGCCGCAACCATGATGAGTTCGGTGCTCGCTCCACCTATGTCGGCCACGACCGTACGTGTCCCGGCCGGGATCCACGGGCGGGCACCCTCGATGGTAAGGCGTGTCTCCTCGGCCGCGTCGATCACGCGAATGCGCCAGGGAGTCTCGCGGCCGATGCGGTCGATGACGTCGGAGGCGTTCCGAGCGATCCGAAACGCCTGCGTCGCAACGCCGATGAAACGATCCGCGCCGTGTTCGCGCGCGGTCCCCGCGTAGCGCTTGAGGCATGTGATGAGACGATCAACCCGATCCGCGGCAATCTCGCCCGTCTCCGACACGCGGAATCCGATGCGGACCGTGTCGGCATCGTGCACCAATGCGACCGGCCCTTCGGCACCGCATCGGTAAACGCTCAGCTTTACGGTGTTGCTGCCGATATCCACCACCGCAAGGCAGGACGACTCCTGGCCGATCATGTCTGGCGATCCTAGTGTGCCGACTCGAGGCGAGCGTAGGCCGCGCGCCAGTCGGGCATGCCGATCTGCTCCATCAGCCGTCGTGTTTCCTCGAGCGGGTAATCCACGTAGCGGTAGCGGTGGCTCCAGCCATCGTCGCGATTGTCGCTGAAGATCACGTACCTGGGGCGCAGGTCACCGTCGCGGGGATTGCCCACAGCGGACACATCGACGAGTGTCGTGCCATCGACAACTCGCTCGAACGCCACATGGAGATGTCCGAACGCGATGGTCTTCGCGGTTTCGTCGCCGATGATCTCGCGGACCTCTCGGTCGCTCAGGTGCGGCGAAAGATGGCGGTTCACGTCGACCGGGTTCGCATGGACGACCAGGAGATCGGTGGCTGGGTCGCCGTTACCCGTGCGGTGCGGGATACGCAGCGAAAATGGGAGTGAGCTCAGGTAGGCGAGTCCGTCCGGTCCGAGCTGTTCGCGGGTCCACTGGATGATGCGGCTCGTGGCGGCGTCGCTGCTGTACAGATCCTCGTCGGTGTTGCCATAGACGCAACGGACGTCGTGCTCCCTGATCAGCTCGACCACGCGCGCCGGTTCTGGCCCGCCCTCGCAGAGATCGCCCGCCACGATGATCCTGTCGACATTCTGCGTGTGGATATCCGCGAGCACCGCCTCGAATGCCGGGGCGAACCCATGGATGTCAGACATGACCGCGATGTTCATTCGTACCTCCGACGGGTGAGCGGGCGACCGGTTAGCATGTCATCTCAACGGTACACGATGGCCATGGAGCGGCAAGGAGGAGAGCCATGAAGCGTTTTCGGCAAGACAGGCAGATGGCGATTCGCAACACGGGCGACATCTTCGTCGGCGAGGTGTTTACCCAGAACCTCGTTACGGAAGACGACGCTCCGTCCCAGCGCGTGACGGCGGTGACATTCGAGGACGGTGCCCGCAACCGGTGGCACTACCACTCCACCGAGCAGGTGCTCGTGGTCACCGATGGCGAGGGGATCGTCGCCAACGAGGACGAGGTGCTACGGGTGACGGCGGGCGACGTCGTGCTGATCTCCGCTGGGGAGCGGCACTGGCACGGTGCCGCCGAGGGAGCGTCGATGACGCACCTCTCGATCCTGCTGCCCGGGACGATGACGATCGACGACGAGGCATGACGCCTCGTCGTCGATCGAGCCTGGCGATCGAGTTGACCGTGCCGTGAGGGACGGCGTCTAGGACGCTGGCGTAGCTGCCGGTGTAGCGGACGGCGTCTGTTCCAGGATCGCGTCAGCCATGGCGGCGCTCGGGGCCATCACGTAGGTCACGGTCACGCCGTCCAGGATGATCCGGCTGACAACGCCATCAGCCTCGAACTCCATGACGTTTTCCGCCACGTACTCAGGCGAGGCACCCCACCGCTCCGTCTCGTACAGCGCCCACGAGCGGGCGAACTCGAGGGCATCCTGCTCGGACTCCCATTCGGAGACCCAGTGGATGGCGTCCTCGGTCTCGGTGCCGGCGACGACGTAGGTGTCGCCATTCCAGCCTGCCGCGGCGCGTTCGGCCTGCTCGTCAGACATGGAGGTTTGCTGCAGCATCACCCGAATCTGGAACTCACCGAACGTGTTGTCATCGAATACGGTCCACTCCCCTTCGAGCGCTGTGGTGAAGTCCGGTACCTCGATGATCGTGGGATCCTCACGATCGATGAACTTCTCGGGGTGCAGGATCTGCTCGGTGCTGGAAGGCGGATTGCTGAACGCGGCGTTGACTGCCTCCCAACCGCCAGCCTCGTACACCGCCTCGACGAACGGATAGCCGTACTCGTACGGGAAGTACAGCGTGGCGGAGAGGATGGGTGGCGCCGAGTCGAGCACCTCGGTGTCGAACTCGGTGTTCTCGACCTCGTCAACGAACGCCTGCAGCAGCTCAGGGTCACGGAGCAGGTAGAGCACCTCGCCATGGGTGGCATCCCCCTCGATGAGGGCGGTCACCGCCAGCGATTGGTCGTCGGAGATATCCTCGCGATTGAGCGGGCCGGCGTCGAGATCGAAATTCTGGTCCTGGAGCGCGTGGATGATCTCGTGGGCATAGGTGACCTCCTGGGATGGTGTGAACTCGGCGGCGTCGGCCGCATCCAGGATCACCACGAGCTCCGAGGTCTCGGGATCGTAGTAGCCGGCGACCTGCTCGCTGTAGAGGTCGACGACGAGCTGATGGAGGTCGACGTCCGGGTCCATGAGCCCGAAGGCGATGAGCTCGCGCTCGTCCGCATAGACCTCGTCGGGCGGATATTCCTCGCTGAGATCCTCCTGAAGCTCGGCCGCAAGCTGTTCGCGGGTCAGCGGTGTTACCTCGACCGAGACCTTCGCTTCGAGTCCCCGTACCTCCGTAACGCGTTCCGTGATGTCCTCGAACTGCTGCTCGGACTCCTGCGCGGCCAGGGCTGGACTGGACGCAAGGAGAAGTGCCAGTATGGCGAGCAGGAAAGTAGGTGTCGGCGTGTGCTTCACCAGGTTCTCCTTGAGATCGGCGGCGGGACCGGACGCGCACGGTGCGCGGCACTCACTCCCGGGCAAGCGAGAATTATTCCACAGTCGCTTCCCGTTTTCCGACCCACCGATCGGATGTGCAGTGGCGATATCCGCAGATCCAGCAGAAAGTCAACCAGCATGACCGAAACAACAGGTACACATCGTGAGCTCGCGGAACGGGTCTTCTCCCTTCGTTTCGAGAGCATGCCCGTATGGATCGACGATCGGCGCATCGCCTGCCTGGACGATCGTACCGGCGTGGCGCACCTCCATGTTGCGGAGATCGGGCAAGGGCAGCGGCGTGAGCTGACGAGCGGTCGAGAGCGTATGCAGTCTCTCCACGGTCGGGGGGGCGTGCGCCACGTGGTCGTTGGCACGGATGCGGGCGGTAACGAGCGCCAGCAGCTGGTGGTGGTCGACCTCGCAACCGGTGATCAGCGTCAGCTCACCCATGACACCGAACGGATGCACGAGCCGTTTCTGCTTTCCGGTGATGGACGCCACGTCGTCTATCGAACCAACGATGGGGACAGCGGCGAGTTCTCGCTCTACTCGATGGACATTCCCAACGGTGTGACGTCATGTCTGTGGTTCGACGCCGGCCAGGTTCGCGCCCATGCGATGAACGACGATGGCGACCTGCTCGTGTCCGTCCTCACGTCGAACCTCGACGCAGACCTCTACATCGTACGGGCCGACGGCACCAGGCAGCCGCTCATCCAGGTCGCGGACGAGTCGTGGATCATCGACGCCGCCTTCGCCGGTGACGATACGGCGCTGGTTCTGACGAACGCGGGCAGCGATTTCGTCCACCTTGCCAGGGTCGATCTCGCAAGCGGCAGCTTCGCCCCGATCGTCTCGGAGAGCGGTGACATCGAGGCGATGTCCGTATCCCCGGATGGATCGAAGATCGCCTGGAGCGTGAACCGTGACGGCTACTCGGTATTGCATGTCGCCACACGCGGTGATGAAGGCAATCCGATCGTTGCCGATCTGCCCGATGGCGTCGTCGATCGCATCTCCTGGTCGCCGGACAGCGAATCTGTGGCCGTCGGATGGACGCCGACGACGGGACCGGCACGGATCTGGATCGCAGCCGCGCGCGATGGCTCGGCGCGGCCGGCTTTCGAGCCCGATCCTGGCGACGAGGATTTTGCAGGAGTCGCTCCCGAGCTCATTCACTTCGAGACGTTCGACGGCCGGTCGATACCCGCGTTCTGGTTCGAGTCGACCGATCGGGATGCACCGGTGATTGTCGACGTCCATGGCGGTCCGGAGAGCCAGCGTCGACCCGGTTTCCTGCCGGTGCTCCAGTACCTGGTTGCCTCGGGATTCCATGTCCTGACGACCAATGTCCGCGGCAGCACGGGGTACGGGAAGGCGTACTCGCACCTCGACGACGTCGAGCGCCGCATGGACTCGGTTGCCGACCTGCCGCATGCCCATGCCTGGGTCAGGTCGCGGCTCGGCGGGGAACCCCAGATCGGCATCATAGGGCAAAGCTATGGCGGATTCATGACGCTCGCGGCCATCACCGAGTACCCCGAGCTGTGGTTCGCTGCCGTCGACGTCGTCGGAATCTCGAACTTCGTCACGTTCCTCGAGCGGACGGGTGCCTGGCGACGTCGGCATCGCTCCGCCGAATACGGCTCGCTGGAAGAGCATCGTGACCTGCTCGAGCGGATCTCCCCGATCCGGAAGGTCGGCGAAATTCGGGCGCCCCTCCTGGTGATCCATGGCCGGAACGATCCGCGCGTGCCGCTCCATGAGACCGAGCAGCTCGTGGCGTCGCTCGAGGGGCGTGATCACCCGGTGGAGATGCTCGTGTTCGACGATGAGGGGCACGGACTATCGAAGCGCGACAACCGCATCGAAGGGTATGCACGTGTGGCGGAGTTCTTCCACCGGGTTGCTGCCCCCTCACGGGAGCCGGCCCGGTGAGCCAGGCTGGATCCTCCCCGGCGATGCGTCCTTCGAACCGTGGGGAGCTGATGGAGAGCGGTTACCGTCCGCGGACGATACGGGAGGAGCTTCGAGCGAACCTCACGGATGCGATCCGCGACGGCAGGAACCCGTTCCCTGGCATCGTCGGCTATGACCACACCGTCATACCCGCGGTCATGAACGCGATCCTCGCCGGCCAGGACATCCTGTTCCTGGGCGAGCGGGGACAGGCAAAGACCCGACTGGCAAGGGGTATGACGAACCTCCTCGACGAGTGGGTGCCGTTTCTCGCAGGATCCGACATTCCTGACGACCCGGTAGCGCCCGCGACGAGGCAGGGAAAGCGCATCGTCGACGAGAAGGGCGACATGGCCCCGATCGTGTGGGTTCACCGAAGCGAGCGCTTCGCGGAGAAGCTGGCGACTCCGGACACATCGATCGCCGACCTGATCGGTGAGATCGATCCGATCAAGATCGCCGAGGGCCGGTACCTCACCGACGAGGACGCGCTCTCGCCAGGGCTCATACCCTCCTCCAATCGGTCTGTCTTCAACCTCAATGAGCTTCCCGACCTCGCCGAGCGGATCCAGGTAGGTCTGCTCAACATCCTCGAGGAGCAGGACGTCCAGATTCGCGGCTTCCGCTTGCGGATCCCACTCGATATCTTCATCGTCGCCTCGGCCAACCCGGAGGACTACACGAATCGTGGCCGCATCATCACGCCGCTCAAGGATCGCTTCGGATCCCAGATCCGGACGCACTACCCGCATACAGCCGAGCTTGAGATGGAGATCGCCGACCAGGAGCGGGCGCGGGTTCAGATCCCCGGGATCGAGACGTCGTTCCCGACGTTCATGAAGCAGGTGATCGCGATGGCGACCCGCCTGGCGAGAGAATCCGACGACATCTCGTCGCGGTCCGGCGTGTCCGTGCGGGCGTCCATCGCCAATTTCGAATTGGTGGAGGCGAGTGCAGTGCAGCGCGCGTTGCGCAACGGTGAAGGCGTTGCCGCTCCGCGCGTCTCCGACCTCGATGCGTGTGTCGAGCCGATGATCGGCAAGCTGGAGTTTGAGCATTTCGGCAGTCGCTCGGATGCCGATATCGTGCGCGAACTCTTTGGCGCAGCCATGCATCGGGTATTTGCGGCGACGGTGAGCGACAACCAGCTCGAGCCGGTCGAACGAGCATTCGCGAATGGATTCGAAATTGACCTGTCGATTCGGACCCCTGCCGATGCCATTGTCGAGCGAATGCGGCGCATCGACGGCCTGACCATTCCGGAACCCTTCTCCGGCGATTCGGCCAGTGCTGCATCCTGGCTCGAGTTCGTCGTGGAGGGACTCGTGCAACACGGTGTGCTCCAGCGGACCGAGCTCGGTTCGACTCGGAGGTACGCCGGTTCGGGAGCGTAGCGGTCGTGCCAGTCGGCATCCCGACGTCCCTCACGACGCGGCGATATCACCAGAAGCTGAGGGAGGGCCAGGGCGCAGACGTGGACCTCTCGACCGCGCTGCGTGCATACGCCGATGATCTGATCGGGTGTGGCGACCCGCGTCTCGCGCTCGAGCGTGCCTTTCGCTGGGGGTACCAGGGTGAGGACGGCGAGCACGTGCCGGGGTTGCAGGAGCATGTTCAGCGCCTGCGACACCACCGAGATCGTCTGTTGCGTCGGATCGAGGACGAGATGTTCCTCAAGGAGCTTGCCGGGGTACTTGACGAGATCGATGCGGTCGAGCGAGAGGCGATCGGAACCGATCGCGGTGACGCCGATAACCCGACCCTGAGACGTCTCTCGGACCGAATCGAGCGTGGCTACGACTCCCCCGAAGCCTGGGCGAAGTTCGACATGCTCATGACCGAGCTGCGCGAGGTCGCCGACGAGGTGATCGGGGAGAAGGGGGCAGGGCGCAGGTCCGGGCAAGCAGGTGACGGCGCGTTGCGTCCCGCACGATCGGCGCCGGCAGACACGGTGCGGCGGATGTTGTTCCAGGGAGGCGTGCCGTCGAACGACATGACTCCCGCCACAGGTGCATGGCGCCAACAAGCGGACGCGAAAGATGCAATTCAGGCTGGCTGGTTCGATTTGGAGGCCCTTGCGGAGCTCGAGCTGGTCGAGCGGCAACTGGCCACGTTGTCCTCGCTGGGCAGCGTCACGATGCTGGAGGAGGCTGATCTCGAGGATCTCGGTGATGATGAGACAGGCGGGTGGCTCAGTGCCTGGAGCAACGCCATCGGGAAGCTGGGCGGAGCACCTGGCCGGCCACGCCGGGTAAGCCTGCCACCGGACGTGATTCGGGCGATCAGCAGGGACCTGCTGAAGGGACTGTTTCGGGCGGCGGCTTCGCCCAGCCTCGGTGAGCACCACTCCACACTCCCTGGCGCGGCGGGCGACTCGGCTGAGGGCACGCTGCCGTGGGAGCAGGGCCGTCCTCTTGACCTGCACCTGGTGGCCACGCTCTCGAATGCGATACGACGCGCGGGCGTGGCGAGCCGTGGTCGGATCGATCTCCGCCCTCAGGACTTCGAAGTGGTCGAGCGCACCGCGACCACCGCCGTGTCAACGGTGTTGGCCGTCGACCGCAGTCGCTCGATGGGTCAGAGCGGCGCCTGGATCTCCGCAAAGAAGGTGAGCCTCGCGCTGCACGAGCTCATTCGACAGGCGTATCCGCGCGACTCGCTCGACGTGATCGCCTTTTCCTCGACGGCGGAGCGGGTGGACTTCGAATCGATCCCGGAAATGCGATGGGACGAATTCGAGCACGGGACTCATCTCCAGGCCGCGCTCGAGCTGGGCAGGCGCCTACACCGACGGAGCCGATCCGGCACACGACAGATTGTCGTCATCACGGACGGCGAGCCGACTCTGGCGACGGTGAGTGGAGCGCAGGTTTTCGCCTCGCCACCGACGGACGACGTGCTGAAAGCCACCATGTCGGAGGTGTTGCGATGTACCCGTGAGGGTATCGTGATCAACCTCGTCATGCTGGGGTCGGGAGAGCGGCCATCCGCTTTCGCCGAACAAATCGCACGAGTGAATCGGGGTCGCATCTTCATCGCGACCAGCGAGAATCTCGGCGCGTCCATCCTGCGTGACTATGTCGGTCAGTGAACGACACCCATATTGCGGACGTGTGGGGTACATTACTCGTGAAACGCGGTCCCGCTGGGATGCGGGACAGAATTCCCCATGGAGAACCCACGTGGCGATAGTTGAAGGGCAGTGGAGAGAGGTTGCGCTCAGCGACGACGAGTACCGCCGGATCGTCGAGCTGATCGGCCGGGAACCCACCCTTGTCGAGCTCGGCATGTTCGGCGCGATGTGGAGCGAGCACTGCGGGTACAAGCATTCTCGACCGCATCTCAGGCAGCTCCCCACGGAGGCACCCTGGGTTCTCCAGGGGCCGGGCGAGAACGCAGGCGCCGTCGATATCGGGCATGGACTCGCTGCGGTATTCAAGGTCGAGTCACACAACCATCCGAGCGCCGTGGAGCCGTACGAGGGTGCGGCCACCGGTGTGGGAGGCATCGTCCGCGATATCTTCACGATGGGCGCGCGACCGATCGCGATCCTCGACGCCCTCCGATTCGGCACCCTCGACAAGCCACGGAGCCGCTACCTCTTCTCACGGGTGGTTGCCGGCATAGGTGGGTACGGCAACTGCCTCGGTATCCCAACGGTTGGGGGAGAGACGCATTTCGATGCCCGCTTCGACGGAAACCCGATTGTCAACGCGATGTGTGTTGGTATCGTGCCGCATGACGGCATCGTGCGCGCGAAGGCGAGCGGCGTTGGCAACCGCATTGTGCTGATCGGAGCCAAGACCGGCCGCGACGGTCTTCACGGCGCGATGTTCGCGTCCGTTGACGATCCGGAAGCATCGCACCGCGGCGTGATCCAGGTCGGTAACCCCTTCCTCGAGAAGCAGCTCATGGAGGCATGCCTGGAGCTCCTGCAGACCGATGCCGTCGTCGCCATGCAGGATCTCGGTGCCGCCGGCCTCACCAGCTCGATCGTCGAATGCGCGAGCCGAGGGGGTGTGGGTGTCGACATCGACGTCGCACGTGTTCCCCGCAGGGAGGAGGGGATGACACCGTACGAGGTGATGCTCTCCGAGAGCCAGGAGCGCATGGTGCTGGTGTGCGCGCCCGATCGCGTCGCGGAAGTCCAGCGTGTGCTCGACCACTGGTCCCTCTCCGCGAGCGACATCGGCGTGATCACCGATGACGGCATCGTCACGGTGCGGGACGGTGACGAGGTCGTATGTGCCGTACCGGTGCGAAACTTCGTCGACGACTGTCCTGTCTACCACGTCGAGGCGAGCGAGCCCGTCGAGTCTCGACAGCGACGAGAGGCTCGAATCGACCCGAGCCAGCTGGCTGGCGCCCACACCGTGGCCGAAGAGCTCGAGGTGCTCATCAGCCACCCCAACCTTGGTAGCCGCCGCTCGATCTGGGAGCAGTACGACCACACCATCCTGACGAATACGGTGGTTGGACCCGGTGGAGACGCGGCGGTGCTGCGTGTGAAGGGGACCCCTCTCGGCGTCGCGCTTTCGATCGACTGCAACTCCAGGTACTGCGATGTCGACCCGTTCAATGGCGCCCGTCTCGCGGTCCTCGAGGCGGCGCGGAATGTCGCCGTGGCCGGTGGCCGGCCCCTCGGCATCACGAACTGCCTCAACATGGGAAATCCGGAACAGCAGCCGGGCAGCTGGCACCTGCAGGAAAGCGTGCGTGGCATCGCTGACGCCTGCCGTGCGCTGGAGATTCCGGTGGTCAGCGGCAATGTGAGCCTCTACAACGAGAGCTCCGGTGTCGCGATCCAGCCCACCCCGATGATCGGGTGCGTCGGCGTGGTCGACGATGTGTCCAATGCCAGACGACCTGGCTGGCAGACCGGGGACGATCTGCTCGTCCTGCGCACGGGCGAGCCGAGCCTCGGAGCCAGCGAGTGGCTGAGCATCCGTCACGGTCGGTCGGAGGGCGCGGTGCCTGCCGTGGACCTGGACGCCGAGAGACGCCTGCTGACGCTCCTTCACCGGTTGGCGGCAGATGCTACCGTCCACTCGATGCACGATGTCTCCCAGGGTGGTCTGGCTGTTACCATAGCGGAAGAAGCGCTCGCTGCCGGTCTCGGTGCTGACTGCAGCCAGGCGACCGAGCGGGGGCTTCATCCGGTGACGTACTGGTTCGGTGAGATAGCCAGTGCCGTCACCGTGGCATCCGATCCCACGTCCCGCACGTCAATCATCAGGGCAGCCGAGCAGGCCGGCGTGACCTGCGAGCTCATTGGCACCGTCGGTGGCGATACGATCAGGTTCCCTGACGGCTCCGAAGCGGATGTCGAATCGTTGCGGCTTGCGAGCGAATCCGCGCTCGGCAGTGCGCTCGAGTCGACAGAGCTCGTGTCTGCGTGACCCTTTGGGCGAAGTGCCGTCTCCCCTCGAAAGGTGACAGATGTTTCCACAGGACCATGGCGATCATGACGGCGATACGCTCCATGAGGAGTGCGGTGTCTTCGGCATCGTCGCACCGGGCGAGGATGTAGCTCGCATCAGCTACTTCGCACTCTATGCGCTCCAGCATCGCGGGCAGGAGAGCGCCGGAATCGCCACGTTCGATGGCGGGTCGATCCACGTCCACACGGGTATGGGGCTGGTCGCCCAGGCCTTCGACGAGCAGGCGCTCACACGGCTCACCGGGACGATGGCGATCGGCCACACGCGATACTCGACCTCCGGATCGAACCGCCAGGTCAATTGTGGTCCGATCGTGAGCGACAGCGACATTGGCCCCATTGTGGTGGCACACAACGGCAATCTCACCAACGCGCTCGAGCTTCGGGAACAGCTGGAGGCAACCGGCGAGGAGTTCGTGACCACGACCGACAGCGAAGTCCTCGCACGCGTGATCGCGCGAGCTCCTGGCGCGAACATCATCGAGCGCATCCGTCACGCGATGACGCAGATGGTGGGTGCGTTCTCGCTCGCGGTGCTCGCGGAGGGGCGGGTATTCGCGGTTCGTGACCCCTATGGTGTCCGGCCGCTCTGCCTTGGATCGCTCAACGGGCATATCGTGATTGCGTCCGAGACCGCCGCGCTCATGACGATCGGCGCGGATTTCATCAGAGAGGTCGAGGCCGGCGAGATCGTGGAGATTCTCGATGGTCGGTTCGAATCACATGGCTCGACGCCAGCCGACCACGAGGCCCTCTGCCTGTTCGAGATGATCTACTTCGCGCGGCCGGATAGCCAGATTCATGGGCTGCGCCTGCACCAGGTGCGGCAGGCCATGGGGCGGGAGCTCTACCGCGAGCACCCCGTGGATGCGGACGTCGTCATCGGCCTGCCTGACTCCGCCACACCGGCGACGATCGGATACGCCAAGGAATCCGGCATTCCGTACGCCGAGGCGCTGATCAAGAACCGGTATATCGGCCGCACCTTTATCCAGCCGAATCAGCTCCTGAGAGAGCGCGGGGTATCACTGAAGTTCAACGTGGTGCCGGAGGTGGTCGAAGGCAAGCGGGTCGTCCTCGTCGACGACACCATCGTGCGCGGCACCACGAGTCGGCCGATCGTCAATCTGCTGCGCGACGCCGGCGCCAAAGAGATCCACATGCGAGTACACGCGCCGCCCATCAAGTGGCCCTGCTACCTGGGGGTCGATCTGGCCCGCAAGGAGGAGCTGATTGCGGCACGACTATCGGTGCCGGAGATCGGTCGCGAAATCGGGGCGGACTCCATCGCGTATCTTTCTCTCGAAGGGCTGTTCCGGGCGATCGGTGAGAAGGGCAGCGGATTTTGCACGGGGTGCCTGACCGGCAACTACCCGGTGCCGGCATTCACGAGCCTGGACAAGCTTGCCCTCGAGAATCGGGCGCGGAAGCGCGAGAAGGTTGGGGCAAACACATGAGCGTGAGCAGTGCGACGGACAAGCGCACCTCCCTGTACCAGCACCACGTGGACCTCGGCGCGAGAATGGTCTCGTTCGCAGGGTGGGAGATGCCGATCCAGTACACGGGCATCCTCGGCGAGCATCGGGCGGTGCGCAATGCCGCCGGGATTTTCGATCTCGGGCACATGGGGCAGGTCGAGTTCACCGGTCCGGATGCCGAGGCATTCCTGCAGTGGACAACGACCAACGACGTGACGACGCTGGCACCGGGCGAGGCGCAGTATTCGCTGCTGCCGAACGAGCGCGGCGGTGCGGTGGACGACATCATCGTCTACCGGCGTCCGGAGGGTGAAGCTGGCTATCTCGTGGTCGTGAACGCGGCCAACCACGAGCGCGATGTGGCGTGGTGGCGGGAGCTACGCGAGCGACGACCGGATCTGGACGTCACGATCCGTGATCTGTCGGACGACCTGGGGATGATCGCCATCCAGGGCCCGAAGGCGGAGCAGATCACGGCTCGGGTGACTGACATCGACTTGCCCTCCATTCGATATTTCACCTGGGCGCGCGGTTCGGTGTCCGGGGCGGATTCGATGATCGCCCGTACCGGGTACACGGGCGAGGACGGCTTCGAATTCTACGCACCGCAGGATGCGATCGTCACGATCTGGGAGGCGCTGCGCGAGGCGGGCGAGGCTGACGGTCTGGTGCCGGTCGGGCTCGGAGCCCGTGACACCCTTCGTCTGGAGGCCCGCATGCCGCTCTATGGACAGGAGCTGTCCGACGACATCAGCCCCTACGAAGCCGGGCTCGGGTGGGCTGTCAAGCTCGACGCGGCGGACTTCGTGGGTCGCGACGAGATGGCACGGACGAAGGAGTCCAAGCCGCGGCGACGTGCGGTCGGCTTTGTGACGATCGGTCGCACCGCCGCACCGCGTACGCACTGCCGAGTCCTCGTCGACGGAACCGAGGTTGGCGAGGTTACGAGCGGGGCATTTTCGCCTACACTTGAGAAGAACATCGGCCTCGCGCTCATCAACCGGGAGTACGCGGGCGTCGGCAAGCCACTACAAATCGAGATCCGAGGCAAGCTCGTGGACGCGGAGCAGGTGAAGACTCCGTTCTACAGGCGTTCGGAGTAGGGAGAGGCGAACTTCGGCCAGCATGGCGTGCTGGCCGGCATCCGCATGCAATGTCCTGCGTGCACGAGGGAGAAGCAAATGACCGCACCGAAGGAACTGAAATACACGAAGACACATGAGTGGGTACGGGTCGAGGGCGACACGGTGGTCGTCGGGATCACCGATCCGGCGCAGCACGAGCTCGGCGATATCACGTATCTTGAACTGCCTGAGCCAGGCGAGTCGGTCACGTCGGGCGAGCCGTTCGGCGTCGTCGAATCGGTGAAGGCGGCGTCCGATGTCTACTCCCCGGTCGACGGCGAGGTCGTCGAGCGCAACGACGAGGCGATCGAATCACCTGAGCTGATCAACCAGTCGCCGTACGAAAAGGCGTGGCTCCTCAAGGTGAAGTTGGCCGATCCGGCTCAGCTCGACGGGCTTCTCAGCAACGCCGATTACGAGGCGTTCGCCGAGGAGAACCTGGGCTAGCGAGACGCTCGGCGTGGTCTGCCTCTGGGTGGTGTCAGGCGGGCATCCATCAGGGGTGCCCGCCCATTGCGTCCGCCGCCCGCGCGCGAAAATCGACTAGGCAAGGAACAAGGACGTCAATGAGCTTCAATCCCCACACACCGGAAGATCGGGAGCGGATGCTCTCGACCATCGGTGTTTCGTCCACTGATGACCTCTTTCAGCCGATTCCGAGGGAGTACCGGTATCCGCACCTCGATCTCCCCCCTGCGCTGACGGAGATGGAGGCGGCCCGGCACCTCGAGGAGCTGGCCGCGCGCAACTACGTGCCGAATCCGGAGGACATCTACCTCGGGGCCGGTTCGTACCGCCACTTCATTCCGGCCACGGTAGATCACCTGATCTCGCGGGGCGAGTTCTACACTGCCTACACGCCCTACCAGCCGGAAGTGTCCCAGGGCACGCTGCAGGTCATCTACGAATTTCAGACATTGGTCGCCGAGCTCCTCGGCTTCGAGGTGGCAAACGCATCGATGTACGACGGGGCCACCGCCATGGCCGAAGGGGCGTTGATCGCCGTCTCGTCGTCACGCAAGCGCGAGAAGGTGCTCGTATCGCCGACGGTGCATCCGGCCTACCGCAAGGTGCTGGAGACCTATATCGAGGGCACCGCGGTCACCTCGAAGACGCTCTCGAGCGACGATCCCTTCAGGTTCGGCGTTTCCTCGCTGAAGGACGAGCTGGACGAGACCGTGGCCTGCGTGGTCATCCAGTATCCGAACTTCTTCGGCACGATCGAGGACGTTCAGGCCATCGCCGACGCCGTTCATGCGGCAGGGGCGCTGCTCGTCGTCAACACGACACCGGTGCCGCTGGCCGTTCTGAAATCACCGGGCGAGCTGGGTGCCGACGTTGCGTCGGCCGAGGGGCAGCCACTCGGCGTGCCCCCCGGGTTTGGTGGCCCGTACGTCGGGCTGCTGGCAACGGGCAGGAAGCATGTGCGCCAGATGCCCGGCCGCCTTGCGGGAGTGACCACCGATGCCGAAGGGAAGCGTGGATATGTGCTCACGCTTCAGACGCGGGAGCAGCACATTCGGCGCGAGAAGGCAACGAGCAATATCTGCACCAACCAGGGGCTGATGGCGACCGCAGCCACGGTCTACATGTCCACGCTGGGGCCGGAAGGGTTCCGCGAGGTGGCTGAGCGCAGCTACCAGAACGCGCACTACCTGGCGAGGGAGATCGGCAAGCGGGATGGCTACCGTGTCGCGAACCCCGATCCGTTCTTCCACGAGTTCGTGGTGAGATGTCCGGTACCGGCGGCGGAGGTCAATCGCAGGCTGCTTGACAACGGCATCGTCGGCGGGCTCGACCTCGGGACCGTGGACGAATCTCTGAAGGACTACATGCTGCTGTGTGCAACCGAGCTGCACTCGCGCTCGTCCATCGACCGGTTCGTCGAGTGCCTCTGAGCCGCGCGGCAGCTAGCTGATATACTGCCGGATGATCTCCAGCAGATGGATTGAGCGGTGCCTGGAGGAGCATGGGCGCCGCCTGCCGTCAAGTCACGAAACAACGAGGTTCCAGTGGCGAAGCCAATCGTAGCCCTAGTCGGGCGGCCCAATGTAGGCAAATCGACGCTCTTCAACCGCCTGATTGGCGAGCGGCGTGCCATCGTGCAGAACGAGCCGGGGACAACCCGGGATCGGGTCTACGGCTCGACCGACTGGAACGGTGTCGACTTCACCATCATCGATACCGGCGGATTGCAGGACGACACCGACCTGCCCGCTGACGAATCGGAGCTTCGACGGCTGATCGCTCGGCAAACGCGCAACCAGGCGGCGATGGCGATCAACGAGGCGGACGTCATCGTCATGATCGTGGATGCGCGCACGGGCCCGACGCCGCAGGATGCCGAGATCGCCGAGATGCTGCGCCGATCCAACAAGCCTGTAATCATCGGGGCCAACAAGGCAGAGCGAGCAGACCTTCGATTCGACGCCTTCGAGTTCTACGAGCTTGGCCTTGGCGAGCCCATTCCGATCTCCGCATACCACGGCAACGGAACCGGAGATCTCCTCGACCGGATCATCGAGGAGCTTCCCGACATCGAGGAGCTCGAGGAGGAAGAGGTCGAGGGGCCGAAGATCGCGATCGTCGGCCGGCCGAACGTTGGAAAGAGCCGCCTGCTCAACGCGTTGCTCGGTCAGGAGCGGGCAATCGTCTCCGACGAGCCGGGCACGACCAGAGACAGCCTCGACACGGTCATCGACTGGGAAGGCGAGCAGGTGACTCTCATCGACACGGCCGGGATCCGGCGTCGCGGTCGGGTCGAGGAGGGCATCGAGCGGTTCAGCGTGATGCGGTCGATGCGTGCCATCGACCGTGCGGACGTCGTGCTGCTCGTGATCGACGCCACCGAAGACTTCACCGCGCAGGATCTGCACATCGCCGGCTACGTCGAGGAGCAGAAGAAGGGCATCGTCGTGGTCGTGAACAAGTGGGACCTCGTCGAGAAGGACTCGAAGTCCATGGACGAGTACCGCGAGCGCGCTCGACGACAGCTCGACTTCATGCCGTACGCGCCGCTGGTGTTCATTTCCGCCAGGACCGGACAGCGCGTGTCTCGGGTCCTCGAGGCCGCGCTTGAGGTGGTCGAAGAGCGGAATCGCCGCGTGAGCACCGCCGCCCTCAACCGTGTGCTGAAGGAGGCTGTGGCCAAGCATCCGCCGCCCTCCAAGCCAGGGAAATGGGTCCGCTTCTACTACGGTACGCAGGCCGATGTCGCGCCTCCGACGTTCATCTTCTTTTGCAATGAACCGAAGATGATCCACTTCTCGTATCGGCGGTATCTCGAGAACGAGCTTCGCGAGGCGTTCGGCTTCAGTGGCACGCCACTCCGCATCTCCTTCCGCAGTCGACACGAGAGTTAGTCGTGACCGCCATCTACGCGCTTCTCGGAATCGCAGCCGCCTACCTGTCGGGCAGCGTCCCGTGGGGCGTCGTGCTCGGCAAGCTGTTGAAGGGCGTGGACATCCGCCAGTACGGGTCCGGCAACACCGGCGCCACGAACTCGATGCGCGTATTGGGGTGGCGAATCGCCATCGCGGTGGCAGTGCTGGACCTGCTCAAGGGATTCATCCCCGTCATCATCGCGCGGTGGCTGGACGCCCCAAGCTGGGCGGTCGCCCTGATGGCCATCGCCGCCACCGTTGGGCATTGCTGGTCGCCGTTCATGAAGTTCCGCGGCGGCAAGGGCATGGCGACCGGCGGTGGGGCGGCGATCGGCCTGCTCCCCTGGCTGCTGACCATGCTGCCCCTCATGATCATCGTCGTGCTGATCACACGCTACGTGTCGCTGGCGTCGCTCATCGCCACGTTGACCGGCACGACGATCGCGTTCATCTTTGCCGCGACGACGGATTTTCCCTGGACGTGGGCGATATCGATCGGAGTGATCGGCTCCATCATCATCGGGAAGCATTGGGGCAACATCCTGCGCCTGCTCTCCGGCACCGAGCGAAGATTCGGCGTCTCGGAGGCACCAACAGCCCGGTAGCCCATACCATCAATCCGGCAGTCCGTCGCTAGTCCGGGTAGCCGTGCGGGTAGCGCTGGAACCATTCCCAGGCGGAGCCGATCATCTGCTCCAGTGTCGAGTGGGTCGGCTTCCAGCCGAGCTCGCTGCGCGCACGGGACGAGTCAGCGACCAGAACGGCGGGGTCTCCTTCGCGTCGCGGTCCGTATTCGACCGGAAGCTCGCGTCCGGTGACTTCCTGCACCGCATCGACGATCTGCTGAACCGAGAACCCCTTCGCCGTGCCGAGGTTCATCGCTCCGAGCGGCCGATCGAGCTGCTCGATGGCAGCGATATGGGCGTCCACGAGGTCCACAACATGAACGTAGTCGCGAATCGCCGTTCCGTCCGGTGTGTCGTAGTCGGTGCCGAAGACGGTGAAGCGGTCGCGCTGCCCCTGGAGTGTCTTGAGGGCGACGGGAATGAGGTGGGTTTCCGGATCGTGATCCTCGCCGCGCTCCACCGATGCACCCGCGACATTGAAGTAACGAAAGATCGCGTGATGTATCCCGTACTGGCTCGCGAACGAATCGAGCATCTGCTCGACCATCCATTTTGACTGACCGTAAGGGCTGATCGGCCGTTTCGGCGCATCCTCGGAGACAGGCACGGAGTCGGGCTCACCGTACACCGCCGCAGTGGAGGAGAAGACGAAGCGGGAGACCCCGGCGTCTCGTGCCGCCTCGAGGATATGGAGGCCGCCACTCGTGTTGGTCGCGTAGTACTCCCCCGGCTGGCGCACACTTTCCGGCACGATGGTGAGGGCGGCAAAGTGGAGGATCGCGTCGGCTTTCGCCCGCGCGAAACCGGCCCGCACCGCCTCCCTGTCACGGACGTCGATTGCCTCGATCACGGCCTCAGGGTGAACCGCGGCGCGATGCCCTCGCACGAAACTGTCGAGCACCGTCACGTCGTAGCCGCGATCGATCAGCCGCTCTACCGCAACGCTGCCGATATATCCTCCACCGCCGGTCACCAGGACTCGCATTGACTCTCCTCACCGTCTGTCGGTCCGCAGACTCGCGTGCGCCATCTCAGCCGAAATGGCTGAGTGAATCAGGCTCCATGGTACACTTCCGCCGAATGAGACCGCCTCATGCGCGAGGTCATGAAAGGCCTCGCTGGACACGAAATCCTTAGCCGTCAAGCTGAACATGGAGTGCGTGCATGACCGCATCGGAGCTGCTGGCGTCGTCCGATCCTGAGGTTGCGGCCGCGATCCGCCGCGAGGAGCAGCGCCAACGCGAGGGTATCGAGCTCATCGCGTCGGAGAACTACGTGAGCGAGGCGGTCCTGAACGCCGTCGGCTCGGTCCTGACCAACAAGTACGCCGAGGGACTTCCGGGCAAGCGGTACTACGGTGGCTGCGAGTTCGTCGATATCGTCGAGGAGCTCGCCATCGAGCGGGCGAAGGCGCTGTTCGGTACCGACCACGCCAACGTCCAGCCGCACTCCGGCGCGAGTGCGAACATCGCCGCATACTTCGCGCTGCTCGAGCCGGGCGACACGATTCTCGGCCTGACGCTCTCCGAGGGTGGTCACCTCACGCACGGTACCTCCGTCAACTTCTCGGGACGATTCTTCGATGCGCACGAGTACGGCGTCGACCACGAGACTGGCACCTTCGACTACGATGCGATCCTGGCCAAGGCCAAGGAAGTGCGGCCACGCGCCATTATTTCGGGTGCGAGCGCATACAGCCGGATCATCGATTTCAAGCGGTTCCGCGAGATCGCGGACGAGGTCGGCGCGTACCTGTTCGCCGACGTCGCGCACATCGCGGGGCTGATCGTGGCGGGGGAGCATCCGACTTCGATCGGACACGCCCACATCACCACGACCACCACCCACAAGACGCTGCGTGGACCGCGAGGCGGCATGATCCTCACCAGCGAGGACTATGGCAAGGCGGTCGACAAGACGGTCTTCCCCGGGATGCAGGGCGGTCCGCTGATGCACGTCATCGCGGGCAAGGCCGTAGCGTTCGGCGAGGCCTTGCAGCCGTCTTTCAAGGGATACGCACGCCAGATCATCTCCAATGCACGCGCCATGGCGAACGCGCTGCAGGAGCGAGGGCTTTCGATCATCTCGGGCGGAACGGACAACCACCTCTTCCTCGTCGACGTCGGCTCGAAGGGGATCAGTGGTCGCAAGGCGGAGCGTGTTCTGGACAGCGTCGGGATCTCGGCAAACCGCAACACGATTCCGGGTGACACCCGCCCGCCGACACAGGCGAGCGGCCTGCGAATCGGTACCCCGGCCATGACGACGCGGGGATTCACCGAGACCGAATCGGTGCTGGTCGCCGACATGATCGCGCGCGTGATCGAGGCGCCCGAGGACGAAGCCGTACTCGACGCCGTCCGCAAGGAGGTTCGCGAGCTCACCGCCGCATTCCCGGTACCGGGCACCACGCCGAGCAATTAGCGCGGAGGGGGCACGACCGACATGAGGGCGCACGGGATCCCATGAGTCACTCCGCGATCGCGCTCATCATCTTCGTCGTCACGTGCGCCGCGTCGGTCGCCTTCATTTTCAAGGCGAAGCAGCTGTTCAACCGGCTCGGGCTCGTCGACAAGCCCGGGCCGCGTCGCGTGCACCAGGTGGCCGTCCCGCGTGGACTTGGCGTCGCCATTTTCCTGGCCTTCCTGGTCGGGGTAGGGATCAGCTTTGTCCTGCCCGTCGAGCGACAGGCGGTCGAGACCGAGCGCATCCTGCTGATGGTGATTGCATGTGCGATCGTCGTCGGCGTGATGCTGGTCGACGATGCCGTTTCGCTGGGTCCGGGGGTGAAGCTCGCCTGGCAGGGCGTCGCGGCGAGCATCGTCATCCTGCCGAGGTTGAACGACAGCGCGCGGGGGATCGTGATCGAGCAGGTCAACGTGCCATTCGTGGACACCGTGGCGTTGCCACTTGGCGTGGCTGTGGTGGGCACGTTCGTGTGGTTCATCGGACTGATGAACGTGATGAACTGGATCGATGGCCTGGACGGCCTCGCGGCGACGGTGACGCTGGTCGCCTGCACGATCCTGTTCGTCCACACCTGGTTTGGCCCAGAAGGCATCCCGCAGTTCACCATCTCGCTGCTGCCACTTGCGCTTGGAGCCGCGATCGTCGGCTTTCTGCCATTCAACTGGCATCCGGCACGTGTCGTGATGGGGGACGCCGGTGCGATGTTCCTCGGGCTGGCGCTCGCGATCATCTCCATCATCGGCGGCGCAAAGATGGCAACCGCGCTGCTGACCCTGGGGCTGCCGATCGCTGACGGGCTATGGGTGGTGTTTTTCCGGATCATTCACGGAAAATCGCCGCTCCATGCGGACCGCGGGCATCTGCATCACCGGTTGCTGGACAGCGGCTGGGATCAACGCGCCATCGTCCTGACGATCGGCGGACTGTCGCTGCTCTTCGGCATCGGTGCACTCATCCTGCCCAACAGGGAGCTCAAGGCGGCATTGCTGATCGGGGTTGGCCTCGTGCTCGTCGGACTGATCGCCTACGTGGCGGCGCGATCGTCGAACCTGGTCGACAACGTCAAAGCGACCGGCCCTTAGCCGGTCGCTCGCCAGTAAATCAATGCCTCGCGTGACGTGCTACTGCAGCAGCAGCTCGAACTTGAGCCGTTCCTCATCACTTCGGTCTCGCCGGTCGACAAGTGCCCAAAGCATGGAGAACAGGTGAACGATATAGCGACCCAGGACCGCACCGAGCACGAAGCCCACGGTGGCAGCGCCGATGCTGGCCAGGATCAGGGTCAGGACGCTGGTGTTCGACTTCATCGCCGGGTCTCCTCAGAGGCGGAATGCAACGAGCGGTGGATCGGAGCTACTGGATTTCGAGCAGGATCGGGGCTTCCTGCCACAACTCCTCGAGATTGTAGAACTGTCGAAGCTCATCATCGAAGATGTGAACCACGACATCGGAATAGTCCACGAGGATCCAGCCCGACTCGGAGTCGCCCTCGATTCGGGTCGGACGCACGTTGCGGGAACTCAGCTCGTCAGTCAGCTCGCGGGAGATCGCCCGAAGCTGGCGTTCGTTCTCACCCGACGTGATCACGAAGAAGTCGGCCAGCGTCGAAATGCCCCTGATATCGAGGACGCGTGTATGGGCTGCGGGAGTGTCGGAAAGGATGTCGGCGATGGAGATCGCGAAATCCCGGATGTCCTCTTCGGTGTCGAGCGCGATAGCTGGACGGTCCTGAGTCACGTGCACCTCACTGGTATGCGAATACGACGGTTGCGCCACCACAGTCGGGTGGGCCCGGCAGGGATCGAACCTGCGACCAAGGGGTTATGAGCCCCGTGCTCTACCGCTGAGCTACAGGCCCGTTGCGTGTCGTCAAGTGTACCGCCCGGCGGGCCGAGCTACCAACGGCTGTGTAGCGGGGCGGGGCTGAACGGGCGAGGTGCGGGCGTCCGACCCGTGATGACGGGTATCATCAACGGCAGGAGTGAATTCGTTCGGGCAGGAGTTGATGAATGGAAGACAGGGATATGGACGCCCATATCTCCCAGGAGCATGTCGAGACACTCGTCCGCGTGGCAGGAATACGTGTTGCGGTGGAGCGGCTGCCGAGTCTGACGAGGGAGTTCGCGGCGGCGATGCGAGCGGCTTCACAGCTGGATGACGCGGCCCGTAGGGCACATGTACAGGGGGGAGAGTCCTTCGATCCTGCCTGGCCGACCGGCAGGAAGGAGGGGCGCTCGTGAGTGGCATCGACATCGATACGCTGACCCTTGTCGATGCCATGAAATCGCTGCGGGAGCGGCGCTTCTCATCGATCGAGCTGTTGCGGGCGATCTATGCGCGATACGAGGCAACAGAGCCGATTCTCCAGTCCTTCGTCGAGATTTACCCAGACGACGCCGTGGCGCAGGCAGTCGTGGCCGATCGCCGGCTGGCGATCAGCAAGACACCACCGCCGCTGCTCGGTTTGCCGGTCGCCATCAAGGATATCTTCGACATTGCCGGCAAACAGACACGCTGCAACTCGGAGCTGCGACGCGACGTGCCGGTCGCGCACCGGGATTCGGAGCCGGTCCATCGTCTTCGCCTGCTTGGGATGGTGCTTTGGGGGAAGACGGTGACGCAGGAGTTCGCGGCCGGTGTGATCAGCGATCCGGCGCGAAATCCCTGGAACATCGACCACGTTCCCGGTGGCAGCTCGGGAGGTTCCGCGGCGTCGGTGGCCGCAGGCACGTCGCTGGCAGCCCTCGGCAGCGATACCGGCGGCAGTATCCGCATCCCGGCTTCCGCCACTGGCACGGTGGGACTCAAGCCCACCTATGGTCGTATTGACCTGAAGGGTGTGTTCCCTCTATCTCCATCGCTCGATACGGCCGGACCGATCACGAGGACCGTCGCCGACGCGGTGGTGATGTGGCTCGCGCTGATGAAGCGGGGCGCGGACATCTGGAGCGCAGTCGAGCGATTCGAGGAGGCCGCGCGGGAGCCGTCGCTGCGTGGAAAGCGGATCGGCGTGCTCGAAGCGGTCGTTTCAGACAGAATGCAACCCGATGTCGCCAGGGCCTTCGTGGCAGCCTTGGACCGGCTGCGCGATCTGGGCGCGGAGATCGTCGAGTGCAACTGGGCAGACCTGACCGCGGCACGGGCCTCGGCGTTGTTGATCTCCCGTGTCGAATCGGCGTCTGTGCACCACGAGGCGTTGCGGACGACCTCGGAGGGTATCCGGGAGGACGTACGCCTTCGCTTCGAGGTCGGTGCCCTGCTCAGCGGAGACGTCTACCTGCGGGCCCGGCAGGCCCGTTCTGCCGCTCGGGAATCGATCGCGGACCTCTACGCGACGCAGCGTCTCGATGCGATCGCGCTGCCGACGCTCCCTGCCACCGCTCCGACCAGAAGCGACCCTCGGGTCACGTATCCGGACGGAACCGTCGAGGCAGCCGGACCGGCGCTCACGCGGTTCACAATGCCGTGGAATGCTACCGGGCAGCCAGCGATCTCGGTACCGTGCGGATTCGATGCCAAGGGGTTGCCGATCGGTTTGTCGTTCGTGGGTCGCCCGGACGAGGAGCTGGCCCTCTGCGAGATCGCGCAGGCCTACGAGCGGGCAGCTGGATGGCACCTGCAGCGACCGCCAGTCCAGCAGATGGCCGACGATGACGCGAAGGAAAGCATTGGACCGAGATGAGTGAAACGATGATCGGGCTGCGCGCCGCACTTGGGCGAAACGACGCGAACCAGGACTTCCTGAGCTACCTGGAGCAACTGGATGTTTCATCCATTGAGCTCTATGCCCCCGAGGGCGATGAGCTCCGCGAGGTGTTGCGCGCTCTCGAGGTTCCCGAAGAGGTCATCCGTGCGGTCGAGGCATCGCGCCCGAAGCCGAACACCGAAGCGTGGTGGTTGCTGGAGCGATGTGTCGCCTCGCTGGTCCAGACCATGGGTAACCCAGCGGCGCCACCAGGCTTCCCGCCGCCGATGGACATCCCCGGCATGGATTCCTACTTCTATGTTCACGTGTTCGTCGCCACGCTCCCGTACACGCAGCGGTATCACCGCGAACGGGGGATACCGGAGGAAATTGCCAGGGCCACCCTGGCCGACCTCGGCCGCAACGTCCGAGTCCATCACAAGCGTTATGGTACAGGTGGCATGGGCGTGCCAGCGTGGATCTCGCTGCATTTCCGTGGGACGATATACCATCTCGGGCGCCTGCAATTCGAACGGACACTGATGCGCGAGTCGATCGCCAACGCGCTTCGCGCACGAGGCGAGGACGTCAAGCCAACCGATCTCGTTCTTTCGATCCACATCCCGGACTTCCTGGGCCCGCTCACGCCGGAGGCGTGTGACGCTTCCATCGCCAGCGCGAGGGAGTTCTTTGCGACGTACTTCCCCGATGAGGCGTACCGATACGGGGTGTGCCATTCGTGGCTGCTGGACCCGCAACTGGCCGACTACCTCTCGGAGGGTTCGAACATCGTGCGGTTTCAGCGCCGGTTCGAGCTCGCCGAGGGAGGGCACGACGCTGATCGATCGATTCTCCAGTTCGTGTTCGGTCCTGCGCCTGACAATCTCTCGGAGCTGCCTCAACGATCGACGCTGGAGCGCGCGGTGGTCTCGCACCTCCAGAACGGCGGCCATTGGTATGGTCGCTCCGGCTGGTTCCCCTGGAAGTGACGAACTTGAACCTGTCGGGTTGTTCGGCAAGACCGGGCAGATACGGCCAGTGAAGGGACCTTGGTGCCGGCATGTTATCCGCAGGTTTGGAGCAAGCGACGCCGGACTCAGGGTCCGAGAACGACGCATCCAGCCACAGCGCAGGGAACGAGGGCACCATGGTAACGGGCCCGACGAAGCGGGTTGCGGAGCGGGAATACGACGGGGCGCTTGCCTTCGATCTGGACACGGTACTGGCGCGTCAGGTCTCGCTGGCGCTCTCGACCGATATCCCGATCCTCATGCGGTCGCACGATTGGCGGCTCGAGGGCACGAACCCGGGCCGACAGCTTCACGCGCAGACGCAATCGGAGCTCACCGACTCCCATCGTGACGGCTCCAGATGACCGCAGGTGGACGAGGGCGAGCAGAGCGCCCGCCGACGTCCAGCCTATCGCCGGGGCGAGGAGCAGCTCGAAGACCTGGTCGACGCACACGGTGCTCACGGAACTGAGTTCGATAGTCTGCAAGATGATTCGGAGCGCAGCCTGACCTGCTTCCGGTCCGAGATCGATCCCGAGGCGCTTGGCGCTTGTCTTGCCTCATGCTCGGCCAGGAAAACGTTCGAAGCAGTTCCGGGTGGCTCGCCCCTGCCGAACCGGGTCTCTCTCGCACCGACGCCGGCACGGAGCGACCTCGTTCGGCTCGACGACGACTTCTCGAGGGATGCGATGCTCGTTGCCGATCAGGACGAGGCGCAACTCCTGATCGTTGCCCGCGACGCCGGAGAGCGTGGGGGTCGCGCCCGAGGGGGACCCCAGTACCCTGGATGCAGGCACAGGGCGGTTGGTCCCAGCGACGCTACCGGGCGCGAGCAGACGAGCGTGTCGAGGCCTTCGCTCGGGACGTCGCCGAGGCTACGCGGCGCGAGCTGGTCACGTACCGTGTCTATTCGTTGATCCTGACCGTGGGCGAGGTAGTCGGGCCGGCGCTGGAGTCGACGTTCCATGAATCGGTCCTTGACAAGATCGACGGCCTGCTCCCGCTTGACGTCCGAACTTCCGAATCAGATGTAAACGAGGCGACTCGCCCCATCGCGGAGGAGGTTGAGCGCGAGCTCGAGGCGGTCCGCCAGGTCGAGACCCTCGTCATGGTCGACGAATTTGAAGGGAAGGGGAGGGCAGATGACTCAATGCCCGCCTGCGCCAACGGCGACGTCCCTACCAGCCGCCCCTTGGGTGGGATCCGGGCGATAATGTCGGCATCGATTTCCGCGAGGAGAGGACGCGGCTCGCGATCCAGTCAGGCGCCGGCGTCGAGCTCGTGCACACCGATTTCCCGGTCAGCCAGAAATCGTTCGAGACGGTTCCCCAGGCGGGCGGAGACCTCCCGAGGAGCGAGGCGGTGATCGAACTGGACACATTGGGTGGCGTCGGTGTGGTTCTCCGGTTTGGTGCGGGCGACGAGCCAACCGAAGAAGCGTCGGCGGCCCAGGCTCAGGGCCGGGACGAGGCGTCGCAACTATGGGATCGCGGACACTGATGAAGGCGGCACCTCCAATAGGGAGGTGCCGCCTGCGCATTTTGGGATCCAGTTCGCGGACAACCTGGCCGATGCGATGATCGGGCGTTTCTCCCGGATACGAATTAGCGGGTGGTTCGCTCCTGTTCGTTGACGAGCTCGGTGGGAGGGTGGTGATCATCGAGCAGCGACGAGGACATGAGGATGACCGGCTCATCGCCCAGATTCTCTGCGTAATGCACCATGCCGATCGGCTCGACCCAGGAATCGCCTTTGTGGAAGGTCACCGACTTTCCCGGTCCAACGACTTCGTGGTCTCCGTTCGCCCGGTTCACCTCCACGCTGCCATGGGAGACCACATGGTACGTGAGGGCCCCCGAAGCAACCGTTGCCATCTGCACGCCGGGGTGACGATGCACTGGCAGTACAGTTCGCGCAGGAATGATGTACTCGACGAGCTCGAAGGTCTCGCCGGGAGCGGTCAGTGGATGCGACGAGGTAAGGACGTGACGAACCACCTGGCTGGGACCGGTCGACCGACCGCTGGCTGTGGTCGTGGGTGCGCCGGTCAGCGACATCACGGAAACGGCCACGCGCATGGAGCGTAACGCCCTGCTGATCATGTGTCATACCTCTCGCCGGAAGGCGGGTTCAATGTCGGTCCCAATTGATGATGGCATCACTACCGGGCATAGTACCCCACGACCAGTGCCTCCCTGCGCATGGGGTGCGACGCGAAATCCACGATGCATCGACGAGGTCCTCGTTCCCTTGGTAGGTACCCGGGCGGTCCGCGCCGTACTGCATGTTGGTGGTGTTGCAGATCCGGGCCGGTGGCCCTTCCCCGAATCTCCAAGGCGTCAGACGGCTTATGAGGGCGGCGAACTGACATGGTGAACCTGTAGGGGATCGCAGGGGGCATCGAAGATTCAGACCGGTGGATTGTGCCCCACCGGTCTGAAACGAATGCTGGTTTGCGTACCTGAGCTCCTATGCCGCGGGAGTGGCTTCCATGGTTGGCAGCGGTTCGTACACGCTCAGCCCGACAAGCAGAGCCAACTCGTCGACGAGGGTATTGAGCGATACGATCTCTCCACACTCGATCGTGAACACCGAGATGCTGATGACCTCCAGCGGGGTGTCCAGTTCGACCGTTTCACCGGTAACGGTGTGATCGCCGATCGTCCAGATCGACTCCAGCACGACCTTGTTGTCAGTTCCGAAAATCTCGACCACTTCGTGCGTCGATCCTGGGTAGAACTCGTGTATTCGCGTGGCCAGTCCAATTTCGTCCTCATTCGTGGTCGGGTCATCCGGCAGCCCGTAGCGGTTCTAATTGTGGGTATAAGTGTCAGCAAGAATGCGGTCGATGGCGTCCGCGTCGGCGCTCGCTACGGCAGCCTGAGCCTCCTCGACCAAGGCGATGTTCTCTTCGACGGACGACGCTGGACAGTCCGTTGGTGCAGGGCTGGCGTCCTGGTTTGCTGCGGCCGCGAATGTGGGAGTCAAGAGCAGAACCGAGAACGCCAAAAGATATTCTGGCTATTTCAAGTATTCGGGCCGATAGTGCCGTTCATATCGAAGCGGATATCGGCTGATCTGGCGTAGACGACATCGGTCTCGCCGGAGTGGTTCCGCCTGGGGCCTTCGAGGCTGGTCCGCTGTACCTCGCCGGTGGGGTATCCCGCAATCCCTGCATCCGGCTGGACCCGCCTGTCGTGGGAGCAGCAGGCGTAGAGCCCGTCTCCAAATGCGGGACCACGGGCTCTGATTCGGTTTGCCCTGAGCTTGGATCGCATCTCACGTTGCAGCCGGACGGATGCATCTGCATCGGAAGGGGGTCGCTTGTTGGGGGCACGTCCCAATCAACTCACGGTCCCGTACCAGGTTTGACCATGTCGTTTCGCTTTGCGCATCCGGCCCGTTCGTCGGATCGACCACTCACGTTTCCGCCGATGTTCTTGTCCCTGCATCGCCTGGCTTGCGAGCACGAATGATCAGCGTCGTGGGCATCATTCGAGCTCGGGCAATGGAGTACCATCGATCCGGATCCTCATGAGCCGGCTTGCTCCTCGAGGTATCGAGCGTCGTCTCGATCAATCGCTCCATCCTTAGCCCGGCTTCGATCACCGCATTCACAAACGTGCCTACCCTGCGAGCGTACATCGTCACCGGCTCCTCGCCGAACCAATCCTGGAGTACTTCGGGTCCCTCGTGGTGATAGGAGTGCCGCACTGACATCCGCCCCTGCTCCGAGTGGATGCATCGATAGAATGGGTGTTCCCAACTGAAGACAAATGAACCGCCGGGTCGAAGGTACGACGCGACCAGAGAAAGTGTGCCTGTCAGGTCGGTCGTCCAGCCCAACCCGTAGATGGAGATCACCAGGTCAAAATAGCTCGTGGGGATGCCGGGGTTCACCTCCATCGGCGATTGAAACAGGCGTGCCGAGCCGTGGTGATCCTCGAGCAGCGTTCGGGCGAGCTCGATCTGCGTTCCCGAGAGGTCGAGCCCCCAGACTTCTGCCGCACCCTGGTCGGCCAGGTACAACAGGGAGTGCCCGCTGCCGCAGCCCAGCTCCAGTACGCGACGTCCAGGAATTGGTGGAAGCAGATGAAGGTCGTCCTCGGTGGGAGCCAGCGGTCCGTATGTGGGCAGCGCAGTTCCTCCGGCAAAATGCGACGCGACCGCATCCCATTTTGCGGCGTTCATCGCCAGTGCCGGGTGGCCGGCTCCTCCGCTCCCCTTGACGGTGTTGTTTTCGGACGTCATCATGCAAATCCTTTCGTCTTGCTACTCGTCGCACCACGCGCCTGGTCGACGCCCGTACTGCGGTCGAGGACCCGAAGAATCACCAGGTCTACGTCTGTGCATGCACCTGACACTAGCGGATGGAGCTCACATGTTCGAGCAGATCGACCTTTTCAGCGAGGCTACCGACGGATATCACACCTATCGGATCCCGGCGATGGTGACGACTCCGGCGGGCACCGTGCTCGCCTTTTGCGAAGGACGCGTGCACGGCCGGGGCGACGCGGGCGAGATCCATATCCTCCTGAAGCGGAGTTGCGACCACGGGCGCACCTGGGGACCCGCCCAGGTCGTCGTGGCGGAATCGGGGATGACGTGTGGCAATCCGAGCCCGGTGATTGACCGCACGACAGGCCGGATCTGGCTGCTCCTGTGCAAGAACGATGGCGACAAGGGCGAGACGGTGATCTGTCGAGGACAGGCCGAGCGGACGGTGTGGATCACAAGCAGCATGGATGACGGAGAAACATGGACGGAGCCACGCGAGATCACATCAGATGTGAAGAAGTCGAACTGGACCTGGTATGCGACGGGTCCGGGGCACGGTGTTCAGCTCACGGGCGGGCGACTCGTCGTGCCCTGCGACCACATCGTCGGACGCGACTTCGACCGGCATACCGATCCGTATCACTCACATGTCATCGTCAGCGATGATGCCGGCGCCAGCTGGCGCATCGGCGGCATCGTCGATGCGGGCACGAACGAGTGCATGGTGGTCGAGCTCGAGGACGGGACCCTGTACCTGAACGCGCGGGACTACAGCGGTGCGAAGCGACGGGCGGTGGCGCGGAGCACCGATGCGGGGAACGGTTTCGGCGCACTATCGTGGGACGAGGCACTCATCGAGCCCATCTGCCAGGCGAGCATCGTCCGCTACCCGTCCGGTCCCGTCCTGTTCGCCAATCCAGCAAGCACCAGGCGTGAGCGGCTGACCGTCCGCGCCAGCTTCGACAGCTGCCGGACCTGGAGTTCCGGCCTCGTCCTGCACGAAGGTCCCGCCGGGTACTCGGATCTCACCGTGGCAGCAGACGGGACGGTGCTTTGCATGTATGAGCGCGGCACTGAAGATCCGTACGAGAGGCTCACCCTCGCCCGGCTCGAACTTCAGGATTTCGTCGGAGCCTGATCAGATCGCGTCTGCCGCGCTCGGCAATTCATGCCGAGTTCGAGGAAACGTTCGACCGAAGCCGGCCGTTGCCATTGGCCAGGTCTCGAGCCCGCCAGGGCGCATCGCCACGGCACACCCGTCAACCGTCGTGCGGAACGCGTTCGCGATCAGCGCCTACCTTCCGTGGCTGGCACCATCGATATCCCGCGAATTCTCCATTGAACCGTTGCTGACCTTCTCTTGTCGGGATCGGCCGGCACTGGCTGGGCTGCCCGCAATCACCCCTTGAGCGACCCAACCAATGCTCCACGGACGAAGTATTTCTGAAGGAATGGGTACACGAGCAGAATCGGAACCGTTGAGATCACGATCATGGCCGCGCGGAGGGTTGGAGCGGGAGGAAGGATGTCTGCCTCGATCGGGCTGTTCGGATCCTGAATCATGCCCTGCGTCAGTATGCCGCGCAGGATGACCTGCATTGGCATCTTGTCCCAGTCGCGGATGAAGATCGCGGCGTCAAACCAGGCATTCCAGTGCCAGACCGCGTAGAACAGACCGATCGTCGCAATCGACGGCTTCGACAGCGGCAGGACGATCTGCCAGAGCACCCGTGCCGGTCCGGCTCCATCGATGGCGGCCGCCTCCTCGAGCTCCCTCGGAAACTGCATGAAGAACGTCCGCATGATGAGTAGATACCACGGGTTCACGAGGTTGTTCGTGATCATGGCCCAGAACGAGTTCAGCAGTCCCAACCTGTCGTAGAGGACGAACATCGGGATCAGGCCGCCCGAGAACAGCATCGTGAAGAACACGAAGAAGGTGAGCGGGACGCGCCCCGGCAGCTCCCGTCGCGACAGGACAAAGGCGAGGGTCGTGGTGAGAAGCAGGTTCAGAAACGTGCCGACTCCGACCCTCAGGAAGGTGATGCCGTAGGCATGGAGCACGATGGATCCGCGCGCCAGCAGCAGCTTGTACGCCTCGATGTCCGGCGACTCGGGGAACAGGATGAGTGCCCCACGTCGTGCGTACTCTTCCTGACTCACGAACGAGGTCGCTACCACTGTAATCAGGGGCACGATGAAGACCAGCGTGATCAGGATGAGCAGGACGTAGTTGACGACCTGAAAGATGCGCTCGCCTCGAGACAGTCTCATGGGTGCCTCCTCACCAGATGCCCGTGTGGCCGAACCGGCGGGCGACCGCGTTGGCGATGAGGATGAGCACCATCGCCAGTACCGCCTTGAAGAGGCCCACGGCGGTCGCGAATGAGTACTCCATTTCGAGCAGGCCCGAGCGGTAGACGTACGTGTCAATGATGTCGGATACCGAGTAGACCGACGGCGAGTAGAGCAGCAGGATCTGCTCGAAGCCCGCGTTCAGCAGGTTGCCAATCTGGAAGATCAGCAGGAGGATGATCACGAAGCTGATGCTCGGCAGCGTGATGGTCCGCATCTGCTGCCATCGATTCGCACCGTCGATCACTGCCGCCTCGTAGAGCTGCGGGTCGATGTTCGCCATCGCTGCCAGATAGAGGATCGTGCCCCAGCCGACCGTCTGCCAGACCGTCGTGCCGACGAGGATCCAGCGGAAAAAGGCGGGATCGGTCAGGTAGGCGTGAGGCTCGCCACCGGCATAGACCACCACCTGGTTGACGAGCCCGCCCTCCGTGGTGAGCACGCTCATCACCAGCCCGGCCACGATCACCATCGAGAGAAAGTGGGGCATGTACGAGATCGTCTGGACGGTTCGCTTGAAGAGCGTGTTGCGCACCTCGTTGATCATCAGCGCCAGGATGATCGGTGCCGGAAATCCGAACGCGAGCTTCAGCGCGCTGATGATGAGCGTGTTGCTTAGGACGTTCCAGAAATAGTAGGAGTCGAAGAACCGCTGGAAGTTGGCGAAGCCAACGTACGGTTCGGAGATCACGCCTTCGAAGCCATCGAAGGGGCTGATATCCTTGAAGGCGATCATCACCCCGAGCACGATCGGTCCGTATTCGAATACCAGGAAATACAGGAGGCCCGGCAAGGCGATGAGGTAGTAGAAGTAGTTCCGCCGCAAGGAGCGGACCAGTCGGCTCGACCTCGTTGGGGACGAGGCCGAGCGGGCTCGAGGCAGCGGCGATGACACCGCGCTTCGGGGCGTCGCAGGCAACGACACGGCAGTCCCTTCCAGTCTGCAAGGAATCGAGATCAGCTTCCCTGATTCGCCTCCTGATACTGCAGGAACTGTTCGGTGTACGCGTCGATCCAGTCCTGCAGGCCGGCTGACTCAAGTTGCTCGAGGAAGGCATCCCACTCCTCGAGCGGGCGCGTTCCGGTGATGAACTTCGTCGTCTCCTCCTCGATCAGGCGGTCGAGGTCGGCGAGCCCTGGCACCTTGTCGCGGATGAGCGACCGATCGTACGGGACCTCCGCGTCGACCGGCATCTTGCCGGTGTCGTAGGCAAAGGTGTAGTCGCGGATCCACTCCCGGTGGCGGCGTCGATCCGGATCGGCGGGTGCGAACCAGGTCTCGGTGACCAGACCCGCCGCTGAGAAGAACTCGCCGGCGTAGATGTCGGGGTCATCGATGGTGAGCAGGTTGACGTAGTAGTCATCCTCCCAGTCCCAGTCAACCCCCTGGACACCGTAGAAGGCAGTGACCGCGTTTTCCTTCGCCTCATACTGCCAGTTGATGAATCGCATCGCGGCGGCCGGATCCCTGGACTTCTTCGTGATCATGACCGCTGCGTTGAGATCCGCGTTGTTGGTCTTCATCAACCCTTCAGGTCCGGTAATACCCCAGGCAGGGTCGTACCACATGCCTGGCACAGCGCTCAGGACGCGCTCCGCGTGGATCGTGATCCGGGAGTACCAGCCGATGAATGTGCCAACCCTGCCGGTCCTGAAGTACTCGACATCGCGGTCAGTGCCAGGACTGGAGAACGTCTCCGGCAGGAACCAACCCTTCTCGTACCACTCGTTCATCCGGGCCACCCAATCCCGGAAACCGGGCTGCAGCTCGGGTGGCTTGACCCTGTCATCCTCTGGATCGAGCCAGCGGGAGTACCCGAACTCAGTGAACCCGCCCACAGTCGACATGCGCAGGTCACCGAGGTTACTCGCCAGGATCGACGACTCAGGCTCGAGCTCCCTGAAAGCCTCGATGGCGGCCTCGAGCTCCTCAAGGGTGGCGGGCATTTCGATCTGGAGCTCCTCCAGCCAATCGGTGCGAAGGAAGATCGCGTGGGTGTGCCCCATCAGGCCAAGGCGAGGGATGCCCCAGATGTTCCCTTCGACATCGGTGACTCCTGCCCATTGCTGTTCGCTGTAGGCCTCCCTGACGGCTGTCCCGTGCTCGTCGAGCAGATCGTTGATCGGCTGGACGGCCTCCTTGTACTCGTCCCAATCCCCGGCGAAGATGTCCAGCTCCTCGCCCCGGGAACCCAGGGTTAGATTAAGCCGCTCCTCTCCGGCGTCACCTGGTGGCGGGACGTAGGCGATCGGCGCCGTCCCGCTTCCGTCCGAGATCACCTGCCTGACGGCTTCGAGCTTCTCGGGATTGCTCCCCTCCGGCCTGGTCAGCGCGATCTGGTTCTGCCACAGATAGACCTCCGGGAGATCTCCGGAGTCCTGGAGGAGCATTGCTGCCTGTGTCGGCGCCGTTGGGATGGCCGAGGCACGATGCAGCGGGAAGCTGGCGGCCAGTCCGGCGGCCACCGCAGCGGATCGGTTGAAACCTCGACGCGTCGTTCGACGAGAGCCCTGGCCTGACTGCATCGTTGATGCCTCCCTCTGATCTGGACACGTGGCCACTGGTAGGGCCACTCCCCCTGCACGTGCTCCTCACCGCCTGAGCTGGGAATTGGATCTGGTTGTGATCGTCTCTACTGTGCTTCGGTACGTTAACAGCCGCCGCAAATGGTGTCAAGCGGTCGAGGTCGAATCTGTATGATAGGTTTGTGTCAGTCAGTGATCAGGCTCGGGTGATTTTGCGGCGCGAGTCACATCTTTTCGCCGGTCTTGCGAAAGCTGTCTGTCAGATTTAGGGTTGTAGGCAGCTAACCTGGATCTGTCGGAGCGCTTGGCTCGTGCGGCATGCCGCGTCGCGGCCGGCAGTCAAGCACGGATAGTTCAGAGGAGGGGCTCGCTCAGTGGACCGATCGAGTCGTCGTGAGGTCACCAGGTCACCCGGGGAGCAGGCGCCAGAGTCCGCGGACCGGCGTCTGCGACGCTATATCGTGGAGCACGGTCTTCAACCTGGGGATCGACTCCCGAGCGAGGCGGAGCTTGCCTCCAGGCTGGGTAGCAGTCGGGTTGTCGTGCGCGAGGCGCTGAGCGCTCTGGAGGCACTCGGCATCGTTGAAGCGAGGGTAGGTGCTGGCTGGTACGTGCGTGACTTCAGTGCGCAAATGGTGGCACGTACCTTCGCTCACAGCCTTGCGTTTCATCCCAACGTGCTGCTCGACCTCATGACGGTGCGGAGCTCGATCGAGTCCGAGCTCGTTATCACCATTGCGGACAGGATCGGCCCAGCGGACCTGGCCGCACTCGACGAGCTCGTCGAGAACATGACGCGGCGAGCCGCCCGCGGCGAGCCGTTCACCGAAGCGGATGGGCAATTTCACCGGCGCCTGATCGCTGTCGAGGGGAACCAGGTCGCCCTCGCACTCACCGACATCTTCTTCAGCGTCATGGACATCCTCTACCAGCAGGGGCTTCCCACCCCCGCCAGGGACGACCTGCCGATGATCGCCCTGGCACACCGTCAGATCGTCGACGCCCTGCGGCGTCGCGATGGTCAGGAAGCGCGCCACGCCATGATTCTCTCGAACAACGATGGTCGGCGTCGGCTTGCCCAGTGGCGAGACACGCACGCCGACGATGACAGCACACACGCCCGTCGATCGCTCGAGATGGCGGTCCAGTCGGCCCTGCTCTGGCCCGAGAAAGGGGTGCCGGCAGAACAGCGGCAGCACGACAATCCATGGCGTTCCTGAGGCGCTCCCGGTGTCGCCCTGGTTCCGAGCCCGCGGGATCATGGCCGGATACCTCGGCGTGGTATTCCTCCCACGCCGAGGTATCCGGCCCAGGAGGCTTCGCGTGGTCAGGTGGTGTCGGGCTCGTGCCTCGGCAACCATTTCCCCGGGGCAGCCGAAGGGGATTGTCTTCGACCGTTGCTGACATCGATGGAGCAGAGCACCTCGAGAAGCAGGTGCTCCAGGAGGCGAGACCGTATGTGACCGAACGCCGCGTCATCCCACAGGTTCGTCATCTCGTCTGGATCGCTCCTTCGATCGTAGAGCTCGCCCTGCCGCTCGTTAGCGTAGTAGGTGATCTTCCACGCGTCCGTCGTCAGGGTTCGCGCCCGCATGCGTGCGAAGTCGTCATCGTTCTCGGTGAGCGCGTATTCACGCTGCGGCCGGCTGCCGACGGCGAGGGTTTCGCGCAGGCTCGTCCCCTGGACACCTTCCGGCTCCTCCACGCCGATGATGTCGAGGATCGTCGGAGCGATATCGAGGGTGGATGTCACATGATCGATAGTCGCTCCCGATCGCACACCCGGGTCCGCGACGATCAGCGGCGTGTGCAGCACCGAGTCGTAGTGGAACCCCTTGCCGTAGAACCCGTGATCGCCGAGATACTCGCCATGATCGCTGACGAACACGACGAGCGTGCGCTCCGCGCTCTCCGAAACGGCGATGGCGTCGAGGATTCGCCCGACGTGCTCATCGATGAGCGACACCATGCCGTAGTAGATCGCCTTGACGCGTCGCCATTCTTCATCGTCGATTCCGGCATAGTCGTGGGGAGGAGTCCCGATCACCGGATCGCGCGACGCATTTCCGCTGCGATACGCCAGGATCTGGCGGTCCGTCGGGCTGCTGGTATTGACGACCGGAGGGATCGGTGGCTGCAGACGCGCCGGATCGTACATCGATGCGTACGGCTCCGGCACGCAGAATGGGTGATGCGGGTCGGGGAAGCTCACGAGGAGCAGATACGGACCGCTCCCCGCGCTGTCGAGGAATTCGATCGTCCGATCGGCGATGTACCGTGTGGAGTGCAGGTCGGCCGGCAGGGCATAGGGACGCGTCAACCCGCTGCCGGATTCGGCCTTGGCAACTGCGCGCCCGGCATCGGGGACACGCCCGTGGACCCAGGGCGTGTAGCGGGGACCGAAGCACCCGTCTCCATGGCCGTTGACCAGGTCGATCTCCTGAAAGCCGTAGTAGTCGTACCGCCCCTCCGCGGTCAACGTGCGCTCGATCGCTCCCGGCTCGTCCCGTTGCGGCACCAGGTGGATCTTGCCGATCGCTGCCGTGCGGTATCCGTGTCGGGAGAGCACCCGAGGCAGCAACCTGTCGTCGTCCGGCGTCCAGCAGCCCACCATCCGGGTCCGCAACGCGGATGGATAGACACCACTCAGGATCGACGCCCTGCTCGGGGTGCAGGTGGGTTGGGAGATCATGCACTGCGCGAATCGCGTCCCGGTGCTCGCGAGCCGATCGATGTTCGGGGAATGGACATGTGGATTTCCATAGCAGCCAAGGGCGTCGGCGCGGAGCTCGTCACACATGATCAGGACAACGTTCGTTTGCATCTCGCGCCTCGCTTCGCGTGCCGCTCATCGACGTGGGGTCCCGGACCGGCGGTCGGGTCGGGGAAGCTCCCGCGCCGGAACGGCGTCGTCCCATGCGGAGCACTCCGACCATGGATCGGCAGAGCCTAGGAATGTACCGAAAGACGCCCTGGAGTCAACCCATGCGCCGTGACACCAACCATCTTGCGGACGAGCGTCCCAACATCCTGCTGATCATGAGCGATGAGCATGACCCTGCGGTTACCGGCTGTTACGGGCATCCTCATGTTCAGACGCCGAACCTGGACCGGCTGGCCGAGGAGGGGGTGACGTTCGATTCGGCGTATTGCAACTCTCCGATGTGTGTGCCGTCGCGGGCCTCGTTCCTGACCGGCCGGTACGCACACCAGATTCGCGTGTGGGACAACAGCGGGCGGATCCGGGGCGAGTACCCGACCTTCGGGAGTTATCTCGAGGCCGCTGGCTACGATACCGTCATTTGCGGGCGCACGCATCTCATGGGCGAGGATCGGCTGCACGGCTTCGGACGCCGCATCCATGACGATATGGACTCCTGGATATCGACCGATCAGCGGGCGCGGCGGACCCCGGACGCACGTCGCGGGAGCGCCTCCCACGTGACGGAGTCCGGACCGGGCACGGGGTCCTGGCAGCAGTATGACGAAACCGTGGCCTCGCTGGCCGAGCTCTTCCTCACCAGTCGGGCACGGCACCCGTCGGACCGCCCCTGGTTACTGGCCTGTGGGTTCATGTTTCCGCACTTCCCGCTGATCGCACCACGGGACCTGTTCGACCGCTACTGGCCGGACCGCGTCGTGATGCCGGATCTGGCGGGTGAGACACTTGCGACCCAACATCCGGTGATCCAGCATCTGCGGCACTTCATGCACAACGACGAAGATCTGGACGAAGAGGTGACTCGGAGGGCACTGGCGAGCTACTACGCACTCGTGACCCTCATCGACATGCACGTTGGGAGGCTGGTTCGGGCGATCGACACCTCGCCGCTGCGGGACAATACCGTGATCATCTATACCAGCGACCATGGTGAGATGGCCGGCGCACACGGCATGTGGCAGAAGCAATGTTTTTACGAGCCGGCGGTGCGTGTTCCGCTGATCGTTCGGACGCCCGATGGCCCTCGCTCGCTCCGGATCCACGAGAACGTGAGTCTGGTGGACATCTTGCCGACGCTGCTGGAGGTGGCGTCGGTGCCGGTCCCGTCAGGATTGCCCGGATCGAGCCTGTGGGGCGCGGTCCAGGGTGGTGAAGTCACGAGGCGTGACGTGTTCAGCGAGTATCACGCCCAGGGCGTCCTCGACGGAGCATTCATGTTGAAGCGCGACGAATGGAAATACATCTACTACGCGGGCGGTCACCCGCACCAGCTGTTCAACGTCCGCGACGATCCGGGGGAGCTCAGGGATCTGGGACAGGATCCGGCGTACTCCGCGATGCGAATGGCGCTGCATCGGGCGTTGCTCGAGATATGTGATCCCGAGCTTGTCGATGCCGAGGCGAAGCGCGATCAGCTCGCGGCTGCGGACAGGTCCATGTGATGGTCTCTCGGCACGGTGGGCGAGGCGGCGATGCCCCGAAGGGGCATCGCCGCCTCGCTCCATGGCCCGGGTGCGCCATCGCAATGTGACTTCGACCGTACTTGCGTTCCGCCGTGAAGAGAGGGTCGCCAGCTTCTCTGAGATCCGTCGCCTCGCGGAACCCGTCGACAACGCTTCTGGACCTGCAGGCGAGAGCTTACCAGCGACGAAGCGTATCAGGGTGGTGACACCGTACAGCCACCGTGGGCGTGGCAGACGGGATCCAGCGACCTGCCATCGCGAACGTACCTCTCGGTTCAGCTCACGCCAGGCTCCCCCGGTGTGTCCGTATGGGCTCGGATCATGGACCTTCAGAAAACAGTCGGTCCGTCCGGAGCTTCGGACCAGAACCGATTCCCTGTGGGTCCGCCGTGAGCATCGACGCCTCGCGGTCAATGCCTGGCCAGCCGTTTTCAGAGATGGCTGCGTTCAGGAGGGTCAACTGCCGCTCGAGTGGAGCGCGTCGTTCGTCGGGAACGATTGTGAGCAGATCTTCGATCACTGCCCGGAGCTTGCGAACGAGTTGGATCGAACTCGATCCGGTCTGGCGAATCTCGTCAAAGGCAAGTCGCACGTAGCCTTCCCAGGTGATCTGGCCCACGCGAAGCCGAAGCACGCCGGCGTCGTCGGTGTACTCACCGGAAGGGAATGGGCGTCGCGCCAACTGCCTCAACCCATCATGCAGGCGATCGATGGCTTGCACCGCGGTGGTGGGGTCGAACGGATCGACGAGGCTTCGTTCGGCAATGTCCACGAGCATGCGGAAGCCGTAGGCGAGATCCTGGTTCATGGTTCGTTCGGGGCCGATCGCGATTGCCGACGTCACCTTTCTGCGGTCGAGTCGTTCGGGGTTTCCATGTACTTCAACGAGTGGTGCACCTGCCGGCGCAAAGTCCCCGATGATCGGAATCAGCGTGATGAGACAGTCCGCCCTGCTGGCTGCCGTCACCAACTCGTTGTAGCCAATCCGGAAGACGACACCGGATCTTGGAGCGGTGATGATGTTTGGGTTGTCATCGAATGGATTGTCGCCTGGATCCGTGTAGAGTCTGTCCATCGTGTCCCGCATCTCTTCACCGACGGTGTCGATCAACGCGGCGACCCGCAACGACCTGCCGACGTGATCGATGTAGAGAATCAGCGCGACGATGCTGAGCACGACGAGGGCGAAGGCAACGATGATCGCAAGACCCGGGACCGGGGCGCCTTCCTCGACGGATACGATTTCCCGCATGGTCAGCATCGAGTGAGCGAAGGCGGCGACAAAAATGCCGATCGCGAACTGGCTTGGACGGTCATGCAGGATCGCTCGGACAATACGAGGAGAGAATTGTCCCATGGCCAATTGCACGACCACGAGGACAATCGTGAGTGCGGTGGCGGTCAGCGCGATCATGGACGCAGCGATCCCACCGAGGACCGCGAGCGCGGCGTCGGGACCTCCAATATAGTCAACAGAGATGGGGATACGCTCATTGAGCGTGAGCGATCCGTATGACAAGCCGATGCCCAGAAGCACGAAGAGCAACGGAATTGGCCACATGCCGGTCCGGAGGATGTGTTTCAACTAAAACCACTTCATGCCCTGTTGCATCCTTTGTTCTTGCCGTGATCGACAAAGGGTGGCGCGCCGTCCGCCACGCTGACATCTGTCGGATCGAGACGTCCGTATCCGACCTCACCAAGGGCGAATGGGATGGCGGAGGACTGGCCCAAATGTAGCAAAGACCAACCAGTTTCCATTCGCGGTGGCTGCAAAGGAGCGTCAAGCAGCGTGTACCCCAAGTGTGGTACCAGTGCACACCAATGGTACTCATTGGGGCTTCACAAGGTGAGTGGATTGGGTGCAGCCGATGGAGTAGGTCCCGGAGTGCCCGATACGGAGGGGCGCGTGCTGTGACCAACAAGGGAAGTCAAGCGCTCCTTCGGGGCCACGTGCGCTCCCGAAGACAGGGCCCGAACAAGGCGTCCACCTCAGCAGCGGATACAGTAGCCAACTGGCCAGGCAACTGGAATGACCGCCCCAGCGAGTGGCCGTGTTCCTTGATTCTCTGAGTGCCTTGTGGAGCGGTTCTGCAGCGGAAGTTGCAACGGATCGAATCGGACGATGGTGAACCAACACGGACAGCAGCGATAGCGACGGTATCACGGGCGCTCGTCGGCACGTCCGAAGACGGTGGGGTAGGAACCCGCCCGACAGACCTTGAGGGACGGATTGCAGCACAGGAACCGGGGGCCAGGTCGTCATGAAACGATCACTGCTGAAGCGGCTTCAAACACTGGATTCGACGTTGATCAGCAAGACCCGGAAATCGATCGCCTTGATCGATGTCACAGACTTCTACCGGGCAGACCGTGGCGGGAATTGCTGGATGTTGGTTCGCCATGGGTTCGAACCGGAACGACCTGTCGCCCAGTATCCGGGCAATAGTCATCAGTGTGCACCCTGAACGACGCGACGATTGGGGCGAAATCGGCGAACCTGACGACGAAGCGTTCGAGCGCCTGAAACGACGACGCGAACGAGAAGGACACCGTCGACTGGCGATCGAAAGTGAAGACGCGCTGCCGCAAGCGACTCAAGGGTCCCTTGAAAAAAACCCGCTTGCCCCATCAAAGGCGTATTCACCCGAGCAGGTTCGAAGCTGACCGGTAGCGATAACCGGCTGTAGCCGCTACCCCTCGATGACGGCTCGCAGGTATCTGCCAACGGGAAGGCCAATTGGCCAGGAAACAATAACGACCACCGCGAGAGTGGTCGTCTTGCTTCATACTCTGAGTTTCTTGTGGAGCGGGAGACCGGACTCGAACCGGCGACATTCTGCTTGGAAGATTTATTTGCTTGCTTGGAGCTATTGCGAAGTGTGGTGATCTACTGCCGTTTTTCCCGGAAATATGGCATAATTCGGGCATGGAGGCGCTTCACGGTTCCACGGTATTTCACACTGTTTGAAGGTGCTTGGTACCCATTTCGTACCCATCACACTGCGGGAGGCTCCCAGCCATGGCCATCGAAAAGCGGGTCGGTAAGGACGGCAAGCCGGCGTATCGGGTCCGGATCGCGACGCACGATCCGGTCACCGGCAAGCGGCGGAACGTCACCGAAGGGACCTACCGTACCAAGAAGGATGCAGAACGGGCCGAGCGCGATGCGCTGAGTCGGCGGGACCGCGGGACGCTCCTCGATCCAAGCCGCACGACGGTTGCTGAATTGCTGGACGAGTGGTTGCGCGTCAAAGCCAACGATGTTAGTCCACAGAGTCATACGGATTACGAGATCACCTGCCGGCTGCACCTCAAGCCGGCGCTCGGCGGAGTACTGGTGCAGAAACTGACCGCCGACCGAGTGCAAGCTCAATACGACGCATGGAGGGGCGCAGGCTTGAGCGCCCGCCAGATTCGCGGCTGTCACCTGCGGCTCTCTCAGGCCCTCGACTACGCGGTATCGCGGAACGTCGTCTACGCCAACGTCTGCCGGAACACGACACCGCCCCGCCTGGTATCGAAGAAGCCTGACGTGTGGGAGGGCGACGATGTCAGGCGCTTCATCCAGGTCGCTGTCAACGAGTCGCTTTCGCCGCTGTGGCATCTGCTGGTTCTCGAGGGCATGCGTCGGGGTGAAGCCTTGGGCCTCCGCTGGAAGGACCTTAACTGGGAGCGCGGTACCGCGCATATCGTGCAGACGGTCGCACCCGACAAGACGAATCGCGGTGCACCGATCATCCAAAACCGTACTAAGACTCGTGCCGCGTCGCGCTCGGTCAAACTCACATGTGAGACGGTGGCGCTACTGAAGCATCACCGCAAGGCCCAAACTGAGCGTCGCCTCGCTGCGTCCGAGTGGCACGACCTTGACTTGATCGTATGTACCTCCAAGGGCACGCCGATCAATCCCAACAACGTCAGCCGCAGCTTTGACTTACTCGTCAAGCGGGCCGGCCTTAGACGCATTCGCGTCCATGATCTTCGACACACGCACGCGACGCTGCTGCTTAAGCAGGGCATGCCGGCCAAGGTGGTTAGTGAGCGGCTGGGACACGCGAGTATCGCGATCACGTTGGACACCTACAGCCACGTCCTGCCCGACATGCAGGATGCCGCCGCCGAGGCGATAAGTTCTATCTTGGCGCAATCTGCGGATCACGGTTGATCGATCCCGATGGAGTGGTGGAACGGAGAGAAGGTAATCGACACTGCCTCCACTATCTCGGTCAAGAATTCAGCCTTATGGGGTCCCGCGAATGAGTTCAATCCTGCATCGAGATTGCCATGAACGAATGGAAATCGCCTGAGGAAGTCGACGTTGCCGAGCAAATAGCCAGAGAGAAGCGCTATAACATCGCGCTCTGGAAGCTGATGCACGCCGATCCTGTTGGGTTCTTTTCGCCAAAGAACAAGAAGCAGTGGCCGACTCGGCTGGGCCTCGAGGGATCAACGATACACACGGCTCATTGGGTGGTTCATCTTGCTCGATTGAGACCACTGCGCCCGGAGCACAAGTTGGCATTGAGGCGCTACATTCGATTCTGGCCATTGCCGGTCGGCAGAGAATTGCTGCGCCAGTACGATGAGACGATCAAGTCCATGGGCAAGGTTCAGGAGTATGGTGATTGGTCGTACCTGCAGTCTGTGGCGCCGCTCCCCGGAGAAGAGTGGGCTGCATGGATCCTTGATACTGAACTAAATGCAACACGAATCGAGGCATTCGGCGTTCTCGAACCTGATCCTGACCCAGGACTTGAGTGGGGTGGAGGAGTGTTTCGTCCTCGCCGTGCCGCATTTCGGGTCACGGGAGCCAATCCCCATTCAGGTGATGTGGTCCAGTTGTGCCGTGGTGTGAGTGACTGGTGGAATGGCTACGCGGGACTGACGATGCATCGGGGTCGACCGAGGTCTGAAGTGACCTACGAGCAAGCTCAGGCCGCCTACTGGGACTGCCATGACGCGTTTGAAGAGCAAGGCGAATCGCGGCGGCCATCCCAAGCGGATGTCCTAGACCGCATGGCCATAGATGGCCTAGTCGTCGGTAAGACCAAGTTCGGAGAACTCGTCCAAGAATGGCGGTCGTCGGGGCGGGCCTGGCCACCGACACGTCCGTAGCTCACAGCACAAAGCGAACAGTCGCTGCAGGTCATTTTCGGGTTTTTCGGCCATTTGCAGGCATCACCAAATCGCATCATGAGAGGGCAATAACCTCTAACTGGGCACCATGCCGAGCATCCGGCAGCAGCCCAGGACCGGCCCTCACATCATGGAGCGATGTCCAATGGATTCGAATCCCACCGCACCTAACAAAGACGCCCTCACCCTGTACGACCTCGCCGAACGCTGGGGCGTCAGCTACGCGACGGTCCACGACCTCGCGCGCCGGGATGCGTTGCCCGTGCCTACGTTCCGGGTCGGTCGCAGATATCTGATTAGCCGTAAGGCCTACGATGCCGTAATGAGCGCTCAGCACAAACCGGAATCCCAAACGGCGTAGTCGGTGTTTCACTCGCTAACTTGCACCGGGGAATTCGGGAGTGGCAGTCAACACGCCTTGGCAGGTGTCCGGGGACACGGCAGAAGACTTCTATTGGCCAGAGCCGGTGAAGCGCGCTCTGGTGAACGGCGACACTACGGCGGCCGGGATGGAACTCCTCAAGATGAATGCCGGCTTCAAGTTGGTGCCTGCAGAACTTGCCTTCGAGAACGGCAGCTGGAAGAAGCGCCCGATACGGTTTCTCGCGCCTCCTAAGCAGTCGCTCCGACCTGGCGAACCCAATTTCGCCGTCACGGACGATCCCGTCGTCTGGCAGCAATGGGTCGCCGTGTGCTCGGACGCACTCATGGGGATCATGCCGGGCGACGATTTCGTCGTCTTCGACGATGATCGCGGGACGTTCGATGTGAAGGCAGCTGGTGTGGGTGGCACGTATGCGGATCGCTCGCCTCGGCCGGGCACCCACTACTGGACTCGCCTTCCAAAGGGTCAGACCGCGAGGTACGCCAAGCTGCCCGATGGCAGCGGGGACATCATCACGGGCGACCAGTACGTAGTGTCTGCCCCATCCATGGGGTACTCGGCAATCGATGTCGACGCACCAGTGATGGTGCTTCCAGACGACTCTCCGATATGGGAGCGTTTGCAGTCGCCCAGCGGGATATCAATCGTCGAACTGCCGGTTATCACCTGGCAACACGAGCAGCGGGCACGTAGGGTAATGGCGGCGTTGATGCAGGCACCAGAAGCCATCGCCAGAGATGCGCGAAGTCTCCTTGCCGGTGACACCTCGGGGAAGCCGTCGCCCAGCGAGGCGGATTATTCGCTCGCGCTGCTCGCATCCTACTGGACGCAGGACCCGGGCGTGATCGCGGCCGTGCTTTGGCAGTCCAAGCTGGCACGCCAGAAATGGCACCGCGCCGACTACTTGCCCCGGGTAATTGGCGCTGCGCTCGACCGGCGAGCCGCGCTCCACGCCCGATCCCTAGAGCACCCCTGTAAGTTATCGGACACCCTCCCCGCAGCGGCTTGGAACCTGCCGATTGACGATGTGCTCCGGCTATTCCTCGAGCACGTGCAAGAGGGGGACGACTTCGTTCGGCTGCCGGTTGGTGCCTTTGCACGCGCACATGGGTGCAGCGAGAAAACGGTCCAACGAGCAGTAAAACGCGCGGTGGATTCTGGCGAGCTGGATACTTGGGTCGAGACCGTCAATCGCGGCGGCCGGCCCACGCGAACCCGCTGGGTGCGATTCTCAAGAGTCCAGGCTGGTTCACCGATAGGCGGATGAGAGGACGACACATGACGACGATTCACGACAGTAACGACCTCACCACGGCCCAAGAGATTGCTCTCGGTGCGATCATTCGTGGTGCGACAGTGTCAGCCGCAGCCGAGGAAGCTGGTGTCGCTCGGCAGACCGTCAGCACGTGGAAGAACGTCAACACGACGTTCATCGCCGCGCTGAATCGCGAGCGACGCGATGTATGGGAGCAGGAGCAGGACCGAGTACGGGCGATTCGCACCAGGGCGCTAGAGGTAATTGCCGGCGCACTCGAAGGGGACGAATCCTATGCCCACGCCATCGAAGTGCTCAAGGTGCTGTCACGAATCGATGCCCGTCCCACCGGCCCGACCACCCCTGGACGGATTGCCGAGGAGCAGGCGCTTGAGCGCCTCACGATGCTGCTGTGAATGCGAGGTGAGCAATCTCCAGCAAGTTCCAGAGGACCGACAGTGTGGCGCGAAGACTCGAGCAGGCAGGCCGTGCAGGAATTGGGGCATGCGAAACGGAAGATGCCGAATGCATGGTGGTAAGTCCTACGGCGGCATGGCGTCGCCGCGATTCAAGCATGGCTGGTACTCGACCGACCCGATCTTCCGGTGGAGACGAATGGCGGTTGAAGCCCACTACCGACACGTGCAGCGGGTGCGCAACCGACTCATAGAGCTGGGTCTGGACCCCGATCTGGCAGACCGCGTTTGATGAATACCCCATGCACCGTGGGAACCCCCATGGATGTCAGGGTAATTATGGAGCATGCAGGTGGCGTCCGCTTCGGGGATTGCCTCCACCGAGCGACACCGTGCAGGGCTAGACAGGCTTCGGCCACACGCAAAGAGCCTGGTCGCGGAGCCACTCCCCGCGTCGGGCGATGCGGTCCTCGTTCCACTCGGCGGCCCAAACCTCGTCGCTCATTCCGGTTGCCGGTTCAGGCGCGCTGAGCACCGAAGCGGTGGTGATGCGAAGCAGACTGTGCTTCTGCAGCTCCTTGCTTTTGGCCTCCCACGCCTTGTTGCTCATTGACCGGTTCAGCTTCGACGTGGTGATCGTGAGATTGCCGAGCGAATGAATGGCGCTCTGCCGCTGTTCCAGGAGCGCGTCGTACGACTCCTCGCCCGGCGCCGCCTCGAGCGGCCAGTGCTTTTCCCACTTCTGCGGAAGGATGTGCTCGATGTTAACCCGGCCATCCTCATAGGAGAGCAGTTCGGTCGGCTCGGTCTTGCCGAGGTGCAGCGAGTGCTCAATGCCGAGCAACATCGATTGAGCCATACGTCGCAACCACAACTACGGCCAGGCCAGCGCCCGCTGTGTCTGTCTGATGAATCGGTGCGCTGTAGTTATTCCGGCACTGTTAGTCCACCAAGGTGAGCAAGCTGAACGGCATGCAGCTTCTATCGAAGCCATACAGCAATTGTCAGACGCGACGTGATCGACCAGGACGGGCTGGACTGCCGCAAACCATTGGTCCGGAAAGCCGCCATGACGCAGGCAACATGACGCCTCAGGCTGACATGCTCTAAGGAAACGGTGTTGGTGGAGGTAGGGTGGCAGCTGGCGTGAACCCGTCTGTGGCAGCTCCGTCTGTGGTTGCTGGCGTGAACCCGTCTGTGGCAGCTCCGTCTGTGGTTGCTGGCGTGAACCCTCCGCCGGCGTCGTAGGTAATTTCGTACGTGGTGTTGTCGATGCTCCACAGCTGGCAACCACCAACACGATCCCAACTCGAAATATCGCCGAAGTTGTTCCCGAACTCAGCACCAAGACCAGAGGAGCGAGACACCGACGCACATGACTCCTGTGTAGCGTCTTCGATCACGAGTACCAGTTGTGAGGGGCCATCGAAATTGCCGTCGGGATAGGCGGGTGACATCCCTCTACTAGATACCACCACGAGGCTTTGTGGAGATCCGGCGTAAACATCAAGCGTCCAAAACCCCGCAGTGGCATCTGGAGTCGGACCACACGGAACGTATCCCTTGTAGTGGACCTTTACGGGACGAGTACTTGGCCACTCGAACCCGTCCACTGTTACTGACTCAAGCTGAAATTCGAGCACTCTGCTCCTGAAGTATATGTCGGATTCGCTTATGTCAAAAAATGAGATGGCACAGTTTGCTGGCGCTTCACCGCGTCCGCCGATTTCCGGACCGACCGAAACTGTGAGCGTCGCTCTATAGCCATCTGAACTTTCTATCTCCAAAGTGGTATTGGCTTCAGGTGCAACACGTTCTGTCGCGGGAAGCTCTCCGGCGGCCGTAGGGTGGGGTACTTCGTCCGGAAAATCCGCACCTTCCACAATGTTCCCCGACGGAAGACGCTCCCCGGGGGTAATCTCTGCGGTGGCCGTTTCGGAGATCTCAAAGCTGATTCGGTCGGTAGCAGTGATGGTTCTGACCACGCCAAGCATGCTGGCGGCGATAAGGCCAGCACCACTAGCAAACAACGTCACGATTGCGATGGCAGTCTTGGCGACTGCCTTCATGACCCAGTTTCCACCTTCTTCGATGATGGACTCGCGAATGCAGACAAGCGCTGAGTTGATGATGCCTATGTAGTGCTGCTCGTCAGTGACCTCTTGGGTAGTGTCGATCACTTCGAGTATGCACTCCAGTGCACCTGCTCCATCAATGAGTTCGTCGGCAACTTTTCCTTTTAGCAGAATGTCCAGGCTCGACTGGATTGCCCAGACCAGTATGGTGCCTAGGAAGAGCCCAGCGTCGAACTTCAATTCTGCCATCCTAGGTGGCTGATCTGGATCGAAGCGAAAACTCGCGACGTGGCCGGGCAAGACCGCCGACCGCTCATCGCCCATCAGTCCATAGAAGCCTGAGTAGACGCTTGCCAACCTTGAATTGAGATCACCGAAACTGCCGGTCACTTCCGCCGAGGTGGACGGGAGGGTCTTGACCGCCCACGGAAGGATGGAATTGGAATGCAGCTCCATCACAATCTGTCCGTCCTCCTGCTGCAGACATGGCCAAACCGAGTCGTCAGCGATTGTGGCGATGGAGTAGGTCTTGTCACCCGCCTTGAGCGGAGCGTAAGCACAGTCTGGCTTGGAGTAGTGATAGTTCAGAACGAGGTCAGCGATGAGATCCTCGAACATATCCGGCAGATCCATCCTGATTTGCCAGAACGGGGTGAGGTGGTCGGACTCCACGGTGAGCACTTCCGCCTCGGTGTCCCACGCTGCCTCCATCAGAAAGAACATGTCCTCTGTTTCGGAGTAGGACAGCACCGCCAGCGGCGACTCCTCAGAAGCCTCGGCCGCCAGCTGCGAGCCCGCCAAGGAGAACGTAATTGTGACTGGCCGTTCTGGCTGAATCCCGTCTCCCAGCGTCACCTCTACCGCATCGCCAGCTACGATACTCAGGGCAGTGAGGTCAACGGTTGGGGGCTGAAGGCCACGCGTGACCTGCACTTTCGTTCCCGGTGCAGCCACGCCGGCCGGTGCGGACACACGCACGGCACCAAGGTCGATATCGAACCCCTCGTCACTCACTTGGGCGACAGTAGTGGGTTGGTCGGCGGAGGGACGTGTGGTGGGCGCCAGCGTGTCGCCTCTGGGGGCAGTTGACAAGAGGCCAGGACTCGTTTTCAGTGGCTCATCCTCGTTCTGGTTGAGGAAGACCAGTGCAGCGGCGCCGGTCACCGCAACGCAAGCACCCGCTACACCGAACTTCAACACATTGCGGCGAGAGATCATCGGGTCCTCCTAGATTCTGGTTGCCAAGGACGTCTTCCAACGGCGTGTGAGAGAGGCGTGTTGCTCGCCTCCACCTAATAGCGCACAACGTGCTGCCACTCTAAGCCCCTAGTGGGGTCCAGCCTCCTGAACCCACTCTCGCACGGTCGCTTTGAACAACGCTCGCGCCTTGACGATGCGGTGATCCGGGTCGGGTGGAGCCCCATTCGTCCCGGGAGGCGAAACAGCCCAAAGGAACTCCTGTCGATCCTGCGGCAGAGGCCAAACCTTGTAGCGATCGTTGGGATGATCCTCGTGGACGACCTCGGGCCGATTCTCGATGAGCGTTGCGAACTTTCCAGCCGTGGAGCTGTATCCAAGCTGAAGCGCTACCGCACGAGCAGCGGCGAACAGAATCTGGAGCGTTGTCAGGCGCTGCTGACCGTCGACTACATTGAGCAGGGCTACTCGCTTTGGTGGCTTTGGACTGGTCTGGAGCACTACCGCGCCCAGGAAATAGGTTCGGTGTTCGCTGGGGTAGTAGCCGGACAGGCTCTCCTGCTCAACCTCCTCCGCCGCCAGACGGATGTCCTCCCACAATGGTTGCCAGTTGTTCTCCTCGGTCCAAACATACGGCCGTTGGAAATGCGGGACGACGTTCTGCTGATCGTTGGCGAAAATCTGCCCGAGCCTGGTATCTCCTGCTTGCATGTAACGATCCTTTCGGTCCGTGACCCAAGGGTACTTGGGTTGGCGCCTAGACGATCCGGATATGGACGTTATTGCAGACGATGCGGGATTGCGCGTCAGCGTTCCGGTCATTCCAGGAATGGATCGCATTGAGGCGAGCGCCGTCAGGAATCGACAGCAGACGTTCTGAATCTGTTGCCAGGCACGTTATTGCCTCAGTGACCGGATCGACGACTTCCTCATAGTACTGATTGAGCTGATCCTGCTTCACGTCGAGCATCCGCTTCATATTGTCCGAGGAGATATGAGTTTGTGCCGTAACTTGGACGTCCACGGGAGAATTGGAAGAGAACCGGCCGGATAGACCACCATTTATCCAATGCTCACTCGTGACGTAGGAGCCGTCCGAGTCAGGCGCTGTTCCAGAGTACGAGATGACCACTTCCTGCCCTCCTGCTCGCATAGCTGTCGCGTGCGAGAGCTTGAGGCTCGGAGAACCGGTCTCCCGGATATCAAGTTCCGCGAGCACATCGAGGTTCTTTCCGTTGAACGACAGGGCGAAGATGAGCCGCCGGACCGTAGACATTGACATCTCCTTCAGGTTCACACGTTCCTGAGCCGCCAAACCTCGAACATCGTCCAGATCGCCGGTATCGTCACCAACGCCCCGAGCCAATCGAAAGCGTTGTCCCGAGCAAGGAACCCAATGATGCAAAAGATCGTGAGCAGAACGATCACGACCAGTTTTCGCTCACGCTGATACGCCAAGTCCTCGCGAAGCTCGGTCGCGCGGTCAGACCACGGCATCAAGTGGCTAGAGTCGGCCTGAAGAATGGGTATCGCCTGGCGCACACCACCATAGAGCTTGAACGCGACAATGACGATCAGGCCGGCCCTGCCCAGCCACACGTTGGACTGGGTCAGCCAGCCCAGCGCGACGAGCGCGGCAATCCACACGCCTAGCGGCCACTCGGCTTCAGGCGAGAGCAGTGGTTTCGGAGCGCGCGGCACGCGTGTTGACGAACGCGACGTGGACCCAACCAAGGCTTGGGGGAGCGTGCCCCCGATGGGGTGCGCTCCTGTCCCTGCCTGGTGACCGATAACATGATTACTGGTCGTGCCGATGCTGTTCCACTCGGGCGCCCAGTCGACCGCGCCCCAGCCATATACCTCCTCCTTCGTGTAGAGCAGTCCACGGCTCTCCAGGAACGAGATCAGGTGTGCGGGAATCTCATGGTCCAGTGCTACGCCGTCCCGCTTGAGGATCGCGACGCCGTCGGGGTGTATCTGCCGCGTGACGATGCCGCCGCGATAGAGGCGGGTGTAGTACGTGCCGTCTCGCTGATGTCGATAGAGCGTCGCCAAGTCAAACCTCGCCTCGCCTACGAACCGGTCAATTGGCTTGCGCGCAGCCGCTCCCGGAACCAGCCGATCGCTTCCTCGCCGTTGCGGCGGACCTCGTCGTCAACGCTGCGACCGTGGGCGAGCGGGTTGCGGAACGCCGTCAGCCGGCCGAAGTGATTTGCGAACTGCGACTTCGACCCGAACCGATCCGCCAGCGACGGCCAGGCGGCGTCGGAGCGGACGATCTTCGAGAGCTGCGGCAGGTAGGACGCCTCCAGCAGCTCGCGCAGGGGCGGCAGCTGCCCGTCGACCTCGCCGGCGCGGTGCTTCGATCGCTCCTCCAGCAGCGCACTGCGGAGATCGCTCGACAGCCGCTCGGGATCGTTGTCGAGAGCGCCGACGATGACGCGCCGTAGCTCCTGCTCGATGTCGCGGACCTCCAGCTCCAGCTTCCGGAGCGTTTCCGGGGCGAAGTGGTCGTAGGCCTCGAGGCAGAGGCGCTTCGTGCGGTACTCGCCGTACCGTTCGAGATCCCTTTCGGCGACGATGCGGAAAGTGTCGAGGATGTGGGCGAAGTCATCGCGCGAGACGCCGTAGAGGTGGGCATAGATGCCGTCCAACTCGGCACGGAGCTGTGCTCTGCGCTCTTCGTGCCAGACGAATGGAGGGCCATAGTAATCAAGGTCAAGAGCGAATGGGGCCATGTCGTTAGCCGTGTAGACCAGTTCGAGCACGCGATGAGTGATCTGGCTGAGATGGTCCTCGCTATACTGCTGGGGTGGAATAATCGGGAACTGCTTGACAATGAAGAAGTTGAGGGTCACTCCACCCTGCTTCTGTCTAGCCACATAGTCGAGGACGAATGAGTTGAAGTTCGCGACTAGTGCAGCTAACTCCCTCGGTGTACGCGGAGAAAGCACTAGAGGCACCTTGTTTCCAACTCCGCTCCACGGCAGGACACTGAATATTATGGTGCGCGCCAGACCAACGCTCGTAATGTCTCGAAAACCAATGAACCACCTTCTTTCATCACCAACCCTATTGATGACTTCCTGCTCATCGACCCAGTACCGAGACAACACTGTCCGAGCCGGATCTTGATGATCGTCCTCGTCTAATTCCGGGAGCTTGCTTTGGCGTGCCTGTGCTTCTGTCTGCCCTTCGTAGGTGCCGAAGCGATGATCATATTGATGAATCATTTTTCCTTCATAAATTGGCAGAAGCTTTTTGCTGCCATGCACGAGCTTTCCGTCTACTTCTTGCGAAGCGCCCCGCCCCTTCAACTCGTCCAACGTTACAAAGAGGTGGGAGTCACCGGACATGTGGAACATGGTCTTAAAGCCCACCTCCCACGGATTGCCACTAGCTCTTTGCTGCTCGTTCACGAGCACGGGGACGCGCTGATAGATGCCGACTATAATCTCAGCATCGCGAGCGGTACGGAACAACGGAAGGTTGCGCGTATTTGGGTTTACCAGATCGAAATCTTCAGGGGTCATATACACCTGACGTTCCGGTTCATGGATATCTGAGAGGTGACGTGCGAAACATACGATGACAGGCCTATTAATTCTCTCGCCACCGGTACAGATCAGTATTGTGAATCTGACTCGATGGTCAACGTTGACGAAGAACTTCTCTTCGTTTTCAATGTCGAAAAGCGCGGCTAATGAATGGGACCGTACTAGGCTAGAAAAAAACGCGGCGTTTGTAGAATCTGTAGCTATACCGGTTGGCACGATGCAACCCGCTCGGCCAGTGCGGCAGGCTAGACCCACAAAATGCTCGGCAAATGCAGAATAGAGGTTTACGTCGCCTCGACCGGTGAGCGGGAAGCGCCCGCTTCCCCGCATGAACAGGCTGGCGTTTTCCGCCTCGCGCTTCGCCGCCTCGAACAGTTCGGCGAGCGCAGAGTTGGTTTCCGGCAGGTTTTTGATCAGCCGGTCGCGGGCGGCCTTGTTGGGCGCGCTGGCGATGTCCTGGTCGTGCTGGGCGAAGAACTCCTTCTCCTGGAGCTTGACGCGTTCCCAGGGCGGGTTGCCGATCACGGCGTCGAAGCCGCCGGCGCGGTCGTGCCAGCCAAACACATCCGGAAAGGCCAGCCGCCAGTGGAAGAAGCCCACCTCTTGCGCCGCGCCTCCCGCCGCGCCGATGAGGTCCGCGCGGACGTTGCCGGTTTCGACCATTTGCCGGACGGTGCCGGAGGTCGGCACGAGATGTCGCGCGTCCTTCGTCAGCGGCGCGAAGAACGCCCACGTCCAGAGGTCGCAGGCGGTCGAGAGGTCGCGCCAGTCCTGCCGGGCGTGCAGCGCGTCGTAGGCCGCCGCCTTCGCCCCCACCTCGGCGACGGTCTCGCCGGGCATCGCGTCGATCTCGCGCAGGCGCTGCCCGAGCGCCTTCAGGATGTCCTCGCGCTCGCCCTCGGCAAAGAGGCTCATCGTGTGCATCGGCGCGGTGGTGCCGTCGCGCAGCACGGTCAGCTTGCTGCGCTCGGCCCGGTTGCGCTTCCTGAGGTCGCTGGCGACCGCCTTGTCGTCGCCGGTGACGGCCTTGTAGGCGTCGTCTGGTATGCCGTCCTGCAGCACGTCGAGGTCGAAGACGCCGACGAGGCTGTCGCCGCGCTTGATGTGGTGGTCGAGGAAGCCGATCGGCCCGCCCGGCTCGTGCGACTCGATCCAGAGCGCGACCTTGCAGAGGTCGATCGCAAGCGGGTTCTTGTCGACGCCGTAGACGCAGTGGCGGATCGCCTCGGCGGTGGCGCGGCGGAGGTCGCCCGGCTCCGGCTCGCGATCGACGCCGGCGCGCACCTGCGCCAGCCGCCGGCCGATGCGCCGGGCCGCGCCGAGCAGGAAGTGGCCGCTGCCACAGGCAGGATCGCAGACGTTCAGCTCCAGCAGCGCGCGCTCCTTCGCCTCCGGCGTGGTCGCCCGCTCCAGCGCGGCGTCGATCACCGGGTCGAGGGCGCTGTCGAGCAGCGCCTGAACGAGGCTGCGCGGGGTGTAGTAGGAGCCGGTCTCCTTGCGCGAGGTGCTCTCGCCGAAGCCGAAGCGGTAGTCGCCGTTCGGCTGGGGCGCAAGCGCGGGACGGTGCTCCAGCAGCCCCTCGTAGACGCCGCCCAGCTCCTCGACGTCGAGGTCGCGGTAGTTGATGCGGCGGGTGATGCCGTCGCGAGTCACCTCGCTCAGCGCCTGGATCGCGTCAAGCAGGGCGGCGTTGCTCAGTATCGGCCGCCCCGCCGTGCGGTCGCCGCCGCTGGGGGTGCCGGGCGCGGCGTCGTCTGCGACGTGCGGGCATGACCCGCGCCCGAAGAGACCGCCCCCAAGCGGTTCCAGTCCGAGCGCCTGCGCCTCCTTCGGGTAGCGCATCGCGTCGAAGGTGACGAGCAGCCCGCGCCAGAGGTCGTCGTGGTGTGATTCCCGATTGCGAACACGGCTTGCCTGCTCGCGCAGCCGCTCGACGCTGTAGTGCCGCTGGTACCGAGCGATCACCCGCGGATCGGTGCCGGCCGGGTAGAGGAGGTGTCGCTCTTCGGCTACCAGAAGGAAAAGCAGGCGATAAACCAGGCGCAACAGCTCGCTGTAGTAGTCGTCGACGCTGAGCCGGCCAGTGGCGAGCTGCTCCCTGAGCCAGACGTTGTCGGGGTGGGTGAGGAGGCCCTGACCGAGCGCCTCGATGGCGCTTTCGACGCCAGACCGGAGGCCGGTGAGCGCGCGGGTGCCCTCGCTGGCGGCTGTCTGTGACCATCGCTCCAGCCAGGCGCTCTCGCGGCGCTCGCCTGGCTGAACAAAGCGGGTGCGGTGGAGCACCAGCCAGAAGACCCGGAACTCTGCATAGCTCTCCGATTCGAGCATCCCCTCGAGGTCGAAGTCGACGCGGAGCGTCCGGTCGATCTGCCGGTTCTCACGCAGAAGCCGGAAGACGAGACCGTTGGTTACCACGCCCCACAGATGATCGGATGCGTTGAGGAATCCCTGCATCAGTGCGTGCGGGCTGCGCTGCTCACCACCACCCGTGCGGCCGGTGCGATCATCCAGTCCTTGCCGGAACGAGACGATGTGGATCGGAGGAGCATTTTCGGTCTCCCCGGCGCGATGGGAGATGAGGAAGCTGCGCCCATCGATCGTTTCGGCAGCCGCTCTGAACTGCAGCTCGCCGAAGCCCAGCTCGCGGAGCACCTGCTGCACCCAGTAGCGCGTCTCCGTCGTGCCCGTCTCGCTCTCCCGGAGTCTCGCCATGGTATGTCGGTACGATGCCCAATGCGTCTGCACCGCCTGCCATGCCTGGGCGATCTCGTCGTTGATGCGCGTCTTCGCATCGAGGCGGTAGTCGGCGGGCTTGAGACCGCCCAGTGTGCCGTCGAGCTTCTGGATGCGATCGATCAGGTCGGGTGGCAACAGCCCACCTTCGGTGCGGATGGTGGCGAAAGTGGTTTGCGAGCGGCGCGTGGACATGCAGCAGGTCCTTTGGATGGACAGGTTTCAGCGTCAGGCAGGCAGGAAAACGTACAGCCCAAGGATGTCGACGGGCAGCATCGGATCTGCACGCAATCGACCAGCGCCGGTCAACTCCGCGATGTCGCGAACCCGTCGATGGGCCTCCAGCACCTCTCGGGCACGTTCATGAGCACGCGCATCGATCAGCGGCCGCCAGTGCGGCTCGTCGGCGATGACGCGCCGGATCGTGCGCAGCCGATGCGCATCCTGGATGTTCTCGGTCGGCTCCGCATCGAGCAGCCGGAGTACCTCGTCGTTGGAGAGCATCTGCAGCGTCTCGTCATCGTTCCAGCGCCAACCCAGCAGCATGCTCTCCTCGGCGAGCATCTCGCGTGCTCCATCATGGGTGGCGGTGCGCAGGTGCACGCGGAGGCGAGTGACGGCGATCGTGGTCTCGATGTCGACGGCGTTGGTCAGTATGGCGCTGCTGCGGCGTGCAGGTCTGATGTGCAGGCTCGGATCGAGCGCTCCGTCGATCGCCATCGTCGCGAGCACCTCCACCACCTCGCTTGTGCGGGAGAGGTGGTAAGCATGCTCAGGCACCGGAAACGTGAAGTCGACCGGAACTGGGTTGCCATCGGCGAACAGGGACCGGATCTGTACCGGCATGCCGTTCAGCGGCATCACCGTGCAACCGTTCCGCTCGCCGAGCGGCGTGTTGAGCCGATTGGTCAAGGTGCGAACGAACCGCTCGACAACTGCCGGCGAGCCGAGTGAAGCGCGAACCTCGTTCATCTCCTGCCTGACCAGCTCCGGGTGGATGTTCTGCTGGCTGAAGATGGTACGGGAGCGACGTTCACGATCCTCGATGCTCTTCCACTCAGCATCGAGCGCGGCTTCCTGACGCTGAAGCGCGGCGTCTGCATCGGAGTCGATAGTCAGCGCCAGCTGCCGCGCCGTGCCGCGGCCGTGGAAGATCGCCTCGAAGACCGAATCCATAATCGCCCCGCTGCGCTGCGGGACGGATACCGCCACGCCGAGCGCCCTCCGAATCGTCTCGGCCTTGCGAATCAGCACGTCCATCACGGCGAGATCGACCGGGTTGTCCTCGCCATAGAACATCACGGTGCGAATCTCGTCTCGGTCCTGACCAAATCGGTCAACGCGGCCGTTCCGCTGCTCATGTCGCGTGGGGTTCCATGCGAGATCGTAGTGGAGCACGGCATCGAAGTGTTCCTGCAGGTTGATGCCTTCCGAGAGGCAGTCGGTCGCGACGAGGATGCGACGTCGATGTTCGGCCAGGTCCTCCACGCGTTGCCTGCGCTCCTCAGGAGGCAGCGTGCCGGTAACGGCGGCGATCTCGACATCCCGGAGCTTCTTGCCCAGATGCTCCGCAACGTACTCAGCAGTGGCGATGAAGCGGCAGAAAACGATCGGGCGGAAGCCATCGGTCAGCAGCTCGTCGATGACCTCCGTTGCTGCCTGCAGCTTGGGGTCCTTCGAGCCGGTAAGCGATTCTGCCTGGCGGATGAGCCTGCGGAGCCGATCGCGGTCGCCGCGGGCGAGCAGGTCAGTGGCGTCCGCTCCCGGCACCACATCGTCGATCTCGGAAGCGTCCTCGAGGTCGACGTCGAGGACAGAGCGCTCGCCCTGCTCGTCAATGGCGGTGACGTCATCGGTGATGGTCACCTGTCCGTCGACCGCGCTGATACCGGACGCCTTGGTCTCCAGCGCGGCGATTGCGGCAGCGGGACTGCTGACGGTCGATCGCATCAGCGCGAGCGCTGCCCACCAGGAGACGCGCTGCTGGTGGCGTTGCAGACCCTGAGCACGGTTGACCTGGTCGCGAGCATAGTCGAGCACCGCGTTGAAGAACTCGCCTCCTTCCTTGCCTAGACGCCAGGTCACCTCTCGCGCCCTGCGCTCGGGGAACGTCGTCTCTTCATCGAGATAGGCGCGGATGTCAGGGCGTCGGCGCTGGATGAGATGGCGGGCCAGCTTCAACCGGAGCGGATGGTCGACGGTCAGTTGCTCCTCGGGAGGCAGATCCGCAAACTCGCGGTCAAGAAGGGTCAACAGGGAGCGGAATGCCTCTTCGTTCCCCGAATGTGGTGTCGCCGTGGTGAGGATGAGGTGGCGCGACCTGCTCTTGTTCGATGGGCCGTTGACCAGGTCCTGCAAGAGCTGGTGGCGTTGCTGTTGGGCGCTCCCGATCCGCCCGCCCGCAGAGCAGGTGTGAGCCTCATCGACGATTACGAACTCGGGACAGTCGGTGAGGAACTGATCGCGTCGCCTCTGGTTCTTGATGTAATCGATCGAGACGATGACGAACGGGTACGCCTCGAAGATCGACTCATCGGCCCCCAGAGACCGCTCCAGTCTTCGAACGGTGCCCGGACGAACGATTTCAGCGTCGATGTCGAACTTCGCCTTCAGCTCGCTCTGCCATTGGTCGCAGAGGTGTGCAGGACAGATAACGGCGATGCGTCGGATCTCATTCCGGTCGAGTAGCTCGCGCGCGATGAGACCGGCTTCAATCGTCTTGCCGATACCGACATCATCGGCAATCATCAGGCGGACTGGATCGAGGCGCAGCGCCATGAGCAGCGGCACGAGCTGGTACGGGCGTGGCTCGACGGCGATGCGCCCGAACGAGCGGAACGGGCCAGCACCGGCTCGGATGTTGAGTCGAACGGCATCGCGAAGCAGTTGTGCCGAGACGTGGTCACCAAAGTCCTCGGGAGCCGGGAGCGGGAACGTTGCGGACTCGACGCGCTCGATGGCGGGGAGGATGCCGGTGACATCGTCCTCGCTGCCGCCAAGTGGGCGAAGATGAATGACCTCGGGATCATCACCCGGCACGACGACCCACTCGCGGCCTCGTGCCCTGACGATCGAGCCGATGGAATAGGTGGCCGGCGCGATCATCGCTTCGTCCCCTCTCCGAATACATCTGGCCATTCGGCGACTTCGGCCGACCACCGTGATGGATACGTGACGGATACCACCTGATATCCTCGTCGCTCGAGCTTTGCCCTGTCGATTGCGTCTCTCTGTCGCACCAATTCATCCTCGTGCGCCGGTCCGTCGACATAGACGCAAACTCGGCCAGACTCGAAATAGAAGTCGGGACGGGCATACGGGTCCTCGATGAGGACCTGCGCCTTGTCGGGCATGCGGTAGCCGTTCTCATAGAGCCAGTCGATGAACTCGCGTTCCAGCGACGACTGTGTCAACTTTATCAACTCATCGCGACGCTGCTCGCGCGTCATCGTGCGGTCGCGCTCCAGCACCTGGGCCTGCTGCCAGTCGCGGAGGATGTCGCGTACGAGATAGCGATTCAGGAGGTCATGGTCCGGCTGGTTCGTGTAGCTGAGCAGGCATTGATAGCAGGCAATCCCACATTCGTAGCCTCCGCTGGTGCCGAGGTCGTCGCCCGAATCCGGGTCGAAGTGGCAAATGATAAGCGCCTCCCGCGCGACCCGGGCCATCGCACCAGGCTCCTCGAGGAGTCGAGTCAGTACGCCGGCTCCTCCCTCTGACGATTCGATGAAGGCAATGCTGTGCGGCTGCGAATCGTCCGGAACAAGCTCCATATCCAGCTCATTGTCCTCTAGCTGAAACGCGATGCAGATACCGCGTTTCAGCGCGTGCCCGAGGCTAAGGAAATGCTCTGTACCTGGAACGCGGTGCTCGTCGCCCTTGAGCCGCTTGCGTCCATTCCGGCCGAGCATTAGCAGGAGAGCATTCTGATGGTCGTCGACATAGGGTATGACCTGTTTGAGATCGCGGTTTGAGACATCCGGAGACTCAGTGCCGATTTCACTCTGCGGATCCTCCTTTCGACTCCATACTCCCCGCGTCATGTCGAGCCAGAATCCATGCGTGTGCTTGTCTCGGCGTCGCCTCCATCCGAGATTGATGCGCCAAAGCCGAGCGGACGGCGCATAGGTGAGCGTGGCATCCGGGTCGTTGCCATCGATCACAAGCTCACCGCGAGCGTAGTCCGGTCCCTGAGGCGTCTCACCGAACTGGATAGCGGTCTTGAGATCGAACCCCTGGCGCTGGCGCTCTTCCTCCTCCGAGCTGATGCGTTCAACGCGCCGGGTGATGACGCTCTGGAGTCGAAGCATGTTGTCTCGGTGGAAGGCGTTGTCGAGCACGGCGCCGCAAATCGGGTTGACGCATACGTCGGCGTTGACCAGCGCACCCGTATGCGCGTAGCCGCAGGTACCGCAGACTTTTATGGTCTCGGTAGCGCTGGCGTCCTGCTCTGCGCTCGTTGGCAATGTGATACGCTCTACGCGATACCGATTCCCCTCGTAATAAATACTGTTTCCTGGCCCATACTCGGTAATCGCAATGAACCGTGGCCGCTGGAGAAACTCTCCATCATTCTCCCCACCGCGCCGACCGGGAATGTATGCAGTCAGAGGGAGGCGAGGGAAGTTGTAACCCGGCAGGAAGCCCTCGCTTGCGAGATAGCGGTAGGTGTAGAAGTCATTGCTCATCGACTGGCGCTCGACCAGCAGATCACGCTGGCGTCGAGCTTCGGCACGGAGCCGATCCGCACGATCTCGCTCGCGTTTGTCCAAGGCGAGGTCATTTGATCGCTTGTCCTGGATCACTATCTGATCCACGGCGGACTTGTACAGCGATCGCCAGCGGTCACATGCGTCGTCAAAGGCCTGCGGCGATCGGTCGAGCAGGCTCTCCAGCCAACCGGGGCGGTACCAGCGGGTGCTTTCCAACTCGGACGCGATCCCACTCAAGATACGCTCGCATCGAGCGTAAGCGCGATCACGGGGACGCTCGTCTCTGAGTTGTGCCGCGTACTGGTCGAGGATCGGCAGGTCTGGATTGCCAGTCCGCACGTCGAGCAGTTCGCCGAGGGAACTGGGAAGTCGCGCGCCGGTCTCCGCGAGCCAGACGGCGTGCATGTGAGAAGCGATCAGGTCGCGATTGGCGAGGTCGATCCGCGGCGGTGTCACGACACCAGCGACCATCTCGTTTCGCCGATGGAAGTAGTACTGGTCGTGTGGGCTGAAGGCAGCGCAATAGGTGACCACGATCGCTGGCTGGTTCGCTCGGCCGGCTCGGCCACTCCGCTGCGCGTAGTTTGCCGGCGTGGGCGGCACATTGCGCATGTTGACAGCGTTGAGGGACGAGATGTCCACGCCCAGCTCCATCGTCGGTGAGCTATACATGACCGGCAGTCGACCCTCGCGGAAGTCGCTCTCTCGGTCGGCACGGACCTCAGCTGGTACCTGGGCGGTGTGCTCGCGGGCGCGCATGCCCCGAATGTTGACCGGCGAGTTTCCAATCGGCAGCGCATCAGCAAGCGTCTGATAAAAATCGCGGAAGAAGCTGTTGGCCCTGTCGGCGTCCTCCTCGCGGCCACGCTGCCAGCGCAGCTCGTCGGCGACGAGCAGGTAGCTGTCATCTTCCTCCTCGATCAGATAGCCTGCCTCGACCAGTGCTCGCGCAAGAATGTGCAGCACGAGCAACCTGCGCTCGGTGCTCACAGGCTGCGTGCCGGAAGGTTCTCCCCAGATCGAAGGAGCAGCGACGGCTCGCCCTGTACGACTGAGTGGGGTGATGTCGACAGCCTTCTCGGCGTTGCCGCGCCGCTGGCTCCTTGCTACGCGTAGTGGCTGGGCGGGATCGAGCTTCTCTTCGACATCGAACCCCCAGAGATCATTGAGGTTGTTTACCGCCCGATCTCGAAGAGCTGTCAGCTCGTGCTCGGTGAGGATGCGCGCCTGGATCGCACCCTCCCGACGAAAGTGCTCGAGGATGGCTTCGAGCAACTTGAGTCGCTTATCCGGCTTGAGATTGGCGATTTGGCGCAGAACATCCTGCAGTTGAGGGTCGGCAAGCCAATCGTCGTCGTCGCGTCGTTTTGCCAATCGAAGCTTTGCGATTCCATCGACAATCTCTTGCTGCCAGAACGCATCGTCGGCGGCAATGTCATCCAGCTGGTTGTAGGAAACGCGGAGCAGGCCGAGTTGCTCGAGGTTAGGCTGGTTGACCCGCCACCCCCTGCGTAGGTCGCGAAACATGCGGTAGGCGAGTACATCTCGTAGAGCATCGGCTGCTCGGCGCTGCGCACCGCGAGAGCTATGGGACAAGCCTTCCTGCATGTAATCTGCTGGATCGAGATTCAGGCACGAAAAAATGTCGCCCGGAAGACGATCGAACGTCGTCGCGCCATCGGTCGGAAGAGCGGCGAGGATGCCGGCGCGCAGGAGCGATGTCACGATGAAGTCGTTGAAGTGCCCGGCCTGCAGCGAGGCATCCTGGCGGTTGTCGGTGAAGCTGAGCAGCTTCTTTGCCTCTTCTGGCAGATCGTCCGACGCGCGGAGCGCCTGGACGAGCTTGAGCGAGATAATCGTCGTCGCCCCGGCCCGGCCCTCGCTGGCGAGCGTGCCGAGCTTGGTAAACTCGCCGACATTCGGCTCCCATGCTTCGCCACAGTGGAGGCAGAACGGCAAGCGCCCGCGAATGAACCAGGCGCTCGATGGGCCGCCCTTTTCAAGGAGTGTGATTCGGCCGTCAGGGTCAACTTGAGCTGGCACAAGTCGCTTCAGCAACTCGGGTCTCGGTCCGACTACGCCGCCGGCGCGGGTTGTCAGGTGTTGATCGGGAATGCGTTCCGGTTGGAACTCGAACGGTTCGGCGACGCCGTCAACTGTGGAGTCGAGCCAAACATAGCCAGATACCCGCTCGGTTTCCTCTTGCTTCGACATATCGCGAAAGTCACGTGGTCGAAGCACTTCTCCGCCCGGTTGCGTGACCTTGTCGACGATGAAGTAGTCCTCGCCGCAGTTGCGACAAAACGCCAGCGGGTAGAGCCGGCGCTCGTGTTCACCGGGAAGGACCGTTTGGCCATCGAGCGTCATGCGCCGAGCGTGACCTCGGTCGAGCGTGCTGAAGACCGTGTCCCCTCGGCTGATGAACTGATGGAGTCGAAACGCGAACAGGGGTCGTCCGGTGTCAGGATGCTTGAGATCGTACCCGCGCATCAGCATTGCGCGAATTGCCGTCGCCGCGACTGATGGAGGCAGGTTCGCAGCCGCGGCGAGCTTTTCCGCACCGTCGGTGATCGTGCTTGGACTGACGCGCTCAGTCCGACCATCGCGCTCCTCGGCACCGAACGTTTGCTCGACCCAGGCCGCGAGCGGATCAGCAAGGAATGCATCGACGGATTCGGGTAGTTGTCCTTCGGCGGCGCGGGACACGGCTGGCCGGAGTGATCCGGCATCCGGTTTCGGTCCAGCGAACAGCGGACTGAGCGTCTCATCTATGACGTTGTCGGGTGCTACCGGTGTGCCGAAGAGCGTCGTGGCAACGTTCGCGACCTGTAGGAGGCGATCCTCGCGGTTGCCCGTGCTTGCCATTGTCGCGCTCGTGCCGACACACTGGAGGTTGGTTGCCCCAGTTCGTTCCCGAACGCGCCGCGTCAACATGGCAACATCCGCGCCCTGACGCCCACGATAGGTGTGCAGTTCGTCGAGCACGAAAAACTCGAGGTCCCCTGCCTTGTCGAGAAGCGCCCGGTCCTCGGTCCGGGTGAGGATCAGCTCAAGCATGACGTAGTTGGTGAGGAGGATGTCGGGCGGATTCGCACGAATCTGGTTGCGTTTCTCCTCCGACTCCTGGCCTGTATACCGCTCGTAGATGACGGGAGCGGTCTCTGTCGGCCCGAGGAACTTCTGCAGCTCGTCGAGCTGTGAGTTACAGAGCGCGTTCATCGGGTAGACAACGATCGCTGTGAGGCCGCGCCCAGATCCCCGGCGGAGTACGCGGTCGATGATGGGCACGAAGTAGGCGAGGCTCTTGCCCGAGCCGGTGCCGGTGGTTAGGACATAGGACGCTCCAGAACGAGCTGCCGCAAGAGCTTCTTCTTGATGGCGATGAAGACGCATCGGGTGGGACTTCTCTTCGCCGACCCGAAAGATGTCCCGGCACCGGGGATGGAGCGAGCCGGCGTCGACGAGGTCATCGATCCACGCGCCCGGTGCAAAGGCGGGGTTAAGCTGGACGAGCGCTTCTGGCCAGTACTTGCCTTCTGCGTATTGCTGCTCGACGAAGTCCCTAATCCGACCGTCCCGGATCTTGACGAAGCTTTCGACGTAGCTCTGGTACTCATCGACGAGGCGACGCTGAATTTCGAATACGTCCATGCTGCGCGGCTCCGGGGCCCTTAATCGGGTAAGGCGAGTGGTCGTCGACGCGCCCGGCGCGCCGTCGGTCAGCTATTGGCCTTGCGTCTGTAGCATCGCGGAAGACTTCCAGTAGTGATTATGCAACAACTGGCACGATTCGCACCGTCGCTGGCCGGGATTTCGCGCATGGGTAACTCGGTGTGCCGGCACCACGATCAGCCGGCGGTACCCATTTCGTACCCATTTGCTAATAGGCGCAGCAACGACCTCTCGATCGGGAGGTCATTTTCCTTGATTTCATGGGGTTTTCCTGGAGCGGGAGACCGGACTCGAACCGGCGACATTCTGCTTGGAAGGCAGACACTCTACCAACTGAGTTACTCCCGCGCAACTCCGCACCCCAGTATACCTTGATGCCTTCGTGGATGCTACCCGGCCCTGGTCCGTTGTAATATTGACCATGTGGGTCGGAATTGATTTCCGCACCCGACCCACCGGACGATGGCCCCTCACCCGCGCCGGTGGTTCCGCGGCAACCAGCATCCACTGTGCCTCCCATCAGTGCCTCGGGAACGGCGGCGCAGCGGACATGTCTCTGTCGTATCGCGCTCTTCGGCGCAAAGGCTTTCAGGAGTATACGAACGTGAAGTTCACCGGACCGAAGGTGAAGAAGTCTCGCGCGCTGGGGATCGCACTGACACCCAAGGCGCAGAGGATCATGGAGCGTCGTGCTTCGCGACCGGGCCAGCATGGCCGGGCGCGCCAGCGACGCCCGTCCGACTACGGGATGCAACTGCTCGAGAAGCAGCGGCTCCGCTTCCAGTACAACATCAGCGAGTCACAGATGCGCAAGGCGTATCTCGCAGCGTCCCGAATGTCGGGCTCGACTGGCGACAACCTCGTGCAGGTGCTCGAGACTCGCCTCGATGCGGTCGTGCATCGCGCCGGTTTCGCGCCGACGATCCATGCCGCGCGCCAGTACGTCAACCACGGCCATTTCCTCGTCAACGGCCGCAAGGCGAACATCCCGTCCCAGCGGCTCAAGCCGGGCGACGTCGTTTCGGTGCGACCCCGCAGCCGCGACAAGGTGATGTTCGCGGATGTGCGGCCGTCCGACGTGCCGTACCTCGAGGTCGATCCAGGCAATCTCACGATCACCGTGACGTCCCTGCCGAGACGGGACGAGGTGCCGGTGATCTGCGCCGAGAGTCTGGTGGTCGAGTACTACTCGCGGTAACTCGGACGCCAGGTGGAGAAACGCAGCGCCCACGGAAACACCCGGGACAACGTGTCCCGGGTGTCTTCGTGCTCGCATATGCTGTCCGGTCGGGGTGAGAGGACTCGAACCTCCGACCTCAGCGTCCCAAACGCCGCGCGCTACCGACTGCGCCACACCCCGATTCCTGGGCCCAAGGCGATCGACCTTCGGCACGCAAGTATAGGTTCGTTTTCACAGCGTCGTCAACCGTTTCCGGTAACGCGGTAGACCACCGTGTCGCCGCTCTGGAAGGCAATCTCCAGCGTGTCGCCTTCCATCTGTTCGAACGCCGCAATGCCCGCTTCGAGGTCGAGCTCGCTGAATTGCGGAATCTCCGACATGGGGACACAGTCGTTGCCGAATACCATCGGGTAGCTGCGCTCAAGCTCGCCGACCACGATGTAGTGGATGTCGTACCGATGGATGATCTCGAGCTTGGTTTCCGGAATTTCCGACGCGTAGAGGAGACGCAGATCGGTGTTGCGTGGCTCGAGGACGTCCTGATACCGCTGCTGTCGCTGGTGGCGCAGCCATCCGAGCACGGATGGCAGGCCCGTCGCGTTGGAGATACGCGACGAGTTGCAGCGATAGGGTTCGAAGGCCGCCTCGGCTATGACCGGAGTACCCTCGACTTCCTCGTTGAACCACTTGATCACGTCGAGGTCCTCGTCGAATGAGATCACCGTTCCGTCCGTCAGCTCGACCGTGCCGAACTCCATCCAGGCGTACGCGTCGAGGGTGAGCCCAACGTCACGCGGCTCGAAGCGGGTCTGGAGGCGGATGCCGGTGGCGGTAATCGGGAAGGCGGTCGACAGCGTGAGCACGATCGCCGTCACGACCGTGGCAACGGTGCTCCAGCCGAGCCGTGTGTCGACCCAGTCGCGAGCAGGTGAGGATGCCGAACCTCGCGACCATCTTCCGTACAGGTTCGAGACGAGCACACCTGCCGCGCTGGCGCCGGCGATCCCGAGCAGGATCCACACCTGGTTGTAGAACTTGAAGATCGTGTTCATCCGGGCCCAGGGGCTTCCAGCGAGGTCGTCAACCAGGAACACGATCTCGACCCCGGCGCCGATGAATCCTGCACCCGCCACGAGCAATGCCAGCAACCGGATCGCCGGCGATCGCCGCATCAGCCACACGCCCGTTCCCGTCGCTGCAATCGAGGCATAGAGCGCCGCGACGAGGTTGTTGGCGACGATCAGGCCGATCACCGCGATCGCGCCGACCACCGCCACCAGGATCGTCGACGGGTTGGGCAGACCGAGGTCGAGCGTCGGCCGGATGGACCAGATGGTGCCGAGCCAGATGGTGGCCACGATCGCTACCGTGGCGATATCCAGCGCCTCCAGCAGGGTCCAGTCGACCTCGACCGCCAGCCAGCGGAGCAGCAGCACGAAGCCCAGGATCGCCACCAGGACCGCCGGAGGTGCGAATCGGCGTGCCTTCCCTGCAAGCATGAAAATCGCCGGAATGGATGCCGTGGCGACGAGCAGCAGGCCGCCCAGGTGTGTCTCGAGCTCGAGGAGGGTGGTGGTCGCAGGGACGGCGCGGATCGACCCGAACAATGCCTCGAAGTGGAGCAGGAAGGGGAACGTGACGAGCACCGCTCCGAGCGCGGCTCCACCGGCCGACGTGGCAACCCAGGCAATTCGCCTCGAGACGGGCTCCACCGAAGCGCTGCCGATCAGCACACCACCGCCCACGAGCGCGGCAGTGACGGGCAGGTCCCAGGCGTTGGTCGGGTAGATGATCCCGAGGGATATCGCACAAACGAGCAGACGAGCCAGCGAGAACCGCGTGAATATCCGGGTCCTTCTGTCCGGATCGATGGCGAACGAAGCAGCCAGGGCGATGCAAAGGACGATGAGCGGCATGCCCACCACATGCGAGTGCAGGTCACCATAGAGTCCGGTGAAGTAGGGGAACTCGGTTATGAGCATGCCGTCAACGGGCGTCGGGTACTGGTTCTCGGGGTTCAGCTCGGCATGGCGATCGATGATGGCACGGCTGGGATCCCAGACCCAGTGCAGGAACGCGTCGAACGGCTCGGCGCTGCCTACGAGTTCCTCGACCACCCGTGCTGCCGACATCATGTTGCCGGCGAACGAAACCAGTGCCACCGCGAGAAGGCCGCTGAAGATGCCGGTCTGTCTGCCGCGTGTGATCCGGTTGCCCAGCATGGTGCCGACGCTGAACACGCCGCTGGCGAGGATGGCCATGACCGTCGGCTGGGCCAGGTTGAAGGCATATTCGGGGGGCACGCCGGTGAGCTTGATCAGGAACGCGACCAGGTAGAAGCTGTAGTAGTAGTAGTTGATGAACCCTTGGGCGTACCACGGATCGACCGGTGGGAAGTGGGGACTGCGCAGGATCGCGTTGATCTGGGCGAACTCCATCGGTTTCTCACCGCCCCAGTAGAGGTGCCAGGAGTCCGGGTTCACCATCTTGAAGGCCAGGAACAACAGGAATGTGACCCAGAAGATTCCCTCGGCCGTCATGATGGTGCGGAAGGACCACCGTTCTCGCAGACGCGTGCCGCGTGCGAACCATAGCCATGCGGCAAGCGCGAACAGTGCCATCGATACAACCACCCAGACGGACCGGAATTGCAGAATCTCGAAGCTGGCAAGCCACCAGAGGGTCGTGGCAGGCACGATGATCGAGATCAGTTTCGAGAAGGCCCAGCCATGGTCCGGGAACTTTCGAAAGATCGTTCTGACGATCGGCCAGCCCGCAAGCTGGATCAGGACGAGCATCACGATCCAGACGAGCGTCGCTCCCCATGAGTTGCCGGTGAGTGGCTCGCTCCATCGCGAGTCGTCGACCGCCGGCAGGTCCGACACCGGTGTGTCGAAGGTGAGTGGCTCCGGGTCCGGCGAGCGCGTCGGGTCCGTCTGTGCAAGTGCAGCCGAGCCAAAGAGCGAGACGAAGCGCTCCCAGTCCACGAGCTCGTGTTTCTCGTACACGCGTACGACTGGATGGTCGTAGTTGATGAATGTCTCGTCGGCTGACTGGTCCGGGAACTCGATGCCGAAGAGGGAGGGGGATGACTCGAAGGTGCGCAGCGGTGTGAATCCGAGCTCACCCGATTCGAGGAGCTCGTACATGCGGGCCTGCACGCCGTAGCGCCAGGGGTTCTGGTCCATCCCTCGCTGAACCCGGTCCGACGCGAGAACGTAGTAGTCGGCGTCGGTGAGCAGGCTGTAGATCCTTGCCAGCATCGACGCATCGCTGGCGTTCTCGATCGCGTCCGCGATTGAACGGATGTCGTCGACGGTCAGTACACCCGGTTCCTCGATCCTCCGGGAAACGGCTCGAACCTGTTGGGCGAGATCGGCGCTGGTCGTCATGGCGGGCCAGGCGCGCTCCAGCGCAGCCCGGAACTGGACGGCTCGATCGATTCGCGCGGAGACGGCGTCTGCGTCGGCTTGTTCCGCCCGTGAGGCGAGGAGCCCCGCCGTGTCGGCTGTGGATGTCGCCGCGAGGTCGACGGTCGTGATCGAGCGGAGCAGCGACACCGCTTCCTCGACGTCGCCAGTTGTGAGGGCCCCGCTGATGGCCTGCCCATGTGGCAGGTTTTCCATCGCAGGTCCGAGTTCGGCGATATCACCAAGGGTCGGGGTGGTCACGTAGAGGTTGATGCTCGAGTCGTCGGTCCGGCGCGCGTCGGAGCTGTGCCCGGGCGAAACGGAGATGGGCAATCGGTCGTCCCAGATCTCGCTCGTCATCGTGGATCCAGGTGGGAGATGCTCCTGGATCCAGATGGATGCCGAAATCCGGGTATGCTCCGACGACGTTACGTGTGCGAAGGCTGCTCCATATCCCGTACTCACGAGCAACATCGCTGCGGTGAAGGTTGCGGCGAGAACGCTCCCACGGGTTCTTCGGAGATAGGTTGCGATCGCCACGATCGCGACGGCGGCCGTAACCGACAGGGCAGGAGCGATCGGAAGCGTATAGCGGGGAAACTTCGTTTCGGGCACGAGTATCACGATGGCGAAACCGGCGATCCATGCGGCGAGCAACAGCGCCGCATCGTGGCCGCGCCGCCACCACAGCCAGGGGAGTCCGAGTGCGCCGGCGATGCCGAGCAGCGTGGCGACGGGGCCCATCGAGAATCGAACGGCTTCCTTGAGGTGGTACGCACCCCGCAGCGTGCCGACGTACTGTTGGGTAAAGGGGACATCCCAGGTGCCGGACTGGATCTCCGCCTGGGTGCGGAAGGAGTCGAGGAATGCCTGTAGGTCGAGGAAGGCGAACGGCTCAACGATGAAGTAGACGATGAGGAACGAGATGGCGCACACGCCCATGCGTCTGGCCGCGCGGAGCACGAGCGTGATCGTGTCCAGGTTTCGCTCCGTCTCGCGGACAGTGACGACCAGCAGGGTGAGCAGGATGATGCCACCCAACGGCGCCGCCGTCGTCTTGGAGGCAACCGCCAGTGCCCACCACGACGATGCCAGCGCGAGCTGCCAGGCCGATCCCGAGCCGAGTGCGTTCATGCAGGTGTAGAGGGTGGCAACGATGAAGAAGGTCATCCAGGAGTCGACAATGAAGAAATGGCTCGCCTGAATGGCCAGTGGCAGGAACGCATAGATCGCGGCGCCGACGAGTCCCGCGGCGCGGTTCAGGAGTCGGGCGCCGATAAGGTAGACGAGCAGCACGGTGCCGGTATCGAACAGGATCGACAGCGCGCGTCCGATATACTGGCTGCGCTCGTAGGAGCCCCAGTCGATGCCGGTGACGCGCTCGAGTACATTGCCGATGATGTCGACCGCATAGACGGGCAAGGTCCCGTAGGCGAAGCCGCTGTACGTGCCGTCGTCCCGGAGAGGTCTCGGGTTGATGGGACTGGTCTCGGGGTCCAGCCAGGACCAGCTGGGAGGCCAGCCGAACTCGATCCGGCCCACCAGGACATCGGCCACGATGTGGCGCTCGTCTGGGTGCAGGTACCGGCCCTGGTCCCAATCGATGCCGCTGATCCGGATCACGAAGGCGAGTGCGATGATGGCGACGAGCGCCGGGAGCGCTGCGGCTCCGCTCCGTGGTCTGAGGCTTTCGATCAGTAGGGGCACACGGCAATCCTGGTCGACAATGAGCGAACGAACCGCGACTGTTCTATTTCAGCACATCGGAGGTGAGCATGCAGGAGAAACTGGTCTTCATGGGAACTCCCTCTTTCGCGGTTCCCTCCCTGCGTGCACTCACGACGCGAACGGAGCGGGATCGCCTGCTGGTGGTGACACAGCCGGATCGGGCTGCCGGTCGGGGGCGCAGGCTGCAACCGCCTCCTGTCAAGGTGGCGGCGGAAGAAGCAGGCGTCGAGGTAATGCAGGTGTCCACGCTGCGGGATGCGGCCGCGCGAGCCCGGCTCGAGCAGTTCGCGCCGGATCTGATCGTGGTCGCGGCGTTTGGCCTGATCCTGCCGAGATGGGTCCTGCGCCTGCCAGCGAAAGGATGCGTGAATCTGCATGCATCGCTGTTGCCTCGGTTCCGGGGGGCGAGTCCGGTTGCAGCCGCGATCGCCTGCGGTGACGAGCGGACCGGTGTGGCGTTGATGCAGATGGAGGCGGGGCTCGACACCGGCGCGGTTTACGCCGTGGAGGTCCAGGTGATTGCCTCGAATGACACGACAGCGTCGCTCACCGAACGGCTGTCCCAGGTGGCTGCCAAACTCCTGGACGCGAACCTCGATGCCCTGCTGAAGGGCGAGTTGCAGGCGACGCCGCAGCAGGGCAAGGTGATCGAGACGAGAAAGATCGTGAAGGATCACGGTGCGATCGACTGGAACCGGCGAGCCGCGGAGATCGAGCGACACGTCAGGGCGATGTGGGCATGGCCACGTGCCTGGACGGTCGGCGCTGGCGGCGTCCGTGTTCAGGTGCATGAGGCGGAGGTCGAGGATGAAAGCGGTGCGGGCGAGCCGGGTGTGGTCGTGGGTCACGATGTGAACGGCGTGCTCGTCGGCACTGGCGGCGGCATGTTGCGGCTGTGCACCGTCCAGCTACCGGGCAAGGCGGCGCAGCCGGCAAGCCAGCTCGGGCAGCATCCGATCTTCGCGCCGGGCGCGAGGCTTACCAACGGTGAGGGGTTCGTTCCCCCGGATCCCTGGATCGTGGAAGCGGGAGAGGCGTAGGGATTGGGATGGCACATTTTGCGTATAAGCTGCGTTGTGCGCAAAACGTACCTCGCGCCAGGCGGGGGTGAGAGTCCGTCACCGATAGATGACGCTCTGGGTGCGGCGCATTTGTGGATCACGAGGTATGGGTTCCGCAGGAGCGACGTTGCGTGGGTGTTGGGGGTGACATGTCGAAGGTTACCGGACGGCGCTCGCTTTCGAGTCAGGGACATGCGTTGACGACCTGGATCTACATCGGACTTGCGGTGAGCGTTGGTATCACGTCGGCCCTCCAGATCGCGATGCTCGGAGCCATCACGCGCGAACGCGGCGGGTTCGAGGCGACCTGGATCTCGATGCTGGCGTCCCTTGCCGGTATGGCTGGTGTCCTGCTTGCCTCCGCGATCGCGGGACGCCAGCCGCTGCTGGCACGGCCTTTCGATCGAGCCAGCATCTACGGATTCTTCGCCGCTCTCATGCTGGTCGCACTCGTGCTTGCGAGTCGCGGCATGCCGCCGTACCTGGCACTCACGGGCTTCCTGCCTGTCCCGTATCTGCTGGCGGCGTCGTTCATCGGGCCGCGCGTCGGTCTCGGGGTCTTTCTCGGCGCGATCATCGCGGGCCAGCTGATCGGGGGCATGATTCTGGACCACATCGGTGCCTTCGGGGCGCATCCAAGGCACATCGACGGTCTCCGTCTGCTCGGCGCCGTGGTCCTCCTGGTCGGTGTGTTTCTCATTCGCGGCCGCCGGTAGCGCAGCGAGCATCCCTGGCCTGCCGGAAATCATTATGTCTCGTTTTGGATTTTGTATACATTCGTTCGTGTGCAGAATCACAGGGCGTTTGACGGCGACGGCCAATGAGGACGGGCGGCGGCCTGCAGCCGCCCGTCCTGTCTCCACTCGGAGGCAACCTACCCGTAGAGATCGTTGACCTTTGCCTCAAGGTACGTTGTGAGCGGTACCGGGTCGAGCTTGCGCGTGCCGAGCACCTTCTCCATGAGCTCCTTCGGCAGGAACTTGCTGCCGTGCCGATGGACATTCTCACCCAGCCACTCGCGCAGTGGTGCGAACTCACCCTTGCGGAAGTTGTCCTCGAGGTCGGGGATCTCGGTGGTGATGCGACTCCATAGCTGAAGCGACAGCACGTTGCCGAGCGCATACGTCGGGAAGTATCCGAACGATCCCGAGCTCCAGTGAACGTCCTGGAGCACACCGTCGGCGTCGTTGGGAACCGTGACGCCGAGGTAGTCCTGCATCCGCTGGTTCCACGCTTCCGGCAGGTCCTTGAGCGCGATCCGGCCCCCAAGGATGTCGCGTTCCATCTCGAAGCGCAGGATGATGTGGAGGTTGTACGTGAGCTCGTCCGCCTCGACACGAATCAGTGACGGCTGGAGCTTGTTGACCGCTCGGTAGACGTCCTCAGGCGTCGCAGAGCCGAACGTTTCAGGGAAGACCTCCCGCGTTGGCTCGATCGCCCACTCCCAGAAGGCCCGGCTTCGACCAACGAGGTTTTCCCACATGCGGCTCTGCGACTCATGCCACGCCATCGATGTGCCGCGGGCCAGCGGCGTCCGCTCCAGGGCCGGATCGACTTGGCGCTCGTAGAGCCCGTGACCGAACTCGTGCATGCTGCCGAACAGGGCGGCGTTGAACAATTCCGGCAGGTACCGTGTGGTGATGCGGATATCGGTAATCCCCATCGACGACGCGAACGGATGATGGGTCTCATCCAGTCGCCAGTGTGCATCATCGAATCCGAGCTGCCGGATCACACGCAGCGAGAGCTGTTCCTGGCGATCCGCGGGAAAGTTGCCATGAACCAGTGAATCGTCGACCTTGCCAGCGTTCTCGCGAACCTGCTGGACCAGCGGGATCGTACGGTCTCGCACGACGTCGAACGCTTCGGCGATCTCCCTGGAGGTCAACCCCGGCTCATAGTCCTCCAGCAGGAGATCATAATCCTCTTCGGCATCGGGCTGGACCGTCCGGTAGGCTTCGATCAGCCGGTGGTTTACCTCGACAACCCGCTCGAGCGCAGGCAGGAATGCCATGAAGTCGTTGTTCGCACGTGCCTGGACCCAGGTCGCATACCCCTGTGATGACGCGCGAATCGCTTCGGTGAGCAGCTCGGAGGAAATGGCCGACTGGCGATCGTAGGTGCGCCGGACATAGCGCACGAGCGACGCGTCATCGCTGTCGTAATCGAGGCTGTCGAGCTCCTTCTCGGACTCCTCGAGCAACCTGACGGTTGTGTCCGACACGAACATCTCATGTGCGAGCCGTCCCAGGGTTGCAAGTCGCTCGGCGCGAATGTCGGCTCCCCCGCTCGGCATCTTTGTGCGCTCGTCCCAGCCCAGCACCGCAGACGCGCCGTTGAGATCGCTGATGGTGCCGAGATGTTCGCGCAGCCTGGCAATCGTTTCGGAAGACATCGTCTCTCTGTTCCTCTCAGTGGATTGAACCGGCAATGATCAGGAGGCCCTGGCGGCCGTCGAGGCAGCGGCGGTCTCGAGCCCCAGGAGGTTACCGAGGATCCGCAGTCCATCGGTGCCGCCGGTGAGTGGATCCGTGGCACGCTCGGGGTGCGGCATCAGCCCCAGCACGTTTCCTGTCTCGTTCGTGACGCCGGCGATGGCGCCTACCGAACCGTTGAGGTTCGCCTCTTCTGTCAGGCTGCCATCCCGCTCGACATAGCGGAAGGCCACCTGGTTGTTGGCCTCGAGGCGCGCGAGTGTTTCCGCATCCACAAAATAGGATCCTTCACCGTGGGCAACGGGCAGCGTCAGGACGTCGCCCGGTTTCAGACCGCCGAGCCAGAACGAGTCCGCTCGCTCGACGCGGATGTGCGTGTGGTGGCAGTGGAATCGGAGGGTCCGGTTCCTGAGAAGCGCGCCTGGCAGCAGGTGGGCCTCCGTGAGCACCTGGAAGCCATTGCATATCCCGAGCACGGGCCCGCCTGCCTGCGCGAACGCCATGACCGCCGTCATTACGGGAGCAAAGCGGGCGATCGCCCCTGCCCGCAGCGCGTCACCGTACGAGAAACCGCCGGGCAGCACCACCGCGTCGATACCCGCGAGCGAGCGTTCACGGTAGTCAACCATGACCGCATCGACGCCGACGTCCGCGGCGAGCGAGTGAAATGCGTCGTGGTCACCGTTGCTGCCTGGGAACCCAATCACCGCCACTCGTGGCTTGCTGGTCATCATGTCGCTGCTCCCATCGTGCCGACCTGGGCGGGTTCCGCCGACACCGTGTAGGTCTCGATCACCGGATTGGCGAGGAGCTGGTCACACATCCTGCTGACGGAGGCGACCGCTTCCTCCTCCGACTCGGCCTCGACCGTCACGACGATCTGCTTGCCCGCGCGCACATTGAGAATGCCCTCGAACTGCAGGCTGGCCAGGCCACCCTTGATCGCTTCACCCTGGGGATCGTTCACGCCATCCTTCGGCATGATGATCGCCTTCACGTTCCAGACACTCACTACTCACTCCTTGTTCAGGTGGCCGACCTGAGTCGGTCGAGCACGTCTGCGTACCTGTCTCGCGCCAGCGACACGATGTGTTCCGGGAGCTTGGGTGCCGGTGGCTCTCGGTCCCACCCCGATGCGATCAGCCAGTCTCGAATCACCTGCTTGTCGTATCCCTGAGGTGGTGACCCCGGCGTGATATCCCTGGCGTCCCAGTAGCGCGATGAATCGGGGGTGAGTACCTCATCGATGAGAGCCAGGTGCCCGTCGATCGTGCCGAACTCGAACTTGGTATCGGCGATCACGAAACCGGCTCGATTCGCGATCTTCTGGGCTTCCCGAAAGATCGCGAGACTGGTCTCCTCAAGGCGATTCGCAAGGGCCTGACCGATACGTGTGCGCAGGACGTCGATCGAGATGTTCTCGTCGTGGCCCGCATCGTTCTTGAGCGCGGGTGTGAATTTCGGCTCCGGTAGCGGGTCGCCTGCCTGCAATCCCTCGGGAAGTGGCTCGCCCGCGAGCGTGCCGTGGCGCCGGTACTCCTCCCAACCGGTACCGGCGAGGTGACTGCGCACGACGCATTCGATGTCGATGCGCTCGGCCTTGCGAACGATCATCGAGCGCCCCGCGAGGATCTTGCGCTCGGTATCAGACAACTCGAGGTCGTCGAGGTCGCAGGTATCGAGGTGGTTCGGCAGCAGGCCGCTCGTCCGATCGAACCAGAATCGGCTGATGCCTGTGAGCAGCACACCCTTCCCCGGTATCAGGGTCGGCAGGATTACATCGAAGGCGGAGACGCGGTCCGTCGCCACGAACAGGAAACGATCGCCAAGATCGAAGATCTCGCGAACCTTGCCACTTCGCCAGAGCGGATACTTCTCGAGGGTCAGCTGGCCAACTGCAGCGGGAGTTGCCATCAGGCCGCCTCGCCTTCCCCGCAAAGACCAACCCGCTCGAACGTGGCGTCGACGTGTCTGAGCTGGTCCCAGGGGTCGAAGATGGTGTCAAGCTGGTCCTTCGTGACCACCCGACCGATCTCCGGATGCCGTTCGATCCGCTCGCGGAACGATGGGCCTTCAGGATCGCGGGATGCTGCCATTGCCTCTGCCTGCACGAGCTTGTAGGCGGCCTGGCGATCCATGCCAGCGTCGACCAGTGCGAGGAGGACTCGCTGGGAGTAAATCAAGCCGCCGCTCGATTCGAGATTTGCCTTCATGCGCTCGGGATAGATGACCCACTCACCGATCAGCTCGTTCGCGAGATGGAGCATGTAGTCCAGGACGATGCACGAGTCCGGGAAGATCACTCGTTCCACCGAGCTGTGGCTGATGTCGCGCTCGTGCCAGAGCGCCACGTTCTCGTTTGCGGCAAGCGCGTATCCGCGCAACAGCCGTGCGAGTCCGGCCAGGCGCTCGGATTCGTGGGGGTTGCGCTTGTGGGGCATCGCCGAAGAGCCCTGGTTGCCTTCGTCGAAGGCTTCCTCCGCCTCGGCGACCTCGGACCGCTGGAGGTGCCGGATCTCGACGGCGAATTTCTCGAGCGTGGCGCCGATCCCGGCAAGGACGGCGAGAAAGAACGCATGGCGGTCTCGCTGGGCGACCTGGGTCGAGGCGAGCTCAACATTGAGATTCAGCGACGCCAGCACTTCCTCCTCGATATCTGGCGATACGTGCGCATGCGTGCCAACCGCTCCCGAGATCTGCCCTGCCGCGATGTGGTCGATGGCCAGGGCAAGTCTGGCATCATGCCGGCGGAGCTCGTCGTACCAGACGGCGAGCTTCAGGCCCAGCGTGGTGGGCTCCGCATGCATGCCGTGCGAACGACCGATGGTGAGGGTGCGCTTGTGCGTGACGGCCTGCCTGCCCACCGTATCGGTCAGGGTGCGCAGCCGACGCTGGATAAGTCTGCCCGCGTCACGAGCCTGGATTGCGAGTCCGGTGTCCACGACATCCGATGACGTCAGACCGAGGTGGATGTACCGTGCAGCGTCACCGACCGTCTCTCCTGTGGCGCGCAGGAAAGCGATCACGTCGTGGTCGGTTTCGCGCTCGATCTCCTTCATGCGCTCGAGGTCGCAGGTGGCGTGCCGGATCCGCTCCATTGCGTCATCCGGGATGCGTCCTCGACGTGCCCACGCCTCGCAGACGGCTTTCTCGACGTCGAGCCACCGGTCGATCTTGGCCTGCTCGTTCCAGATCGCGCCCATCTCCGGCAAGGTATAACGGTCGATCACTAGAAGAACTCCATGTGGCGGGGAAGTGCCGTTCGCACGGCAGCGTCTACATGGCAAGTATACGGCGATCTGATGTTCACTTTACGGACGGATGTGCCGGCTGGGTGATTCGAGCCGCACGAGAGGGATACATGGACTTCATCGACACACATACCCATCTAGACCATGACGACTTCGCGGCCGACCTCGACGAGGTCATCGATGCCAGCCGTCGCGCCGGTGTGAGGCGCTGGATCAATGTCGGCTACAACGAGGAGCGGTGGGAATCCAGCGTGGTGCTGGCGGATCGGTTCGATGGCATGCGGTACATGCTCGGGCTGCATCCCGGAAATGCCGACGACTGGAATGCGCGCGTGGAGAAGAGACTGCGCCAGCTGGCAGGCGAGCTGCGTCCAGTGGCAATCGGCGAGATCGGACTCGATCTCTACTGGCGACAGGATAACCTTGAGCGTCAGAACCAGGCGTTCATCGCCCAGCTCGATATCGCTCGCGAGGCAGGCTTGCCAGCAGTGATTCACATGCGTGATGCGGATGGACCGCTGCTGAAGGTCATCGACTCGGCTGTCGCTCTCCCCCATCTCCATTTCCACAGCTTCGATGGGGCGGAACGTCTCAGGGAATGGGTCCTCGAACGTGGCGCCACGATCGGTGTCGGCGGTTTGATCACCAGGAAGGGCAGCGAGTCGCTGCAGGAATGGGTCGCAGGCGTCCCACAAGACATCGTCGTTCTGGAGACCGATGCCCCGTTCCTGAAACCGAGAGGGCTCCGAGGCACCCGCAACGAGCCGGCATTCATCCCGAAGATCGCGAACGTGCTGGCGGGGCTTTGGCAGACGGACGTGGCCACCGTGGCAGCCGTCACAACAGCCAATGCGGAGCGAATCTTTGGATTGGGAGGAGCGCGGTGAGGCGATTGCTGGTTGCCACGGGGAATCGCGGCAAGGTGGTGGAGCTCCATGAGCTGCTCGGACACGAACGGTTCGAGGTGGTTTCATTGACGGATGTTGGGGTGGAGAGTCCGGAGGAGACCGGCACCACATTCAGGGAGAATGCCGTGCTGAAGGCCCGTCTTGCGGCCAGAGCGAGTGGCCTGCCAACCGTGGCCGATGACTCGGGTATTGTGGTCGACGCGCTTGGTGGTGAGCCGGGAGTACGCTCGGCCAGGTTCGCAGGCGACGATGCGACCGACGCAGACAATCGTGCGCTGCTGCTCGAGCGCCTGCGCGGGACGGAGCCGGACCGGCGCGCCGCGAGATTTGTGTGCGTGATCGCCGTGGCTGAACCGGACGGCACGACAGAAACCTTCGAGGGGTTCCTCGAGGGGCGGGTTGCGGAGCAGGAACGAGGCTCGGGCGGGTTTGGCTACGATTCGATCTTCCTGCTTGACGACGGGCGCACGGTAGCCGAGCTGGCGCCGGAAGAGAAGAATCGCATGAGCCACCGAGCCAGGGCGCTTGAAAAGGCGCTACCCTATATTCATTCACTCTTCGATGAGGACGCATAGCTGCCGGAAGGATCGGATGTGATCGCGGCGTACAGCCCACCCAGCGAACTGAAGGGTCTGCCACCCTCGTTTCGTCATTGGCAGAAGCGGTGTTTCGAGCACGGAATCCCGCCGGTGATCGCGGTTGCCGGCACCCGGGGCAAGTCCACGGTGGTGCGCCTGATGCAGGCGATCTTCGATCATGCGGGGCTGCAGGTCGCGATCTGGACCGACTTCGGCGTGGAGATCAATGGGAGGCGACAGTCCCGGGAAATTGCCGGGTGGAACCGAGCGCTGGCACGTCTGACGGAACGGTCGCTGGACGTTGCGGTGCAGGAGCTTGACTGGAACCTTGTGGCGGCCGTCGGACTGCCACACGCAACATATCCCATAGCAGTTATCACCAACCTCTGCAACAACTCCAGCGACTGTCTCGCTTCACCCGAGGGGCAGGTTGGACGCAAGGCCTTGCCGCGTGTGGCTCAGGCGGTTCACCCGGTGGGCACGGTCTGCATCAACGGCGAGGACTATGCGCTCGACCAGGTCGCGATGCTCACGTCCGGGACGCCACTTGTGACGGCCCGATCCGACTCCGCACCGCTGTTGAGGCAACATCGTGCATCCGGCGGCACGGATCTCTGGATTGACCCCGATGGCAATGTTGTCGCGGGTTCCGATGAAGGCGCGATCTCCATCCTCAATGTCCGCGATGTTCCGCTTTGCCTCGGGGGCGCGGCCTCGTTCGAACATACCAACGTCCTGCTCGCCTGTGCAGCTGCGCTCTCCACGGGCATCGGCGTGGACCTGATCAGAGAGGCTCTCATTGGGTTCGAGCCATCGGTCGATCACCTCCCCGGCTCGTTCTCCGTCCGTCAGGTCGGGTCGATCGACACCTTTGTCGATAGAATCATGCCGTCCTGGTTTCTGAAGCCCGTGTTGCGGGCGGTGAACCCACAGTCTCGACGGCGACAGATCACGGTGATTGGAGGTCTTGACTCCGTCCCATACCACGACGTGTTCGAGATAGGACGGCTCCTCGGCCGGACCCATGGGGCCGTGATCCATCACGGCGACGTCGACTCCGACGTCTACGAGGAGTTCAAGCGCGGCATCGCGCGCAACGAATACCCGCCGATGCTGCTTCACCTGCCCACCGAGCGACGGGCACTGAATCGAGCAATGCGGGCTCTCCGCGCCGACGATGTGGCCCTCTTTCTCTGTGCCGGTGATCCCGGCCCCGCACTGCGCGCAGTGGCGAGGATGCGACCCTGACACAGGTGCCGTTCAATCGGCTGCCTGGCTCGCTGGCGTCGTCACCTCCTGGAACGTGACAGTCGACTCGCCCAGGATAGACTCGAGCTCGCGCTGGAACTCGGAACTCCACTCGATCCGCCTGCTGCGGCTGCGCAGGCGGATCATATGCGTGCCACGAGGCACGTGAAACTCGACCGGAAGATCGCCATCGTGTTCCTGCAGGATGCGGTCGACTTGTTGCATTAGGGATATGTCGCTCCAAACATCGTGCGTGTTCGGCAGTCGGACCGCAACGGTCGGCACCTGCTGATCCTGGCGCGACTCGAATTCCGGCAGATCCCTGGACACCGTATCGGCGATGATCTGCGCCTCGTCGTTCCGTCGATCGACCTTTCCGGTCACTTCCAGAATGGCATCAGCTTCGAGCAGCTCGCCCACCCGGTCGTATGTCTCAGGGAAGCAGACGACCTCGATCGAGCCGGTAAGATCCTCCATCTTGACGATGGCCATCGTCTTGTTCGTCTTGGTGATGATCCTGCGGACATCGACCACCATGCCGATGTAGCGGATCCGCTCTCCGGGCGTTCTCTCCGCGAGCTCCAGCGCCTGTGCATAGCCGCGAGGCAGACGCTTGCCAACGACCTCGTTCAGTGGATGCGCGCTCAGGTAGAAGCCGAGCAGCTCCTTCTCCCACTCGAGGCGCGTGCGGCTGTCCACGGGCTCCACCTCAGGCAGTCGTGACGTCGAGCCGGGGTCAGAAGCCGCCGTGACCATGCCAAACATGTCCATCTGACCGCGATCGGCAGCCTTCTGCCGCTGCTGCGCCGAGGCGATGGAGGACTCGAGCGCCTTCAGGACCGCTGCCCGCTCGCCGAAGCACTCCAGTGCGCCTACTTTCGTGAGGTTCTCCGCTACGCGCTTGCCGACCTTCGACCAGTTCACCGAGTCGCAGAAATCGTCGAGCGTGGCGAATACACCATCCGGCTGCTCGCGACGCGCCGAGATGATGGCCTCAACCGCGCCAATACCGACGTTTCGGACCGCCCCAAGGGCGAACCGGATCGCCTCTGTGCCGTCGTCCAGGCGCTCGACCGAGAACTCGACGCCGCTTCGATTCACATCGGGAGGGAGGATCTGGATGTCGCAGCGGCGGCACTCGGCGATGTTGATGACCGTCTTTTCGCTTGTGCCCATTTCCGTGGACATCAGCGCGGCCATGAACTGCACCGGGAAGTTCGCCTTGAAGTACGCAGTCTGGGCGGCGATCACAGCATAGGCCGCGCTGTGCGCCTTGTTGAAGCCATAGCCGGCGAAGCGCTCGATCATCTCGAAGATCTGCTTGGCGAGCTTCCGGTCCGTGCCGTTCTCAACCGCGCCCTCGATGAATCGTGCCTCATACTTGGCCATCACTTCAGGCAGCTTCTTGCCCATCGCCTTGCGGAGACCGTCCGCCTCCGCCATCGAGAAGCCGGCCACGACGTTCGCGATCTGCATCACCTGTTCCTGGTAGATCGCAATGCCGTAGGTCTTCTCGAGAATCGTCTCGACCGCCGGGTGGATGTACTCAATCGGCTCTCGTCCGTGCTTGCGCGCGATGAACGCTGGCGCGAGCTCGAGGGGTCCTGGCCGAATCAGCGCCATCAGAGCAACCAGGTCGTCGAAGCTGTTCGGCGCGACATCGATTGTCATGCGTCGCGTCATTCCACCTTCCAGCTGGAATACGCCGAACGTTTCGCCTCGCCTGAGCAGCTCGAGAGCTTTCGGATCATCGAGCGGGACATCTTCAAGGGATATGTCGTGTCCGGCATCCCGCAGGAGGTTGATCGCCTTGCCGAGCACCGTCAGGGTCTTCAGCCCCAGAAAGTCCATCTTGAGCAGACCGAGCGACTCGAGATGGTCCTGGGTCCACTGGGTTGTGACATCCCCCTCGCTCTTGCCACCGGCACGTTGCAGCGGCACCTGATCCATCAGGGGGTCGCGCGAAATGACCACGCCGGCGGCGTGGGTGGACGAGTGTCGGGCGTGACCTTCGACCTTCCGTGCGGTATCGATCAGCTCCCGAACGGCCTTGTCCGACTCGTAGAGCTTGCCGAGGTCGGGCACCGTCTCGATCGCCTTGTCGATCGTCATCTTCGGGTCGGTCGGGATCAGCCGAGCGACCCGGTCGGTCTCGGCGAAGCTCAGATCCATGGCGCGCCCGACGTCGCGAACGGCCGCCTTGGCCTTCAATGTCCCGAAGGTCACGATCTGGGCAACCCTGTCGTCGCCGTATTTCTGGACGACGTAGTCGATCACCTCGTCGCGCCGGTCGTCCGCAAAGTCGATGTCGATATCGGGCATCGAGATGCGCGACGGGTTGAGAAAGCGCTCGAAGAAGAGCTCGTACTTCAGCGGATCGAGTCCGGTAATGTCGAGCGCGTATGTGACGACGCTCCCTGCAGCCGAACCGCGGCCGGGTCCGACGAGAATGCCTCGCTCCTTGGCGAAACGCACGAAGTCCCAGACGATGAGGAAGTAGTTGGTGAACCCCATCGAATCGATGATGCCCAGCTCGTGCTCGATACGCTCGCCGACCTCGCCGTCCAGCGTGCCGTACTTCCGCATCGCCCCCGCCTGCACCAGCTCCCTGAGATAGGAAGCCGGCGTATGGCCCTCGGGGACATCGAAATGCGGCAGCTGGTATCCCTTGAATCCCAGATCCAGAGAGCACATCTCCGCGATCCGGATGGTGTTGGTCATCGCCTCCGGTATGTGGCCGAAGAGGCGCTCCATCTCGTCGGCGCTCTTGAGGTAGAGCTGGGTCGAATCGCTCGTCATGCGCTTGGGGTCGTTGAGCGTGGTGTTCGTCTGCACGCAAACGAGCAGCTCCTGCGCCGACGCATCGGCCTCGTCGCAGTAGTGGACATCATTGGTGGCGACGAGCGGGAGGTTCAGTCGCTTCGCCATCGGCACCATCTCCCCGTAGGCCTTCTCCTCGAGGTCGATGCCGTGGTCCTGAATCTCCAGGTAGAAGCGCTCCGGTCCGAAGATCTCCGAGAGGGTGCCGGCATACCACTCGGCGCGCTGCTCATCGTGGTTGAGCAGGTTCTTCGCAACCGGCCCGCCGATGCATGCCGATGTGGCGATGATCCCCTCGTGGTACTTCTGCAGCAGCTCGAGGTCGATCCGGGGGCGGTAGTAGAACCCGTGGAGACTGGCGATGCTCGCCAGTCTGACCAGGTTGCGGTAGCCCGTCTCGTTCTCCGCCAACAGCAACAGGTGATAGGACTCGCGCTTCCGCTCCGAGATCGAGCCTTCCGCGAGATATGCCTCCATGCCGATGATCGGATGGAGGCCGGCTGCCGTGGCGGCGTTGTACCAGGAGAGAGCGGCGTACATGACGCCGTGGTCGGTGACTGCCAGGTGCTTCAAGCCGAGCTCGTGCGCACGTTCGATGTATTGATCGATGCGCCCCACTCCATCGAGCAGCGAATATTCCGTATGGAGATGCAGGTGAGCAAACTCGGCCACGCTGAAATCCTCTCAAGGCGAACGACCTGCTGCCTGATGGCTTTCCGGTCCGATGGTTGAAGATGAAGGAGACCCCGCCCTGGCTCTGCCGGGGTGAGGTCTTGTGTACCACAATCGGTGCCTTCCGGCTGTACCGGCCGGTGCCGGTCGGCGGGGACGAACCGGCACGCGATGGATGTCAGGCAGCGACGGTCGAGTCGCTCGCCTTCTCGCCCTTGAGAACGAGCCGCGCCTGGTCGGCCAGCACCCGCAGCACCTGCCGCATGGACAGCCGGTATTCCTCCGGCACGTCGGCGTTCTGCAGGAGGTTGAGCACTTCGGTGATCTCCGGCTCGCCAGCCAGGAGGCTGGAAACCTCCCGCGGGAGGAACCCTGCGGCCACCAGCAGCTCGTCGTGCTGTACGCCCGTCAGCTCAAGCGCCTTCGCAAGCTGATCGACGGCGTCCCGGGTCGGCGTCCGCGCACCGCTTTCAAGGCGGCTCACATAGGAATGGTCGAACCCGGCCCGTTGAGCCAGCTTGCTCTGCGAGACGCGGCGGCTCTCGCGAAACTCCTTCAGCACACCACCGAACGCCGTCGCCTGCTCCCGTGTCCTCACAACCATGGTTCCTTCTCCCCGCCTCGGCCGGCTGAGTGCCCGCCGGCCCATCCGCGACCCATATCCGATCGGATTGCCAGGCTGTCATGCCTGCCGATCAACTTGATGACACTATAGCAATCGGTTGCCAGTCTGTCAACAGATTGTCCGGACAGGTTTTCCAGTTTGGCAAGCACATCCGTGGATGGTTCGATCGAGCCATTCGACAATCAGCGAATCGACACTCGCTGACATTTACTGACGATAGAGTCATTTAGGCTGTTGATACGGTGAATTGCGGGTGTGGGATATCCACACGCACCCGGATTACTGGGCGGCCACTGCTATACTCGCCGCGTGGGCCGGTCCCACCAGCCGGAAACGGCTGGAGAAGACATGCGGATCAACGGAGTGTGTTCGTGCCAGCGGATCAGGATGTGCCAGTCGAAACCTATGTCCTCAAGGGCTCGCGGCTCGCGAAGCGGCTGCGGGCGGAGATCATGGCTTCCCAGCAGCACCTCCTCGATATCGGCGGTGTCACTCCCCGGCTGGCGACGCTCCTCGTGGGCGAGGATCCGGCGGCCATCGCCTACCGATCGTCGATCGAGCGAACCTTCGGCAGGGTCGAGATCGAGCACACGCGCGTCGAGCTGCCAGAGGAGACTTCGAACATGCGATTCCTCGAAACACTGCGGCACCTCAACGCGGACCCGGAGATCACGGCGATCCTGGTTCTGATGCCACTCCCCCCGCAGATCGATCCGCACCTGGTGCTCGAGAACCTCTCACCGCTCAAGGACGTCGACGGGATCACACCGACGAATGCAGGTCGACTGCACCTCGGTCTCCCGTCGCTCCGACCCAGCACACCGGCAGGAGGACTCGCACTGCTGGACCACTATGGGGTGACGCTCGACGGCGCCAGGGTGACCGTGGTTGGACGTTCGAATGTGGTCGGGCGTCCGCTCGCGACCATGCTGTCGCTGCGGCACGCGACGGTAACGCTGTGCCACAGCCACACGAAGGATCTCGGTGCGGAAACGCGCCGGGCCGAGATCGTGTGTGTGGCTGCCGGTCACGCAGGACTGATTACGGGGGATATGGTGTCTCCGGGAGCCGTGGTGCTCGACTTCGGGGTCAATGTGGCCGACGATGGCCAGATCGTCGGTGACGCCGACTTCGAGGGGCTGCAGGGCATCGCGGGTGCGATCACGCCGGTGCCCGGTGGAACCGGCCCGGTGACCGCGCTCACCCTCGCGAGAAACACCCTCGCGGCAGGCTTCGCGGCCCTGGGTGGGAATCTCGACCACGTCGAGTACACGTTGCCTGATCGACTCCAGCAACGGGTGGAATCAGCCGCGACGCAGTAACTTGAAGCGCTGCATGCCTCATGCTACACTTACGTGCGCTTGGTGGGGTGTCGTCTAACGGTAGGACGCCTGACTCTGGATCAGGTAGTTGGGGTTCGAATCCCTGCGCCCCAGCCAAATGAAGCGGAAGGGAGTCGCCGAATGGCGACTCCCTTCCGCTTTTCGCGCGCTGTGTCATTCCGCCTTCACCCATTCCGATTTGGCGTGCCGACCACCCTGCTGCCGGCGGGCTGCAGGACGTTGTCGAACTTCTGGGTGAACATCGCGGCAGCGAAGAACGCCACCGCGCGGAGCGGCTCGTCTCCGGTGTTGACGAGATCGTGGCGGACGTTCGTCGGCACCACGAACACCGTCCCCGAATGCACGGGGTACTCCCGGTCATCAACCTTGAGAATCCCGGTGCCGGAAATGATGTACTGGGACTCCTCGGTCTGATCCGTGTGCCAGCCAAGATGGCCCTGCGGAGCGATCTCGAATACCACCACGGACGACTGGTCCGCTCCCTGTCCCCCGTACGCGGCGAACGCCCCTCCCCAGTTGATCGTCTCGTCCTCATCGCTTCGAATCTCGACTCGAGGCAACTCGTTCGTGTGCACCGGTTCCATGATCGATGCCCGCCTGAATCCGCCGCGGCGGTGCAATGTGCGTGGTACCTGCCCAGGAATGTGCCCCAATGAGTGTCCGGAATCTTCGTAGCAGGCGCGCTGCATCGGCGCAAGCGCACACACCCTTCTCGACTTGCTCGAAAAGGCTACCTGGCAGCGCGTGCGATTGGGCGCATGTGTCGTAGACCTATGTCTGGGATGAGTGTTCGGTCGATGCGGTGTCCGTCCTGAAGACGGAAAGGGATTCCAGTGCGGGATGATCGAGCGCCGCTTCCTCCGCGCTGGTGAGGATCGTCTGCGCCCGCCTGGCAGCGAGCTGGTCCAGGAGCATCGCCCGGTGTGTCGGATCGAGCTCCGACAGGACGTCGTCCAGCAGGAACACCGGTGTGTCACCGGACACGTCCGCGATGACGTCAGCTTCGGCAAGCTTCATTGCGAGCACACCGAGCCGCTGCTGGCCGCGTGACCCGAATCGAGCCAGCGAGCGTCCCTCAACCGTGAACACGAGGTCATCTCGATGCGGACCGGTCAGGGTCATGCCACGCCGAAACTCGTCCTCGCGGTGTGATTCGAGATCCTGCCGAAACGCCTCATTGGCCCGAATGACGGCATGCTCGAGCGGCTCCTCGGCGGCGAGGAGCGCCGCTTGATCGACCCGCACGCGCGGTGCGTAATCGAGGCCATACCGTCCGCGCTCGGACATGGCTGCCGCGTGCAGGGCCATCGCCCCGTCAAGCGCTGCGGCTACCCGGGCTCGACGAGCGATGAGGTACCCACCTTCGGCCACCAGCTGCTCGTCCCAAAAGGAGATCTGCGCGATGGCCATGGCAGCGTCTGGCTGCACGCGATCTCGGGCAAAGGCCTTGAGCAGGCCGTTGCGCTGACGAAGCACCCGTCCGTATGCCGTGAGACGTCGCATGTACGTCCGGTCGACCTGTGAGATCAGGATGTCGATCGCCCGACGACGATCGGCCGGCGGACCGATCACAAGCTGCACGTCCTCTGGCGTGAAGGCGACCACCATCAGATTGCCGACGAGATCGTGTGCGCTCGTCGGACTGTCATCCACGAGGAATCGCTTCGACTGCACCGACTCGCCGTCGTCGGTCAGCTCGAGCACGATGCCGAGCCGGGTCTCGTCGCCGTTCGACCGCACCGCCGCCTCGACGCGTGTGAAGGGAGCCACACCGAAGTCGCGACCGCTCTCCCAGTTGACCACGTCCCGATCGTTCGCTCCGCGAAAGGAACGGGTGGTGGCCAGCATTCCGATCGCTTCGAGGATGCTCGTCTTCCCGGATCCGTTCGGTCCAACGATGCGAACGCCGGCGTCGGGGATGGACATCCGTACGCCGGCATGGCACCGGAACCGGGTGATTTCGAGTTTGGTGAGGTGCATTGCGGAGACTACTGACCGCCGATGACCATGGGCATGATGACGTGGCTGTACGAGTCGCCGCCGCTGGGGCGCACGACCCCCGCCTGGTTGGCCCCGTTGAGCCCGATCATCACGTTGCCGTGCTTGAGCACGCCGAGCACATCGGAGAGGTAGCGACTGTTGAACGCGATCTGCATCTCGCCACCGGAGATGCTGGCGTCGACGAAGCTCTCGCTGTTGCCACGCTCCGCGGCATTGGCTGTCACCTCGATGCTTCCCGGCGTCATGTCGTCCTCACCGGCGTGGATCGACAGGCGCACCACGTCGTTGTTCTCACGTGCGAAGTAGCTCGCCCGCCTGACCGCGTTGAGGAGCGAGTCCCGCCCCACGTCCACTCGGGTTGCGAACTCACGCGGCACAATCTGCTTCACGTCGGGGAATGTGCCGTCGATGAGCTGCGTCACCCACTCGGTGTCCCCGAATCGGGCGAGCATCTGCGAGCGATTGGCCGTCACGGAGAGAATGATCTCCTCGTCATAGTCGCCAATGAGGCGGGCGAGCTCGCGGTACGACCGGGCAGGCACGATCACGTCGAGCCGCTCGTCGACGGTGGTTCCCGAGGGTCCCTCGGACACCGCCATGCGAAATCCGTCCGCGGCGGCGAGCATCATCGAATCCGCATCGAAGCGGGTCAGCACGCCGGCGAGAACCGGCCGACTTTCGTCGGTCGCGGCCGCGAACTCGACCAGCGAGATGCGCTCGCGGAGGGTCTGGGCGTCGATTGAGACTGAGAAGTCACCCTCCTTCATCGTGGTGATGACGGGGAAGTCTTCCGGGTCGATGCCATTGATGGCGGCCTTGTCCCTCCCCGCCCGAACGGTGAGCGACAGGCGGTTCGGGTCCAGCTCGAGCTGCACCTCACCTGCGGGAAGGGTGTTGACGAACTCGGAGAGCAATCGTGCGTCGACGGTGATCTGGCCATCCTCGACGACGGAGGCATCGACCCAGGTGGTGACGCCGATCTCCATGTTGGTGGCGGCGATCTTCAGCCGCCCGTCCTCCGTGCCCATCCAGACGTTGCTCAGCACCGGCAAGGTCGTTCTCGTTGCAACGGCCCGGGAAACCCGACCAAGAGCCCGCTGCAGATTTTCCTGGAGACACGATACCTTCACCGGCTACCCTCGCTTGCTAGCGTCTCTACAACCACGGTTTTTCGGGATGAATCATAGCACACGGCCCCGCCATTCCCGGAAAAACACGGCGGTGTCAGGAGTGTACACACGACCCTGTGCCGATTTGACAAAGTAGATCAAACGTTCTAGAATGAGATTCAGAACATTCGTTCTATTGAACGGAACAGAAGCACTGGAGGCTCGAATGTTCAACCCGCAGGAACACCTGTCGATCGTCGATGGTGCCGCCTATCTCGAAGTGAAGTGGCGCCTTGTCTGGCTTCGTGAAGCCCACCCCGATGCCGTCGTTGAAACCGAAATGGTCGAATCCTCTCGTGACCACGCGATCTTCAAGGCCTTCGTCCGGCTCCCGGACGGCGCCTCTGCCACCGGTTGGGGCAGTGAGTATCGCGAGCAGTTCCACAACTTCATTGAAGCCGCGGAGACGAAGGCGCTCGGACGCGCACTTGCCGCACTCGGCTTCGGCACCCAGTTCGCCGGTGATCTCGGCACCGACCGCGGAGGCTACGGTCTCTCGGACGCACCTGTCCAGCTCCGTGCGATCCGCGAGGATGGCGAACCGGTCTCGACGCCTCGACCGCAGGCGGGCGAGCTCGAGCCGACGGATCGGCAGCGGAAGCTGATCGATGTCCTCCGCAGCCAGCTGGCCATCTCGAACGAGCAGCTCGACGAGCTGGCGATCGAGTTCGGAGGCGCGCCGATGGAATCGATCGGTCGCAAGGGCGTCTCGTCGCTCATCACCGAGCTCCAGCGCATCAAGCAGGAGAAGCAGGAGCGCAACAAGGCGAGCTAGCTTGCGCTCGCCTGCCGCCCCGCCAATCGTCCCACGACGAGGAACGTTGCGATGATCAGGACACCTTCCCAGGCAACCATCACCGAACTCGAACGCGAAGCGACCGTGCTGGAGCAGCGACTCCTCGACGGCGAGCGCCGGATCGAAGAGGCCCAGGAGGTCGGCGCGGATACGGAGTCCTGGGAGGAGTTCTGGATCGAGCTCCTGCGTACCTACGAGACCGTGTACGACAGGCTGGAGAGCCTCCGCAGCAGCGACCGCAAGGTCGCCGCGTAACTGCCCACTTCCCTCCTACCCCCTGCAAGCAGCAGCCGCGTCCGGATTCAGGACGCGGCTGCTGTGTCTGCGAGCTGGATCTGCGTGGCGGTGCTAGGCCTCGGTCACCTTGACCGACTTGAGCTCCACCGGCTCGATCGGTGACGACGGCTCGCCGCTCGGGCTCGGCTGGACCTGTACGTCGCCAATCTGGCGAACGACATCCATGCCGCTCGTGACCTTGCCGAAGATGGTGTAGTTCTTGGGCAGCCGGCCACGCATGTCCTCGAGCACGATGAAGAACTGGCTCCCATTGGTGTTTGGGCCGGCATTGGCCATGGCCAGGGTGCCTTCCTCATAGTCACGCACCACGCGCTCGTCTTCGAACTTGTAGCCCGGACCACCTGTACCGGTGCCGGTGGGGTCGCCACCCTGGATCACGAACCCCTTCACCACGCGATGGAAGATGGTGTCGTCGTAGAATCCTTCACGCGCCAGGCTCACGAAATTGTTGACCGCCTTCGGAGCATCTTCCGGAAAGAGCTCGACCGTGATCGTGCCGAAGTTCGTCTCGAGGTCGGCGGTGTAGGTCGCACCGTCCTTGAGATGGTGATCAAATGGCTTGTTCCACTGCTGCACGTTGTCTGCCTCTCTTCTTGGTCGACAGCGTATCTGCCGGACCGCCATCGACTAGCTTACAACCTTCTCGCCACGAGGCAGGTATCACTCGCCTGCGAGACCGAGCGCTTCGGCATTGGCGCTCAATGCATCAATGACCATCGCAACATGCTCGTCGAAGTCGACACCGAGTGCTTCGGCGGACGTGAGCATCTGCTCTCGATCGACCGCCTCGGCGAACCGCCGATCCTTCATCTTTTTCTTGACGGATGACACCTTGACGTCGCGCACCGACCTGGACGGCCGCACGAGAGCCACGGCCGAGACGAAGCCACACAGCTCATCGACCGCGGCGAGCGACTTCTTGAGCGGCGTGTCACGCGAGTGTTCCATGTTTTCGCCGTGACTCAACACCGCCTCGACCAGCCATTCGGGAAATCCACGCTCCCGCAGCACCGGCGCACCTTCGATCGGGTGCTTGTCCAGCGTCGGATGCCGCTCGTAGTCGAAGTCATGGACGAGGCCGACCAGTCCCCATGCGTCCGGATCCTCGCCGAACCTGGCAGCGTAGGCCCGCATCGCGGCCTCGACCGACAGACAATGCCGCTTCAGGCTCTGGCTGGTGATCCACTCGTCGAGCAGCGCGAGACCATCCTCGCGCGTCTTCCCCTCGAGGTCCGGATAGGCCATGGTGATGACGTCCTCCCGTTCTCCAATATGAGTCAGATGATGAGCATCGCGTCGCCGAATGAATAGAACCGGTAGCGCTCGGCGATCGCCTCCTCATACGCTCGCATGACCTGATCCCTGCCCGCAAGCGCACTCACCATCAGCATGAGCGTGGACTTCGGCAGGTGGAAGTTGGTGAACAGTCCGTCCACGACCTTCCACTCGTAGCCCGGCGTGATGAAAAGGTCTGTCGGGCCCGAGAATCCTTCCCTCGAACCGGACTCCAGATGGCGCCCAAGGGTTTCCAGCGTCCTCGCGCTGGTTGTACCGACAGCCACCACACGACCGCCGTGCTCCCGGCAGCGCAGGATTGCCTCGACCGTGTCGCCTGGAATCGAACACCACTCCGAGTGGATCTGGTGGTCCTCCGCGAATTCGACCGTCACCGGCCGGAAGGTGTCCAGCCCGACATGGAGCGTCACGAAGGCAATGTCGACCCCGTCATGGCGGAGGCTGTCGATAACGTCTTGCGTGAAATGAAGTCCGGCCGTCGGCGCTGCGGCCGAGCCTCGCTGATGACTGAAGACGGTCTGGTACCGCTCCCTGTCCTTCAACTCGGCGGTGATGTACGGCGGCAGCGGGACGGCGCCATAATCGTCCAGATCCGCCTCGACCCGGGGATCCAGGCGCACCCGAAGCAACCCGGTGTCGTCCCTGCCCACGATGGTGGCCCCGGCTGATGTCACACTCCCCTGGGTCGCAGGCTCAACCTTCACCACCTCTCCTGCACGCAGGCGCCGTGCAGGCCGACCCATCGCGGTCCAGATTCCCGATTGGTCGTGGCGCTGGAGAAGCAGCAACTCGCCTGCCCCACCCGAGGATCGCCGGATGCGCAGGCGGGCCGGAATCACGCGGCTGTCGTTGAACACCAGCAGGTCACCTGGTGAGAGGTACTCGCCCAGGCAGCGGAACATGGTGTGCGTGATTCCGCCGGTACGTCGGTCCAGAATGAGGAGACGGCTCGCGGTTCGGTCCTCGAGCGGTACCTGGGCGATGAGCTCCTCGGGAAGGTCGTAGTCGAAATCCGCCATCCGGATCGAATGGCGCTGCTCCCCGTCAGATCTCACTCGTCGTCCCCGAAAAGCGCCTGCTGCGCAGTGAGGTTGTCGATCGACTCGGGAATCGGCTTGCCCAGGTGCTCGTAGGCGAGGCGTGTGGCCATACGGCCCCTGGGAGTGCGCTGCAGGAACCCGAGCTGAATGAGGTACGGCTCGTAGACGTCCATAATGGTGTCGGACTCCTCGCTCGTGGCGGCAGCGAGCGTGTCGATGCCGACCGGCCCCCCCTGGAACTTCTCGATCACCGTCAACATGATCCTGCGATCCACCTCATCGAGTCCGAGCTCGTCGATCTCGAGCAGCTCGAGAGCCGAGTTGGCGATCTCGTCGGTGACCGTCGAGGCACCGCGAACCTGCGCGACGTCACGTACCCGCTTGAGCAGCCGGTTGGCGATGCGTGGGGTACCCCGCGATCGAACCGCGAGCGTGCGGGCTCCGTCGTCGGAGAGGTCGACACCGAGTACTGCCGCCGAGCGACGGATGATCTGCTCCATGGCGGCATCGTCGTAGTAGTCGAGCCGCAGTACCGCGCCGAAGCGGTCACGCAATGGTCCGGTCATGAGCGCGAGTCGGGTGGTGGCCCCGACGAGCGTGAAGCGCGGCAGGTTGATCCGCATCGTCCGGGCCGACGGCCCCTTGCCGATCACGATGTCGACCGCATAATCCTCCATCGCCGGGTACAACACCTCTTCGACGACGCGGTTGAGGCGATGGATCTCATCGATGAAGAGCACGTCCCCCTGTTTCAGGTTGGTGAGGATCGAGACGAGATCGCCCTGACGCTCGATCGCGGGCCCCGACGTCACGCGCAGGTTCACCCCCATCTCGGTGGCAATGATCGTCGAGAGGGTGGTCTTGCCCAATCCCGGCGGGCCGTAGAGAAGGATGTGGTCGAGGGCCTCCTCGCGAGCTCGAGCCGCCTGGATGAAGATGCTGAGATTGTTCTTCACCCGGTCCTGTCCGATGTACTCGTCCAGGCTTCTTGGCCGCAGCGATCGATCGAGCCGGGTGTCCTCGTCCCGGTTCTTCCCGCTCATCATGCGGGCAGCGTGGGCATTGTCGGACGACATGTATACCAGCCTCTACTCCAGCAAGCCGCGACGAGCTTCGCCGCAGCGGTCCGCTGCAGCAAGTATACCGCGATCAGAACATGCGTTCGTATCAGCCGCCCGTGCCATCCCCGACCGGAGTCGAGAGCGGAGATGCCGCCGGTGAAGCCCCTCCCGCTGGAGTCGCCACCATCGAGCTCAACCGGTTCGTCGCCAACTCAGCGATGAAGGTGTCCGGATCAAGCTCGATGCTCTCCTCGTAGAGGGTGCGCGCCTCCTCCTCCCGGGGCGGATCCCACTCCATGTAGAGCTCCGCCAGGTAGTACCGGGCCTCCTGGCTGTCCGGCTTGATCTCGAGCACGCGCCTGAACTGGAGCTCGGCATCCGGTCCCAGCCCACCATCGGCGAGCGCGCGGGCGAAATCGAGTCGGATCGACGGATCATCGGGCGCCAGGTCGATGGCCTGCTCGTAGTATGGGATCGCTTCCGTGAGCCGTCCGGAGTTGCCGAGGATGTTCGCGAGCAGCAGGACTGCATCCACGTCGTCCGGATTCTCGTCGACGACCGCCTTCTGCTCCTCGATCAGGTCGTCGTTGGGATCGACGATGTTCTCGGCCGGATCCTCGCCACCGAGACCGAACAGGTCGTCGAAGGGGATCAGCACGAGGGTGCCGGCAATCAGCGAGCACGTGAAGAGCATGGCGAAGGCGATGATCCCGATCTTCATCGCCCGGTTGCTGCCAAGCTGCTCGGATACCGGACGCCTGGGCGCCGACCGTCGGCGGGCATTCGGGCGAGGCGCGGGTCGGTTGCGTGACAAGCAAGAAACTCCTGTGTGGTGGGTGCGTCAAAAGGGCCTTCTGACGGTGTGAACAATACCACCCATCGGCCTTGGCGGCTGCCGCAGGGTTTGATATACTACCCATCGCTGTGCGGGAAGCGGGCGCCGACCTAGCTCAGTGGTAGAGCAGCTGTTTCGTAAACAGCAGGTCGTGGGTTCGAATCCCACGGTCGGCTCCAGGCGGATCGCGCCGCAGACAGGCCGAAGTGGCGGAACCGGCAGACGCGCTACGTTCAGGGCGTAGTGGGGGCAACCCCGTGGGAGTTCAAATCTCCCCTTCGGCACCATGTTGACGCCGCACCCAACCCGGGCGGGACGACTGGCCGGGTTGGATCTTGCACGTTTACATGATAAGAGCTCATCGAGAGTCAGGGTGATGGTCGCTGGCCCGTTCAGGGTCAGAGGAAAGTCCGGGCTGCATAGAGCGAGGGTGCCCGGCGAAAGCCGGGGCAGCGGGCGGCAACGCCCGTTGACAGTCCAGATTGGCACGCGCCGTTGGCGCGTGAGAGCAACAGAGACCATTCCTGAGCAATCAGGGTGAAAAGGGCAATCCTCCCCGCAGCAATCTCCGAATCGGCCGCTATCAGGTTGCTCGCCGAGGCCGGAAGTCGAGAGCCGTCACGGAGGCGACGACGTGACCGACGAAAGTCGAGAGAGATGACCATCGAAAAACAGAACCTGGCTTACCCCCTTTCTCTTCGATGAGATCTCACCCATGGTGCCTATAGCTCAATCGGTTAGAGCGCTTGTCTGTGGAACAAGAGGTTACGGGTTCAAGTCCCGTTAGGCACCCCCAATCAACCGAAATCGCCGAATGGCCCAGGCCGCACTCAAAAGTGCGGCCTGGTTGCATGTTGCACTACCTCGAAGGCTCCCTTGCCTGCGAAGGCCGTTGAACCCACATCCGAACGATCGTGGCCAGGCTGTCCCAGACCCTGCTCGGTGTGCCGGTATCCCACCCAAACACTCATCCGACGCTGGGAGCGCCAGCTCACCCACCTTCACCAGATCAATTCCATCGGAATGGTTGCCAGCGAGCTGATCTGTCACGGTCGGGCGACGAGCACCCAGTCCCATGGCCGGCTCGGGTCGCCGACAGATGGCGGGTCGAACGCCACCAGCCGTCCCTCGTGCTGGGCCACCGCGGGTTGGAGACGACCGGACCGTGGATCGAACCACTGAAACTCATGCTGCACGTTGTCGTCCAGCCACAGGGACACCCGTTTCCCGGTCGGCAGGTAGACCGCCACGATCGTCCGATCCTCGTTGGCGAGGGCCTGGGGACGATGGCCGACCTCCGCCTCGATCTCTCCGAGCAGCTCGGGAGCGGGATTAACCTCGTGGAACGGAACAAGCTCGGTCACGAATCGCCAGATGTGCTGCAGGTGAGCGAGCCCAGGCTGGTCCTCGTCGAGTCGCTCCCATGGACCCCACGAATTCTCGAAGCCATGGATGATCCCCATAGCCCGAAAGACACCGCGCCATGCCCCACGCCGGGTGTGGTCAACGTCACAATACGCGTGGCCGGGCATCCGGAGGTCGAACTCGGGATTCCGCTCGTATCCCCACTCCGCCAGCACCGCCGAGCCACCCCATCCAGCCAGGCTGCGGTCGATCGATTCCTCGATGCCCGCCGCCAACCAGGCATTCGTTTCACCGGTCGTCCCCCACTCCTGGAACAGCACTGCGTCGACCGCCGCCGGGTCTGACGCGAACCGCTGTGCGAAGGGCGGCACTCCTGGGCCGTTGTGCGCCGCAACGACGTGCCCGTGGGGCGCGTTCTCCTTGATCCAGCGCGAGATGCGCAGGAGCCATCGGTCGGCGTTCGTCGTGTAATGCCAGTCACCATTCGGGTAGTACTCGTACTCGTTGAGCGGTGTCCAGAGCCATGTGGAGGTGTACGCATCGTACCGAGCGACGAGGTACCGCAGCCACAGCTCCTCCCATTCGGCCGTAAAGATCTGACGGCTGTTGAACGGAAACTCGAAACCCCACGCCTCCATGATCAGCTCGAGCCCGAGCTCCAGGTCTTCGGCCAGCTGCACCACACGGTCCACCGTCCGGAAGTAGTCGAGGTTGAACTGGTCGAACCGGGGCGCCTGCTCGCTGCCACCCCAGGGCCAGGTCCGTCGCGTCTGCCAGTCGCTGTACCCCTCGGGCGGGTGAAATGGACTCACAGGTACCCTTACACGCAGGAGATTGAATCCCTGGGCAACCCGACGGCGCATGAACGATTCAACATCGATCCCACAATGAGCCATGCCGAACAGGTTGTAGGTCGTGTCGCCGAAAATGAAGACCGGTTCGCGGCTCTCGAACGTGAACCCCCATGCCTCGCCCGGAGTCGATCGCAAAAAGCCACGCGCGGCCCGCGGGGTCACCGAGAATTCCCCTTCGGTCTCGAGCTCGGGATCCGTCGGGGTGGACGTCGTTCGGAGCTTCCACAGGCCGACCTCGCCGGGATTGAACCTGATCCGCCAGGTTCCGTCCCCATCGTGGAAGGCTGGCATCCGCAACTCCTGTCCCGAAGGGCTGGAGAGCTGGGCCACCACGGTTACGTCGGCAAACGGACTCGCATAGGGCGTGCTCGACCTGATCGCCCATTCCCCCACCGTGCGCAGGGGAACCTCGCCAGGCCCGCTGATTCCGCTCGAACTCGACATCTCTCCCCTCCTCGACCATGCCCGTCTGCCCTGCTGCGGCCATCCCGGTCGCGCGGCAGCTCGAAACGGCTGCCCCAGGGTTGCGCCAGTGTACCCGCAGCTCCATACCCGTGCCTGCAGTCCCTTCATGTGCGGGCGCATTCGTACAATGTGTGCAAACGTTGGAAAAGGAGTGCCGCCATGCCGTCCGCGACGATGCCCACTTCGGGTCGTCAGCAAGTCATCGACCCTCTCGTCACCAGCAAGAAGGTGCTGGATGAGCTTTTTGGACCGCCGGCCGATCGGTCGTTCGCCGTCCGCCTCTGGGACGGCACCCTTCAGGCACCATCCTCGGACGACCAGGTGCCGTTCACGATCGCGATCAATCGGCCGGGGGCACTCCGTCGGATGCTCCTGCCTCCGTCCGAGCTCGCCATCGGAGAGGCGTTCCTGCGCAACGACTTCGACGTCGAAGGTGATCTCGAGGACGCGACCGCCCTCGCGGACCAGGTGGTCGCCCGCCTCCGATCGCCGGTCCGTCTCGCGCGCGTGGTATCGCTGCTTCGCGATCTGCCGACGGACGATCTCGACCCGACGCATGACGAAGGAGCGACACGCAGCATCGGCATTACCGGACGGCGACACTCCCGCCTGCGCGATCGGGCAGCGGTCCGCTCCCATTACGATGTCGGCAACGACTTCTACTCGCTCTGGCTGGACAGCAGGATGGTCTACTCATGCGGCTACTTCGAAGACGAGTCAGTGAGCCTCGATGACGCTCAACTCGCGAAGCTCGACCTCGTCTGCCGAAAACTTCGTCTCAGCCCGGGTGAGCGCCTGCTCGACATCGGTTGCGGATGGGGGAGCCTCGTGATCCACGCTGCCAGTCGCTATGGAGTTGACGCAACCGGCATCACTCTCAGCGAGCGCCAGGCGGAGCTGGGACGGATGCGCATCGCGGAAGCGGGACTCAGCGACCGGTGCCGGGTCGAAATCCTCGACTACCGTGAGCTGCCGCGAGACGTGAGCTTCGACAAGATCGCAAGCGTCGGGATGGTCGAACACGTCGGCCGCACCCAGTTGGGCAGGTACTTCTCCGAGGTCTACCGCTTGCTGCGACCGGGTGGGCTGTTCCTCAACCACGGTATCGTCGAGCTGCCGGCGGCACGCAAGCGGGGCGTGAGCGCGCTGGTGACGGACGCCGTCTGGAAACCACGCTCATTCCTCGACCGCTATGTCTTTCCGGACGGCGAGCTGGTGCCGCTTGCAGAGTTGATCACCAGCGCGGAGTCTGCGGGCTTCGAAACTCGCGACGCGGAATCACTGCGCGAGCACTACACCCTGACCCTTCGCCACTGGGTGCACCGATTGGAGGACCATCGAGCGGAGGCTTGCCGGCTTGTGGGCGAGCGCACCTACCGGATCTGGCGACTCTACATGTCGGGAACTGCCAGGGGGTTCGCAACCGGCCGCCTCAACGTCGTGCAGACGCTCCTCGGCAAGCCGGACAGCGGCGGCCACACCGTCATTCCCATGACACGCAATGATCTCTACTCAACCTGCTCCATGCAGGGCCGTGACGTGGAGGCCGGCGATCCTGCGAGTCACTCGCGCCGATGACGAAACGGGAGAGCCTCAAGGTCGCCGCGCTCAGCTGTGCGAATGGTCCGCACCGCGGCAAGACCTCCGACGAGGGCGCAGACAACCATCAATAGCGGCACCATCCAGGCCGTAGGTGGCGGGTCGGTGCGCAGTGTCGCCTCGTTGCCCAGCAGCTCCCGCAACGCGGCTCGTACAACTGCCGTACCGATGTGCGCCGGGAGATACCACGCGGGCACCAGTGTCGCCCAGAGCAGCTTGGCACGCGGAGCCATCGCCGCCATGACGAATCCAGCAGGAATGAAACCGACCAGTGTCGGCACAGCCGCCGATGGTCGGACGATGAATGCCACGGTGATCGTTAGAGCGGCGAGCAGCAGCCACAACCAGGCGGAAGGCCGGCTCCGCACCGCCTCGAGCGTCAGCAGGCCTGTCCCCGAGAACCACAGTACCCCGCCTAGTCCATTCACGACGCGGCCGGCGTCACTGTCCATCACGATCGCGACACCGACGAGCAGGGCACCGAGCAGGAGCGCTGCCGTTCCGATTGCCTGCCTGTTCCTGACATCCATCTGTACAGCCCCCGATCCATCGTTCATGATGTGACGAATCTTACGCACAGGTGGCGCACCGCTGCAGGACGGTGCGAGCGTGCATGCGCAATGGCACGCGGCCCATGCGGCTGCTATACTGCCGCAGGCGCACCACGCCTTGCCCTCGTAGCTCAACGGATAGAGCGCTTGGCTTCGGACCAAGAGGTTGGGGGTTCGAGTCCCTCCGAGGGTACCACCAGTGGTGCGCCTGTTTGTTTTCCATGCGGGAGGACACCATGCGAGCATGGGCCGTTTCGATCGGCTCGGAGCTGCTCTCCGGCCAGATCACCGATACCAACGCGACATTCCTCGCCCAGGAGTGCGCCGCTGCGGGCATTGACCTGATTCGGGTAACCCAGGTCGGCGACGATCTGCAGGCGCTCATCGACACCCTCCGCCAGGCACTCGCCGAGGCCGATGTCGTCATTTGCACGGGCGGCATCGGTCCCACCGATGACGACCTCACGCGTGAGGCCATCGCTGCCGTCGCCGGGGAGGAGCCCCTGACCGACCCCGAGCTCCTGCGCGAGCTGCGGTCGTTCTTCGCCAACCGTGGACAGGAGATGCCCGAGCGCAACGCGAAGCAGGCGTGGGTCATCCCATCATCCACCACCCTGCCGAACCCTGTCGGTACCGCACCGGGCTGGCTTGTCAAGCTCGATACCGCCGAGCATCACGGCACGATCATCACCATGCCCGGCGTCCCGCGGGAGATGTACCGCATGTGGCGCGAGCAGGCCCTCCCGGCCCTCCAGGCGATGACGGGCTCACACGTGATCCGCTCGACGACGATCAAGACGCTCGGCATCGGCGAATCGGCAGCCGAGGATCGCATCCACGATCTCGTGCTGCGCGCCCAGCCGGTGGTCGCGACCTACGCCAAGGACGACGGCGTGCATGTCCGCATCACGGCCGCATCGGACAGCGCCGACGACGCCGATCGCCAGCTCGCACAGGGCATCCACGACATCGAGGAGCGCCTTGGGCAGTACATCTGGGGTCGCGACAACGATACGCTTCCATCCGTCCTGCTCGAAGCGCTCGAGCACGCTCGCGCAACCGTGGCTGTGGTCGAAGCCGGCAGCGGCGGAGCGCTCTCTGCCATGCTCACCTCGGTGCCGAGCAAGGATCCGACACATCCTCTCCTTGACGGCCGCGTTCTCCCGCTCGACCTCGCCCTGAGCCAGGAACAGGCGGTTGAACGAGCCCAGGATCTGGCCAGGCGCGCACGGGAGGAGACCGGCGCGACGATCGGCATTGCAATCGTGGTGTTCGGTGGGTTCGATGAGCGCCAGGTCCTGCACGGCATGGCCGCCGTCGCCGTGGAATCTGACCTCGATGGTACGGAAACCACGTTCGTCGGTCTGCGCGCCACGATCGACGACGTGCAGCGACGGTCGGCCCTCCATGCGGCAGATCGACTGCGACTCATCCTGAAGGAGTCGGTGACGGTCTAGCGGCCGCTCGCCACGTGCCACTCCGCGAGGAGCTGCCCCTGACGCTCGAGCATGCGTGCTCGAGCGTCAGGGGTGTCGTCTTCCCACCCGAGGATGTGCAGGAGACCGTGCAGGACGAGGAATCGCAGTTCCTCGTCGAGCACCCAGCCGTGCTCCATGGCGTTTGCGTCGGCGGTGTCGACTGAGATGAGGATGTCCCCCCCCGGAACGTCGTCGTCGTCGTACGGAAACGTCATGATGTCCGTCGGCGATGGGTCTCCGAGATACATCTCATGCGCTCTGGCGATCTCGGCATCGTTGACGAACCGTATGGCGATCTCCCACGCACCGCCTTGCCCTTCACGCTCCAGTGCATGGCGCAGCAAGTCCGAAATCTCGCCTTCCGCGAGGAGGGCCCGCCTGTCCGCGAGCTGCCAGTCGACAGTGAGGTCGACAGCAGGTGCAGGCAGGTCTGAGCGTCCGGCGTTCACCGGCCTACGATCCGAGCTCGGCCAGGCGGACCCGCACGGCTTCGGAGAGACGTCGCCCCTCGACGCGACCGTCCGCGGCCTTCGACAGCATCCCCATCACCTTGCCCATGTCCCTCGGTCCGGTAGCCCCGGCCCTGGAGATTCCTTCCTCGACGAACGCGGCGAGCTCCTCATCGGTCATCTGCTGCGGCAGGTAGGACTCGATGATGGCGAGCTGCCCCTCCTCCTTGGCAACGAGATCCTCTCGACCGCCGGCACGAAACTGCTCGATCGAATCACGGCGCTGCTTCGCCTGCCCCTGGAGCAGCTGGATCTCGTCGGCCGGCTCAAGCTCGCGCTTGAGATCGATCTCCTTCTTCTTGACCTCGGAGATCAGCAACCGTACCGTGTCGCGACGGTCCACTTCCTTGGCGCGCATCGCGGCCTTCAGATCGTCCTGCAGACGCTCCTTCAGCGACGGCATCTCAGTCCCTGCCTTTCGTGTCCGTCACGGCCAGCGGCCCCAACGGTGCGCCTCCCATGATGTGAAGGTGGAGGTGGAACACCGTTTGGCCCGCCTCCTCACCGACATTGGTCGCGATCCGGTACCCCCGATCCCCGAGCTCCGCCTTGCCGGCAGCATTCGCCGCCGCGACGAGCGCGGTGAGCAAGTCGGCGTCGTCCTCCCCCACCTCGGCAATCGACTCAAGATGACGCTTGGGGATGGCGAGAAGATGCACCGGAGCCTGCGGGGCGATGTCACGAAAGACGAGCGCCTCGTCCGTCTCGAGCACCTTGTCGGCCGGAATCTCCCCGGCCACGATTCTGCAGAACAGGCAATCGCTGTCCGACATGCTACGGTACCTTTCGATTCGTCATGTGTGGATCGATTCGATCCCCATTCCTGGGTGAGAGTATGCCAGAACTGCCGGAGGTCGAAACCGTTCGCTCCATTCTCGCGCGCGAGGTCACGAACCGTCGCATCACTGGCGTGACCTACCGGGATTTCCCGGGTGTCACCGGGGACATGCAACCCGCAGCGTTCGTTGCGATGGTGACCGGTCGCCGGATTCTCTCCCCCGAGAGACGGGGAAAGTATCTCCTGCTCCCGCTCGATGACGACACTGCCATGGTCGTTCACCTTCGCATGACTGGGCGACTCCTGGTGATCGAGGCAGACGCCCCGCCCGTGCGATTCGAGCATCTCGTGATTCACCTGGACAGCGGCAGGGACCTCAGGTTTGCCGACCAACGCAAGTTCGGGCGTGTCCTCCACATGCCGCTCGACACGGCACGGGGCCTGCTGGCCGCCTCCCTCGGACCCGAGCCGCTCGGCAATGGATTCACCGTGGCCTACCTCACCGGGCGAATGAAGGGACGTACCGCACCGATCAAGTCCTTCCTGCTCGATCAGCGACACATTGCCGGGCTGGGAAACATCTATGTCGATGAGGCGTTGTTCCTCTCACGGATCCACCCGATGACCCCGGCGGGCGCGATCACTACCGAGCAGGCGTCGATCCTCGTGCGGTCGGTTCGTCGGGTACTCCGCGCGGCGATCGCGAACCAGGGCACGACCTTCTCCTCGTTCGAGAACCCGTACGGACAGCGAGGCAACAATGCCGATTTCCTGAGTGTGTATGGGCGAGCGAAGCGAGGGTTACCCTGCGTGCGCTGCGGGAATCCACTCGGCTGGTTCAAGCTGGGAGGGCGGGGGACGAGCTATTGTCCCACCTGCCAGACGCAAGCCCCCGAGTCCGATACGACGTCGAGCTCATAGACGCAGGAGCCGATCTGGACCCGGCGCACAGTGATATCCGCCCTGCCTCCGCGGCGTCGAGCGGTCCAGCACCCGCTCGCCCGCGTTCGGCTCCCGCACATCCCGTGCGCGCCCGCGTCCGCTGGTGGCTTGGCTTCGAACGCGGCAACGCTGGATCGATGCCCGTCGCGCACCGCCACCCGCCAGGTCGCCGAGGACGATCTCCCCCCTGACACTCGGTCTCAAGGCGTCGGTTCAGGTTGAAGGCGACTCCGGCCAGCCGCCGGATGCTCGTAGCGACAGATACGCGCCGGAAACGCTCCAGGTCCAGCGGCAGGCGTATCGGCACGCTGGCTGACGGGTCTGATCTCCGTCGCCGGCATCAGCTCCCGTCGAATTGCCAACCCGATTGGGCCAGAGGGCCGTTCCGGCGGTCCGGACCAACGTATAATCACGGACAGGAACTCTCTCAGGGACCGACTGCAATCCGCATATTGAAGAGACAAGCACCGCTCCAACCGGGGAGCGCGGTGTACGGGATACCGAGATGACCAGTCGCCAATCTACCGCTGTTGGCCCCCTCGATCTGGAGGAGCGCTCGCCGGCTCGACATGACGTCCTGGAGCGTGTCAGGACCATGTTCAACACGCTGGTGGCGAGGCTTCTCGCCCCGGTCGACAACTCGTCGATCGTCGTCTTCCGCATCGCATTCGGCCTGGTGATGCTGTGGGAGGTCAATCGGTACCTGGGCAACGGCTGGGTCAAGTCCTACTACATCGACCCTCCGTACAACTTCCCGTATATCGGATTCGAGTGGATCAAGCCGTGGCCCGGCAACTGGATGTACGTCCACTTCTACGCGCTGGCACTTCTGGCCACGTTCATCGCCCTCGGGCTGTTCTATCGTGTGAGCGCGGTGCTCTTCTGCCTTGGGTTCACCTATGTGTTCATGCTGGAGAAGGGCCACTACCTCAACCACCTCTACCTGGCCTGCCTGGTCAGCTTTCTGATGATCTTCGTGCCGGCCAACCGCGACTTCTCGCTCGACGTGTGGCGCGGCGCTGTCCCCAGATCGACGACGGCGCCGGCCTGGTCGCTCGTGCTGCTGGTGAGCCAGTTCTCTGTCGTCTATTTCTACGGTGGTATCGCCAAGATCAACCAGGACTGGCTGCGCGGCGAACCCATGCGCTCGTGGATGGCGAACGAGACACATGTGCCCATCATCGGTCGCTGGTTCACCGAGGAGTGGATGGTCTATGCGATGAGCTATGGCGGGATGCTGCTCGACCTGTTCATCGTACCGGTCATTCTCTGGCCGAGGACCCGCTGGCTCGGTGTCGTGGCGCTGGTTCTGTTCCATCGAATCAACGCGGAGATGTTCTCGATCGGCATCTTCCCGATCTTCGCGACGGCGGCGATCATCCTGTTCCTGCCCCCCAGCCTCCCGCGCCGGGTCGTCTCATATCTCGGCAGCATGTTCGGAAAGGTGCGCACGGGGCGCAAGACAACCGTGCGGGAGCAACCCGAGCTCGACGTGGTTCCCTTCATGCAACGGCCGCTGGTGCAGCGCATGACGGTCGTCCTGGTGCTTGGATACATCGGTATCCATCTGCTGCTCCCACTTCGACAGCACCTGTACCCGGGACCAACCGCGTGGACCGACTACGGCGATCGATTCGCATGGCGGATGATGCTCAACTCCAAGCACGGGACCATCACCTTCAACATCACCGATCCCGAGAGCGGACAGACCTGGACAGTCGATCCCATGGAATACCTGACCAGAAGTCAGTTCGGCAACATGACCTCACATCCGGAGATGATTCTCCAGTTCAGCCATTACCTGGCCGATGAGTGGGCAAGGAAGGGGTACGACTCGGTGGAGGTGCGCGCCGACACCGCAATCTCGCTCAACGGGCGCGACCCCATGCCGATTGTCGACCCGACTGTCAACCTGGCCGCAGAGGATTACCGCATCGGTCCGTATGACTGGATCACCTCGTTCGAGGAACAGCTTGAGATCGTCCAGGCGAAGAAGGCCGAAGGCAACTGAGCCGGTCAAGGACAAGGGAGCCGCCGGTGATCTCACCGGCGGCTCCCTTGTGTGATCGACCGTGTCGATCAGGCGATTCCGGCAAGGATCGACTTCCGCATCTTGCAGACGACGGTGTAGGCCGGATCGAAGACGTTGCCGATGTCGTACTCGACACACTGCCCCATCAGCGTGCTGACTGCGCGCAGATCGAGCCCGTACCCGTCGCGCAGCCACGTCGCCATTTCCGTGGTCGCATGCTGCAGCGCCTGGTCGAGAGGGCGAGCGTTGCCAACGGCAAAGATGTAGACGTCATCCTCTCCCCTCGGCCATCCGATCTCCCAGCCCTTGCGCAGGTCGACGGTGAACTCGACTTCGAGCGATGTCTCCACCCCCGTACCGGAGATCTCGCCGTCCCCCTGGATCGCGTGACCGTCCCCCAGGTAGAAGAGCGCCCCTTCCACGAACACAGGCAGGTAGACGGTCACGCCGGCCCGAAACCCACGATAGTCCATGTTCCCGCCATGCTCGGCGGATGTGAAACTCGTGATGGCTTGCCCACCCCGAGCCGCAACTCCGAAGCTGCCCAGCATCGGATCGAGCGGCAACGAGAGTCGCTCCAGTCCGGGAACAGGCTCGGCCGGAGAGACGGTTCCCGCCTCGGCGTCGATGTTCCACTGAATGATCGGCTCCGTGGGCAGCTCGGGCACGAAGCCCGGATCGACCACGTTCGCCGCCAGGGCCGTGCTCGTCCAGCCCGTCGCCCGGTTGGTCGTGAGGCGGTCCAGCCGAACCACGAGCGCATCGCCGGGCTCGGCCCCTTCGATGTAGAACGGGCCGGTCTGCGGGTTCGGGCGTCGTGCCACCTCCCTGCCTTCCGCATCGATCCCCCGGGCGTCGACGGTGGTGGTGATGACGGTATCCCCGAGCGAGATCCGCAGGACAGGTTCATGCGAACCGAAGGTATTCTGATAGCGATCGGGCGAGTATCGATGGACTGGCATGTCACGCTCCTCTGCGATGTGATCCTCTGCTGCAATCATCTCCGATCGAGCCGTCCGCGCAAGTGATCACACCGAATTGAGCCAGCCCGTGGCACGATGGAGGCAGCAGATCGAAGCATGAGGACGTCCCGCCCTTCGAGGGCGATCGATGAGGCATCAACCGACATACACAGAGGGAGGTACGAATGAGGTCGAGCTGGAGGCTGCTGAGCATCAGGGGAATCGACATCGGGCTCCACTGGAGCATGATCATCGTCTTCGCGCTCCTGACCATCTCCCTCGCCTCCTCCTACTTCCCTGCCACCTCTCCCGACCTCCCGGATGCGGCCGCATGGGTGATCGCGGTCATGTCGAGCGTGCTCTTCTTCGCCTCGATCCTCCTGCACGAGCTTGGACACTCGTTCGTTGCCCTTCGCTACGGCATCCCCGTGAGCAACATCACGCTCTTCATCTTCGGCGGCGTTGCACAGCTGACGGGTCGCCCGAAATCCGCCGACATCGAGTTTCGCATCGCGGCGGCAGGGCCCGCGGTCAGCATTGCGCTGAGCGCGATCTTCGGTGTCGTCTGGCTGGTGGGCCAGAACGTCGACGCCATCGCCGCCCCCGCGCGCTGGCTCGCCACACTCAACCTGATGCTGGCGCTCTTCAACCTGCTCCCCGGGTTTCCGCTCGACGGCGGCCGGATCCTTCGTGCCCTGGTCTGGAAATGGACCGGCAGTGAGCAGCGGGCCATCAGGGTAGCGGTCGTGAGCGGTCAGATGCTCGCCTTTGGCCTGATGGGGCTCGGCGCGCTGCTCCTGTTCAGCGGCAACGCGGCCAACGGCCTCTGGCTGATCTTCATCGGGTGGTTCCTCCAGAATGCGGCGATGTCGGAGGCGGCTGCCACCGGGGTCGAGGATGCCCTGCGGGATGCCACCGTCGGACAGGCCATGGGTCCAGAAGAGACCCGTGTGCAGGGTCGCCTGATGCTGCGCCAGCTCATCGATGAATACGTGCTGCCGACTGGCGAGCGAATCTTCATCGTCGTCGAAGGCGATGATCCCCGAGGCATCGTCACACTCCGGGACGTTACCCAGGTCGACCGGGAGCGATGGGACTGGACATCGGTGCGGGATGTCATGAAGCCCTGGGCACAGCTGGCCCATGTCACCCCGCAGACGTCTCTCCTGGAGGCATTGCGGATGATGGATGACCTGCAGGTCCGGCAGCTCCCTGTAATGGACAATGGCAGCGTTGTCGGCCTGCTCACTCGTGAGGAGGTGCTCCATTACCTGCGTCTCCGGATGGAGCTGGCCAGCTAGCCCCCGCAAACGCTGGTCGACCTGACACGGAGCCCGGTCGTGAACACAACCGGGCTCCTCACGTCATCCAGGACGACACTGGAAAACTGCCGTCCACGCCGCTGGCACCGCGTTTGCGCGAATCACCTCATGATTCTGCTGCTCGCGTACTCTCGGCAAGAGGCCAATGGATTCACCATGGGAGCGGACGACAGACGTGGAGACGAGCGCGACCCCGGAACGGAGACAGCTGGTCATGGCGACGGCGCTGATCGGCGTCGGCGTGATGGCGGCGGTAGATGAGATTGTGTTTCACCAGCTCCTCGGCTGGCATCACTTCTACGACCGATCGACTCCCGAGATCGGGATGCTGTCCGACGGACTCCTCCACGCCGCTGAGCTGGTTGCGCTGGTCGCCGGAGTCTTCCTGCTGATCGACCTTCGCGATCGCGGCGTGTCCGCTCCTGTCCTTGCGTGGGGCGGTTTCCTGCTGGGAGCCGGTGGCTTCCAGGTGGTCGACGGCCTGATCGACCACAAGGTGCTCCGGGTGCACCAGATCCGGTACGACGTCGATCTCCTGCCCTACGATCTCACCTGGAACGGATTCGGCCTGCTCGTGGCGCTGGTCGGGCTCATGCTGATCCGGCAATCCTGGTCGCAGGCGGCCCGACGGAGCGAGTCGTCACCAGTCAATCCTCGTCAGGACGAACCACGGTGAGCCATGCTGACCACGCTGGGCGTGTCTCCGTCGTGCCGGCATGGCTGCCGGCGTTGGTTCTGCTGGTCGCGCTGGCTGTCTACCTTGTGGCGGCGAGCAGGCATTCTTGGTCACGTGGGAACTGGAGCCCGTGGCGCACGGTGTCGTTCGCCCTGGGTCTTGTCCTGATTGGCGCAGTGCTGCTCCCTCCCATCAGCCGGGAGGCACACAGCGACCTCCGCTACCACATGACCCAGCATCTCCTCATAGGCATGTTCGCACCGATCGGACTCGCGATGGGCGCTCCTGTCACGCTCCTGCTCCGGTCGGTGCCGGTAACCACAGCGCGACGAATGGCCGCCGTGCTCCGGAGTCGACCGATACATGTCCTGAGCCACCCGATGACGGCTCTCGCGCTGAATATCGGCGGGATGTATGTCCTCTACCTCACACCGGCGTTCGCCGTCTCCATGTCGAGTCAGCCGATCCACTGGCTGATCATGGCGCATTTCCTTGCGGCCGGATACCTGTACAGCTGGGCGATTGCTGGACCCGATCCTGCACCGGGTCGTCCCGGCCTCCCACTGAGACTGTGCGTGTTGATCGCTGGGATCGCCGCCCACGCCTACCTCGCCAAGGCGATGTACGCGCACCTGTGGCCGCGCGGCACGGGCCTCAGCGAGACGGAGATTCGCGAGTCGGCGCAGCTCATGTACTACGCCGGAGATCTGGCCGAGCTGTTGCTGGCGATCGCGCTGTTCGCGAGCTGGTACCAGCACCGGCACCGACGCCGTGGCCGCCGATCCGGCACGAACCACACATACGAAAGCGGACGCCCGAAGGCGTCCGCGACGTTGAGCCCCTGATTGTCGATACCAGGTTCGTGACGTACGGGGCCTCGCTCCCCACACGAGCCAGCATTGCCCTTCCGTTCAGGCAGCGCCTTCGGAAGACGTGTCGGACGTCGATTCTTCGACGCTGAGGCGGCCGAGCACCTCGAGCAGCACCGCCCGATGCTTGCACACGGGATCGCCGAACTGTCCGGCATGGCACTCGCAGCCCCACGGTGTTACCTCATAGGCGGTTACCGTGTCCTTGGCACTCGTAGCGATCCACATCCCACATCCGGCGAGCTGGCGCACCTGCACGCCCTCGGCATGCGCCCGACGAAGGGCTTCGCGCCAGCGTCGCTCCGTGTTGCCTCGCTTGGTCGTTGGCGTGGCCATGACTGTTACTCCAGTTCGAGGGGGCGTCGGTTCCGAGGGGTGTCACCGGAACTCCTGCTCGCGGCGGACCCGGAAGGGGTCGATATCGCCTCGATCGAGACGGCCCGGTTGTGTCGACGCAGCTGCGTTGCGTGCTGCTTGATGGCCCGTATCGTGAGCGTCGGACGGTCGGTGAACGAGGGCCCGATGGGGTCTCTTTCCTATGACAATTATACCAGAATTCAGGCCAGAACCGACCCATTTGGTGCCTGCGGGACACAGGATTCCGTCTGGAAAAACGACGAGCCGGGCGTCACCATGACGCCCGGCTTCGACACGCTTCATTGAGTTCAGGGAGCGGGTGATGGGACTCGAACCCACGACATTTTGCTTGGGAAGCAAACACTCTACCAACTGAGTTACACCCGCATCTCCATTTGGTGCCCCTGAGTATACCACCTGAACGTACGGTGTGCATAGCCCCCTGGGCCACCAAATGGTGATCGATTAACCGACCGGCGTGGCCACTGGCGTCGCACCTGGACTGGCCAGTCGGAGGTCGGCGACAACGGGGAAATGATCCGACGCCATCCGGGTCAGGTCGTCGACCACGACCTCGGACCCGAATACCTGTAACCCGGCGCTCACGAAGATGTAGTCGATCCTTGCCTCTGGCTCAGCGTCGGGACTCGCCGGGGAGGTGAACCCGCCGTCCCCACCATGTACCGCTGACCACACATCCGTGAAACCCGACGTGGGGTCCACGATGCGTGCAAGCTCGTCGTCGCCAGGCCGGGCGTTGAGGTCGCCCATGATGATCGTCGGCAGGTCACTCGCCTCGGCGAGCTCGAGAAGTGCCGCGAGCTGCTCGGCTCGCTGCCGCGCCGCTTCCTCCTGCGCCCCCTCCCGGCCAGCCTGAAGGTGGGTGTTGATCACCAGGATCTGCTGTCCCCCGCCGATGTCGATCGTCGCAGAGAGGGCACCACGCTGCTCCCACCCTTCCGGCGTCGGCAGCAACGTGTTCGTGCATTCGATGATCGGGTAGTCGCTCAGGATGGCGACACCGTACTGGTGCGGCTCATTCGCATGGTTGTCGGCCGGGTGGTCGAGATTGGCGCCGTAGCACTGGTTCATGCCGAGCAGCGAGCTGAGCTCGGCCGGCTGGTCCACGCCACCGCTTCGCGCCCAGTACCGGTCGACCTCCTGCAGACCGACGATCGACGCGCCGCTGCGCTCGATGACCTCCGCTGTCCGCGCCAGATCGACCTCGCACTCCGTGTTGGGGATCGTCCCTTCGGACACCGTCGGGTTGACACAATCGTCATTGCCGCGCCCGTGCTTGATGTTGTAGGTCATCACCCGCAGGTCGCCGGTGTCCGGCACGGGTGAGGCAGTCTGTGCCGTTACAACGACGGTGAGCGAACTGACGAAGACCATCGCTGCCAGAAGAGCCACGAAGAGTCGTCGCACCGTTACCATGGGCCGGTCCTTTCACCATATCGACGTGCTGCCATCTCATCCAGAGATGATATAGCGACATCAATATGGATACCAGCGTCATGTATTTGGTCGGACGATTTCCAGATCGGTGACGACCGGGTAGTGGTCCGACGCGATGCGGGTCAGGTCGGTGATGACCACCGACGCGCCGAGAACGCTCACTCCGGTGCCGGCGAAGATGTAGTCGATTCGGCGCTCCGGCTCGGTATCGGGTCGCGCCTCGATGGTGTGCCCCTCGCCACCCGCTCCGGATCGCACCCACGCATCGACGAAGCCGGAGTCGGGGTCTTCGATCTGTCGAAGCTCGACACTGCCCGGGGTCGCATTGAAGTCACCGGTGATGACCGCGGCACCATTCGCCTGCATGGCGAGGTCGAGGACACCTCGAAGCTGCTCGGTCCGCTGCGTAACCGTGCCATCACTGTTCGACGGGTCCCCGTACTGGAGATGCGTGTTGATCAGTGTCACCAGCTGCCCATCATCCAGCCGGATCTCCGCCACGAGCGCTCCCCGCTGCTCCCAGTTCTCCGGCGTCGGGAGGTGGACGTTCCGGTGCGCTTCGATCCGCCACCGGCTCAGGATCGCCGTGCCGTACTGCGGCACCGCGTCTCCGGGCTGTCCGCCTGCCGGGAGCCAGTTGGCACCATGGCACCAGTCCATGCCCAGCACCTCCGCCAGGTATCTCGGCTGGTCCAGATTGTCACTGCGATCCCAGTGGCGGTCGACCTCCTGGAGGCCGACGATGTCAGCACCGGACTGCCGGATCACCTCGGCGATGGTGTCGATCTGACTGGTCCCGGCGAGATCTGCGGGCAGGCCGAAGCTCCCGAATCCTGAGCGGATGTTCCACGACATCACTCTCAGGCTGGGGCGTGCATCCCGATTCGCGTTGTGCGCTGTCATGTGCTGGTCCATTTCCGTGATCGAGTCGAGAGCGGTACCGTCGTCACGCTCGTGACCGGATCGTTCAGGCGTTTCCCCGTGCGTCCTCCGCGGCGAGACGGGCGCCCACGCGGCTGATGAGGGGCGGGGCGATGAAGGTGGTGATGATGACCACGAGGATGATCACCGAGAACAGCTCTTCCGAGAGAACACCCAGCTGCTGACCGGTCGCGGCGAAGATGAGCCCCACTTCTCCGCGAGGCACCATGGAGATGCCGACCAGCAGCCGCTCGGTGGTGCTGCCTTTCGCGGCGACGCCGGCGAGAATCTTGCCTGCGATGGCAGCGATCGAGATCACGATGGCCACGAGATAGAGCTCGGGCTGAAGGAGTGACCCGATATCGATCTGGAGACCGGTGTAAACGAAGAAGACGGGGACGAATACCAGGCTGAGGTTGCCGATAAGGTCTTCGACGTGGGAATGGCTGTGCTTGTGGATCAGGCGGGCGACCGATTCCCGGTCTTCTTCCGACGCGAACTCAAGCTTGCGCAGGTCGTTCACGAAGTCCGGATCCGCGTACCGGCGGAAGTGGACGGAGTCGAGAATGAGTCCGGCAGCGAAGGCTCCGATGATCGGCTCGAGCCCGAACTGCTCCGCGAGGTAGCCGGTCGCGAGAGCAAGCCCGAGGGCGACGGCCACCTTCATGCCGATACCGGCGCTGATGTAGCTGAAAAAGCTCGAGATCCTGCCAGCCGCCAGGCTGCCGATCACGATGGCCCCGGCAAGGAACCCGAACGACTTGAGTGCCAGCTCGGCCACCATGGCCGGTCCGACCTCCCCGCCACTGGCAAGCGCCGAGACGATCGCGAGCACGATCAGGCCGAGCACATCGTCGATCACCGCCGCCCCGAGCACGGTTTGCGCGGCCCTGGAGCGGGTGATCCCGAGCGACCTGAACACGGACGCCGTGATGCCCACACTCGTGGCCACGAGTGCCGCACCGAGAAAGAGCCGGGCGTTGAGCGACTCATCGCCGTAGAAGATCGGTCCCAGCACGTAGGTGCCAAGCACGAAGGGAATGACTACCCCGATCGACGCCACGAGGAGGGCGTTCACACCCACCCGTCGCATCTCGGTCAGGTTGGATTCGAGTCCGATCGAAAAGAGGAGGATCAGGGCGCCGAAGCTGGAGAGGAAGCCGATCGTCTCGTTCCGCGCGATCTCATCCATCAGGCCCCAGCCGATGTACCCCAGGGAGGCGAGGACGATACCCGCAAGCAGCTCGCCGATGACCGGGGGCTGCCCCCGCTTCTCGACGATGTTCCCGATCTTGCCGGCGAGCAGCACGATGGCGAACATGAGGAAGACCTTGCCCCAGTGGTGAGTCGCCTCCTCGCCGTTCGACTCCGCCGCGAGCGCTGCGGCGCCGGTTGTGCCCAGGCCGATTCCGGCCACCATCGCGGCGACCATCAGTCTTCGTATCGGATTGTTGTAGTTGACCATGCTCCCCCTTCCCCATCACCTCGGAAGATAGTACCCGTGGTTGGCGCTCTGGCATAGGGTCGCGGTCGGAAACGGCATCACTTCGTTCGGTAATCTCATTGGTCCATGTCACATTGACGGCACAGCGGCTGTACGGCTATACTCCATACGCCTTCGGGGACGTAGCTCAGCTGGGAGAGCGCTACAATCGCACTGTAGAGGTCGGGGGTTCGAATCCCCCCGTCTCCACCCCGAACAACGAAGAACGGCCGTGGCATGGTGCCACGGCCGTTCCCTTTTCCGCTCGCGATCGGGACTAGACCGGCTGGGGGGTCAGCGTGCCGAAGTTGCCGCCGCCGTCGTCTTCCTCCCGCTGCCGACGCTCGCTGCGGATCCTCGCGGACTCCTGCGCGATGCGCGAGAGCCGACCGGTAGGCGGACCGACGAGATCCGGCTTCGGCCGTGGCGAGTCGAACAGCGCCTCGAGCTGCTCGTCCTCGATCGTCTCCTCACGGATCAGGAGCTGGGCGATCGCCTCGAGCTTGTCGAAGTGCGTCTGGATGATGTTCATCGCCTTGTCGTGTGCCTGGTCGACGATCTGACGCACTTCCTGGTCGATGCGATAGGCGACCTCGTCACTGTAATTGCGCTGCTCGCTGATCTCGCGACCGAGGAACACCATCTCGTCCTTCTTGCCGAAGGCCAGCGGGCCCAGCGAGCTCATGCCGAACTCGGTGACCATGCGCCGGGCGATGCCGGTGGCTCGCTCGATGTCGTTCGACGCACCGGTCGAGATCTCCTCGAAGACGAGCTTCTCGGCGATCTGCCCCGCCATGAACACGGCGATGTCATCCTCGAACTGCGCCTTCGTCTTGAAGATGCGGTCCTCGTCCGGCACGGTGCGGGTGTAGCCGCCGGCCATGCCGCGCGCGACGATCGAGACCTTGCGGACCGGGTCGGCGTGCGGGAGCATCCGCGCCACCAGCGCGTGCCCGGCCTCGTGGTACGCGGTCATCAGGCGCTCGCGCTCGGAGATCACCCGGCTCTTGCGCTGTGGACCTGCGATCACGCGGTCGATCGCCTCGGTCAGCTCCGGCCGTCCAACCGTCTTCTTGTTGCGGCGGGCGGCGAGGATCGCGGCCTCGTTCACGAGGTTCTCGAGATCGGCGCCTGAGAAGCCGGAGGTCTGTCGCGCGAGATTCTCGATCGAGACGTTGTCCTCGACCGGCTTGCCGCGGGTATGCACCTCCAGGATCGACCGGCGGCCGGCGATGTCCGGGCGATCGAGGATCACCTGGCGATCGAATCGTCCCGGTCGCAGCAGGGCCGGATCGAGCACGTCGGGCCGGTTGGTGGCGGCGATGATGATCACGTTGGTGCTGCTGTCGAAGCCGTCCATCTCGACCAGGATCTGGTTGAGAGTCTGCTCGCGCTCGTCGTGACTGCCGCCGAGCCCGGCACCGCGCTGGCGACCGACCGCATCGATCTCGTCGATGAAGACGATGCAGGGCGCATTGCGCTTGGCCTGCTCGAAGAGGTCGCGCACGCGGCTCGCGCCGACGCCCACGAACATCTCGACGAACTCGGATCCGGAGATGCTGAAGAACGGCACGCCGGCCTCACCAGCGACCGCGCGGGAGAGGAGCGTCTTGCCGGTGCCCGGCGGTCCGACCAGCAGCACGCCGCGGGGGATGCGTGCGCCGAGCGACGCGAACTTCTCGGGATACTTGAGGAACTCGACGACCTCGGCCAGCTCCTCCTTGGCCTCATCGACGCCAGCGACGTCGGAGAAGGTCACGGTGGGGCGGTTGCTGGAGAAGAGACGGGCCTTGCTCTTGCCGAACGACATCGCCTGGTTGTTGCCACCCTGGCTCTGCCGCATGATGAGGAAGAAGATGCCGACCAGGAAGAGGATCGGCAGGAAGATCGCCAGCCCGCTCAGGATGGCCCCCCAGCGACTCGCCTCTTCCACCTCGATCCGCACGTCTTCCGGGGCGATTCCGGCGCTGTCGAGGACCTCGATGATGTTCGCCCCCGGTGGGAGCCGGGTCTCGGCGGGGTCGCGGCCCGATGCCTCGGTGAAGAAGACCTGGACCTCCGACTCGCCCTCCTGTGTCACGAGGTGGTCGACCTGACCGTTCTTGATCGCCCGTACCACATCCGAGGTGAAATCGACCGACTGGTAATCCTCGTTGGCACCGGAGAACGCCAGCCAGACGGCAAGCGTCGCGACGATGAGGACAATCCAGATGGCACCACTCCGCAACCATTTCCGTCGTGGCATGCTGTTAACTCCGTTGGAAGATGATGTGATCCAGAACGCGCGTCAACGCCCGCGGAATCGCGTTACGTCAACGTTTTCAAGTATACCAACGACTCAGGCGTCTCCCGGTTCGGAATAGACGGAGGGATCGAGCACCGCGACGTACGGCAGGTTGCGATAGGTCTCCGCGTAGTCCAGGCCGTAGCCGACGACGAACTCATCGGGGATCTCGAAGGCCACCCGATCGACCTGCACGGTCGCCGCTTCGGCCTTGTTCTTCTTCAACAATGCAACGACCCGGATGTCCTTCGGGTTCCGTCGCCGAAGCAGATCCAGCAGGTACTGGAGCGTGAGCCCGCTGTCGACGATGTCCTCGATGATGATGATGCGCCGCCCCTCGATGTCCTGTCCCAGATCCTTGAGGATGCGGACCACGCCGGACGACTGGGTCGAGGCTCCGTAGCTCGAGATCGCCATGAAGTCGATCTCGACCGGAATGGTCATCGCCTTCATGACGTCGGTCATGAAGGCCACGGCGCCCTTCAGCACGCCGATCATCAGCGGCCGGTCGCCCCGGTACTCCTCGTCCAGCTCCCGGGCGATCGCCCGGATCTCGCGCTGGAGGTCGGACTCGTCGATCAGGATCCTCGCTACCCCCGCGGCACGAGCCTCCGCCAGCGTCTGCTGATGCTGGCTGGTGCCGTCGTCCTGGTTTCCGCCGTTCTGCGCCATGCTGCCCCCTCGATAGAGGTTTGATACCCGTTGCTCCAAGTGTACCGAAGGGCCGTGGGCAGGATCGGTGTTCGTGCAGATGCACCCAATGTCCTCACACGCGCAAGATGGTCCGTGACCACGGGGCACATCTTGCGTTATTAGAACATATGTTCTAACGTGGTGAAGAGTCTTATCCGATCTTGCGCCAAAGGATGTCGTATGGAACCACGCATCACGCTCCTCACCCTCGGCGTCGACGATCTCGAGCGCTCCCTCGCATTCTACCGGGACGGTCTCGGCCTGCCGACCGAGGGTATCACCGATGATGTCGTCTTCTTCAAGCTGAAGGGCACCTGGCTCAGCCTCTATTCGAACGACTCGCTCGCACGCGATGTCGGGCTGGGGCCGCGTGTCGCGGGCTTCTCGGGGATCACCATCGCGCACAACGTTCGCTCCCGCGACGAGGTGGATGCGCTCATCGAGCGTGCCCGCCAGGCCGGCGCCACCATCCCGAGTCCGGCGCGGGAGATGCACTGGGGCGGTTACGTCGGCTTCTTCGCCGATCCCGACAGGCATGTCTGGGAGATCGCCTGGAATCCGCACTTCTGGGTCGAGTGACGGCCAGCTCTCCCTCGATCGATCCGTCCACACGAGGAGGCGCCCATGTCCGTTGCCTGTCTCCACATCCCCCACTTCGGTCTGCGAGTCTCCATGCTCTCCCGACCCGAGCTCGATGGGCACCCGCTGGTCCTGAGCGATCCACACCACGGCCGCCCGACGGTGCTCGACGCCACCCCCGAAGCTCGCCAGCGAGGGGTGCGGACCGGACTGTCCCTCCGGGAGACGATGGCGCTCTGCCCGACCGCCATCGTGCTCGCTCCCGACCCCGCGGCCGAGCACGAACAGGCGCATGCCATCTCGGCCGCGCTCGATGCGATCAGCCCGCTCGTCGAGCCCGCTGCGGACGACAGCGGTACCTGGTACATCGATCTCACCGGCCTGGACCGCCACTTCACCTCCGTTCGGAGCGCCGCCGAGCACATCCTCCGGCAGGCCGCCCCCAGCCTGCGCCCCCGGGTCGGTGTCGCGATCAGCAAGTTCGCCGCCCGCGTGGCCGCCAATCGCAGCGCGCCGGGCGGAGTGACCCTGGTCTCCCCTGCCCGTACCCTCGCGCTGCTCGAGAACGCGCCGATCGAGCTTCTCCCCCTCGCCGCCGATGTGCTCCACCAGCTCCATCTGATGGGGATCGAGACGCTGGGCCAGTACGTCGCCATCCCGCGCGCGAAGATCGGGTCTCGCTTCGGTCCGGCAGGGCAGCGAGCCTGGGACCTGGTCAGGGGCGATGCGCACGACCCGGTCTCACCACCACCGCGCTCGCTGACCGTGACGGAGCATCTGGAGATGCCGGCACCGGCCACGAGCCACGACGTCCTGATGTTCGCGCTCAAGCAGCTCATCCACCGTGCCTTCCGGTCGCCCGAGCTTCGCTACCGGCACGCGCGCGAGATCACCATGCGAGCCGGGCTGGAGCACGAGCGGTCGTGGGAGCGATCGATGGTCTTCAAGGATGCCTACGGTCCCGACCAGCTCGTCCGGGCGATCGGGCTGCGCATGCAGCACCTGGAGATGCCCGGTCCCATCGAGACGCTCTCGGTGGAGATCCACGGCATCGTCCAGACCACCGCGCACCAGACGATGCTCCCCGCGCTCCGACCGCGCACTCTCGCACCCCTGTCACACGCCGTGTCGATGCTCAAGCAACGCTACGGTCTCTCGCCGCTCTTTCGCATCGTGGAGGTTGAGCCATGGTCTCGCATTCCAGAACGACGTCACGCCCTGGTCAGCTTCGACCCCTGAACCAGCCGAGACCGATCGAGGTCAAGGTCGAGGCACATCGGCCCGTGGCGCTCATCGACCCGCCACATCGCTACCGCATCGAGCAGATCCAGGACACCTGGATCATCGACGACGAATGGTGGCGCGACCCGATCAGTCGCCAGTACTTCCTGGTGCTGCTGGAGGGCGGCATCGTGCGCACCATCTTCCACGACCGCACCAGCGATACCTGGTTCGCGCAGCACTACTGAGAGCCGCGCCGGCGTACGGGCACTCCATCCCAGGCCTGAAGACCACCAATCCATTCCATGAGCCAGCCGCCGTTCCGGGCGCGGCGACATTCCGGCTCGGAACGACATCCATGACGCATCTACCGGGTCGGCCTCGGGCCGCCCCCTACGAAAGGCTGCGATCGACAGCATTTTCCCAGGGACCGAAATGACATGTACACCGAGCTGCACCTGCACACGTCATTCTCCTTCCTCGACGGCGCATCCCAGCCCGACGAGCTGGTTCGGCGTGCCGCAGACCTCGGCTACACCGCTCTCGCCATCACCGACCACGACGGAGTCCACGGCGCCCTCGAGTTCGCGCAGCTTGCCGAAGACGCCGGGATCCAGCCCATCACCGGCGCCGAGATCACCCTTGCCGATGACACCCATCTCACCCTGCTCGCCGAAACCCCCGAGGGCTACAGCAACCTCTGTCGTGTCCTGACCCACATCCACCACGGCCGCCACCCGGCGCCGGTCATCCTGCCCGACCAGAACGACGCCCCCTCATTCGACAGCCGCCTGAACCCGCCCCTCGGTGACTATGCCAGCGGCCTGATCCTCCTCACCGGCTGCCGCAACAGCCAGCTCTGCCATGTCGTCGATGACAACAACATGGCCGCTGCACGACACATCCTCGATCAGTACATCGCCTGGTTCGGGAGGGACAACGTCTTCGTCGAGCTCCAGCAGAACGAGGTCTACGGAGACACTGCCCGCATTCGCGCGCTCGTCGAGCTCGCCCGCCACGCCGGTCTCGACTATGTCGCGACCAGTGACGTTCACTACCACGTCGCCTCACGCCACCGGCTGCAGGACGTGCTCGTCGCCATCCGTACCCGCAGCACCCTCGACCAGTGTCACCGCGAGCGACGCCCCAACGCCCGCTTCGCGCTGCCGACCCATGAGGAGATGCAACACCGCTTCGCCGAGTGGCCGGAAGCGATCGCCAACACCCGCCGCATTGCCGACCGCTGCGCCGCGTTCCGGCTCACCCGCGACCTGAAGTACACCTTCCCCGACTACGACGCCGGCACCGGCGAGACACCCGACGAAGCGCTCGCGCGTATCTGCTGGGAGACCTTCGACCAGCGCTACAGCCCCGACAACCAGCGGGCGAAGGACAAGGTTCGCGAGGAGCTGCGCCTCATCGCCCGGCACAGGCTCTCCGGCTTCTTCCTCATTTACCGCGACCTGCTCGAGCTGGCGCGGGAGGTCGCCGCCGAGCTCCGGGGTGGGCCCGTCTCCGGGTCGCGCCGCTTCCTGCCACCGGGGCGGGGTCGCGGCTCGTCGGTCAGCTCGATCGTCTGCTACCTCATCGGGCTGTCGCCGGTCGACCCGCTCGCCCACGATCTCTACGTCGGCCGCTTCCTCAACGAGGAGATGCCGTCGATCCCGGACATCGACCTCGACTTTCCGCGCGAGATCCGCGAGCGGCTGATCGAGCGTGTCTACGACGTCTACGGAGCCGACCATGCGGCGCTGGTCTGTGCCTTCTCCACCTATCGCCTCCGCAGCGCGGTGCGGGATGTCGGCAAGGCTCTGGGGCTCCCGATCGCCGACCTCGACCGCATCGCCAAGCTGAGCGAGCCTCGCTCGGCGGACAGCCTCGCCGAGGAGCTGACCTACCTGCCGGAGTACGCCGCCCGGCGCGACACCCCGCCCTGGAGCTACCTGATCGAGCTCTCCAGGCAGCTCGCAGGGTTCCCGCGCCATGTCACCCAGCATGTCGGCGGCATGATCGTCTCGGCCACGCCGCTCAACGAGATCGTCCCGATCCAGCCCGCCGCAATGGAAGGGCGGTTCATGTGCCAGTGGGACAAGGACTCCTGCGAGGATGCGCATTTCATCAAGATCGACTTCCTCGCCCTGGGCATGCTCTCGCTGGTCGAGGAGGCGCTCGATCTCATCGACGCGAGCGGTGCCGATCCGGTCGATCTCAGCCGCATCGATTTCAACGACCCGGCCGTGTACCGGATGATCCAGGCGGGTGACACCGTCGGCGTCTTTCAGGTCGAGAGCCGCGCGCAGATCCAGATGCTCCGCCGCACCCTGCCCGAATCCCTCAACGATCTCGTCGTCCAGGTGGCGATCGTCCGCCCCGGCCCCATCGTGGGTGGCGCCGTCACCCCCTATGTCCAGCGGCGTGAGAACCCCGATTACGTGCCGGAATACGACCATCCGCGGCTGGAGCGACTGCTGAAGGAGACACTCGGCGTAATCCTCTATCAGGAGCAGGTGGTCCAGGTGGCCGAGGAGCTCGCCGGGTTCACCCCTGGACAGGCCGACCAGCTCCGGCGCGCGATGACCCGCAAGCGCTCCGCGGAGGCGATGGAGGCAATGCGAGAGGAGTTCATCGCCGGCGCTCTGGCACAGGGGGACGTGGATCGCAAAACCGCCGAAGACGTCTTCGACAAGCTCACCGGCTTCGCCGAGTACGGCTTCCCCAAGAGCCACGCCGCCGCCTTCGCGCTGCTCGCCTACCAGTCGTGCTGGCTGAAGCACTACTACCCGGCCGAGTTCCTCTGCGCGCTGCTCAACAACCAGCCGATGGGCTTCTACGCGCCCCACGTGCTCGTCAACGACGCCCGGCGCCATGGCATCCGGGTGCTGCGTCCCGACGTCAACGAGAGCACCGTCCCCTGCTCCGTCGAGGGCAAGAAGACCGTGCGGATCGGCCTCGCCTTCGTGAAGGGGCTCGGGGAGGACGCCGCCAGCGAGATCGTGCGGGAGCGTGTGGCGAACGGTCCCTACCGATCGCTCGCCGACCTCGTGCGACGCGTGCCGCTACGCCAGGAGAGTGTCCGCCACCTCATCGCTGCCGGCGCCTGCGACGGCTTCGGCATGCAGCGCCGCGAGATGATCTGGCAGCTGGGCCTGTTCATCCCCTCCCGCTCCTTCTCGAAGGGAAAGAAGCACAAGACCGCCGGTCGCCAGCTCTCCCTCGCCCTGCCCACCGAGCAGGATGCCGTCGAGCTGCCGCGAACCTCCGCCTGGGAGCGCATGGCCGACGAGTACCGCATTCTCGGCATGTCGACGACCTTCCACCCCATGGCACTGCTGCGACCGCGCATGCCGAAGGGAATGGTCTCGACCCGGGATCTCCAGACCCTCGCCGATGGCACCATGATCCGGCTGCCGGGTCTGATCGTCTGTCGCCAGCGGCCGGGAACGGCCAAGGGCATCACCTTCCTGCTGCTGGAGGACGAGTTCGACCTGGTCAACGTCGTCGTCCACCCATGGCTCTACGAGCGCCAGCGGCATCATGTCCGTGCGACCCCACTGCTGGTCGTCCACGGTCGGTTGCAGCATGCGAAGAACAACATCAACGTCGTGGCCGAGCACCTCCAGCCGATCGAGGACATGCAGCTGGTCTACCCCTACGACGGCCGGGATCCGCAGGCAGGACACCCACTGGAGAACGCCAGCGACGACGCCAACCCCGGCACGATCCAGCTCGTGCAGCTGTCCGATCGCAGGGAGGAAGGGCCGCGCCGGCGAGCCGACATCCGCGCCGTCAGTCCCGACTCACACAACTACCGGTAAGCGCGAGCCGGGTCCACGAACCGACCGGACGACGACGCGGAGGGATCGGGAGAACACGACATCAGGTACATCCACGCCGTTTCATGCCGCACACTCCGGCCGAAATGACGGGATGCGCCGGGTGGAGCGATCCCTGCACCCATACCTACGACGTGCCTTCGGGAGGCTGCATGCCCAGCAGCCCGGAGCGATACCCCACCGACCAGCCGCCGCCGATCTCGACGCGCCGTCCACCCACGCCACGGTTCGCCAGCGCCACGACCGCGTCCACCCGCTCCAGCCCAGGATCGCCGGTGTACCCGGCATGGTGGACCCAGTGACGGACCACACGGCGCTGCAGGCCCAGCGGCGCGTTCCGCACCGACTGCCACCCGAGGCGCCCACGCTCGTCGGTCGTGCGATGCATGAGTGCGTGCGCCACGTCATCCAGCGCCTCGTCGTCCGCCCGCACGATGTCCGCCAGCGCCACCAGCCTGCCAACGGACCCCGGCGAGATCTCCTCCAGCAAGGGCAGCACCTCGTGGCGAATCCGGTTCCGACGGAAATCTGGCGTATCGTTGGTCGGATCCTCGATCACCGGCACGCCCGAGTCCCGCACGACGTCTTCGAGCGACTCGGGTGCCTCGTGGAGGAACGGGCGGATCACGCGGATCTCGACCACAGGGTCAGGCCCGTCGAGCACGAGCGTCCCATCCGCCTCCATGCCCCGCAGACCGGCCAGCCCGGAGCCACGCAGGACGTGAAGGAGCACCGTCTCCGCCTGGTCGCGCTGGTGGTGGCCGACCGCCACGGCGTCACCATCGACCTCGTCGAGCACGCGGGCAAGGGAGCGATATCGAAAACGCCGAGCGACATCCTCGATCCCTTGCCCGGACGCCTGCTCGCGCAGATCGCTGTCGGCAGTGACGAGGACACACGTGACCCCCAGCGACTTCGCGACCACCAACGCCCTGGCGGCAGCCTCCGAAGCATCCGGCCGCAGCCGATGATCGACATGCACGGCCGTCACACGGCACGAGCCGAGCCGCTGCAGCTCCCGGAGCACGAGCAGCAGCGCGAGTGAGTCACGCCCGCCGGAGTAGCCGACGACGAGGTGCGGAGACCGATCCGGAAACGACTCGCGCAGGAAACGACGGACACGCTGAACCAGCCCCGACTCACCTCGGAGGCTGTCCGGGCGTCGAGACTTGCGGTCCTGTCTCTCGATTGACATGGCTGGGGGGATCCAGAGGTGGTGCCGACGGGTGGATTCGAACCACCGACCGAAGGCTTATGAGTCCTTTGCTCTGCCACTGAGCTACGTCGGCGCACGCAACGGAACGTATTCTACAAAAGCACCAACCCGTCGTCAAACCGTTTCGAAGCCCCACTGCCGGTACGCTACACTCACTATCAGACGAGAGAGCACCCGCACGCCCCACCCAACACCGAGGCTTTCAGCACCCATGCAGACCGAAACCCACCCACTTCTCGCCAACCTCAACGACGACCAGATGAAGGCGGTAACCACCACCTCGGGTCCCGTCCTGGTCGTGGCCGGTCCAGGGTCGGGCAAGACGCGCGTGCTGACCCACCGAATCGCCTGGCTCATGGAGCAGGAAGGGATCCCCCCCGAGGGCATCCTGGCCGTCACGTTCACCAACAAGGCCGCCAACGAGATGCGCGAGCGGATCAGGCGACTGGTCAGCGGCTCCGCGGTGGAGGGACTGGTGATGGGCACCTTCCACTCCCTCGGCGTCCGCATCCTGCGCCAGAATCCCTACCGTGCCGAGCAGCTCATCAACCTGAAGCCGAACTTCGTCATCTACGACACCGCCGATCAGCTCGACGTGGTCAAGGAAGCGATCGTCCACGAGCGCATGGATCCAAAGCAGATCCTGCCGCGACGCATCCTCAGCGCCATCTCGAGCGCCAAGGCGGTGATGAAGACACCGGATGATGTCGTTCGCGAGGCGATGTCCTACGACGACGAGATCATCGCCCGGGTCTACGCCGAGTACGAGCGCCGCCTGCGCGACCTCAACGCCGTCGACTTCGACGACCTCCTCACCCTGCCCCTTCGACTCTTCGACGAGGACCCGCAGCTGCTCGAAAAGTACCAGGCGCAGTTCCGCCACATCATGGTCGACGAGTACCAGGACACCAACCGTGTCCAGTACGTCATGGTCACGGCACTGGCGGACATCTGGCGCAACCTGTTCGTGGTGGGCGACCCCGACCAGTCGATCTACGCCTGGCGTAACGCCGACATCACCAACATCCTCAACTTCCGGGAGGACTATCCCGACGCGGTCCAGATCAATCTGGAGATCAACTACCGTTCGACCGGCCACATCGTCCAGGCGGCAGATCGGCTGATCCGCGACAACACGGAGCGCATCGACCGCCCGATCCGGACCATCAACCCGGACGGCGAGAAGATCATGCTCCGCGAGCTCGCCGACCAGAATCACGAGGCGAGCTTCATCGTGGACGAAATTCGGCGGCTCACGCAGCGCGGCGCCGCGAAGCCCGAGGACATCGCGGTGATGTATCGCACCACCGCACAGTCCCGCGTGCTGGAGGAAGCGTTCCGCCGCTCGGAAGTGCCGTACCGCATCATCGGCGGCGTCCGCTTCTACGAGCGCAAGGAGGTGAAGGACATCCTCGCCTTCTTCAAGCTGCTCTACAACCCGGCCGACCGCCTCAGCCTGGAACGCATCCTCGACAACACGCCTATCGGCAAGGGCTTCGGGCCACGGGCGCTCGAGACGCTCGTGGAGTGGGCCCGGGAGAACGATTCAACACCGGTGGACGGCCTGATATCGCTGGCCCCGTCGATCGCGCCGGACAAGCGACACCCGAACCCGCCCGAGATCTCCGGCTCGGCCCGCAGGCCGGCCGAGAGGATCGGTGCGACGCTCGCCATCCTGCGTGAGCGGGCCCAGACATCGACACTGAGCGAGCTCTTCGACGATGTCGTCGAAGTCAGCGAATACCGTGAGCAGTACCGCAACGGCTCCGAGGAAGAGCTGCAGCGCTGGGCGAACGTGCAGGAGCTCCGCACGGATATGGAGCGATTCGACACACTCGACCCGTCCGAGGCGCTCACCCAGTATCTCGAGTCCGTCTCACTGGTCGCCGATGTCGACGCGATGGACGACGACACGGGACAGGTGACGCTCATCACCCTGCACTCGGCAAAGGGACTCGAATTCCCGGTTGTCTTCATCGCGGGTGTCGAGGAGGGTCTCCTTCCGATCAGTCGCGCCGTCGAGGCGGAGGCGTTCGACCATCAGCCCATGGAGGAGGAGCGCCGGCTCTTTTACGTCGGCGTCACACGGGCAAAGCTGCTCCTCTACCTCACCTGCGCCACCACGAGGATGTCGTACGGGCGCTTCGGATCGAATGAGCCCTCACGATTCCTGGCCGGCATTCCGGCCGACACCATGAAGGCAGTAACCCGCCGCGACGCCGTCGGCACGGCCCGCAGCGGCCGCTACACGGGTCGTCGGTCTGGGCCGCTCGCCGGTCGCGTGCAGGCGCCGGTGTCGTTCGACCGTGTCGACGCGGCGATCGAGTCGCCCGTGCTTCCCGACTTCGAGATCGCGCAGAAGGTCTTTCATCCCAAGTTCGGCACCGGCATCGTGACCGAGGTCGTGAAGCTGAAGAACGATGTCGAAGTCGCCGTCGAGTTCAAGCGCCATGGCAAGAAGCGCCTCATGGCCAGCCTCGCCCGGCTGGAGCCCGTCGAGGAGGACTGACGGTGGGCAGCACACCACGGGGCGTTGGTCATGACGGGGCGATCCGCATCATGCTCGAGGAGCGCGAGCGAGCGATCCTGTCGCCATATGCGACCTTCAGCGACGTTGCGGTCAGGCAGAAGCCGGAGCAGGAGTCACCGGTTCGCACCGCCTTCCAGCGTGACCGCGACCGCATCATTCACTCGAAAAGCTTCCGGCGCCTGATGCACAAGACGCAGGTCTTCATCGCTCCGACAGGCGACCACTATCGAACCCGACTCACCCACACCCTCGAGGTCGCCCAGCTCGCGCGAACGGTCGGCCGCGCGCTCCGCCTGAACGAGGACCTGATCGAGGCGATCGGCATGGGTCACGATCTGGGCCACACGCCCTTCGGTCATGCCGGCGAGCGCGCGCTCGCGGAGGTCTTTCCGAACTTCCGCCACAACGAGCAGAGCCTGCGGGTGGTGGACATCCTCGAAAAGGATGGTCAGGGCCTCAACCTCACCGACGCGGTACGGGACGGCATCCTGCGCCACTCGAAGCCTCGCGAAGCGATCGAGGGAGCGGTCTCCGGGCAGCCATCCACTCTGGAAGGCATGGTGATCAAGGTTGTCGACAGTATCGCCTACATGAACCACGATCTCGACGATGCGATCCGCGCTGGCATCCTCACCCATGAGGACATCCCTGCCCACATCAACGAGGAGCTCGGTGAGGGCCACGCCGCCCGCATCAACACCCTGATCGTCGACCTCATCGAACATTCCCGCGTCGACGCTGGTCCGGACGCCATCTCGCTCTCCCCGGAGCGCCGTGCGCTCGCGAACGAGCTCCGCGCGTTCCTGTTCGAGCGGGTGTACGATCCAATCAACCAGCTCGAGCAGACCAAGCAGGCAGGAAGGATCGTCATGGACCTGTTCGAGTGGTATGCTGAGCATCCCGAGACCATTCCGGCTACGATCCCGCAGATGCCGGATGAGCCAGAGTCTCGCCGTGTCGCCGATGCGGTCGCCACCATGACCGATCGATATGCTATCGAGCTGCACGAGCGAATCACCCCGCACCAGATCCTGGTTCCGTAGCGCTCCGCATCCCCGCAGCGGACGACCTGCGTAGGCATGGGCTGTCTGATGGCAGGAGCATGAGCATGGCACAGGACGCTGTTGCCGAGATCCGTGATCGCATCGATATCGTCGACCTTGTGCAGGAGTACGTGCCGGACCTCAAGCGAGCCGGGCGCAGTTACAAGGGACTCTGCCCGTTCCACCAGGAGACGACGCCGTCGTTCGTCGTCTTCCCGGACTCCCAGAACTTCCACTGCTTCGGGTGCGGCAAGGGGGGCGACCTCTTCACGTTCTACATGCTCACGGAGGGCGTCGAGTTTCGCGACGCGCTCCGGGATCTGGCCGCAAAGGCGGGTGTGGAGCTCCAGCAGGGCATCGGCGTCACACCGAAGCACGACGAGCATCGCGCGAAGCTGGTCGAGATCAACGATCTCGCCGCGACGTTCTTTCACCACATCCTCACGAAGGCCCCGCAGGGTGAGGCCGGTCGGCAGATGCTCAAGGATCGAGGCGTCTCCGTGGAGATGGTCGAACGGTTCCGGCTCGGGTTCGCGCCCGACGCCTGGGACAGCCTGCTCAACTTCCTCTCCTCGCGCTCGATCGACGTGGCGATGGCGGAGGAAGCGGGGCTCATACAGCCCCGAAGGTCCGGCGAGGGCTACTACGATCGCTTCCGCAACCGGTTCATGTTCCCGATCCGCAATCGGGACGGCGAGGTCGTGGGGTTCGGCGGCCGGGCCATCGGCGACGGCACGCCGAAGTACCTCAACAGCCCGCAGACGACCCTCTTCGACAAGAGCTCGATCGTGTACGGCCTGGACCTCGCTCGCGAGCCGATCAGGAAGGCGGAGGAGGTCGTGATCGTCGAGGGCTACATGGACGTTATCGCGGCCCACCAGTTCGGCTACGAGAACGTCGTGGCGGCGATGGGCACCGCCCTGACCGAGCAGCAGATTGCACTCGTCCGTCGGGGAGCCAGGCGCATCGTGATGGCGCTCGACGCCGACGCAGCCGGGCAGATGGCGACGCTTCGCGGTCTCGAGACGATGACCGAGACGATCGATCGGGACGATGACGCCACCCCCAACGCGTTCGGAATCGTCCGCATGGAGCGAAAGCACAAGACCGAGATCGCCATCGCCCAGATGCCGGTCGGGAAGGATCCGGACGAGGTCATCCGCGAGCAGCCGGTCGAGTGGGAGGCGCTGATCCGGCATGCCCGTCCGTTCCTCGATTTCACGATCGATCTGCTGACGACCGACCTCGACCTCGGCGACGCGCGCGCCAAGTCGGATGCCGTGCACCGCATCGCTCCCCTCTTTCGACAGATCACCGACCGGGTGGTCCAGGCTCACTACATCGGCGAGCTCGCCAGAAAGCTGCGGCTCGACGAGCGGCTCGTCCTCTCCGAGATCCGGCGTGCCAACATGGCGGGCAGGGAGCGCTCGCTCCGCGAAGCCACGACGCCGAAGCCGGTTGTCGATGGACGTTCACGCGAACGTACGCACGAAAACTATCTTGTAGCGCTCCTGCTTCGGCATCACCAGCTCACCAGGGACGTGCTTGAGATGGTTCCCCTGGATGACATCCACGACGCGCGCAATCGTGCGATCCTGCAGACATTGCGCGAGGAAGATCTCAGCGGCATGACTGCCGAGCAGATTGTTGTCGCGCTCGACGACGACATTGCGGATCACGCGGAGTACCTGCTCCAGTCGCTCGAGGGCCGCCCGGAACAGTTCCCCGGGCAGATTCAGGTCGAGACGAAGAAGATCCTGGCGCGCCTGGGGGAGGAGCGCTACCAGTTCCTGCTCCGGCAGCTGCAGGAGCACCTCAACGAGGCGATTCGCGCGCGCGACGAGGAGACCATCCGCAACCTGAAGGTACAGATGAAGCAGCATGCAGAGCGGCATGTCGCGTTCTACCCGCCGGAAAGCCCATACTTCAAGGATCTGCGCAGCCCAGCCTTCTAGCGGATCGATGCAGACTGTGGCGAGGTCGGCGTGGTGCCAACACCCCGCACCAGCGTGTCGAACAGCCTGTCATCGTCGCGTGCGGCAACGGTCCGGAGCTCGATGAGGATGGCGTCGTTCTCGATACGCCCATAGACGGGTGTGATGGGATCCATTCGCAGGGAACGGGCGACACGCTCGATCGACCCGTGGGGAAGGGCCAGCCGTACGGCCACCCCGGGAAGCGCCTGGCCTGGCAGGGATCCGCCCCCGGCATAGTTGGTCGTCTCCATGGGCGTCGCGTCGATGCCCTCGCCCTGGAGGCGCCCGGCCAGACGCTCAGCGCGGGATCGCAGCTCAGCGAGCGACACCGCCAACATCCTCAATGTGGGAATCCGCTCCAGTGCCTCGCCGCGAATGTAATGCCGCAGGGTCGCCGCGACACCGGCCAGCGTCACCTTGTCCGCGCGCACCGCCCGAGCGAGCGGTGCCCTGGCGACGCGGTCGACTAGGTCCGCCCGACCGGCGATGATACCCGCCTGGGGGCCACCCAGCAGCTTGTCTCCACTGAACGTGACGAGGTCCACCCCTGCCTCGAGCGACTCTCGCACGGTCGGTTCGTGCTCGAGACCGAACTGTGAGGTGTCGACCAGCGAGCCACTCCCGAGATCCTCGACAAGGAGCCATCCCTGCGCCGTGGCCACCTGTCGCAGCTCCGCAAGGGCCGGACGAGCGACGAAACCACTGATGTCGAAGTTGCTTGAATGGACCTTCAGAACCACGCCCCCCTCGCCGAGATCGGCTTCCGCGTAGTCGGACGCATAGGTGCGATTGGTCGTACCCACCTCCACCAGTTCGGCTCCCGACTGCCGCAACACGTCGGGAATCCGAAAACCACCCCCGATCTCTACCGCCTCGGCCCGGGAGACGGCCACACGTTTCCCAGCAGCGAGCGCCGACAGCACGAGCAGCACGGCCGCCGCGTTGTTGTTGACCACCAGCGTCGACTCGGCGCCGGTCAGGAGACGAAGTAGGCCCGCGATCTCCGCCATCCTCCCCCCGCGTCGACCGCTGTCGGGCTCGATCTCGAGAGCGACGTTGCTCGCGGCCGCCTCGCTCATGGCCCGGGCGGTGTCATCGCTCACCGGTGCACGACCGAGATTGGTATGGACGACGATGCCGGTCGCATTGAGGGCGGAGCGCAGTCGGGAGGCGGAGATCAGCTCCGTGATACGTCCCGTCTCGCGGCGTAGCACGTCATAGAGGCGGGCCGACGGGTCGGACACCAGCGCATGCCGCGCCCGATCCTGGATCAATCTCGCCAGCGTGGCAGCCTGCTCGCTCGACGACGTTGTCCCGTTACGCCGGAGTATCTCTGCCAACGCCTGAACGGACGGGATGTTTCGCAGCTCGTCTCGGGTCATCGCACCTGCCACCTGGCGAGAATCGGCCAACACACAGAATGTCTGCGCGTCGCTGGACATGTGACCACATCTACCGTGGATCGGGCCCACGGACAACAAGAAAGGAGCGGTGCTCAGCACCGCTCCTTATCCCTGTCGGGGAGAGAGGATTCGAACCTCCGACCTCAGCGTCCCGAACGCTGCGCGCTAACCGGGCTGCGCCACTCCCCGTACCGCACCAGAGCATACCATGCCGAGATGGGACCGTTCAACGCACTCGGCGTCACTACCGTGACATGATCGCGTGCGTACGTTGTCAACGTACGCACGGATATCCCCACAACCGGAATCCACAGCACTGCCACCGAATCGACACCTCAATTCCTATGATATTTCACGTTGCTGCACACTACAACACGAAAGAAGCGGCTGGCTGTAGCGGTCGAGCAGCCGAGTTGCGTTGCCGAATGGCGCTTTATGGTAGGATAGCCGCGGAAAATGCCCGCGTAGCTCAGAGGATAGAGCGCGACTCTCCTAAGGTCGGCGTCGGGGGTTCGAATCCCTCCGCGGGCACCGCCCCTGCCACATTTCCAATGTGAAACAGGATATGATTCTCGGACACGGACGCGTGACCTACGCGCCGTGGCTAGGGTTCTTACCTACCCTTCACGGCTTGCGAGGGGTCCATGCCGACCCCGAGCAGAGAGAACGGGGGTCTGTCATGGAACTGCAGATTCGCTCGAACGGGACGAAGGTTACCGACGGGATGCGGGAGTTCATCGACCGCCGAATGTCGAAGCTCGATCGTCTCGCCGACAAGGTCGTCGACGCCCAGCTCGAGCTGCGTACCGAGACGCCGCGAACAGGCCTGCCCGAAACCACCGCTCAGCTCACGCTCCACACCGGAAAACACATCCTGCGTGCCGAGGAGCGCGCGGACGAGCCGACGAAGGCGATCGATGCCGCCATCGACAAGCTGATCGTCCAGGTTCGGAAGTACAACGACAAGCGTCGCAGCCGCCGCCGTCGAGCTGGCGAGCACCCCATGACCGCGATGGTCACCGATGAGGAAACCGCCGCGCTCGAGAGTGCACTCGATGATCTCCCGGCCGTGGACGGCCAGGTAGCGACAGAGGAGTCGGACGACGAAGATGAGCTTCCCATTCGGGTGAAGCGCTTCTCGATCAAGCCGATGCTCGTCGACGAGGCGATCGATCAGATGGAGCTGCTCGGCCACGACTTCTTCCTCTTCCACAACGCGGATGAGGACCAGATGAATGTGGTCTATCGGCGTCGTGACGGCGCTTACGGACTGCTCTCTCCCCTGAAAAGCTGACGCACTCGCGGAAACCGGCCAATACGAGCGATGGGCCTGGCGAGATGGCCAGGCCCATCGCTCGTATTGGCCGACCGTGTTCGCTGCGATATGTCGCTTCGCGACCTACTTCTTCTTGTAGTACTTCTTGAGCTTCGGCACCGGTCTCGCCTCCTCGACCGCCTGTCGCTCCCGAAACTCCGCCGCCCGCTCTTCCAGATCGGCTTCGATACGCACCAGGTCGTTGTAGACCACTGGGTTCGACCCGGCCTGCGGGCTCCGCATCAGCATGCGCACCAGCTGCAGGAGCGACCCCGCCGTGGCCGAGGCGGCCGCCGGCAATGATGCCCGCTGCATGATGCCGTCAACGAGCTTCAGCGTCGCCGCGTTCGCGTCCTGTTCCACCAGTCGGTCCCGGATCTGCTGCAGACCTTCCTGCACGTTCATTGGGTTGCCTCCCTCCGGGGCCACCGCGGGAGGTCCCGGCGCATTGCGTGTTTCCGTCCCCTATCCTACTGCACGGCAGCACATCGGCCCGCACGGCAGTGTCAGCCGGCCTGTGCAAGAATGGAGGTCGAACCGGTTTCGCGGTGGCTGAAACGGCCACGAACCTCGGAGAACCATGAATCAGCTACACGCACCCGTCCCGCACGTGATGACGATCGCCGGGTCAGACTCCGGCGGAGGTGCCGGCATCCAGGCCGACCTCAAGACGTTCGCCGCGCTCGGCACCTATGGCACCTCGGTACTCACTGCCGTGACGGCCCAAAACACGAAGGAGGTTGCCGCGATCGCCGAGGTTCCGGAGGAGGTCGTGATCGCGCAGATCGACACCGTGGTCGAGGATATCGGCGCGCAGGCGGTCAAGACCGGCATGCTCAGCAGCAAGAGCCTGATCGGTAACATCGTCGATCGCCTCGAGGCCTGGGGCATTCCCCATCTGGTCGTCGACCCGGTCATGGTCTCGAAGTCCGGTGTCCCGCTCCTCTCTCGCGACGCCGTCGCCACCGTACGCGATGAGCTGCTCCCCCTTGCGACCATCGTTACCCCGAACCTGTTCGAAGCGGGCATGCTCACCGGGATGGACGTGCACAGCCAGGAGCAGATGGAGGAGGCCGCACGCGCAATCGCGGAGATGGGACCGCCCGTGGTGGTCGTCAAGGGCGGTCATCTCGAAGGCACTCCGGTCGATCTCGTGCTCGAGAACGGCACGGTCCACTGGCTGGAAGCGGTGAGAGTCGACACGCAGAACACGCACGGAACAGGCTGCACGTTCTCGGCGGCGATCGCGGCGTTGCTCGCCCACGGATGTTCGAATCTCGAGGCTATCCGGCTGGCAAAGCTGTTCGTCACCAACGCCCTCCAGCACTCCTACCGTATCGGCGAGGGCCATTCTCCAGCGAATCATTTCGCTCCGCTGCCCGTCGAGATCGCGGAACGGATCCGGCAACCGGCATGACCGAGATCGACATCGCGCAGCTTCTCCGAGTTTATCTGGTGGCGGACCCCGCATTCAGAAACAGTGACGACGTTCTGGAGGCAACACGCAAAGCCCTGACCGGAGGGGTCACCCTCGTCCAGCTGCGGGCGAAACACCTCACCGATCGCGACCTGGTGGCGCTCGGTCGTCGGCTGCTCGAGCTGACCAGAGCGTTCGAGGTCCCCCTTGTCGTCAATGACCGTGTAGACGTTGCGCTCGCGATCGGAGCCGACGGTGTCCACCTCGGGGTCAACGACCTGTCTCCATCGGACGCGCGCAGGATCGCTCCGCGGCCGTTCATCGTAGGCTACTCACCCGATGACGAGAACGATGAAGCCGGTCGTGACGCGGACTACCTCGGCATCGGACCGGTCTACGGCACGCAGTCCAAGGCGGATGCCGGCGAGGCGCTTGGCCTGGAACGGTTCCGCAGTCGAGTCGAATCGAGCCCCGTTCCCGTCGTCGGCATCGGTGGCATCAACGACGCGAACGCCGGCGCCGTCGTGCAGGCTGGGGCAGCCGGCGTCGCTGTCATTTCGGCCATCCTTGGCGATCCGGATCCGGCCGAAGCTGCCCGCCGGCTGAGACGTGCAGTCGACTGATCCCACCTGGATCGAAGACCTCGAACACCCGATCCGCACCCCAATCGCCGCTTCCAGACCTGGCGGGAACGCAGCTCAGCGGAGGTGCGGGTTTCGCATTCATGTCTTCTCCCCTACCATGGGGAGCGGGAACCTTCAGGGTCTTGTCACAATGCAGTCGTATACTGAGGTGGCCAACGGTCGCCCCCGATGGGGTTCCGACCCGTAATGAATGTGGAGTCGAATCATCAATGCGTTCATTCTTCAAGAAACTCCTGGGCGACAGCACCCAGCGCGAGCTCGATGAGCTTCGCGCCATCGTCAACGACGTAAACAACCTCGAGCCCGACGTCCAGCGTCTCTCCGATGAGCAGCTTCGCTCCGAATTCCAGGATCTCGGCGCTCGCTACCGTGCTGGCGAATCGCTGGACGATCTCCTCCCCGAGTCCTTCGCGATCACGCGCGAGACCGCGCGGCGCATCCTCGGCATGCGACACTTCGATGTCCAGATCATGGGCGGTGCGGTGCTGCACCAAGGCAAGATCGCCGAAATGCGAACCGGCGAGGGCAAGACGCTGACCGCGACACTCGCAGTGGCGCTGAATGCCCTCACCGGCGAAGGCGTCCACGTCGTCACCGTCAACGACTACCTTGCCAAGCGCGATACGCAGTGGATGGGCCAGGTCTACCACCAGCTCGGACTCAGCGTCGCGTGTATCCAGCACGAAGCCGCCTACATGTTCGACCCCGAATACGAGGCCGAGGATGAGCGGCTGCAGAACCTGCGCCCGATCAGCCGCCGGGAGGCCTATCAGGCCGACATCACTCACGGCACCAACAACGAGTTCGGCTTCGACTACCTCCGGGACAATATGGTGGTCGAGGCGGACAAGATGGTGCAGCGGGAGCTGAACTACGCCATCGTCGACGAGGTCGACAACATCCTCATCGACGAGGCACGAACGCCGCTGATCATCTCGGGCAACGCCGGCGCGGCGACCGACCGCTATTACCAGTTCGCCCAGATCGTCAAGCAGCTTCGCAAGGATCGTGACTACGAGGTCGACCTCAAGCACCGCACCGCGACGCTCACGGACGAAGGAATCGACAAGGTCGAGAGACTGGCCGGCATCCCGGAGGGCGAGAGCATCTACGACGAGCGCTACGCCGAGCTCACCCACTACCTCGAACAGGCCCTCACCGCACACACCGTCTACCATCGCGACAAGGACTACATCGTCCGCGATGGCGAGGTGATCATCATCGATGAGTTCACCGGCCGCATGATGATCGGCCGGCGGTACAGCGAAGGGCTCCACCAGGCGATCGAGGCCAAGGAGGGCGTGCGCGTTCGGCGCCAGAACATCACCATGGCAACGATCACCTTCCAGAATTACTTCCGCATGTACCGGAAGCTGGCAGGGATGACGGGCACGGCCGAGACCGAGTCCGAGGAGTTCTATCGCATCTACAACCTGCCGGTGGTCGTCATCCCGACGAACAAGCCGATGATCCGGGAGGATCTGCCGGACCTCGTCTTCCGCTCGGAGCAGGCCAAGTTCAGGGCCGTGATCCGGGAGATCAAGAAGATGCAGGAGGTGGGACGACCCGTCCTGGTCGGCACGACCTCCGTCGAGAAGTCGGAGATGCTCAGCGAGATGCTGACGAAGGAGGGCATCGAGCATCAGGTCCTGAACGCCAAGCATCACGAGCGAGAGGCCGAAATCGTCGCCCGCGCCGGACAGCCGAACGCCGTCACCATCGCGACCAACATGGCTGGACGCGGCACGGATATCAAGCTCGACGATCGCGTCAGGGAGGCCGGTGGGCTCCACATCATCGGCACGGAGCGGCACGAGTCCCGTCGCATCGACAACCAGCTGCGTGGTCGCGCCGGTCGCCAGGGAGACCCCGGATCGTCACGATTCTTCGTGTCGGTCGAGGACGAGCTGATGCAGCGCTTCGGCAGCGACCGCATCGGCAGCCTCATGGATCGTCTTGGCATGGACGAGGACGAGCCGATCGAGCACCGCATCATATCCAAGTCGATCGAGAACGCCCAGACCAAGGTCGAGGGCCACAACTTCGATCGTCGCAAGAACGTCGTGCAGTACGACGACGTCATGAATCGCCATCGCGAGTTCATCTACGCCGACCGGCGCAAGATCGTGATGGGCGACGACATCAGCGACAAGATCCAGGATCTCATCGAGGACGAGATCGAGGCGACCATCGCGGCGAGAACCGACGAACGGTCGGGTGAAGTCGACCTGGACTCACTCGTAGACGCCTTCAACGCCCTCATACCCGGCGACCGGATCAGCCGTGCCGATCTCGAGGGCAAGACCGGCGACGAGGTGTTCGAGGTGCTCGCCGATGAGGCCGATGCCGCCTACGCGGAGCTCGAGGAACAGTTCGGCGAGGAGACGATGCGCACCATCGAGCGGCGCGTGCTCCTCTCCGTGATCGACAAGCTGTGGGTCGATCACCTCACGGCCATGGACGAGCTCCGGGCCGGTGTCGGACTCCAGGCCTACGGTCAGCGGGATCCGCTGGTCGTCTACAAGACCGAGGGGTTCCGGATGTTCGAGCAGCTGCAGCGCAACATCCAGCACGACCTCGTCCGCTCGATCTTCCGGGTGAAGCCGATCATCACCCAGCAGCCTGTGCAGACCCGGCTCACCGAGCAGGAAACGACGACCAACGCGCCGCAGGACGCGGAACGTTCGACGACGGTTCGCCGGCAGGGACGAAAGGTGCGACCCAACGAGCCCTGTCCCTGTGGCAGCGGGCGCAAGTACAAGCACTGCCACGGCGCGCCCACGAAGCGTGGTCAGGCGAGTCCCGTCGCCTGAGGTCGTCATCACATCGAGTACACAAGAGAGGACCGGCTGCGATCGCAGCCGGTCCTCTCTTGTCCGTGCCGGATAGTCGAATGCTCTGGCGCGCTAGGTCGTGAACTCGGCATCATGGCCACGCACGTCCTGATAGATTGCCTTGCCCTCGTGATACGCCGACTTGGCGAGCTCACGCGCCTTCCGCTTCTGCTCCTCGTTCATGAGGATGGCGTAGACGATCCCACCGGCGATCGCGAGCCACACCAGCAGTGATCCAAAACTTCGACCGCCCTCGGCAGCCTTCTCACCGGCATCGCTGGCGATATGGCGAGCCTGCTCCGCCCCTTCCTTGGTTGTGTGCGTGATCTCTCGCACCAGCTGCTGAAGTGCCTTCTCGACCTCTGGGGCGCGATCGTCAGCAACGTGACGAAGCTCTGAACGCAGGTTGTCGAGCAACTCCGCGTAGCGCTCGGCCCGCTCCTCGATTACCGGTCTGGCCTTCGCGTACCGCTGCTCGAGCTCTCTCGCCTCTTCCTCGAGACGCTTGCGCGCTTCAGCGGCGCTGGTCGCCGCGACGGCCCCAGCTTTCTCGATTGACGGCTTCACCCGCTCCACGGTTTCCCTGGCACGCTCCTCGAGTTCGTGGAGCCGATCCTCGGTCTTGCCCCTGGCATCCTTCCGCAGCTTCATGGCCTCTGCCCGTCCTTCCCTGGCTGCCGCCTCAAGCTCCTTCCGGAGCGCCTTTGTCTGCTTCCTTGCTCGCTTGCGCCGCTTCTTCAGATCCGACCCGGAGCGGTCGGTGAGGCTGGCCGCGGTCTCCGGCGCCTGTTCGAGCACATGCCGGATGTTCTCTCCCACGCGACTGGTGCCCTCTGCGAGCGCGAGCAGCAGATGCTCACCTGCGGAGAGCTCGGCCGCGCCCTTCTTCCTGGCTCGCTTGCGGCGCTTCCTGCCTTCCTTGAGGCTCGCTTCGAAGTCCGACCTCGCCGCCTCAGTGGTGCTCTCGAGGGCTTTCGCGATCGACTCCCTGATCGAAGCATGCTCGTGCTGGGTCAGGTCCCGAATCGCGGCCTTCAAGCGCTCCTGGGCACTCGGCTCTCGCCTGCCCGGAAAGAGCCAGCTCGCCATGGCCCCGGCTACCCCGGCAGCGAGTCCGGCGACACCAACGATCTTCGCGCCGCGCACGAAGACCGAATCCGTTGTTTCCATGTACCGGCAACCTTCCGCTCGCCAACGTATCAGCGCCAATGTCGTACATTGACCGTTGTCTTATGATAGTCCTGCTCCGGGACCCAGGCACAGGGTTCCTGAATCGCGATTCCGCACGGACTGTGCCACCTACCGCTGCGATCGAGAGACACCGACAAGACATGTCCATTCGTTCGAAATCCTTTGATGTCATCGTGGTCGGATCCGGACACGCTGGCTGCGAGGCCGCGCTTGCCGCGGCCCGGGCTGGGTGTCGGACACTCGTGGTCACCCCAAATCTCGATCGCACCGGGTACATGCCCTGCAATCCATCGATCGGCGGGCCGGGAAAAAGTCACATCGTCGCGGAGATCGACGCGCTCGGTGGCGCCATGGCACGGGTGGCGGACCGCTCGGCCATGCAGGTCCGGCAACTGAACACCAGCAAGGGGCCCGCTGTCCGCGCCATCCGCGCCCAGTGCGACAAGACACTCTACGCCATGCTGATGAAGGAGGAGCTCGAGACGCAGGAGCGGGTCGAGCTGATCCAGGATGCCGCGACCGGTGTCATCCTGGAGGACACCGACACACCGGGTCCTGCACGGGTCGTGGGCATCACCACAGGCATCTCGGGCACCATTTACGCACCGAGTGTGGTTGTCACGGCCGGCACCTTCCTGCGGGCCCGCATGGTTTCCGGCGAGAGCAGCATCACCGGCGGTCGCGCAGGCGACTCCGCAGACGTCTCGCTGGCAGGCTCGCTGCTTGATGTCGGGATCAGGCTTCGGCGGTTCAAGACCGGTACCCCCCCACGCATCGACGCCCGCACCATCGATCCCGTCGAGACCATCGTGCAGCCTGGCGATGACGAGCCGCTCTGGCTGAGTCGCGAGGGCGCCATCGGCAAGATCGAGCCAGTCGTTCTGCCGCCGGCACCCTCCGGCATCTTCAGCTCTCCCGAGCTGCGGGGCGGACGCCCACAGGTACCGTGCTATCAGACGGCGACCACAGAGGCAGTGCATGAGATCATTCGGGCCAACCTCGACCGGGCGCCGATGTACAACGGCTCCATCGAGGGAACGGGCCCGCGCTACTGCCCGTCCATCGAGGACAAGGTCGGCCGTTTCGCGGACAAGACGTCGCATCCGATCTTCATCGAGCCCGAGGGGTGGCGCTCCCACGAAGCCTATATCCAGGGGCTGAGCACCAGTCTGCCGCCTGACATCCAGGAGGCGATCTTGCCGAAAATCCCGGGGCTTCGCCACGCCCGCATCACCCGCTACGGCTACGCCGTCGAATACGATGCCGTTGACCCGACGGAGCTCATGCACACGCTCGAAAGCACACGCGTCCAGGGACTGTTTCTGGCGGGTCAGGTCAACGGCACCTCGGGGTACGAAGAGGCGGCAGGTCAGGGGCTCGTCGCGGGGACGAATGCCGCAGCCAGGGTCCTCGGCCGCGAGCCGCTCAAGCTCGGACGCGACCAGGCGTACATCGGCGTGATGATCGACGACCTGGTCACCCTCCCCTTCCAGGAGCCGTATCGCATGCTGACGTCGAGGGCAGAGTTCCGGCTCATCCTTCGGTCAGACACGGCGGATCGCCGACTGGCCGCCCTCGGCGCGAGCCACGGACTCGTCAGCGACGAGCGTCTCGAAGCGGTCACCAGAGAGCAGCAGCAGATCGATAGGGCCATCCGGAAGCTCGAGACGACATGGCTCGGAGACAACCCGCGTCACGCGGCGGCACTTCAGAGCGTCGGGCTCGCTCCGGCCGGCAGGTCCATGACCGCGCTCGATCTCGCCCGGCGTCCAGGCGTCCGACTCGGCGACGTGATCGCCGCTCTGCGGGCACTCTCGATGTGGGAGCTGCCCGAGCTCGCGCCCCACGTCGAGGCACAGGCCCAGGTCGCGGTGCAGTACGGCGCGTTCATCGACAAGGAAAAAAAGGAGGCGGAGCGGCACCGCGCCGCTGACGATCAGCCGGTTCCTCCAGACATCGACTTCTCCAGCGTCATCGGCATGCGCGTCGAGGCGGCGCAGCGTCTGGCCGAGCGAAAGCCAACCACCATCGCCCAGGCGCGCCGCACCGCCGGCGTCACCCCCACGGACATCGGTGCGCTCCTCGTCCACCTGCGCCGGTATCGGCAACTGGAGACGCGCGCCGGCGACTAGCCTTTGAGTGCCTTAATTCCGGCGTTGATTTTCCAATCATGAAGGTAGATACTAGCGCCTGTTGTTTCAGCGCAAAGGATTGCATCTCGTGGTGAGTTTCCGTTCATCGTTCCGCCCTCGAGCAGCAGAGGAACGGGTTCAGACGAGTTTCCGGGTCGTGGTGCCCGTTTCCGGTGGCTCGGTCGACAATCGTCTGCTTGAGTCACTCCGCAAGATGTGTTTTCGTCGCGCCTATGAGATCACGCTGGTCTACGTCGTCGAGGTCGAGCAGTCGATGCCGCTCGACGCCGAGCTCCCAGACGAGGTGAACCGGGGCGAGGCGGTCCTGCGCGCCGCGGCGGAAATCGCCCGCGCGGACCTCGACCCACAGAACGGTCAGGTTTACACCGAGCTCCTGCAGGCACGCTCGGCGGGCGCGGCGATAGTCGACGAGGCCACCGACAAGAACGCCGACGTCATCATGATCGGCGCCACCCTGCGACGGCAGTTCGGCCGGCTCACCCTGGGTGAAACCGTTGACTTCGTGCTCAAGCACGCTCCGTGCGAGGTGATCCTGATCCGCCAGGCGCTGCCGAACTGGATCACGGATACGATGGAGTGGTCATGAACGTTGTCGTGATGGGTTGTGGTCGCGTGGGGGCGAGAGTGGCCTCCATTCTCGACCAGCACGGACACAACGTATCCGTGGTCGACACCAACCCGGAGGCATTCCGACGCCTCGGCGAGAAGTTCGGGGGCGACACCCTGATCGGCACCGGTATCGACGAGGATGTGCTGCGCCGTGCCGGCATCGAGAACGCCGACGTGTTCGTCGCGGTCACGAATGGCGACAACCGGAACATCATGGCGGCGCAGGTCGCCCGCACCGTCTTCGACATCGAGCATGTCATCGTGCGGATCTACGATCCGGTTCGGGAGGACACCTATCGCCGACTCGGGCTGCGGACCGTCTGTCCCACCACCACGATCTCGGCGATCATCATCGACCAGATCAACGACATTCTCCCGGATGACGAGGAAATCTGAATGTACATCATTGTCGTGGGCGGTGGGAAGGTTGGCTACTACCTGACGAAGACCCTCCTCGTCGAGGGGCACGAGGTGCTCCTCATCGAGCGCAACCGCCAGAAGGTCGAGGTGTTCAGCGAGCGGCTGGGCTCCGTTGTCCTCGCTGGCGACGGCGCCGAGGCGGCCACGCTCAGCGAGGCAGGTGCCCAGCGCGCCGATGTCGTCATCGCAGTCACCGGCGAGGACGAGGACAACCTCGTCGTGTGCCAGATGTCGAAGGTCAAGTTCCATGTTCCGCGGGCGATCGCGCGCGTGAACAACCCGCGCAACGAGGCCCTATTCCAGCGGCTCGGGATCGACGTTACGGTTAGCCAGACCGAGCACATCCTCAAGCTGATCGAGCAGAAGATTCCGGAGAAGTCGTTCGTCCATCTGCTTAACCTGCGTCACGACGAGCTGACGATCGTCGAGGCGAAGGTGACCGAAGACTCCCAGGTGGCCCACAAGCGCGTTGGTGAAGCCCACTTTCCCGTCAATTGCGTGATCGCCGCCATCATCAGGGGGCCGGAGCCAGTGATGGCGCTGCCATCCATCGAGATCCTGCCTGGTGACGAGCTCATCATCGTCACGCACACCGCTCAGGAGGAAGAGCTGCGCCGCATGTTCGACCAGGCGTAGACGATCCCGTTCCTTCCGGGACGACAGGACCCGAACACGGCGAACGGGCCCATCCTCGCGTGAGGATGGGCCTGCCCTATTTCTCAACTACCGAACCCTGCTACGGGTAGATGCCCCGCACGCGGGTGAACTCGGCCACGCGCTCGATCGCCCGCAGCAACGCGGCCGTGCGCATGTGGACTCCGTATTCGGACGACTTCTTCACCACGTGATGGAAGCCCTCCTTCATCACGATCCGCAGCCGCTCGTTCACCTGCTCGAGGGTCCACGGGAACCACTGCAGGGACTGCACCCATTCGAAGTAGGACACCGTCACGCCGCCCGCATTGGCATAGATGTCGGGAAGCAGCAGAATGCCCCGGTCGTAGAGGATGTCGTCGGCGGCAGGGGTCGTGGGCCCGTTCGCAGCCTCGGCGATGATCCTCGCCTTGATTCGGTCAGCGTTCCGGCTCGTGATCTGGCCTTCCAGGGCTGCGGGAATGAGGATGTCACAGTCGAGCTCGAGGAGCTCCTCGTTCGTGACCTGTTCCGCATTCTTGTACCCGAGTACGGTGCCTGTCCGTTCCTTCTGCCGGGTGACCTCGGCCAGATCGAGGCCGTCAGGGTTGTAGATGCCTCCCTGAGAGTCGCTCACGGCGACGACCCGGGACCGATTCCGCTCCTGCATGAGCCGGGCGGACACCGCGCCGGCGTTGCCGAACCCCTGAACCACGGTGCGTGCCGTGGTCAGGTCCATGTCGATGTGACGCGCGGCCTCCTCCACGGCGAAAACGGTTCCGCGACCGGTGGCCTCCTCACGCCCCTCCGACCCACCGAGGACCAGCGGCTTGCCGGTGGTGATACCACGCTCGGAGTACCCGACGTTCATCGAGTAGGTGTCCATCAGCCATGCCATCACCTGGGCGTTCGTGTTTACGTCTGGAGCCGGAATGTCCTTGTTGGGCCCGATCAGGGGTTGGATCTCGGTGGTGTATCGGCGGGTGAGGTTCTGCAGCTCGTTCATCGAGAGCAGTTTCGGGTTGACCCGCACCCCGCCCTTGGCACCACCGAACGGTAGTCCAACCACGGCACATTTCCAGGTCATCCACATCGCCAGCGCCTTGACTTCCGAGCGTGTGACGTCCTGGTGGTACCGAATGCCACCCTTGGTCGGACCGGGACCACTGTTGTGCTGGATGCGATACCCGGTGAAAACCTGGACAGAGCCATCGTCCATCTCCACCGGGAAATTCACTGTGAGCTCGCGCTCGCAGTTACTCAATACTGCGCGTATGCCATCCTCGAGCTCGAGCACATCGGCCGCGATGTGAAACTGCCTGACCGCGATGTCGAACAGATCCTCGTGCTCCGGCGACGTCTGTACGCTGACCTGCTTCGAGACAGCGTCGATCGTTTCCATGCTGACCTCCTCCTGCATGGGTCAATGGTGGAACGACGTCGTCCTCGCCGGACCCCTTATCCCTCTTCCATCTCGCTGAGTAGCTCGAGCAGCTTCGCTCGAACCGCGTCGGGCTTCGCTCGTCCACCCGTGCGCTTCATCGTTTCCCCGATCAGTCGACCGACGGCAGCCTTCTTCCCGCCCAGATAGTCCTGTACCACGGCCGGATTCGCTTCGATCGCCTCTGCGGCGGCGGTCGTCACGGCATCGTCATCGTCGAGCGAGAGCAGGTTGAGTCGCTCCGCTGCCTGCATCGGCATCTCGCCATCCTGGATCTGCGGCAGCAGGTCCTTTGCCGCCCGCGCGGTAAGCTTGCCTTCCTCGACGCCCTCAACCAGGTTCCTGACCTGCTCAGCGGTAAGCGGGAGCTGATCCGCTGGCAAGCTCTGGGCCCTGGCCAGGCCCATAATGTCGTTGACGATCCAGTTCGCGACCGCACGCTGGAACCGGGCGTCCTTGCCCTCGATCGCTTCCTCGTAGAGATCCGCAATCGGTCGCTCCACCGTGAGCACCGCGGCATCGCCGTAGGGAAGACCGATCTCCTCGACGAACCGTCGGCGACGCTGTGCGGGCAGCTCCGGCAGCGATGCCCTGATCCGCTCGATGTCCTCCGACTTCAACCGAAGCGGCGGCAAATCCGGCTCCGGAAAATACCGGTAGTCGTGCGCCTGTTCCTTGGTGCGTTGGGAAACGGTCACGCCCTGGGCCTCGACCCAGCCTCGGGTCTCCTGCACGAGCTCCTCACCCGATGCAGCGGCCGCACGCTGTCGCTGTTCCTCGAACCGCAGGGCACGCTCAACGGCGCGGAACGAGTTCATGTTCTTGATCTCGACCTTCGGCCCCACGAACGATCCATCCTCGCTCCTGATCGAGATGTTCGCGTCGCAACGGAACGCCCCCTCCTCCATGTTGCCCGTGGAGGCTCCGATGTAGCGCAGGATCTGGCGAAGGGCGACCAGGTACTCCCGCGCCTCTTCAGGGGACTGGAGGTCGGGCTCGCCGACGATCTCCATCAGCGGAACGCCGGATCGGTTCAGATCGACGAGGCTATCGCCCACGTCTGACTGGTCGTGCACGAGGCGTCCGGTGTCCTCCTCGATATGTACACGAGTGATGCCCGCGGTCCGTACCTCACCGTTGACCTCGAAGGTCAACGCTCCCCTTGCACAAAGAGGCAGGTCGTATTGCGAGATCTGATACCCCTTGGGGAGGTCGGGATAGACATAGTTCTTGCGATCCATCTTGGAGTCGCTGGCGATCTCGCAGTTGAGGGCGAGCCCGGTCCGGATCACCGTCTCGACCGCGGCGCGGTTGATGACCGGCAGCGCCCCGGGAAGCCCGAGACAGACCGGGCACACGTGCGTGTTGGGCGCGGCGTCTGCGTAGCTTGCCGAGCAACGGCAATACATCTTCGATTCCGTCAGGATCTGGGCGTGGACCTCCAGACCGATGACGGTGCGGTAGGTGCGTTCAGTTGCAGGTGCAGGCACTAACGTTCTCCCGAGAGCGACAGACCACACGGGTCGATGCGCTGAGGCGCGCACGAAAGCCACCGGCCGGCGCACGCCGGCCAGCGTCTGTTGAGGCAAGAATACCGTGTTTCGCATCCGATACGAAACTTGGGCTGTGAATGCAGGGATGATCAGGACATCTGTGCTACCATCGTGCTGAATGTGCCGGGTGCCCATGGCACCCGGCGAGCGCGCAAATCCAAGGGATCCGGCGCATCTATAGGTGGCCAGTCCGCAGCACCGGTCGAACCGCATGGATGCCGCCTGGTGTGTCCGGATCCGCCCCGTGCTTTTACTCTGATCGCCGGCAAACGGAGGCATCGCAGGCACTATGGTGGCAGCAACGCAGCAGCAAATGGTGACCGGGCTCATCAATGGTCAGGAAGTCACGGCCCCGGCCGGCACGACCATTCTGGAGGCAGCCCGCCTCGCCGGCATCGAAGTCCCCAATCTCTGCTACCAACCCCTGCTCCGCCCGTGGGGTTCGTGCCGCATCTGCACCGTCGAGATTCTCGGCAAGCGCGGTGGCATGGTCGAGTCCTGCTCGGCCATGTTCCAGGACGGCATCGAAGTCCTCACCCACTCGCCGGACACCATGCAGGCCAGGCAGTACATCCTCCAGATGTACCTGATCGACCATGCTCTCGACTGCCCGACCTGCGACAAGTCTGGTGAGTGTTACCTGCAGGACAACACGTACCTGCACAACATCAACGCCAACCCATACCGCCGCCCGAAGCTCGCGCAGCCGTACGAGCACTTCAGCGACACCATCGACTACAAGTGGGATCGCTGCATCATGTGCAACCGGTGCACCCGCGTATGCGACGAGATGGTCGGCGTGATCGCGATCGAGCAGGCCAACCGCTCGCTGGAGGCCACCATCGCTCCCGCGTTCGGCCGCTCGCTCGAGGAAAACAGCTGCACCAATTGCGGCATGTGCATCGCCGTCTGTCCCGTCGGTGCCCTGACGGACCGCCACTTCGGTCACCACCCATGGGAGCTCGACACCACGGAGACTGTCTGCAACTTCTGCGATGTCGGCTGCACGCTGAACATCGAGTCGAACAAGGGCATCGTCCGCCGCACGACCCACCTCTGGGAGCGCGGCGTCAACCACGGGTACACCTGCCAGTACGGCCGCTGGGGTCACGAAGTGATCCAGGGACCGGATCGCCTCCATCACGCCCGGATCCGAGGCGAGGACGGAGGCGTCTATGAGGTCGACATCGAGGAGGCGATCGAGGAAGTCGCGGAGCGGCTCGCCCATTACCAGGGTCCCGCGTTCGCGGCGCTCGCATCGGGCGAGAACACCAACGAGGAAGCCTACGTTCTTCAGCAGTTCTCGCGGTCCGTCATGCAGTCCAACAACGTGGACCGCGTGATGTCCCCACGGCAGCTCGACGTCGAGCTTGCGCTGCGCAGATCGCTCGGCCTGTCGGTCTCGAACACGAACAACCAGCAGGAGTTCTTCACCGACGTGAACAACGTCCTGGTGGTCGGGCCGTCGATGTTCGAGGCGTCACCGGTGTTCTCCTACTGGGTGAACCACTCGCGCCTCTACCGCGAGGCTCGCATAGCCGTGGTCTCGACGGAGCACTATCTGCTCTGTGACCGCGCCGCGATCTGGCTCAAGCCACGACCGGGCACGACCCACAAGGTGATCGACGCCATCTCGGCCGCCGTGGTCGCCCTCAACCTCCAGAACCCGGGCAACACGGATGTGTCGACCCTCGTGAGCCGCCTGAAGGAGATCGACCTGGCCGCGGTGGAGTCCGAGACGGGCGTGGCGGCCGACGACATCGTGGCGACCGCCCGCATGTTCGTCACTGGCTCCCTCGAGGAGAGCGATCGTGCGGCCGCTCCTGGTGAGCGAGCGGGCGCCATCATTCAGACCGTCGGCCAGGACGTCATCCAGACGCTCTCCTACGAATTTGGCGTGCGAGGCACGCAGGATTACCCTGACGCCCGCGAGGTCTCCGACGCCTGCACCAATCTCTCCATCCTGACCGGCAACATCGGCCGGGCCGGCGGCGGCATCGCCACCCCGCGCGGCGCCGCGAACTTCCAGGGCACGACCGACATGGGTCTCGTCCCCGACCTGCTGCCCGGTGGACTCCCCGTCAGCGACGCGACCGCCCGCGAGAGCCTCGAGCGCATCTGGCAGGGCCGGTGGGCTGGTCATGTGGCCACCTCGAATGGCTACGTCCAGCGCAAGGACCTTCCGTCCGAGCCAGGGATCGGAATGGATGGCCTCGTCGAAGCGATCGAGTCCGGCACGGTGAAGGCGATGTGGGTCGAAGGCGGACCGCGCACACGCACGTTCTTCCCGAATCCGCGGCTGTTCGAGGCGCTCCAGAAGCTGGAGTTCCTGGTCGTCGCCGACTCCTTCGACTCGCCACTCGCCTCGATCGCTGATGTCCTGCTGCCGGTCTCGACCGGCCTCGAAAAGGACGGCACCTTCACCTCGTTCGACCGGACGGTCCAGCGCGTGCGCGCGGCCGTGCCGGCGCTTGGTGAGTCGCGGTCGATCCTCGAGTACCTGGCAGACATCGCCGCCTACTTCGGATACCAGCTCGAGTATGGTCACCCATCGCATGTGATGCGTGAGATCGCGTCGGTCGTCCCGGGATACAACGGCATCTCCTATGCATTCCTGGAGCGCGGCGGCATCGTCACGCCGGTCGGCGGACCAGGTGCGGACGGTGTGCAGGTGCTCGACAGCACAAGCGGACTTCGCCCGACGGTGAGCGTCTCCCCCCAGGCTTGAGGACTTCGGCACCGGGGCCACTACGGAAATGAGGAAGCACAGCCATGTTCGATGAAGTCAAGGGATTCACCACCACCCTGCGACGCCTCGTGCGGCCGAAGGTGACCATCGAGTACCCGGAAGAGAAGCGGCCGATGGCGCCGCGCTATCGCGGCCTGCCGTCACTCCGCGCGGATCCGGAAACCGGAGAGCCGCTGTGCGTCGCATGTGGACTCTGCGCTCGCATTTGCCCGACCTCCTGCCTCGAGATGCATGTCGTCCCCTCCGAGGAGGGTGACCGCGAGCTCGGCGAGTTCGTCCTCAAGGCGGGTCGGTGCCTCTTCTGCGGATTCTGTGCTCAGGTTTGCCCCGTCGATGCGATCACCATGAGCCACGAATACGAGCTCTCGGTGCTCGAGCGAGACGGTCTGATCTACACCAAGACGGAGCTTGCCCAGATCGGCGGCCAGATGCCGAGCTGGTGGGAGTCCGGTGTCGGCCCAGACAATCAGAACACCAACGCGCCCACCAGATACGATCGCTTCCGCGATCACGGCTCGGAGCTCTACTAGCATCACGTGACCGATGAGAAGCGGCCGGGGACTTGAGTCCCTGGCCGCCTTCTTGTGCCGTAACCATGTGCGTTTCGTGCAATCGATCAGACGGGCGCCGCCACCAGGCCCCGCAGCGTCTGAAGGTTGCGGCCGTCCATGATGTTGTCCTCGCCCTTCTCCGTCTCAAGAAGCCCGGGTATACCTGCGAGCCGCGGATCATTGACCAGGTGCCGGAATCCCTCCAGTCCGATCTCACCCTCGCCGATATGGGCGTGCCTGTCCCTGTTGCTCCCGAGCGGATACTGCGAGTCGTTGAGGTGGATGGCCTCCACGCGAACGATGCCGACTGTCGCGTCGAGTTGTCGCATCATCTCGGCATACCCCTCCGCGGTGCGGAAGTCATACCCGGCAGCGAAGACATGACAGGTATCGACGCAGACGCCCACTCGATCCTTCGCCTCGACCTGGTCGATGATGGCCGCCAGTTCCTCGAACGACCGTCCGAGCGTCGTCCCCTGCCCAGCCGTCGTTTCGAGGAGCGTCTTCACCTTGAGATCCGGCAGGTAGTCATGGATCTGGTTGAGTGTGTTTGCGACGGTGGCAACCCCCACGTCGACGCCACTCCCAGTATGCGCACCCGGGTGAAGCACGAGAGCGGGAATGCCCAGTGTCTCGCACCGTTCGAGCTCGTTCTGCAAGCCAAGCTTCGACTTCAGCAGGAGGTCGTCCTTCTGCGAGGCGATGTTGATGAGGTACGAGGCGTGCACCACGACCTTGTCGATTCCGGACCGCTCGCGCTCGGCGTACCAGCGCTCCACGACGTCCTCCGCGAGCGGCTTGGCATGCCACTGGCGCTCGTTCTTGGAGAAGATCTGGATCGCCTCCATGTCGAACTCCTCGGCACGGGCGAAGGCCTTGTCCACACCACCCGCCACGGAGACGTGCGCACCAAACGCCAGACTCATGTCACATCCTTTCGGCAATTGCCAGCCGACCTCCGACACGCGACATCCTAGTCCCGGCTTGCCAGTGAGGTCGCAATCTGCTCATAGCGCGAACGATTGAAGCCGATCTCGACGCCGTCCTCCGTCACCAGGATCGGGCGCCGCAGGAGACGCGGCTCGCGAAGCATGCGCTCGAACAGCTCCTCTTCTGCCAGGTTCTGCTCACCAAGCTTCTCGTTGCGCCACACGCTGCTCCTGGTCGACACCAGCTCCGAGGGCTTCAGGCCCGCCCTGTCGAGCAACGACGCGAGCTCCTCGCTCGTGATCGGGTCCTTGAAGAACTCCCTGGGCTCGTAGTCGACACCGTGCTCCTCCAGCACGGCAACCGCGTTGCGGCATGAGGTGCACGAACGGTAGAGATAGAGCACTGGCTTCATGGGATTCTCCAGAGCGCCGGACACGGCGCGGCGCGTGATAGACTTCGTCACGTGTCGACGCCGATCGAGCAGGAGCAAGCGTTCGTTGGATTCGCACCACAAACCGGTATCCGAGGGCGAACACCTGCCGACCGTGTCGATTGTCATCCCTGTATACAACGAATCGGAGCGCGTCGGGAGCACGCTCGAGCTCCTCGGTGACTACCTCGACGAGGCGCCGTTCGACGCCGAGGTCATCGTCGCTGACGACGGCAGCGTCGACGATACGCTGGAGATCGTCCGACGGCACGTCGATCGCTTCGAGCGCTTCCGGCTGCTCGAGCTGCCTCACGGCGGCAAGGCGCATGCTGTCATCGCGGGCCTGTGCGCCGCAACGGGCGACTACGTCGGGTTCATGGACGCCGATCTCGCCACACCACTCAACACGCTGGATACAGCGATCGATCGTCTCGAGACGGGTACGGATGTGGCCATCGGCTCGCGTGAGGGCGTTGGCTCCGAGCGCATCGGTGAGCCCGCCTATCGCCATCTGATGGGGAGAATCTTCAACGGCATCGTCCGTATCCTGCTGCTGCCAGGCATCGACGACACGCAGTGTGGCTTCAAGTTCATGACTCGCGCCGCAAGGGACCGCATCCTGCCCCTCGCCCGCCTCTACTCCAACGCCAGCCCGGTGAACCGGCCTCGCGTGACGGCCTTCGATGTCGAGCTGCTCTACATCGCCCGCAAACTCGGAATGAAGATCGACGTCATTCCCGTGACCTGGGAATACGGCACCAGCAGCAAGGTAAACCCGATCCGAGATACGATTCAGAACCTTCGCGACGTCGCGCTTGTCTGGCTGAACGGGCGCAGGGGTCTGTACTCCGGCAGACCATAGGAAGATCGACCTCCGCGCGCCACGACTGCCGGTCAAGTCACCCGCATCGCCGGCCGGCTATCGACGCGAGAACTGCTTCTCCAGGTCAGCCTGCGACATGTGCAGCATGGTCGGACGACCGTGACCGCAGGCGCGAGGCTGCTGCGTGCGCTCGAGCTGCGCAACCAGCTCGCGCATTTCTTCGAGCGAAAGCGGCTGCCCCGCCCGGATCGATGTGTGACAGGCGGTACTGATCGCGACCGAATCCAGCCAGGAGTCTCCAGACCCGCCTTCGGACAGCTCTTCCAGGATCAGATGCAGCCGCTCGCGAATGTCGACCCGCTGCATGATCGCCGGTATGCCGCGAACGATCACGGACTGCTCGCCGAACAGGTCGAGGTCGAACCCGATCTCGCGCAGCTCGGTGATCGACCGTTCCAGCACCGCCAGCTCGTGCGGCGCCAGGTCGATCACCAGGGGATCCAGCAACGGCTGGCGGTCGATCCTCCGTGACTCGATCTGACTGAGGATCTTCTCGTACATGATTCGCTCATGCGCCGCGTGCTGGTCGATCAGGAACATTCCGCCCGGCCCCTCGGCAATGATGTATGTCCCGCTGACCTGCCCAAGGACTCGCAGGACCGGAATGCCGGACCGGTGCTCGAAGCGCGGCGGGAACTCATCGGCAGCGGCATCGTGCGCCGTCCACGAGTCCCTCCGGACCGGCACCTCGGTCGCTGAGCCGAGGGAATGACTCTGGAAAAACGTCTGGTTCACGGACGGCGGTCCCTGGGGGCGCTCGAACGCGACCTCGGGGAGGACATCCTGCTTCTGCAGGGTCAGCGCCGCGTGCGCCGCCCTCTGGACGGCTCGCGCAACCGCCCGCTCATCCACAAAGCGGACCTCTGCCTTGGTGGGGTGCACGTTGACATCGACGGCGCGGGGATCGACATCGATCCGCACCATCCCAATCGGGTGGCGACCGACCATCAGGAGACTGTGGTAGGCCTCCTCGAGCGCATACACCAGCGCCCGATGCTGGATGAGGCGACCGTTGACGAAGAAGAACAGATTCTGCCGGTGGGATCGCGAGACCCGGGGGGCGGATATCCATCCCGAGACGTCAACACCCGCCACGTGCGCCCCCTCAGCTTCAGACGATAGCGGCAGGACTGCGTCGACGAGCTCCGTACCGTAGATGCCGATGGCGGCCTGGATATCATCGCCGTTGCCCTGAGTGGCGATCGTCCGCCTGCCCTCGGATGTCAGTGACCAGGCGATGTCACTGCGGTTCGCGGCGTAGGCGCTGATGAGGCGCGAGATGTAGGTTGCCTCGGTCCCGGGCTGCCGCAGGAACTTGCGCCGGGCCGGGACGTTGCCGAAGAGGTCCTCGACCGTGACGACCGTTCCTGTTGCCGCGGCGACGGTCGTGATCCTCGGGGCGCTGCCGAATACGGATACGAGCTGCGAACCCGTCTGCTCGCCCGCTGCGGCCGTGCGGATCGAGAAATCTGAGACTGCCGCTATGCTCGGCAACGCCTCCCCCCGGAAGCCGAGCGTGCGGAGGGATTCAAGGTCATGGAAATCGCTGAGCTTGGACGTGGCGTGCCGCTGGATCGCCAGCTCGAGGTCGTCGCGCGTCATCCCGACGCCGTTGTCTGAGACCCGGATCCGCTCCGTCCCTCCTCCGACGATGTCGATGTCGATGCGCGTCGCCCCCGCATCGATGGAGTTCTCGATAAGCTCCTTCACCACCGAAACGGGTCGCTCCACGACCTCGCCGGCGGCGATCTTGCCAATGGTTTCTGGAGTGAGGAGTCGGATCGTCATGGCAGTCCTCGAACGTGTGTTCGCTAGCCCCTCCAGCATAGACCACTCACTCGATCGGTGTCCCGGCCGGCGGTATGAGCTGCACCAGATCGGCACGATCGACCTGGTCTCCCCTGCGATGGCGCGACACGGCGGGATTCTCGTGCTCGAAGAATCTCCATCGTGCGTGCACGGCCTTGCTGATGCCGATGCGTGGGCTGGCGAGGACGGGTCCATGCCTCTCCCCCCGAACCAGGATCCACTCGGGCGAGGACACCACGTCGGCACCAAGGTCGGTCAAACGAATCCCCATCGCCTGCCCCAGACTACCGGGTCCCTGCGCGAGCCGATGTACCGGTACCCCTCCACGCCGCTCGCACATGAGCTCGAGTCCGGCGAGCGGCTCGAGGGCACGCAGCAATACCGCCCCCGCCTCGCCCTCCCGGTGAGCAACGACATTCATCATGGTGTGGACGCCGTAAGACAGGTACACGTAGGCAATGCCGGGCGGACCCGCCATCGTCTGCCGCGCCACGCTCAGTCGTGCTGCATGAGATGCGGGATCCATCGGCCCGGCATACGCCTCCGTCTCCACGATGCGGCCGCCGACGGTGCTACCATCGCGGATCAGATACAGCTCACAGCCGATCAGATCCCAGGCAACCTCTACTGGATGACGGGTGAGCCACTCGCGAGTGACCGGCCGCTCATTCGGCATCGGCCAGGGCCTGCAGCCGCTGCTCGATAACGGCGATCTGTTCGTTCGCACGCTCCAGGCGATCACGCTGGACCTTGACGACGTGCTCCGGGGCGCGCGAGACGAAAGACTCGTTCGACAGCTGCTTCTCGGCGCGGTCACGCTCGGCACGCGCCTCCTCCAGCTCCTTCTGGAGGCGCTCGCGCTCGACCGACAGGTCGATCATCCCTTCCAGGGGAAGCGACGCCATCACATCACCCGCCACAACGGTGATCGCTCGCCCCGACTCGTCCGGCTGTCCTTCGTCGAACGACAGCCGCTCGTCCTCGATGCGTGCCAGGAACGCGATCTCGCCGCGAAGCTCCCTGAACGCATCCAGATGCTCTCCCGGGTAGATGGTCGCGGCGATCCAGCGTGCAGGCTCCACACCTGCCTCGGTGCGGGCGTTGCGGATCCCGCGCACGAGTTCCGTCATCGCGTCGACATGCCGCTCTGCGACCGGATCCTGCTGCCCTGCCTCCGGCCACGGTGCCACCATGATCGACTCACCCGCATGCGGCAGCTGCTGCCAGAGTGTCTCGGTGATGAACGGCATGTACGGGTGCAGCAGGCGGAGGCTCCGCTCCAGGACGTAGGCGATGACCTGACCCACGCCGCGAGCGGCCTCTCCGCCCTCACGGAGCCTGACCTTGGCAGCCTCGATGTACCAGTCAGCGAACTCGTTCCAGAGGAACTCGGCGATCTGGCGCCCCGCCTCGCCATAGAGGTGGCGATCGAGCAGCCCGGTCACGCCAGCCGTCAATGCTTCAAGTCGGCTCAGGATCCAGCGATCGATGATGGCCAGCTCGCCCGTGGGTCGCGCGGGACCGTCGGCGGTCATCTCGATCGCCTCTCGGTCGAAGCTCCTCAGAGCGAAGCGCGTGATGTTCCAGAGCTTGTTGCCGAAGTTGCGCCCTGCCTCGACCTTCTGCAGGCTCAACCGGCTGTCGTTCCCCGGGGACGACTGGGTGACGAGCGTGTAGCGGAACGCGTCCGCACCGTACTCCTGGGAGACCTCGAGCGGATCGATCACGTTGCCCTTGGTCTTGCTCATCTTCGCGCCGGAGTCGTCACGCACCATTCCGTGCAGGTAGACCGTGTGGAATGGCACCTCGCCCATGATCTCGATGCCGAAGAAGATCATGCGCGCGACCCAGGTGAAGATGATCTCGTAGCCCGTCTCGAGCACATCGCCCGGATAAAAGCGCTTCAGGTCCTCGGTCTCATCGGGCCAGCCGAGTGTCGAGAACGGCCACAGACCAGAGGAAAACCATGTGTCGAGCACGTCGGGATCCTGGTGGACGGGTCCGCCACACGCCGGACAGGATTCCATCGTCTCCTCGACGCTCGCGAACGTCTCTCCGCAGGCATCGCAGTACCAGATCGGAATCTGATGACCCCACCAGAGCTGACGGGAGATGCACCAGTCATGGATGTTCTCGAGCCAGTTGGTGTAGACACCCTTGTAGCGCTCCGGCACGAAGGTCACATCGCCGTTGTAGGCCGCCTCCAGCGCGGGCTTTGCGAGCGGCGCCATCTCCATGAACCACTGCTTGCTCAGGAGGGGCTCGACCACGAATCCACACCGTTCACAGGTGCCAACGCTGTGCTCGTGCGGCTCGATACCAACCAGATACCCCTGCTCCTCGAGCTTCGCGACGACGGCCTTGCGGCCCTCGGCCATCGAGAGTCCTTCGAACTCACCAGTCTCGGCATTGAGGGTGCCGTCCTCGTTCATGATGATCAGCGCCGGCAGGTTCGCGCGCTGGGCGATCTCGAAGTCATTCGGATCATGAGCCGGGGTGACCTTGACGGCGCCGGTCCCGAAGGTCATGTCGACGTGCTCGTCGGCCACGATCGGGATCAGACGGTCCATGAGCGGCAGGCGGACGTACCTGCCGACAAGATGTCGATAGCGCTCGTCGTCCGGGTGGACCGCCACGCCGGTGTCCCCCAGCATGGTCTCGGGTCGTGTCGTGGCGACCACGATTCGCTCATCCGCCCCCTCGACCGGATATGCAATGCTCCAGAGATGCGACTGCTGCTCCTTGTGCACCACCTCGAGATCCGAGAGAGCCGTGCGGTCGTTCGGGCACCAGGAGATGATCCGCTCGCCGCGATAGATGAGCCCCTTGTCGTAGAGGTGCTTGAAGACGTGACGCACCGCCCGTGCCGGTCCAGGATCCATGGTGAAGGCGAACCTGGACCAGTCGGCCGAGGCGCCGAGCGCCTTCATCTGCTCGCGCACGCGCGGCCGCAGGGCGTTCATGTACTCCCAGGTGCGCTCGAGGAACTTCTCGCGCCCCAGGTCATGGCGGTTGATCCCCTCTTTGGCCAGCTCGCGCACGACCATCAGCTGACCCGCGATACCGGCATGGTCGGCCCCCGGAATCCAGAGTGCCGCCTTCCCCTTCATCCGGTTGTACCGGATCATGATGTCCTCGAGCGCCACGAACAGCGCGTGCCCGACGTGCAGGACACCGGTCAGATTGGGTGGCGGCATAACCACCACGAAGGGCTCGCGATCCTTGTCGTCGGAGGGCGCGAAGTACCCTTGTCGCTCCCACCAGTCATAGACTCCCTGCTCGATGGAAGACGGATCGTAACTCTTCGCCAGCTCGCCGCCTTGGAAAATGGCCGGGGATGTTTCAGATGCGCTCATCACTGCCTCATGTCCTGCTATCAGGTTTGCCCGATACCCGTCTTTTTCCCTGAACACAAAAACGCCCGCCCTGTTGCCAGGACGGGTTCGACCCGCGGTACCACCTCGCTTCGGCGAGCATGGCCCGCCGCACTCGTGTCGCGATAACGGGCGAACCCGCCGCCAGCTACATCCTTCATGGATCTCGCTGGTGGACCTCACGGGCGACGTTCGGGGGACCTTGCCCTGCCGAGGCTCGCAGTCTGGTGGCCATCGGCTCCCTGAAGGGATGTACCCCTACTCCTCCCGATCACAGGAGTCTCACAAGAGTATACGGCATCGCTGCCTCGATCTGGTACTCACGACCATGAGCATGCGCCATGTCATGACGAACCGCATGTGTGCGAGCGCCCACCTCTCCCAAAGGTCGAACAGACTGGCGTGGGCTGCCCCATACCTGCTCGAGGCTCGCCGGAATACAACATCTGGTGGCGTCGACGGCAGCGATCGTGCATCGTCATGCACTCCGGAGGGGTAGTCCATCGCCTCCCGCGCTTCTCCGATCATGCTATTATGTGGCGTGCAATGCGATCGTATGTTCGACTGTATGTACATGCGACCACCTCTCCGGACACACTGATCCGCGACGCCGGTGCCGCTCCAGCGGACGTCCCACCGTGCGGACGCCTCCGATATCACCGCCCATGAGGACGACACCATGGCTCGACAGCTCGACTCCATCAAGGTCCGAGGAGCTCGGGAACACAACCTCAAGAACATCGACGTCGATATCCCCCGCGACAAGCTGGTGGTGATTACCGGTCTGTCGGGCTCAGGCAAGTCGTCGCTGGCCTTCGACACGATCTTCGCCGAGGGTCAGCGCCGCTATGTCGAGTCCCTCTCGGCCTACGCGCGACAATTTCTCGGTCAGATGGAAAAGCCCGACATCGACCACATCGATGGCCTGTCCCCGGCGATCTCGATCGACCAGAAGGGGACCTCGCGCAACCCGAGGTCGACCGTCGGCACGGTGACCGAGATCTACGACTACCTCCGCCTGCTCTACGCCCGCATCGGTCATCCCCATTGCCCGAACTGCGGACGGCCGATCTCGCAGCAGTCCGTCCAGCAGATGGCGGACCAGATTCTGACCCAGCCGGATGGCACCCGGCTGATGATCCTCGGCCCAGTGATTCGTGACCGCAAGGGCGAACATGTGGCAGTGATCGACGAGATCAGGCGCCAGGGGTTCGTCCGCGTGCGCGTGGACGGTGTCGTCCGCGACCTCGACGAAGAGATCAAGCTGGCGAAGACCAGGAAGCACACCATCGAGGTCGTGGTCGACCGCGTCATCATCCGACACGAGGATCCGAACAACATCGACGTCGAGGGGCACCCGGACAGGATCCGGTTGATCGACTCGCTCGAGTCCGCGCTGCGGATGTCCGAGGGTCTGGCCAAGGTCCAGATCATCGACGGTGAGGAGCTGACGTTCTCCGAACACTTCGCCTGCGACGTGTGTGGCATCAGCATCGGTGAGCTCGAGCCTCGCAACTTCTCCTTCAACTCGCCGCACGGTGCCTGCCCGGAATGCACCGGACTCGGCACGAAGATGGAGTTCGATCCCGACCTGATCATCCCGAACAAGAACCTCACGCTGGCCGAAGGGGCAGTGGTGCCGTGGATGCGGAGCGGGTTCGAAAACTCCAACTGGTACTCCGCGCAGTTCAAGGCGATCGCGGAGCACTACGGCTTCTCGCTCGACGTGCCCGTCCGTGATCTCCCGAAGAAGGCACTCGATGTCGTCCTCTACGGGAGCGGCAACGAGAAGGTGAACGTGCTCTACGAGTCGAAGCGTGGGCGTCAGCGCACGTACGCGATGCCGTTCGAGGGTGTGATTCCGAATCTGAGGCGCCGGTACAGCCAGACGCAGTCCGACTACATGCGCGAGGAGATCGAGCGGTACATGACCGCCCGTCCATGCTCGGTCTGCAAGGGGGCGCGTCTGAAGCCGGAGGTGCTCTCGGTCCTGATCCAGGGCAAGTCGATCATCGACCTCACCCGGCTGCCGATCCGCGTCGCGCTCTCCTGGTTCACCGAGCTGAGCGACGATCCCGATGAGGATCCGAGCGCCCCGTTGACCAAGCGTGAGTACACCATCGCCCGGCAGATTCTCAAGGAGATCCGGGAGCGCCTCGGGTTCCTGGTCGACGTCGGACTCGACTACCTCTCGCTCGACCGGGCCGCCAACACGCTCTCCGGGGGGGAGGCGCAACGCATTCGCCTGGCAACGCAGATCGGCTCGAGCCTGATGGGTGTGCTCTACATCCTCGACGAGCCGAGCATCGGGCTGCACCAGCGTGACAACAATCGCCTGATCCGGACGCTCGAGCGACTGCGAGACCTCGGCAATACGCTCCTGGTCGTCGAGCACGATGAGGACACCATGCGCGCGGCCGACTGGATCGTAGACATCGGTCCCGGCGCGGGCGAGCATGGCGGTCGACTTGTGGCGGAAGGCCCCGTCGATGTGATCGAGCGATCCGAGGAGTCGCTCACGGGACAGTATCTCAGCGGGAGGCGATCGATCCCGATACCTGCCCAACGGCGCGAGGGCAACGGCCACAAGCTGCGGCTGGTCGGTGCCAGGGAGAACAACCTGAGAGATGTCACGGTCGAGTTCCCGCTGGGCACGTTTACCTGCATCACCGGTGTGTCGGGCTCGGGCAAGAGCTCACTCATCACCGACACGCTGTACCGGCGGCTGGCCCAGGAGCTCCACAACGCGAAGGTGAAGCCGGGTGAGCACGATGCACTCGAGGGCATCGAACACCTTGACAAGGTGATCGAGATCGACCAGAGCCCGATCGGCCGGACACCACGCTCGAACCCGGCCACCTACACCGGCGTCTTCACGCCGATTCGAGAGCTCTTCGCATCGATGCCCGAGGCGAAGACCCGAGGGTACAAGGCAGGCAGATTCTCCTTCAACGTCAAGGGTGGCCGTTGCGAAGCCTGCAAGGGCGAAGGCATCATCCAGATCGAGATGAACTTCCTGCCGGACGTCTTCGTGCCGTGTGAGGTCTGCAAGGGCAAGCGATACAACCGCGAGGCCCTCGAGATCATGTACAAGGGCAAGTCGATCTCCGACGTGCTCGACATGACGGTCGAGGAAGCCGTGACCTTTTTCGAGAACATTCCAGCGATTCGCCGCAAGCTGGAAACCCTCAACGACGTCGGTCTCGGGTACGTCAAGCTGGGACAGCCGGCGACCCAGCTCTCGGGGGGTGAGGCACAGCGGGTGAAGCTCGCGAGCGAGCTCTCTCGCCGTGCCACCGGCAAGACGCTCTACATCCTCGACGAGCCGACGACCGGCCTTCACTTCGCCGACATCGAACGATTGCTCGGTGTGCTACAGCGGCTGGCAGATGGAGGCAACACCATCATCGTCATCGAGCACAACCTCGATGTGATCAAGTCGGCCGACTGGATCATCGACCTTGGCCCGGAGGGCGGCTCCGGCGGCGGCATGATCGTGGCCGAGGGGCTGCCGGAAGACGTCGCCCGAAACGAACAGTCGCACACGGGAAGGTTCCTGGCACCGGTGCTCGGTCTGAGCGCCGCGGCGGCAGATTGAGCCGACCACCGCAGGCTCCTCGTCTCGCACCTGGGGGGGTGGCCCTGGCCGGCCACCTCGCCCTGACATCGAAACATCCTGCCCACGGCTGCAGCACGTCCGCAACATGATCGTCTGCGCTACAGAAGCATTCATAAGAACTTCAAGAATCCTGTTGTGATGGCGTTATGGACCGTGCTACCATCCAAAACGTCAGGACGTTGGTCTCGCTTGGATTCGGCGGGTGTGTCGGGTTGGTCGGGACCGAGCCTCGGAGGTTCGCAGGATGAGGGATTCCGTTCTGGTGCTCAACCAGAATTACGAACCGCTCAACATCTGCAGTGTGCGTAGAGCCCTGGTACTGGTACTCGGCGGCAAGGCCGAACTGCTGGAAGCCGCCAAGGGACGGATCACGAGTGCGACGCGAGCCTTCCCCTTCCCCTCAGTCATTAGGCTGATTCATCTCATCAAGCGGCCACGCCCACGTGTGAAGCTCACCCGGAAGGAGATCTTCATCAGGGATGGCTACACGTGCCAGTACTGCGGTGTGCGTACATCCAACCTGACCATAGACCATGTCATTCCCCGCTCACGCGGGGGTCTTCATACATGGGACAACGTCGTGGCGGCCTGCCAGCCTTGCAATCACCGCAAGGGCGGCAAGAGTGTCGCCGAAGCGCGCATGACCCTGCTGCAGCAGCCCCACGAGCCGCGCGCAGGTCAGTACTACACGGTTGAACGCCGGTTGGACGGCACCTTCCACGAGACGTGGAGCAAGTTCCTGCCGGGTTTGACGATCGCCGCCACCACCAGCAGTCAGTCTACCTGAGCAACGACGGGTCACCGACCGGTGGTCCCGATGGCGTTGCTCGTTGATTCGTCACTCTTGTGGCAGAGTTTGGTGTGGACTGAATGATTTGCTGGTGGAAGGCATGACCCGTGATCGATATCCAGATCATCCGAGATGACCCCGAGCGTGTGCGCCTCGCCGCGCGGAAGAAGAACGTCGACGCTCCGATCGACCAGATTCTCGAGCTCGATGCCCGTCGCCGTGAGATAGTCACCACGGTCGATCAGCTCAAGGCCGAGCGCAACACCGGTTCCAGGCAGGTTGGCAAGACGAAGGATCCCGAGGAGCGCGCCCGCCTCATCGAGGCGATGCGTGAGCTGGGCGATCGCATTGCCCAGCTCGACGAAGAGACCCGGGCGATGGAGCAGGATCTGCGTGACCTCCTGTTGACGCTCCCCAACCTCCCGGACGACGACGTGCCGGTCGGTCCGGACGAGACCGCGAACGTGGTCCGCGAGGAACACGGCAAGAAGCGTGAGTTCGACTTCCAGCCACTGCCCCACTGGGATCTCGCCGAGCACCTCGGCATCATCGACTTCGAGCGTGGTGTGAAGGTCGCCGGCGCCCGCGGTTATGTGCTGCGCGGTGACGGTGCCAAGCTCCAGCGGGCCCTCGTCCAGTGGATGCTCGATGTGCACATCAACGAGCACGGATACTCGGAGGTAACTCCTCCATACATGGTGCTGGGCGAGATGCTGGTCGGCACAGGGAACCTGCCGAAGTTTGCCGACACGCTCTACCGGGATCGTGAGGAGGACAAGTGGCTCATCCCCACTGCCGAGGTCCCCGTCACGAACCTCTACCGCGACGAGATCCTCGAGGAGGCGATGCTCCCGATCTACCACGTCGCGCACACGCCCTGCTTTCGGCGAGAGCAGATCTCGGCCGGTCGTGACGTCCGCGGAATCAAGCGGGTCTACCAGTTCGACAAGGTCGAGATGGTCAAGTTCGTCCTGCCTGATCAGTCGGACGTGGAGCTTCAACGGTTGATCCGCGAGGCGACCGACATCATCGCGCGCCTCGAGATCCCCTATCGACTGCTTGACCTTTCAACCGGTGACATGACGTTCGCCTCGGCCCATACGTTCGATATCGAGGCCTGGGCACCCGGCTCGGACGAGTGGCTGGAGATCTCGTCCTGCTCGAAGTTCAATGATTTCCAGTCACGACGAATGAACATCCGGTATCGTCCCGAGGGGGCGAAACGGCCGCAGTATGTCCACACCCTGAACGGCTCGGGCCTGGCGCTGCCGCGCACCATCATCGCGATCATGGAAAACTACCAGACCGCTGATCGCAACATCGTCGTGCCGGAGGTGTTGCGGCCGTACATGGGTGGTCAGGAACTGATCACCGTGCAGCCCCCGATCGGTCCGGCCAGGACACCCGTTTCCGTTTAGCATCCTCTCATTCGGGGTCTCGCTCGACCTGGTCCCGAACCGGAGGTCACCGGGCAACCGGGTCTCCATGGAGACCCGGTTGCTCCGTTTTCGGAGGTGCGATGGAGAAGATCGATTTCAAGAAGGCGCTCAGGGAGCTCTACAACGCTCCCAGGCACGAGTTCGTGGCCGTCGTGGTACCTCCGCTGCAGTTCGTCAAGGTGGACGGCGCGGGTGATCCGAACACAGCTCCAGCCTATCGATCCGCGGTCGAGTGGCTGTACGCCGTCAGCTACGCGATGAAGTTCGCCGCCAGGACCACGCTTGGCAGGGATTACGTCGTGCCACCACTCGAGGGCCTGTGGTGGGCGAAGGACCCGAGCGCCTTCGTCAGGCGTGACAAGTCCAGCTGGCAGTGGACCATGATGATCATGGCTCCGGACTTCATTACCCCGGAGATCTTCGAGGGGGCCATCGAGAAGGCTGGCAGGAAGCTCGGCGAGACGCCCGAGAGCCTTCGCATGGAGGAGTACGACGAGGGCTTGTCGCTGCAGACGCTCCACGTGGGTAGCTACGATGACGAGGGCCCCGTACTCGCCCGGCTGCATGATGAGGTGATGCCGTCGCGGGAGATGACCTTCAATGGGCCACATCACGAGATCTACCTCAGCGATCCGAGGCGGGTCGAGCCATCGCGATGCAGGACCATTCTGAGACAGCCCGTCAAACCGTCGCATTGATCCGGCAGTCTCGAGCCGCAGGTGCTCCTCATCATGAGAACGCCCCGGTCACCCATGGCCGGGGCGTTCAGGTTGCTGGTTTGTCGTTGGCGGAGAGGGTGGGATTCGAACCCACGGTGGCTGTGACACCACGACGGTTTTCAAGACCGCTCCAATCGTCCGCTCTGGCACCTCTCCGCACCAAAGTCTATCGCATCGATCGCTGGACTGCACCAACTCGCGCAACACAGGCTCCGTGACGAATCCGGGTTCGGTCTGATAAACTATTGGTCGTTCGCTTGGGGAGGTGGCCGAGCGGTTGAAGGCGCTCGCCTGCTAAGCGAGTATGCGGGTAATGCCCGTATCGAGGGTTCGAATCCCTCCCTCTCCGCCCGAACGAACGAGAGGTTGTCATGGCAACCTTGGGCGGGTATACTCCGTCCGGTGCGCGCCTGTAGCTCAGGGGATAGAGCGTTGGGTTGCGGACCCAAAGGCCGTAGGTTCGAATCCTACCAGGCGTACCGAGCCGCTTCCGGATCACCGGAAGCGGCTTTCCGTTTGTCCATTCGAGGTGCCCTGGGCACGTGTTCGCCCTGACACCATCCAGGGATTTTGGTACAATGTCCGGCGGAGAGGTGTCCGAGTGGTTTAAGGTGCTGCTCTCGAAAAGCAGTGTGGTGTCACAGCCACCGTGGGTTCGAATCCCACCCTCTCCGCCGCCAATAGTGGCGCACGGAAATGGAAGGGTCGCATAGTCTGGCCTAGTGCGCGCGATTGGAAATCGCGTAGGCGGTAACACCGTCTCGAGGGTTCGAATCCCTCCCCTTCCGCCCCAAAGCCCCCGGCACGTCTGACGAGCCGGGGGCTTTTCAATTTCGCCTCCCGCCAGCTCACACGACCACAAGGCAAGAAGGGTACCGCGTCAATCGACGGGATATGGTCCCTCCCCGAATTTCTCCGCGTGGTACCCCTTCGAGCCGATCGCCTGCGCAAGGGGGCTGCGCCAGTCCTCGCCCTTCATCAACCGCTCGATTGCGTGCCTGAAGTCGTATCGGGGCTCCCACCCGAGCTCGACTCGTGCGCGCTCGTTGACGTACACGCGATCGACCTTCGGGGTCATCCGCCAGCCCAGTCGCGCATAGACCTCCTCGAACTCCGGAACGTGCCTTCTGACAACCGAAGCCGCACCGGTTCGGAGCGCCGGCAAATCTTCCTGCTGGAACGGCGACGTGGCACTGATAATGAATCTCCGAAATCCAAGTGTGGGTGCCCGCTCAGCCGCCAGCAGGTGGGCGGTCACCACGTCGGCGATATCCACCCGCCGGTGGAGCAGCTCGTTGACCTTGAGGTTCGCATCGGCAAATGCCTCTCGGACCGCCTGGTCGTCGTCAGCCTCGGGAAAGAAGCGCGAGGTCCTCAGCACCACACAGGCGAGACCTGCATTTCGATGAAACAGCTGGCAGAGATCCTCGGCAGCAGCCTTGGTGACGCCATAGATGTTCTTGGGGACGGGTACAACGTCCTCGGTGATCCAGGCGGCCGGCTCCGCCTCGGGCGGGACAAGTGCGTCACCAAACACGCTGGTCGTGCTGGTGCAAACGAACGAGCGTACTCCCGCTGCTCGTCCCTCCTCGAGGAGATTCAGCGTCCCGGTGATATTCGTGTCCACGAATGCCTGGCGGCTGTGGGTGGACACGTGCGGCTTGTGCAATGTCGCCGCATGCAGGACGGTATCAACGCCCGACATACACTCCCGAACGAACTCACGATCGGTGATGGAGCCAACGCGGTCCGTCCACGGGCTCTCGCGAACGTCCACGCCGACCACGTTCGCCGACATTGCACGCAGCGTCCGCACGAGCGCCTCACCGAGGTGCCCGGAGCTCCCGGTTACGAGGACACGCATCGCCTGCGTCCAGCCCGCCCGATGACCGTAGGCCGAGGCCATCTCATGGCGACACTCGGCCGCCCGAATGGATCCCTGGAAGCGCCGCGACATCCTTTGCGTAAGGCATCGATGGCTGCGCCCCGGCTACGGTCGTGGCGAGTGATGCAGCGGCGACAGCCCACGTCACCGCGTCATCGAATGGCTCGCCCCTGGCGATCCGGGAGGCGAAGGCGCCACAGAACGCATCCCCGGCGCCGGTTGTGTCCACCACAGCAACGCTCGGGGCTGGCACATGGATGAGCTTGCCGTCACGAACGGCATAGGCGCCACGCTCGCCGACCGTCATCAGGACGCACACGCCGGTGGACTCGGCCAGCGCGGTCGCCGTCTCGGTGGGTGGCACGCGCCGCCCGAGCAGATCCGATGCCTCCCCTTCGTTGACGACGAGAACGTCGACATGGTCGAGGAGCGGCCGGACGGACACCGCATCCGGAGCGGCATTGAGCACCGTGATGGTACCGAGTGATTTCGCATGCCGTAGAGCCTGGGAAGCCGCATGGAGCGCGACCTCGTTGGGCTGCAGGTAGACGGCCGGCGAGGTTCGATCCAGCACACGGCATATCTGCTCGCCGGTAATGCGCAGTGTCGGACCGGGCACGTACGCGATACGATTCTCGCCCTGGCTCTCCACGGTGATGAGGGCCACCCCGGAAGCCATCCCACTGACCTCCATGACGCCCTCGATGTCGATCCCGTCGGCAGAAAGCTCCCTCCGCCGCTCGATGCCGAACGCATCGTCGCCGACGGCGCCGACGAGCGCCACCGACGCTCCAGCGCGCCGCGCGGCGACCGCCTGGTTGGCTGCCTTGCCACCACCGAACACGGCGAAGGACGAACCGGTGACCGTCTCTCCCGCCTCGGGTGCTCGATCCACGACGGCGACCAGGTCCGTATTGATCGCGCCCGCCACGACCACGTCAGTTTGACCGCTCATGTCCCCTCCCTCAGGACGAGAAGTGACTACCGGCGCCGGAAGAATCCTCGCAGAACTTCCCGACGCAGGTGCCCGATGGCCCCAGCCGCCCGCTCCAGTCGTGATGGCTCCGGTGGCCGGCCCCCGTACCGATCCTGCTCGTAGATGTCCACGATCTCGTTGGCATCACGCGCGACCCCCGGATAGCGGCGAGCGAGGATTCGCGCATATTCGCGTGGCGTGACCGTCGCGTCGCCTGGCACCCCGCCGGCTCGACCCCATCGCAGCAAGGCGGCAAAGAGCCGCCTCGAATCCTTATTCGGCGTGCTCGTGAGATACCACCAGCCTCCGAGCCCGGCAAGAGCAACCACCGCAGTACCTGCGGCGAGCCCCCACCAGTTGCTGCCGCCACCGTCGGTCTCCGATCGCTCGGGCACGGTATTGGCCATCGGCGGCACCTCCACGTCATCAGAAGGCGGGGTTGCCGCCGGAGGTGTCGCCTCCGGAGTGCTCACCTCCACCGTGGGCGTAACTGCTGGCGGCACATTGCGCTCATCGAGGTCATCATTCAGCGACGACTCCGGCTGCGCCGACGTGGGCTCGAACCGGATCCATCCGTATCCAGGGAAGAAGGCCTCGGTCCAGGCATGTGCGTTCTCCTGCCGGTAGAGGTATCCGCCGAACTCCTCGTCGTATTCCGCAGGGAAATATCCCACAACAGTTCTGGCAGGAATGCCGAGGATGCGAAGCATCACCGTCATCGCGGTGGCGTAGTGTTCGCAGTACCCGCGCGGCTGCTCGAAGAGCACGTAATCGACGATATCCGTTCCACTCGGCGGCAGCCCGACCTCCAGGTCGTAGGTGATGTGTCCTCGGAGGTACCGCTCGATGGCCTTGGCCTGATCGTACGGCGACAGCTCGCCGGAGCCGATGGAGTTCGCGAGCTCCACGGTTCTGGCCGTAACGGTGTCCGGTAGCTGGAGGTACCGATCCGCAACCCAGTCCGGGTAGCTGACACCCGCCGCTCGCAGATCGCTCTCGTCCGCACCACTTTGGAGGGATGTCACGAAATACGGATCGTTCGCACCACTCCCCTCCGTGCGCTCGACGTTGACGTTGTCGTCGTACACGGGCACCTGGCCCGTTACGGTCATGTCGAGCACGCGCCCGTCATCTCCAACCGTCCACGTGACGTCGATGAACCGGTCGGCAAGCTGGGCTCTCGTCGCCTCGAGTCGCTCACGATCCGCAATCGAGGACGGGTACATCAGTCCCGCCTCACCTGCCACCGTCAGCTCCTCGGCGCGGAGGAGCTGAGAGACGATTCCCATCAGGTCGGGCGGGATGAGAGAGTAATCCATCTCCCGCAATGGGAAACGCTCCCCCTCGAGCTGCAGCCAGGACATCCGCACCGAGGCGCGCTCGTCCGCTGTCAGGTACATTCCGTTGGTAAATACGGTTCTTGACGTGGGGGTGAGTGAGATGACTTCCATCGAAACCGGCACGCGAGCGTTGTCGACCGCGGGCGAGTATGGCACCTGCTGATTCGCCCGGAAGGTCAGCTCGGGAGAGTACCGGACCCCATCGGGGCCCTCGGGATTGAAGGTATCCTCGACCGTCGACTCCCAGCCGCGCCCGTTATACAAGTCGTAACTTTGAGCCGTGAGGTACGGTGCCTCCCCATTGGTGCGGACCAGAACCTCCGGCTGGTCGGTGAGCGTCAGCTCACCTCCGATGCTGAACGCATCATCGAATGCCGTGTACCGTGGAAATTCCTCGATGTCCGGCGCATCCGATCCGTTGATGTCCAGACGCTCGGCGATCCAGTCTCCCGCCTCATCCTGTGCGTTGAGATACACCTCGCTCACCTGGCTGGCTATCGGGGCGAACGTGTCGTGGGAGAAATTCTCCGGTGTCGAGAGTCCTACCCACACCACCAGGACTCCCACGGCGGCGGATGTGACGAGTGACAGCCATCCCTGACGCCGCCCCTGGATCTGCCGCTCACCCGACTCCACGCGGCGGAGATACGTCACACGCGCCAGCAAGACGACGCCGACAACCAGAAAGCACTCCAGCAGGTAGCCGGGCTGTTCGCCGCCCACAATTCGCGCCGCCGCGACGATGCCTCCCGGCAGCAGCAATGCGACGGTGATCCAGTTGCGGCGGGCCAGCGACCACGCGGCCAGGTAGGATATGAGCCAGACAATCATCCGCAACAGGATGATGACCAGCATGTCGTCCGTGTCATCGCTCGTCCCGGTGCCGAGATACCAGTCGCGGATGTCGGTCGACACCAACACCAGGCGATCGATGAATGACACGCCTGGAAGCTGGTTTGGAAGGTGGATCGCCGCGAGGACGACCGCATTGCAGGTCCCCGCCGCGATCGCGACGAGGTGAGACACCGAGTCCGGCACCCGAAGCAGGCCGAGCACGATACCGAGGAGTCCCGCCGCAACGGCGATCGGCCACAGACGGATGTCGACGCCCGTGGGCGCCAGCGACTGTGCCGCCACGCCGGACAATCCGAGGAGGAGCAGCAAGAGCAGGTTCTGGATGGCTGGCAGCGAGCGCAGTCGTTCGATCAAGGGTTGATCCCACGATGGAAGCGATCAGGAGTCTTCATGATAGTGCCATTACATGGGGCTCGCCCGGCTGCGGCGTCGTTACTGAAACGGTTTGTCCCTCGGACGTCAGCTTGGTGACCGGAATACCACTCGAACCGATGTCACTCCAGCCAACACCGGCGAGATTGGTCTCGGGAGAGCCGACCGCAAAGACGAGCATCGGCACGCCACGCTGGGCGAGATGCTGGAGCGGCGTCACGAGCTCGTCTCCCCTCCCTGTCGAGATCACCACCAGGCTCGTCGATCGGGAGAACCGACTCGCGAAGCGGGCAATCAGCGACGCCGGGTTCGCCTCCCCATACGGCTCTACGACAGCGAGCGTTTCGAGGATTCGCAGCCGCTGGCGATCGCCCGCGTCGGCGTCCACGACCGCCGGAATCGCCCGATTCACGAGGAGTCCGACATCCCGCGCCGCGTCCAGCCACTCGAGTGCGAACGAAGCAGCCAGCGACACGGCGTATTCGACCGCGGCCCGTCCATAGCGCGGCTCGACCGGTGCCAGATCGAGCAGGATCCACTCGTCAGTGACGGGGTCGGGCTCGAGCTCCTTGACGAGCAGCGAGCCGTGCCGGGCCGACGACCTCCACGCGATCTGGTTCATTGGATCACCGACCACGTACTGGCGCAGGCTTCTGACCACGGGGGAGCTCGAGCTGCGACCCGGCTTCACCCGCGTCCCTCCGCTGAGCTCGCCTCCGGAGCGCGATGGACCCGGGAGCGGCACGAGCCGAGGGTAGACGAGGAGCTCGTGCGTCAAGTCGAGCGATTTTCTCTGCGAAAACAGGCCGAACGGGTCGCCGGATCTCAACTCGACCGGCCCCAGCCGATACCGCCCCCGCCGATCTGCCCTGGTGCGATTCACCCAGGTAGCCTCCGACCGTCCCCCAATCGAGATCGCAGTCGACGTCGCGTGTCCGGGCAGCGTCGAACGGTCATGGAACGTGATCCACGTCTTGGGAATGCGGGATCGGTTCACGGCGCGAAAGCGCTCGACAACCTCGCTGCCGGCGAAGACGCGGTCGGTGTCCAGGGTCCGGCTCAGACCGACCCCGACCAGGGATGCTCGCGACCAGACGTACGCGATCAGCAGGAGCGCCAGCCCACTGTAGAAGATCCACTCGATGTCGTTCCAGCCAGCGACGTTGCTGCCGATCAACAGGGCGAAGAGGATCAGAGCGAGCTTCAGCCCATTCATCACCCGTCGCCCCTGATCGCGGCCAGCCGGCTGCGACGTCGTGGCTCGTCGCTGACGCCGCCCGGCACTGGCACACGGCGCATCACGTCGGCGACGATCTCCTGCCCGTCCCGGCCGGCCATGCGAGCGGACGGCTGGAGGACGATCCTGTGCGCCAGGGCGGGCGTCGCCAGCACCTTGATGTCGTCCGGTGTCACGTACTCTCGTCCCCGCAGGTACGCCAGACCCCGACTCAGGTTGTAGAGCGCCAGGGATCCTCGCGGACTTGCTCCGAGAAAGACATCGTCATGGGATCGGGTGTTTTCGACGATCGAGACGATGTACTCCCTGAGCTCGGGGGCTACATGAATCTCACGGGCGGCGAGAATGCACCGCACCATTGCCTCAGGTGTGGCCACCGGGCCGATTCGGGACAGCGGCTGCTCGTGGTGCTGCCGCTCCAGAAGGGCGATCTCGTTCGCGCGACCCGGGTATCCAAGCGATAGCCTGATCAGGAATCGATCGAGCTGGGCCTCAGGCAGCGGAAACGTACCCTCGAACTCGATCGGGTTCTCCGTCGCCATAACGGTAAAGGGCTCCGGCAGGTGGTACGTCTCTCGGTCGACCGTGACCTGCCGCTCCTCCATCGCCTCGAGCAACGCAGACTGCGTCTTCGGCGTCGCCCGGTTGATCTCGTCGGCGAGCACGAGGTTGGCGTGGATCGGACCCGGCCTGAACGTGAACTTTCCCTCACGCTGGTCGAAGATGTCGACCCCGGTGACATCCGACGGCAGCAGATCGGGTGTGAACTGTATCCGCTTGAAGGTGCCGCCAATGCTGAGCGCCATCGCGCGTGCGAGCATGGTCTTGCCGACCCCGGGGACGTCCTCGATCAGCACGTGCCCCTGAGCGAGCATCGCCACCAGGATCAGCTCGATCTCCCGGCGTTTGCCGACGATGACACGCTCGACATTCTCGGCAACGGCGTTCAGGACGTCTCGACCGGCAAGGTGGTGCGACAAGTTCGATGGTCTCCCAATCAGACAGCTGGTCAGGCATGGACCGTCTGGCCATGCGGAATCTCCTGAAAAGTATAGACGGTAGGCCTGAACACACCCTGAACCCCGGCACGCCCCGGTGTCTATACTTGGGTCCGGACATATCGTCTGTTGCCGCGGTGAGACGGGAAGGACACCTTCATCATGTCAGGTGCTGATGCTCGCAAGTCGGTCATGCTGGTCGACGGGTATGGTCTGATCTTTCGCGCCTATCACGCCCTTCCCCCGTCCATGGTGACATCCTCCGGCGAGCAGACGAACGCGGTCTACGGCTTCGCGTCGATGCTCCTCGACACCATCAATGCGCGGAAGCCCGACTACGCCATTGTCGCGCTGGACAAGGGTCCAACGTTCCGGCATGAGGTCTACGAGGATTACAAGGCCAATCGATCGGAGACACCTGAGGACCTGAAGTACCAGGTGGGCCGCGTGATCCAGTTCATCCATACCCTCGGCATCCCAACGGTCGAACGCGAGGGATACGAGGCCGACGACATCATCGGCAGCATGGCCCACACGTTCGTGCGGCAGGGCTATGAGGTCATCATCGTCACCGGCGACTCCGACCTTCTGCAGCTCGTCGAGGACGGAGCCATGGCCGTCCTGCCTGGCACGAGACGCTTCGGCGAGTTCCGTGAATACGACCCCGCCCGGGTGGTCGAGCGATACGGCTTCGAGCCGTCGCTCATCCCCGACTACAAGGCGCTCGTGGGAGACACCTCGGACAACATTCCCGGTGTGCCTGGAATCGGAGACAAGACCGCGAAGAAGCTGATCATCGAGTATGGTGATCTCGAGGAGATCATCGCGCATAACGAGGAGATCACGCCTGCACGCGCCCGCAACGCCCTCCGGGAGAATATCGAGCAGGCCCGCAAGAGCAAGCAGCTGGCGACCATCGTGCGCGACCTGGAGTTCGACATCTCACTGGAAGATGCGGTGGTGGGCCGTTTCGACGTAGCCGAGATGACCCAGCTCTTCCGGGAGCTGGAGTTTCGCTCCCTCCTGAACAGGCTGCCGGAGTCGAGCATCGAGTCCTCCCCCGCCACCCCTGCGGCGGAGCCGATCAACAAGGACAGTCACCGCACGACGGTCAGGACGGAGACCGAGCTGGCCGAGCTCGTCAGCTGCCTCGAATCCGCCGAGGCCTATGCCATCGACGTCGAAACCGACTCGACCGAGCCGATCTCGGCCAACCTCGTCGGAATCTCGATTGCTGTCAGTCCGGTGCGCTCATGGTACATCCCGGTCGGCCATAAGGAAGGCGAGCAACTGCCTGTGGATGTCGTCCGACAGCGGCTCGACCCTGCCCTCACACGGAACGACCTGATGGTCGTGGCACACCACGGCAAGTATGACCTCCATGTGCTGCGACGGTACGGCTTCACGCTCAACCGGCTCGATTTCGACACCATGATCGCGGCGTTCCTCATCGGCGACAGCTCCATCCGACTCAAGGATCTCGCCTTCACGCGGCTCGGCGTGCAGATGACCGAGATCGCGGAGCTGATCGGTACCGGCCGGAATCAGGACACCATGGACAACGTCGCGATCGACCTGGCGGCGCCATACGCCTGTGCGGATGTCGAGTGCACGCTTGCCCTGATGGAGCCGCTCAGACAGGACCTCGAGGAACGTGCCCTGATGCCGCTCTTCAACGAGATCGAGCTGCCGCTGGTGCCCGTGCTGCTCGGCATGGAAGCACGTGGCATCGCCATCGATACCGACGAGCTCAAGGCCTTTTCAAGGGAGATCACGGAGCGGCTCGAACAGGTCGAACGCCAGATCGACACCCTCGCCGGGCGACCAGTGCGTGTCGGGTCGAACAAGCAGCTGGCGACCGTGCTGTTCGAGGAGCTGGGCCTGCCACCGGGACGCAAGACCAAGACCGGGTACTCGGTCGATTCGAGCGTGCTGGAGCGCCTCAAGGACCAGCATCCGATCATCGAGTGGATCCTCGAATATCGCACCCTCACCAAGCTCAAGTCGACCTACGTCGATGCACTTCCGCTCACGGTCAATCCCGCAACCGGCAGGGTCCACACCTCATTCAATCAGACGATCGCGGCGACCGGTCGACTGTCGTCGGTGGGCCCCAACCTGCAGAACATTCCCATCCGCACCGAGATCGGGCGACGCGTTCGCCGCGCATTCGTCGCCGATCACAGGAAGGAGTACCGGATCGTCGACAACGCGATCCTGCTCGCGGCCGACTATTCCCAGATGGAGCTCCGCATCCTCGCACACATGTCGGGCGAGCCGTTCCTCATCAACGCCTTCCGCGAGGGCGACGACATCCATCGGGCGACGGCCGCGCTCGTCCACCAGATCGACATCGAGGATGTCACCCCGGACATGAGACGAGTCGCGAAGACGGTCAACTTCGGGATTCTCTATGGCATGCAGGCATTCGGTCTTTCTCGCGACACCGGCATGGATCGGGAGGAAGCCGCGAGGTTCATCGATTCCTACTGGGAGCGTCTGCCGAAGGTACGCCAGTTCTTCGACGAGGTCCTGGCGTTCGGGAAGGAGCACGGATATGTGCAGACCCTCTCCGGTCGCCGCCGGTACATCCCGGAGCTGAACAGTCGCAACGGCATGCAGCGTCAGGCGGCGCAGCGCGTGGCCATGAACATGCCGATCCAGGGGACCCAGGCGGACATCATCAAGCGGGCCATGATCCAGCTCGACGAACGGCTGGCCGAACGCGACCTGCCGGGGTATCAGGTGCTGCAGGTGCATGACGAGCTCGTCCTGGAGGTCAACGAGGAGCGTCTCGCCGAGATCGCCCCGATCGTGCGCGACACGATGCAGAACGCGGAGAAGCTCGACGTGCCGGTCGTCGCCGATCTGCGCATCGGCGCGAACTGGGAGGACATGCAGCCGTACGAGCCGCCTGCATGAGTCCCGGCGAGAGCGACAACGCTCGCTGACACGTAGGACTGGCGGGCACGACCTGTCGTCACGCTGGCCTCCGGACAGTGGGCCCGAATTCAGCGTAGAATGGACGCAGAAGCGGGCCTGTGTATGGCCCAGAGTTGGCTGTGCATTGTTTCAGGAGAATCCCGTTCATGCCGACCTATGTGTATCGCTGCGATGCATGCAGTCATCAGTTTGAGCTCTTTCAACGTATGTCCGACGATCCGCTCGACACCTGCCCGGAGTGCGAGGGCAGCGTCCGCCGGGTGATCCACCCGGTCGGCGTCGTGTTCAAGGGTTCGGGCTGGTACATCAACGACAGCCGCTCGAAGAGCAGCACCGACGGAAGCGGCGACTCCTCGAGCTCGGGTGACGCCAGCGCGAAGAGCGACAGCTCCTCTACATCCGATTCCGCCAAGACCGCGGCGGACTAGGTGACCTTCCTACCCGGAGTAGCCACATGATCCAGACAGAATCGGCTACACAACCAACACCCCTCGCCCTCCTCGCTGGATCGATGCGACCAGCGCCTACTCCGGGCTGCGTCTGTCCATAGGGGTGGGTCGTACCGACCCTTCGGCCCGCCCCATCCCATCAACCCACCGAGCATCCCGGGCGGCTGTCGCGCCGTTCCGGCCCTCTGCTGTTGAACCGGAAGGACAGACCCCATGACCACCACCGCACCGATCGAAGCCACCAAACGCCCAGTCAATCGAGACCTCGTCGTCTACAACACGCTTACGCGTCAGAAGGAGCCCTTCCAGACGATCGAGGAAGGGAAGGTTCGCATGTACGTGTGCGGTGTGACCGTCTACGACGACGCGCACATCGGCCATGGCATGTCCTACCTCCGGTTCGACATGATACGGCGATACCTGGAATATCTGGGTTTCGAGGTCGAGCACGCACAGAACTTCACCGACATCGATGACAAGATCATCAATCGCGCCAAGGAGGAGAATCTCGACGTCAACGAGCTCACGGAGAGCCTCATCGCGGACTGGCTCGGGGAGGTAGAGGCGCTCGGCCTGCTTCCCGCCAAGGTCTACCCACGTGCCACGCAGGAGGTTCCCGAGATCATCGAGCTGATCGAGGGGCTCATCGAGCGCGGTCATGCCTACGTCGCCGACGGTGACGTCTACTACCGCGTCAGGTCCTTCCCTGACTACGGCAAGTTGTCGGGTCGGGACCCGGATGAGCTGCGCGCCGGGGCTCGCATCGAGGTGGACGAGCGCAAGGAGGATCCACTCGACTTCGCGCTCTGGAAGGCCGCCAAGCCCGGTGAGCCGAGCTGGGAGAGCCCGTGGGGTCCGGGCCGGCCCGGATGGCACATCGAATGCTCGGCGATGTGCATGCACCACCTGGGCGGCATGGTCGACATACACGGCGGTGGACGCGACCTCATCTTCCCGCACCACGAGAACGAGATCGCGCAGTCGGAGGCCTACCTCGGCAAGGAGCCATTCGCCCGGTACTGGATCCACAACGGAATGTTGCAGCTCGACGGCGAAAAGATGTCGAAGTCGATCGGCAACGTCATCAAGCTGCGGTCGATCATCGAGCGAGGAAGGCAGGACGCCTTCCGACTCATGGTGCTCCAGTCGCATTATCGTGCGCCGCTGAACTACACCGAGCGGGGACTCGACGCCGCATGGAACGGGCTCCAGCGCCTGCGCGCCGCAGCGACGGTGAAAGCCACGGGAGTCGACGGGGGCGAAGATCTCGCTGATGCCGCCGAGCAGACTCGACGTCGGTTCCACGCCGCAATGCTCGACGATTTCGACACACCTGTGGCCATCGCCGCCCTGTTCGAACTCGCCCGCGACATCAACCGAGCGGCAGCCGCCGGTGGCGCACCATCGCTTGAGGAAGCCCAGGCAACGCTCATCGAGCTCGCCGGCATCCTGGGTCTTGACCTGACCAGGACCGAGGCGGGCACGGACGATGCGAGTGCCGAGGTCGAAACGCTCATGCAGATCCTCATCGAGGTTCGGGCCAGGCTTCGGGAGGAAAGGCAGTTCGCCATCGCCGACTTCGTGCGTGACCGACTGCAGGAAGAAGGGTTCATCCTTGAAGACACCAGATCCGGGACGTCGTGGAAGAGGTCGCACCAGACCTGACCGGCGACCCGACCGTGCACCGAAGTCCAATCAGCGCGAGCGCGCGGGAGCGCCTGCTGGCAGGCGCTCCCAGCCTGGCCGAGGAACCTTACGGCCCAAGGTCGATCAGGGCGTGGGCCGGCCGGCAATTGCCGACCCACGCTACCTGTTCGGGCGAAACGGGGTGCTCGAGTCGCTGCGAGGACGCCGCCCGACACCAAAGCGACTGTGGATCGCCGAGGGTGTACGACCCGACGATCGTCTCGACGAGATCCGGCGACTCGCGAGTGACGCCGGGGTGCCCATCGAGGAGGTCCCACGCATGCTCCTCGACGACATGACCACCAACGCCAACCATCAGGGTGTGGTGCTCGACCCAGCGGAGTATCCATACGTCGATCTCGAGGACCTCATCGAGACGGGCCGTACGGTGCTCATCCTGGATCACGTTCAGGATCCGCAGAACTTCGGATCGCTCATCCGGGCTGGTGATGCCGTCAACATCGGCGGGGTCATCCTGCCCCAGGACCGATCCGTCTCCGTCACTCCGTCCGTCGTCAACGCGAGCGCCGGCGCGGTGGAGCACGTCCTGGTGGCACTGGTCGCGAACCTCAACCGAGCCATTGAGAAGCTGGAGGAAGCCGGCTACTGGATCGCCGGTCTTGCCGGCGATGCGGATGCGACGGACATCTTCGAAACGGACCTCCCGGACCCGATCGCACTGGTGGTTGGATCAGAAGGCAAGGGTCTGTCGGCATCAGTTCGCGCGAAGTGTCAGCTCCTCCTGCGTCTGCCGATGTCGGGTCATGTCGACTCGCTCAACGCCGCCACGGCAGGCACGGTTGCGCTCTACGAGATCGTGCGGCAACAGCGGGCGCGCTCCGTCTCCTGACATCGTCGAATTCCTGGACAACGAGAGCGGCACCGTCGGCGAAGCCAGCGACGGTGCCGTTCCGCCTCTCCGCTCGCGACCGCTGTCCGGTCCGCGAGGCCTCATCCTTCCGGCACACGAGAAGTTGTCGCCTCGCTACCCCCGGGGGCCGTACACCGCCCAACACGAAATAGCGACGCGTCCTGGTGCCATCAAACGCTTTGACCGGATGGCACAGGCCTGCTAGCATGTCCGTACATGGTGTACGGACGCACTTGTAGCGAGTCGCGATGACTTCGCGTGCGTCCACTCGTCATTCGGGGGGAAGGACGCACCCATGGCAGACCGCCTGTCGTTTCCGGAGTTCGAACCACCACGATCCGTGAGCCCGCAGTTCACGAGACGGGTGCTCGCGAAGGCCGCCGTCGGGTTCGCGGCCGCGGCCGCACTGGCGAGCGCGGCTCCGCCCAGCAAGCCGACGATCGCGAAGGGACAGTCCACGATCGCCGGAGAGTGGATTCAGCCTGACGACGCCGGTCTCGACGATGATTTCGTGCAGTTCACCACCGACACACCGTTTCGGGCGATCGCACCACACTGGCCAGGAGATGTCGCGGTCAGCGCCGCCATCGAGCTTTCCGTGAGCTCTGACGGAGTCACCTTTACAGAGCCGAGAATCGTCGGCCCGTCGATGACGGATGCCGGCCCTCCCGACCGAGAGGGTCGCATCTTCGGACAGTTGATGATGACCGACCAGGCACAGCACGTCCGCTACCGGACACTCGATGCCAACGGCAACGCAATCCACCTGCCGGGGCTCACCTTCACCTATATCGACGCCTCGACGGGCCCGACCCTGGACGACGTCGCGCCGGTGGCATTCGGTGGAGAGCTGACACGTCCCCCGATCATCACGCGAGACCAGTGGGGTGCGGCGCTAGCCTACGGCGGTTGGGATGCCGGCACCTCGGAGTGGACACCGGAATACCAGAAGGTGGAGCACATCATCATCCACCACTCGGAGACTCCAAGCTTCAGGGATCCACTGGTTGAAATCCGGTCGATCCACTATTACCACGCCGTGACCCGCGGTTGGGGAGACATCGGCTACAACTACCTGGTCGACTATCTCGGCAACGTTTTCGAGGGCCGCAAGGGCGGTGAGAACGTGGTCGGCGGCCACTCGTTCCAGTACGCCTACGGCAGTGCCGGGGTGTGCTCGATGGGGTCGTTCTCTCTCGAATCGTCGACTCCCGAAGCGATCGCGGCGCTTGTGTGGGTGTGCGCCTGGGCAGGGAGAAATCTCGACCCGCTCGGCTACAAGGATTTCCACGAAACGCCGAACTGCCCGACGATCTGCGGTCATCGCGACGTCAACTCCAGCAGCTGTCCTGGCGACTCACTCTATGCGGATCTCCCGTACATTCGCTGGGCAACGGCAGAGGTGCTGGCCGGGTCCCGCGATCCCGGCGTGCGACGCGACTTCGCGCCGAGCGATGTGATCCAGACCACTGTGGACGGGGCGAACCTCCGCAGCAAGCCCGCTACCGACGCGTCCATCGAGACGACGCTGCCGATCGGGACGGTGCTTACCATCATCGAGGGGCCGACAACCAACGATGGGTATTCGTGGTACCGCGTGTCCGGCACCTCCAGCGCTGGCTGGCTCGCGTCCACTACGTTCGGCCGGTCGTCGTCCCTGCCCCCGGCGCGCGAATACCCGGCAGGGACACGGATTGAAGTGGCATCCGACCTGCTCAACCTCCGCTCGGAGCCAGGACTCTACGGCAGGATCGTCGCGACGCTGCCCAACGGGGATGTCGCGACGGTCGTAGGTGGGCCGGAACAGGCTGGCGGGCTCAGCTGGCTCAAGGTCGACAGCAACCTCGGAACCGGCTGGGTCGCCGAACAGTACGTCGCCCCGTCCGGGCGCGCCTGGGTGGCCTCCTCGTTCACGGTCGGCGATCAGGTCAGTGTCGCGACGGATCGTCTCAACATGCGAACCGACGCCTCGGTCAACGCGAGTGTGATCGCCCAGCTCTGGGAGGGCACGAACGGCACCGTGGTCGGCGGACCACGACGGTCGGGCGGCATTACCTGGATCCAGATCCGCACCGAATACGGCACCGGCTGGGTTGCCGAGCAGTACCTCAGCGAAGGCTCCGCCCCTCCCCCCTCGTCCGCACTCTTCTCTCGAGGCGACGACGTCGTGGTGGATACGGACGCGCTCAATCTGCGGAGCTCACCAGGTCTCTCCGGGCGAGTGGTGACGATTCTCTGGACGGGTGAGACGGGCACGGTCATCGATGGTCCGGTCGTCAAGGACAACTACAACTGGTACCAGATCGACACGGGGGACAACACCGGCTGGGTCGTGGAGACCTTCATTGCGAAGGCAGGGAGCGGCGCTCCTCCTGCAAGCGGGTTCGAGCCAGGCACGCAGGTCACGGTCACGACCGACGCACTCAACCTGAGGGAGTCAGCCGACACCACCGGCCGTGTCCTGGCAGTGCTGCATTTCGGTGACACCGGCACGGTGGCTGGCGGCACCGTGAGCTCCGATGGCTACACCTGGGTGCTCGTCGACTTCTCTGGCGTGATCGGATGGGTCGCGACCACCTACATCGGTCGAGGAACGGGTTCTCCGGGGTACGACGGCAATCTGCGCGTTGGGTCTCGCGCCGAGGTCACCTCCGACAACCTGAACGTGCGTCCCTCGCCGTCCCTGTCCTCCTCGGTTTCCGGACAGCTTTTCACCCACGACGTCGTCGAGATCGTCGATGGCCCGGTGGCGGCTGACGGCTACACCTGGTTCAAGGTCGAGTCCTCGCGTTGGTCGGGCTGGACGGTCGATGTCTGGCTCTCGCCACAGGTTGGCAGCGCAATCGGCATCGGCTCGACGGTTCGCGTGTTCGACGGAGAGCTCAATCTGCGCAGCGGCCCGTCTACCAGCAACGAGGTGATCGGGATCCTTCCGGACGGTGCGATCGTTGAGGTACTCGACGGACCGGAGACGTCCGGTGGGTACGAGTGGTATCGCGTGACGAGCTCCCGGTACGGAACAGGATGGGTGGTGGCGGCATGGCTCGAGCGCGTATAGGGTCTCGTTGCACCGGCTCGTCCGTTCCACGTACAATTGCCTGGATTGATCCTTGCCTTCCTGGGCGGATAGCTGCTCGGGAAGGTTTGGTGTGCGATCCGTCGCCACCATGACTGCACAGAAGCTCAGGAAGGTTACGACATCATGAAGATCGTGCTTCGCCAGGACGTGCCCAAGCTGGGTGAGGCCGGCACCATTCAGACGGTTGCCGATGGGTATGCCCGCAACTACCTCATCCCGAAGGGCTACGCGGTAGTCGCCACCGAGGGCGAGATCAAGACGGCTCAGCACAACATGAAGGTGCGCGAGCGCAAGATTCTCCGCCAGGAGGAAGCCCTGCAGTCGCTGGCCGACAAGATCAACGGCACCCGCCTCGAGTTCACGGCGCGCGCCGGTGAGCAGGGCCGGCTCTTCGGCTCCATCACCACCAGCGACATCGCCGAGCAGCTCCAGGCGAAGATCTCCGAAGAGATCGACCGCCGGAAGATCCAGCTTACCGAGCCACTGCGAACCGTCGGCGAGCACGAGGTTGAGATCCATCTCGTTGGCCGACTCCGACCGACCATCACGGTCGCCATCCAGGCGGAACAGACCGAGGCCGAAGCGGCCGAGGCTGCCGCAGCTGAGGCCGAGACAGAGATGGACGCTGAGGCTGAGACCGAGGCTCCCGACGAGGCCAGCGCCGACGAAGAAGCATAGCGCGGATTATTCGGTCGGCCGGAGCGAAAGGTCTGGCATCTCGCAAGGAGCTCGCCTGTCCCTGAGACCCGGCGACCAGGAAGTCACTGCCGAATGGAAACCGGGGTCGACCGACTACCGCCACACAATATCGAAGCTGAGCAGTCTGTCCTCGGCAGCTTGCTGATCGATCGCGATGCGATTATCCGCGTCGCGTCGTATCTCAAGGCCGAGGACTTCTATGTCTCGGCCAACGCGACGATCTACTCGGCGATCCGAGACCTCTACAACCGGCGCGAGCCGACGGACTTCGTCACCCTCTCCGACGAGCTCGAGCGTCGGGGTGTGCTCGAGGACGTCGGCGGTGTCGGCTATCTCTCGTCACTGCTCAGCGCGGTGCCGACTGCGGTCCACGTCGAGTACTACGGCCGCATCGTCGAGCGCACCGCTACCCTGCGGAGACTCATCGACGCGGGCACGGCGATCGCCAGTATCGGCTACCAGGACAACATCGATACCGAGGATGCACTCGACGCCGCCGAGCGCGCCCTCTTCGAGGTGACGCAGCAGCGCTCTACCAAGGACTTCCAGAGCATCGACGAGGTCATCGATCGCTTCTTCGATCAGCTCGAGTTCCTTCAAACCAATCGCGACGCGGTAGTCGGCGTGCCGACCGGGTTCACCGATCTGGACAGCCTGACCGGCGGTCTCCAGCGATCCGACCTCATCATCGTCGCGGCCCGCCCCAGCATGGGCAAGACGGCATTCTCGCTCGGCCTCGCCTACGGCGCCGCAGTCAAGCATGGCCGCACGGTCGGCATCTTCAGCCTCGAGATGTCAGCCGAGCAGCTCGTGCAGCGCCTTCTCGCCACCGAGACGGGTATCGACTCACACCGCCTGCGTCTCGGCAACATCAACGACCGCGAGTGGGAGGAGATCTCTCGCGCATTCGGTCGGCTGTCGGAAGCCAAGATCTTCATCGACGACAGCGCCAACGCCGGCATCATGGATGTCCGCTCGAAGGCTCGCCGACTCCAGGCCGAACAGGGGCTCGATCTCGTCATCGTGGATTACCTCCAGCTCATGACCGGACGACGCAGCGAGAATCGTGTTCAGGAGATCTCGGAGATCTCCCGAGGGCTCAAGGGCCTTGCCCGCGAGCTCAACGTGCCCGTGGTTGCCCTCTCCCAGCTCTCGCGCGCCGTCGAATCCCGCTCCGACCATCGTCCGATGCTCTCCGACCTTCGTGAGTCGGGTGCGATCGAGCAGGACGCCGACATCGTCATGTTCATCTACCGTGAAGAGAAGTACGACGAGCACTCCGACAAGAAGGGCATCGCAGAGCTGATCGTCGCCAAGCACCGCAACGGTCCGGTCGACTCGGTCAACCTCCGGTTCTTTGAGTCCACGGCGCGATTCGCCGACCTCGAGATGTACCGGGCCGACTTTGACGAGGAATAGGCGTGCCGACTCGTCGCTCCCAGGACACGCCATTCGCCGGATTCACTGACCTGCACCACGCCACGGTCGGTATTCCGTCGCGCTTCTTCACCGACGTACTGCCTGAGATCACCTCGCTGGACGAGCTCCGGGTCACGCTGTCCATATTTCGCATGCTGGCCGAGGACGGCGGGTACGAAGCCCCGATCTCCGAGCCGAAAATTCTCGCCGACGTGTCGCTCAGACATGCATTCCGCGTCGATGGCATTCCGACCGGGGATGTCCGACAGGCAATCCTTGACGCCCTCGACCGCGCTGTGGCACGAGGGACGCTCCTTCGCGTGAGATCCACCACGGCGAGGCGTGACGTCCACTGGTACTTCCTGCATACGGTGGTGACGAGGGAGCTCGTACGGGCGATCCAGCGAGGCGCGATCGCTCCACCGAAAGAGATGTGGCTCGACGACACGGTACCAGACGTGAGCGCCGATCCGCCCACCCCCTTCTACCTTTACGAACAGAACATCGGCCCGCTGACACCTCTCGTCGCCGATCGCATCACCCGCGCAATGGACGACTACCCGCTTGTGTGGATCGAGGACGCTATCGAGGAAGCGGTGGCGTACAATCGAAGAAGCTGGAGATATATCGAGCGTATCCTGGAAACGTGGGCACAACAGGGCCGCCAGGACCGCTCCTCCTGACATCATCATCGTACCCATCGACAGGATCCCCACCATGAAGCGAATTGGCGATGTCATGAGAGAGATGCCGCTTCCGAGCCAGCCCCGGAGCCAGTCGGGTCAGGGCGCCGTCCGCATTCGCAGTCGGGATACGGTCCGCTGTCCCATCTGCCAGGACGCTGGTTACCTGCGCGCGAACGTCCCTGTCGGTCATCCCAGCTTCGGCCGACTCTTCCCATGCGAATGCAAGCAGCGGGAGCTCGATGAGCGGCGCGACGAGGAGCTCAGACGCCTCTCCAATCTCGACGCCTTCGGCGATCTCACCTTCGAGACCTTCGACCCCGATGTACCGGGACTTGAAGAGGCGTACGAGGCAGCGCTGGCCTTCGCGCAGGAACCGGGTCATGGGTGGCTCTTCCTATCCGGTCCGTGCGGTGTCGGCAAGACCCATCTCGCCGTGGCGATCGCCCGTTATGCGATGGAATGGCATCGCATGAGCGTCTACTTCGCCGTTGTGCCGGATCTGCTCGATCACCTCAGATCGACCTTCGATCCGAACTCGGGTTCCGCCTACGACGATCGGTTCTCGACCATCCGCAACGCTCCCCTGCTCGTCCTCGACGATCTCGGAACCGAGAACGCGACTCCGTGGGCGAAGGAGAAGCTGTACCAGATCATCAACCATCGGTACATCGAGCAGATGCCGACCGTGATCACCACGAATGTCGATCTCTCTGCCAAAGGCAAGATCGACGAGCGCATCTATTCCCGCATCATGGACCATCGCCTCACCCAGCACATCGCCGTCGACGCCGAGGACTTCCGCCTGGCGGGCGATCCACGGCGCATCAGAGGGCGAAGCCGGCGCCGGTAGTCCCGACACGAGCCGGAGCGATCAGAAGGCTGGGAAGGCCCCCTCCACTGCGGACGGGGCCTTGTCGCAATGTCGAAGCGTGCCGCCCGCATGACCCGTGTGAAGCAGGTCGACGCCCTGCCTCTTCCACGCGAGTGAGTGACATGCGGGTCTTGCGACGCTGTCCGATGTTCGACTTGTCAGCAGTGTCGATTCACGCTTGCCATATCCAGCCCCATATGGCGCCCGTCTGGATCGTACGGATGGTAGACTTCCCTCGAGCAATCACTAGAGTCCTACGACCTCGTCCTGACCGGTGAGCCCATGTCCCAGATCGGTTGGCTCCTGTCCCAACTGCTTGACCCGAGGTCCCTGCTGGATGTCCTCGTCGTCACACTCATCATCTACTGGCTCCTCTGGGTCGCACAGGGCACACGGGCGCTCCACGTGATCCGCGGGATCGTCACCCTCTTCGCTCTGCTGCTCTTCCTGGGTCTCGCGCTGGACCTCTCCACCCTCAACTGGGTGCTCGCCCGGGTCTGGCCGGGCCTGGTCATCGCCATACCCGTCATCTTCGCCGCGGAGCTTCGGCGTGCATTCGAGCAGCTCGGACATGCCGGCAGCTGGCTCAAGATGCCCTTCGGACAGAACGCGGAAGACGATGGCATGGACGTCGCAGTCGACGAGATCGTCCGAGCCTCGGCCCAGCTCTCCCGCCTGCGCTACGGCGCGCTCATGGTCATCGAGCGGGAGACGGGTCTGCAGGACTATGCCAGTCGCGGTGTCCAGATCGATGGGATCCTGACGAGGCAGCTGCTGATCAACATCTTCTTCCCGAACACGCCGCTGCACGACGCCGCCGTCATCATTCGGAACCGACGCATCGTGGCCGGCAGCGTCGTGCTTCCGCTCACCGACAACATCTCGGCATCCAGCAGCCTGGGGACCCGCCATCGCGCCGGCATCGGCGTCACGGAGGAGTCCGATGCCATCGCCGTGGTCGTTTCGGAGGAAACGGGACAGATGTCGGTCGCCCACTCCGGCAGACTCATCCGCAATCTCGACCAGGATCGCCTGCGCCGGGTGCTGAGGACGCTTTTGAGCCTCGACCAGGCGAGACCACGGCGTGACGACACGTCGCCCTTGATTTCGCTCGTCCAGCGGGCCACAGGGGACCGGGCTGGCCGACAGCAGCGACGTACCGAGCGACGCCCCTCGGGCGACTGAGGCATGGACCGCCGTGACAGGATAGACTGACCCATCATGTTGAGGAACGCCTGGCATTTCATCCAGCAACGCGTCACGAAGGCGCAGGCCACCCGGTTCGCGATCTCGCTCGCGATCGCCCTGGTGCTGTGGGGCTGGGTGACGCAGCTGCAGGACCCTGTCCAGACGCAGCGATATGCCGAGGTCACCATCACCACGCCTGACCTCCCCGGCACGATGCAGATCGTGACAACGCTCCCGCGCGCGACGGTGATCGTGACGGATGTCGAATCCCGGCTCGATGCATTCTCCCGCTCGGACATCCTTCTCACCGTCGATACGTCCCGGGTGTCGGGTCCGGGATCGTACCAGCTGCCCGTCATCGCCGAGACGAGCAAGGATGTGCGCGAGGTCGAGGTGATACCGGACACGGTATCGGTCCAGGTGGAGGAAGAGGTCAGCCGTAACTTCCCGCTCACAGTCGAGAACCAGGTGCTCGCGAACGACGCACGCCGGGTGATCGATATCAACCCCGAGGTCTCGGAGGTGACGGTGACCGGCACGGAATCGGCTGTGAACCGGATCGACCGTGTGGTTCTGCCGGTGTCGCTCCAGCGTCAGACGCGGAGCTTCGTGGACATGATTGAGCCGTACGCGGTCGACGAGGAAGGGCAACGGGTTCAGGAGGTTACGATCCTTCCTGGCCACGTCCGGACGGAAGTCCAGCTGGAGATGAGCGGCAAGACGGTCAGCATCGTGCCGCAGATCACGGGCACCCCCGCCGATGGCTACGTCGTGCAGCAGACGATCGCCGTGCCAGCGACGGTCATCGTCGATGGTCCGGAAGAGGTGCTGGATTCGCTCCTCTTCTTCAACACGGAGCCGGTCGACATCACGGGGGCAACCGAGTCCCTCAGTCGGAGGGTCGAGATCGAGGACCTGCCGCCGGAGGTGACCCTCATCGACCCGGCGACCAACGAAGTCGAGGTCCGCGTCTCGATCGGCACGTCGGGCGGTACGGCGAACGTCATCCCGGACATGCCCATCGAGATCGTCAACGCCCCGGAGGGCCTGAGAGTCACCACAGATCCGGAAACGATCGACATTGGCGTGAGCGCGCCGTCGGACACGCTGGCGTCCCTGACACCGGCAGACGTCAAGGTGACGGTCGACGTGAGCGGTCTCACCCCGGGAGTCCATACCGTCACTCCCGAGGTAGAGTTGCCCGATGACGTCAACGTCACGCGGCTCGAGCCCGAGCGGGTCGTGGTGCTGGTCTCCGATCCGTCGGCGACACCTGCCCCGGCAGGCTCTCCTATCCCTGACCAACCCGCATGAGCGACGAGCCGCCCCTGGCCATGAGGCCAGGGGCGGCTCGTCGCTCAGCTATGCGTCTCGATGCTCCAAGACTATCGGGTCTTCCTGGGCGCGCCCTCGTCGTCATTCGATGACGATGACATCGAGAACTCCATGTCGTGCGCGAGGAGGATCGCCTCGGCCACTTCCTTCATCGACTTCCGGGCATCCATGCTCGTCTTGCGAATACGATGGAACGCCTCGCTCTCGCGCAGGCCGTGGGTCTCCATCAGCACGCCCTTGGCGCGCTCGATCACCTTGCGCGTCTCGAGAGCATCCTTGAGGTTACCCACCTCGCGCTCCATGGTTCGGAACTCCTCGAACCTGGCTCGCGAGATCTCGATCACCGGCATGAGCTCCGCCTCACGGAACGGCTTGACGACGTAGCCGACGACACCAGCCATCCGCGCCCGCTCGACGAGCTGCTGATCGGAGTACGCCGTCAGCAACACGACAGGTGCGATCCGCTCCCGCGTGAGCTCCTCGGCCGCCGCGATGCCATCGACTTCGGGCATCTTGATGTCCATGATCATCAGATCCGGCCGCAGTTTGCGCGCGAGCTCCATCGCCGTGCGCCCGTCGCCGGCCTCCGCAATCACGTCGTAGCCGAGATGCGTCAGCATCTCCCGAAGATCGAGACGGATGAGTGACTCATCATCCGCAATGATGATTCGCCATTTTTCTGCCGGCTGGCCCGAACGGTTCATGTGCCGTGTTCCTGTCGATAGACATGCGTGCCTGAGCCCCAAGCGTGCCGTTACGCAGGTCGCCCAAAGCCCCCCTGAGCACTATTACTCTCACCTGGGGAAGGAATCGGTCGGGGCGAGAGGATTCGAACCTCCGACCACCGGTACCCCATACCGGTGCGCTACCGGACTGCGCCACGCCCCGTTCGTCACCCTGCAAGTATACAGAAGGGGCGGGACAGCATCAAATGCCACCCCGCCCCAATGCCACGCTCTCCGTCGCCAGTGTTCGGAACCAGTCCGAGCTACTTGACTTCGGCCTTGGCGCCGGCCTCTTCGAGCTTCGCCTTGGCAGCCTCTGCCTCTTCCTTGGCGACGCCCTCCTTGATGGCCTTCGGCGCGGAGTCGACCAGATCCTTGGCCTCCTTCAGGCCGAGGCTGGTGAGCTCGCGAACGGCCTTGATGACCTGAATCTTGTTGCCACCGACATCGGTGAGGATGACGTCGAACTCGGTCTTCTCCTCATCGGCGGCAGCACCGGCGGCAGCGCCACCGGCGGCAGGAGCCGCGCCCACGGCGACCGGAGCCGCAGCGGAAACGCCCCACTTCTCCTCGAGCTCCTTGACGAGCTCGTTGAGCTGGATGACGGTCATGTTCTCAAGCTGTTCGATAAGCTGTTCGTGTGCCACTTCTTGTTCCTCTCAGCAAATGGTGCCGATCTCGGCTGTTCCGGATGTTTCTGGTCGAGTGCTGGTTGCCTAGTCGGCCGCTTCTCCGAGCTGCTCCGCCCGTGCGTTGAGCACATTCGCGAGCGAGCGGGACGGACCACCGAGGACACCCACGGCGCGTGCCATCGGCGACGCGAGCATGCCGACAAGCTTGGCGAGAAGCTCCTCGCGCGGCGGCAGGTTGGCGAGTGTGTCGACGTCGGCCGCGGTGAGGGTTTGCCCCTCCATCACACCAACCTTGAGTTCGAGCACGCGAGACGTTCGCACGAACTCGGTGAGCGCCTTGGCAGGCGCCACGACATCGTCGTACGCGAACATGATCGCGGTGGGACCCTCGAGATGCTCCTCGGGAATCTCCACGCCAGCCTGGCTCGATGCGATGCGCGTCAGCGTGTTCTTGGCAACGGTGAACTCCGCGTTTGAACCGCGAAGGTTACCGCGCAACTGCTGAAGCTGCGCCACCGAAAGTCCACGATAGTTCGTGAGAACGGCGAGCTGCGCGCGCTGGAACTGATCTGTCAGCTCCTCGATTTGCCTGGCCTTCTGTTGCGTTGGCATTGCTTTCACCTCCTTCCCTGATGGATTTTGTGGGGCACGTCTGGCCCCTGGTACCCACAAGGAAAATCGCCCTGAGCAGACATGCCCAGGGCGATCACACATGCGAGGTGAAGTCGCGACCTGAGCCTCGGCTGGAGATTAAGCGCTCGCGCACCAGCTGTCTTTGGCCAGGGGTCATTTCCCGTCGGTGACGGTTGTTAGGACAACGAGGCGGCCTGGTTGATGGTGTCGTTCACGTCCAGGTCGATGCCAGGACCCATCGTCGTTGTCAGGGAGAGTTTACGGCAATAGATGCCCTTCACGCCACTCGGCTTGGCCCGATTGAGCGCGTCGACGAACGCGAGAGCGTTCTCACGCAGCTGCTCAGGCGTGAAGCTGCGCTTGCCGAGGATGGTGTGGACGTTGCCGGTGCGATCGTTCCGGAACTCGACGCGTCCGCCCTTGAGCTCGCGGATCACGTTGGGAAGGTCCTCGACCTCACGAACCACCGTGCCTGAACGCGGGTTCGGCATGAGTCCCCGGCGACCGAGGATGCGGCCGAGTCCACCGACCTTGCTCATCTGGTCGGCCATCGCCACAGCGGCGTCGAACTCGAGCCAGCCGTTGTTGATCTGCTGGACGTACTCATCGGTGCCGGCGTAATCGGCGCCGGCATCGAGGGCCGCGCGCTCAGCCTCGCCGGCGGCGAAGACGAGAACGCGGACGGTGCGGCCGGACCCGTGCGGGAGCGTCACGCTCGAGCGGACCGCCTGATCGGCCTGGCGAGGATCGATACCGAGTCGGGCATGCATTTCGACGGTCTCGTCGAACTTCGCCGGCGGAAATTTGCCCAGGAGCTCGATGGCCTCGTCAAGGGTGTACACCTTCCCGGGCTCGATGAGCTTGAGCGCTTCCTGATACCTCTTGCCGTGCTTAACCATGGTCTGGTTCTCCTTCGTGGTTCAATCGGGGTACCCCTCCCACGAGTCTGGTCGAGGTCGTCTAGCCGACGACTTCGATCCCCATCGAGCGGGCGGTGCCCGCCACCTGCTTCATCGCGCCTTCGACGTCGACCGCGTTGAGATCCTTCATCTTCAGCTCCGCGATCTCGCGAATCTGATCCTGCGTAACCTTGCCGACCTTCTCGGTGCGCGGGTTGCCGGCGCCCTTTTCGACGCCCGCCGCCTTGCGGAGAAGATCCGCCGCGGGCGGAGTCTTGGTAACGAACGTGAACGAGCGGTCCTCATAGACCGTGATCACGACCGGGACGATCTGCCCGGCCATGGACTGCGTGCGCTCGTTGTACTCCTTGCAGAAGTTCATGATCGCCACGCCGTGCTGACCCAGGGCCGGGCCGATCGGCGGCGCCGGGGTCGCCTTTCCTGCCGGGATCTGAAGCTTGACGTAGCCTCGAATCTTCTTGGCCAATTCCGTGTTCCTTTCGATACGCTCCAGGAGCCATCACCGCCGGCCGATACCGGGCGGTGCTCCCCTGATCACTGAAATGACGATTGCCCTTACGGCCGGGAATCAGGTTTCCTTCTCGGCCTGCAGGAAGTCAAGCTCCACGGGCGTCTCCCGCCCGAAGAACGAGACCAGAACCTTGATCTTGCCCTTCTCGTGGTTGATCTCGTCGATCTGGCCACGGAAATCGGCAAACGGTCCATCGATGATACGGACGGTGTCTCCCAGGGCGAACGACACGGCCACCTTGGGGGCCTCTGCCGCCATACCCTTCAGGATGTTCCGGGCTTCCTCCTCGCCCAGCGGAACCGGCTTGTTGTTGATGCTGATGAAGCCGGTCACACCTGGTGTGTTGCGGAGCTGGTACCACGTCTCCTCGTCGATGGTCATGCGGACGAGGACGTATCCGGGAAACACCTTCTTCTGGACATTGTGTCGCTGTCCATTGCGGATCTCGATCTCTTCCTGGGTCGGGACGACGATCTCGAAGACCCTGTCCTCGAGATCGTACGCCTCGATCCGGCTTTCGATCGTCTTCTTTACCTTGTTTTCGTAGCCTGAGTACGTGTGCAACACATACCACTGGCCCTGATCCGACTCCGAGCCAACGCCGGCTTCTTCCGCGCGTCGTGCTGCGAGTCGTTCACGGAGCGTCTGGCGCGCCATGGGAAGCCTCCTTACAACGTGACCCTGCCTAGAATGCCTCGAAGATCTCGAAGAGCACCCAGTCGAGACCACCCAGCAGCATGCCGAGCACGGCCGAGAGCGCGATCACGAGCAGGGTGAGGTTGCGAGTGGTCTCGCGATCCGGCCAGACGACCTTCTTGATCTCCGCGTTGGTCTCCCGAACGAACTTCCGGATACCCTCCGTCCGCTCGCTCGAGATGATCCCGCGGCCACCGGACCGAGTCTTTGCGGACTCAGCCTTGGCACGTCGTCGCGCCTCGGCGCGGGACAGCGCATCCTGCTCCTCCCGCTGGGCAGCGATCGCGGCCTGGGTGGCTTCCTGCACGGTCGGGGGTGCAGTGGTTCGCGATCGCCGCCGACGGCGCCCGCCCTCGCGTGCGGCCCGGCTCGATCGTCGCTTCACTTCTGCCTGTTGTTCTGCGCTCAATGTCGTGGCCCCCTTGTCGTGGGATGCCAGCTCCCCGCCCGCAGTACGCGGGATCGGAGAAGGCTTGATCGATGTATCTCCGTGAGGATCAGGCGTGCCGCCTGGCCGGACTCCGAACACCGAAATGGGGCGAGCCGGCCGGCTACACCCCACCTCGAATCCAGCATCATTACCGGGCAGGGCCGGCAGGAATCGAACCCGCAACCTGCGGTTTTGGAGACCGCTGCTCTACCAATTGAGCTACGACCCTTCGGGCTCTGCCGAGCTCCTATCGCGTTTCGCGATGGAGCTGGTGCGTGCGGCACCGTGGGCAGAACTTCTTCAGCTCCAGCCGACCGGGATCGTTGCGACGGTTCTTCTCCGTCGTGTAGTTACGCTCGCGGCACACCGTGCACTCCATCGTAACTACCGGGCGGTCAGCCTTCGACTTCTTTGCCATTATACATCATCCCTTTCGCCCGATCACCCCATCGGTGTCGGGTTGGGGGCGAACCTTGTTGCGCCCGCCCCCAAGCTCGCAAGAGCCGGTATTACTCGTCGATGCTGGTGACGACGCCGGCGCCGACGGTGCGGCCGCCCTCGCGGATGGCGAAGCGCAGCCCTTCCTCGATCGCCACCGGGGTGATCAGCTCCACCCCCATCTGCACGTTGT